>Ga0070741_10000226_pt1 | contig 213825 bp, 183 predicted proteins | sample Coa_R1_4_FD_66440 | JGI IMG/M metagenome (GOLD analysis project Ga0070741, IMG submission 66440) | Surface soil microbial communities from Centralia Pennsylvania, which are recovering from an underground coalmine fire - Coalmine... | ecosystem: Environmental > Terrestrial > Soil >...
AATCCCGGGATTTTCGCGTTTGATGGCGATGAGCCGCGCGCGGCAATCGCATTCCACGCGTCCAGCTTTGCGACCGGAACCATCACAGTGGACGGCAGCATTGAGGCAGGAGACAAAGCGACCATCACGGTAGGGGACCGGTCGTACACCTACACCGTGCAAGCCGCGGACACGCTGACCACGGTCCGGGATGCCTTGGTCGCATTGATCAACTCGAATCCGGAGGAAGAGGTGGTGGCGGAGGCGGTGCCCGCGTTCCACCGGATTCAGTTGCGCGCGAAAATCCCCGGACCGGCAGGCAACGGGATCACGTTCGGGGCGTCCACCGACAAGGGGGATAACGACAACGTCTTCCTGATTCTGACCAACCTGAGCACCACGCTGTGCTGCGCCAATCGCGCCGGCGCTCCCGTCACGCAGGACAATCCGGCCGTTCCCGGCGAGACGATCCTGGTGTACGCCACGGGGGTCGGCACGGTCGGGCCCCTGGAGGCGACCCAGGCCGAGGATACCGGCGTGAAATACAAGGGCACGCCGATGAATGATCCCGCCCTCCATGATCCGCAGCAGTTTGTCTCGTCCTTGGCTGGCGGAGCGACGGCCAATGTGATCTCGGCAAACCTCGCTCCGGGGATGGTCGGAGTGTACGAAGTGCGGCTCTCGCTCGGATTGGGCACGCCTGCCAGCCCGCTGACGCAGCTCACCATTGCTCAGAATATTTACATCAGCAATATCGTCACAATTCCGGTCGTCACGCCGGACGTACAGAAACCGAAGTCGCCGTAGCGCCTCTGGGGGGGCAGGCGGCAGCCTGCGCAGGGCCTCCAGGACTTAGCCGGCAGCGTAGGGTTGGTACCCGTTCCTGCTCAGCGCGCCCCGTGCGGCGCCCTCATCGTGCGGCGCCACGTAGAAGAACGCGCCCACGCGTTCCGATTGAAAGATGATTCCTCCCGAGTATGTGTCGGGCTCAACTAGATAGTCGAGCCCGGCTTCATCCAGCAGTTTCTCCAGGCGCAAAGCCTCGGGGAGGCGCTTGGCGATGTAGACGAGAATCAGCTCCTGATCGCCGAAATGCCCGGGTTCCCGCTTCATTCCGCCTTGTCCGCGGCCGCTATCCGCCCACGCGGGCGGCAAACGCCTTGTAGGCGTCCTCGCCGCTGGTTTTGGAAATCCATTCGGCGCAGGCTTTCCCTGCCTTTTCCAGATTCCCGAGATAGTGCGGGTCTTGGAACGCGGTCCGAATTTCACCGACCACAGGTTTGACCCGCTCCCACACGAACAGAATTTCGCGCGTGTTGGCGAAGAACAGATCCGGATTCAGCACGCCGGCATTCACGAAGGAACCGGCCATGTCCCAATAGCTGGCTACCTGCCGGAAATAGGCGTTGGGTTCCGAGCCGGGAGGGCAAAGCTGGCCGAACTCCGCCATAGTCTTGCATTTGAAATTCGCGAAAAACCAGTTGCGGGCGTTCCGCATCTTTTCCTCCCGGCGAAGCTCATAGAGACGCAGGATAAGGTTTGCATCATCGTAGGTTGGTTGTGAAGGCATAACTTTTAGCCTAACTCACCCACCGGCCCTGCCCGTGGGCGCGGGGGAATCCAGCTTTAGAAAGCTTCAGCTTCCGCCGGAACCGGCGGGGCTGGAGTGAGAATTCCGCCGGGCTGAAACCACAGAATCTAGGTGACCGCACTTTCCCAAGAGACCGAACTACACTGGCTGGCGCTGCGGATGACGCCGGGTCTCGGCACCCGCACCGCAGTCCAGCTCATTCAGATTTTCCAAACGCCCGAGAGGATATTTCGCGCTTCCCGCTCGGAACTGGAGGCCGCCGGGGTTCCCCCGGGTCTGGCGCAAAGCATCGCCAGCGGCTGCGCATTCGACGACGCAGTGACCCAGCAGCAGAAAGTCGCCGAAATTGGCGCCGCACTGATTCCGCTCACGGACCCCCGCTATCCCGCGCGGCTCAAGGAAATCTTCGACCCGCCGCCGGTGTTGTTCGCGCGGGGCAGGATCGAACTTCTGGAGGAACTCGCGCTGGGCGTGGTGGGAACGCGCCGGCCTACGGCCTACGGAGTCGCCGCGGCGGGCAGGCTCGCCAAGGATCTGGCGGGCGCGGGCCTGGCGATCGTCAGCGGAATGGCCCGCGGAATCGATACAGCGGCCCACAAGGCGGCACTGGAAGCCGGTGGAGGCACGCTAGCCGTCTTCGGCTGCGGCGTCGACGAAATCTATCCGTCTGAGAACCGCAAGCTGGCGGAGCGAATCGCCAGCGAGGGCCTGATCCTCTCCGAGTTCCCCATGGCGACCCCCGCCTATCCGCAGAACTTCCCCATCCGCAACCGGATCATCGCGGGCATCAGCGCCGGGGTTCTGGTGGTCGAGGGCGGCGAATATTCGGGATCGGCCATCACCGCCAAGCTGGCGGCGGAGCAAAATCGAGAGGTTTTCGCCGTTCCCGGGAACATCACTTCAAAAATGAGCTGGGGGCCGAATCTGCTGATCAAGCAGGGAGCCAAGCTGGTCCAGGAGTGGAACGACGTGGTGGTGGAGCTACGGGCCGAAGATCGCCGGCGGCTGGCGGAGCGGTGTCGTAAGCAATTGAATCTTCAGGAGAACTGCACAGGCGAATCGAGCGGGCCCTCCCCCGCATCCATAAATTGCGGACCGGAAGGCGTGGGCCGGGTGATTCTGAGTCGCCTGAAGCCCGATTCTCCCTTGTCGCTCGATTCCCTGGTGGAAACCCTCGGCGGCACGCCGCCCTCGGAGATCATCGCGGCTCTATTCGAGCTGGAACTGGCAGGTCTGGTTCGGCAGCTTCCCGGGAAAAACTTCCTAAGAGTCTGGTTTGATTGAAGTTTTTAAGGATCGCAGGCAACTCCGATCGGGAGGATAGCTCCGGTCATGGTAAGATTTCGGTTGTTTGCGGGCGAACCGACTCAAGGAACCAGGGAGCGGGTTCGCGCCCAGGGAAAGAAAGCTGACGTCATCAATCTATGGCAAAGAACCTCGTCATCGTCGAATCTCCGGCGAAGGCGAAAACTATCGGGAAGTATCTGGGGAAGAACTATGTCGTGAAGGCCTCTCTGGGGCATGTGAAGGACCTGCCCAAGAAGAACCTTTCCGTGGATGTGGATCACGACTTCACACCCGTATACGAAGTCATCGAAGGCAAAAAGAAGCTGATCGCCGAGTTGAAGCAGGCGGCGAAGAGCTCGGAGAACATCTATCTGGCGGCGGACCCGGATCGCGAAGGAGAAGCCATCTGCTACCACCTTCAGGAGGAGCTGAAGGACGGCAAGCGCAGTAAGGACGGACCCAAGATTTACCGGGTGATGTTCAACGAGATCACCAAGAACGCCATCCAGAAGGCGTTTGAGAAGCCCTCGGCGGTGAATCTGCACCTGGTGGACGCCCAGCAGGCGCGGCGCGTGCTGGATCGGATCGTAGGCTATAAAATTTCGCCGCTGCTCTGGGATAAAGTCCGGCGCGGCCTTTCGGCGGGGCGCGTGCAAACCGTTGCACTGCGCCTCATTGTCGACCGCGAGCGCGAAATCAAGGCGTTCCAGACCAAAGAATACTGGACCATTGACGTCCATCTGGCGGCCAAGAAGCCTCCGCAGCTTACCGCGCACCTGGTCAAGAAAAACGGCGAGAATCTCGAAATTCCCAACGAAGGCGCGGCGCAGGCGATCGTATCGGCGGTGGAGGGCGCTGATTACGTCGTTCGTTCGGTCACGAACAGGGAGAAGCGCCGGAATCCGGTGCCGCCGTTCATCACATCGACCTTGCAGCAGGAAGCCGCGCGCAAGCTGCGCTTCAGCGTGAAGCGCACCATGATGCTGGCGCAGAAGCTGTATGAGGGCGTAGAGCTCGGCAAGGACGAAGGCGCTGTCGGCTTGATCACCTACATGCGAACCGATTCGACGCGCGTTTCCAACGACGCGCTGGACGAGGTCCGCAAGGTGATCGGCGACCGCTGGGGAGCCGCGTACCGGCCCGCCTCGCCCAACACGTACAAGAGCAAGAAAGACGCGCAGGACGCGCACGAAGCCATCCGCCCGACGTCCGCGGCTCGCACTCCGGAAAGCCTCGAGAAATTCCTGGCCGAAGACGAGATGAAGCTGTACCGGCTGATCTGGATGCGCTTTGTCGCCTCGCAGATGACGCCCGCGGTGTTTGACCAGACCACGATTGAGGTCGGCGCCAAAGGTAAGGACGGCGCCGATTATCTGTTCCGCGCCACCGGCAGCGTTCCCAAGTTCGACGGCTTCCTCAAGGTGTATCAGGAAGGCAAGGACGAGAAGGACGAAGAGGACGAGGAGTTGAAGAACAAGCTCCCGGCCGTGACCGAGGGCGAGATTCTCAAGTTCCGCGCGATCCTGCCGGAGCAGCACTTCACCGAGCCGCCGCCCCGCTTCACCGAAGCGACGTTAGTGAAGGAACTCGAAGCCAAGGGCGTGGGCCGTCCGTCGACGTACGCGTCGATCCTTTCGACCATCCAGGAGCGCGAATACGTCCGCAAGGACGGCGGGAAGTTCGTGCCGACCGAGCTCGGAACGGTGGTTACGGATCTGCTGCTCGAAAGCTTCGACGACCTCTTCGACGTCACTTATACCGCGCGCATGGAAGCCGAGCTGGACGACATCGAAGAAGGCAAGATGGACTGGCGCATGGCCATGAGCGAGTTCTACGAGCGGTTTCAGAAAGATCTGAAACACGCCGAGCGCCACATGACCGACATCAAGCGCATGGAGGAGCCCACCGACCAGGTTTGCGAGAAATGCGGCAAGCCCATGGTGATCAAGTGGGGCCGCCACGGCAAGTTCATCGCCTGCACGGGGTATCCGGAATGCACCAACACGCGCGAGCTTCCGCAGGAGGGCGTCACCGAGCAGGACGAGCAGGAATATTGTGACAACTGCGGGCGTCCCATGGTGCTCAAGAAGGGCCGCTTCGGCCAGTTCCTGGCTTGCTCGGGCTATCCGGACTGCAAGACCACCAAGCAACTGGGCGCCGGGCAGAAGCCGCAGGACGTTCCGCTTGACGAGCCTTGTCCGCAATGCGGCAACAAGCTGGTGAAGAAGTTCGGGCGTTATGGCGAGTTCGTGGCGTGCAGCAATTATCCGGCCTGCAAGTACGTCAAGCAGAAAACGATCGGCGTCAAGTGCCCGAACTGCTCGCAAGGCGAGATTATCGAGCGGCGCTCGAAGCGCGGCAAAACCTTCTACGGCTGCAACCGCTATCCGGAGTGCGATTTCGTGGCCTGGGGCAAACCGATCCCGGAAAAATGCCCGGAATGCGGCGGGAGTTACCTGATCGAGAAATTCCTCAAGGCTGGACGATTTGCGCAATGCCCCAATCCGGAGTGCAAATACAAGAAGGCGCTTCCCGCGCCGGAGGCCGCCCCGGAAGCCCCGGTTGAGGTCAAGGCCTGATGGCCGCCGCCGCAACCGCCGGCGGAGCTCCCGATTACGGACTCGATGCTCCGCGCGTGGTCCGCAGCATGTTCAGCCGCGGCGCGTGGACGCTGGCCATCGCCTTGGTTCTGTACTTCGTGAACCGCTCCGAGTATCCTGGCCCGGCCGCACGGATGTGCGGCGTTCTGGCGCTGATCGCTCTGGGATTTCTCACGGTTGGCGCGGTGATGGTCTGGTCGAGCCGCGTCGCAAAGTTGAAGCTGCGGGATGAGATGCTCGATTCGCTGGGACTAAAGGGCGACGAGCGTGTGCTGGACGTCGGCTGCGGGCGCGGGTTGCTCGCGATCGGAGCGGCCAAGCGGCTGAAGAGCGGCAAAGTTACCGGAATCGACGTGTGGAACCCCGTGGATTTGTCCGGAAATTCGCCCGATGCCGCTAAGGCCAACGCCAAGCTCGAAGGCGTAGCAGACAAGGTTCGCATCGAAACAGGCGAGGCACAGAGACTCGTGTATCCGGACAATCATTACGACGTGGTGGTATCGAGCCTGGCTTTGCACAATATTCCGGATCACGCCCAGCGCGTACGCGCGGTTCGTGAAATGTATCGCGTGCTCAAGCCGGGAGGGAAACTCGCAATTTTCGATCTTTTCCGCACCGGCGAGTATGCGGAGACGCTGCAAGCCGCTGGCGCCCAGGAAGTCACGTTATCGCCGATGACGTTCCTGTGGTGCGTGCCGGGGCGGCGCTTGTCCGCGCGGAAATAGCAATCTGGGCCTGGCCGGCGACAAGATCGCTTGCCCTGCTTGCGATTCCAGGACGAAGCGAAGCGGGCCTTCCCTGCCCTCCACGCGCACCGAATTCCTGGCCGGCGACACCCGGTACCCGGTCCGCGCGCCGCGCTCGAGCATCAGCGAATCGAGCGGCCAGTCGGAGTCCGCGCACAGTTGGATCGCGCCGTCGCGGCCGATCAGGACGGTCATCTCATGGCAGCTTTCACCGTGCTCGACGGCCGCCAGCGCCGCGTCCAGCAGATTCCGTGCGTCCTCGGTAAGCCGGTTCACCCGTTTCTTATCGCAAAAACTGAGGCATGTTATGCTAAATCTTTCCGTAGTTAAACATGCTTTCCCGCAGGTCGTTCTTACGCGCCGGGGCAGGTGTGCTCGCCGCGCCCCTGATTTGCCGCGGCCGTTTTTCCCTTTTTGCCGGAAGCCTGGACGAGTATTCGTCTCTCACCATCGACTTGATCCGCGAGTCCACCGTGATCGACATGCTGGGCCTGCTTACGCTCGATTTCAAGAAACTCGCGGTGTGGCGGAGCCGGCCAGAAACCTTCGGCCAAGCGGATTTCCAGCGTCTCAAGGATTCCGGGATCACCGTTTTCCATCCGGCTGTCGGGTATGTCGATGGAGACATCTACGCGGCGGCATCGGCAGACATCTCCGGATGGGACGCATTCATAGAGGCCCACCCCGAATATTTCGTTCGCGTGGTATGCCCGGAGGACGTGCCGAGAGCCAAGGCGGAAGGCAAGCTCGGGATCATTGTCGGGCAGCAGAATTCGAATCACTTTCGGACCGTGGCCGACGTGGACGCGTTCTACAAGCTGGGGCAAAGAGTCTCGCAACTCACCTATCGCGACAATGCGCTGGGAGGAGGCTCCACCGATCCTGCCGACATGGGGCTGACCGAATACGGTGAGCGCGTCCTGGCCCGCATGAACCAACTCGGCATGGCAGTCGACATCTCGCACTGCGGCGATGAGACGACGCTGGACGCCATAGAAGCCTCGACGAAACCAGTGCTGGTGACGCATTCCAATTGCCGCGCGCTGGTCCCGCACAGCGCCCGCTGCAAAACCGACGAGGCGATCCGGAGGCTGGCGGCCAAGGGCGGGGTGATCGGCATCACCATGGAGCGTCTGTTCGTCGGAACCGGGAACAGTGTGACCATGGAGAACGTGCTCGACCACGTGGACCACGCGGTGAAAATCGCCGCCGTGGAGCACGTCGGCATGGGAACCGACGTGGACCTGGACGGCCGGGACCGCGGTGCCGCCCGCAAGAGGAATGATCTGGACGGCGTCGAGTACGCCCGCAAGGTTTACGACCTCACCGAGGGGCTGATCCGGCGCGGGTACGCGAAAGCAGACATCCGGCTCATCCTGGGCGGCAACTTCCAGAGGGTCCTCGGCGAGATCTGGGCCGCGTAAGTTTAGCGCTAAGGCTCCTTACATCCGCCGCCATCCGGGCAAGCTTGGCCCGGTGCGGATGGCGTCGACCATCGCTGGGGACTTTGCCGTTTCTTGAGAAACGCTAAGCTGGGCCAAGATGCACGATCTGGACCTCATCCTGACATTGGCGGCTGGTTTCATCACGGCAACGCTCCTGGGGTACGCGACATTTCGTCTGGGCTGGTCCCCGATCGTCGGATACTTGCTCGCCGGCGTGCTGGTCGGACCCCATACGCCCGGCTTTGTGGCCAACGCAAAGATCGCGGAGCAGGCGGCGGACGTCGGCATCATTCTGCTGATGTTCGGCGTCGGTCTGCACTTTCGCTTGCAGGATCTCCTGGCAGTCCGCCGAATCGCGGTATCGGGAGCTCTGGTGCAGAGCGCCGTCGCGACCGTCCTGGGAGCGCTCGCCGTTCGGGCGTTCGGATGGGACTGGTCCGCCGGCGTCGTCTTCGGATTGTCGCTCTCGGTTGCGAGCACAGTCGTGCTGGTTCGTATCTTGACCGACAACGCCCAACTTCAGAGTCCGACCGGGCGTGTCGCGGTGGGCTGGCTCATCATGGAAGATATTTTCACGGTCTTCATCCTGGTGCTGATGCCCGTCGTTTTCAGACCAGGCGCTCCTCAAACCGGCAGGGCGCTGGTCTTGGCCTTCGCGCTGGCGTTGCTGAAACTGGGGGCACTGGTGGGGATCGTTCTGATTCTGGGCCGCCGCGTGCTGCCGTGGGTGCTCAACCGCGTTGCCCAGACCAACTCGCGGGAGCTGTTCACATTGAGTGTGCTTGCCGTGGCTTTGGGAGTTGCCGCGGGCTCGGCGGTTGTCTTCGGCGTTTCCGTGGCGCTCGGCGCATTCCTGGCGGGCATGGTCGTCGGGCAATCCGAGTTTAGCGCGCGGGCCGGAGCCGAAGCGCTGCCGATGCGCGACGCGTTTGCCGTCATGTTCTTCCTCTCTGTGGGAATGCTGTTCGACGCTTCTGCCGCGCTTCAATCGCCGATGTTGATCCTGGCGACCTTGGGGGTCGTGATGATCGGCAAGCCGCTCGCCGCGTTCACAATCGCGCTGCTGCTCGGTTATGGTGCGAAGGTGGGGATCGGAGTCGCCGTCGCCCTGGCGCAAATCGGTGAATTCTCCTTTTTGCTGGCTGTTTTGGGGCGTAGCCTGGGTGCGCTGCCCGCAACCGCCATCAACGCCTTGGTGGCCACCGCAATTGTGTCGATCCTGCTGAATCCGGTGTTGTACCGGACGCTCGCCACGCCTCAGGGCGCGTTGCAGAAGTGGGGGCGAGCCCGGAAATGGTTCGCATCGGAAGGCATGCCGGCGCCCCCCAGCAAAGCACGAGAGCCAATGCATCGCGCTGTCGTAGTTGGATATGGCCATATCGGCCAGAGCGTTGCGCGTCTTTTGCGCGAACGAGGTATCGAGCCGACCATCATCGATGTGAATATCGAAACGTACCACCGTCTCCGGGAACAAGGGTTGCGGGCCGTATTCGGCGATGCCAATCAGCGGGCGGTCCTGGAGGCGGCGGGAGTGGCGCAAGCAGCAAGCCTGATTCTGAGCGCTTCGGGATCGTCGGACGCTGTCGAGGCGATCCGCATCGCACGTTCGATCAACCCCGGCATCCACATAGTGGTTCGCGCCGACTACGTCCGCCAATCGGCCCTGATGCGGAAGGCTGGAGCAGACGAGGTGTATGCCGGCGAAGGCGAGGTCGCCCTGGCCATGACGAGCAGCATCCTCAGCCAATTGGGCGCGACGCCTGAGCAATTGGATCAGGAACGGGAGCGCATACGGACGGAACTCGTGCGCGCCAGCTCCGTCGAGCCGGAAGCCTAGGCGCCGGCCCCTGTGATAGAATCGCGGGCGAGGTCACACGGTAAACACATGAAGCGCCTCTACCTTTCCCTGATTGCGGCTTTGCCGCTGGCGGCCGGCTCGGTCCGCGTGATTCAGACCAACGCGGCGGGCGATACGGCCCAATTCATCGATCCCGCCACGAACAAAGTGGTGCTCACGGTGAAGGATCTGGAGGCGGCGCATGGCGTCACCACATCGCCCGACGGCACACGGGCCTATTTCACGGTGGAGTCGGAAAGCACGGTGGTGGCGGTGGATACCAAGACTGGCAAACGCCTGGCATCGGTGCCGCTGAGCGGGCATCCGAACAATATCGCCGTTTCGAAAGACGGGAAACTGATCTTCGCGGGCATCGCGGTGGCGCCCGGCGCGGTGGATGTGATCGACGCCGCGACGATGAAGAATATCAAGAGCATCAAGGTCCGGGGCGCGGTGCACAACGTCTATGTGACGCCGGACGGAAAGTGGGTCGTTTCAGGATCGGTGGGAAGCCGCGTTCTCAGCGTGATCGATCTCGCGAAACTGGAAGTCGCCTGGGAACACACGTTCGACAAAGGCGTGCGCTGCATGACCTTCGACACGGCTCCCGACGGATCCGCCGCGCATGTGTATCTGCAACTCTCCGACGTGCATGGCTTCGCCGTGCTGGATCTGAAAACGCACGAAGAAGTGAATCGGGTCCTGCTTCCGGATGAGCCCAAGGTCGGCGAAGTCCACAGCGGCGCGCCGTCGCATGGCATCGGAATCTCGCCGGACAAGAAGATGCTGGTGGTGGACAGTTCGATCGCCAACGGCGTGTTCCTCTACTCGATGCCGGATCTGAAGCTCGCCGGATATGTGCCGACCGGGCCGACGCCGGATTGGCTGACCTTTACGCCCGACAGCAAGATGGTCTATGTGGCGAACGCCGGGGCGAACAATGTTTCCGCGGTGGATCTCGAGGCCCGGAAAGTGGTCGCGATCATTCCGGTGGGCGAAGTACCCAAGCGGAACGCGACGGTGGTGGTTCCCTAAGGGATCGCTTTCTTGTTTTTGATCCAGTCGATCACTACGTCCCGCAGAAGCACGCCGTGATCCTGTAGCGGAAATTTCTTGCCCTCGTCGGCCCAGCTCTGTGCAACGAAATCGGTAGTCACAACGCGATAAACGCGCCTGGGATCCAGGCGTTCGGTCACAGCCGGAGCCGTGCGGCCCGAGGGGTCCGTGAGCGCGGCTAACTGATCGCCCGGAATTTCGAGCACAACCACCCGGTTGTCGAACGGCATCGCGTTCCAGACGTGACGTGCGAGCAGTTCGCCTTGGGGCAGAATGTCGCGAACGCCGCCGCGATTCGTAAACGCCAAATCCGCCGGAAACCGGTCGAGCAAGGCGCGCTCCATCAGCGTCTTCACCTCAAGCCGGTCCAGTGGGCGCGTTGCGCGCCCGATGGGAACATCGACCTGGGCGGAAACCTTTGCTTCCCATTTATCGACTTGCTCTTGAACGGCAGGATCGGCCGGATATACGCTGTCGTCGACCGGAATCCCGACCCATTCATGGGACAAGATGCGCCGCGTGGCCGTGTCGTAGCGCAGCACGAGCCGGCCGAGCTGGCGGCCGTAGCCCTCGGCGTGGACCACGAACCGGCCGTCGACTTCGATGGGCTCCTTCCACGCAGTGTGCTCGTGTCCGATGACCGCGAGGCTGACGTCGGGCAATTCGCGTAGGATCGCTTCGGCCTCGGGCTTTTCCAGATGCCCGAGCACGATGATCATGTCCGCGTGCTGTTTCGCTTCGGCCACCAGTGGCCGCAACGTCTCCACCACGGGCGCGGCATGATACGGCCCGAGCCGGTCCGTGGTGGTGACGCTCAAAATATTCCTGAGCAGCGCCCCAATCACGGCTACGCGCATGCCTCCCACGTCGCGGATCACGTAGGGAGGATTCACCAGGCGGTTTCCGGAATCGTCCAGGGCGTTCGCACTGACCGTCGGGAAGCGAGCGACGCGCATGAAATCGGAGATGCGGCGCCAGCCGTAATCGAACTCGTGATTGCCGAGGCAGTTGACGTCGATGCCCAGGCTGTTGGCGATCTCGTAATCGGGCAGGCCCTGAAAAATGGTGCTGACGGGCGTGCCTTGCACCAGATCGCCGCCGTGCAGGACCAGAGCCGCGCTGGCCGCGGCCCGTTCGCGCTTGAGCACAGTCGCGAGATGCGCTACACCGCCGATGCCGTCGGGATCCGGAAGCAGGCGGTCGTGCAGGTCATTGAAGTGCAGGATGGTGAGCTCGTGGACGGTGCTCTGGCGGCATCCGGCCAGCAGGCAAAGAGCGAGAGCTAGGAAGGTTCGGCGTCGGAGGAGCAATATAAATTATCGCCCGAGCGCAGCCGGCCAGTTGATCACGAGATGCATCGGTTCGATTTCCCCGGTGTTCGATACGCCGACTGGCTCGCGCACCAGGAACTTCTGCCCGTCGGAAGTCACTGCCCAGGTGTAAGTGGTGGAAGACAGCGGTGTTCCGCCTGGGAACTGGAAGAGGGGCTTGGCTACGCCGATCTGGAGTGTCGAACCAGACTTGACTTCCAAGGCCATCACCCTTCGGTCGAAAGACACGTAGTAGAGCTCCTTCCCGTCGCTACGCCACCGGGGCATCAGGCCGCCGCCCGCGGAGATCTGCCGGCGACCGGTGAAGGCCGGGAAAGCAGCCACGAACACCTCGGGTTGATTTGCCGATTCGTACGAGGTGTACGCGATCCATCGGCCGTCGGGAGATAGGCGCAGTTGATCCTTTTGGAATGGCGTCTGAAAGACAACTTGCGGCTTTCGCTCGCCGGACAAGGGCAATACCGAGACCGACATGCCGCCCGGCGTATGGTAGACGAGGAGTTTTCCATCCCGGCTCGCATCGTCCAGAGAGTTTGGCATGCCATCGGCGAACACGGCCGAGTCGGCACCGCCGATCACAACTTCACGGATGGCGGGTTCTTTCCCATCGGAAACGGTGTACAAGACGCGGCGGGAGTCGGGGGACCAGAGCGGATCGCGTTCCGAGTCCGGCCCGGAGGTGAGCCGGGAGAACACGTTCGTGGTCAGATCGAGCAGCCACAGATCAACGGACCCGGAGCCGGTTGGCGCCCGCTCCACCACCGCCTGCTTGTCGTCAGGGGAAAGCTCGATCTGCAAATAATCTCCGGCGGGCAGGGCCGTACCCGCGGGTTTCCCATCCCGCGTGTGCCACGACAGTTGCACATTGCCGGCGCCGCCCCCTGAACGGTACGCCAGTACGCCGTTTTCGGAAACGGAAAACGCGTTGCGCCCATTGGCTCCGCCTGAGCGGATATCCTCGGCTACGGAAACCGGCTCGCCTTCCGGCCGCAGACTCTTAAGATTCAGGCGCTGGGCCAAAAGCGTATTGTCGCGGAGGAACAAAAGGAATCCGGATGCAAAGACAGCCCGGCCTGGCGTGGCCGCTACGAACGTGCGCTGATTCGATTCCAGAGATTGCACGTAAATCCCGGTCTTGGCGCCGCGGGCCCAATACAAAAATCGCTGGCCATCGGGCAGGAACTGTGGGAATCTCTGCGCCGTCTCCTGCTGGGCTTTGTCGAGCGTGGTGACGGGCGCGGACACGCCTCCTGCTGCCAAAACGCGATGCAGCGGTCCGTTTGGTTCTGGCGCGAAGATAATCACTCCATCGCGGTTCCAGGTTCCGCCATCCGGATTGGCGGCGTCGCAGATGGTCAGAGGCGAGCCGCCGGAGACCGGAATCCGCTTCAGCTTGCTGTCCGCGAAGAAGGCTATGTTTTGAGAATCGGGCGACCAGAACGGGAAGCCCGCGCCGTCGGTCCGGTCGAGTTTCTGCGCTGTGGGCGAACCGAGCGCCCGGACCCACAAACTCCGGCCCTTGCCGCTCTCATCGGCGATGAACGCCACATAATGGCCGTCGGGGGAGACCGCGACTTGCATCGCATTCGGGGCATTGGACGTCAGCGTCGCGCCTTCCGGAGGCGCCACCGTAAATCGAATCGAACCGACCTCGACCGGCGCCGGGCGCGGCCACCAGGTCCACGCCGCCAGCCCAACCAGCGCCAGCGCCAGTGCTCCGGCCGTCATCCAACCTGCTCGCGACGTGGCGCGGACTTCAGTCTGCGGCGGGGCTTCAGCCCGGCTGTCCGGCGGCGCCTCCATCGGCCCTTCGAGCACGATTCTGGCCTCGCCGATCGCTTGCAGCCGCTTCCGTAAATCGCGCTCCAGGCAACGATTGAGTAAAGTGCGGATTGCCGGCGGCGTATCCGCTGGGAGGCGATCGAAGGAGATCGCTTCCTTGAGCACGGACGCCAGCGTTTCCGCCGCGGTGTCGCCGCTGAAGGTTTGCCCGCCCGCGAGCATTTCGTAGAACACCACGCCGAAGGCCCAGATGTCGGCGCGGCGGTCAGCGGGACGTCCCTTGGCCTGCTCGGGCGACATGTAGGCCGCGGTTCCCAGGATCATTCCCGCGCGCGTCATGGCCATCGAAAGCGTGGGCGAATCCTGCATCGAGCCCGAGGGCGGGTCATCGGAGAGCGCCTTCGCGAGCCCAAAATCGAGCACCTTGACGGAGCCCTGCGGCGTCACCTTGATGTTTGCAGGCTTCAGGTCGCGATGTACGATGCCCCTCTCATGCGCGGCTTCCAGCGCTTCGGCGATCTGGCGAGCCTGGTTGACCGCCGTATCCAGCGGAAGCGGTCCGGAGAGGTTTTCGCCCTCGACGAACTCCATCACCAGGTAGTTCGGGCCGACGTCGTAAAGGGCGCAGATGTTGGGATGATTCAGCGCGGCGATCGCCCGGGCTTCGCGCTCAAACCGCTCGGAGAACTGCTCTTTGGAAACCTTCAGCGCAACGATCCGGTCCAGGCGCGTGTCGCGCGCCTTGTACACCTCGCCCATGCCGCCGGCGCCTATCAAAGTTTGAATTTCGTACGGCCCGAGCTTGGTACCGGTGGCGAGGGGCATGGTGTGTCCGGCGGACTATTTCGCGCCGCGAGCCCAGTCCGCCAGAATTTTCCAGTCCGGATCGTTCTTAGACGCGAACTGGCGGCCGCCGCTATGGAAATCATCGCCGCCCGCGACGCCCGCCAGAGGATGCTTCAGCAGCGGGCTCTGCATCAGATTCGCCGGATTCACCAATTTCGAGACTCTGGCGAAATTCTGGCGCGACTGTTCTTCGGTCCAGGTCGTCGCGCCCTTATCGAGCGGCTGGAGGAAGGCATTTCCGCCAGTGCCGGCATGGCATACCACGCAGCGGGCGTGGCCTTCGCGTTTCTTGAGGAAGATCGGCTCCACTTTGGAACGGTAGGTTTCAAAGTCCAGGGACTGCGCAGCGACATAACCCGCGGTGAAATACACGGCGATCGCCGCCGCGATAGCCAGCCGAATTGGAGTGTTCATAAGTCGTCCGCGCGGCCCATAATATCACATGGGGTTCGCGCTGTGGATCGACGCGGAGCGCGGCCTGGCGTGGGCCCAGGGGACCCATGAGTACCGCCCCATGGGCAGCGCCGTGATCGCCGTGACCGACCAGTTCCGGCATCGCGATTTCCGGCGCTCGCGGCGTCCGCCACGGCATCTGCGGACCGCCTTCGCGGGATTTTTCGGCTCGCTTGAGGAACTGAACGTGCGTCTCCGGATGCAGCGCAAGTGGCGCCGCCGGCCAACTCCCGCGCATCTGCTGTAACACACGCGGTATACTTTTAAGTTTGCATGCAAAACGAACCGATCACTGATATCGCCCACCTGGGCCATATCGAAATGTTTACGCCCAAACTCGACGAGAGCGTGCGCTTCTTTGTCGACATTATGGGAATGACCGAGAGCGGGCGTGAGGGCGACTCCGTCTATCTGCGCGCTTACGACGATTACGAACGCCACACCTTGAAGCTCACCGCCGCCAAACAGCCGGGGCTTGGCCACATGGGACTTCGCGCGCGCAGCCAGCACGCCCTGGAACGGCGCGTGGAAGCGCTCAAAGGCACGCAATTCGCCATCGGCTGGTCGGAGGGCGACATGTGCCACGGTCCGGCGTTCGTCTGCCAGGATCCGGACGGCCACAAAATCGAGTTGTATTACGAAACGCAGTGGTACCAGGCGCCGCCGAACCTGCGGCCGTCGCTGAAGAATCAGGCGCAGCGGTTTCCTGCGCGCGGCTGCAATGTCCGCCGCCTGGATCATTGGAATGGCTTGGCCGTCGACATCAAAGCCAATCGCGAGTTCTTCGAGAATTACCTGGGCTTCCGCCTGACGGAGCAGATCGTGCTCGATTCGGGCGTCGAGGCCGCCATGTGGATGACCTGCACCAACAAGAGCTACGATTTCGCCTACACCAAGGACGCGACTGGAACCAAAGGCCGTTTCCATCACGTGACCTATGCGGTCAACAGCCGCGAAGAAGTTCTGCTGGCCGCCGACATTTTCCTCGAGAACGGCGTCAAGATCGAAACCGGGCCGCACAAGCACGCCATCCAGCAGACGTTTTTCCTATATGTGTACGAGCCTGGCGGAAATCGCGTGGAAATCGCCAACGCCGGCGCGCGGCTGATTCTGGCGCCCGACTGGAAGCCGATCCGGTGGACCGAAACCGAGCGCAAAAAAGGCCAGGCGTGGGGCCTGAAAACCATCGAATCGTTCCACATCTACGGAACACCTGCGGTTCCCGGCGTGCCGGGAAGCGGTCCGGAAGTCAGTTAACCTCTGCGTGCTAAACTAGTCCGTTTGCGTCACTGGAGAAGTTTCAAGAAGGAATCCACCAAAAAACATGAGCCAACAAAGCCTGGAAGATCTATTGAAAACAGCCGGGAACCCGGTGCAGATGCTCCGCAATTCGCAGATCGGAGCCTATGTGTATCCGGTGGTTCCCGCGGAATACTCGAACTGGCGCGATGAACAGCGCGCCTGGCGCGAGAGCTGCGTATTGTTCGATCAGACGCACCATATGGCCGAGATCTATATCAGCGGCCCGGATGCGATTAAGTTGATCTCGAACCTCACGATCAACAGCTTCGCGAATTTCCCGGTGAATCGCGCTAAACAGATGGTCCCGTGCAACTATGACGGCTACGTCATCGGCGACGGGATTTTGTTCCACCTGGAGCCGAACGAGGTGGTGTTTGTTGGCCGCGCGCCCTCGGTGAACTGGATCCAGTTTCACGCGGAAACCGGCGGCTACAACGTCAAGTTCGTCCGCGACGATCGCTCGCCCTCGCGGCCCGGCGGCAAGCCCGTCATCCGCAAGGTGTACCGCTACCAGATCCAAGGTCCCAACGCCGAGAAAGTTATCGAGAAGCTGAACGGAGGGCCGTTCCCGAACATCAAGTTCTTCCACATGGACGTGATCAAGATCAAGGGCCGGAATGTTCGCGCTCTGCGACACGGCATGGCGGGAGCCCCGGGCCTGGAAATCTGGGGTCCGTACAACGAATACGAGGAAATCCGCGCGGCGATCGTCGAAGCCGGCAAGGATTTCGGACTGGTGGAGGTCGGCTCGCGCGCTTACGCCACCAACACGCTCGAATCGGGCTGGATTCCGTCGCCCCTGCCCGCGGTCTACACGGGCGAAAAGATGAAGGCGTACCGCCAGTGGCTGCCCGCGTCCGGTTACGAAGGCACCGGATCGATCGGCGGGAGCTTTGTGTCGGACAACATCGAAGATTACTACATGACGCCCTATGAACTGGGCTACGGTCCGTTCATCAAGTTCGATCACGACTTCATCGGCCGCGAAGCTCTCGAAAAGATCGCCCACCAGCCGCATCGCAAGAAGGTGACGTTCGCCTGGAATTCCCAGGACGTCGTCAAGGTGTTCCAGTCGCTGTTTGAAAAGGGCCAGGACATATACAAGTACATCGACCTGCCGCTCTCCAATTACACCTCCGCCTCGTATGACAAGATTCTGGCCAAGGGCAAAGCCGCCGGCTTCTCGATGTTCGCGGGCTACAGCTACAACGAGCGGTCCATGCTTTCGCTCGGCGTAGTGGATCCCGATATCGAGATCGGCAACGAAGTCACGCTGGTCTGGGGCGAGGAAAACCGCGGAACGAAGAAGCCCACGGTCGAGCGCCACCGGCAGATCGAGATCCGCGCCATCGTCAGCCCGGTTCCGTATTCGGAAGTGGTGCGCAAGTCCTACGCCGCGGGCTGGCGCTCGGGGCAGGCATAAACCGCTCCGCGTATCGCGGGTACCAAGCCGGCCGATCCCCTCGGCCGGCTTTCGCTTTTTGAGCCGCGCAAAACCCGGAAACCCGCTGTGCGCTCGTTCGGCTGAAACTGCCCTCGCGTAAAATGACTCTCAGGATGCGAGCGTGACGGGTCCCGTACTGGTCGCCGGCGGCGCCGGCTATATCGGAAGCCACACGTGTAAGCTTCTCGTCCAGGCCGGGCGCGAGCCGGTGGTCCTGGACGACCTGAGCGCCGGCCACCGCTGGGCCGCGAAGTTCGGGCCGTTCTATGAAGGCGATATCGCCGACGGCGAACTGGTCCGGAGCATCGTTCGCCGCCACGGAATCACCGATGTGATCGATTTCGCCGCAAAAGCGGCAGTCGGTGAGTCGTATCAAAATCCGGGCAAGTATTTCCGCGAAAACGTTGGCAAGACGGTTCACTTTCTGGATGCGCTGATCGCCGCCGGCGCAAAGAACCTCGTGTTCTCCTCTACCTGCGCTGTGTACGGCAACCCGGAGAAAATCCCCATCACCGAGGCGGAGCTTAAGAAGCCGGTCAGCCCCTACGGCGAAACGAAACTGTTCGTCGAACGGATGCTCTATTGGCACGGAATCGCCAACCGTCTGAAGTGGGTCGCACCCCGCTACTTCAACGCCGCGGGCGCCGACCCGGACGGCGAACTGGGCGAGCAACACGATCCGGAAACGCATCTGATTCCGGCAGCGATCGAAGCCGTTCTGGGCAAGCGTCCGCAGCTCGAAATCTACGGCACCGATTACCCGACTCCCGACGGCACGGCGGTTCGCGACTACATCCACGTCTTCGATCTTGGCCGCGCTCACATCGCAGCGCTCGATTATTTGCGGAATGGCGGCGAATCCATCGCGGTCAATCTCGGAACGGGTGCGGGCCAATCCGTGATGGACGTGGTCCGCGCCGTAAGCGCGGCTACAGGCCGCGCGGTGCCGCACGTGCTTCGCCCCCGGCGCGCCGGCGATCCTCCACAACTGGTCGCCGATCCGTCTATGGCCAAGCGCGTCCTCGGCTGGAGCGCCGAATACCAAGACATCCGGCGCATCGTCGAAACTGCGTGGACGTGGCACCAGCGGCCAGTTCCCGCGTAAGCCCGCCACTCTGTTGTGGTATATTGTCTCGACTCAAGACTTCCCAGGTAGGAGTATTGCATGAGACAGCCCGCGCTCGGAATTGTCGCCACCGCCCTGATCATCGCGGCCTCTTTTGGTTTCATTGCACTCTTCGACTTCTCGACGCTTGGCAGTTGGGTGATCTTCGTGATGGCATCCATCATCCCAATGGAAATCGTGATTGGTGTAACGTGGGGAGCCAATCCTGCCTTCGCGTCCTCCAAGGCGCAGCCTCTAAAGGGGATTCTGCTGGTCCTGGTGAATGCCGCCATCGGCTTGCTTGCCGGCGTCATCTGCCACGTGGTCGTGGGCGGCCGGGTGAGCCCGCCGATTCCCATTTTGGTGCTGTTCGGCATCGTTTCCGTGGTGATTACCTTCTGGTTCGCGATCATGTTCGGCGGGTGGCCGTTCACCAGCTTCATCAAAAGCCCTGTGGCGGCCGGTCTTGCTATTCTGGCGGCCGCCTATATCGTGAACTATCTGCTATTCCGAATTTTCTTCGATTTCAGCTTCATGCAGGGTGCGCCCTGGTACCAGCCCAGTCTCGATCCGCACGGGCTCTTCAATGGCGTGAACGCGCAGGTGTACTACGTGACCTCACTCACGTTTTTGTTCCTGTTGCTGCATTTCGATCTGTGGCCGCTGACGTCATGGCCGGCGGTAATGAAGCAGCCGGCGCTCGGCATCGTATGGACCGTGATTTCCCTGGCCCTGGGCGCGCTGTCCTACTACATTGGCGTAACCGTGATCGGCATGGATCCGATGATGTTCCTGATCGCCGGGCCGATCCCGTTTATCTTTGGAACCATCGTGCTGCTCAACATGCTGCATAATTCTTTGTTCGCGAAATGCACGCAGCCGCTGAAGGGCGTTCTGAATACGGTCGCCGCCCTGGTCATCGGAATCCTGCTCGGAAAAATGTATGGCGCGGTAGCGCCCGTGGTAACGGGGGTGCTGAAGCCTGGTCCTCCGACCAACGATTACGAAATCTGGCTGGCGACCGCCTTACTCGGCGTGACCTTCCCGTTCCTCATCTTCTTTGCGGAATTCTTCAAGATGTGGCCGCTTGCGAAAGCCAAACAGGAATAGACTAGTGAGAAGAGGAAATCCATCGTTTTATGTTACGTGCGATTGACGAGAATACCATCACCGACGCCGCTATCGAGCAAATGGCGTCCACGCCGAACCCCCGGCTGAAGCAGATCATGGAGCCGCTGGTCCGGCACCTGCACGCTTGGGCGCGCGAAGTGGACCTGACGCCGGAAGAATGGCTGGAAGGGATCAAGTTTCTGACCGCCGTCGGGCAGAAGTGCACGGCGTACCGCCAGGAGTTCATTTTGCTCTCAGACACCCTGGGGATGAGTTCTCTCATCAACGCCCTGCATGACAAGCGCGCGACCGAAGCCGCGACCAAGAGCAGCCTGGTGGGGCCTTTCTACCGGCAGGATTCGCCCGCGATGAAGCTGGGCGATACGATCGTAACCAAGCCGAGTAACGGACTGCAAGTGTGCTTGTATGGGCGCGTCACGGATCGATCCGGCAACCCGATTGCGAATGCTTCCGTCGAAGTCTGGCAGCCGGATGAAACGGGCAACTATGACCTGCAAAAACACGATCCTTCCGAGATGGACTTGCGCGGGCACTTTCACACAGATCACGATGGGCGCTATTACCTGCGTACGGTTGCGCCGCTCGGTTACATGATTCCCATGGATGGTCCAGTGGGCGACATGATTCGCGCCCAGAAGCGCCACGGGTACCGGCCCGCGCACATTCACTTCATCGTCGGCGCGCCGGGATACAGGGAAGTGGTGACGGCGCTGTATCTCGAAGGCGACGAGCACCTCGATTCCGACACCGTCTTCGGCGCCAACGCATCGCTGGTGACTCGCGTCAATCAGAAAGATCCCAGTTCGCCGATTCCCGGGCTGCCGACCATCAAATTCGATTTCCAACTCGCCGCCGCCAAGAAGAAGGAGATGACCGGCCGCGTGGGCGCGGATCCGAGCCAGATCACGAAAGCAGGAGCGTAGTACCATATCGTTTCGTGAAGTTCGAGGCTCTCTACTATCAGGACCGCCTGAAGATCATCAACCCCGAAGGCGACGTCGCGATTACGACGCTGTGGTCCAAGGTAGAGTCGGCGCAACAGATCCTGGAAGAAGCCGGCGTCGATCTGGCGCCCGCCTCCTCGCGGATTGCGCTGATCGCCAACCTCTATGGAAACGGCCTTCCGCAGATGCTGCGCAACCTGCTGTGGAACCCGCAGATCCGGCGCATCGTGATTCTCGGCAAGAATCTTTCAGGCTCGCGGGAGTGGCTGCTGAACTTTTTCCAGCACGGCCTGGAGGAAGTCGAGTTTCTGGGCGCCAAGGCGTTTCGCATCCGCAACACCCAGCGTACGATCGACGGCTGCGTCCAGCCGCAGCATTTTTCGCATGTGCCGGAATTCACGGTGCTTGGCGATGTCGGCGATCCTGCCACCAAAGCGGGATTGAAAACATTCTTCGATGCGCTTCCCTCCCCGACGCCGTGCGCACTGGCGCGCGTCGCGCCGCCGCCGATTCCCGAGCCGACCGTCACGCGCTTCCCCTCGGAACCTCGAAGCCATACCATTGTGCGCGACACGCCGATGGAGGCCTGGTCCGAACTGATCTTCCGGCTGTTTCGCTTCGGCCATCGCAACATGGTCGCGAAGAAGAGCGGCCCGGAAGGGCGCGTCGAGCTCCAGAACATTAAGGCGATTATCGAGCGGCCCCTGGAGGAGCCGGATGAAGTGTTGCGCTCCTACGGCTTCAGCCTGGAGAAATTTCAGGGCTACCAGCGGCGCATTCTCGATCCCGTGAAGCCGCCCGACCTGGGCTATACCTACGGCAATCGCCTGCGCGGATATTTCAAACGAGACGGGACCGTCATCGATTCGCTGGAAGTCTGCGCCCGGCGTTTGACGGAAAAACCGGAATCGCGCCACGCCTACATCACGCTGTGGGACAACACCCGCGATCTGCCCGAGGGCACCGATACTCCCTGCTTCGTGACGGCGTTTTTCCGGAAATTCGAAGGCAAGCTGACGCTGACCGGCACATTCCGGTCCCACAATGCGATGGAAGCCTGGCCCGAAAACGTATATGGCCTGATCGCCATCCAGCGGTTCGTAGCCGAGCGCGCCGGAATGGAGCCCGGCCCGCTCACCGTGATCAGCCACTCGATCAGCATCGACGTTTCGTCGCTTGAGAAAGCCCGCAAGATCGCGGAAAGCAAGGAATCCGACGAAGTATACGATCCCGCCACCGGCAAGCACGGCCCGCGTATGGATCCCAACGGCGCATTCACAACGACGTTCGACCGCGCGACCTGGGAGATCGTAGTCGAGCATTCCTACGACGGCATGAAGATCGGCGAGTACCGCGGCAAAAGCGCGGAAGAGATCGAACGCCAATTGGCGCGCGACGTGGCGCTATCCGAAATTTCGCACGCACTGTATTTGGGCCGCGAGATCGCGCGCAAAGAGATCGAGATGAAAAACGCCCGGACCGTTGAGAAGGCAAAATGACGGTCTTTTTCGACATCGGCTCGACGCTGATCGACGGGCCTCCCTTGGGGCCTGCGCGGCGGCTTTCCCAGACTCTGGGCCTCGGGACCGAAGCGGTGCACGAATTGGAAACAATCCTGTTCCGCTCGCCGGCGCGCGATCCGGAAGAGCTGGCGAACACCGTGGCGAACCGGCTGCGCGTCCAGTTCGATCACGCGTTCGAGGCGTGCACCGCTCTGTGGAATGCGCAGCTTGCCGAAGCCTATGTTCTGCCGGGAGCACGGGAAATGGTCCAGGCTCTGCGCGCGGCGGGAATTCCGCGCGCGTATCTTTCGAACATCTGGCCGCCTTTCTACGAGCACTTCCGCCAGGAATTCGCCGAGGAAGCCGAGGGCCAGCCGCAGTTTCTCTCCTTTCAGACCGGTCTGATGAAGCCGGATCCGGCGTTTTTCCAGCACGCCCTGCGCGCTCTGGAGATCCGAGCGGAGCATGCCGTAATGGTAGGCGATACTTACAAGAACGACATCCGGCCCGCGATCGAGCTGGGGATGCGCACCGTGTGGGTGCTCCACCGGCCGGAGAAGGAGAAAGCCGATCTGATCGCCGTGCTGAACGGAGAAGCTCCGCCGCCCGACCTCACGCTGGCGTCGATCGGCGAACTGGAACCATGCAAATTGTCAAATACGATCTTCTGAGCGAGGCGGATCTGCTCGCGCGGCTGAAGCGGACCCGTCTGCGCGGTTTCGACCGGCCCGAGGTCTACCGCAACGCGACGCTCGAAATCTTTGAAGCCGATCCTGAGGCGCTCACGCCGGCGCAACGCTACGTGCTGCGCGAGGGCGTACAGTCGATCCTGGATGTGGCCGACGCGTTCGCCGCGCGCGGCATCGACGTTTTCTCGCTGCGCGGAGCCCTGCTGTTCTGGCCCGAAGGCACTGACCCCGAACGCGATGCGCCGATTCCGTTCCTGCCGCCGGTAATCGAGGAATCCATTGAGCCCAACGGCCGCAAGGTCCTGTTGATCAATGACGGCATCCACCGCGTCTATGCCGCCCGCAAGCGGGGCCGCAAAATCAATGTGGTTCTGGCCCGCAACGTTCCGCCCGAGTATCCCTACTACGCGTATGCGCTGCCGGAGGGCTGGGCTCGCGTAGAGGAGCTGGACGAACTGCGGGACGGGTATCAGAAGAAGGAGTACCGCAACCCCGAGAACTACAAGGCGCTCTTCCGCGATTTCAATGAAGTCTTTGAAGGCGTGCAGAAGCAGCGCCCGTGCAGCAATCCCACCCACCTGAAAGCCTGAGTTCCGCGCTGCCCTGCCGCTTGGGAACGCCGGCTCTTGACTTTGAATTTACTATAGTTAATAATCCTGTATTCGCTATGGTGAAGACAGGAATCCTGACGATCGCGGCCTGCGTATCACTCCTCGCGCAGCAACCCTCCGATCTGGAGCGCCGGGTTCAGGAACTGGAGGAGCAGGTCCGTAAACTAACGGAGGCGGCTCCCCCACCCGCGCCGCCGGAGCTTCCCCAGCGGCCCGCCGCTCCGCTCGAGGTTGTGTCGGTGGAGAGCGGCGACCGGGCAGCCATTCGCGAAATCCGGCTGCCCGTGGCCGGGTACATGGAGTTTCACGCAAATAAAGACCGGGGAGAACCGTTCCAGCCGGATTTTCACCGCTTCGTGCTCCTGTTCGGCCACAGTTTTTCGGATCGCATCAAGTTCTGGAGCGAACTTGAGCTGGAGCACGCGTTGGTCGAAGGGCAGGAGCAAAGCGGCGAAGTCGCGTTGGAACAGGCCTATCTCGACTTCCTGATCAAGCCCTATTTCAACATCCGCGCCGGCATGGTGCTGACGCCCATCGGCATCGTCAATGAACGCCACGAGCCTCCCTCTTTCAACGGAGTCGAGCGGCCGTTTGTCGAGACCACGATCATTCCCACCACCTGGCGCGAGCTCGGATTCGGATTCACTGGCGATCTTGGACGCGGCTTCCGCTATCGGGTTTACCTCGCTTCTGCGCTCGACGCCAGCCGGTTCGATGCAGAGAACGGAATCGCAGAAGGACGCGTGAATGGCTTCGATGCCTCCTTCCGGAACCCGGCGAAGGCCGGACGCCTGGAATACGTGGGAGTCCGCCGACTGGCTTTGGGCGCAAGCTTCTATTCAGGGCACTCCGGCTTCCGGACTCCGGACCTCAACCCGCTGGTGAGCATTGGCGAGTTGGACGGACGCTACCGTTTCCGGAGATTCGATCTGCGAGGCTTGTTCGTTCACACCTGGATCTCTCAGGCGGCCGAACTAAACCGGCGCGGACAGGCGCTGTCCGGCGTGAACCCCAACGTGGCCAGCGCGATGCGCGGCTACTACCTGGAGCCAGGCGCGCATGTGCTCCCCCGCTCGTTTGCGCACGACCTGGTCCTGTTCGCGCGCTACGAGAAATACAATACGCAACACCGGATGCCTGCCGGCTACACTCGTCTGCCGCAATTCGACCGGCACTCCTGGGTGATCGGCGCGACCTACAAACCGCACCCCGACGTCGTGGTGAAATTCGATTACGCAGTCAACAGAAGCGCCAGTCGCGTGGTGCAGATCGCGGACGGAATCAATGTAGGAGTCGGATGGTGGTTCTAATGAAAAAACTGGCTCTGCTTCCCCTGTTTACTCTCGCTTTAGCTCAAGATCCTGCCGCGCGAAAGCCGGACCGTACGGTATCGATCCTGGCCGAACGCTTTACCTTCACCCCGTCGCGAGTCACCGTGCGTCAGGACGAACTGATCGAGTTCGTCCTGACCAGCGAAGACACGGACCACGGATTCCGCCTGTCCACCGCCGGAGTCGATCTGGCGATACCGCCTCAGGCCAGAGGCGAGGCGCGCGTCCGCTTCTGGGCCCGGGCAAAGGGCGAATTCGCCTTCGAATGCTCCCGGGCATGCGGCGCCGGACACAACCTGATGCGCGGAACGCTGGTCGTGAAATGAAAGCTCGATTCCGGATGCCCCTGGCCATGCTGGCTCTGGCTTGGGCCGGCTTGAGCCAGGAAGGTCTATCCGTGCTGCCGGGCAGCCCGCTTCGCGGCATCACACCCATAGAGCAGGAATTGTTCCGGCTCGGGCTCGAGGACTTCACGGAGGTCGAGACCGCCGAGGATGGCCTCGGTCCGGCGTTCAATGGCACGAGTTGCGCGTCCTGCCACAGCGTCCCTGCGATCGGAGGGATCAGCTCGATCGCGGAGGTCCGCGGCGGCTATCTGGACGGGGATGGCAGGTTTACCGCCTTGAACGGCGGGACGCTCTACCACTTGTTTTCGACGCCGCCGCATACCTGCCAGGTTCGCATGCCGCCCCAGGTAAATGTGATCGCGCGGCGCGTTCCCATTCCGCTGTTTGGCGCGGGGCTGGTGGAAGCGATACCCGACGAAGCCATCCTCGCTCTCGAAGATCCGGACGATCTGAACGGCGACGGAATCAGCGGGCGCGCGGCCCGCGTCGAGGATCCGGCGACACGCCGCACGCGCATTGGCCGGTTCGGCTGGAAGGCGCAGCAGGCGACCTTGCTCGCCTTCGCGGCCGACGCGTACCGCAACGAAATGGGAATTACCAATGATCTGTTTCCGGAGGAGTTCGCGCTCGGCATCGATCCGGGGCAACTCAAGGCGTGCAGTTTGAAGCGCGGGATTGAAGACGTACGGGACCGGCGAACGGGGATGCGGGGTATCGATAATTTCGAGAACTTTATGCGCCTGCTGGCGCCGATCGAACGGGGACCGGCGAGCGATGCCGCTCGCGCCGGAGAGAGTGTGTTCCAGGCGATCGGGTGCGCGTCGTGCCACGTGCCGGTGCTGACAACGGGCGCGAACGCGAATCCCCTATTCGACCGCAAGCCGGCGCCGTTGTATTCGGACTTGCTGCTGCACGACGTGGGAACCGGGGACGGGATCGAACAAGCCGCTGCACAGCGGAACGAAATCCGCACACCCGCGCTCTGGGGACTCAGATTCCGGAAACCCTTGCTGCATGACGGAAGCGCCGCGACAGCAGAGGAGGCGCTGCGGCGCCACGGCGCCGAAGCCGGCAGCGTCCTGGAAAACTACGGCCGCTTGTCAGAGCAACAGCGGCGGCAACTGCTCGCGTTTCTTGAAGCGCTGTGAGGATTTATTGCTGCTTTCCCCCGTCTTCCGCGGATCCGCTGAAGACCCTGCGGCCGTCGGGAAGAGTCACGTTGCGGGCGTTACCGACGTAAGCGCCCTCGGCGTTTATCGGATCCTTGGCGCGGATGCCTTCGACCGTGATCGTATCGCCCTCTTTCAGAGCGTCCTTGGTCCACCCGTTGCGGCGCAGCGAATTCGGTGGCCCGCCTTCAAACTGCCACTTCGTCATCTTTCCGTTCTCATCCTTCACATTCATGTACACCCAAATGTGGGGATTCATCCAATCCAGTTTCGTGACCGTGCCGGTCACCTTAACCGTCTTGGTCGAATCGAATTCTGCCGAGATCGAGTGGTGCGCCAGCATGGGCAGTGCAGCGGCAACCAGAGCCGTCGCTGCGACTAGAACGCCTGTGTGAGCTCTCATTTATTAAACCTCCAAGACTTCCGAACTAGAGTACTATCAGTAGGTTGCGTTGTCAACGGTCTCTGGAATTCCGGCCAGTTCGCCGCGTCCAGGCCGGGAACGCTCTTCAAGTCCTCCGGATTGTTCAAGTTGCCGTGACCCGCCCGCCTGCAAACGGCGGCGCGTACTTCGAGGCATCAGCTCCGCTAAAATCGCAACGGGTATCTCGCGATTACATCCTGAAACGCGGGCTTCCGGCGCACCAGGACGACATCGGATTGTGCGCGGACCGCCGCCCACTGGGGATCTTCAAGGCGGCGCAAGACGAATTGTCCCTCTTCTTGATTGATCTGCGCGAACACAATGAAATCGAAATCGTAGGTCTGCATGACGCGCTGCCAGGCAGCTTCGTCCCGGATAGCGCGCATATAGTCATCGCGAACAAATTGTCCCGGATAGGCCTCGGGACGGCTATCGATGTACACCTTTTGCTCCGGCAGGTAGTGGATCAGGTAGCCTCCGGTGCCATAACCGTTAAAGACCTTGCCGGTAATTCGATTCGCTTGCAGAAACTGTGCGAGTTCGCCGTCCGCCGGATCGAGCCCCAGTCCCAGATTATTCCAGCGCGGTGAGACGAACGCAAGAATCGAGAGCCCGGCCGCAGCCCACACCCACCACAACCTGGCCTCGGAGGGCCTATCTTTCTTGCTTTTCGGAGCGCGCAACGAGGACAGATTGGCGCAGATGGCTACCAGCATGAACCCGCCTGTAAATATGTAGATCCGGTAGAAAATCAGGCTTAAAGCCGCCGTGCCTGCCGAGAGGAGCAACAACGGCCACTCGATCCGTATCCGGCGGCGGTAAGCGAAAATCCACACGCTTGCCAGAATCAGTACTGCAATCTCCAAAATGGGAGCTAGCGCGGTATCCTGAAGCTGAAACACCGACAGATTCTCCTGAACCTCCATGGCGTAGTTCGAACTCACCGTAAAGGGAAATAAGAGTCCCCGCAGACCGTTCGGATTGGCCAAGCCTGCCAGAATGCACAGGACCAGTACGGCGGCCAGGTTCCGAAGGCTCCAGGCGCCTTGAACTCGCCCAGTCCGGCGCAGCGTGATTATCTCTGGGCCCAGGAACGCGCCGATCGCCACCGGCCCCAACGCGAAGCCGGGATGCGTGTTCACCCAAAGCAGTTCCAAAAGCGGAAGCGACCACAGCCAAACGGCGCGGAGCGTGCGGTCGTACGCACCTTGCAGCACGTTGAAGAAAACGGCAAGCGAGAGCACGGAGAAAATCTCGGGCCGGATGCCGGGGCGCACAATCATCAAAGGCAGCAAGGCCGCGCCGAACGCGGCCGCGATGCGTAGTCCAGCCTTCCGTTCCGCCATTCGGAAATATAGGAAGAAGGCCGCTGCGCCCATCGTGATATAGACCAGATTCAGTCCGGCCAACCCGATCTCCTTAGAGACCGCATTCGTCAGGACTGCCGACAGCCAATGGTGGTTCGGGAATGGGTCGGCCGGATGCGTATAAGAGTAAAAATTCTCGTGTAAAACGGCTGTTTCGCCGGCTGAAATCAGTTCTCCGTCGCGCAACAGACGTCCGAGATCAGGCGATCTTCGGAAAGAGAGTTTTTGGGAAGCAAGCAGGACATAGGCTGCCAATAACAGGAAGTACGCGGCGCGACGCACGAGGATCGTTTCCCGACGATTATCGCACTGCGGAAGACCGCGGAACCTCACCTGGCGGGAAGTACCACAGCCAGATGCCCTCGCCGACCTTTTCCGTGGGCTTGATTCTTTCCGGCCAAATCGGTCGGGTATCGTCCATTCCGAGACGCCATGCTTTTACAGCCGTTACGTTCAAGGCGTTCCAGCCGGGAGATGGGTTTATCGGATCCACGGGATGATGTGGCGGTAATCCGGGCCTGGCAGGCAGGTCTGGAAAGTAGGGTGTAAATGCAAACTCGTGAACCCCGAGTTCGCGCAGGCGCACGGTGAGCCGTTTCATTTCCTGGCCCCAGTCCAAGTCCGAATCGGCCAGGAACTGTTCGGGCTGATCGCCGGGCAGCTCGTTGAAGTATGCAAGATAATCAGGATGACTACGAAGGGAGCTCGCCGCCAGCCAAACGACAAGCACGCCCGAGATCCATCGCCCCGCTCTTGAAGTCCGAGCGGATTGAAGTAGCTGGGCAGCTCCTGCACCCGCGATCACCGCGAATCCAAGGTAAACCGGCAGTATATGGCGCACACCGATATTGATCCTGCTGAACAGGGAAGCAAACAGCAGGATGCCCACCGAAAACGCAAGCGCAAGACCGACCCCCCAGCCTTTTCCCCGGTCCAGGCAAAACAAACCGCAAAGCACAAGCGCGAAAAACGGCAACGGAGTCTTCACGGCCAACGCGATGAAGTAGTAATACCACCACCCCGATTCCCGGCGGTGACCCAGGAGGTAGCCTTCGTGCCCCTTATCATTGTGGTTGCTCACTTCCTGGATCCCTTCGAAAAGCTCGGGCGCCGGCACGCGAAAGGATGACGGCCCGGGTATCGGCTCTATACCCTGCGCCACTTCGGGTGGTTGCAACCGCATTGGTAGCGGCGGAATGCGTCCGAAGGAGAACCGATAACCGCCCCAGATGATCCCGATCATTAAAAGGGCGGCGCCGCACAACGGCAAGAAGTAGCGTGTCGATTCCCGGAGCACTTGGGAAATCCGAGGCCGTTCAGTTATGAGATACCAGACCAGCGCTGCGCTGAGCGCACAGGGAAGAAAGGGCAGAGCGGAAAACTTGGAGAGAACTGCCAGAGCAGTCGTCCCTCCGAAAAGCAGCGTCTGCGCGGGCCCCGGCGTGTCAAGCCAAACCATGGTCGCGAGAAACGAAGCGCTTACCATTGCGGTGAGCGCCATATCCGTGGTGGCCAAGCCCGCGTGAGCAAGAACCGGCGGGAGGAACGAAAAAGCAAACACCGCAAAGAACGCGCCAGGCTCGCCCAAGTATCGCTTTCCCCAGATATAGACAACCACGCAGGCCACCCAGAAGAACGGCAGGATTCCCAGCCGCGCAATCGTGAGCGTCCGATCGTAGCGGCCGTCGCGATACAGGATCGATAGGCCCTCGTCCCACATATTCTTTTCATTCGAAGATCGGAATCCGGCAAAATAGAGTCCGAGTGCGGCAGCCACCCGGGCCAAGGGAGGATGCTGTGCCTCGTACTCATACTTGCCCTCCGACAGCCACTGGAGACCGGCAGCAATATGCGCCGGTTCATCGCTCGTGTGGCTGAGGACCGAATACGTGCTTACGATACGCAGGGTGCCCACGAGGACCAGCAGAAGGAATACAACCAGCGATCGTTTTTGAATCCAGGAAACGCCTCGATCCACAATCGCTGCTACTGCGGGCGTGATCTCGGAATGCTCGCGCTGAGACGCCGCTGCTTTGCGGATTCTTTGCGGAGGGGCTCGGCGTACGGGAGCCATTGGAAATATCTAGTATATCCCATACATTTCCCTTGCGAGCGATCCAATTACCAAGCAACCAAAACCTTATTCTTCGAAGTGGGATCCAAAGGCGCCTCTGCCGCCACCGGCAGCCACAATTCAAACCAGAACGTGGATCCCTGCCCGGGGGTGCTCTTCAGGCCGAGATCACCTCCCATGAGCTGCACCAGTTGTTTGCTGATCGCAAGTCCCAGTCCGGTTCCCCCAAAACGCCGTGTGATAGATGCGTCCGCCTGCGTGAATTTCTGGAAAAGCTGCCGTTGCACGTCTTCCGCGATGCCGATGCCGGTATCCTCCACCTCGAACCGCATCCGGGCCTTGCCGTCGTTCCGTCCCGGGCACTCCACGCGCAGAATCACGCTCCCCTCAGAGGTGAATTTGACCGCGTTTCCGGCCAGGTTCAGCAGTACCTGCCGGAGCCGTCCGCCGTCGCCCACCAACATGAAGGGATTCTCAGGCGACCACTTTAGCGCCAGCTCGATACGCTTCGCAGCCGCCTGCGGGGCCAGCAAATCGATCACGTTGGCCGCGACTTGCGAAAGATCGAAGGGCCGCGACTCGATCGGCATCCGCCCGGCCTCGATTTTCGAGAAATCGAGGATATCGTTGAGCACCCGCAGCAGCGATTCTCCGGAACTGTGCGCGGTCTGCGCGAACTCGCGCTGTTCCTCGTCGAGCCGGGTGTCGAGCAGAAGGCTGAGCATTCCCAGCACGCCATTCATCGGTGTCCGGATCTCATGGCTCATGTTAGCCAGGAACTCCGACTTCGCCCGGTTGGCTGCATCGGCAGCCTTTACCGCCTTGGCAAGCTCGCGGGTCCGTTCCTCGGCCAGAGCCGAAGCGCGCTGCCCGGTGGATTGCAGGTTGACAACCAACCCGGCGATCAACAGCGACAGGAGCGCCGCGCATCCCGCAGCCCAGGCGGAGGGAGTCTTGCTCAAGTTGGGAAACTGCGGCGTGCGCTTCCACCCAAGCGTCCAACTGGCTCCCGCCATGTTCAGCTTGGTGGTTCGCTCGAACTGCGGATCAGGATTGCCGGGATCGTCAGATGCGAACATCGCACGGCCGCTCGGGACCGATTCGTCGTATGCCCGCAGCAGAACGGATTCCCGGACAGTTGCAAGCGCCGATTGGAAAAATGCATCCGCGGTGAAGGCCACTGCCGTCCACCCGATTAAGGCTGCGCGGCGCTCCTGTTCCGAGGCCGCCGGCGCCAGTTCCTTCCCGTACACGGGAACAAACAACATGAATCCGTTCTGCGGAGTGTCTCCGCTATTGAACCGGATCGTCCTGGTTAAGGTCGCGTGCCCGGTATCGCGAGCCCGTTCCGCGGCAGCCCTCCGCTGGGTCTGCGTGCCGATATCCGCTCCCACTGCCACGGCCGCCAGAGGCGCGGGCTCAACGAAATCCGTCACAAAGTGATCCGCCTGTGGATCCGTGGAAAACTGCGTTCGCGGGTAAGGCCGGACTCGAAAATCGGAAAAGCCTTCCCGCCGCCGCGCCGCCACAAAGCGATCCAATTGCTCCCCGGGCACGTACCGGATGAATTCGATGCCAGTCGTTCCCGGATACCGATTCAGCAGCGCCAGCGCCGACACGTACGTGTGCCAGTCGCTCGCGTTCGCATGAGGCGAAGCTGCTAAGAAACCCGCCGCGCCGCGCAGCGCGTCCTCATACGTGGCCAGGCGGGCCTTCATCCCGCCCTCAACCACGTTCACCACTTTGTCAAACCGAGCCTGATCGTAACCGACTCGTTCTCTCTCCAGCGAAGCGTACAGCCAGCCGCTCAATACCCAGCCGGCCACCAGGACGGTCCCGGGTAACAGCAAGCTGCCCGTGCTTCGAAACGCGCCCACCGCGAGTCCCGTGAGCGACACAGCGGCCAGGAAGAGGTTCAAGTTTTGAAGATTCTCCCGAACTGTTCCTCCCGCGAATGCTCCCATGCCGTTATGGGTCGCCCAAACCGCGGCGGACGCGATGATGAGCGCACTTACACGCGCCGCCGGGGGACCAGCCCAAGCCGCCGACGCCAGAATCAACAAAAACACGGAAAACAACAGATACGCATTCTCTGGCTGGAAAAATACGAAATAGCAGACCGCCGCAACCGCGACGACTGCCAGGAGTGTTTTCCCGAGGAGCCCTTGCCCTCGGAACGGCGAAAGACCAACAACCCCCTTGGCGAGGCCCACCAGCACCGGCGTGATGATCAGGATTCCGAGCCCGTCGCCGATCCACCAGCGGCTGAAGACGAGTCCCCATTGGCCGGCGGGGAAAGTTCCGCCCAAAATCAGTAGAGGAGTTCCGATCACGGCTCCCGCAAGGGGAGACAGCAGGGCCGCGCCGGTAATCGCGGCCATTTCCGAGAAGTGTCCCAGAAACCTCTGTTCCTTTGAAATCGCGGCAAACAGCCAGACGCCGGCCAGAGCGCGCAGACTATTCGAGAACGCCATACCCAAAGCCGGCACCCAGGCCACGGACCGGCCCGACGTAGTCACAAAGTACGCAGCGAATAAGACCGGCCAGAAACGCGGGCCCAAAACCAGCAACGCCACCAGATCCAAACCTGCCGCGGGCCAAACGGGAGTGAGAGTCGTTCCCGAAAGCAGCCGCCAGCCAAGCTGAGACAGCGCGAGATGCGCGAGGAAAAGCGGGATCGCCACGGCCAAGTACGGAAGAGAGCGAATGCGGGCGCCGGTAAACAGGCTGTACTCGCCTTTTCGAACGAGTTCGGTGAGCGCTTTTCTGGATAGCGTAATGGCCATCGTCAAGCTGGACGGTTCACTTCCGGCCGAGAACGCGTCTACGAGTGCAAGGTGACCGTCTGTCCCATATTCGGACGGAACGGGCACAGGAACAATTGGTTTTTGTGCTTACGTACTGTTTTTGTCTGGTACCAATGCTCGGGAGAACACCCTACGACATCGGCGGGGGCTGCGGCGGCGCTGGAGGAGCCTGCGGGGGCTGTAGCGGCCGGGTTGGTCCGGGCTGATGACCCGACCGGATCACGTTCATCGCCGCGCCGATCATGCTCGCCACATCGGTCAGATTCGCGGGAATAATCAGCGTATTCCCCTGCTTGGCCAGATTGCCGAACTGCGTGATGAACTGCTCGGCAACGCGCAACTGCACGGCTTCGTAGCCGCCCGGAGCCTGGATCGCTTCCGCCACGCGGCGGATGCCTTCCGATGTTGCATTGGCGATGGTCAGGATCGCCGAGCCTTGTCCTTCCGCTTCGTTGATCTGCTGCTGCTTCCGCGCTTCGGAAGCCTTGATCACTTGTTGCTTTTCGCCTTCGGCTTTGTTGATCGCGGCGTCGCGCACGCCCTCGGAAGTCAGAACCGTGGCGCGCTTCTCGCGCTCGGCGCGCATCTGCTTCTCCATCGCCGAGAGAATATCCTGGGGCGGCGTAATGTTCTTGATCTCGTAGCGCAGCACTTTCACGCCCCAGGCTTCCGAGGCTTTGTCGACTTCGCTCACCACCTGCGCGTTGATATTGGTGCGCTCCTCGAACGTGCGGTCCAACTCGATCTTGCCGATCTCGCTGCGCAGCGTTGTCTGGCACAATTGCACGATGGCAAAGCGATAGTCCGAAATTCCATAGGACGCCCGCTCTGGATTCAGCACTTTGAGATACAGCACGCCATCCACAGCCACCTGGACATTGTCCTTGGTGATGCAGACTTGCTCGGGAATATCGTAGGTCTGCTCCTTGAGCGAGTGCCGGTAGCGGATCACGTCCACAAAAGGAGTGAGCACGTGGAATCCCGCTCCCAGCGTGCCGCTGTAGGTTCCCAGGCGCTCCACCACGTAGGCGTTCTGTTGGGGAACGACTACCGCGGTCTTCACCAGCACGATGATGATCAACAGCGCTAGAAACACGACAACCAGAATCAGCGGATCCATTCAAGTCTCCCGTTCATTGGTTTCGAATGTACAGCGTGAGTCCTTCGACGCGTTCTACCTTGGGACGTTCGGAACGGTGGATGGGCTGTTCTCCGGCGTTGCGCGCGCTCCAGGACGTTCCGCGCAGCTCGACTTTCCCGATCGCGCCCGGCGCGATGTCCTCGAGGGCAACGGCCGTCTCCCCCACCAGAGAGTCGACTTTGTGGGTGTGCTTTCCGCTCAGCTTGAATTTTTCCATCAGAGGCTTGCGGAAAAACATCAGGGAAATGGCCGAGAAGATCGAAAAGAGCAACCACGGCACCCATTCCGGCATACCGGGACCGAGAGCCGCCACTAGGCCCGTGAGCAGGCCGGAAATCCCCAAAAACATGAAATAGAAGGTGCCCGGCGTCATCATCTCGCACGCCAGCAACACCAGCCCGAGGATCATCCACATCCACCAAGTCAGCATTCCGTTTGTTCCGGTCCGATGGGAGCTATTGTGTCACAATGAAGGCTTCCAGCGTACAATAATGAGTTTTGAATTCGTTGTTATCCGCCAAGCGGGAGGGCACGTATGCAGGAATGGGGATACGCGCAGGCGAATCCGAACGAGCAATTGGCACGCCTCCATTATTTTTCGATGACCAAGGTCGAGCCGGAGCGCCAGATCGAGATGACGATCACGGTGAGGGAATACTTCACGCCGAAGGATCCGGCGATGCTGTTCTTCGCCCAAGCCGACAAGCAGACCAACCAGAAGATCGCGCCGTTTACTCCCTGCGGTTGGGGGAAAACGATGCTGGAGGCGCTGGAAGAGTGCGTCCGCGCGGTCAACCGGTTTCCGTATCAGGGATAAAACGCAGTTTATCTTTTTAGCGTCGCCTTCCAGTTCAGGACGACGGTAATGGGCTCGTCGCCGGCCGACTCGGTACGTGTCACGGGGAAAAGAAAGCGCTTGCCGTCCGGTGTCACGTCCCAATCCGTAGCTGCTCCGGGAGGAAGTGGGAAGAGTTGCCGGGGAGCGCTGGCCTGAAAGGCCGCGCCGTTGGCGGTTACGTCCACGGCCATAGGCGATCCGTCGGCAGCGCGGAAAATGATTTGCTTGCCGTCGGCGCGCCACCGGGCACCGGTCCCTCCGTCCTTCGAGATTTGCCACTTGCCCTGACCCAGCGCCGGCCCCGCGGCGTCAAAGGGCCGCACATAGATCTCGGCCCTGCCAGAATCGTTGGAATTGTATGAGATCCAGCGTCCATCCGGCGAGAATCTCGGTTGCCCTTCGTTGAACTCGGTGGACAGCAGTTGCACTGGCTTACGCTCGCCCTGCAACGGCAGAACCCAAATATCGTTGCCGGTTTTGGGGGTGTTTTGGTGTACGTACAACAGGAATCGCCCATCGCGCGACCAATGAATCGGATTTAAAGACGCAACTGGCTCCTTGAGAAGCTCCTTTTCTTCCCCCGCCCCGCTAGAGGCCTTTTCGTAAATCACTTCTCCCGTGGAGTAGATGATATTGTTTCCATCCGGCGACCAGACCGGCTGCGACCCCGGCATCTGGCGAAATGTGAAGCGAGTTCGAACGCCCCGGGCGAATTCCAGCAGCCAGATGTCGCCATTCGCCCCGTTTGGGGCGTCGCGCACCCCGACTCGCGTGGCATCCGGAGAAATGACGTACCCGCCGTCCGGCCTGGGTTCTCCGAAAGTACCGGTCTGCTTGCCTTGCGCGTCAAACCAGGTGGGCAGGCGGCCGCCCGTTCTCTGAACACCCGCCCGGAACGCCAGCACACCGGTCGGTGAGACGGAAAACCACCCAGCCGACTGCTCGGCGCCGACGTGCTCGGCCACAGGAGTAGCTTCCCCAGTGAGTTGCAGCTTCTTCTCATCGAAGGGCTGAGTCATCAAGGTGCCGTCACGGAGAAAGAACAAATTCCCGTCAACATACGGGGCGGCATACTGATTTGCGATAATTCGCTCCTTGGGCTGTTCGGCCGGCTTGGCGTCCAGAGATCCGGCATAAATCCCACGGACTTCCGGTGTTCCAACGCGCAGGTATACGAAGTGTTTTCCGTCCGGAAGGAAACTGGGGAGAGCGTGGAATGTTTCGCCGCGAGAGCGGTCCACCTCGGTAATCGGGACAGGCACACCCCCCGCCGAGGAGACCCGCATGAGGGGAGCTCCGCGGACGCCACGGTGGCCGAAAATGATGACCCCGTCTTTATTCCAGGCGCCTGAGCCGACGCTGCCGGAGACGGTCGCAAGGGTTTGCGGAGGACCTCCCGCCACTTCAATCTTTTTCAGACTGGTACCTTCGGCAAATCCAAGGAACCGGCTATCCGGGGACCAGAAGGGTGAGACCGCGCCCTTGGTCTCAGGCAGAACCCGCCAGGAGAGGCTATCCAGGTCATGAATCCATAGACCGCCTTCGTCGTTGTTGGAAGCAAAAACCAGCTTGTGCCCGTCCGGTGACACAGACACGTATTGATAGAAGGAAACCTTGTCGGGGAGCTTGACCTGGAAACGCGTCGCGCGATCCGGAGCCGTCTGCCTGGGCCACAGCGTGTAGGCCGTCGCGCCCAGTGCGAGCGCTAACAAGGCCGCGATGCCCGGCCACAGCCAGGACTTCGACTTGCGCGTCTCCACCGGAGCCTGCACCGGAATCGGAACGCTGGAGCTGGCCGTGCTCATCGAGCCTGCCGCCGAAGGCGCGTCCAGATCGATCAGCTCCAGCGCCGGCTTCAAGTCCCGCGCCGTGTGCCAGCGGTCGTCCGGTCGTTTTTCCAGGCACTTTCGGACCAGGCGTTCGAGCGCGCGCGGAACCGCGGGCTGGCGCTGGCTCATGGGTGGAGCCTGATCCTTGAGAATCGCCGCGAGCACCGCCGCCTGCGTATCGCCATTGAAGGGACGCAGGCAGGTGATCATTTCGTAAAGCACCACGCCGAAGGAAAAAATATCGGATCGTTCGTCGGCTTCCTTGCCTTCCACTTGTTCGGGCGCCATGTAGTACAGGGTTCCCAGGATGGCGCCGGCTCGCGTGATCGGCTCCGTGACGGTCTGGATATCAGCGGCGGAATCCGGGCTGGTTCTTTCCGTTGCGATTTTCGCAAGTCCGAAATCCAGAACCTTGACCCCGTTCCGGGTGACGATAATGTTCCCTGGCTTAAGGTCGCGATGGACTACGCCCTTGGCATGCGCCGCCGCGAGTGCGTCGACGATTTGCACGCCGTACGCAAGGGCTTTGTCGAGCGGCAGAGGGCCTCGCTCGATGAGCTTCGCGAGCGTCTCCCCTTCGACGTGTTCGAGAACCAGATAGTTCGGCCCGACGTCGTACAGCGTGCAGATGTTGGGATGATTCAGAGTAGAGATCGCGCGCGCTTCGCGCTCAAAACGATCGTTGAACTCGCGCGACGAAACCTTGATCGCAACAGACCGGCCCAGGCGCGTATCGGTGCCGAGGTACACCTCGCCCATGCCACCCTTTCCGATCAGGGAAACGATCTTGTAATTCCCAAGCTGCTCGCCAGAAGAGAGGGGCATAGAGTTTGAACGATTCTATCCCAATCAGCTCCGGAGCGGGTGTAGACCGAGCCTAAGCCCAGCGATACAGCCTAGATAACAGTTACACAGTACTATGGAAAAAGTTCTCACTGGACCCGGCGCCCTGTTGCAAACAGGCCCTATTTTCCCGCTTTCCGGCGCTGGCACGCGGCGTGCTTTTTAGTTTCGCGCCGTTCCCGCGCCGGTCTTGTTTGGAGAAGGAGGGCTATCGTACCGATGCGCTACTCGCGCGCGCTTCTGCTGGCGCCGGTTGCCGCCACTCTGCTGGCGCAGGATGACGCGGAATCGGGACGCTTCACGTTCGATGCACACGTTCTGGGCAGTTCGAATTCGCTCGGATCTGTCACGCGGCTGGACGCGTCCGCGGGCTACCTGCTCACGAAGCGCTGGTCGATCAGCTTCGGCGTGCCCTACTATTTTGTGAATCCGTCCAGTTCCACGCAGGCGTCCACCGGCACCGGTTCTTTCCAGGGCGTGGGCAACGTTTTTAGCGAGCTGCGGTTCCAACTGCCGAATCCCGTGGTGAGCTATGTCGCCACCGTGACCGGCACCGCGCCGACGGGCAACCGCGATCAAGGACTTTCCACGGGCCACGCCACCGTCGATTGGAGCAATTATTTCGAGCGCGCCTTCGGAGCGCTGACGCCCTTCGGCGAAATCGGGATCGCCAATGCGGTCTCGGACACGCAGTTTTTCATCCGCCCCTACACGAGCTACGGATTCGTGACGCACGCGCAGGCAGGTGCGCACTACCGGCTGCTGCGGTGGATCAATGTGGGCGGTTCGGGGTATCTGATCGAGCCCAACGGACAGCAGACCGTGGTCAGCCGCGTGGTCACCAGGCACGGTCCGGGAAATGTGGCCGTGCCCGGCCCCGCGCGTGGACTGCTGAAGCACGTATTTGAGACCGAAAGCGTGACCACGGGTCCCGCGGACATTGCGCGCGATCATGGCGTATCCACTTGGGCGGCTCTGGGCGTCCATCCATCGTTCAACGTGTATGCCGGATACACGCGGAGCGTGAGCTACAACCTGAACACAGTGTTCTTCGGAGTCGGATTCCGGATCCGGCGAAGTTTGGGAATCGGCGGTTTGTAGGAGGAATCATTTCATCATGAAACGTAAGTCAGTTCTCATCGGAATCACAGGATCGGCATTCGCGCTGGCCATCCCGCTTGCAGCCCAGCGCGGGCCGGGCGGCGGTATCGGCCGCGGCGTCGGATCAGTGACGGCGCCAGTCACAGGCGCAATCAACAGCGCTGCGCCGGCGGCCGCCGGTAAAGCAGGGAATGCTCCCGCGAACGGAAGTCATGGGGACGGCACTCGTGGATCGAATGCAGGACGAGGGCCCGGCGCAACCGTGGACGTCGGGCTTCGCGTCTCTCAAAATGCCGGCTTATCGACGCAGCTTCAGCCGCTGCTGCCGCAAGGGATGGCTCTGACCGATGCGGCTGCGGGATTCCGCAACGAGGGGCAGTTCGCCGCCGCGCTGCACGTTTCTCACAATCTGAATATTCCGTTCGATCAGCTCAAAGCGAGGATGACCGGGCCCGATTCCGTGTCTTTGGGGAAAGCGATTCAGGAATTGCGCCCGAATCTCGATCAGAAGGCCGTGAAGGAGAATACGAATTTGGCCGATCACCAGGCCCAGCGCGACGTGGAGCAGGCAAAATCCGCCGGGAAGCCGGATCGATTCGCTACCCGGATCGCGTCGAATACAGCTCTCGCGTCCCGTTTACAGGCCTTGCTGCCGCAAGGCACGACGCTGGAAAGCGCCGCCGCCGGATTCAAGAACGAGGGGCAGTTCCTCGCCGCGCTGGAAGCCTCCAAAAACCTGAATCTCCCGTTCGCGGATCTGAAGGACCGCATGACAGCCGGGCAGTCGCTCGGCCAAGCCATCCATGCGCTCAAGCCCAGCTTGAGCGAGGACGCCTCGGCGACCGAGGCCGCCCACGCCGAAGCGCAGGCTAAGGTGCTTCGCGCAGGAACGTCTGAGTGATGCCGGCAGGCGGCCCCACCGCCTGCCCTGCCTGACTCTGGAGTTGTGGCACAGGCATCCAGCCTGTGCTTCGGTAAAATCGGGTTGTCGGGATGGCAACCTCGATTGCGTGGGGCCGCACGGTGCGCGCCCTGCGGTCTCGCAACTACCGATTGTTCTTTGCCGGGCAGAGTGTCTCTCTGATCGGCACCTGGATGACGCGCCTGGCCACAAGCTGGCTCGTCTACCAGCTCACCGATTCCGCGTTCCTCCTGGGGCTCACCAGCTTCGTCGGACAAATCCCGGCATTCTTCGTAGCGCCCATCGCCGGCGTATGGCTCGACCGCTGGAACCGCCACCGTGTTCTGGTGATCACGCAGGTTCTGGCGATGATCCAGTCCCTGGCTCTGGCCACGCTGGCCTTCACCGGTTGGATCAACCTGTGGTGGATCATCGGCCTCACCTTCCTTCAGGGGCTGATCAATGCGTTCGACATGCCCGCGCGGCAGGCGTTCGTGGTTCAGATGATCGAAGACCGCGCCGACCTTGGCAATGCCATCGCGCTGAATTCCTCGATGGTGAACGGAGCGAAGCTCGTGGGCCCCGCCCTTGCGGGAGTGCTGGTGGCCGCGGCCGGAGCGGGCGTGTGTTTTCTGATCGACGGGCTGAGTTATATCGCCGTGATCTATTCCCTGCTGGCGATGCGCGTCGAGCAGCAACGTCCGCACGGCGTGCAAAAAAGCGCCCGCGAGGAGCTGGCCGAAGGCTGGAAATACGTGGTGGAATCGCCTGCCCTCAGCTCGATTCTTCTGCTTCTCGGGCTTGTGAGCGTGGTCGGGATGCCGTACACGGTATTGATGCCCGTGGTCGCCGTCGATTTGCTGCACGGCGGCGCGCATACCCTCGGATTCCTGATGGGGATGTCAGGCGTGGGCGCACTTGCCAGCGCTATCGGTCTGGCGTTGCGCCGCAGCGTGCTTGGGCTGGGCAAGCGCATCGGCTTCAGCGTCGTCATGTTCGGCGCCGGACTGATTCTTCTGGGCGTATCGCGATCCCTGTGGCTGTCGCTGCTGCTGATGGTCGTCACCGGATTCGGCATGATGCAGCAGATGGCGGCCAGCAACACGATTCTGCAAACCATCGCGGCCGACGATAAGCGCGGACGCGTCATGTCCTTCTATACGCTGGCAATTCTAGGAATGAACCCGATCGGCAGCCTGCTTGCCGGCTCGGCCGCCGCACGGATCGGCGCCCCGGCCACCATGATCGCTGCCGGCATCATCTGCCTGGGCGGAGCGGCGTGGTTCTACTGGAAGCTCCCTGAAATTCGCCGCGTGATCCGTCCCATTTACCGGGAGCTGGGAATCCTGCCCGAAATCGCCGAAGGAATTCAGCACGCCTCCGCGTTGCAGACGCCACCGGAGAGTTGAACTTGCGGGACTTAAGAACCCCGCGCCGACTTGGTCCGCCCTAGCACCGGATAATGATCGGCCAGCCACTTCTCGATTTTTTCTTTCTGGCTTGCCTGCACCACGCGCTGCCACTTCACCACGCCGGTTCGCTCGCTATACTCCGCCATGACGTAGGAGCCCTCATTGAGAACCTCGATCAGGTCACTTTTGGCGCGCTTAAAGTGGTAGGACGAAAGAGTCGGATGGCGATCTTGCATTGATATCTATAGGATAGCAGGATTTCAGGAAAGGAGGCGCCTCAGTAGCCATAGGAATACGGATCAAGCGAGCAGTTGGGGTCCGGGTACCAGTTTCCCCACGGATCGTATCACCGGCCGAAAGGGAGTTGAGCTTAGCGGAAGCTGTAGCTGAAACCGACGCTCGCGACGCGGCGCGTGTAGGGGTCGCGGTCGGCCGTGACGCGATCGAGAGACGAGGTCGTCCGCACCACTTCAATCAGCAGTCGAAAGTTGTCCGTCGGATGCCATGCCAGCCGGGCTGAGACCTGAATGGGATTCTCCAAAGGAGTGCCGGGTTCCAACTGCCAGCCGCCGCCCGCCTCGATCCAGTAATCCATCGAGCGGGACAGCCGGCCCGACATTTGGCCGACTGCCAGATGAGACTGGAAAGTTTCCGGGCTGTAGAAATCCAAGCTGTAGCGGTCGTGCCACATGAGGTTTGAGCGCCATCCCATGCGAAGCTTCAGCCGGGATTGCGAGCGAACCTGGAACAGCGCTTCGAGATCCGTGCGGTCGCGCGTAACGCCGTCTGAGAAGTTGTAACGCGCGTAGCGCGCTTGCAGTTGGGTGAATGTTCCCGGTGTGAGCGTCACGTCGCCCGAGGCGAAGTTCGCGGTCACCTGATGCCGGGCAGCCACGAACGCGTCCATGACAATGCTGCCTCCGCCCGCGGTGATTCGAGCGGAATCGCTGAGCACAAACGCCAAGCCGCCGTCGCCGATGATCCGGTGCGTGGAACCGATTCCGTAATTCACATCGCTTCCCGAAGCGTAGCCGCGCACCCGCCGGCTCAGCACGCCGGTCCAGCCCAGGTCGTAGCGCCGCCAGAACAAGGAGTCCCCCTGCTGCGAGAGATCACGATACATGTAGCCGGTGCGAAGCTCGTGCGCGGGACTCAGGTGCACCGCGGCCTCACCGCTCCAGGTCTTGTCGATGAATCCGTCACTATCGGAGATGTATCGGAATCCGGGCGAAATAGCTGCGCCATATTCCAGCTCCACTTGGTTCGCCAACTGGCGGGTGGCGGCGTTATCGGGGAAGCTCTTATCCAGGCGCTTGGCAATGGAAGCAGCGGTTCCCGGATCGCCGCCCCAGCGCGCGGCATAGACGCGATCTTCGAGAATTTCGCGGTCGTTTTCCAGCGATGTGGGGATCCCCTCCAGAACGTGCTGCGCTTCCAGGTGGCGGCTCATCCAGTTTAATATCCGGATTTTCGCCTTGAGGAGTTCCGGATCGTTCGGCAGATCGCGCAGCCCGGCTTCGGCTGTCCGGAGAGCTTCGGACAGCTTGTTCTGGTCGCCCAGGCAGTAGACGATGCCGGCCCGTGCAGCCCCGGACTTGGGATAAAGATCGCGAGCCACTTCGTAGGCGGTCTGCGCTTCCTTGGGTTGCTTCAGCCAGCGCAAAGCCAGAGCGCGGCGCAGCAGCACCGCCTCGGAAGTATCACCCCGGCTGACCAGGCGGTTCAGGATGTCGAGAGCCGCCTGCGTCTGATCGCCGAACAGGTAGCTGCGGGCGAACTCGCGGAGCGCCCAGTCCGGCTGTTCCGGTTCGAGCGCGATCACTTTCCGTATGATCTCCGCCGCTTCCTTGTAGTGTTCCCCCCAACCGAGGATCACAGCGTAATCCCGCAGAATCGGTACGTTGTTTGGCGCCAAGGGAACAGCCTGCTTAAAAAGCGCGAGCGCTTCCTCAGTTTTGCCCGCGCGCGCCTCCTGGACAGCTTCATCGGCCAGCGCTGTCGCCCGGCGTGTCGCTTCGGCAGCGCCGGCGTCCTGCGCGCGGGCGGCGAGCGCCAGCGCCAGACCGCAGACCAAATTTCGCACGTTCCTAGTGCTTCGCATGGCCGTGTTGGATGTGCCACCGGGTGGGCGCCAGAAGGTTGATGGGCTTCAACAGCCCGCGCGTCGTGTAGACAAAGGCTGTCGTGGCCAGAAGCACCCAATAGAAGCTTGGATAAATGATGCTGGCGGGGAAATGCCGCTTGATCGTGGGATCGTACTTCGCGTCGATCCAGGTTCCGCACGCCAGTTGCAGGAGGCAGAACGTGAACAGCAGCATGCCCCAGAGATTCGGGATCGGCGATCCGCCTTTGGGCGGATATCCCGCCGCGTAGCAAACTACCCAGAAAACGGTAACGGAAAGAAACGTCAGCGACCACAGGTAGGAGAACGCGCTTTCGACATACAGCGGATACATCCGCCGGAGCCGGCGATCGAAAAAAATTGGTGCATGCCTGCGCAGAACCTGACCGAGCCCGAGCGCCCAGCGCCGGCGCTGGCTCCACCACAGCGAAACCGTGTCCGGCACAATCATCCAGACCAGGGCGCGCCCTTCGTAGCGGACGTCGTAGAAGCGCCGCTGGAGTTTCCAAGTAAGGTCGATGTCCTCGGTAGCCATGCCGGGCGTGTACAAACCGACGTCGATCACCGCGGATTTGCGGAACATGCCGACCACGCCGGAGATGCACATCACGCGGCCCCAGATCCGCTGCGCCCTGCGCATGAGGCCGATGACCGAGCTGAACTCGACTGCCTGCAAGCGGGTGAGCAGATTCGTGATGTTGCGAACCCTGGGGTTCCCGGCAACGGCTGCGACGCGCGGGTAGCGGAAGTGCGGCACCATCACGCGCAGGAGCCGCGGATCCGGAACGGCGTCCGCATCCATGATCAGCAGCAGTTCGCCCTTGGCGCAAGGGATGGCGTCGTTCAACGCCATGGCCTTGCCCTCATTGGTGATCTTGTTCAGCAGCCGAACGCGCGGATCGCTCAGGAACGGCCGCACCTTCGCCGCAGTGCCATCGGGCGAGCCGTCGTTGATCACGATCACTTCAAACTTCGGATAGTCGAGCTTCAGCAGACCCTGGAGGGAATCGCTAATGACGGCTTCTTCACAGTAGGCCGGCACCAGGACGGAAACCATGGGAAGCTGATCCTCAGGAATCGGAAGCTCCGGCTCCCTTAAGTCGCGGCGAATGTAATAGACGATCGCCGTCGCCATCCAGATCAAACTCGTAACTACGGGGTACAGCCCGTAAAATGCGATCGCCACCTTGTAGCTGGTCCAGTTGTTGATGCCATCCAGCAGGGGATGAAGCTGGGCGGGCGTCATTCGCGCACTCCGCTTTTAGAAACTAGATCGCCAGACTCGCGATCTTGCGCCGCCGGCGCCTCCACAGGAACGAAGTTCGCCGGCCTTCGTTTCGGCAGATACTGCTTTACGCCGTTCACGATTCGAATCTCGATTTCCTGTTCGCTCACCAGGTTCGAGTGGATTTCCACCGGCAGGCCCAGATAATCGTGGGATGGAAACACCGTGATGTGTTCCGTAGCGTGACGCCGATTCCGCCTCCGCGCCAGAGAAATGTTGTGTCCCACCCAGATGGCGACGATCAATCCGTAAAGCAGTCCCAGGACCGTAAGCAAGCCGAGGGATCTGACGACATCCTCAACGCGGGTCTGTTGAAACACACGAACCCACAGACCCACAAATCCAAGCCAGAGCAGGATGAGAATCAGATTCGATCGCTTGTGGCTTTGCGGCGCGATAAACCACCCCTATGCCTCATTTCGACCGGTCTAGGGTGGTCCTTTAGGGCTATTTCTTTAACCCGAATCTTATGCCACAATGCGGCCCAGTATGCTGTCCTTCGGCCGGACGGCGGCGATTTGCCTGGGCGCCTTGTGTCTCAGCGCTCCAGGCGCCCGCGCCGACGCCCGTTTCATGCCCCTACCGGCATCCGTAACCTTCCGTCCAGGTGGTTTACCGATCGGGCCATCATTTCACGTTGCGTTGCGCGGACCTTCCGACCCGCGAATCCAAGCGGCAGCCCGGCGGTTTCTCGAACGCCTCGAAAGGATTTCCGGAGTGTCTTTGGATCGCGCAGCGGATCCCGGAGCCGGAAATGACGCCGCAACTCTGCTGATCGAGTGGAAGGAAACCTCCCCACCGGCGCCACGAGCTGATGAAAACGAATCGTATGTGCTTGAAGTGGATCCCGTGCAGGCGCGCTTGCGGGCGTCAACTGCGGTCGGAGTTCTGCGCGGACTCGAAACCCTGCTTCAAAGTGTCGAAACGCGCCCAAAGGGAGCCTCGATTCCGGCGCTCCTGATCCGCGATCAACCGCGCTTCCGTTGGCGCGGCGTGTTGCTGGATTCCGCGCGTCATTTTCTTCCGGTCGAATCGATCAAGCACACGCTGGAGGGAATGGCCGCATTCAAGTTCAATGTCCTGCACTGGCATTTGAGCGACGACCAGGGATTCCGGCTGGAATCCAAGCGCTTCCCGAAGCTGCACCGGGCGGGCTCCGGCGGGATGTTTTACACCCAAGCGGAAATCTGCGAGATCGTGGCATTTGCGGCGGATCGCGGCATCCGCGTGATTCCCGAATTCGATATGCCTGGGCACGCGACCAGTTGGTTTGTGGGCTATCCCGGGCTGGCATCCGCTCCCGGTCCCTACGCACTTCAGCGCGACGCCGGATTCTTCGAGCCCACGATGGATCCATCCAGCCCGGACTTATACGTGTTTCTGGACGGCTTCTTCGGCGAGATTGCGGCGCTGTTTCCAGACGCCTACGTGCACATCGGCGGCGACGAAGTGGATCCGGCGCAATGGAAGCGCAGCCCGGCGATCCAGGCGTTCCTGAAGACCGAAGGCCTGGCGACGCCCGCACAGTTGCAAGCATATTTCAACCGCAGGCTTCACGAGCTTCTCGCGAAACACGGCAAAAAGATGATTGGATGGGACGAGGTGCTGGCGCCCGAACTGCCGCCCGATGTGACGGTACAATCCTGGCGCGGGCTGAGCGCGCTGGCGCAGACGGTCCGCTCCGGGCACAGCGGGATCTTGTCCTTCGGCTACTACCTGGATCAGTTGCAACCTGCGGCCGAGCACTATGCCGTCGATCCCTTCGATGGGGAAGTGCGCGCGGTCACGCCGGGCGAGCGCGATCGGATTCTCGGCGGCGAAGCGTGCCTATGGACCGAGCACATTTCCCCCGAAAATCTGGATCTCCGCTTGTGGCCTCAAGCGGCTGTGATTGCAGAGCGCCTGTGGTCGCCGCAGCAACAGCGCGATGTGAGCTCCATGTACGCGCGGGTGCCTGCGGCGCTGCGCCATCTGAAGTCGGTCGGGATCGATCCGGAGCGGACGCGACGCCAACTGCTGGCGCGCATGTCCGATCCCAGCTCGGTCGAGGCTCTCTCGGTTCTGCTGGAGAGCCTGAAACCGGCCCGTGCGGCGAATCGCGCTGCGGCGACCGAGATCCGGCCCACGGGACATTTCAACCGCCTGGTGGATGCGGCGGATGCGGACAACGGGGCACAGCAAACGAATCCCCTGGAAATCCGCATGCACTTGGTGCGCTGGCACGATAACGCCGTTACGGTGAAAGCGGCGCTCGATACATATGAGAATTTGCAGGAGGCGATTCCACTCGCCGAAAACGTGCGGGACCTTTCGGCTGCATCCCTCGAGGCCCTCGACTATCTCGACCGGCGCCAGAAACCTTCCCGCGCCTGGATTCGCCGCCAGCGGCAGTTGCTGGAACGGGCCGCCATCCCCCGAGCAGATATGTCCGTCACGCTGGTGGACACGTTGCGAGCGCTGCTGGCGGCGGCTACGCGGTGAAGACTACTTCTTGCGCGCGAACCGGTAATCGCCCGAGACGTGTTTCACGAAGAGCTCATTATTCGCGAATCGAACCCCCAGACCATACAGGCCGGTAAACTCCGCCTCGGACAACGCGGTCAGCGGCGTCTTGCCTCTTCCGTCCATGTCGCCGAACAGCGTGTCTCCGGAAAGCGTGATCTCGACCACGCGCGGGACCAGTCTCCATAATTTCGGCTGCTCTTCATACGTTCCCACGTATTTCGCCAGGATCTCCGGCGCGACCTTCACTTGAAGCCTCTTTTCATCGGAAGCTTTGCCGATCCAGTGCTGCGTTTCACTGCTTTTTTCGTTGCAGACCCACTCGATCAGCTCGGTGTCGGCCGCCAGTTCGGCGCGAACGGCGGCCGTCCAGGGCCGTGAGTACACCGCCGGATCGGAAAGCGTCACTTCAATATCCAGATTGCCGAAATCACGCCGGCGGTAGCGTTCGGTCACGCGCAACGCTTCGGTATGAGGATGCCCGTCATGGTCGAGCCACGTGCGGTCATTGAATCCGTTGCTTTCCACCACCAGCGTGTCGCCCTCCCAGCGCCCAACTGAATATCCCATCCAGCTCGGATTCGGCGATACTTCCAGCGTGCGGCCGTCCATGAAAATCTGCCGGTACGTCAGATCGGGGTTGAGAATCAGGATCAAACCGGGCGTCTGGACGAGCTTCATCATCTCCGCACCGGTGCTGTCGGCGTCCGTGACGTAGCCCGGCCCCAGTGGAACACAGAGCACATTCATGTAGTCTTTGCCGAGATTTTCCCTGCGCTGCTGAACCAGCGCCTCTGCCCAGGCCTGGATCTCGCCCGGCTTCAGATCGGCAGCGATATTGCGCGAATATTTGGGGGAAATCTTGTTCCAGAGGCCGGAGAGATCGGGCTTGCCGTCCGGAGTGCGCGGCGCCGGTGCGTGGAGGTTGGGCTTGCCATCCGCCGCACGAGGGATTCCCGGAGTCGGCTGATGCAGCCACTGTGCATGCAGGGAAGCCGCGGCGATCCACGCAATCCACATTCGACTCATGGCAATCACCTCCGCCTGGGAAATTCTATCGAATGTTCGGGCAGAATGGGATCGTGACCGGCGTGAGGATCGACAAATGGCTCTGGGCAGCCCGTTTCTTCAAGACGCGTTCGCTTGCGACGCGGGCGTGCGAGCTTGGCCGGATCGATTGGAACGGCCAGAGCGCGAAACCCGCGCGCGAGGTTCATGTGGGCGACCTGGTGCGGATCAAGAACGACAGCGGCGAATTTCGCGTACAGGTTGTGGCCCTGAGCGAGATCCGAGGCCCAGCCCCCATCGCGCAGATGCTCTACCGCGAGACCGAGGAGAGCCGCGAATCACGGCGAAAACTGGCGGAAGAGCGCCAATCCATGCCGCGCGTCGAGACCACCCGCAAGGGCAAGCCGTCAAAGCGCGACCGGCGGGAGATCGCCCGGTTCCGCGCCGGACGGTGAGTCTTACGGCTGGAGCGAGCCGGCGTACGCGGCGATCGCGATCATGTCGTCCTCGGTCAGCTTCTCGGCGACCTTCTTCATCTGCGCCGCAGCGCTGCTCTTGTTCGCCCCTGTCTGGAAATTGTAAAGCTGGCGGACGATGTAGATCGGATGAATCCCGGCCAGGCGCGGCACATCGCCCAGGCCCTTGAGTCCTTCGCCGTGGCAAATTTCGCAGGCCACGGTCTTCCCGTTGCCTCCGGTCTTTACGAGAGTCTCGCCCTTCTGGATGCTGCCCTGCGGAACGTAAGCGAGGAACCCCGAGTGCGGATCGCGGGCTTCGACGCGTTCCGGATCCTGCGGCAGCGTGACGATGCGGTTCCCCAGCGGCTCGGTTCCAGCCCCAGGCAGCGCGAAACGCATACGGCCGCCGTTCACCCACGTCTTTGGCACCGTCTGCGCTTCCTCGACTTTGTACCACACGGCCGGCTTCAACGCCGCGAAGAACTCCACAGCCTTGCGCATTTCCTCTTCCGAAAGCCCGCGGGCGATTCCGTTCATGCGGGCGGCGCGCTGCGAAGGCTCATACGCCATCGGATCCTTGCGGACGCCGCTCTTGAAATCCTGCATCTGGCGCATCATGTATTCGACCGGAAGCCCGGCGAGCGTCGCCGATTCGGGATGGCCATGGCCGGACATCAGGTGGCACGATCCGCAGGCTTGCACCTGAAACCCGTGCTGCACGATATCCGGCGGCGCGCCGTGCTCTTCGGGGTACCAGTCGGGCGGATTGAGCTGATCATCGATCTGGGCCTGCGTGTAGGATTTCTTGCTGCCCGGGAGCTTCTTTACTTCTTTAGGATCGCCTCCCTTGGGGGGATTTTTATCCGGCACCGGGTAGGCCCACTCCAATGGGCCTCCACTCTGTTGCGGCTGAGCCACAACGGCGCAGAACGCAAAAATCGTAAGGACAACCGGCAGCACATGCTTCATAGAAGTCTCCTGACGTTTTCGCAATATATCATTTTGAGAGACGCTGGAGTGCGCTATCTTAGTGCGTTGCGAGGAGGCTTCATGAAACGAGCTCTTGCGCTTGCATTGTTGTTTTCGGCGGTCTTGGTCGCGCAGGTGCGCAAGCCCAAGCCGGCCTTCCCCGGTCAAACCGAGGCGCCGCCGCCCGCCCGGCCATCGCCTGCTCTGAACGTCCAGACAATCGCCACCGGATTGAACGGAGCCTGGGCCATGGCGTTCCTGCCGGATGGAAATTTCCTGATCACCGAAAATCCCGGCACGATGCACATCGTCAAATCGAACGGGTTCGTCTCCGCGCCGCTGGCCGGCGTTCCTCCTGTAAAGGCCGTGGCGGCGCAAGGATTGCACGACATCCTCCTCGACCCGGACTTCGCACAGAACCGGATTCTGTACTTCACCTATTTCGCGCCCCCCAAAGGCGAAGCTCCCGGAACCTGGCCCATCGAGTATTTCTACGAAAACGTCTGGACCAAGCCGTTCGCGGAACGCCGGACGTTGCAGATCGGCTCGGAGCGCATTGCGCGCGCGCGGTTGAGCACGGACGAGCGCAGCCTGGAGGATGTGGAGACTCTGGCCGAGGGCGCCGAGCGGCGTATCGTTCTGGCTCCCGATGGAAAATTGTTCGTCACCGGCGCGGACCGGTTCCGGTTCTACGATTCCGACCTGGACGGCGTGGACCATGATTTCTCCGACAATCCGGACGTTCGCCGCAACTTCTCCGGCCGCGTGCTGCGCATCAACCGCGACGGCTCGATCCCGAAAGATAACCCCTGGCTGAATCGCGCCACGGTGCCGGCCGATACGTTCGCCCACGGCTTCAAGGATCCGGAAGGGGCGGCGATCCATCCGCAGACCGGGGAGCTTTGGGTGATCGACCACGGGCCGCAGGGCGGAGACGAAATCGACATCGTGCGCGCGGGTAAGGATTACGGCTGGCCGGACGTTTCCTACGGCACGCAATACGACGCACGCCAGGCCGACGGCCGCAAGAACGTTCCCGTCGGAAGCGGCAAGAGCGCGATGGAAGGCGTCGAGCAGCCGATCTATTTCTGGGCCCCGTCGATCGCTCCTTCGGGTATGGCCTTCTACACCGACAACCTGTTTCCGGATTGGAAGGGAAACCTGTTCGTCGGCGCGATGGCGGGTCAGCACCTGGTCCGGCTGGTTCTGGACGGGGAAAAGATCGTTGCCGAGGAAAAACTGCTCACCGATCTGAAGCAGCGCATCCGCGAGGTCCGGCAAGGCCCCGATGGCGCGCTATATGTGTTCGCCGGCAGCTCGCTGCTGCGCTTGACGCCGAAGCGCTAGGCTCGACTCGCATCGGGGTTGGTTTATCAATTAAAATGTGGGACCCGGAGGACTCTTCATGCACATGTGCCAGGCCCTATCCTCGCGCTCTCCCGCTCTACTTCTTCTTACGATTGCGTTTCCGCTGGCGGCGCTGGCGGATTTGAATCAGACGACAACGATTCAGACGAATCAGACGCTGAACCTGGATACCGGCGCGGCTGGCGCTTCCGGCGGCGATCTACTATGGAACGGAACCAAGCTCGTTCCGCAGGGAACTGCCAAGGCGTACAAGTTCCCCACACCGATCGGCAGCATCAGTACATTCACCAAGTCGGTTCTCGACGCCTTCAAGTTTTTTGCCACCTCGACAGCGGTTTCCGTCAACGTCAACGACGTCGTTATCGTGTTCACCAATGCCGGAAGCTCCTCGGGCGTTCTGGTGAAGTCCAAGAGCGCCGGCTCGATCACGCTCCAGTTCGTTACCTACGCAACCGTGATCCCGCCCGGACCCACCATCACGCAGATTCAGAACAATTCGAGCAGCATTCCGGCGGGCTATCCGAATTATGGAATCGCCCCGAGCAGCCTGTTCAAGATTGTCGGAACGGGTTTGGCCGCCGATGGAGACGCGACGCTCCATTCGAGCGAAGGAGCCGGGCTTCAGACCACCTTGAACGGAGCGAGCGTTACGGTGACCGTCGGCGCTACTGTCGTGCATCCGGCTTTGTACTATGCGACACCCACGCAGATCGACGCAGTCCTGCCCGCGAACACGCCCGTTGGGACGGGCACGCTCACCGTGACCTACAACGGCGGGACCAGCGCGGCGGCAAACTTCGTCGTGGTGGCAAGCGCCGTGGGACTCACGGATTATAACGGCAATTACGGAGTCGCTACCGACCTCAGCGGGAATCTGCTGACGATGACCAACTCGGGCAAGCCCGGTCAAACCATCATCGTCTGGGCGACAGGACTCGGCGCGGACCCCGCCGATAGCGATACCACCTATACGACGTCTCCCCACGCGATCGGTACGCCAATGCAGATCTATTTCGGTGGAGTCCTGACGACTGCGATCTATCAGGGCGCATCGACCTATCCCGGCGTGGACGTGATCATTTTAACGATTCCCAATTCGGCTCCTAGCGGCTGCTGGATTCCGATGGCTGTCGTGACCACGAGTGGCGCAAATGTTGTGGTCAGCAACATTGTCACGTTCTCGATCAATCCAAGTGGAGGAGCCTGCGTCGACACGCCTAGCGGGCTAAACGGGAACCAGCTTACTCCTCAGAGCAGCCAGAGTCTGCGGACCGGACTGTTGGCTCTGCTTCAGACGAATTCTGCGAAAGACGGCACAGTAAATTCCACCGATGCTGCCTTCCAGAAATACACCGGGATCTTCTCACCGAGCGGACAAGTTTCGCCGGGCGGGTGTGTCGTCAACTTCTTGCCAAGCACGGGCGGGACTCTTGAGGGCCTAAAAGCCGGAACGATCACCCTCACGGGACCGAATGGGTTGGATGTGACGCTCGCGAATCAGTTCGGGATCGTAGGCGCCTACTACTCGCCTCTGGCAGCCGGCGCAATTCCGTCCACCGGCGGAACGTTCACATTTAAGGGCGCGGGCGGAGCTGATGTCGGCTCCTTCACCTCGACAGTGACACTGACGAACCCGCTGATGACGTGGACGAATCAGGGGTCGTTTAGCTCTGTCGACCGGACGCAGCCCGTAACTGCAACCTGGAGCGGAGGCAATCCCGGGAGCTACGTGTACATAGCAGGCGGCTCGGTTGCGACGGGAAACAACGCCGTGAAGGCCGACTTCACTTGTATGGCGCCGGTCGAGGCGGGGCAATTCACCGTGCCGTCGTACATACTGTTCTCGTTGCCTGCCGGAAACGGATCGCTGGGCGTTCAGAACAGCGTGATGGGATCCTCCTTTGCGGCTACGGGTCTCGATGTCGGCACCGCGGGGGCGGCCATTGACTATTCCGCGCCGGTAACGTTCCACTGATCAACGCAGGTTTTCTGGGCGATTCGCCCGCGAAGTCCATTAGCGATAGAATCCTGACTATGGCTCGCGGAGCTGTGGCGTGGATTCTCATCGCAGTAACTCTGCCCGCCGCGGTCCGCGCGCAGTCCGCCACGATCACGGGCGCGATCATGGATCCGGACGGAGGCATCGTGAAGGATGCCGTTATTGAAGCCACCAACTCCACGACTCGCGCGGTGGTTCGCGTGAATGGCTCCGGCAAAGGGGAGTACTCACTCGCGCTGCCAGCCGGAACCTATGACGTGACGGTGGCCATGCCCTGCTGCCAGTACGGCTCATCGACCGAGCGCGGCATTGCTGTGCGCGCCGGCGAATCGCGCCGCCTGGACATCCGCCTGCCGTGGGGCGCAAACCTGGGAACGCTGGGCGACGATCCGATCCTTCTGCTGAACGATTTCCGCGACCGCGCCGCGGTTCCCTCCGGTCCCGCGCCGCGCACACCGGAAGGCACGCCCGATCTTTCCGGAATCTGGATCAACGTGTACAACCCGGATACTCCTCCCCCGCCCTTACAGCCGTGGGCCGCGGAAGTTTTGCGCCAGCGCACGGAGAACGGATCGAAAGATTACCCTGGCGGGTATTGCCTGCCCGCCAACGCCTCCTCTATCACGCGGGCGTTCCCGTACAAGTTTGTGCAGACGCCCAAGCTCATCGTAGTGATTCACGAGTCCGACACGCCCGGGCTGCGTCAGATCTTCATGGACGGCCGCGGCCATCCCGCCGACTGGAATCCGACCTGGCAAGGGCACTCCATCGGGCACTGGGAAGGCGACACGTTGGTCGTGGATACCACCGGCTTCAACGATAAGGCCTGGCTTTCGCTGAGCGGCATCCCGCACACCGGGAAGTTGCACGTGATCGAGCGCATCCAGCGCCCGGATTACGGGCATCTCGAGGTCGAAATCACCATGGAGGATTCCGGAGCCTTTACCGCTCCGTGGGTCCGCACCTTCACGGCCACACTCGCCCCTCCTGAGGAAGAGATCCTGGAATTCATCTGCACTGAGAACAACACCGACCCAAAGCACTATCGCGGTAAATGATTCACCCCGCTATTTCCCGACCAAATGTTTCAGGTCGGCGTTGTTCTCCTGGCAGATATATTCGAGCGGTTCCATTCCCGGATGGAAGAGGATGTTCCAGCTCGTGGTCCAGGGCTTCGAATACGCGCCGGGATCCTCGATGGTCGCCTCGTAGTGCAGGATCAGCTCGTTCACGCGCCGGAACCGCTCGATCACGTGAAGCTGCTCGGTGTGCGGATGCCCCGCGGCATCGATCCAGGTTCGGTCGTTGAGTCCGGTGACATCCACCACCAGAGTGTCGCCCTCCCACCGTCCGATGCCTTCGCCCAGATACGTCGGATTCAGCTTGTCGGGCGGCGTGTGCTTGCGTCCGTCCATGTAGACGGTTCGCCACATGTGCGCGCCGCCTTCGAACACGAACAGAATGCGATTCGGCAACTGGTAAATCTGAAACGGGAACGAGGTCGCGTACATGCGCGGGATTCCGGGGGGCAGGCAATATCCCTCCGGATCGTCTTTCGTAACGTTCGCGTTGCGGCGGCCGTATTCGGCCTTGGCCCACGGCAGGAAGGGCACGTCGGTCTTGTGCTCGGGCTGCGCGGTGCCGGCGAATCCACCGCCGCCGCCCGCCATATCGCCGACTCCGGGAGGAATCCAGGAGCCTTTGGCGTTACCCAGATCGGGACGCCCGTCCGGCAGGCGCGGCGCGGGCGGAATATTTTTGCGGGTGAGCGCCGCCGCGACCTCTTTTCCATTGAAATCCTGGCCATGGACCCCCAAGTGCACCCATACAGCGGCCGCGATCACGCCTCTCGCAATCCCCACCCGGTGATGTTTCATCCCCGACTCCTTCCACAACATAATAGTGCGGCGTTTGCCAGGTGTATACTGATCCCCAGCCTGGAGGCAACCCATGCAAAAGCACTTGTTGATTTTCGCCTGCGGCATCGCGGTGCCGGCCTTTGCCGCTTCCTGCGACAGTCTCGCTTCCCTTGCACTTCCCGATACGACGATTACTTCGGCGCAAGTGGTGGCCGCAGGTCAATTCACGCCGCCGGGCGGCAACGGAAAAGCCAAGGGCGCGAACGCCTACAAAGAGCTGCCCGCGTTTTGCCGCGTGGCGGCGACGCTGAAGCCCTCCAGCGATTCCGATATCAAGATCGAGGTCTGGCTTCCGGCTGCGAACTGGAATCGCAAGCTGCAAGCCGTCGGAAATGGCGGCTGGGCCGGTGTGATCAGCTACCCGGCTCTGGCTGACGCGGTCAGGGCCGGATATGCGAGCGTTTCCACCGATACCGGACACACGAGTCCGGGCGGCAGCTTCGCGCTCGGACATCCGGAAAAGCTCATCGATTTCGGTTGGCGCTCCGAGCACGAGATGACCGTGAAAGCCAAGGCGATGATCCGGGCGTTCTACGGCAGCGCGCCGCGCTATTCCTATTGGAACGGATGCTCCACCGGCGGGCGGCAGGGCTTCAAGGAAGCGCAGATGTTTCCGAACGACTTCGACGGCATCATCGCCGGCGCGCCCGCGAACCGCACCGCGATCTCCCTCTGGATCGCGTTCGCGGTGCTCAAGGATCCGGCCAGCTACATCCCGCCCAGCAAGTATCCGGTGATTCACCAGGCGGCTCTTGAGGCCTGCGACCTGCGCGACGGAGTCAAGGACGGATTGATCGAGGATCCCACCAAGTGCAAGTTCGATCCCAAGGTGCTGCTGTGCAAGAACGGCGACGGGCCCTCATGCCTCACGGCCCCGCAGGTGGATGCCGCGAAGAAGATTTATTCCTCGGCGACGAATCCGCGCACCGGAACGGTGCTGTTTTCCTCGATGGTTCCCGGAAGCGAGCTGGGTTGGGGCGTTCAGGCCGCCGGACCCGAGCCATCGGCGAATATCTACGACCATTTCAAATACGTGGTCTTTAAGAATCCGGCCTGGGACTGGCGAACCTTCGATTTCGACAAAGGCGTCGCGCTGGCGGACCAGCCGGATAACGCCGTCATGAACGCCACCGATCCGAACCTGAAAGCGTTCTTCGCACACAACGGAAAGCTGCTGATTTATCACGGCTGGGCCGATACGAACGTTCCGCCGCTGAACACCGTCAAGTACTACAACAGCGTGCTGGACACGATGGGCGGCGCTGCGAAAACGTCGAACAACATTCGTCTATTCATGGAGCCGGGCATGGGCCACTGCGGCGGCGGCGAAGGACCGAACGTGTTCGACAAGGTCGGCGCGCTGGAGCAATGGGTGGAGCAGAACAAGGCGCCCGAGAAGATGCTCGCTTCCCACAGCACGAATGGACAGGTGGATCGCACGCGTCCGCTATGCCCGTATCCGCAGGTGGCGAAATATAAAGGCTCAGGCAGCATCGACGATGCGGCGAACTTCGCCTGCCGGATGCCGTAGAGGTGTGCGGAAAAGTAATCCTTTTCGCGAAAGCCAGAAGCCCCGTCGGGATAACATTCCAGATAGCCGACATCCTCTTCGGACTGTCTTTCTCAATGACGTGTGCGGTTCATCATTCTTCCTCGTTTCTTCCGCGGTTCATGCCCTGGAGCTGACCCCGGCCCTCGCCAGTCCTCCTCATGAGCCCGAGTGTGCGGCCACCGTAACCTCGCCTGGAATCGGAACGCATTGCGCCACTGTTTCTGCCGCCCCGGTTGAGAAGCCGCCCATATCAGTTCATCTTGCTCGCTATCAAACCGCGCGGCATGATTTTCCATGCGCTGGGGCTGCCCTCCAGCCCGGAGTAGGTAACCAGTTGCCAGACCTGCCCTGTTTGGGTGTCCAGCAGGAACGTACGCGAGCCAAGTTAGGATTCACAATCAGTTGGGAGCGCCCAGCAGAGGCTGCCGCGTCGGTTTTCAACGGCTGCGTCCTTAGCGGAGCGTTTGCGTGTACGCGATCCCCAGTGCCGAAGCCGCAACCGGCGATAACTACAGTTCGCCGTGTAAGGCCGATCATCCCGCCACCCTCCTTCTTTCTGATCCTCAGCTTCTCCAAGCGTTCCAACTTGTCGCGAGCGTAGTTGGAAATTACTCGTCAGAGTGGATCCTGAACGCTGAAATTCTCGGTTCCGTTCACTAGGTCGTGTGTGTATTTTAATCGATGGAACCCTTCGCCGGGTTTCAGATGGGGGAAGTGAACTCGATAGACCAGTTCACCCAAAAATCGGATCTGAACAACGATAGAAGAAGGCGCTCGCTCTAGGAGAAGACCGTAGAACGGTTCCAGTCCCGGTCCACGCACCCACTCTGCGCGACACGGGCAGAGTGAGGCATCGTTGTTGCGTAGAGCGCGACGGATCGGATCGAAAACGGGATCGAATACGCCGGCACCGATATGGAGCGCGACGTATTCAAATGCTATCTTCAATAGGACGATCCCCGCGCCTTTCAGAACCTCCTCGACCTTGTCGTCGAAATGAACTAGAAGCAACCGGCCATCCAACTTAGGGTCAACGCGGGCAACCGTCCGCTTCACGATCTCGAACCCGGCGGCAATAGTGATCTTTGTGTTTTCCGGGGCCTGATCGAATCGCTGGAGCGCCTGTTCGATCTCCGCGTCAGCGCAGCCCTCTTTGCGGAGCATCTTCGACAGGGAAATGCGAGCGTCGTCATTCGGCAGCACGAGCGAACCATCAGGTTGTCGGGCTGCTTTCACGCAGAATTCAAGGTCGCCAGTTGATTGGTTCTTCCGGTAATAACCTTCGGCAAGTCCACGTTCACTCTGACCAACGAAAGTCTGTCTTTTCGAAGTGCTCTCCCAGAGCCTCGGGATCTGCCTCCTGAGTCGCTCAATGGCCAGCCGCAAAGCTGGATCTTCTTTGAGATTCGACTCGTGTGCGCCGAGGATGTCGTTGCAGGGCTTACAAAGAAAGTTGCTGGTGAGGGCCCCACCGATCGCTTCAGGAATTATGTGTTCCTCAGTAAGATGGCCCACCTCGGTGAGATGTCCCTCGATGGCACAGAGGATGCAGCGGGAATCAGACCAAGGAACGTTCAAGTTCACCCCGGCTTCAGTCTAACCGATGATCGGCGTTGCGGTACTGGAACCCGTCCTGAACGCAGGTCTGTGCTCGCTACCCAGCCGGTTCGCCAACGCGGGTGAGGTCCACGAGCCTTATTTGCCAGCCGCAGTAGCGCGGTGAAGTTGACGCCCAGCGTCCTATTCACATACATGACCTGCTGGATTCGGGCCGGATTGTTAGCAACACGGCAACCATTCAGGCTGCCGAAAAGGGCGCTGGCGCTCTTACCCCAACAGACTGCTTCCGAGAGAGCAGACCGGATAATCGGGAGCAGTGGCGAAAGCACGTCATTCGGCGCAAAGCGACTTCTGAAACGAGTCCCTTACTCCAGCGCGAAGACCCACACCGACCCCCCATTCGGCATCGGAGGCACTTCGCCGGGGAACAAGCGGGCCATTGTGTTCACTTCGCCGCCGGCATCCTGGCCCCAGCCTGCCAGCACCGCGATGTACTGCTTGCCGTTGATCGAGAAAGACGTCGGCGGGGCCTCGATGCCCGAGCTCAGCGGAAACTCCCATAGCAGTTTTCCAGTGGCCGCGTCGAACGCATGGAACTTGCGGTCGGCCGTGCCGCCGGTGAAGACCAGCCCGCCGCCGGTGACGAGCATGGACCCCCAATTGGGCGAGCGCGCGTAGTTGTGCGTCCACACTTTTTGGCCGGTGTCCACGTTCCAGGCCTGCACTTCGCCGAAATGATCGGCGCCCGGCACGATCAGCGGCGGGAATCCGCCCTGGATGCCGACAAACGCCCGGCCCGGCGTGTACGTTACGTTCGGAGCACCGCCGTTGTGCCCGCAGATGTTGTTGTTCGCCGGAATGTAGATCATGCGCGTCTTCGGACTGTAGGCGGCCGGCGGCCAGGTCTTGCCCCCATGCACGCCGGGACAGAATTCGGCCGGCGCGCCCGTGCCGGGCTTGTGCGCCGGATCGATATCCGGGCGGCCCGTAACCGGGTCCAGCCCGCGGATCACGTTGTTAAACACGTACGGCTTGCCTTCGATGAACTTGATCGGCCCGGCGCTGCGCTCCAGAAACCAGAGATAGCCGTCGCGCGCCACGTCGATCAGTCCTTTGATGGTGCGCCCGTTGCGCTGGTAGTCGACCAGAATCGGCGGCGAGACTTCGTCATAATCCCACGAATCGTTCGGATGGTATTGGAAATAGCCCTTGATCGCGCCCGTGGCGGCATCGAACGCGAGCGTGGAAGCCGTGTAAAGATTATCGCCGGGACGATTGTCGCCGATAGTCGGCCCGCCGTTGCCGGTGCCGAAGAAGGCCAGGTTGGTTTCAGGATCGTAATTGCCGGTGACCCACACGGGAGCGCCTCCGGTCTTCCACTGATCGCCTTTGGGCCAGGTCTCGCTGCCCGGCTCGCCGGGCGCAGGCACGGTGTAAGTGCGCCAAACTTCTTTGCCCGTTTCGGCGTCGAATGCCGCGACGAAGCCGCGGATGCCGTACTCGCCGCCCGAAGCGCCCACCAGGACTTTCCCGTTCGCGATCAGAGGCGCAAGTGTGGTGTAGTAGCCGGATTTATTGTCAGCGATCGGCGTGCTCCACACCTCCGTTCCGGTTCGCGCGTCGAGCGCAACCAGCACGGCTTCGCCCGCGCAGACGTAGACGCGGTCGCCATACAGCGCCACGCCGCGATTCACTTCGTGGGGAACGATCGCGCCTTGCGGGCGCGGCCGGCGATAGCGCCAGAGAATCGTTCCGGTGAGAGCATCGAAGGCGATCACCTGGTTGTTCGGGGTCGTCAGGAACATCACGCCGTGGTTCACCAGCGGGGCCGCTTCATGCGCGCGCCCCTCGCCGGTGGCCGATCCCCACGCCGGACGCAGCTTTACCACGTTCTCCGGCGTGATCTGGTCAAGCGGGCTGTAGCCCCAGCCGTCGTAGGTGCGGCGGATCATGAGCCAGTTTCCGTCCTCAGGCTTCAGCAAGCGCTCCGCGGTCACTGGCTGGTAATTTCTCAGGATCGCGGGCATCGGCGGCGGAGGATCCGGCTGTCCCTTCTGCTTGCCTCCGCCTTGTCCTCCTTGTCCGGACGCGGTTGGGAGAAACAGCGCAAAAAGCGCCGCGGCGGCCACAGCGGCGGCACTAAGTCCTCGGAATTTGCGCATGGGAAGGAACCTCTCAGATAGACTACCTTGACTCACGTCCGGAAACCGCATATACCTGCTAGAGCATGCGCACCCTTCGAATCAGTGTGAGCCTTGCCGCAGCAGCATTGGCGGCGCTCAGCGCGACGCCTCCGAAATCGATCCGGATGTACGTCTTCGACTGCGCCACGCTCAAGGATCGTGATCCGGCGACCTACGGCCTGACGCGGCAGCAGGTCGAGTCCGTGGACATGTCCGATCCCTGTTTCCTGATCGCGCATCCGCGCGGAACGCTTTTGTGGGAGACCGGGCTGAACGATGCCGTCTACAACCGCCCGGAAGGCGGCGGCGCGAAGCACGACAAGATCGACAAATCGCTCAAGAGCCAGCTTGAGGAAATCGGCTATCAGCCCAAGGACATCACCTATCTGGCGATCTCGCACCTGCACGGCGATCATTCCGGTAACGCCAACGACTACGCCGGATCGACGTGGATCGCGCAGAAGGCCGAACGCGATTACATGTTCAGCCCGGGACTGCCTCAAAACATTCATCCGAACGAGTACGCCGCTTTGAAAAACGCCAAGACCAAACTGATCACCGGCGATTACGATGTGTTCGGCGACGGCTCGGTCATGTTGATCCTCACGCCGGGCCACACCCCGGGCCATCAGAGCCTGATGGTCAAGCTTCCCAAGACGGGCGCGATCGTCCTGAGCGGCGACTTGTATCATTTCCCCGGCGAGCGCACGTTCCACACGGTCCCCGTGAACGACAAACCGGAAACCGTGGCGTCCCGCGCAAAACTCGAAGCGCTCATCCAGAAGACCGGCGCGCAGTTGTGGATCCAGCACGATATGATCGGCAACCGAAAGCTCAAGAAAGCGCCCGCCTACTATGAGTAACGCTTTGAGGTATCTGATCCTGGCCCTCACCGCGATCGGGGCGTTCGCGCAGGCGCCGGATTACCGCAAGCCTCCGCAATCCGACTGGCCGCTGGTGGGTGGCGATTGGGGAAACACGCGCTATTCGACGCTCGACCAGATCAATCCATCGAACGTGAAAACCATGAAGGGCGCCTGGATGGCGCGCCTGAATTCCGGATTCGGCGCGGGCTTTTCGCAGCAGGCGACCCCGGTGGTCGAAAACGGCGTGATGTACATCACCACCGGCCAGCAGGAAATTTTCGCACTGGACGCCAAGACCGGAAATCTGATCTGGGAATATCACACGCCGACGGATCCAAGGACGGGCGATAATCGGGCGAAACGTGGCGTCGCTTTGGGCGAAGGAATGGTGTTCGGAGTCGAATCCGACATACATCAGCCCGCGCCCGCCCAGGGGCGTCCGGATCCTCTCACACGCCTCTTTGCGCTCGATCAGAAGACTGGCAAGACGCTTTGGAAAGTCGAGCTCGGCGCGGACGTTCCCAGAGAATTGCGCCAGTACGTCGCCGTGCCGCCGCTGTATTACAAGGGACTGGTGTACGTCAGCATATCGGGCGGCGACGGCGGATTGCGCGGACGCTTGACCGCGCACGACGCGAAAACGGGAAAGGAAGTGTGGCGCTGGTGGGCCGTGCCGGGCCCGGGCGAATTCGGACACGACACCTGGGAAGGCGACTCGTGGAAGAAGGGCGGCGGCGCGATCTGGGTGCAGCCCGCGCTCGATCCGGATCTCGGGTTGCTCTACGTGAACACCGGGAATCCCTGGCCGGATTACAACGGATCGGCGCGCGGCGGCGACAATTTGTTCACCGATTCCGTGGTGGCGCTCGATGCGAGGACTGGCAAGTATCGTTGGCACTACCAACTCGTCCACCACGATCTGTGGGATTTCGATGTACCGACTCCTCTGATCCTGTTCGATCAGGTGTACGACGGGCAGCCGCGCAAGGCGCTGGCCGCGCACACGAAACAGGGCTGGGTCTACATTCTGGATCGCGTTACCGGCAAGCCGATTATTCCAGTGACGGAAAGACCTGTCCCGCAGGAGCCGCGTCAGAAGACCGCCGCGACGCAGCCGATCCCGGCGGGCGATCCTACCGCGCCGCAATGCGCCGAGCCCGTCAAAGATTACGAGCGTGGCTGCATGTTCACGCCGGTCTGGACCGATACCAGGATCGCGCAGCCATCGGCTTCCGCCGATTGGGCTCCAGGTGCCTACGATCCGCGGTCCGGCGTGTTGTTCTTCACTACTGGGGTGTCCACGCGCAAGTTCAGCATCACCGGCCGCGTATCGGTACCCGGAACGCGGGAGTACGGACTGGTTACCGCGCTCGATGCGCGGACCAACCAGCAGATCTGGCAGCGCGAAGTGCCATACCTGGCGGGTTTCGGCAGCGGGGTGCTGGCGACGGCGGGGGGGCTGCTGTTCCACGGCGGCACGGACGGATTTTTCCGCGCGTTCGATTCGAAGACCGGCGAAGAGTTGTGGCGTTTCCAGACAGGGTTCGGAGCCGACGCGCCGGCCGCAACCTACAAGATCGACGGCGAGCAATACGTGGCCATTGCCGCCGGCGGCAGCCGCGACGGCTACGTCGCTGCGCGCGGCGATCTGGTGTGGAGCTTCAAGCTCGGGGGCCGTCTGAATCCGCTGAACGGGCCCCCTGTGCCGAAACCCATCGTGACCACGGAGACAGCGCCGAATCGTGCGGCGGAGCAGTAGCAACTATTATGAAAATCACCCTACTCGTTGCGTTCAGTATCCCATGTGCCGCGGTTGCCCAAGACCGCTTGCCTCCGATCCCCGCAGACCAGCAGACCGCGGCGCAGAAGAAGGTGATCGCCGACTACAAAGCCCTGCGCAAAACCGACCTTACCGGCCCTCCCTGGACGGTTCTCCTGCGCGTGCCGGACCTGGTGGTGCCTTCGCTCGAACTGCGCCTGCACAATCAGACCGCCAATAATCCGCTGGGTCCCAAGCTCACCGAATTCGCCATCCTGATCGCAGCGCGCGAGTGGACCAATAACTTCGAATGGAACGCGCATTCCCCCGCAGCGGCGAAGGCCGGACTCAGCGCCGCGACCATCGCCGCGATCGCCGAGGGCCGCCGGCCGGAAAAAATGGCCGAGGATGAGGAGATCCTGTGGGATTTCTGCCATGAGCTGCTGCACAACAAGAGCGTCAGTGACGGAACCTACGCTCGGGCGCTGGCAAAATTCGGCGAAGCAGGGGTGGTCGAGGCAGCGAGTCTGGAGGGTTACTACACCTATCTTTCGATGGTCATGAATACGGCCCGTTCGCCGCTGCCCGCCAATGCGAAGCCGGCGCTGTCGGCGTTTCCGAAATAAGGAGCTAACGAAGCCGGCGGCCGAGCTCGCGGAACGGCGCTCCCATCCAGTCCTTCACGAATCGCAGACGGCTTTCCGGATTCAGCCGCAATCCTTCCGGCAGGCTGGCGAGATAGTTGTGCAGCGAATATCGCACCGGCTGAAAAAATTGATCCCGGCCGTCTCTCCGGAACGCAGTGTAACCGAATACCCACGAGAAAGGAACGTATCCGTAGTGGCGCTGGAGCAGTCCGATGGAGGCCTGAAACACAACGTCGCGCTCATTGAGTGTTTTCGCTCCCTGGTGCATCCGCGAGCAGGCCAGGAACTGGGGGATCATCTCAAACCGGATCCCCTGCTTGGCCATGCGAATCCACAAGTCGTAATCGAAAGACATGTTGACGTCCGGATCGAGTCCGCAGCGGCGGTAGGCGGAAGCCCGAAAGAAAGAAGCCGGCTGGCAAATGAAGCAGTCGCGCTCCAGGACCTTGGGATCGAACGGCAGAGTCGGATACCGGCTGATAACGGCACCGTTTTCGTCGATCCAGTAGCCTTCGCCGTAAATCACATCGATGTTCTGGCGGACCAGCAAGGCTTCCACGCCGGTTCGGATCGCGCCGGGAAGATAGACGTCGTCGGCGCCCAGCCAGGCGAAAATCTCGCCGTGCGCGTGCTGGAATCCCTTGTGAACGGCTTCGGAGGGACCTTTATCGGGCTCGCTGAAATATTTCAGGCACTCGCCGTAGGACTCCAGAATTTCGTGCGTGCGGTCGGTCGAGCCGCCGTCCATCACGATGTATTCGAGCTTCGGATAGTCCTGCGAAAGCACACTGTCGATCGTTCGGGGAAGGTATTGGTCCATGTTGAACGAGGGCGTCACGACCGTGACCAGCGGCAATGAAGAAGAAACCACGATGTCTCTAGCGAGGGAAAGTTAGCGGACTACCGCCGAGTGGGTTTGATTTTGGGCGAGCATATACTGGTCGTAAATCCAGGCGTACGTCTTTTCCAAGCCTTGGCGCAACGGGATGTTCGGCTCCCAGCCCAGATATTGCTTGATCAGCGTGTTGTCGCTGTTGCGGCCCATCACGCCCTTTGGAGCATCCAGATCGTAAACGCGCTTCAGCTTGACGCCCGCGATGTCCTCGACAATATCCACTAGCTGGTTGATGGACACCATCTCGGAGGATCCCAAGTTGATGGGCTCCAGGATTCCGGAGTCCATGATTTTCTGCACGCCTGCGACGCAATCATCAATGTACATGAAGCTCCGCGTGCGCGTGCCGTCGCCCCAGATGATGATCTCGTGCTTGCCGCTGACCTTGGCCTGGATGACCTTGCGGCAAATCGCGGCGGGAGCTTTTTCGCGCCCTCCGTCCCAGGTCCCATGCGGGCCGTAAACGTTATGGAAGCGTGCGACGCGGACGTACATTCCGTAATCTTCGTGGAAGTGCCGGCACATGCGCTCGCTGAACAGCTTCTCCCAGCCGTACCCATCCTCGGCCAAAGCCGGATAGGCATCCTCTTCCTTTAGGCCGGGATTGTTCGGGTCTGTCTGCTTCTCGCCGTTATACACGCACGCCGACGAAGAATAGAAAAATCTCTTGGCGCCAAATTTCTGTGCGGCCTGAAGCATGTGCGTATTGATCAGGACCGAAAGCATGCACAGGGCCTTGTTGTTTTCGATGAAGCCCATGCCGCCCATGTTGGCCGCGAAATTATAGATGTCGGCGGCGCCTTCGGCAGCCTGCTCGCAGGACTCCTTGAGGTTGAGATCGAGCACCAGATTCTCGGCATCGTCAAATACCTGGTACCACTCGGCCAGCGGCTTCACGTCCACCGCGCGAATCTTCGTGTGTCCTTGCCGGCGCAGCTCGGCGACCATCGCGCCGCCGATGAACCCGCCCGCCCCGGTGACCAGGATAAGATCGTCTCGCGTTCCCAAAGATCTATTCACCTCACGGTCACTGTAACACGCCGAACGAGCTTTCATCCGCTGCCAGCCGCTGGTAAACTAGGGGGATACCTAACTCGAAATTGCTCCGGAATAAATCGGATTGCGAGTAGCGCTTCTCCAGATTAATCCTGTCGCGGGCGACCTGAATGGGAACGCCGCGCGAATCATTTCCGGCGTTCGTTCCGCGCAAGCTTATGGAGTGGATCTCGTCGTCACGCCGGAGCTGGCCCTGATGGGCTACCTGCCCCGCGATCTCCTGATGAGCGACGGCTTCGTGCAGCGAAGCTGTCACATGCTCGCGTGCCTGGCCTCCGAGTTGAAGGACGGTCCGGCGGTGCTGGTGGGGGCGGCAACGCCGAATCCCGCCGAGATTGGCCGCCCGCTGTTCAACAGTGCGGTTGTGCTTCGCGGCGGCGCGACGGGACCCGTTTTTCACAAGACGCTGCTTCCGACTTACGACGTCTTCGACGAAGACCGCTACTTCGAGCCCGGACGCGCGCCGGGAATTCTGGAGTTCAACGGCTTCCGCCTGGGTGTAAGCATTTGCGAAGACGTTTGGAACGATCGCGACTTCTGGAAACGGCGGCGCTACCATCAGGATCCGATTGAAGCGCTGGTGCAAGCCGGCGCCCAGGCCATCGTCAATCTTTCCGCGTCCCCGTTTTCCGTTGGAAAAGAAAGCTTGCGGGAAAAGATGCTGGGCCAGATGGCGCGCAGGCACCGGCTGCCGCTGGCCTGGGTGAATCAAGTCGGCGGAAACGACGATCTGATCTTCGATGGCCGAAGCGGCGCATTCGACGTAGAGGGTAAGTTGTTCGCGCGCGCAAAAGGCTTCGACGAGGATCTGCTGGTCGCCGATCTTGCGGCGCAATCCGGAACTGTCGCCGAAGAGGACTTCGCCCCGGAAGCCGAAATTTGGAATGCGCTGGTTCTCGGGGTTCGGGACTATGCGCGCAAGACGCATTTCAAGCAAGTACTGCTCGGGCTTTCGGGCGGAATCGATTCCGCGCTGACGGCCGCCATTGCCACCGATGCAGTGGGACCGGAGAACGTTCTGGGCGTCACGATGCCGTCACTCTATTCGAGCCGGGGCAGTGTGGACGATTCGATAGAACTCGCGCGCAATCTGGGAATCCGGATGCTATCCCTTCCGATTTCGCCGATCATGGAAACCTACGAGAGAACCCTGGCGGATGCGTTCCAGGGCTACTCGCCGGATGTCACGGAGGAAAACATCCAATCGCGAATTCGCGGCAACCTGCTCATGGCGCTCTCGAACAAGTACGGAGCCCTGTTGCTCACCACCGGAAACAAATCCGAAATGGCGGTCGGGTATTGTACGCTGTACGGAGACATGAACGGCGGATTGGCGGTGATCGCGGACCTGCCCAAGATGATGGTGTATCGCGTGGCGCGCTACCGCAATCGGCGCAAGGCGGATATTCCCGAGTCCACGCTCACCAAGGCGCCTTCGGCCGAACTGCGTCCGGATCAGACCGACCAGGACAGCCTTCCTCCCTACGAGGTGCTGGACGGAATTCTGGAGCTGCATATCGAAGGTTGCCGATCGGCCGAGGAAATTATCGCGCACGGTTATGAGGAGGAGACCGTGCGCAATGTTCTCCGGCTGGTGAGGAACGCGGAGTTTAAGCGCAAACAAGCTGCACCGGTGCTGAAGGTGACCTCGCGCGCCTTCGGAACCGGGTGGCGCATGCCCATTGCGAGAGGCGAATAGCACTGATGAAAATTTCGATTGTCGGATTAGGAAAACTAGGATCGCCGATGGCCGCGGTCATGATCCATAAGGGCCATACCGTGATCGGAGTGGACGTGAACCCGGCCTACGTGGCTGCCATTCAAGAGGGTCGCGCTCCGGTGAATGAGCCCAACCTAGCCGCCATGATTCAGGCCAATCGCCCGCGTCTTTCGGCGACCGAAGATTGCGCCGCGGCAGTGCGGGCTACCGACATCACCTTCATTATGGTTCCGACGCCCTCCGAGCCTCACGGCGGGTTCTCCATGAAATATGTCCTGAGCGCCGCGGAGAAGATCGGAGCGGCGCTGCGCGAGAAACCGGCTTGGCATCTGGTGGTGCTTTCCAGCACAGTGATGCCGGGGTGTACGGGAGGAGAATTGCTGCCGGCCCTTGAAGCGCATTCCGGAAAACGGTGCGGACCGGATTTCGGCCTGTGTTACAACCCGGAGTTCATCGCGCTGGGCAGCGTGATCCGGGATATGCTCAATCCGGATATGATCCTGATCGGGGAATCGGACGCGCGTTCGGGAGATCTGCTGGAGACGCTGTACACCGGCGTCTGCGACAGCAATCCCCGTATTCAGCGCATGAACTATGTAAACGCCGAGCTGACCAAGCTTTCCGTGAATACGTTCGTTACAACCAAGATTTCCTATGCGAACATGCTGGCGCAGGTGTGCGAGCGCCTTCCGGGCGCGGATGCGGACGTGGTCACTTCGGCGATCGGGTGTGACAGCCGCATCGGGCAGAAGTATTTGAAGGGCGCGCTGGGCTACGGGGGGCCGTGCTTCCCGCGCGATAACGTCGCGTTTTCCGCGCTGGCTCGTGAAATCGGAGCGCCGGCGCTGCTGGCGGAAGCAACCGACCAGCTCAACCGCAGACAGGTCCCGAGACTTGCGGAGATGGTCCGTTCGCGCCTGCCCGAAGGCGGCACTGTGGGTATTCTGGGGCTGTCCTACAAGCCGGACACCGAGGTCATCGAGGAATCACAGGGGCTGGATCTGGCCAAGCACCTGGCGTCCAGCGGCGCGATCGTGGCGGTCTACGACCCGGCAGCGATGCAAAACGCGAAGCAACACCTCCACGGCGTGACGTACGCCGAGTCGGCCGCAGCCTGCGCCCGCAAGGCCGATGTGCTCGTGATCACGACCGCGTGGCCCGAGTTCAAAACGCTGACGCCGGCTGACTTGAAGCCGGGGGTGCGGCCGGCGATCGTGGACTGCTGGCGGGTGTTGGCAGCCGAAGTGTTCGCGAGCCACTGCGAGTATGTGCGGCTGGGGTACGGCGCGGAAGAGAACGCCGAAGGCGCATCTGTGGACTCGAAGCGGGCACGCCAGTATTCGGTGGGCACGGACTAGACCCCAACCACTATTACATGGTCATGGCGGCGGCCAATTCGAAGGAACCCTACATTTCGCTGGTCGTCGCCACACGGAACGACGATCACGGCGGGAACCTCCTCGGCCGGACACAAATCTTCCTCGATGGCTGGCTCACACAAGCGAAGCGCTACGACATTCCTTGCGAACTGATTTTCGTCGAATGGAATCCGCCGGCGGATCGACCTCCGCTCATCGAAGCGCTGCGATGGCCCGCCGATTTCGGCCCGTGTGCAGTGCGCTTCATCGAGGTCCCGGGAGAAGTGCACGCGCGATACCGACATGGGGCGGGGTTGCCCCTTTACCAGATGATCGGCAAGAACGTCGGGATTCGCCGGGCTCGCGGGCGATTCATCCTGGCCACAAATATCGACATCCTGTTCTCAAACCAATTAGCCGAATTCCTGGCGGCTCGCAAGCTGGATCCGCACCGGATCTACCGCGTGGACCGGTATGACGCGATGAGCGACGTTCCGGCGAATGCATCCCTGGACGAACAACTCGCCTATTGTGGTTCGCACCTTCTGCGCGTGAACCGGCGGGAAGGGACGTTTGAAGTGGCCCCGGATGGAGGCCCTAAGCTAAGCAGTCAGGATGTCGCCTCCGTCGAATCGGGAATTCTGCTCGGCCGCGGCTGGTTCACTCCGGAACGCTTGGGCCCCCTCGATACGTTCCGGTGGGCCGAGGAAACGGCCGAAGTGCTGATCCCAGCGGGCGCGGCACACAATTCCAGTCTGGTGCTGGATCTGGAGCCGGGCCCGGCCTCCTTGGGCGATCCCTTGGAACTCCAGGTGGAAACCGAGCATGAGAAAATTCTGGCGCGCGTCACCGTTGAGAGTCGCTGCCGCCTTCAAGTGCCGTTGCCCGCGCCGCGGCCAGCGCGATTGATCTTTCGCGCGCTGGGGGAATTTTCCCCGGTCAACTACAACACACGGACATTGTGTTTTCGCGTGTTCCGGCTCGGCTGGGGACCCGAAACAGCTTCCGCCGCTCCGGCTACCGTGGCGGGCGGAATCCAGCCAAGGTGGTTCGGGAACGCCTGGCGCAGCCTACAGCACCTGATCGCAAAGCTGGCCCACGAAGCACCGCTCGTTACCCTCACCGTTCCGGTGTCTCCACGGCTGCGCCGCATTCTGAAGTTTTATGTGGATCGCGGAGGCCTCACCGGAATCCTTCTGGGGAGGTCGCACGAACCGAAGGTTGATGCGGCCGCGTCCAGGGCGGACGAAGTTCCCCGTAACCGGCCCCAAAGCGCGCATTTCCTCCATACCAACGCGAGCGGCGATTTTCAACTCGCAGCCCGCGAACACTGGTTCAATCTGCGCGGCTACGCGGAATTCGATATGTACTCGATGAACATCGACTCGCTGTTCAGCTTCACGGCGCAATATGGCGGTCTGATCGAAGAGTTTCTGGGCGATCCCATGCGGATTTACCATATCGAGCATGGGAGCGGATCGGGCTGGACCCCGGAAGGCCAACAGCAGCTCTATACCCGCCTGGCCGCCAAGGGCATCCCGGTTCTCGACAACGAAGAAGTTCTTCGATGGGCAGCACAAATGCGCCGCCTCCATACCCCCATGATTTTCAATCCCGACAACTGGGGACTTGGCAACCTCGTCTTGAAGGAAACATCCCCGCGGAGCACTGCCGCTTCCGCCTAAATTCCTGAGAATGTCCACCCGCCAGATCAATCCACAAGCAATACTTCCCGAGAGATTCGCGAAATCGAAGTACGCCCCGGAGGAACTGATGCTCATCGACGTGGGCGCAAGCGGCGGGATCGACGGGTTCTGGGAAGCCTGCTTCGGCTCCAAGCTGAAGGCCGTGGGGTTCGATCCGCTGATCGCGGAAGTCGAGCGCCTGAATAAAACGCGGCACGGTTCCGGTATTCACTACGAAGCGGCTTACGTCGGCTGCCCCGATTACGACCAGCTTTTTCCGCCGGCTCTGAGGCAGGACGCCATCTCCACCAAAGACAATACCTCCTTTCCGGGAACCAGCGCCGCGCGCGCCTTCCAGGCGATGCGGATGAATTACGTCAAGGAAGTCTTCAATGCGGGATCTGAGGTTCGTCTTGCGGATCGTACGGTTTCCTTGGACGAATATGTACGCCAGTCCGGCATCCGCAGCGTGGATTTCGTGAAGATCGACACCGATGGCCACGATATCGAAGTGATCCTGGGCGCGAAGGAAATGCTCCGGAACCAGGAGGTACTGGGCATCTGCATCGAGGCGCAAATGCACGGCGCGTCTCACCCCTATAGCAACACCTTCGCCAATATTGACCGGACGCTGCGAGAACGCGGTTACACCCTGTTCGATTTGGACCTGTGGAGGTATAGCCGAAGCAGTCTTCCGGACAAGTTCTACTATCGCATCCCTGCGCAGACGGTATCCGGCCAGGTCCAGTGGGGAGAAGCGGTGTATTTTCGCGACTTGGCACGGTCCGATTACGAACAAATGCACGGCTTCCGAGCGGGACTCGCGAAGAAGGTCAAACTGGCGTGCCTGTTCGAGATCTTCGGCCTGCCCGACTGTTCCGCGCAAATCCTGGTTCAATTGCAACAGGAAACGGGAGATCCGTACTTCGCGACACTGTTGAATGAGCTCGTTTCTCGTTACCGGGGCAGCCCCAAGTCGTACTCCGAGTTCCTGGAGTATTTCGAATCCGATCCGAAGCGGTTTTATCCATAGCCAACGGGAAGACTCGGCGCGAGCCGAAACGCGATAATCAGGAATAGCTCATGCGTCAATCGCACATCGCCGTGATCGGTGCGCCCATGGATCTCGGCGCGGGACGCCGCGGCGTCGATATGGGGCCATCCGCCCTGCGCGTGGCCGGGCTCAATCAAAAACTCGAAGAGCTCGGATATCAGGTCGCGGACCTGGGCAATGTCGTCGTGGATCAGCCGGAGAGCCTTCCTTCCGGTCCGCCGAACGCGCACTATCTCCCGCAGATCGCACACACCTGCACGCGCCTGGCGGAAATGGTGGAGCGCGCCGCCGATGAGGACCGCTTTCCGCTCGTTCTGGGCGGCGACCACTCTGCCGCCGTCGGGACCGTCGCCGGCATGGCGCGCCATTTTTTCAAAAGCGGGCACAAGCTGGGCGTGCTGTGGATCGACGCGCACGCCGACATGAATACGCCGGAGTCAAGTCCTTCTGGCAATGTACACGGAATGCCTCTGGCCTGCATCATCGGAAAGGGGCCGGCGGAGCTGACCGGCATCGCGTGTCACGTGCCCATGGTCGAACCTGGCAACGTCGCGATTGTGGGGTTGCGCAGCGTGGACGACATCGAAAAATACAATGTTCGTGGCGCGGGCGTGCACCCCTTCACCATGCGCGATATCGATGAGCGCGGCATGCGAACGGTGATGCAGCAAGCAATTCACGCGGTCTCGTCCGCCACCACGGGCTTTCATCTATCCTTCGATCTCGATGCGGTCGATCCGGCCGAAGCTCCCGGCGTCGGCACGCCGGTTCATGGCGGGATCACGTATCGCGAGGCCCACCTCGCCATGGAGATCGTCTGTGACAGCGGCCTGATGACCTCGCTCGAAATGGTGGAGCTGAATCCGGTGATGGACATCGCCAACCGCACGGCGCTGCTTGGAGTGGAGCTGATGATGTCGGCTTTGGGAAAGAGGATCCTCTAGCGTGGCCCTGCGCGTTGCAGTGTTGTACGGCGGCCGGAGCGGCGAACACGAAATCTCGCTGCGTTCGGCCGAATCCGTCATTGCGGGCCTGAGTCCGGCCAAGTACCAGGTGCAGCGGATTTTTATCACTCCCGAGGGCCGCTGGCAGCCGCGCGCCCTTTCCCCGGAGCCGGGCGCGAACCCCGGGATCGACGTCGTCTTCCCGGTGCTGCACGGGACCTTCGGCGAGGACGGAACCGTGCAGGGTCTGCTGGAGCTCGCAGGGCTGCCCTACGTGGGCGCGGGCGTGCTGGCCTCGGCCGTGGCCATGGACAAGGAAGTCACCAAGCGGCTCCTGGTGGAGCGCGGCCTGCCGGTCGCCGAGTACGTTACGGTCCGCCGCGGCCAGCACGGCGCCCAGGACGTTTGCCGCCGCCTTCCCTTCCCGATGTTCGTAAAACCCGCCAACCTGGGGTCTTCGGTCGGCATCTCGAAAGTGAACAATTGCGCCGAGCTGGAAGCCGCCCTCGAGCTGGCAGCGCAGTACGATCGCAAAATCCTGGTGGAGCGCGGCATCGTAGGACGCGAATTCGAATGCTCGGTGCTCGGAAGCGAGCAGCCGGTGGCGGCGGTTCCCTGCGAAGTCATCCCTTCGCGGGAGTTCTACGATTACGAAGACAAGTACGTGCTCGATGCGGCCAAACTGATCGTCCCGGCGCCCCTCGCGGCGGAGCAAACGGAAGAAATGCAGCGGCTGGCCGTTGCCGCGTATCGGGCCGTTGAGTGCGAAGGCATGGCGCGCGTCGATTTCCTGATGGAGTCCTCCTCCGGCAAGCTGCACATCAATGAGATCAACACCATTCCGGGCTTCACCTCCATCAGCATGTATCCGAAAATGTGGGAGGCGGCCGGCGTTCCCTTTCCGGACCTGCTGGACCGCTTGATCGAGCTGGCGCTAGAGCGTCATCGGAGCCGTGAAGCGACCCGATACAAGAGATAGCGACAAATGAAGGTCCCGAGCCTATTGGCGTCCGTTTGCGTCTGCGCGCGGCTGCTCTTTGCGGCGGATGATCCGGCGGCGATCGAGCGCGAACTGAAAAAAATCGCCGATGTGTACGCGACCGTGGAACGGGAGTCCGCCGATCCGGTGCCGGCTGAGCCCGCGATTTACCAGGGCGCGATCCCCGGCATGCTGCGTACGCTCGATCCGCATTCCGTCTTCTTCGATCCGGATTCGTTCGAGCAACTACAGCAGATGCAATCGGGCGAGCGCAAGGGTTTTGGCTCGATTGTCAGCCTGCTGCCCGGACGAGTGATCGTGCTGCAAACTGCGGAAGGCTCCCCGTCCGCCAAGGCGGGCCTCTCCGCGGGCGACGAGATCGTGGCGATTAACGGAATCCCGGTCGCCTACCTGGACGTGGAGCAGCTTACGCAGCTCATGAGCGAAGCGCGCCAGCGCGAGGCGACGCTGGACGTCCGCAAACCTGCAAACGACCGGCCCGTGCAGATCAAAATGTCCCCCGCCTTGCTGAATGCCCCCACCGTGGACCGTGCCTACATGGTGGCGCCCGGCATCGGCCACTTGAGGATTACGAGTTTCGAGGAACCCACCGGCCGTCTGGTCAAGCAGACCATCGAGAAGCTGGGGGGAGAGTATCTGAAAGGCTTGATCCTAGACTTGCGCGACAATCCCGGCGGGGCCGTGCAGGCTGCCGCGGAAACCGCATCCCTGTTTCTCTCTCCGGACCAGCTCATCTTCACAATCTCCGGACGGAGCACCAAGCCCGAGCGGGTTACGGTTCCGGAGGATGCGCTTCCCTATAGCTTCCCGCTCGTGATTCTGATCAACGGAAAGAGCGCCAGTGCTTCCGAAATCGTGACGGGTGCTTTGCAGGACCACGATCGCGCGATCGTCCTGGGAGAACCGAGCTACGGAAAGGGCCTCGTCCAGCAGGTTTTCCCATTATCCGCATCCAGCGGCCTGGCGCTGACCACGGCGTTCTACTACACGCCCAGCGGGCGCTCGATTCAAAAGCCGCTCGCCAGCGGACAATTGGGGGCGGCAACGGTGGTCGCCCGCGGGCCATTTCACTCGGATTCAGGACGTTCCCTGCCCGGCGGCGGCGGCATCCAACCGGACGAACTCGTCTATCCCGCACAGCAAAGCCGGCTCCAGATCGTGCTCGACGCCACGGGGTCGATCACCAGCTTCGCGGGGGAGTATCTGCGCGCGCACACGATCGGCGACGATGTGGAGATCACGCCGGAGATGCTCGATCAGCTCAAGGTTTTTCTATCCGAGCATTCGATCCAGCCCTCGCTCGCCGATTGGCTCGGCCACCGCGATTGGATCGCCAGCCGGTTGCGTCAGGAACTCCTGAACCTGAAGTTCGGCGTGGCGCGCGGCGACGAAATCGAGTTGCAGCGCGATCCCGCGATTCAGGCGGCGCTCAGGAAGTTGCGCGGCGCGCCCTGAAGTATTGCAGCGCTAGCGGAGCCACGCTCAGGAACACAATGCCGATCACCACTTTTTCAAAGTGCACGCGGACGATCGGGATCGATCCGAAATAAAATCCGGCCAGCGTCATCGACAGGACCCAGCCGAGTCCTCCAATCACATTGAACGAGACGAATCGAGCGTATCGCATGCGTCCTACGCCGGCCATGAACGGTGCGAACGTGCGGACAATCGGCACGAATTTGGCATAGATGAGCGTCTTACCGCCATGTTTCTCGTAGAACTGGCTCGTGCGCGCCACGTATTCCTGCTTGAACAGCAGCGAATCCGGACGCACAAAGATGCGCGGCCCCGCACGGCGCCCCAGCAGATAACCGCTCTGATCCCCCAGAATCGAAAAAACCACCAGCAGTCCGCAGATCTGCACGATGTTGAGCTCGCCTGCGCCCGCCACCACGCCCACCGTAAACAGCAGGGAGTCGCCCGGCAAGAATAGCCCCACCAGCAGGCCGGATTCCGCAAAGACGATTCCAGCCAATAAGGCGTATCCCCACCACCCCGTGATGACTTGGGACAGAAGGTGAATCAGGCGGTCCGGATCGGTGAGGCTCCGCCAAATCTCGACCAGAAAATCGGCCATCCGGGCCTATTTCTGGCGGAGTGACGCGACCAGGTTCTGGATTTCCTTCTGGTTCACCACCACCTTGCCGTCGCTGGTGAGCTTGGACAGAATGCCGTCCATGAGCAATGCGCTGCGGTCTTGAAACTTCTTCTGTTTCAGATCCGAGAGAATCGTGTCGCGTTCCACGGGCAAAGCCGTCAGATCCGCTTCCGATTTCTCGGTGACCTTGGCGACCACATTCCGCCCCTGGATGGGAAGCGGGCCGAGCACGGCGCCCCTGGGCGCAGTAAACGCGTCTTCGAAAGACGCCGCGGGACCCAGACCTTCAATGGAATCCGTCCGCCCGAACATGTTCGAAGTGCTGACGTCGAGTTGCATGGACTTGGCGATCTTGCCGAGTTCCTCGCCCTTCTTAGCCCGGTCCGCGGCTTCTTTGGCGCGATCGGCTGCGATTTGTGTGGCTTTGTCGTTGATCAGCCGGTCGCGAATCTGCGCCTGCACCTCGTTGAATTCCGAGGGACGACCCGGAGTCACTCCGTTCAATACCAGCACGGCCATGCGGTTGTTATTCAGAACCAGAACCGGCGAGACCTCGTTCGGCTTCATCGTTGCCAGGGCGCTGTCGATCTCGGGATTCACGCCGAGCGTCGGGATGGCCTCTCCGGACGTAGCCGAAGGAACCGTGATCATCTCGGCGCCGTACTTCTTGGCCACCTCCGCGGCTGATTTGGGAGCCTTGACCAGATCGGCGTGCATTTCGTCGCCGAGCATTTGCATCTTGTCCGTGACCGACTGCGCCCGGACTTCCTTCGCCAGGTCGTCTTTGACGTCCTCAAACGGCTTGAGCTTCGCAGGATCTTTTTCGATCACCTGAATGATGTGGTACCCGAACTGCGTCGTCACGATCCCGCTGAGTTCTTTGGGTTTCAGGCTGAAGGCCACGCTGTCAAACTCCGGAACCATCTGATTGCGGACAAACCAGCCTAGATCGCCGCCCTGCTCGGCCGTGCCGTCCTGCGAATTTTTCTTCGCCAGCTCCGCAAAGTCAGCACCATTCTTGAGCTGTTTCAGCAGATCTTCCGCTTTCGCCAGGATGGCCTTCTTTTCGGCATCGGACTTGCCGTCGGTCTTGAGCAGGATGTGCCGCGCATGAACGCGCTCCGGCATGCGGAAGTTATCCAGCGAGCTGGAGTATGCCGCGCGAAGCTGCTCATCGGTCACATTGATGGTGGACGCGACCTTGTCCTGGTCGAGCACCAGCACTTGGAAGCTTCGCTTTTCCGGCTGCATGAAGCTGGCTTTGTTCGAATCGTAGTACTTCCGCACGTCTTCGTCGGAGACTTTGGCTTGATCGCGAAACTTCGCGGCCGGGAACGCGATGTATTCTATGCGGGCGCGCTCATGCTTTTTGCGGAATTCATCCTCGATCTCCTTGGGCGTAACCACCACGCTGCCAAGCACGGCCGCCTGAAGCTTCCGCATGATCACCTGATTCTTGGCGTCATCCACAACATCCTGGAGCGTCAGCCCTTGCTGGGCCAGCGCCGCTTCGAACTGGTCCTTGGAAGCCAGCGAGCCGTTCGGAAAAAATTGCGGGTAGTTCGCCACCAGGCTGGCGAGAGCTTCGTCGTCGGTGGCGGTAATGCCCAGGCGGTTGGCCTCATACAGCGCGGCGCGCTGCGAGATCATCTGCTCCACGAACTGCGGCAGATAGATTTCCATCAGCTCGGGGGGGATGCGGCCGGCGCTATACTTCTGAAACATCTGCTGCGCCTCAAGCGCAGTGATCTCGGTCCCGCCCACCTTTGCCAGCACGGGATTCGTGGTGGTCGTCCCGTAGTTGTAGTTGGGGATCAGATAGGTGACCATGGACAGCGCCACCAAGGTCAACAACCCACCAAGGAAGTACTTCTTAACCTTATCGGGACTCCGGAACAGATCGAACATTGTGATTTCTCCCGCTGCCGGCGCGCGGCCGTATGCGCGCATGAAACCGCTTGATTTTCAAGGGCGAGCTACCTTCAGTATATCGCAGGCTTGCTAGCGTTCGAGCAGGCACGAAAGCCTTCGGCGGGGTCATGCCCTCCGGCGGCAAGCCGCGCCACCACGCTGATGGAGGCTTTGGATGAAGCGCTCACGGCGCTCTGCAAGATCGACCCGCGCAAGGGCCGGGTGGTCGAACTCCGGTTTTTCGGCGGTCTGAGCCTCGCGGAAACCGCCGAGGTCCTGGAGCTGTCGGAGGAAACCGTGACGCGCGACGGGAGAGTCGCCAGGACATGGCTATTCCGCGAGCTTACGCGAACCGCTACGGCGGCTCAGAACTCGGCGTGAATGGCCCGCACGGCCTGCTCCAGTCCGCCGCGCCGGACCACAATCGCGATCGTCAGTTCGCTTGATCCTTGCGCGATCGCGATGATGTTGATGTTGTGCCTTGAGATCGCGGTGAAGATCCGGCCCGCCAGCCCAGGCGTGCCGCGCATCCCCTCGCCCACCACGGCTATCAAGCTGACATCGGAATCCACGTCGATGGGTTTCAGATAACCGTGCGTCAGCTCCAGCGCCAGATCCTCTTCCAGAAACTCCCGGGCGCGCTCGAGCTCGGACTGGCGGACCAGGAAACAGAAGCTCTGGCGGTAGCTCGAGCTGGTGAAGGCCAGGATCTCCACATTCGCGCGCGCTAGTCCATCCAGCGCGCGCGCCATGATTTTCGTGCCGCTCACGGCCGAACTGGCGGGCTCGATCGACACCAGCGCGACGTCCCGCATCGAGGTGACCGCGTGGGGTCCAGGCCCGGCTTCGACTTTGGGCAGGATGCGCGTGCCTGGCTTCTCAGGCGCGAAGCTGTTCTTGCTCCACACTGGAATCCCGCGCTCGGCCAGCGGCGCGAGCGTGCGCGGATGCAGCACCTTGGCCCCGTTGTAGGCGAGCTCGGCGGCCTCGGCGTAGGTGATCTCCGGCAGCACGCGTGCCTCGGACACCAGGCGCGGATCTCCGCTCATAATTCCGTCTACATCCGTCCAGATCCACAATTCCGCGGCATCGAGGACGGCGGCCAGAATGGACGCCGAGAAATCGGAACCGCCGCGGCCAAGCGTGGTCGGGCGGCCGTCGAGCGTCGAACCGTTGAAGCCCGTGACCACCGGTACCTTGCGCTGATCAAGCAGCGGGCGCAGCACGGCCGCCGCGCGCGCCCGCGTCGGTTCCATCAGCGGCGTGGCGTTCCCGAAGACCGCGTCGGTCGCGATCACCTCCGCCGCGTTCACGGCCACGGCCGGGATTCCCTCGCACTGCATATGCAGAGCCATCAGGTAAGCCGACAAGCGCTCCCCGATCGCCACGGCCTCATCCACCGAACGCGGCGGGCGCTCGCCCAGCATCAACACCCCTTTCGCGATGCGCGCGAATTCCGCGATGAGCGCCTCCAGCCCCACAATCGCTTGGTCTTGCTTCTCTTTGGGCAGGAGCTCGCGGCAGCATTCCCGGTGCCGCTCGGCCAGTTTCTGGAGATTGGCTTCGAGATCGGCCTGATCTCCGGCCTCGGCCTTGCGCAAGGAGTCGAGCAGCAGATCGGTGACTTTGGACATGGCCGAAACCACCGCCACCACCGGACGGCTGGCGCTCTGCTCCGCAATCAAACAGGCCGCCACGCGGATTCGCTCGGCCGAGCCCATGCTCGTGCCGCCGAACTTCATCACCAGGAGATCGCTCACAGGTTTACTTGTGATCCTTTCCATTGGAGGTGCGCTCCCGCACCAGTTTGAGCACCGCTTCTTCGACTTCGGAGGGGGTGAGATGCGTGGTGTCGAGATATTCCGCGTCGGGCGCCTGCACCAGAGGGGCTTCGGCGCGGCTGCGATCCCTCCGATCGCGAGCCTCGAGATCGCGGGCTACGTCCTCAACCGGAACGCCCAGTTCGCGGGCGCGCCTCTGAGCGCGCTGTTCCGGCTGCGCGTCCAGGAAGATCTTCACCTGAGCGTCGGGAAACACTACGGTCCCAATATCCCGTCCTTCCATCACCGAGGGACCGGCCGAGGCGATCCGGCGTTGTTCCTCCCGCAGCGCCCGCCGGACGCCGGGTTGCGCGGCAACCCGGGAGGCCGCTTCGCTTACCCTGGGCTCGCGGATTTCGGCGGTCACATCCTCCCCGTTCAAAAGCACGCGCTCGCCCGGCAGCTCGATCCGAGCTTCCCGCGCAAGCTGTTCCATCCTGTGGAAATCGTCTAAATCCATCCCTAAGCGCAGGGCCCACAGCGCGACAGCCCGGTACATGGCCCCGGAGTCGATATAGGTGAACCCGAGCCGGCGGGCGACGGAGCGCGCGACGGTGCTTTTTCCGGAGCCGGCCGGGCCGTCGATTGCCACGATGATCGGTTTTGGGTCGGACAAGGCTTGTGAAGTTAGAAATTCAAGTATTTCACAACGGCCAGCGGATTAGATACACCACTTATCTGTGGTGTTATCGAACGGCAGAGGTCGAAAATTCACATATCTTGTTTGTCTACATTCCGGTAACCTGGGTTGCACTAGAGACGCCGCTACTTCTAAGCGCCCCTGCCGTATTGCCGATACGAGGTTATTGGGCGGGCAGTATACTGAAGAGACTCGCGTGATATCTACCTTCTTACAGCCGTCGAAACTACTAGGAATCCTGGTCGCCGCTCTCCTGCTTGCTGGATGCGGATCTGCCCCCACGGACGTGGGCGATGGCGGAAAAGGGAAAGGCAAGGGCAAAGGAAAGAATGCGGGAGGCGGTCCCGTGCCGGTGGAAGTCGCCCAGGCCACCTTGAGGAACGTGCCGATCGACATTCAAGTTGTAGGCAACGTGGAAGCTTATTCCGTGGTCAGCGTCCGGGCCCAGACTGGCGGAATGCTGACGGAGGTCCGATTCGCGGAAGGCGACTACGTGAAAAAGGGCGACGTGCTGTTTCTGATCGACCGCAAGCCGCTGGAAGGCCAGATGAATTCCGCGAAAGCGAACCTGGCCAAGAGCCAGGCGCTTCTGAAACAGGCCGAAGCTACGCTGGCCCGCGATACAGCCAGCGCAAACTATGCCAAGGATCAGGCCGATCGATATCAAAAGGGAGTCGAGCAAGGGGTTTTCGCCAAGGAGCAGGCCGAGCAATTGAAGAGCGCCGCCGCAGCCCAAATGCAGATTCTTGAGGCGGACCGCGCGGCGATCAACAGCGCCCAGGCGCAGGTCCAGGCGGACCAGTCCGCGATCAACAACCTGAATATTCAGCTCGGCTACACCACCGTCGAGGCGCAAATCGACGGGCGCACTGGAAACATCTCCCAAAAGGCCGGAAACATCATTGCGGCGAACACCACGGATCTGGCGACCATCTACCAGGTGGAGCCGATCTACGTGACCTTCGCGGTACCTGAGGCGCGCCTGGCGGAAGTAAAGCGCTATTCCCAGAACGGAAAGTTGCTCGTGACGGCCCGCGCCCAGGACGGCACCGGCGATACGGAGCAAGGCGAGTTGACCTTCATCGACAACGCCGTGGATACCTCCACCGGAACGATAAAGCTGAAAGGCACGTTTCAGAACAAGGGCCATAAACTATGGCCGGGGCAATTCGTAAATGTGTCGCTCCGGCTCACCACGCGAAACAATGCCGTGGTCGTTCCCAACCAGGCCGTTCAGACCGGTCAGGATGGAACCTACGTGTATGTGGTCGGCGAAGACCGTGCGGTATCGGTCGTCCCGATCAAGACGGGTCCGCGCATCGATCAGGACATGGTGATCGACGAAGGGCTCAAGGGCGGGGAGATCGTAGTCACGGAAGGCCAGCTTCGGTTGCAGCCCGGATCGCGTGTTCAGATCCGCAACCAGCAGGCAGATGACAATCGTCCGCGTTCGGCGCCCTGAGGCGCGCCGCGCGAAGGCCGGGAGAGCCTGTGAATTTTTCCGAAATTTTCATTCGGCGGCCCATTGCCACCAGTCTGCTGATGGCGGCGATCGCGCTGTTCGGAGTCGTCGCCTACCGCACGCTGCCGGTGAGCGATATGCCGAACGTCGAGATGCCGACCCTGCAAGTGCAGGTGAGTCTGCCCGGGGCGGATCCGGGCACCATGGCTTCTTCGGTGGCGACGGTGCTCGAGCGGCAGTTCACCTCGATCGCCGGCATCGATTCGATGCGCTCCCAAAGTTCCACGGGGCAGAGCCAGATCACGCTCCAGTTCGACCTGAGCCGGGATATCGATGGCGCCTCAGTGGACGTGCAGACGGCAATCGCCGAGGCGATGCCGCTGCTGCCGGCGGGCTTGCCGGCGCCGCCATCCTTCAAAAAGCAGAATCCCGCGGATCAGCCGATCTTTTATCTCACGCTCGTCTCGGACACCACCTCCTTGCAGCAGCTTGACGACTACGCGGAACAGATCATCGCGCCGCGGATTTCGATGGTCAACGGAGTCTCCCAGGTGCAAGTGTCGGGAGCCGCGAAGTACGCCGTCCGCGTGCAACTCGATCCCGACAAGCTGGTCTCCAAGAAGATCGGCATCAACGAAGTCAGCCAGGCCATCTCAAACTGGAATCCGAATTCCCCCACGGGCACCCTGTACGGTCCGCAGCAAGCGTTCACGCTGAAGACCAACGGCGAGCTTCACAATGCCGCCGAGTTCGGGCGGATTGTGGTGGCATGGCGCAACGGGACTCCCGTGAGGTTGTCGGAAGTTGCAACCGTGAAGGACAGCGTGGAAAACGATATGAACGCCGCCTGGATGTATACCGGCGGCAAGATGCAACGCGCGATCCAGATGCAGGTGATGAAGCAGCCCGGCGCAAACACGATCGAGGTGTCCGATAAGGTGAAGTCGCTGTTTCCCTCCTTTGAAGCGCAACTGCCTCCCTCCGTGCACTTGACGACGCGTGGCGACCGCGCCAAGCTGATCCGCGACGCCTTCTCCGATTTCCAGACCACCATGGGATTCACCCTGCTCCTGGTGGTGGTCGTGATCTTTGCTTTCCTGCGGAGCGGCCGCGCCACTCTGATCCCGACCATGGCGCTGCCGTTCTCGATTCTGGGAACGCTGGTGGTCATGGCGCTGCTGGGTTTCAGCCTGAATACGCTCTCCATGATGGCCCTGATCCTCTCGGTGTGCTTCGTGGTGGACGACGCAATCGTGATGCTCGAAAACATCGTCCGTCACATCGAAAGCGGCCTGAGCCCGATGGCTGCGGCCTACAAAGGATCCCGGGAGATCGGATTCACCATCCTTTCGATGACCTTGTCCCTGGCCGCCGTGTTCATCCCGATTCTGTTTATGAGCGGCATGCTGGGACGCATGTTCCGGGAATTCGCGGTCACCATCTGCACGGCCATCCTGGTTTCCGGAGTGGTCTCCATCACGTTGACGCCGATGCTGTGCAGCCGCCTCCTGCGCGGAGGGGTTCAAAAACATGGAATCCTGTATCGCGCCACGGATCGCGTTTTCCAAAGCATGCTGCGCTTCTATAGCGGGAGCCTGCGCGGCGTGCTAAGGCATCGGATGGCGATGGGCGTTGTGTTCTTGGCGGTCCTGGCGGGCACCGGATATCTGTACAAGAAGGTGCCCAAGGGCTTCATCCCGGACGCGGATAACGATCAGATGCAGTTGAACATCCAGGCCGCCCAGGGAACGTCGTTCTACAAGATGACCGAGTACCAGAAGCGCATCGCCGACATCGTGCGAGCGGATCCGGAAGTGGACACATTCATGACCAACGCCGGGAACGGCAACAATGCGCGGTTTTTCGTGCTGCTGAAACCGCATCCCCAGCGGAAATCCACGGCTCAGCAGGTCGCCGAGCGGCTCCGGCCGAAGCTGATCAGCATGCCTGGATTCAACGTGTATCCCAACGTGCCGCCCCCCATCCGGATCGGAGGCGGCGGGTACAATTCGCGCAGCAATTACGACTTCACCTTGCAAGGTCCGGATACGGACGAACTATACGAACAGGCCGCGGTTCTGGAAAAAGAGATCCGGAAAGTGCCGGAAGTCCAGGACGTCAACACCGACCTGGAGTATCGCAGCCCGCGCGTCAACGTCGAGATTGACCGGGAACGGGCGGCGCTCTACGGGCTGAATCCCAACGACATTCAGAACGCCCTGTATGGCGCGTACGGACCGAGCTATGCGTCCATGATCTATACCCCGATCTCGCAGTACCGGGTGGTCATGGAGGTGGACAAAAAGTATCAGGCCTACTCCGACTACCTTTCGAAGATTTACTTCAAGACCAAACAGGGAACGCTGATTCCGCTCGATTCGCTGGCTTCCATCAAAGAAGACGTCGGACCGCAGAGCATCTCCCACGCCGGCCAGCTTCCCTCGGTAACGGTTTCCTTCAATCTGAAACCCGGAATCTCGCTGGGAAGCGTCGTCGACAGGCTCCAGACCATCGCCAAACAGACCCTGCCTGCCACCATCTCGGCGCGTTTTTCCGGCAACGCCGCCGCGTTCCAGGATTCCTTGTCCAACCTGAGCACCCTGTTTCTGGTCGCGGTGTTGGTGGTCTATATCGTCCTCGGCGTGCTTTATGAAAGCTATATCCATCCGCTGACAATTCTGTCCGGCCTGCCCTCGGCCTGCCTCGGCGCGCTGCTGACCCTGTACATCTTCAAGGGCGAGCTCAACATTTATTCCTTCGTCGGGCTGATCATCCTGGTTGGCATCGTAAAGAAGAACGCGATCATGCAGATCGACTTCGCGCTGCAAGCCGAGCGCGCGGGCGCCACGTCTTCGGAAGAAGCGATCTATCAGGGCTGCATTATCCGCTTCCGGCCGATCATGATGACCACGGCCGCGGCCATGCTGGGATCGATTCCCGTGGCTTTGGGCTGGGGCGCGGGCGGCGAAGCCCGGCGTCCGCTGGGCCTGACGGTGATGGGCGGCCTGGCGGTTTCGCAGATCATGACTCTGTATCTCACTCCGGTGGTCTACACCTATATGGCGAGGTTCAACCAGCGGCGGCAGGAACGCCGAAAGTTGATCGTGCGGCAGCCCGAGGTTGTGCCGGGATTTTCGGATTGATGGAGGAGTCTTGCGTCTGAACTCCTTCCGGCCACAATGAATTTCTCCCAACCATTTATCGAACGGCCGATCGCCACCAGCCTCCTGATGGGCGCCATCGCGCTGTTTGGAACCGTCGCCTACCAGAAACTGGCGGTGAGCGATCTGCCCAACGTCGATTTCCCGACGCTTCAGGTCACGGCGGCTCTTCCGGGCGCCAGTCCCGATACGATGGCGGCCTCGGTCGCCACGCCGATGGAGAATCAGTTCTCCAACATCGCCGGCATCGAGTCGATGACTTCCATCAACTCGCTGGGATCCACGCAGATCACGCTGGAATTCGCGCTCAACCGCAGCATGGACGGCGCCGCGATCGACGTCCAATCCGCCATCACGCAGGCCTCGCGGCAACTGCCGCAGGGCATGCCGACCCCGCCTACCTTTGCGCGAGTAAATCCCGCCGATCAGCCGATTCTTTACCTGGTCCTGACCTCGAAGGAAGTCCCCCTGTGGACTCTGGACGAGTTCGCGGAAACGCGCATCGCGCAGCGTATTTCGCAGGTTACCGGCGTGGCGCAGGTGCAGGTGCTGGGCGCGCAGAAGTACGCAGTGCACGTCCAGATGGACCCGCATCTGCTGGCCTCTCACAAGGTCGGCATCAACGAAGTCGAATCCGCGCTGCGGGTTTGGAATGTGAACCTGCCCACCGGACAAATCACGGGACCCCAGCGCTCCTTCACGCTCCAGACGTCGGGCCAGCTCACCACCGCCGATCAGTACCGGTCTCTGGTGGTCAGCTACAAAAACAACGTTCCCGTCCGGCTCCAGGAACTCGGCGAGCTGAAAGACAGCGTCGAGGACGACAAAACGGCGTCCTGGTTCTACACTCCCGAAGACAACCAGCGGGCCATCGTTCTGGCGATTCAGCGCCAGCCCGGAACGAACACCATCGGCGTGACCGATAGCGTTAAGAATCTGCTGCCGCTGTTCCAATCCGAGCTGCCGCCATCGGTTCACATGGACATCCTGTATGACCGGTCGCAGACGATTCGCGATTCCTACGTGGACGTCGAGTTCACCATGCTGATGACTTTGGCGCTGGTGATTGGCGTCATCTTCCTGTTCCTGCGGAATTTCTCGGCGACGGTGATTCCCAGCCTTGCGCTGCCGTTTTCCATCATCGGCACCTTCGCCATCATGTACATGCTCAGCTACAGTCTCGACAACCTGTCCATGATGGCCTTGATTCTGTCGGTGGGCTTCGTGGTGGACGACGCGATCGTGATGCTCGAAAACATTTTCCGGCACATGGAACTGGGGAAGAAGCCGCTGGCCGCGGCGCTGGTGGGCTCGAGCGAAATCGGCTTCACCATCGTTTCCATGACGCTGTCGCTGACCGCGGTGTTCATCCCCGTGCTCTTCATGGGCGGCATCATGGGGCGGCTGTTCCGCGAATTTTCGGTCACCATCTGTGTCGCCATCCTGATCTCCGGCCTGGTTTCGGTGACGCTGACGCCGATGCTATGCAGCCGCTTTCTGCGCGTGAAGCATCAAAGCGAGCATTCCTGGTTTTACAGAATCACGGAGCGGTTCTTTGACGGCATGCTGCGCCTGTATGACAACAGCCTGCAACTCGTCCTGCGTTTCCGTCCCGCCACCATGGCGGTGTTCGCGTTAGTTCTGATCGGAACGGTTTACTTGTTCATTCAGATCCCGAAAGGCTTCATTCCCGATCAGGACACAGACCAATTGTCGGTGATCACGGAAGCCGCGCAGGGCACTTCCTACTATCAGATGGTGCAGTATCAGAGCGAAGTGGCCGAGATCGTGCGGCGCAATCCCAATGTGGAAGCGTTCACATCCTCGGTGGGCGGCACAGCTTCCAACACGCTGGGCGGACCCAATTTCGGACAGCTTGTGATCCGGCTGAAGCCGCGCGCGCAGCGAAAAGAGCTGGTCGACAAGATCATCGCCGACTTGCGGCCGCAGCTCGAAAATCTTCCGGGCATGCGCGTGTATCTGCAAAATCCGCCGACGGTCCGCATCGGCGGCCAGGTCACGAAGAGCCTGTACCAGTTCTCCTTGCAGTCCGCCGACAAGAACCTGCTCTACGCGACTGCCGACAAGCTCGAAAAGTTGATCTCCGGCGTGCCGGGCGTGGAAGACGTCACCACCAACGTCGCGATCACCAGCCCGCAGATCAGTGTGAACATCGATCGCGACAAAGCCGCGGCCATGCAAGTGAACGCGAACCAGATCGAGAACGCGTTCTATGACGCCTACGGGCCGCGCTGGGTGTCCACGATCTACGGCGCGTCCAATCAGTACAAGGTGCTGCTTGAACTCAAGCCGGAGTTCCAGGCGGACCCCCGCGCCCTATCGCTGCTGTACTTCAAGGGCGACAGCGGAAACTTGATTCCGCTGGATACGCTGGCCAGCGTGAAGCAGGAAGTCGGCCCGCAGTCGGTCAACCACTATGGGCAGCTTTCTGCCGCCACCATCTCCTTCAATCTTTCGCCCGGCGCATCGCTCGGCGACGTGTTCGAAAAGATCGAAGCGATCGCGGCCCAGAACGTTCCCCCTGAGGTCGGTACAGCCTGGCAAGGCGCGGCGAAAGCGTTCCAGGGCCAGTTGGGCGATACCTGGATCCTGCTGCTGGTCGCCATCTTCGTGGTGTACATCGTCCTGGGCATTCTGTACGAAAGCTACATCCACCCGCTGACGATTCTTTCGGGCCTGCCGTCGGCCGGCTTCGGCGCGCTCGCCACGTTGTATCTGTTCCGGATGGACCTGAACATCTACGCGTTCGTGGGACTCATCATGTTGATCGGCATCGTCGAAAAGAACGCCATCATGCAGATCGACTTCGCGCTGGACGCCGAGCGCAACCAGGGGCTCCCGCCCATCCAGGCCATTTACCAGGGTTGCCTGATCCGTTTCCGGCCAATCATGATGACCACCATGGCGGCGCTGTTCGGCGCGGTTCCCATCGCCCTGGGCTACGGCGCGGGCGGCGAAGCGCGGCAGCCGCTGGGCTTGGCCGTAGTCGGCGGATTGATGTTCTCGCAGCTCGTGACACTGTACCTGACCCCAGTGTTCTATACGTACATGGCGGCGCTCCAGGCCAAGCTGGGACACAGGCAAAAGCCTCGACGAATGTCGCGGGAGCCGGAACCGGTCGCCACAGGCGACTGATCCCGCCTGGCGGACGGGCTCAAGGCGAATCAGCCCAGGCTGTAAGGCCGGGGGTTCTACTATACTTCCCTAGTGCGCAGATGGTTCCTGGTCACGCTGCTGGCGCTAGGCGTGATCATTGCTTACATCGACCGCACGAACCTGGCGATTGCGCTCGCTTCCGACGAATTCAAGAGCTTCTTCGCCCTCAGCGATACCGGCCGCGGCCTGCTCAATTCCGTCTTCTTCTGGAGCTACACCGCCATGCAGATCCCCGCGGGACTGCTGGTGGACCGGCTGGGCGTCAAGCGGCCTCTCGCGATCAGCTTCGTGCTGTGGTGCCTGGTCGCTGCGGCGACGTCGGCGGCCGGAGCGTTCTGGCAGCTTGTTCTGCTGCGTCTCCTCCTGGGCGTGGCGGAATCGACGCTGTTTCCAGCGGGGCTCGCCTGGCTGGCTAGAAATATGGAAGAGCGGCAGCGCGGGCTCGCTGCCGGAATCTTCGTTTCGGGCAGCAAGTGGGGACCGGCAATCGCATCGCCGCTTGCCACCTGGTTGATCCTCCATTATGGCTGGCGCGCGATGTTTTTCGTCCTGGGCCTCGGCGGGCTGGTGTGGGTGATCCCCTGGATGCTCTTCGCACAGTCCGAGAGCGAGTCTTCGCGCAAAGCCGAGCCGATTCCGGTTTCCTTCGGCGGCTTGCTTCGAACCCGCGCCATCTGGGCGACGATCATCGGCACCTTTTGCTACAACTACTTTCTGTTTTTCTCGCTCACCTGGCTGCCGGCGTATCTGGTGGAGAGCCGCAACCTCACCCTGAGTTCCATGAGCGTCTACACGATGTTCAGCTTCGCCGGAACCGGAATCGTGGCGATCCTGGCCGGAGCCGCGGCCGACGGTATGATCCGCCGCGGCAGAAGCGCTGTGAACGTCCGCCGCTGGTTCACCATCGCCGGGTTGCTGGCGGCCTCCACCGAGCTATTCGGCGCCATGTCGAGCTCCACCAATGTGGCAATTTTCTTCGCGATTTTCTCCATGACCGGGCTGGGGCTGGCCACCGCCAATTACTGGGCGATCACCCAGACGCTGCTGCCCGGCGTGCCCGCAGGCCGCGTCGCCGGCGTCCAGAACACCGCGCTGAATCTGGCCGGAATCGTCGCTCCGATCCTTACCGGCTGGCTGAAACAGACCACCGGAGGCTATGCGGCGCCGATGCAAACCATCTGGGTGGTTCTGATCGTCGGCGTGGGAGCGTATCTTTTCCTGGCCCGCGAAACGAAGTATGTATCGGCAGGGGCGTCTTCAGGTCTTCCGTAATGGGATGCTCGAAATCCCGGGATGTCGAGCGCGAAGTCGTGCGCAGCCGAGTGGCGCCGATTCGGACGGCGCGCTGTCACCCGTGCAGCAAGGCTGAAATTGCATCGGCGGCGCGCAGGCAATCCTGCCGCGAGACATCGTAGTGCGTCACCAGCCGGATTCGCGTTCCACCGACAGACCCTGCCAGAATCCCGCACGTTTTGAGCCGCGCGAGAAAATCGGCGGGCGTCGATCCGGTGCGCGCGATATCGAAGATCACGATGTTGGTCTGGATCTTCGCGGGGTCAAGACCGATGCGCTCCGCCAGTAGCTTCGCATTCGCATGGTCTTCTTGCAGCTTGTCGCGCGATTCCTCCAGCGCGACCAGCCCCGCGGCCGCCAGGATGCCCGCCTGCCGCATCCCGCCGCCCAGCCGTTTTCGGTAAAGGCGCGCCTCCGCCATGGCGTCCGCGTCGCCCGCCAGCATGGAGCCTACCGGCGCTCCCAGGCCCTTTGACAGGCAGAACATGACCGTGTCCGGCTTCGCGGCGATCCGCGAGACCGGGAGCCCGGACGCCGCCACAGCGTTGAACAGCCGCGCTCCGTCCATATGGATTTTCAGCCCGCGCTCGTGTGCGCGGTCGCAAATGCGCTCGATCTCCTCGATCGGGAACAGCGTCCCGCCGCCCATGTTGTGCGGATGCTCGATGTTGATCATCGCGGTGGGCGCCGGGAATCCGGTTCGCGGGCGGATTGCCGGCTCGATCTCGGACCAGCGCAGAATTCCGTCTTCCGCGGGAATCGCACGCGCCAGGCAGCCGGAGAACCAGGCGGTCATCGACATTTCCCAATCCAAAATATGCGCGCGATGGTCGCAGAGGACCTCTTCGCCGTGGCGCGTGTGCAGTTTGATGCCGATGGTGTTCCCCATGGTGCCGGAAGGCAGGAACAACGCTGCCTGCTTGCCCAACAGCTCAGCGGCGCGCGCCTCCAGTCTGCGAACTGTAGGATCCTCGCCGTAGACATCGTCGCCGACTTCCGCCTCCGCCATGGCGCGGCGCATCGCCGGCGTAGGACGCGTAACCGTATCGCTGCGCAGGTCGATCATACGACCGGCGCCCCCACGAATTCGGCGAACACTTCGTTGGAAACCAGCACGCCGCGCGCGGTCAGCCGCAGACGGTTTCCGCTGGTCTCCAGCAATCCCTCCCGGAGGAAACGTTCGATTGCGGTCTCGAATGGAGACCAGCCGCCTGCGATCCCCTCGCTCAGCCGGAGGCCCAGGAAGAAGCGCTCCCCTGCGGGATCAGCAGGCGTGCGTTCGCGTTTCCCACCGCTCAGGTAGTCGTGAATCGACTCCGGATTTTGCCAGCGCCACGCGCCGTCAAAGGAATGCGCATCGGAGCCGAAGCCCAGATACGGCTCGCGCCGCCAGTATTTCAGGTTGTGGCGCGATTCGCACCCCCGGCGCGCGAAATTGGAAATTTCGTAGCGCAGAATGCCCGCGCGCGCCAGCCGGTCCACGGCGATCTCATAAAAGTCCGCGATCTGGTCTTCCGAAGGAATTGCGGCCGCGCCGTAGCGCTTGCCGAAGGCGATCACTTCGGCCCCCAAGCGGCTGTCTTCATCCACTTCGAGCATATAGACCGAGACGTGCGGCGGCTGAATGCGTTCGATCCAGTCGAGAGAAGTGTTCCAGCTTGCCAGCGTCTGTCCCGGCAGTCCGGCGATCAGATCGATGTTCAGGTTCTCGATCCCCGCACAGCGTAGCGCAACCACGTCACGCTCGACGATCTCGGCCGTGTGCTTCCGCCCCGTGCGCGCCAGCTCGCGCGTGACGAACGACTGGACGCCCAGGCTGACGCGATTGATCCCCGCCCGCCGCCAGGACGCAGCGCGTTCCGGCGTGATGCCGCCGGGCGCGGCTTCCATGGTCGCTTCGGCCCATGTGCCGCCCGGCACGGCCGCAAGCAGATGCGTGAGCGCATCCGGTTCGAGCAGGCTGGGCGTTCCCCCGCCAACGTACACGGTTTCCGGAGTCCAGGGCCACTCACGTTTCCGCAGTTCGCCGCGCAGCGCTTCCAGATATCGCGGCTCCAGCTCGCGCGGGAACACGCCCGAGGCGAAGTTGCAATAGGTGCATTTCTGCGCACAGAAAGGATAGGAAATGTAGACTCCAGCCATTTCTTTAAAGCGCGACTTCCTCTCCGATCTGCTTTCCCACCGCTTCGGCGATGAGCGCCGAGAGCGTTTGACCAGTTCCGGCCATCACGAATGCGCCGCGCTCGGGGACCCAGTCCAGCTTGAAGCTCTTGGAATGCGCCGAAACCCAGATCTGCCGCACCGCCGAGTTGGGACTTACCACGAACTTCGCCGGCGGATCTTCGAATTCGATCGCGAGCGCGCCGGCATGGAAATCGACCTCGAAATCGTGCTCCTCGGCGCTTGCCGACAACCGGCGGTACAGATCGTCCAGGGCCTGCTCTGCGCGCCTGGTGAATTCCTGTTCGTCCATCTACGGATGCGCCTTCGCTGTTAAGATCCCCTCCACTTGGTCCAGATCGGCCTGCGAGAGAGGCCAGCCCACCGCCGCGGCGTTCGCCCTCACCTGCTCCGGTGTCTTCGCGCCCGCGATTACGGATGCCACCGCGCGCTTGGAAGCCAGCCACGACAGCGCCAGTTCCAGCAAGGTGTGCCCGCGCGACTCCGCAAAGCCGCGAAGCTCCTCGGCCAGCGCGAGATTTTCGTCCGTGAAAATCTTCGGACCGAATCCGTCCTCCGCTCGGCTCGATTTCGGAAAAGGTTGGCCCTTGCGGTACTTGCCCGTCAGCAGCCCGTTCGCCAGCGGGAAGTACGGCAAAAACGCGATCCCCAACCGCTCGCATTCCGGCAGGACTTCGGCCTCCGGCTCCCGGTGGAGCAGGCTGTAGTTGTTCTGCACGCTGACAAAACGCGCGCCTTTCGCGGCCTGCGCCGCTTCCCGCAACTGCGCCGCGGAAAAATTCGAGCAGCCGATCTCGCGCACTTTCCCGGTCTTGACCAGCCCGTCGAGCGCGTCGAGCGTGTCCGCGATCTGTGTGGAAGGATCCGGCCGGTGGATCTGGTAGAGGTCGATATATTCGGTACCCAGGCGCCGCAGGCTGTCTTCGATTGCCTGGCGAATGTAGGCGGGCTTGGCGCCTTCCTTTCCCTCGCCCATCTTCATGCCGAATTTCGTGGCGATGAGAACCCGGTCGCGGCGTCCTTTGAGCGCGCGGCCCAGGTACTCCTCACTCTGCCCGCTGCCGTATACGTCAGCGGTGTCGAAAAAATTGATCCCGGCATCGATGGCGGCATTCACGACGGCCGCAGTTGCGTCCGCGTCGATTCTCCAGCCGAAGTTGTTGCATCCCAGTCCGGCCAGGGAAACTTCCAGAGAGCCAATGCGTCTTTTTTCCATTGTCCCGCTCTTTCTTCTGCCTCCGCCGTTATTTTAGCGCTGCCGGCTGCCCGAACTTTCCCGTAAAGACGAATTCGCTGAGCGGCTTGCGCTGGCGCGGCGCCAGATCTTTCTTGCGAAGGTCCTCGTCAAGCGATTCGGGATCTGCCGGATAGCCGATTGCGATCATCGTCAATGGATCGTGCCGCGGCGGGATCTGGAAAACTTCGCGCGCCATTTCCACGTTGAATCCGGCCATCATGTGGGCCGCCAGACCCATCGAGACCGCCTGAATCACGAGATTTTCGTTGGCCAGACCGACATCGTGGTGCGCGTGGCGATTGGGTTTCTCCGGCGCACGGTCGAGCGTGGAAACGGCCAGCGCGAGCACCGGAGCCTTGCGCGCCCAGGCGTTTCCCGGAACCAGCACGCGCGCCAGCCGTTCGTACTCGGCGGCGTCGTCCCTCCGGGCCACCATATAGCTCCACGGCTGTCCGTTTCCGCTCGAAGGCGCCCACCGCGCGGCTTCGAACAGGCTCGCTAATTTTTCGGGCTCGATAGAACGATCCTGGAACGCGCGCGTGCTCCAGCGCCGCGCAATGACGTCGAACAAGGGATGATCGGCGGAAGCGGGTTTTTCGAACACGTTACTAATGTGGCACAGACGCTGGGCCGGATGCGCGGCAGTATCCTAAATCTGATCGGGGGAGGACACAACCGGAGGCCCCACCCCGCCCGGTCGCTCGCTATACTCGCTATCGAATGAGTGCGGATTTATCGCAGCAGCGCATCGTGACGGGGAAGCCGCTCGGTCCGGCGCCGTTTGACGCCAATATCGAGTTGCTGCGACTCTTTCTGACGCAGCGCGAGAACATCGTCGAAGGCATCGAGGCCGTTCTGAACGCCCAGCGCAAGCCAATTCAGTACCTACAGGACCGGCCTCTTTTGTCCCGCCGTCTCGAGGATTGCTTCTTCGCGCGCACCGTGCCCGCCGCCGGCCAAAAACGTCTCCGAGAGCAATTGGAAGAAGCGCATTGGTCCGCGGGATTCAGACCCCGGCAGGTTCGGCATGCGCATAACGACCTGATTCATCCGGCGGAGATGATGATGCGCGCCTTTTATTGCTGGCAGCAGACGCGCTGGCCGGGCCGCAACGGACGCCTCCACTACGCGCATACGCTGTTCAACTTGTATGTACTCCGGTGGCTTCAGTTCTTAAGCATGCGCGTCTTTGATCCGGCAGGCAGCAAGGAGGGCCCGAGCGGCGCTAGCGTGCGGCTCGCGGAAATTCAAGCCGTGCTCGACGAACTCTGGAGAGGCTCACCCGCCGGTCAGCCCGTTTTCGTGCGCGACGCGCGCTGGCTGATTCCATTGGCGCAGAGTCTCATAACCGATGAGTTGGCTCCCTATTTCGAGGTCGCCCGGCTCGTAGCGGAGACGCTTCCCCAAGCGGACGTGCTCGAAATACAGAAGGCCCACGTTCGCATGCTTGGCGGACATCTGACTTCACAGATTCGTTACTACTGCACCAAGGACGGCGTGCCGATCAGCGGCCATAGCGTCGTTCTTCGCACGCGTGCCTCCAATGCACTCGATTTCGCACTGCTGGTTCAAGGTCTCGTGGGGCTGCTCAACGCCTATGAGTGCGCCCTGCGGAGCCGCGATGCGCGAACGCGGCTTGACATAGCAGGAGCCATCTTCCAGGGCGTATCCGCCGATCCCGAGCTGTTTCTGAATCGCATCGATCTATTGAGCGCCTACAGCATGATCGAGCACGTCTTCATATGTTCGGATCGGGAAGGTCGGGTCGTTTCCTCACCCCAGGGACAGCGGCATGCGCAAATGCTGGAACAGTACCGTGCGCAAAGGGACCGATTGATCGAGTTTTTGCGTGGCGATTTCCCGCATTTCAGGCCGGTTCACGGCGGCTATTCTCCATACGGAGCCATATTCGGGCTGCCATCCCATCTCATCGAGCACATGGCTCTCAAGGCCATCCAGCACGATGCCGAAACGCGCTTCGGATTGGAAGATGTCTTTGAGGATGGAACCACCAACGATGGGGATGAGAAAGCCGCAAAGCTCGCCTGGGTGAACGGCTGGCGGAACTTGCCCCATATCGATCGCCAGGTGCAACGGTCATACGACTACCCGCAACAGTTCGCCGAGGAGGTCTACGGCCGCATCGAACAAGAGCTGGGCCGGCGTGATTCTTTCAGAACGGGGCGTCTGTATCTGGGGTCCGGGGACTCGGCGCTTCCGGAACTTCCGGCCCGGTACTTCGCCTCTTCGGACAGGCAACTGGTGGCGGCGCACAAAGCCGAACTGTACGACCGGGCGCAATTGCTGGCTGCGCAGCGGGAGGCGCATTTTCTGGTCGGTTACGAAACGCCAGGCGGATGGATAGCCCTTAAGAAGGACCTGCTCACAGAGGTCCTTGGCACGGGCCGCAATGCCAGGATTGCCGGGCTGCCGCCCGAAGCGGCGCAGGTGTTGCGGCTCCTGTGCACCGGTCTCCTCGGAGACTAGCGCCGCAACGCCGCAGTTGGTCTACTCTTCTTCTTCCTCTTCGCCGGTCTTGGCGGCCTTCGCGGCGGCGATCACTTTCTCCGCCTGCAACTGCGGGACGTAATCGTAGTGCGAAAACTCCATGGAAAACGACGCGCGGCCCTGGGTCATCGAAGTGAGGTCGTTCTGATAGTTGAGCATTTCGGCCATAGGAACCTGGGCGCGGATAATCTGCGTGCCGCCCTTGGTATCCATGCCGGAAATGCGCCCGCGGCGGCCGTTCATGTCGCCCATCAGGTCTCCGGCGTATTCCACCGGAGCCTGCACCTCCACATTCATGATCGGCTCGAGCAGCGCAGGCTTGGCCTGTTCCATGGCTGCGCGGAAGGCTTTCCTGGCCGCCAGCTTGAAGGACATTTCCGAGGAGTCCACGTCGTGATAGGAGCCGTCATACACCACTACGCGGAAATCCACCATCGGATATCCGGCCAGGTACCCCTTCTCCGCTGCTTCCACGATGCCTTTCTCGATGGCCGGAATAAAGTTCCTCGGTATGGCGCCGCCGAAAACCTCGTTTTCGAATGCGAACTTCTCGCCGCGCGGCAGCGGCTCCATCCGGATCCAGCAGTCTCCAAACTGGCCGTGACCGCCCGTCTGCTTCTTGTGGCGGCCCTGAACGTCAGCCTTGCCGCGGATGGTTTCGCGATAGGGAATTTTGGGCGCGCGCAGTTCCACATCCACGCCGTAGCGTTTCTTCAGACGGCTGACAATAACTTCGACATGCTGTTGGCCGGTCCCCGCCAGCAGGAACTCTTTCGTCTGGGGATCCCGGTAAAATCGCAGCGATTGGTCCTCTTCCAGAATCTTGTGGACCGCGTTTCCCATGCGATCTTCATCCTGCCGCGTTTTCGCGGCAATCGCGTAGGCGATGGACGGCTCGGGCAGCTTCACCGGAGGATACGCGATCGGTGAAGCCTTGTCGGCGAGCGTGTCGCCGGTCAGCGTATCTTTTAATTTCGCAACCGCTCCGATATCGCCTGCGTGCAGTTCCGTTACTGGCTGGATGGTCTTGCCGAACAGGACGCCGATGTGGGAAAGCCGCTCGGCCGCGCCGCTGCGGCTATTCACTAGGTTCGCATCGTTCCTGAGGACGCCCGAAACCACCTTAAAATAGGACACTCGCCCCGCAAAGGGATCCGCCACCGTCTTGAAGACAAACGCGGAAACCGGCTCCGAGTCCTTCACAACGCGCTCGGTTTCACTTCCATTCAGCGTGCCGATCCAGGGACCTCGGTCCGCAGGCCCGGGGAAATAGTCTAGAACAAAATTCAGGACAGCATCGGTGCCGATATTGCGCAGACCCGAGGCAGCGAGCACGGGAAAGATGCGCATCTGGCGCACTGCGTCGCGAAGGCCCTCGCGGATTTGGTCGGGCGGCAGCGTGCCTTTGTCAAAAAACTCCTCCATCAGCTTGTCATTGCCCTCGGCCACCATTTCAATGAGGGCTTCGTGGGCTTTCTGGGCAGCATCCGCGATGCTGGCCGGAATATCGCCTTCCTTGCCTTTACCGTCGCCGTCGGGCGTATAGGTGTACGCCTTCATGCGCACCAGATCCACCACACCTTGAAAATCCCGCTCCGCGCCGATCGGCAGATGAATTGGAACCGCCGTGCGGCCAAAAAACGACTGCACATTCTGAAGCGTGCGGTCGAAACTGGAATTCTCACGATCCAGCTTGTTAATCACAATCGCGCGCGGGATCTTAAACTCCTCGCTGAAGCTCCAGACTTTCTCCGTTTGGACCTCGACGCCCGCAACGCCGTCCACCAGCACCACCGACGCATCGGCGGCCGCCAGCGACGCCTTGGCGTCGTTGATGAACATGTTGAACCCGGGCGTGTCGATCAGGTTGATTTTCTTCTTGTTCCATTCAAGCGCCGCCACGGAACTGGATATTGTGATTTTCCGCGCGATTTCCTCGTCGTCGAAATCGGTGATGGTGTTACCTTCGTCCACGCGAGTCAGGCGGGTGGTCGCGCCGCCGGCAAATAATGCTCCGGCTATCAGCGAGGTCTTTCCTGAGTGTCCGTGCCCCAGCAGGGCTACATTCCGGATGTCGTTTGTTTCGTATACTTTCACGAGGGAAACACTCCTGTGCGAGGCCGCAAACAGTGGATCTTACCACAAGCGGGCTTCAGAGCAGGACCGCTGCGATTTGATCCAGCGCCCAAGCGGCCTCTGATTCGGTTATACAATACGGCGGCATGAAGTAAACGACGTTTCCCAGCGGCCGGAGCAACAGCCCTCGTTTGAGAAATGCGGCGGCAAGCCGAGGACCGCTCTGATCGAGATACCCGGGCCGGTCGGATGCCAGTTCGACAGCTCCCACCCCGCCGATCACACGGACGTCGCCGCGCGAACTGAGCCGAGCAAAACCGTCCCGGAGCTGGGCCTCGAGCCTAACGACGCGCTGGAGCACTGGTTCCTCGCGGAACAGATCCAGGCTCGCCAGGGCCACGGCGCACGCCAGAGGATTGGCCGTATAGGAGTGCCCATGGAAGAAGGTCTTCGTCCGGTCGTCGCTGAGGAAGGCTTCGTAGATGCGGGCGGTCGTCGCCGTCACGCCGAGCGGAAGATAGCCGGCCGTGAGCCCTTTGGAGAGGCAGAGGATGTCGGGAGTGATCCCGGCATGCTCGCAGGCGAACATTTTCCCGGTGCGTCCGAAGCCCGTGAGGACCTCGTCGGCGATCAGCAGCGTCTCGTAGCGGTCGCAGAGTTGCCGGACTCCGGCCACGAATTCCTTGGGCCACACGATCATCCCGCCGGCGCCTTGCAGCATCGGCTCGATAAGAACCGCGGCCACGGTTTCGGGCGAATCACGCAGCTTTTGTTCGATCTCCGCAAGCCCGCTCGCCCGCGCAACCGGAAAAAGAAGTGGAGAAAATGCCCGCGTGAAAACCGAGTCTTCGCTGGCCGACATCGCTCCAACCGTGTCGCCGTGATAGGAATTGTGAAGCGTGACGAAGGTTCTGCGCTTCGTCTGCCCCAGGTTCCGCCAATACTGAACGGCGAGCTTCAGCGCAACCTCAACCGCCGTCGATCCGTTGTCGGAATAAAATACGCGTGCAAGCCCCTGCGGAAGAAGCGCCACCAGCCGTTCGGCCAGCTCCACCGCTGGCCGGTGCGTGCATCCGGCGAAGACAACATGCTCCAGCTCGCGCGCCTGCGCCGCGAGCGCCGCATTTAGCTTCGGATGCGAATGGCCGTGGATGTTTACCCACCAGGACGAGATCCCGTCCAGGATCCGCCGGCCGTCTTCGGTGCAGAGCCAGACGCCTTCCGCGCGCGCGACGGCGATAGGCGCCGGCGCAGCGAGCATCTGCGTGTAAGGATGCCAGACCACAGCCCGGTCGCGATCGGCCAAACTCACAGAATTAGACCCTCCGGCAGCGTCACCGACCAGCGTTGCAGGCCTTCTCGATTCAGCGGAGCGATGCGCGGCATCTCGCCCAAAACGCGAATGTCTCCGTACTGCTCGATTGCGGCGCGGTTATCCGGGTGGCGCTCTCCGATCATCACGACGCCCGCGATTTGCAAGGACCGGGCGCGCAGCGCTTCCAGTGTGAGCAGCGTATGGTTGATCGTACCCAGAGTGGTCCGCGTGGCGACGATCACCGGCAGGCCCAGCAACACCATGAGGTCGATCATCATCTGGGAGTCATTGACGGGCACCAGGACGCCACCAGCGCCTTCCACAATCACGCCGCCATCGCTGGCCGCGCTCGGAAGCAGAGATTGCAGGTCGATTGTGGCTCCCGCGCGGCGGGCGGCCAGGTGCGGCGACACAGGGTCGGGCAGGCGCACGCCTCGATCGAGCGCCCGGCCGCCGGAGAGTCGCCGGACTTCCGCCGTGTCGTCGTCCCCGCCGGTCTGGATCGGTTTCCAATAGAGCGCTTTGGGGAAGCGCAGCATCAGGGCCGCCGAAAGCACGGTCTTGCCGACGCCCGTATCGGTCCCGGTTACGAAAACGCCGTGCACAGTTTTTCCACGAAACCGTCGAGTATCTCCTCGGAGAGGCCCACGTTTACCGAAATCCGAAGCCGGGCCGTGCCCGGCGGCACCGTCGGCGGACGAATGGCCCGCACATCGAATCCGCTATGTTGCAAGGCGGCGGCGAGGCGGACCGCTTTTTCGTTTTCGCCCACGAGGACCGGGATGATGGGCGAATCGTCTTCCGGAACACGGATACCAGCCTCGCCAAGCCGTTCACGGAGGTAGCGCGCCAGACGGCGAACGCGCACGCGCCGCTCGGGCTCCGCGGCGATCAGATCCAGGCTCGCATCGATTGCCGCAGCCACGGCCGGCGGAGCAGCCGTCGAAAACAGAAATGGGCGCGCGCGCTGCTCCAGATACGCGATCGCCCAGGCCGGGCCTGCGACAAAGGCTCCGCACACTCCCAGCGCCTTGCCCGCGGCATTCACCGAAACGAACGCGCCGTCTTCCTCCGCCAGGCCCGAGCCCCGCTCGCCGTACAGGCCTACCGCGTGCGCCTCATCGACAATCAAGGCTCCTCCCAGGGCTTTGTATTCCTCCAGCGGCGCACGATCGCCGTCCATGCTGAACACGGATTCTGTCACCAGAAACGCGTCTGCGGGCACCGCGCCCGGGCGCAAATGCGGGAACACAACACGATTCGCTTTGGACAACCGTGCCCCATCGATCAAACTCGCGTGGTTCCGCTCATCCGAAAAAATCGTGTCGCCGGCTTCCGGGAACGTGGTCAGCACGGCGAGATTCGCCAGATACCCGCTCGAAAAATATAACGCCCGCTCGGTTCCTTTGAACTTGGCAAACCGGATTTCCAGCGCTTCGAAGCATTCGCGCTCCCCGCGCAACAGCCGGGATCCGGTGCTTCCCGCGCCCTGCGCGCAGATCGCCGCCGCCATGCGCTCCTTAAGCAAAGGGTGCGCGGCCAGCCCCAGGTAATCGTTCGACGAAAGGTCGATCCCTTGCGGCGGACGCCGCTTGCGAAGCAGGCCCTCCCGCTCCAGCTCGGCCAAATGAGCGCGCAGCCGCCGTTCAAGCTGTACCACGCAGCTTCACTCCGAGTTTTTCGAACAGACGCTGGTCGGCATCCGCCTCCGGGTTGGGCGTCGTCAGAAGCTTCTCGCCCAGAAACACCGAGTTTGCGCCCGCCAGGAGGCACAGCGCCTGCGCTTCTTCCGAGAGGCTCAGCCGGCCGGCGCTGAGCCGCACCATGGATTTCGGCATGAGAATGCGCGCCGTGGCGATCATCCGCACCAATTCCAGCGGATCTTCGGGAGAGCGGTTTCCGAGCGGCGTACCTTCCACCGCCACTAGCATGTTGATCGGTACGCTCTCCGGATGCGGATCCAGGTTCGCCAGTTGCCGCAGCAGTCCATATCGCGCCGCGCGATCTTCACCCATGCCGATAATTCCGCCGCAGCACAACGTCACGCCTGCGCGCCGCACCCGCGCCAGCGTATCCAGGCGCTCTTGATAGGTGCGGGTTGTAATGATGCTGCCGTAGAACTCCGGCGACGTATCGAGGTTATGGTTATAGGCGCTCAGGCCCGCGCCGGCCAGCGCGTCCGCCTGATCCTGCGTAAGCATGCCCAAAGTGCAGCAGGCTTCCATGCCCAATGCGCGGACGCCTCGGACCATTTCCAGAACGCGGTCAAACCGCGCATCTTTGGGAACGTCGCGCCACGCCGCGCCCATGCAGAATCGCGTGGCCCCCTGATCGCGCGCGCGCCTCGCCGCGGCCACGGTTTCTTCCACATCCATCAGGTCCTGACGGCCGACGCCGGTCTCATAACGCGCCGACTGTGGGCAGTAGGCGCAGTCCTCGGGGCAGCCTCCCGTCTTGATGCTGAGCAGCATGCATCCCTGCACTTCCTCGGGACGATAGTGCCCGCGATGGACCTCGGCCGCGCGAAAAACCAGATCGGAGAACGGCGCGGCGTAAATCGCTTCGATTTCGGGAATGGTCCAGTCGTGCCGCAGCGTGAGCATTTAACTCTTCATCTTAGCTGGCCGTTGCGTGCACAGTATACTGGAGGAAATGAAGCTGCTCGCGGCTACACTCGTGATCCTGGCGCTGTTCGGTGCCAGCACGCAGTGTGTGGCCGAGTGTCTGACACCGGTAAAGGTTCCGCCCTGCCACCGGCACGCTCAGGGGCAAGACAAGTCGCCTGCCGATTCCTGCCGCCATCCCCAGTGGATCGCACAGAAGCAGCCGCTGACCGATCAGGCCATCGCTGTCCCGGCGGATGTGCCCTTCTCAATCGAGTTGACCGCGCTCTTCTGGCGCGAAGTGCCGCTCACAGTCGAAGCCCCTGCGGGAATCGGCCGGCCGCCTACTGTTCTAAGACTCTGATCTTTCTCGAACTGTCTCTTTAAACACTAAGAAGCGTCGAGATAAGTCTCGACGCGGCGCACAGGAGTGCTTGCGCCCACGTTTGGGGCGCAAGCTTCAGCCCGCCGCGTCGCCACTTCGGGAGACGCCTGAATTCAGTCGGGAGAGGTGTTCGATGAAGAATCGATTCGTATTTGCGCTCATGCTTTGCGCGGCGGCGGCCGCAGGTCAGGAACCCGAGCATCAACACGAAGCCGCGGGGCAGCCGGCAGCGGCTACCCAGCCCGAACCTGAGCTTTCCCCCGCGACGTACCTGATGAATCTGGCATCGGGCACCAGCATGAACCCGCTGGCTTGGCCCATGCCGATGCTGATGCAGCGGAAAGGCGAGTGGACCCTGATGTACATGGGCCAAGCTTTTCTTGTAGACACGCAACAGAGCGGTCCGCGCGGCGGCGACAAGCTCTTCTCCACCAACTGGGGCATGGCTTCGGCGCAGCACTCGTTGGGCAGAGGAAGAATCATGCTCGGCGCAATGCTGAGCCTGGAGCCCGCTACGGTCACCGGCCGCAGCTACCCCTTACTTTTCCAGACCGGCGAAACCGCCTACGGGCGTCCCCTGGTGGATGCGCAGCATCCCCACGATTTCGTCATGGGATTAGGCGCGCACTACGTGCGGCCCGTGGGCGAATACACACTGCTGCACTTTTATTACGCGCCTGTGGGCGACCCAGCGCTTGGACCCGTCGCGTTCCCGCATCGCGCGTCAGCATTCGAGCTTCCACAAGCGACACTGGGGCATCACTGGGAGGACTCGACCCACATCGCCAGCAATGTGGCTACCGTGGGCGTGAAATACCGCTGGATCCGCCTGGAAGCGTCGGGATTCCACGGCGCAGAGCCCGACGAAAACCGCTGGAACATCGATTGGGGCGGGATGGATTCTTACTCAGGCCGCGTCTCGTTTCTCCCTTCGAGGAACTGGACGGCGCAAATTTCGGCTGGCCGCCTGACCCATCCAGAACCCCTGGAAGTGGGCGACGTGGTGCGCGCCACCGCCTCCGTCCAATACACCCGGCCCAGGAGCAACGGAGAGGCCTGGTCCACCAGCGCCATCTGGGGCCGGAATCACAACACGGCAACCCAGGCGAGTACGAACGCCTGGCTGTTGGAGACGCTTTTCCCCGCCACCGCCAAGGATTTTGTCACCGGCCGCTTCGAAATCGCGAACAAAAACGAATTGTTTCCCGATGAGGAGCACGGCTCGCACGCCGAAGCCTTTCGCATAAAGGCTCTCACGGCAGGCTACACCCGCGATCTGTCTACGAAATCGAACCTGGAGACGGGCATCGGCGCGAACGTGACCCGCTATTCGATCCCGGCGGCCATCCAGCCGGCCTACGGGGGCCAGCCCTGGGGCGTCAACGTATATTTTCGGGTCAGGCTGAAGCGCAGCTAGAAATAAAGCTAAACGTCGTCCCGCCCGATGTTCACGATGAAATACTCGGCGCGCGTGGTCCCGACGTTCTTCGCGTTGTGCATCTCGTTGGAGCCGATCACGCCGACATCGCCCGGACCCAGCCGGTAGGGCTTGCCGTTGATCGTCAGTTCCATGGTTCCCAGGCGCACCAGCATCATCTCTTCACGCAGATGCTGATGGGGCGGATGATTCACTTCGCCCGGTGCGATATCGCTCTGGTGCGATTCGATCTTGAATCCGGTGTGCGTCTTGGCCGTGAACATCCGCTTCGACTTGTTCTTTCCGTTTATGGTGTCTGGAATGTCCTTGTAGAGAAATGCCTGGGTCTTCATGACCGGAAGCTTTTCGACGCCGGGCGCCGGTTCGGCGGCCTTGGCCTGTTCTTTGCCCTTGGTCTGGGCCGATGCGGCCGCCGCCGCGAATGCGAACAGCCCCAATTGTCTGCGCGAATATTTCATGAGCATCTCCTTTCGCCCATTACGATCCTCAACACTATACACCGCGCACGCGGCGATGACTACCGAGCCCGCAAAGGCCCCGCACTCCAATCAAGGGAACTGCCCGCGCCCTCCGTTTTGCGGGCCTTTACTGAGAACGCAGCAGCCGCATGATGTTGTCGACGTACAGATCGCACGGAGCCCGCCGCAATCCTTCGCGCGCCACCGGACCGCCCTCGGTGAATTCCATATAGCCTCGCGATGCTCCATCGAACTTCGGCCACTTCGGCAAACTGGCTCCGTTGGGATCGCCGGTCTTGGCAAAATTCGTCCAATAAAGCTGCATCGCCGTGGAGAGTTCGCGGTCCGCCGCAGCGTAGTTCGCGCTCAGATTTCCGAACACGTAGGCGACTTCCGCGCCGTGCGTCGCCCCGGCCGCTTCCCTGCCCGGCGCGGCGCGGTCGAACTGGTACTCGTACCCCGGATTTCCCGCCGCCGCATGCCAGACAAGTTCCACGACCACCGGGCAGCGGTACATCGTGTCCACCACCCACTGTGCGGCGGTCGATCCGTAGAGCGGATCCGCCGGCGCGGTGAAGTCGTAAAGCGGAGTCGCGCGCGAAGCCAGCGGCCCGTACATCGCCTGGATCGCCGCGGCGAATTCTTCCGAGGTAACCTGCGGCGTCCGCTCGCGAGAGTTGTTCCCGATCAGCAGCGGCACGCGAACTTGTTGCCCCTTTGCGAACACCTCCGCAGGCGGCTTCGGGAAAATCCAGCCGTCTGCGACGATGCCATTCGCCGGACCGATGCTCATGCGGGGCGCGGCCGTGGCTTTCAGTAGATCCTCTGCCGGCCGAGTCCGCAGATCCTTCAAGCTGCCCGGAAGGAGCTGCCCGCCGGCCTTCTCCGCCTCCGCCAGCGTGAGCGCGTCTGAATACGTGCCGCCGCTGCGGGGCGCCATGACGGCTCCCAGGCCGGTCATCCGCATGGTGGCGTCATCCGGAACGCGCGTCACGGTCCCGCTTTCCGCGATCGCCTTGTGAAACAGACCCTTCGCTGGCGGCGAAGCCATCAGCACGTTCACGTCGACCGCGCCGGCGGATTGCCCGAAGATTGTCACATTCGCCGGATCGCCGCCGAATTTCGCGATGTTGTCGCGCACCCATTTCAAAGCCGCGATCTGATCCATCAGGCCATAGTTGCCGGATGCGTGGTGCGGCGATTCCTTCGTCAGCTCCGGATGAGCGAAGAAGCCGAACACGCTCAGCCGGTAGTTCGCGGTCACCAGCACGACTCCGCGCCGCGCCAGGTTTTCGCCATCGAAATTGTTTCCCGAAGCCGTGCCTGCATAATTGCCGCCGCCATGGAACCAGACCATCACGGCTTTGCGCCCGCGGGGCGGCCACTCGGGACTCCAGACATTGAGGAACAGGCAATCCTCACTGCTGGACGCTTGCATGCGCCCGCCCGCGTTCTGGGCGCACGGCGCGCCGAAGGCGGTCGTCTCCCGCACGCCACTCCACGGTTTCACCGGAGCCGGCTCGCGCCAGCGCAGGTCGCCGATGGGCGCCTGGGCAAACGGGATGCCTTTGAAAACGGCTCCGCCTTTTTCGAGAATGCCGCCGCGAATCTGCCCGCCCGTCACCATAACGCTCGGGGGCTCGGCCGCGAAGATCATCGCGGCTGCGAAAGGGATCAGGACCACGCGCATGGGGCAAGTCCTCCGACCGTCGATTGTAGCGCGCGCTTCAAGTCTCCGCCGGCACGGTTGGAGGAGCGGGGCGCCCGAACATCGCTTTCACTTCCGGGCGGTTGAGCACCAGGATCGTACAGACGCCCATCGCCGTTCCGAACGGGACTTGCAGACAGTTCAGCCCCGCCATCACCACGCAAAAAATCCAGCGCCGCCGGTCGCGGATGCTGCGAGCCGCAAGGAACGTCAGGGAGGCGAACGTCACACCCAGAACCAGGAAAGCCGCCCCGAATCCCAGGAAGAACAGCCCGGGAATCCGCGGATCGTCTCCGGACCGGCCGGACGGCGGAAATCCTCCGAACGCCATCATCGCGCCGAGTCCGATGTAGAACAGCGTGAACAGCGAAAAAAATCCGATCGTGCCGGCCCAGATATAGTGCGCCCACATCAGCAGACGAAGGTGCTCCTGATCCTGATCGATAAGCTGGACCATGGCTGGTTTCCGATTGGAACTATTCTATGCCTTTCGCATCTGCCGTTCGCCCCAAGGGATTGCCGTGGAGTACAATCCACCAGGAGGTGCTTCCAATGCCGCTTCGAATGTGCTTCACGGTTTTGCTGCTGATTGCGGGTGGGGCCGCGTACGCGCAAACCGATTCCAAACCGCTCAACGATCTTCCCAATCCCTATCGCACGGTGCGCGATTGGGCCAAGCCCCCCGGCGGCGTCCCCTGGGCGGCGGTGACTGCGGTAGAGGTCGCGCCCGACGGCAGCGTCTACGTCATTCATCGCTGCAAGGACAATTCGTGCGCCGGCCGCCCGGAACCGCCGATTCTTAAGTTCGACAAATCCGGCAAGCTCCTGAAGGCCTGGGGCGAGAATCTGTTCGTGTTTCCCCACGGCGCAACCGTCGACGCGCAAGGGAACCTCTGGGTCACGGATGCCCGCATTGAAAATGGCAAGGGCTACCAGGTGTTCAAGTTCTCCCCGGACGGCAAGCTTCTCATGACGCTCGGCAAAGCGGGTGTGGCTTCCGACAAACCCGGCGAATTCGACGAACCGACCGATGTCGCCATCGGCCGGAACGGCGATATTTTCATCACCGAAGGGCATTCCGGGGGCACCAAGGGAAACGACCGCATCTCCAAGTTCGACAAGAACGGGAAATTCATCAAGGCTTGGGGGAAAACCGGATCGGGCCATGGCGACCTGAACGCGCCGCACACCATCGCGATCGATTCTCAAGGCCGGCTGTTCGTGGGCGACCGTAACAACAACCGGATCGAGATTTTCGATCAGGATGGCACGTATCTCGCCACCCAGACGCAGTGGGGCCGTCCGAGCGGCATCCTGATCATGAAGGACGACACGATGTATGTCGCCGACTCAGAGTCCTTCGGGCCGGATCAGCCCGGCTGGAAGAAAGGGATCCGCATCGGCAGCGCCAAGACCGGCGAGGTGAAGTACTTCATCGAAGACATGGAATCGACCACCATCGAGCACAGCGGCGCGGAAGGCGTCGGAGTGGATGCGGAGGGCAACGTCTACGGCGCCGTCGTGCGGCGTCAGATGCTCGAGAAACACATAAGAAAGTAGCAGACTACTTTGCCGGTCCCGGACCGCGACCCGGTACATTCGGCGCCAGCGGCGGCTGCGGCCCGATGACGGTCGTCAGAGCCTGGTAGGCGCACTCTTCATCGCGGTTTCCGCCGCCCACGCCGATGGCGCCGATCATCTGGCCGTCGACCATGATCGGCAGGCCGCCCGCGACCGGGAACACCGGCAGCTTGGACCAGCGCAATTGCAGCCCGACATTGTTCGCCACCTGATTCGCGCGCGCGTGTGTCGAATCTCGCGTATAGAGCACGCTCTGCGCCTTGAGCAGCGCCGTTTCGGTGTTGATCGGCACTTGGCCGTCCATGCGATGCGCATGCACGATCTGGCCGGCCGGGCTGAGGATAAAAACGCTCACGGCCATGTTGTTCTTTTTGGCGAAATCGATGCAGGCCTGCGTGATCTTCTCGGCCGCGTCCGCCGAGATTTCGTTTTTAAGGAGCGTCTTCCGGGCGGCTTCCTCCGAGATGACAAACTTGTTGATATTCTGGGCGCTCACAATCGGAGCAGCGATCGCCACCGCAAGGGCGCACAAGCGTCTTGTTTTCATAACTGGAAATTACAGCACCACCGGCGGCCGAACGCAATCCGCCTCGCGGAAATATTATCTTGTAGAGGGTTCCAGGAGGGCGCATGAATCGCAACATACTTGCCGCGTGGATCGGGATCAGCTTCCTGGTCTTGTGGTTGTCCCAAGGAGCTCCCGCGCAATCCGCGCCGAAGTTCAAGTTCGATCCGGACTGGCCCAAGCCTCTGCCCAATAAATGGAAGCTCGGAGGCGTCACGGGGCTCGCCGTGGATAGGGAGGACAACGTCTGGGTGCTGAACCGTCCCAACGATCTCACCGACATCGAGCTGGAGGCGGAATGGAATCCTCCGCTGGCCGATTGCTGCGTGCGGCCTCCCGCGATGATTCATCTGGACAAGAACGGCAACGTGATCGGTTCCTTCGATGCGCCGCAAGGGCACGGTATGGCCGTCGACAGCCAGGGTTTCGTTTATATCGGGCAGAACACGGTCCGTAAGTACGATCCGAGAACCGGCAAAGTGGTCGGCCAGGTGCCGCGCGCGCCCGAAACGGAAACCGGCGGGACCGCCGGGGCGGCCGAGCCTACCCTTCCTCCGCACACCCCCGGCCGCGGCAGCGCGGGACCAGTGGCCGGATTCCTGACTCCTCCCGGCGGACGCGCGCAGCCCAGCCCCGCGGCGCAGGCTGCGCGACAAGCCGCGGTCGCAGCCTTTCGAAAAAAATATCCTCCGACGACGCCGATGATTGTCGGGGGACTGGAAGAGATCCGGCTGGATGAACCGGCCCGCGAGCTATACGCGGCGGACAACTACCTGGGCGGGCGCGTCATGGTCTTCGACCTCGACACGTTCCAGTTCAAGCGCGGCTGGGGAGCTTATGGACACGCACTGTCCGAAATCAGCACCGACGATGCCGATCGCGCTTACACTCCGGGCGGACCGATGCCCAAGGAGTTCCGCGGGCACCTCACGTTGAACATTTCCAACGATGGCCTGGTCTACGCGGCGGATCGGAACGCGAACCGAATCCAGGTGACGACAAAACAGGGTAAATTCCTCAAGGAATTCATCCTGGCTCCCATGACGGGCGTAGGCGGATCGGCGGGCGGCGTGATGTTTTCCCCCGACAGGCAACAGCGGCTGCTGTACATCTCGGATCTCACCAACAATCACATCTGGTTCCTGAACCGCGAAAACGGCAAAATCATCGGTCAGATGGGAAGCATGGGCGAAAACGGAGGCCAGTTCTTCGGGCTGCACATGATCGCTGTGGACTCCAAGGGTGTGATCTATACGGGGGAAGTGTTCGCCGGAGAGCGTGTGCAACGGTTTCTCCCGGTGAAGTAGCGACTGCTACCACCGGCAATTGAGGCCAGCGCTAGCCGGGCCATATAGAACCCCGGCAAGCCTAGATAACAAGAGCGGCGCCGCGCGGATGCGTGGCGCCGGGATCTATAAGCGCAGCGGCGGTCATGCCGCGGGTTTTTGCTCCGCCGGTTTTGCAGCCTGCTGGATTGGGATCTGGCGAATCTTCTTCTTCGTCTCAGGCACGGGAAGGGAGACCTTCAGGACACCCTCGGTGAGCTCGGCCTTGGCCTGGTCTGTCTTCGCGCCTTCCGGAAGCGGAATGGAGCGATAGAACTTGCCGTAGCTGCGTTCCCACCTGTGATATCCCTCGTGATCTTCCTTGTGTTCCTGTTTGCGCTCCCCTTGGATGATCAAGGCGTCATCGGTCAATTCGACTTTGACGTCTTCCTTTTTTAGCCCAGGCAGCTCCGCCGTCACCACCAGGTCGCCGTCGCACTGTTGAACGTCGACGGCCGGAGCCCAGGTTTCCAACTCAGTGCCTGCGGGCAAGCGGAGGGCGCGATCCATTTCCTGACTCAGTTCGCGCAAGAGACCGAACGGTTCCCAGCCGAAACTCCGGCTAAACGGGAAGAACGGCCGGAAGAGCCCGCCGTCAGGGGTCTCCCGCCTGGCAAGCCCTTGTTCTTTGTTCACTTTTACTTCTGCCATACAATTTACTCTCCTTGTTAGAAGTAGATCTTCGGCTCATCGTGCAAGATGAGCCGTAAACCAATCCGCGGCCAGGTTTGCGACCTGCGCCAGCGCGCCCCGCTCCTCAAACAGGTGCGTCGCGCCCGGAACGATCTTGATCTCGACGAGGCATTTCATCCGGGACATCGCCTCGCGATTCAGTTCCAGAACCTCCGTGTCCCTGCCCCCCACGATGAGCAGCGTCGGCGCCTGCACCAGGGGAAGTGCCTCGCCGGCCAAATCCGGCCGGCCGCCGCGCGAGACCACCGCCTTGATCAGTTTCGGCCGCTCCGCGGCGGTCATGAGCGCCGCCGCTGCACCCGTGCTCGCGCCGAACAGGCCGATGCCCCGGCCACGCGCCTGTGGAGGCGTCGCGAGCCAATCGGCGATTGCCACCAAACGCCTCGTAAGAAGGGCGATGTCAAACCGGAGACGCCGCGTAAATTCGTCTTCCTCTTCTTCCTCGGCGGTGAGCAAATCCACCAGCAGGGTGGCCAGCGAATGCTCGTTGAGGACCTCCGCGACGTAACGGTTTCGAGGACTCAGACGGCTGCTGCCGCTGCCGTGAGCAAACAGAATCATGCCCTTCGGATTCTGAGGAATGCTCAGATCCCCGTTCAGCACCACCTCGCCCGCAGGCACGGATACAGAGGTTCGCTCGGTGAGAGTCGCGCCAGCTTTCATCGGGATTCTCCTGACGTTCCCGATGCAATCAAACCGCCACAGGCGTTTCAGCCCCAGCGGTTGTTTGATTTACAAAGCTTTCCGTCAATCCCGCCGGGATGGCACCGCAACCCTTGCGGCATATCACCCATGGCCGGATCGAGGATGCATCGCATCCCTAATGGTTAGACGTGCGCAGGGTCCCAATCGAGAGGACGAAAAAACCGATGGCGATCAGAAACCGAAGCGCGATCGGAAACACCGCGTCGCCTCGAACAAGACTTCTCAACCCGAGCAGGATGAAGGCAGCTCCGATGCAGGCGTACCACCAGCCAAGCAGTCTCGCCCGCCTGCGCTTTTTTTCCGCCTGGGACAGGCTCCGGCGCATCACTGAGTATCATCTCAGATTTTTCTCAGTGCGCTGGTATCCGGCTCACCCCGCAGCACAGAGCGGCAGGCGCGTTTTGCGCCGGGTTACTCGAGAGACCTGGCGCGCCGCACCAGCTTGTTGCAATGGCTGCACTCGCCGGTCTCCCTTTCGGGTGTCGCCCCACGCGGGCCGCCCTGGGCAAGAGTGTTCGTGGAACAGATTCATCGGATCTTCTTCGATAGCCTGGCCACCTTAGCGTTCACCGTGCAACGATGTTCACCAGCTTATCCGGCACCACGATCACCTTCACCACCTGCTTCCCGGCAAGAAACGGCTGGATCTTCGGATCCGCCAGAGCGAGCTTCTTCAATTCCTCCTCCGGCGTGCCGAACGCCACCGCCATGCGCCCGCGCACTTTGCCATTTACCTGCAAAACGATGCCCGCCGCGTCCTCCTTTGCGAGCTGCGCATCGAAGCCGGGCCAAGCCTGCCGGAACACCGGGCCCTTCCGCCCGAGCCGCTCCCACAGCTCCTCGGCCAGATACGGCGCAAATGGACCCAAGAGAAGCGAAAGCGACGGAAGAATTTGTCCGAGAGCCGCGCCCGACAATCCCGGCTCCTGCTCGTACAGCGTATTGATCAGCTCCATGAGCGCCGCAATCGACGTATTGAAGTGCCAGCGATTGTCGAAATCCTCGGTCACCTTGCGGATGGTCTGGTGCAGCTTGCGCAGCGCGCGCCGGTCGGCTTCCGGATCGCCGGCTGGGCGCCGATCTGCATTGCGCGTCACGAAACGAAAAACACGGCTCAGGAACCGGTACGCGCCCTCGGCGCCCGAATCCGTCCAGTCCATGTCTTTTTCCGGCGGCGCTGCAAACAGCTCGAACAGCCGGCCCGTGTCCGCGCCAAAGCGTTCCGTCATCTCGTCCAGGCTGACCACGTTGCCCTTGGACTTGGACATCTTCGCGCCGTCCTTGATCACCATGCCCTGCGTGAACAAGCGCGCGAACGGCTCGTCATTGTTCACCAGTCCGATGTCGCGCATCACCTTGGTAAAGAAGCGCGCGTAGATCAGGTGCAGAATCGCGTGCTCCACGCCGCCGATGTACTGATCCACCGGCAGCCACTCGGCGATGATCTTCGGATCGAATGCCGCCGAAGCGTTGTGCGCGTCGCAATAGCGGTAGAAGTACCAGGATGAATCGACGAACGTATCCATCGTGTCCGTCTCCCGCTGCGCGTCGCCGCCGCACTTCGGGCACTTCACCTTCACGAACGACTCCACCTCGGCTAGCGGCGACCGTCCTTTGCCCGTGAGCTTCACATCGACGGGCAATACGACGGGCAGATCCTTTTCCGGCACCGGCACTACACCGCACTTCGGGCAATGGATCACCGGAATCGGCGTGCCCCAGTAGCGCTGGCGAGAGATGCCCCAATCCTTGATGCGGAACGTGATCGCCGCATGACCGAAGTTTTCCCGCTCAGCTTTCCGGTTCATGCGCGCGCGAGCCTCAGCGCTCGCAAGCCCGGAAAACTCGCCCGATCGTTCGACAATGCCGTCCTCAGGGAACGCGGCTTTCGGATTTTCGTCAAGAGAACCGTCCACCGGGCGAATCACCGGCCGGATCGGGATCCCATACGTCTTGCAGAAATCGAAATCGCGCTCGTCATGCGCCGGAACGGCCATAATCGCGCCCGTTCCGTAACCCATCAGCACAAAATTGCCGATCCAGATCGGAACCTTCTCCCCGCTATACGGATTCACCGCATAGTGGCCCGTGAAGTGGCCGTCTTTCTCGATATCGCCAGGCCCCTTCTGCGCCCGCGCGTCGATCATCTGTTTGGCGCGCGCCCGCCCCTTCTCATCGAGCAGCTTTTCGCTGAGCGGATGCTCGGGCGCCAGGATCACGCACGTCGCGCCGTAGATCGTATCCACGCGCGTCGTAAACACGCGGATGTTTTCGTCCGATCCGTCCAGCCTGAAATCGATTTCCGACCCTTCCGACCGCCCGATCCAGTTACGCTGCATGGCCAGTACGCGATCCGGCCAGTGTCCTTCGAGTTTCTCGTCGATGTCGCGCAGCAGCTCATCCGCGTAGGCGGTGATCTTCAGGAACCACTGCTCCAGCGCGCGCTGCTCCACCGGCGTCGACTCATGCCGCCAGCAGCAGCCGTCGATCACCTGTTCGTTCGCCAGCACCGTGCCGCACTCCGGGCACCAGTTGAGCAGCGCCCGCTTGCGGTACGCCAGCCCGCGCTCCAGCATCTTCAGAAAGAACCACTGGTTCCAGCGATAGTACTCGGGCTCGCAGGTGGTGACTTCCAGATCCCAGTCGTAGCTGAACCCCATGCGGCGATGCTGCCGCTTCATCTGCGCGATGTTCGAAAGCGTCCATTCGCGCGGATGCCGCCCGTGCTGGATCGCCGCATTCTCCGCGGGCAGCCCGAACGCGTCCCAGCCCATCGGATGCAGCACGCGGTAGCCGCGCATCCACATGTACCGCGCCAGCGCATCCCCGATCGCGTACACGCGCAGGTGGCCGATGTGCAGGCTGCCGCTCGGATACGGCAGCATCTCGAGCACGTAATATTTGGGCCGCTCCGGATCGCGCGAAGCCTTGTATAGGTTCGGGTCGCGATTCCAGCGCTCGTGCCACTTCAGCTCGATTTCTTTGTGATCGTATTGCGCGTGTTCGTTCGCCGTTTCCGCCATAGTTCTTTGAGCGTGTCGAGATTCCTCTGGTCCCAGCCGTCTTCCATCGGCGTCTCCAGAATAAAAGCCTTGGAACGTAGTCGCGGATGATGCAGGATGCGGCGAAACCCGTCTAATCCAATATAACCTTGGCCGATGTGCTCATGCCGGTCCACATGCGATCCGCGCGGCGTTTTCGAGTCGTTCGCGTGAATCACGCGCACGTGGTCGAGCCCCAGCAGCCGCTCCGCTTCGGTTAACATTTGCTCCAACCCGGCCGCCGTCGCGATGTCGAACCCCGACGCCAGCAGATGGCACGTGTCCAGGCAAAATCCGACCGGAAGATCGGTCATCTTCGGCGCGAATTCGCGCATTACGTGCAGTTCCTCGAACCGTCCTCCGAGCTGCGAACCTGCACCCACCGTGTTTTCGATCAACAGCGTCAGCTTGCCCAAATCCAACCCGCGCGCCGCCTGCCCGACGCCCTCAAGGAAATGCAGGATTCCCTCCTCCACCGCCTGTCCTTTGTAATTTCCCGGATGCGCGATCAGGTATTCGGCTCCGATCGCCGCGGCCCGCTCCAGTTCGCCCCGAAACGCCTCGATCGAGAGCTGCCGGATTTTCTCGTGCGAAGAGGCCAAATTGATCAGGTAGTTGTCGTGAATCGCCAGCGGATACAGATCGTGCTTCTCCCGCGCGCGGTTCAGCAGGCGAGTCGCCGCCCGGCTCGGCGCCGAGGCTTTCCACTGGCGCGGGCTGCTTGAAAAAATCTGGAACGTGTTGGCCCCCAGTTCCGCCGCTTTCAGCGCCGACCGCTCCAGCGCTCCCGCAATCGACGTGTGTAACCCGATCCGCACGATTCATCCATAATAAGAGCAGAGCGGTATGTTGCTCCGTCTCGTCATGCTCGCGACCCTGGCCGTGACGGCCTTCGGCGCCGCCATCCGCCTGTATCTCAAAGACGGCGACTATCAGATCGCGCGCGAGTATCAGGTGCTTGGAGACCGCGTCCGCTACTTCTCGACCGAGCGCGGCGAATGGGAAGAGATCCCGCTCGAGCTGGTCGATCTCGACCGCACGAAAAAAGAAGCCGCGGAGCGCGAAGCCGCGGTTGCCGCCGAAGCCAAGGAGCAGGACGCCGAAGACGCCGCCATCCGCGCCGCACGCAAGGAAGCCTCTCGCGTGCCGGTCGAGCCCGGCGTCTACGTCATCGATGGCGAGAAAATTCAGACCTTGCAACTGGCCGAGACCGAATTGGTCTCCAGCAAGAGCCGCACGGTTCTCAAGGTCCTGGCGCCCGTTCCAATCGTGCCGGGCAAGAGCACGCTCGAAATGAAAGGCGAAGCCGCTACGTTCCGGCCCGCCGGAAACAAGCCCGAATTCTACATCCGCTTGTCGGACGACGAACGCTTCGGAATCGTCAAGCTCAGCAAGAAGAAACACTCGCGCCTGGTGGAGAACGTCAGCATCCTGCCCGTTTCCAATGAAGCCGTCGAAGACTTGAAGCTGGTTCCCACCTTCAAGCGCCAGGTTTCCGAACGAACCTACAAGATCTGGCCGGAGCAGCCGCTCGAGCCCGGCGAGTACGCCGTAGTGCAGTACACCGAGGGCGCGCTCAACTGGCAGCTCTGGGACTTCGGCATCGGCAAGTAGAACAGGCAGTCTTGCCGCCTGTCAGGAACCCGTAACTTCCCGAAAGAAGCTCAACGACTTCTCCGCACACCGCTCCCACCGGTAACCCTCCGCCCGCGCGCGCCCCAGCTTCCCCAGCCGCGCTCTTTCCTCCGGCGACTCCAGCAGACGCATGAGCGCGCCCGCGATTTCCGACGTGCTGCGCGGATCCACGTACGCCGCAGCATCGCCCGCGATTTCCGGCAAACACGAAGTCCGCGAAGCCAGCACCGCAACGTGCGCCGCCATCGCCTGTACGACCGGAAATCCGAAACCCTCGTAGAGCGACGGATAGACGAACAACGCCGCGCCTGCCACCAGGCCCGGCATCTCCTGCTCCAGCACGTAACCCAAATACGTCGCCTCCCGGCGGATGCGCGCCATCGTGCCCGACGAATTCCAACCCTGCGGTCCCGCGATCACCAGTTCAAATTGTTCCCGAAGGTCCGGCCCCAGCGCGCCCCACGCGTCCAGCAGCAAGCCGAGATTCTTGCGCGGCTCGATCGTGCCCACGTACAGCACGTAGGGTTTCGCCCGGGGCTGCGGAGCCGCGTCGAAATATTCTTCGGCCACACCTGAATGAATTGTTCGGATACGTTCCGGCTTGAGCCGCAGAATGCGAATCGCATCCTGGCGCGTGTTTTCCGACACCGCGATCAGCCCGTGCGCGCGCTTCAGGATGCGCTCGGCGAAATTTTGGTCGGCGCGCGCCGTCGCCCGCGTATGGACCTCCGGCATAATCCAGGAAGTCAGGTCGTGGATGGTCGCCGTCAGACGCGCGCGGCTCGGAGCCCGCCGTACCAGGTTCCCGGCGTGGAAAATGTCGGACCCGCGCAACAGCGGATCCAAAACCGCCGCCCCGAGAACGTTTGCCGAGTGCAGCGCTGCCAGCCGGCCCACCGTCGAAAGAAACGAAGTCGCGGAACGCTCGTGGTCCAGGCTCGCCCAGCGATCGAGCAGCGGAAACGCGCGAATCTCCTCGCCCGGCGCGGCCTGTTTGCGCAGATGGCGCAGCCAATGGTAGGTGTAACCCTTCACTCCCGCGCTGCGCAGGAGAGCGGACGTCGCGTCAATCGTGACCCGCATCCCTTAACCGCGATTGCGGAAAACGAATTTCCCGCCGCTTTCCGCCACGGGATGCAGCCTGCCCCGGCCCACCAGCTTCTCCAGCCGTTGCACTTGCGGCTTCTCCACGCAGATGTAGTACAAATCCGGGGAAAGCCATCGGTCGCGAAATCCCGCATCGTCGAGAAACACATCGCGCGGAGCGTCGGGCGCATACGACCCATATTCAAGATTGTTGACTCGTCCGTTCAGAAGCAAGACTCGTTTGCCGTGATACGCCTCGGCGTAAAACACGACGGACGAAAACGTGTAGTACTGGTCGTCCAGGATCAGCGTTCCGCGCGGCGCGCGATTCAGTGCCTCGGCCAGCGGCCTCGATGCAAGATAAGGGTCGAACACCACCAAAGCCAGGCGCGCCGCGTGCAGGAACAACACCATCATTACCGCGACTCCCGCAAGCTTTCCCCGCCAGGCCGCAATCGAACCCACCAGAAAAGCGGCGCCGGCGAGCACAAGCGGAGTCTTCAAGTAAGCAAAGGACGCCATCGTCAGATCGCCCATGTGGCCGAGCGACAGCGTGTACGCTTCCGGATGCTGCGTCAGCGCTTGCGAAATATCCCCGGGACTCGGCAAGTTCCAAACCTGCGAGAGGATATAGCCGATCGCGGCCAGAGCCAGAGCCGTCACCACGCCCAGCGCGATCTGTCCTCCCCGGATCCAGGCCGCGGCGCGCTTCTCGGTGAGCGCGCTCCCGATCAGCAAGGCCAGCGCCGGATAGCACGGCATCGAGTAATACTCCTGGGTCGAGGAAAACGTGAAAAAGACCAGCAGAAACCCGGCCCAGCACAGGCACAGCAGCCGCATCCGCGACGCGCGATCCGCGGGACGGAAATCGAGCTTCGCCACCGCGGCTAGGAAGACGCTCCAAGGGAACAGCCACACCAAATGCAAGAGCCAGAAGTATAGCCGGGGCACGGTGTTGTAATCGCGCGGATAGCGCAGATTCAAAAACCGCAGCAGATGCTCGTTGAAGAAATAGAACCAGAAGAAACCGCGATACTCGCCGGGTCCGCTGTGCATCGTGAAATCGAAATACGGCGGATTCCGAAGTGTCGCCAGGATGTGCCACGGAGCTGCGATCGCCAATGCGATCAGGATCCCGCGCCCGGCGTGCAGCCGCCGCCAGGTTTCCCGCCAGCGCCATTCCCCGGTGAATCCCAGAAACAAAACCGCCGCCGCCACCGGAAACACTGCGGCGATTAGTCCCTTCAGCAGCAAGCCGGTCCCGATCGCCGCCGCCATGACGGCGCTCCAGACTTCCGGCCGCGCTTTTTCGGCGGCCTCCTCCTGATCCAGAGTCCGCAGAAACGCCCACAGGGCGAGCGCGATAGTAGCCGTGATGGTCACGTCCGGGATCTGAATGCGTGTGAACAGGAACAATCCCACCGAAGTGGCCACCGCCAGGCCCGCGTACATCCCGGCGCGCTGCGAAAACGCCCAGCTTCCGATCCGATATGTCAGCCAGCACAGCAGCACTGCCGAAAGCGCCACCGGAAGCCGCGCCACCCAGTCATGAACTCCGAACACTTTGAACGCCAGCGCAATGAGCCAGTATTTGAGCGGGGATTTCTCCAGGTAAGCGACCCCGTCCAGGCGCGCCGTGACCCAGTCGCCGGAATCCAGCATGTTCCGGGCAATCTGCGCCTGAACGGCGTCCACGTCGTCCATCAGAGATGGCGGACTTACAATGCAGCCGAGGAAAACAATGGCGGCGACCGCCAGAACGATCAGGCCGTGGTAGGCAGAACCACTTGAATCTCTGGACGCTCGATCGCACGCGAGGGAGCCGTGATCCCCCAATGTTTCATCCAAAGGAACAGAACCACCAGTCCCCATAAGTGATACCCGAGATTAGCACGCCGCTCCAGATGCGCGCGAATCACGGACTCCACTGCGGGCCACGCCAGAATGCCCGAATCCTTTACGCTTCTTTCATTTAGCGTGTCCAGCAGCAGCGGCCGCAGAACCGTCCGGAACCAGTGATGCGTGGGGATATCGAACCCCTCCTTGCCGCGTTTGACCACTACGGAAGGAAGCCGGTCTTTCATCAGTTCGCGAAGAACAAATTTGAGCCGCCCGCCGCGGATCTTGAAATTCTCCGGTAGCTGCGCGGCGAATTCCACAATGCGGTGGTCCAGAAATGGCGGCCGCACTTCGAGCGAATGCGCCATGCTCATGCGGTCGACCTTGGTCAGGATATCGTCGGGCAAGTAGCACAGTTGATCCATCCACAGGAACCGGCTCAGGCCCGTCGCGGAGCGCGCCACCCGCTCCACACCGGGCCGGTGGATGGGAACCCGCCAGCCGTTTCGCAAATCCCGTTGCTCACGGCGGGAAAACGTGCCGTTCCAGAAGAAATGCGCCTCCACGGGATCGAGCAACGACCCCTGAAGCAGCCGGTTCACTTTGTAGTCCCAGCCGATTTTTTCGTTGGAAACCGGCAGCAGCCGGGCGGTTCGCTCCCCAAACTGCAACACGCGTCGAGGCAGACGGCGCAGGTGCTGGGCATAGCGGTCCGCGAGATACGTCTTGTAGCCGCCGAACAGCTCATCGGCGCCGTCGCCCGAGAGGGCGACCGTCACATGCCTGCGGCACATCTTCGAGAGAAACCAGACCGGCAGCGCGCCCGCGTCGGCGCTCGGCTCGTCGGAATAATACGGAATCTCTTCGATCACCGAAGCCAAATCAGCATCCGGATTCAGGTCGAATTCGTAGTGATCCGTTCCGTATACTTCCGACACAGCGCGGAAATACCGGCTTTCGTCGAACGAACGTCCCTGAAACGAGACGGAGAACGTCTTGAGACGTCCCCGAGCGCTCTCGCTGGCATAGTGCAGCACCGTCGAGGAATCCAGGCCGCCGCTCGACCAGATGCCCAAAGGAACATCCGACGCCAGTTGCTCCCGAACCGAGGAACGCAGCAGGCTTTCCAGTTCCTCCTTCGCCGAATTCAGATCCAGTCCGGGTTCCGGATCGAATTTCAGCCGCCAGTACTCGCCGGTCTGAATACAGCCCGAGCGCCATTCGAGCCAGGTCCCCGGGCGGAGCTTTTCGATTCCCTCGACGAGCGTTCGCGATCCCGGGACATAGTTGAGCGACAGGTAATCCGCCAGCCCGGCCAGGTCGATCGTCCTGCCAATCTCGGGATGGAGCAGAATCGCCTTGAGTTCAGACCCGAAGTAGACGTCTTCTCCCAGACGGGAAAAATACAAGGGCTTGATGCCCATGTGGTCGCGCACTAGCACGAGGCGCCGCTGGGATTGCACCCAGAAAGCGGCTGCGAACATCCCGCGAAAACGGCGGAATGCGCCAACGTCCCACTCCAGGAACGCGCGGAGGGCCGTCTCGGTATCGCAGTGCGACTCGAACCCGTGGCCGGCTTTTTCCAGATCCCGGCGCAATTCCATCTGGTTATAGAGCTCGCCGTTGAAGACGATGACAGTGTCGCCATCGCTCGTGGCCATGGGCTGATCCCCGCGCTCAAGATCGATAATCTTGAGGCGGACCGCCCCTAAAGAAGCCTCCGGCGATTCCCAAACCCCGTGCTGGTCCGGGCCGCGATGCGTCAACGACTTTGTGATTTCCCAGATCCGGTCCGGATCAGGGCCCTGCTTCAGATGTGTGAACCCGGCAATCCCGCACACTCGTCCAAATCCCCAGCCTTCTTCCCCCGAATCCCAACGCTAAGAAAGCGAACTCATTATCGGATGAGCATAACACAGGTTGTCAAGATTAAAAACAAGCAATGAAAAAATGTCGACTCGGGTGTAAACCGGGCCCAAAGGCTCGCGTCACGACCCGAGCTGCTCGGGGAAAACCGCGTAGCCCTTGGGAGGTGGGAACAGGTCCTGAAGCAGGAGAAGGCGCCTGCGCAAATACCGGCTCGGCAACTGGCGCGGGCCGGTGTCGACGTCGATGTCGCAGCAAATCCCGTGCAGGTAAAGAGTTAGCGTATCGATAAAGGACTGGCGGGCATACGCGCGAAAGGCTTTGGGGCTCATCGAGGCCTGACTTCTCCGCAAGGCCTGCTTGAGCCGCCAGCTTGCCTCATCGACTTCCCCGTGAACGTCCGCGCTCAGCTCTTCCCGCATCAGGCGGCTATACCCAGTTTCGACAGGTTCCGGCCATTGCTCCCCGAGAACCGTCGCAAGCAGGTGATAGAAGCGGTAATGGTACTCCGCAATCTCTTGATCCTTCAGGGCGAAGGCCAGAACCGTTTCCCGGCCCAAACTGAGCTGCGTCGCCGCCGAAATACGGCCGTGCTGCGGTTTTTCGATCGAGACGTATTCGGCTGCGCCAGCCGGCTTCGTGCGGCTCCCTCCGTTGCTCCGTTCCAGATACGGGACCAGCAGAATCGAGATCTTGGGCAACGCCAACGCCAGCGCCGGAGGAAGCGCAGCCACCGGCTCTTCCAGGTACTCTTTCAGGTCTTCTTCGCTCATCGGGACCGAGGCGCAGAAGTACGAAAACGTGTTGCTGAGCGGGATCATTTCGCCGCGGAACCGCTCGGCGAACTGCCGGACACTCAGTTTGGAGAGATCGATTTGGGCAGGCATTCAGGCTGGCTACCACTATTCTACAGCCGCCGCGCGATGACAACCGTTATGTCGTCGGCGGCGGGGGCGCCCTGGGTGAACGCGCGCACGGCGTTATGGATCGCCCGCACGATTTCCGCCGCGGGACGATCGCGGAGAGAAGCCACTAAGTTGGCCAGGCGCTCCTCTCCGAACTGGTTGTCATCCGGGTCTGCTTCCTCCGTAACACCATCGCTGAACAGGACCAGGGCGTCTCCGGAATGCAGCGTGATGTGCGCTTCCTGGTATTGCGCCATCGGAAGGATTCCGAGAATCATGCCGCTGGCCCCCTGAACCGGTTCGAACCGTCCATCGGAGCGCACCACCAACGGCGGATTGTGGCCGGCGTTGGTGTAGACGACATCGCCCGTTTTGGGGTCGGCGATACACGCGAAGAAGGTGATAAAGCGGTTGTCGGGGCAGCTCGCGCACGTGCTCTTGTTCAAGCGGCTCATCTTCTGCGCCAGTTGCTCCGGTTCCTCGAACACCACGTGAACCCGCGCTTGCAAGCTGCTCATCAGCAGGGCCGCCGGCATGCCTTTGCCGGCCACATCGCCCACCATCATGGCGACGCGCCCGTCCGGATACTTGATGAAATCGTAATAGTCGCCGCCGACGGCGCGCGAAGCGATGGTTTTCGCCGCAATATCCAAGCCTTCCACCATCGGGGGCGTGCCCAGCAGACGCTCCTGGATCATGGCGGCCTGCTGCATCTCCTTGGCCATGGCGCGCTCGGCTTCTTCGATCTCGTTCAGCCGCGCATGCTCGATGCGGATGGCCGCGACATTGGCCATCACCGTCAACAGGTTCAGGTCTTCCTTCGAAAACTCCCGCATCGCGTTTGGCGAATCGACGTAAATCAGTCCGATCACGCGATCGTTGGTTTGCAGAGGCACGGCGATCATGCTGCGAACCTTCTGCTCGACGATGCTCATGTGTTCCCGCAAGCCCTGATCGAGCTGGGCGTCGCGGATCAGCAGCGACTCCTTCTGCTGGATCACGCGGTCCCGGACCGTGCTGGAGATCTTAAAGCCCTCCCCGCGCGCCGCGCGCACGTGCAATTCCTCGCCGTCGAGCGTCATCAAAACGCCGCGTCCGGCCATGACCGCCTCGACCGACAGATCCATGATCAGCGGAAACAATTCCGCCAGCGGGCGGTGCCCCGCAAGCTCGCGCCCGGCGCGGATCAGCGCGCGCATCTGCGGGCTGCCCTGCATCACCGTGGTCATATTCAGGTCGTCTGCCTGCGGACCCAAGACTCCATCCAGGCTGGCGACCACGGTAGTAGCGCTCTTCGAGAATTGCTCGCCGCCTTCCACGAAGACGACGGTTTCCGGCGGGGCCGCTCCGGCATCCGCGAATTCGATGGTCAGATGGCCCGCCGAGACGCGGTCGCCTGGCCGGAACGGCATCGGCCGCTCGACTCGCACGCCGTTGAGCAGCGTTCCGTTTTTGCTGCCCAGATCCTCGACGGTCCAGTAGCCCTCGTGCCGCACGAAGGCCAAATGCTGGCGGGAGAGCCCGATGTCATCGGGATAACAAAGCTGATTCGCGCTGGAGCGGCCGAGCGTAATCCGGCTCTGATCCAGAGCAATGGTGGCAGTTTTCCCCTCCAGATCTCGGATCACCAGTTCGCGAGGCACAATTTGAGAAGTCGCGGCCAACGTCTTAGCGTATCATCCCGTACCTTTCCGAGGTCTCGCCTCAGCTAGGCCGTGCAGCAGCCGCTTCCGGCTCCGTTAATGTCCGGGGCCTGCTCTGCCGATATTAAAGGAGCGAAATATGCTTGACCGGGACTAGCCCGGTCGTGCAGAATGTTTACTTTAGCGGTACTTTGAAATCCCATGTAAGAGGAAGTCTCCTTGCTTCTTAACCGCCGGGCTCTCCTAAGACTCCTGACCGTACTGGCCGCCGCGGCCACCCTGATCCAAGCGGCGACCCCAGCAACCCCAACCAGAAAATCCACCAAGAAATCCTCGAAGAGCACCCGTTCCGCCACCGTCCGAAAAAGTAGCACGCCGGCAACGGCTGTCGCGGCCAAGCCGGCGAAAACGGTGCACGTGAAGACGGCCTCCTTCCGAAAAGCCGCGACCGTCGCCCGCGGACCCTGGCGCGTTCCGAACTACGCCATCTCCACGGAAGGCGATTCGTTCGAAGGCGAAGATCTGGTGGCGCGCAATGCGGCCGTGGGCGCACTCGGCCGCTTGAACGGGTCGGTGGTGGTGAGCGATGCCGATACGGGACGCATCCTGACGATCGTCAACCAGAAGCTCGCGTACAAGAGCGGGTACCAGCCCTGTTCCACGATTAAAGTTCCCGTGGCACTCGCCGCGCTGAGCGAGACCGTGGTCGACCGCCTGACGAAAATCCGCATCTACGGCAACACCAAAGTGGCGATGACCGAGGCTCTGGCGAAATCGAACAATCAATACTTCGCAAGCCTGGGCGAAAAGCTCGGGTTCGAGCGCGTGAGCTACTACGCCCGCCTGTTCGGACTGGGCGAGAAGGCCAGCCTGAACATCGAAGAAGAGCAGCCCGGCATCCTGCCCGCCGAAACGCCCAAGAGCGGCATGGGGATGATGACCAGCTTCGGCGACGGCATCACCATCACGCCTCTGGAAATGGCGGGGCTGATGGGCGCCGTGGCCAACGGCGGTACCCTCTATTACCTGCAATATCCGAAAACCCAGCAGGAGGCGGCCACGCTGGTGCCGCAGATCAAGCGGCGGCTGGATATCGATTCCCTGATTCCGGAAATCAAGCCCGGCATGATGGGCGCCGTCGAGTACGGAACCGCGCGGCGCATCGGCTTCGATCCGAATGAGCCGATCTACGGCAAAACCGGAACGTGCACGGACACGCGCACGCCGACGCACCTGGGCTGGTTCGGATCGTTTACCGAGGTTGGCGATCAGCGCCTGGTCGTGGTAGTGCTGCTCACGGGCGGCAGCGCGGTCAGCGGTCCGACCGCCGCGGGCGTGGCCGGGAACGTTTACAAGAATCTCGACGCTGACAATTACTTCGCGAAGCGGCCATCGGTGATCGCCGCGGCGGGGCAATAAGGGCTGTCGTTAACGCCCAGCGGTTCGCAACACTCGGGCGGCAAAGGCTTCTGCGCCCGCCAGATCCTCCATCGCTGCGGCGGCATTTCCCGCGGCGATCTCCGCTTTGGCCTTTTCCAGGCGGCTGCGCATCTGCGCCATCGCGGATTGTGTATCCGCATTGAGGGCCTGCCCTCGCGAGGCCAGATTCTGGCGAATAGGCTCGATCGCCTGTTCCGCGCCCTGGACCTTTGACGTCGCGCTGAGCAGGCGATCGTTCAGTTCGGCGCGAACCGCCGCGGAAAGTCCGGGAGCAGGAGCAGCCGGCGCAGGCGCGGGCGGGGCCGAGCTGGTTGGAGGACGCGCCGCAGGCGTCTCCGCTTTGACCGGAGGAGCGTCCACCTTCACCACCGCTTTCACTGCGGCTTTCCCGGAAGCTTTTTCCGGCGCAGGCTCGGGCGCCGGGGCCGGAGCGCTTTCCGCCGGAACCACCGGCGGCGCAGGCGGCGCGACCGTCACCGTTTGCCCGCCCAACACCTGAATCCGCTGATTCACCGCCGCGAAACGGTCCCGCGACCGGGTGTCCTCGGGATGTTCCGCGGCAAGAGCCGCCAGCACGGATGCCGCCTTCTGATACGTCTTCACCGCTGCATCGCGTCCGCCGGCTTTGGAATCCGCGGTGTTTTCCTGCAACACACCGAACTGCTGATACGCAGCGGCGACTTCCGAATCCAGACCGGCGTCCCGGACGGGAAGGGCGCGCGCGCGGTCGAGGTACCGGACGCCGCGATCCAGCAACGTATCGCGCGCCGGATTCGGTCCGGGTTTGGCGGCCACGACCGCCGGAAATTCCGTCTCGAAGGCATTCCGCACAAGTTGCACATCCTGGTTGCGCTGGGAAACCTGCTGCTCGGTGATTGCGGAGGTCTGGTCAAGATGCGCTTCCACCTGATCCAGCAGCGCCCGTAGACGCGTCTCCCGCGCCGCGATGCCGGCGTTCTGGATCTGGACGCGCCGCCACTGCCACGCGCCGAACCCGGCGAGCACGATCAGACCCGCAACCGCCGCGACCATCGCCCGCTTCCGCTTCAGCAGCTTGAAAGAGCGGCTGGCCACGGATGCGCGGTGCGCCAGCACGGGCTGGCCATCGAGAAAGCGCTGCAAATCGTCCCGGAATTCCGCGGCCGACTGATACCGGTTCTTGGGATCGAACTCGAGCGACTTCAGGACAATGCTGTCGATCTCCCCGAGCATCACGCGGCGCAGCCCGGCCGTGGTTTCGCCGCCCGCGCGCAGATCCTGACGGACGTTGGCGCTGGGCGGCGGCGGCGCCTGGCGCGTGAACAGCTTCGCGAGCTTCTCATCGACGCCGTCATACGGGAGCCGGCCCGTCAGAAGGCGGTACAGGATCGCGCCCAGCGAATAAACGTCGGAAGTCTTTTGCAGCGTCACTCCCGAAATTTGTTCGGGGCTCGCATAGACCGGCGTCATCGGACTCCCCTGCGCGCGCGTCAGGTTCGGATTCGCGAAAGCGGCCGCACCCATCAGCTTGGCGATTCCAAAGTCGAGCAGCTTCACCATGCCGTCGGCGGAGACCAGGATGTTGCTGGGCTTCAGATCGCGGTGCACGATGGAGTTCTGGTGAAGGTAGTCGACGGCGCTGCAAACCTGCTGGAAAATGCGCAGGCGGCCGGTCACGGAAAGGCTTTTCTGGTCGCAATACTCATCCAGCGGCAGCCCCTCCACGTACTCCATGACGTAGTAGGGCATCCCGTCCGGAGTATCGCCGCCATCCAGGATGCGCGCGATGTTGGGATGATCCAGCGCGGCCAGCACCTGCCGTTCCTGCTTGAAGCGCAGCACGAATTCCTCGCTCACGGCTTCGCGGAGCAGCAGCTTGATCGCGACATTCTTGCGGAATGCGCCGTCATCCCGCATCGCCAGATAGACGACGCCCATGCCTCCCCGGCCCAGCTCGCGCACCAGGCGATACGGCCCGATGTGCTGCGCCGGCACGTCGGGATGGGACGGAGCGGGCTGGGCCGCGATCGGGGGCGGCGCGGGTGCGGGAGGAACCCAGGCTACGGTTTCCGGGATCACAGGAGGCGGCTGCGGATGCGGCGCTCCCGGCGCGGCGGCCTCGGTTCGGACCGGCGCCCCGCACTGCTCGCAAAAGCTGGATAACGCGGCAAGCTGCGCGCCGCACTGTTCACAAAATCGGACGGATGCAGAAGGCATGCGGTGCTTCGGGCGCAGTATAACATTGCGCGCGTGTGCCTTGGCGGGGCGCAAGGTTGCGCGATAATCCAGGACATGACCCATGACCTGGTGACCACTGCGTTCACGCTGGAAGGCTACCGCATCGTGCAGAATCTGGGGCTGGTGCGCGGGATCGTGGTGCGCTCGCGCTCCATTTTCGGAACGATCGGCGCGGGATTGCAGACTATCGTCGGCGGCAACATCACCTTGCTGACGGAATTGTGCGAAAAAACGCGCTCGCATGCGTTCGACCTGATGGTGCAGCACGCCGACGACCTGGGCGCGAACGCTGTCATCGGCGTGCGCTACGACGCGACCGAAGTCATGAGCGGCGTCACAGAGGTGCTGTGCTACGGGACGGCCGTGATTGTGGAGAAGGGTTGAGGGACAGGCGGCAAGACCGCCTGTCGTTCTCACGGCAAGAGCTGTTGTACGGAATGACTCGTCAGGCCTTGCCGGCTTCTTCCTTCTTCAGCTTTTCGCGCTGTTCCTTGAGGATCGCCTTGCGGCTGAGCTTGATTTTGTTGCCTTCCAGCGCCAGAACCTTCACCAGGATCTGATCGCCTTCATTCAACTCGTCGCGGACCTGCTTGATGCGGCTTTCCGAAATTTCGGAGATGTGCAGCAGGCCGTCGGTGCCCGGGAAGATTTCGACAAACGCGCCGAAATCGACGATGCGAACCACTTTGCCCAGGTAGGTTTTGCCCACCTCCGCCACGGCGCAGATATCCTGCACCATCTGGATACAGCGGTCGGCTGCCGCTCCGTCGGAAGAGAAGATTTTCACGCTGCCGTCGTCCTCGACATCGATCTTGCAGCCCGTTTGCTCCACGATGCCGCGAATCACCTTGCCTCCGGGGCCGATCAGTTCGCGGATCTTGTCGGTCGGGATCTTCATGGTGAAGATGCGCGGTGCGTAGGGCGACATCGTGGTGCGCGGCTGGTCAAGGACGGCGTTCATTTTTTCGAGGATCTCCAGGCGGGCCTTGCGGGCCTGTTCGAGCGCCTCCTTCATGATCTTGTGGGTGACGTTCGGCACCTTGATGTCCATCTGAAGCGCCGTGATGCCGTCTTTGGTTCCGGCGACTTTGAAATCCATGTCGCCGTAGTGGTCCTCCGCTCCGGCGATGTCGGTCAGCACGGCGTAGTCCTCGCCTTCCTTCACCAGACCCATGGCGATTCCAGCGACGGGAGCGGCGATCGGAACGCCGGCGTCCATCAGCGAAAGCGTCGCGCCACACACCGAGGCCATGGAACTCGATCCGTTCGATTCCATGATGTCGCTGACCACGCGCATGGTGTAGGGGAAGGCCTTGTCATCGGGAATTACCGCCGAAAGAGCGCGTTCGGCCAGCGCGCCGTGGCCAATTTCGCGGCGACCGGCGCCGCGCATGAAGCCGACCTCGCCCACACTGAACGGCGGGAAGTTGTAATGCAGCATGAAGCGCTTGGAGGTTTCCGAGGGATCCAGCAGCTCGATGCGCTGCTCGTCGTCCTTGGTCCCGAGCGTGGCCGTCACCAGCGCCTGGGTTTCGCCGCGGGTGAACAGCGCGGAACCGTGAGTGCGCGGCAGCACGCCGACTTCGATTTCAATCTTGCGGATCTGGTCGAACTTGCGGCCGTCCGGACGCCGCCGGTCCTTCAGCATTTCATCGCGGAAGATGCGCTCCTTCAGGCGGTCGAACAACTCGCCGGCCTCTTCCTGCTGCGCTTCCTCGAGGGTGGCCAGCACCTTGGCTTTGCACTCATCCACGCGCCGGTAGCTTTCCAGTTTTTCGTACTTTTCGGTGTTGAGTGCGTCCTGAAGCTCGGCGCGGGCGGATTTGGCGATCCGATCGTAGAGTTCCTGATTGATCGGCGGCGGCGCAAACGGCATCTTGGCCTTGCCCGCTTTGTTCACCAGTTCCTGGATGCCTTTCGCGATCTTCTTGCAGCAGTCGTGGCCGAATTCGATGGCCGCCAGGACCTCCTCCTCGGTGGCCTGCTGGGCGCCGGATTCGACCATGACGATCCCGCTCTCGGTGCCGGCCACGACGATGTTAACCTTGGAAACCTTGGTTTCTTCGTAGGTCGGGTTCGCGACGAGCTTTCCGTCCACCAGACCCACGCGAACGCCGCCCAGCACATGAGCGAACGGAATATCGGAGATGGCCAGAGCCGCGCCGGCTCCCATGATGGCCAGCGTCGAAGGATCGCGGGCCGGATCGGCGGACAACACCATGCCGATCACCTGAGTCTCATTCGCGTAGCCCTCGGGGAACAGCGGCCGGATGGGCCGGTCGATCAGCCGGCTGGTGAGAATTTCTTTCTCGGTGGGCCGGCCTTCGCGCTTGATGAATCCGCCGGGAAAACGTCCCGCAGAGTAGGTGTACTCGCGGTAGTCCACGGTCAGGGGAAAAAAGCTGGCGTTGGGCTTGGGGTGGGGGGCTGTACAGGCGGTCACCAGGACCACCGACTCGCCGGACCGTACGATGACGGATCCGTTGGCCTGTTTGGCTACCTTTCCGGTTTCGAGTGTGATAATTCGGCCGCCGCCCAGGTCTACTTCAACGGAATGCAACATGTCAGAAATCGTCCTTTAATCTTTTTTAGATTAAGAGGAGACTTTGGAGGGTTTTCCCGCGGGGACGCCCCAGCCGCCAGGGCTGGATGCTTCGAGATCGACCAGCGAACGGCTAGCGGCGGATTCCAAGGCTCTGGATCAGAGTCTTGTAGCGTTCCGGACTGCGGCTGCGCAGGTAATCCAGCAGCCGCCGGCGCCGCGCGACCATCTGCAGCAGACCCCTGCGCGAATGATGATCCTTGGCGTGCGTCGAAAAATGCTCCTGAAGGTCCGCAATCCGGCGGCTGAGAACCGCCACTTGCACTTCTGGCGAGCCGGTATCCGACTTATGAATCCGGAACTGCGAAATCACCTTGCTCTTTGCTTCTCCCGCCAGTGCCATTCGAGAATCGATACTCCTCGTCTATTCTTAATCGTTACGTATCGCATTCAGGATAGCACAAGAAGCTGCGAAGGCGCTCCAGGGTGTCGCACACCGGGATATCCAGCAGAGCCTTTCGGCATCTGGCCGTCAGTAGGCGCCGCGCCCTAACAACACCGCCGCCACCGTGCGGGCCAGTATGTATAGGTCCAGCCATGGGGACCAATTGCGGATGTAGAAGGAATCCAGGGCTTCGTGCGCCCGAAGGTCGCCGTCGCTCCGGGCAGACACCTGCCAGAGACCCGTTAAGCCTGGCAGGACTTTGGTTCGGAGGGAGCGAAATTCGGCCGAAAACTCCCGCAGATGATAATCGGGAAGAGGCCGGGGTCCCACGAGGCTCATCCGGCCGCGCAGCACGCTCCATAATTGCGGCAGCTCGTCGAGACTGCTGCGGCGCAACAGGGGACCGATCACGGGCAGGATGCGCGGGTCGCGGCGCAGCTTGAAATGCTGGCGCCATTCTTCGCGATCCGCGGGATGAGATTGGAACCACTCGTCCAGTATCCGGTCTCCGTCCACGCGCATGGTGCGCAGCTTCCAGACGGGGATGCGGCAACCGTGCATCCCCTCGCGCATCTGCCGGTAAAAGACGGGTCCGCGGCTGACGAGCTTGATCCAGATCGCGGCTAAGACGATCACCGGGAGGCTGGCCAGGAAAAGCGGCAGCGCGATCGCCACGTCCATTAAGGTTTTGAGCGCATGATTGCGGCGCAGCAGCAGGTTGCGCTTGATCTCGAAACCGAGTGAGCCTCCCAAATTCCGAGCCGTGACCCACAGATTCACGATTCCCGCCAGATCCGGCACAACGATGACGCGCGGGAAATTCAACTCTTGCAGGACGGCGGCCGCATCATCGGTCTTCGCGAGGTCGGCCAGGCAGACGATCGCAACGTCAGCGTGGCCCTCAAAATCGGATGCCAATCCAAGCGGTCCAACCACGGGCACGCCGTCGAATGTGGATTGCCATGCGTCCGGCCGGTTATCCAGAAAGGCGATCGGCCGAACGCCCAGATGACGCTCGCGTAGGAGCGCTTGGGCGACCGCGCGGCCCGCCGATCCAGACCCGAGCAACAATGCCGGAATCCCCCAGGCATTCCGGCGGATGAGAATGGCCCGCGCTCCCGTTTCCGCCAGAGGCGGGATTACCAGCGCGAAGAGTAGTGTGGCCAGCAGGACCCCTCGCGACAGGACGCCCCGCGCAAAGATAAGATCCCATGCCGCCAACCCGCCGAAAACAGCGAGTGTTGCGAGCGTCCGCCTGCGTAAGCGCTCGACCGCGCCCAGCAAATAGCCCGGATACAGTCCAATCTGGTAGTTGATGATCGGCAGGAACAGGATTCCGGCCGCAATGCCTGCGTATTGGTCGAACCCCACATAAGCGGGAAGCCAGCCGCTCAGTATCCTGCGCAATGCTAAACCGAGGACGAACGCAATTTCCAGAGCCGCGATGTCTGCCGCCAGGATTGCCGGCCCGGCCCAACGGCCGGCCGGCAGGGTGCGAACCGCGATTGCAGGCTGTGCCGCGGTGCTCATGATGTGCGCGCGCGCCAAAGCTGTCCCAGCGCGAGAAGAACGAACTTGGGATTCTGCGTTAAATACCGGCGCCACAGCCGGCGCGGTTCGGTCGCCAGGCGGAACAGCCACTCCAAGCCGCATGCCTGCAACCAATGGGGCGCTTGCGGTTTTACCCCTGCAAGGAAATCGAACGCAGCGCCGACGCCTAGCATTACGGCCTGCACGCGCCCTTTGTGCGCGTGCATCCACCGGTCCTGTTTCGGGCTCCCGAGCCCGACAAAGAGGATTCGGGCGCCGGATCGATTGACGGCCTCCACCGTGCGAGCATCCTCTTGATTCGTCTGAGGACGAAACGGCGGAGCTTCGTGGTAAGCCACTGCCAACTGGGGGAAGCGGCGACAGACGACTTCCATTAGCTTTGACAGAACAGCGTCCGTGCCGCCGTAAAAGCCGACGGAAACGCCCTGCGCGGCCGCCGCGGAGAGGACCGCAAGAGTGAGATCGGGCCCATACACCCGAGTCGCCGAGCGCGCTCCGAGCCATCGCAGCATCCACACCAGGGGCATGCCGTCGGGGGTGACGAGGGCTGCCTCCTCCATCACGCGCCTGTAGCCGGCCGAGCGTCGCGCTTCCATGATGTTGTTGACGGCGGCGCAGCAGACGTAGCAAGATTGTGCGTCGTGGGCCCAGCCGAGGATCTGGCGGACGGCATGACGGTAGTCGCCGGCATTGACCCGGATGCCGAGGATGGCGTGCTGCTCAGGATGCATTGCGCCGCCTCCGGCGAGCGTTCTCGATCGCCATTTCGTAAATGTCGATCAGCATTTTATAGTTGCGCTCGGCCGTATATTTCTGCTCGTATTCACGCCGCGCATTCGCCCGCATGGCCCTGAGGTGTTCGGGATGGTCAAAGGCCCAACGAACCTGGCGCGCCAGATCTTCGGGATCGCCGGGACGGAAGAGGAGGCCATTGTAGCCATGCCGGACAAATTCAGGAATCGAGCCCAGATTGGAGGCAATAACCGGCAGGCCACAGGCAAACGCTTCGACGATCGTCATCGGGGCGCATTCGTACCAGGTGGAAGGAAAGATCAGCACCTGGCTCTGCTGCATCAACCGCATCACGTTCTCGTTTGGCTGCGGACCTAACGCCGTCACGTTTCTTGGCCAGTCTATGTTGCGCAAGGGGCCGTCGCCTGCCACTTGCAACGGAATATTCTCCAGAGTCCGCCAAGCGGCTGCCAACGTCCTCACGCCCTTTTCTTCCGAGAGGCGGCCGGTGAACAGTGCACCGCCGCCGAGACCTTCGCCGGGGCCGGGATCCGGGCTGACGAAGTTGGGCTTGACCACGATGCGATCTTCCGGAAGCCCGCCGTCGACGAACTTCCGGCGCGCGAACTCGCTTAGCGCGATGTAGGCGTCGACTTTCGTCTGGTAAGTGTGCATGGCCCGATGTGTCGCCAGCATTGTGGCCACAACCGCCGTCGCGGCCCGGCTATCCCGATAACATCCGTGCGCGAGGGCCGGGAGCAGCGATTTCCGAGTGATACAAGCCTGGCATACGGAGCCATTCCGGCAGAGCGTTGCGCCCGCGCACACCAGACGAAAATTGTGCAGCGTCTGCACGACGGGGATGCCGGCGCTCTGGACAGCGTAGTATGCGGACGGCGAGATTAGCGGAAACGTGTTGTGAAAATGCGCGACGTCGATTGAGGCCGAGTGCGTTAACCACTCTAGACGTTGAAACGTGCTGCGGCTCCAGATGGAATCCCAAGCCGCCATGGACCCAGGGCCAATACGGCTGTTATCATCCTCATGGCGTAGTACAGTATGGCCCTCGCACTCCAGTAGTGCGATCTCATTGGCAAATACGCGATCTTCGCCGCCAGGCCGCCGGTAGCGGTTATGAACGGCCAGCGTTGTGAGCACTCCGGATCTAGACGGCATGTGCTGGCGATTCGATAGCGTGAAAGATAGCGCTGGATGAGCGATGTGTCCTCAAGCCTCGCTGATAACAAATTCCATAGAAGAGCACTAAAGAGAACCCCACTCCAGCCGGCGAAGATGAGGCGGCGAGCACATTTTCGCTGAGGCAACCGAGGGCGACCGTCGGGAGTAAAGCCAAGAAGGCGTAAGCGGGAATAACTCGAAGCCTGACTGCTCGGATGGTCTGACGGACGAGAAGCGTACAGAACGAAAAGAAAATTAAAAGCCCTACAATTCCCCATTCGAAGGCCACTCTCAACAACTCATTGTGAACTACGCGATTCGCATCGACGCTGTCAGAATGGTAACGGCGATCCCAACCAAGCACGACCATTGCGCCACTGCTGGTACCGGCCCCAAACATAAGTTCCCTGGGGCTCCTTCGCTTCAGTTGGTCCCACGCTTGCGCATAGATTCCTCGCCTCCACACGAACGTTCCGACATTGTCCCAAGGAGAGCGGCCTTCGATCGTCATAATTACGAGTCTGCTGATTCGGTTTTCTTGCGAAGACAGCACGATGATTGCGAATGCCGTCACGCCCAAAATAAATCCAACCATCCCGACAAGAATCCACGCTGTGCGATTTCGCAGCCCAGGCCGCCGAAAGAAAACACTAGTCCAAACGATTGGGAGGAGGGCCAAAGATCCTAGGAACACATACCTGCTGCCGCAAAGACCGATCCCGGCGAACCCTCCGAGCCCATGTGCCAGTCGCGCCCACAGCGATTGGTTGCTTGTCACGAAGAGTATAGACAGCATCGTGAGCAAGAATGCGCCGAACTGTTGAGGCGAGCAAAAGGAGGTAAATCTATCCACGTCAAGCCCATTTGGTGATGCGCCATAGGTATTGCCCAGACAATAAGTCTGGACGATTCCCATCAGAAGCGACAGCCACAGAGCCGCTGCGATCAGATGCGCCGTGAGTTGTCTCCGGGTCCATCCTGCGAGAAATACAGCGCCGAGAACGAGGTAGCAGTAGAGGTACCCTACCATCTTGAGTCCCGAAAGAAGAAATGGACTCCAGATGCAAGCGATCAACGAGTACGCGATCATTGCGATCCACAGGAATGTAACCGCGGAATGTCGCACTGCTTCAAGAGAGTCCCTCGCAAAGCGAAGCCACAGTATCGTCGGCAGTAGAATCGTCTTAACAGCATTCTCGATCCCGATATTGCTCGCCGATGCGTAGGTGGACGGAGTCATATCGATATGGCTGACAAGAATAAAGCTCAGAAGAGCCCACCGCATCGGCGTCAGAACCGATGCGGCAGCAAAGCCCCAGAACGTCACACGTAGCCACAATTCGGTTGCTTCAGGCATTTGTCACCTATTGGCCGATCTTCCGGTAAAACGCCCGCCACGCGCCAGCGAACTCTTCTAATCCATAGGCGCTAACCGCTCGAAAGGCCCGGGAGGTTGCCGCTTCCCGTTCCAGTGAGGTTTGCCTTTGGAAATGATTGAGCGCATCGACGATCGCCTTCACGTCAGGAGTAACTATAAATGCATTGGAGGAGTTCAGGCACTCCTCGACGCCATTCACGCTCGTAGTCAAAACGGGGCACTGCGCGGCCGCGGCTTCGAACGCCGCCAAAAAGAACGATTCGTAATGAGTCGGCATTGCAAACAGATCGGAGGCCCACAGGAACGGTCGGATATTCTGCTGATACCCGACGAAGTGAACCCTGTCAGTGAGACCCAGTGCGGCGGATCGCTTTTCGTAATCTGAGACCATTGCTCGGGTTCCACCGACGACGATCAGTTTCCAGGGACTATTTGGAACAGATGCCACTGCTTCCAACAGCAACGGGAGACCTTTCCTTTCAAAATGCCCAAGAGCGATGAAAACCATCATCAATTGGTTGCTGCCGATTTTGAGTTCACTCCGCGCTCGTTGCGCATCGAAATCTGGCGGGCGCTGAAACGACTTTACGTCGATAGGGTTGGGGATCACGGAAATCTTATGAGAGGTAAACGGGTACTCGGATTTCAATTCCCGCATGAGGCCTGTGGAAGGCACCACGATCCAGCGGGCACGACGAAGCGCCCACGGCTCCGCCATTGCGCGCAACGCGTGGTCGAGCCATCGCAACACACCCCGCAGTCCCGAAACGCGGCAGTCTCTCCAGCGGTGTCTTAAGAACCAGCGATGACAAAAATGGCTGTAGACCACGTCCGCAAATGCAAGATTACTTTCGACTGATTGGATTAACGCAAATCGGCTCCTTCGAAACCTTGCTGCACAGTAGCGAAGCAGTGCGCTCATATGAAATGTCAGAAACAAAACCGCCAAAGGGCGGCAGATCACCGGGACGCGCACCCAGTTCACTTTCTGACGAACCGGAGGATCTAAAGCGTGCGAGAACACTGTGAACTCATATTCGTCAGCTAGGGCTGTCAAGAGTGACCGATGGCATGAGCCCGCCGGATTTGTGGATGTTATCAGATAGTCGAAAATCGCGATTTTCATTGCGGGTAGGATTCGACCGGCTTGCGAATTGCCGCTAGTCTTTGACTGTTCTTCACAACGGAGCGGCTTAGGTTGTGTTCACGCTGAAATTGCAACCAGCTGTAATTAATGTCATCCGAGACAAGGAAGCCGCCACTACTCAGATAAGTCCACACCAATCGATACTGCTGAAGCATGTGCGCCGGCTCGTGCAGGTCATCGTGAAAAAATAAATCCACCTCTCCAAGTCGAGACAATAGCGAGGGCAAGGCGCTTCTGACATCCTCGAGGATCAGCGTGTGCCGATTCCCAAGCTGGGTACGAATAATTGAGGGCAAAGCCCAAGCCACGCCGTAATGCGGCCAGTCAAACTTCGCGCCATCAGTGTGTCGAACTCCCTCGACCTTGTCGACGGGCAGCTCTATCGAGTGAAGCTGCCCCATACCGTTATCGATGAGTGCGGCGCTTATGAATGCCGTAGATGCCCCAGCCGCGACTCCGGTTTCGACCACGCGCCGCGGGCGCACAATCCTTGTGAGCGTGTACAAAATGACCCCGTCTTCAAGGCTGATGCTTCCCTGTTGGCCCCCTCGGCAGTCAATCCGTCGAAGCATGTCCTCTAACAGCGGGAGCCAGTAGTGGAGCCCATCACCCACACCGGAAGCATCTAGCCCCCAACTTCCGAGCAGCTCGGTGACGTCGTAGATGCGGTTATAAGCGAATACGACTTTAGCGACGACTAACTTTCCCGTTCGGATGGGATGAAAGCGATAGTACGGAGATAACCAGACTTCTTCGTAAATCTGACGTAATCTCGTGCTCAGCGCAGGCGCTCGATGAATATTCCGTCGTCCATCATTCGCTAGATGCATTCACAGCCCTCCGCGGTTGTGGTTTTGCGAACATAACCACATACTCGTGGGGAAATCGCCGACGCTGGGTGAAGTGCTTAGCCCGTTTATTAGTGCTCGCGGTCGATATGTCGGTATAACGGTCTCCAACTGAGTAGGGGCGTCATGATGCAATGCTGATAAGCAACAAAGGACACGAATATTGGCGTTTCCTTTTAATAACGCCAGCACAAGTGCGGACTCTTGCCAGTCGATATAGTGAGTGAGTACTTCCGGTTGATACAAATACGGCAAGAATACATCGTGAATGTGAACCACCACCCCGGGCTTTAGCCGGGGCAGCACTTCAAGATACAGGTAAGGAACCTCCGAGCCAGTTTTGACGCTATGGGTTGAATCGATGAAAAGCAAGTCCCCCGCCTCTAATCGATCAAAAAACGTCAACGGCAAGGCCTGCACCATTGCGGAAACCATCTCGACGCCTTGTCGACCTGACGGAGCGGCCGCAGGGAACGGATCGACACATGTGAGCGTAAACTCAGACAATGTTTCGGCGGCATTTAGCCTTAAGGCGTGTAGCATGCAAACAGTCGAAACACCGCAACCCACTTCAATCACTCGCTTAGGCTTCAAACTCCGGCATACGCAATGGAGAACTTGCGATTCAATCGGCCCGTAGCCAAGACCATTGCTGTATTTCGTAGCGTCAGAATACACAGTGAAGTCGCGTACTTCATCTAAGTAATCCGAACACTGCTCACGCACCCATGCAAGCTGTTTGTCGAGATCCCACCAAACTCCCGACATGTCCACTCGACGACACCAGACGGCCTTGTTTTCTCTCAGCCACTTGTGATCGGGAACCGATGTGTAATAGTGCTTCGGAAGGATGTGTACGCCGAGCTTGTCAGCACCGATAAATAAACGTATCGATGTTCGTTTCAAAATTCGATGGGTCGCGGTCGCTAATGACATCTTTACGCCTCCCTGCGCTGAGCATAGTACTGTCCATAGTGTCCGTAATAGTAGTAATATCCAGCGCTCACCTCCCGATGCACCTCATTCAGCACCACCCCCACTAAATTCGCCCGCAGGCGGTTCAGCGTCGTAATCACCGTACTGAGCGCCTTCCGGCTGGTATCGCCTGCACGCGCGACCACGATCACTCCATCCACCGCCGTCGCCATCTGAAGCGGCTCGGCGAATCCCAGCAGCGGAGGGGCGTCCAGCACCACCAGGTCGTATTCGCGCGAGGCCTCCTCCACCAGCTCCGCTAAACCAGCGCCCATCAGGTCCGACGCGCGTCGCGTCGAAGGGCCCGCGGGCAGCACATCCAGGCCCTGCGGATCGTCGATCCGGATCACGGCATCCCGCCACGAAATCTGCTCCAGCAACACGTTCGACAATCCCACGCTATTCGGCACCTGGTACAAACGGTGCACGCTCGGCCGCCGGAGATCGCCATCGATCAGCAGCGTGCGCTTATGCTGGCCCGCGTGCGTCGCGGCAAGATGAGCGGCTACAGTGGACTTGCCTTCCGAAGGCGATGCGCTGGTCAGCAGAACGCTCCGCAGCCTCCGGTCGAAATCGGTCAACAGGATCGAATTGCGCAACGTGCGGATCGCTTCTTCATAGTTCGATAACGCCTGATCGCCGTTTCCGTTTGCCGAGACCAGCGCCGCCGAACTATTGCCGTTGGAATGTCCGTTCAGCGCGTGAATGCCTTGAACCGGGCTCAAATGTCTGCGCCAGGTTTTTACGGCGGGCAGCGAGCCGATCACGTCCGTGTTCATTAGGCGCGATACCTGGTCCGGGTCGCGCACGGTGTTGTCGAGCACATCGCTGAGCACCGCCGCGCCCGCGCTGAAAAAACTCGCGAACAGAAACGCCAGCAGCACGTTCAGCCAGAGTTTGGGAAACACCGGCCGCAGCCCGGGCCTGGCCGAATCCGCTACCCGGATGGAATTGTTTTGGAAACTGGCGTTGATCCCGGCCTCCTTGATCTTCCGCACCAGCTCTTCGTAAAGTTGCTTATCCGTGTCCGCCTCGCGCTTCAGCGTCTGGTATTCGAAGGAGCGCGCGTTCAGGCTGTCGTACTCGGCCTTGGTTTCCTTCACCGCGGCTTCCAGTTTGCTCTCGCGATCCACAGCCTCGTAATATTCGACCTCGGCCCGCCGCGCGACGTTTTTCCGCGCCGCGTCCATCTGCGCCTCCAGCTCGTTCACGCGCGTCTGGAGCTTCCTGAACTCGGGATGGTTTGCGCCATAGGTGGTTTTTGCTTCCGCGAATTTCCGCTGCGCCTCCGCCAGGTCTTCCGCGAGTTTCTTCAGGGCCTCGCCCTGGTTCGAAGCCTGCGCCGCGGCCAGCGATCCGTTCTCAACCGAGTTGTACGCCGCCTGCTTGCGCACGCGATCTGTTTGCGCCTTGGTATATTCGCTGTTCAACTCCAGCAAACGCGCTGTCAGGATGCTGGTTTTTTCTTCCGGATTGATGAGGTTCAGCTCGCGCTCAAAACGCGCCAGCGCCTCGCTGGATTTCTCCATCTTGGCCTTCAGCTCTTCCAGTTGGCGCTCCATGAAATCGCCCAGGCTTTCCGTGGCTTTGTAGCGAATCGCATAGGAATGCGCCAGATAACTCTGCGCGATCGCATTCGCCACATCGGCCGCAAGCTGGCGGTGGGGCGAGCGATAACTGATCTGAAGGATGTAGGTGTTGGGCGGGCGCGTCACGCGCAGCGGCTTCAGCTCGATGGGAGCCTCGCGGCTGGTATCCGAGTTGTCCACCGCCTCTTCGAGCGCTTCCGGCTCCACTTCGCGCAGCTTGAATTTGTCGACCACCGGGCGCAGCACGGAGTCGGACTGGATCAGCTTCACCTGGGTGGCCAGAAACTGATCGGCGTCGTTGTTCACCGATTGCGTAGATTCTTCCCCGAGCACGCCGGTCGGCATGCGCCGGTCGATATCGATGGTCGCCGTCGATTCGTAAATCGGCGTGAGCCGCAAGGAAACAACTACCGTGCACAACACCACCAGCGCGACGAAGCCCAGCATCTTCCAGCCGTGACGGCGAAGAATCCAGAGATAATGCGCCAGGGGCACGTGCGCCGGAGCCGGTTCGTACTCCGCGTCGAGGATCAGCGGCGGATTTGCGGCCCGATACGAATCGGGGACGGCCGGCAGATTCGGTTCCAGATGCTTCATTTGCTTTATTGCCGCCAGATCAAGACTCCCGAAGCAGTGGAGGCGCCGAAACCAGCCACCCGGTCCAGAATGGTCATGGTGGTTCGCCGGCCCTTGTTATCCGGCACATAGAGAATGTCTCCCGCTTGCAACGGCATGTCGGGAGCTTTGCGCTGCATGATCTTTTCGAGCTCGATCGGGAGTTCTTCCGGCGCACCTGTCTCGGGCCGGCGCACGATGTAGGCGAGCTTACTGCTGTAAGGCATCAGCCCTTCGCTCAGCGCCACCAGCTTCAGCACGGTGTTGTCGCCCGGATCGCGCACCGGAAACGCGCCCGGCTTGCGGACATTTCCCAGCACGAAAATCTTTCCGGCTTCGGGAACCCGAATTTCTTCGTTGCCCGTCAGGCGCACGTTCATCGCCGGATCGGCTTTGTTCAGAAGCTGCTTCACAGGAATGTGCTCGACGCGGCCTTCGCGCGAGACCAGAATTTCGGTACCCGCGTCTTCGGTCAGGCCCTCGGCCCGGGCGAGCGCATCCAGCAGAGTAAGCGATCCGTCGGCCTGAAACGTGACCGGCTTCCGCACCGCGCCCATCACGGAAATCGGGCGGCTGTGATATTCGACCACTGTGATTTTCACCACCGGATCCACCAAAATTTCTTCGGACTTCAACGCGCCGGCCACGGCGGCTTCGAGTTCCCGGGGCATCAGTCCGGCCGCCTGCACGCCTTCCATCAGCAGAGGCAGATGGATGGCGCCGTCCGGCTCAACCCGCACGGTCCGTGTGAGCTCGGGCGCGTCATAAACGGAAACCGCGATAAGATCCCCGGCTCCCAGCTTGAGGGCCGGCAAGTTGAATTTTCCGACCTCCTCCATCAGTGAGGGGCGAACCTGTGCAATGCAGGGAACCAGCAGCAGCAGGCTCCAAACAGCCGGCTTCATTGCTTCTCCAGCAGCGCAGCGATGTGCGCGACACTGGACCGCAGTTCCACAAGTTGCTGATCGATCGCGGGAGTTTCCAGGGATTGCAGCAGCCGGGTGCGCGCATAGTCCGAGAGGCTCCGCGCGCCGCTTGAGGCATTCTGGAGCGCTTCATACTCGTCTTGCGTCAGACGAAAAATCAGATACTTGTCCCTGCGCTTGTTGATCGCCATGCTTTCTCCACCACAGACGCGGTTCGGGCACACCTCTGCCAGGTTCTGCGAGCCACGCGACAGACCGGTTATTTAATTCGGGGGAGAAATTTCCTCAGGAGCGGTTGAGAGCCGTTCGCTTAGGAATCGGGGGGGTAAAGGTAGTGTGATACGAACTGTACCCTCTGTCAAGAGAAAAAAAGGCGGACTTGCGCGCTCCGATCGAACCCTACAGCACGCGGACGGTGTTGCACGTCCTGCCATTACGGTCAGGCTTCCTTTCGCATCGGCCGAAGGCAGACAGAACGTTGATCGGATCCAATCCAGGGAAAGGCGGCGCGAGGTCCGTGATACGTGACAGGAAGGGACGTCCTATCGAGAAACACCGCCCGCGCAGCCTCGCTCTTGCAATCCCGTGCGAGCGGTTATTTCTTATCCCGCTTCGCGGCGTCCACGATTGCGTTCAGCGTCGGAATGTCCTTGAGTTCGGGCGCCGAGCTCTTGAATGTCCGGATGTAGGCGTAAATGTCCTTGGCATCCTTGTCCGGCAGAGAGGCTTCGGAGAAATTCGGCATGGAGGTCGATGGGGTCACCGGCGCGACGTTGGCGCGGCCCCGCAGAAAGGCCAGAAACGTTTGCTCGGTCGCAAGGTTGCCCCAGCGTCCCACGAACGGTCTCGCTCCGGTTTCGCCGTTGTAGCCATGGCAGGCGTAGCACCCGTAACTGTAATAGAGACCTTTGCCAGTGGCGGCGTTGCCGGTAACCGGACTAGTCGGTGGGGGAACCGGCTTGGCGGGCGCGCCATTGCCGCGGCCGCCCTGGGCGTTCAGGATAGCGGCGGGCGCCGTCAGCGCGAGCAGCGCCAGCGTCAGATGCCATCTGCTGTGGAACTGATGTTTCTTCATGCTAATCACCTTCAACGCGGCTGCGTGATCACGTCGATCATATATGGCTCGCCGCGTTTGGCCGCGGCCACGCCTCGCTTCAATGCCGCCGATAATTTCGTGGGATCGGTAATGGGTCCCTCGCCGGCCATGCCGTAGCCGGCCGCCATCTTGACGTAGTCGATGTACGGGTCGCGGAGCGTGCTGCCGATGTGCGCGTTGAGGGCGCCGCGCCCGCGCACGCCGGCCATGTATTCCACGAACATATATTCCTGGTGCCAGGCGCGGTTGTTGTGCATCACCGTGAGCATGGGTAGTTTGTGATGCGTGGCGGTCCAGAGAACTCCCGGGGCATAGTTGAGATCGCCATCCGTCTGAATGTTGATGACGATCCGATTGCGGGCCTTGGCGGCGAGCGCCGCGCCGACCGAGGCTGGCGCGCCGTAGCCCATGCCGCCCGCCCCCTGGCCTCCCAGGTAGCTATAGGGCTTGTCGTGATCCCAAAGTTGCGCGTTATGTCCGCCGGAGAAGTTGCTGGGAGATGACAGGCACCAGTCTTCATTCATGATCAGCGGCCACAGTTCCGCATAGACGCGAGCCGTGCTGATGGGGCTGGCATTCCAGCCTGCTCTCCTGCTTTCGACGGCCTGCGTGATGGCGGTCACGCGAGCCGCATGGTTCGCCGTGGCGTGCTTGGCGATGCGTTCCTGAATCCGGGCCTTCTGGTCGGAGGTCAACTGGCGCTTCACTTCCTCGATCAGCAGCGGAAGGCTGGCTTCGGCATCCGCCTCGATCGCCGGCGCCGCAGGTGCGCCGCGGCCGCCTCTGCCGCCTGCTCCACCCCGAGCGCCGGATCCGGGGATGGTTCCGCCGAAGCCGATCTTAGCCGTATCGCGGGTCTCTGCCGTCTTCGCCAGCGCGGGACCGATGATAGCCGCCTGGGCGCCGCCGGTCTCCAGGCCCAGCGTATAGTCGTAGTTGGTATCGGCACCGGGGCCGCACAGCGGATGACGCTGCGGGAAACTCATGGGCCCGTTTGTGGCCGTCGTGCTGGTGGAGGCTCCCACCAGCTCGGCGAGCTCCACCGCGCGTTTCACGCCTTCCGGCGTCCGGAGACGTCCGACCGCGATCCGGGGGTTTCGAGCTTCTACGAGGCCTTTCGCGATCTCCCTGGCCCGCGTGGAATCTATGGTCACGAACTGGGGCGGTTGGTAGGCCGGGATTCTGACGTTCGGGGAATTTTCCTTCTGAATCTCGGAGTTCAGCACGACGAGGGTCGGTCCCATCGGCGGCGTGATGGCTTCGTTGTAGGCACGCTGAATCGCGACCAGCGCATCCTCGACGGTCTTCGGTTCCGCGTCCCATTTGGTATAGCTCCGGACCATTCCGGCCATGTCGTGAGCGGTGTGCGCCGCGATAAAATCCGGATCGTTGCCGGCCAGCATCACGACCGGCACGCGATCGTAGTAAGCCTGATAAATCGACATGGCGGCATGCTGGATTCCAATGGTGCCGTGCAACAACGCCAGCATCGGCTTGCCTTCGGCCTTGGCGTACCCGTGCGCCATGGTCACCGCCGATTCTTCATGCAGCGCGGTGATGAACTCCGGCATCCGGTTGGGCGGATTGCCGTAGTTGATGAAGGACTCCTGCAAGCCTTCGAAACTCGATCCGGGATTCGCGGCGACGTATTCGATTCCGAGGTCGCGAATGGCCTGGACCATGAGATCCGAACCGGGGCGCGTGATGGTGCGCGTCACGGCGGGCGGCCGGATATTCCCGGCTTCGCGCGCGAGTTGCGCCTCAGTCGGCGCCGGCGCGCCGGCTGCGGGCGCCGCGCCGGCATTCCCTTGAGCCTGCGCTTGCGCCAGGGGCGTTGTGGTTACTAACGCTGCCGCTCCGGCTGCTCCCGCGGCCGCATTCTTCAGGAAACCGCGACGACCAACGGAGGTCTTCTGTGATTTCGCCATGATCTCTCCCTTTCTTGACCGCGCACAACGCTACGAACATGCTGTGCGCTCCTTTCCTCAACCGCGCACAACGCCACGAACATGCTGTGCGCTCCTTTCCTCAACCGCGCACAACGCCACGAACATGCTGTGCGCTCCTTGAGCCCGCCTGTATGGACTGCCAACGCTCCACGGAAATAAATTCCGTCCTTCAGGATATCAGTCCCGTCGAGCCGCCGGGCGTTGGCTGACACCGTAGCTGTCATCTCATAGCGGTTCGCGGGCGCGATTGGTATCATCGAAAACATTATGTCCAAATGGGCTCTGTTCGCTCTGCTGAGCGCCTGCGTCCCGCACCACCTGGCCGGCCAAGGGGGAATCGGCGGGAGGCTGAATGATGTGCCGCGCGCGCAGGCCGCAAACCCGGGCCCGACGCCGCGCCTGGCCGACGGCCGTCCCGATCTCGGCAACGGCAAGGGGGCCTGGAATCCGCGCACGATTGTGAACCTTTCCGGGGTCGGTACCGGCGGGCCGAACCGGTCGCCCGTGGAGAAGGTCATCGAGGTTCCGTTCAAGCCCGAGGCCAGAAAGATTTACGAGCAGCATCAGGCGACGCTTTCCAAGGACGATCCCGAAGCGCTGTGTCTGCCGCCCGGGATTCCCCGCATGTACGCGACTCCGTTTCCGTTCCAGATTTACCAGCAGCCGGACCGCGTGATCTTCCTGTTTGAAGGCGGCGCCCACATCTGGCGCGTAGTTCATACCGACGGCCGCGCGCACAGCAAGGATCCGAATCCGACGTACCTCGGCGAAGCGATCGGGCGGTGGGAAGGCGACACGCTGGTGGTGGACACGGTCGGGTTCAATGAGCGGACCTGGCTCGATCAGGACGGCCATCCGCATTCCGAAGCGCTGCACACGATCGAAAAGTTCACGCGGCTGAACGAGCTTTCGATGCGCTATGAAGTGACCATCGAGGACCCGGCGATGTACGAGAAGCCCTGGACAACCAGCTACCTGATTCCGTTTGTGCCCGGCGGGGAGTTGTTCGAGTACATTTGTCAGGAGAACAACGTGGACGTGAAGCATCTGGTGGGCAAGTAAACTCAGTTTCGAGGAGAACCAAGCATGAACATTCTGCACTGCGCCATGGCGCTGGCCGCGGCCTGCGCGCCCGTATTCGCGGCTCTGCCGGTGGTGGCGGCCAAGGACCAAGCCGCGCTGCTCAAGAGCAACGATCCGAAGCTGGCGGCCAACAAGAAAATTGCGTACGACTTTTTCCGCATCGTGCTGCGTGGATTCCGCCTGGATCAGGCCGAAAAATACATGACCAACGATTACATGCAGCACAACCCGAACGCGGAAACCGGGATGGCCGGCTTCAAGGCGTACTTTCAGGCGGTCATGCCCAAGCAGTTGCCTCCGATTCCCGAAACGCTGCCGGGACTGGTGGCGATCCAGGCCGAGGGGGACTACGTGACGCTTTCCTTCGTGCGCGAGTACGATGACCCCACGGCTCCCGGCAAGAAGTACACGACCACATGGTTCGATATGTTCCGGATCGTGAACGGCAAGATCGTCGAGCACTGGGATTCGGCGACGAAGGGGACGGCAGGTCCGGTAGCTGCCAGCGCGACGAAAAAGTAGAAAGTCTGAAATATCTCGATTCGTTCTTGAGGGGCCCCCAAGGCCGTGCCGTTTTACTCCCCACGGCGGGAGTCCGGAGAGTGTACCGGCAACATCCACCAATACGCAGGCCCTCCGCAGCGGGGTCTAGAACGCTGCGTCTTCGCTTCGCTGGGCCGGTCCAAGTTCTCTGGCGGAGGAGCACTCGAACTCCTGGCTCAAAGGTAGCCGGAAGGCGGGCGCCGCCGATTCCCGCAGACCGGCAAAATGCGGTGACCACGGGAGATCCCGGCGCAGGATCAAGGAAACGATCTCGCGGGAAGCCGTCAGGAACAGGCCCGTAATAACCTGAACTTCCACCGGACCGACATCGACCCCAGCCTCAGTTCGGCGCCTCATTAAAGCCGCGCCCGCTCAGGATCATGGGCACGCACTTTTCCGCCCGCGCCGCTCTGGTTTTCGCCTGCTTCGCAGATGAAACGTGGAAACTGTATGACTTCCTCCGGCCTGGTGTGAGCGCTGCGAATGCCGACCTGAGAACCGCGCTGTCCTCCAGCCTCCTCTGCAACTCCTCCGGAATCGGGTACTCGGAAGGTTTCTTGAGCTCTATCCTTTTCCCGGACTCCTCCAATTCGATGGCTTCGTAGAGGTAGTCCTTCAAGGTCGATCGCAGGGCTGCAATCTCCCGAAGCGAGGTGAATTTGATCCATCGACCGGCCTGCGTATGCGCTCCGATCCTTTCGAGAACGTGCTTCGGATCTTTAAGCAGCGCGCCCTTGAAGAACGAGAACGCGCACGACTCCTTGAGCGAGATCACGATCGCCACGTTCTTCTTCCGGAAGGTGAAGCACGGTTTGCCCCACTTGAGTTCTTCGCTCAGGCCGCAGTCGAGCGCGATCCGGCGCAGCTTTTCTGTTGCTTTCCGCCACTTCTCCGCGCAGGGAACTTTCATCGCCCCAGGGTCTTTTCCAAGATTGCTGAATTTATTCAATTCTGCCAGAGAATGCAGCGCGCAGGCTCCGCGATACGGTGCCGAGCCAGGGAACCCTCGGCGTGAGCGGGCTGCGGAACTCAAGCAGCGTGCCCGGCCAGTCTGGCAGGCAGCCCGCCAATTGCCTGAGATGCCGCGAGCTAGTAGGCTTGCAAGAGGGGGAAAACCGTCAACCAGGAGGCGATATGACCCGAAGATTCAGCATCCCGCTTCTCGCGGGGGTGATGGTGACGATCAGCGTGGCCAGCGCGCAGTGGGATCCGTATCCATGGAAGAGAGTGCCTCGCACACCGGATGGGAAGGTCGACCTGAATGCCGCGACCGTTCGCACTTCCTACGGCAAACCGGATCTCTCGGGCTTCTGGATGCCGGAAAACCCGACCAAGTACCTGCTGAACCTCGCGGCGGATATGAAGGAAGAAGATATTCCGCTCCAGCCGTGGGCCCGGAATTTGTATAACGAACGCATCGCCAACAACGGCAAGGATCATCCGGGCGTGTCCTGCCTCCCGTCCGGGATTCCGGAGAAGGACAACATTCCTGACGGGCTCAAGCTGGTGCAGACCGAGGATCTGACGCTGCTCCTGCACGAATCCCGCACGATTTACCGGCAGATCTTCACCGATGGCCGGCCGCTGCCGAAAGATCCGCAGCCAGCCTGGATGGGCTACTCGATCGGCCACTGGGACAACGATACGCTCGTAGTGGAAACGATCGGCCAGAATGGCAGAACCTGGCTCGACATGAAAGGTCTGCCGGGCACGCCGAAGCTGAAAGTGATCGAGCGGTTCCACCGGCCGAGGATCGGGCACATGGATGTGAAGGTGACCATCGACGATCCCGAGGCTTACACGAAGCCTTGGGACGTGAACCTGGCCTGGCGTCTCTTGCCGGATACCGATTTGATCGAAAGCATCTGCGAGGAGAACAACCGCGACCCGAAGCACATGGTCGGAAAGTAGCGCCGGATCAGGCGGAGCGTCCCGAAGGAGGGGGAGGAATCGCGTAGGCCCGGAGGCGCGCCTCGATCCAGATCAGCATCAGCAGAAGAAACACCACGGCCGATCCGATGAGGGGCAAGATCATGATCGCGCGGAGGCCCCAGACAGAAGCGACGTACCCCATCAAGCCCGGCGTCAGGAGGCCCCCGGCCATGGCCAGCGAAAAAATCCCGTTGTAAAAGCCAGGGTGATAGTACGGGAACCGGCGCCCGATTTTCTCGACCACGAGCGGGTAGATGGGAGCGAAAGCCCCGCCCACCAGCAACACGCCCACGATCGCTCCAAATTTGTTGTCGGTCAACTCCAGCACGACGCAGCCGAACATTGCAGCCGTGACGGTCGCAAGCAGGATCCGCCCGTGGCGTGCGTGCGGCAAAATCCATTGCGAAGCGGCGCGGCCCACGGTCAGCGCGAGCCAATACAGAGCCAGCATCCAAAGCGCCGTAGTGGGGCTGATACCCAAGCGCTGGTTGAGGAACAACGGAAGCCATCCCGCCAGGGCCCATTCGTTGCCGAGTTGAAAAAACAGCAGGAGGCTCAGCAGAACGGCGCCGGTGCTGCGCAGTTCCGCTAGCGTGGCGCGGGGGGGCGTTTGGGGCGCCGCGAGTGCGGGGGGGAAGGATGTCCGCCAGTACATCCATCCGAACAGGGCGGGAACAATTGCGATCCACACCTGCACGGCGGCGGCGGTGTAGAGATAAAACGTTCCGGAGATTAGAATCGCCAGGGTGAAGCAGCCGCAGCCGAACAGAATTCCGGCGAGGTTTACGGTAGCGGCGGGATCATGCCGGTACATGGGCGAGATCGCATGGAAAATCGCGGTATGCAGCAGACCCGCGGCGAATCCGACGACGGCCGTTCCCGCCACGCGCCACCAGTAGGAAAACGGAGGCGAGACGAAGGCCAGATACAGAAACGCAACTCCGGCGAGCACGCAGGCCAGTGACATGGTCCAGGCCAGTCCCTTGCGCCGCAGCAAGGCGGGGGAAATGCGCGCGGAACCGACCAGTCCGGCGATCAGGCCGGCATAGTACAAGCCAACAATCCCGTACTGCGACGTAAGGTGATGCTGCCAGGAAAACAGAATTGTGCCGAGGAAGGACAGCAAGAATCCGGACACGAAGAAGCCGGCCAGAGCGCGCCGTGCGCTGGAAGAACCGAGCAGATCGCCACCAGGCGCAACGCCTGCGACCGTCGCCGGTTCCGGGGGATGAACCTGCATCGTTCGTTATGGCCGGCTATAAAACGTCCTCACCCTGAGCCGGCAAGGTAATCTTCACGTCCATCATGCGGCCGTCGCGATAGATGGTCAGATTCAACGTTTCGCCGGCGTGCTTTTGGGTGATCGTGCGGGCGATCGCATTTTCTTCCTGGACCTTTTTCCCATCCACGGCAACCACCAGGTCGCCGCCCACCGGGATGAGATAGTTGCCCACGCGAACTCGCTGTGTGGGACCACGCAAGCCGGCCCGGCTGGCCGGGGAACCCGGGACGACGCGTGTGATGAGCAAGCCGTCGCTGGGAAGGCGCAGCGCCTGCGTCCAGTCTCCGGAAATCGACAAGGTAGTGACGCCGATAGCGGTGGAAGCCGGGCGACGACCGGAGCGGAAATCCTCCAGCATCACCTTGGCACGGTTGATCGGCATGGCGAAACCAATCCCGACGTTGCCGCCGCTCGGCCCATAAATGGCGGTGTTGATGCCGATCACGTTGCCCTGGGAATCGAGCAGCGGACCGCCGCTGTTTCCGGAATTGATGGCGGCGTCGGTCTGGATCATATCCTCCAGGTCGCCACGCTCCTCGCTCTGGATCTTGCGGTGCAGCGAGCTCACGATCCCGGTGGTCAGCGTGCCGGCGAGCCCGAAGGGATTTCCGATCGCCAGAACTTTCTGCCCCACTTGCAGGGCGTCCGAATCGCCCAGACGCAGAAAGGTATTGAGCTTCTTCTTTGGATCGATCTGGATCAAGGCCAGATCATGCGCACGGTCGCGGTTCAGCACTCGGGCCTTGTAGCGAGTCTGGTCCGGGAGGGTCACCTCGACATCCGAGCTCCCGCTGATGACGTGGTAATTGGTGAGAATCTGGCCGTCTCCATTGATGAGGAATCCGGAGCCGAGTCCTTGCACTTCCTGGACGCCAAAGAAGAAATCGCGCTGGTAAACCGTGCTGGTGATGTAGACGACGCTGTCCTTGGCGGCCTTGTAGATTTCGATATTGTTGGTTTCATCGGCGCTGAGGCCGGCCGAGTGCGCCACCGTCGGGCCGCTCCAGCCGGGTCCGCGATCGCCCAGGAAGGTTCGGACTGGCGAATTCTGGCGGCTGGTGAGGTACACGAATGCGCCCACCAGGATGGCTGCAATCAGGAATGTGCGTAGTCTCATAGTTTCAAACCGGGTTTCTCGGCCAAACGGCGCAGGGATTGATAGACGGCGCGAACCTGCTGAAGGGTGTTTTCCTTGGAACCAGAGGTATCGATGACAAAGTCCGCATGCTTTACCTTGTCTTCCAGCGGCATCTGCCGGCGGAGCCGGTCGAGAACTTCCTCGCGGCTGGCAGAATCCCGTTCCATCGACCGCTCGACCTGCTGCTCAGGGCGGCACGTGGCGACGATTAAACGATCGTAATCCTTATAACTCCCCGTCTCAACCAGTATCGCAGCTTCGGTGACGGCGATGCCATCGGGATGCTCGCGCTCGAAGGCGGCGGCCAGGGCCCGTTCGCGCGCTTTCACGGGCGGATGCACCAGCGCGTTGAGTTGCGCGAGCTTGCGGGGATCGCTGAAGACCAGCGAGGCCAGCCGCCGCCGATCGATCCGGCCGTCGGGATTCAGAATCCCCCGGCCGAAGAGCGCGACGACCGCGTCGTAGGCTTCGCCGCCCGGCTCGAGGACCTGATGCCCGAGCTCGTCGGCCTTGATGAGGAAGCATCCGAGGTCGGCGAGCGCGCGACCGACGAAGCTCTTGCCGCTGGCGAGGCCGCCGGTAAGTCCGACTCGGAGCATTTTCAAGCGCGCAGGGCTCAGCGAGCGAGTGCGCCGGCCGACGTGGCGGCGGCCTGGTGCCGCTCCGCCAAGGCCACAGTGTTCGCCATCAGCATGGCGATGGTCAGGGGGCCGACGCCGCCGGGGACGGGCGTGTAGGCGGACGCAACGCGCGCCACGTCCAAGGGATGCACGTCGCCGACCAGAACCGACCCCTTGCGATCGAATTCCTCGGCCTTGCCCAGGCGCGCGGCTTCATCGCGATTGGTAACGCGGTTCATGCCGACGTCGATGACGGTCGCGCCGGGGGCGATATAATCCGAGGTCACCAGTGCGGGCCGGCCGATGGCGGCCACCAGAATATCGGCGCGGCGGCACTCTTCCGCCAGATCCGCGGTGCGCGAATGGCAGATGGTGACGGTTGCGTTCTGATGCAGCAGCATGAGAGCCATCGGCTTGCCGACGATGTCGCTGCGCCCGAGCACGACGGCGCGCCGCCCGTTCACCGGAATGTGATAGTGCATGAGCAGTTCCATGATGCCCGCCGGGGTGCAGGCCCGCGGCGCCGGACGGGCGGCCACCAGATGGCCGACGTTTTCGGGATGGAATCCGTCGGCGTCCTTGTCCGCGGCGACGGCTTCCAGCACGCGGCGCGTGTCCACCTGCTTCGGCAGAGGCATCTGGACGAGAATGCCGTCGATATCGGGACGGCGGTTGAGCTGGTCGATGATGGCCAGCAGTTCCTCGGTAGTCACCGTTTCCGGAGGCGTGAGTTTATCGCTATAAATGCCGATTTCGCCGCAGGCCTTAATCTTGCTGCGGACGTATACTTCGGAAGCCGGATTGTGGCCGACCAGGACCACGGCGAGACCCGGGCGGCGCGAAAGATTCGCGATGCGCGGCCGCAGGCGCGCCAGAATTTCGTTGCGGACGGCCGTGCCGTCCAGGATTTGTGCCATTCAAAGCGAGTGTAACAAACACGACCCCGGACCTTGCCAGATTGGCGAAACTGCGGTTCTGCTGATTCCCGGGATTCGCATGGGAGGGGCCGCGCTGCCTGGCCAAGTGGAAGAACAGCACTCCGGTCTGGCGGCCCGAGTCGTTCTTGCGAGCGGGCAAGCGCGTGATGTTCGCGTCGAACCGGCCAGATGCATCTGGCGGCGATAGGTTCGGTGGCGTTCTAATCGCTTCGGCGAAGATCGAGAATCGATGCGACCGCCGCCGGGTCCGCATTTCCCAGGGCCGCCGCGATCGCGCTGGCACGATCGTCGAGTTCAAACGGCGGCGTGACCGCGTGCACCAATCCCCAGGCCAGCGCATCGGGGGCGGTGAAGACGCGGCCCGTGAGCGCCAGCTCGCGCGCGCGCCGGCCGCCGATGGCCGCCGCGACCGCTGCCAGAACCGGCGGATAGCACCGGCCTTCCCGGATATCGGTAAGACCGAAGCTCGAGCCTTGCGCGGCCACGGCGACGTGCGCATTCGCGATCAGCGCGAGGCCGGCGGAGACGGCCACTCCCTGCATGGCCAGCACGATGGGCTTCGCACTGTTGCGGCCGAAGGTGAAGATCTGGCCGGGCGGCGGCTGCGCAAAATCCAGTCCGCCGCAAAAAATGGGGCCTTCCGCATCGATCAGGATCGCGCCGGTACCGGGCTGCGCCTGGGCGTCGGCAAGTTCTTGCAGGAGTTCCGCTGCGAAGGCGGCATCCAAAACATTTCTCCGCGCCGGAGCCGCCAGGGTCAAGCGCCGGACACGGCCATCCTGCTCGATACGCAGGTTCATGACAGAAGTTCCAGGGGGAGGTGTTCGCGGTGGCGTCCAACGGTAGCTGCTTCCAGGGCGAACTCGAGCACCCGGCGGGTTTCCAGCGGATCGAGGATCGCGTCCAGGTGCCCGCGCGCCGCGGCATAGCGAACGTCGAGCCAGCGCTCGTAGTCCTGGCGCGTGTGCGCGATCCGCGCTTCCAGCTCGGGCGGGGGCGGCTGCCCCGCGGCCCGATACTTTTCGAGCTCCGGCCCGTGCACCGCCTGCACGGCCGAATCGCCCTCCATCACGCCGATTCGGGCGGTGGGCCACGCGAAGGTGAAGCTGGGATCGAAGCCCTGACCGGCCATCGCGTAGTAGCCCGCGCCGGAGGCGTGGTTCAGGGTCACGACGATCTTCGGCACGGTGGCGCAGGCCATCGCTTCCACCATCTCGGCGCCCGCGCGGATAATGCCCTCGCTTTCGGCCTCGGCCCCGACCATGAATCCGGAAACGTCCTGCAAGTAAACCAGCGGGAGGCCCTGGCGCTCGACGGTTTCCACGAAATACGCAGCTTTTCTCGCCGACTCGGTGTAGACAATGCCCCCGATGCGCGGCCCTTCCGGCGTCTTCAAGAATCCGCGGCGGTTCGCCAGCAGTCCGATGGGCCGGCCGTGCAGACGGGCATGAGCGCACAGCATTTCCGGAGCGTGCTGCGGCTGAAATTCCAGGTACCCGTCCGCATCGACAATGCGCGCGATCACCTCTTCCATGTCGTAGGGCAGCCGGTGATCGGCGGGCAGCAGATCGTACAAGCCTTCGGCGGGTTTTGCGGGAGCGGTGCCCTTGGGGAGCGCGGCGGGCTCGGGAAGCTCGCGGAACTTTTCCCGAATAAGGGCCAGACACGCGCGATCGTCTTTAGCGGCGTAATGCGCCACGCCGCTGATCTTGGTGTGGAGGGACGCTCCGCCCAGCGACTCCGCATCGATCACCTGCCCCACCGCGCCCTTCACCAGATTCGGGCCGCCGAGCCCCATGAAACTGGTTTTTTCGACCATGATGATCACATCCGAGAGCGCCGGCAGGTACGCGCCGCCCGCGATACACATGCCCATCACGGCGGCGATCTGCGGAATCTTCAGCCTGCGCCGCATCAGCGAGTTGTAGTAGAAAATCCGCGCGGCGCCGTACTGGCCCGGAAAAATTCCATCCTGATACGGAAGATTGACGCCGGCCGAATCCACCAGGTAAACGATGGGCAGCCGGTTGCGCATGGCGATCTCCTGGGCGCGCAGGATTTTGTGGATCGTTTCGGGCCACCAGGCGCCGGCTTTTACGGTCGCGTCATTGGCGACGATAACCGCGGGCCGCTTCTCGATATGGCCCAAACCGGTGACGACGCCGGCGGCGGGAGCTTGCCCCTCATAGCGATCATAGGCGATCAATAAGCCGATCTCCAAAAACATCGCTCCGGGATCGATCAAGTGTGCGATGCGCTCGCGCGCGGTCAGCTTGCCCTCACCGTGCTGTTTTTCGATTTTTCTCGCGCCGCCGCCGGCCTTGAGTTTGTCTTCGAGATCCTGAAGGCCGGCCACGAGTCCGCGCATGCGGCCACCCGGGGTCTGGGTCATCCACTCCATGGTAATGGAGCAAGAATCATCAAGACCGCGGAGGGGGCGTCTGCGCAGACTTCGGTATGAAATCACGATCGACGATCCAAAGATCTTCAGGCGGCCGTGATCGCAGGAGTTCCAGATGAAGCTGCATCTGACGTGGTCGCTACTCGGGCCAGTCTGCGAGGAAAACAATCGCTGCCAGAAATAGCGCCGCAAAGAGTCTGGGCGCGGCACGCAGGAGTGCGTGCGCTGCGTAACGCTATTCTGGTAGCCATGCTCGGGCTCGACCTGCGCGCACTGCGGGCTGCGTGGACGGTGTTCCTGTTTGCACTCTTGATCGGGCTGGTGTACCGCGTGCGGCACACGCTGATTGTTTTTGCGCTGGCAATTTTTCTGGCTCACCTGCTGGCGCCGCTGGTGGAACGGCTCCAAAGGTTCGTGCCGCGCCGCATGTCGCGGACGCTGGCGCTGGCGATCGTCTACCTGGCGTTCGTTGGCGTCGCGCTCGCGATTTTGATTCCGCTGGGCGGCAAAATCGGGGAGCAGGCGGCCGCCCTGGCCGGCCAGCTTCCGGAGACGCTGAAATCGGATCCGCTGAGTCACATTCCGCTGCCATCGGCACTGGAGCCCTGGCGGCCCAGGATTTCCGAGATCCTGAAGGAACAAGCGGCGCGGCTCGGGCAAGGCGCCGTGCCGATGCTGCGCGAGATCGGCCCCGGCATTCTGTCGGGCATCGGCACAGCGGTCGCAGTGGTGCTGGTGCCGATTCTCAGTTTTTTCTTTCTGAAGGACGGTCCTGCTCTCCGCGCGGCGTTGCTGGAAAGCGTCCGTGCCGGGCGCCGCTCCGTTGTGGAGGAGACCCTGAACGACTTACACGTGCTGGTGGCGCAGTACATTCGCGCCCTGGTGCTGCTGGCGATGGCGGCCTTCGCCTGCTACTCGGCGTTTCTGTCCCTGGCGCAGGTCCCTTATCCCGTTCTTCTGGCCGGCATCGCGGGGGTGTTAGAAGCGATTCCAGTGCTGGGTCCCGCGGTGGGAGGCATCGTCATGCTGGTAGTGGCTGCGCTCAGCGGGTACCAGCACGTCCTGTGGATTTTGATTTTCCTGATCGTGTACCGCCTGTTTCAGGATTATGTGCTGAGCCCGTACCTGCTGGGCTCCGGCATCGAGCTCCACCCGCTCTTGGTGTTGTTCGGACTACTGGCAGGCGAGCAGGTCGCCGGCATCCCGGGGATGTTCTTCTCAGTTCCGGTGATTGCGGCGCTGCGGATCATCGTAGTGCGTTTTCGGAGGGAGCACACTCGTGCTTAGGTGGGTCTTGCTATTGGTCTCGGCGAGCCTCGCGGACGCCCACGTGGTCAGCATGAGCAATGGCGAATTGCACGTTAACGGGCGCGCGGCAACCTACGAGTTGCGCATCCCGATGTACGAGGTCGCACACGTGACGCATCCGGAAACGGCCCTGCTGGATCACGTGAAGTTCGAAGGCGCGCGGCGGACTTCGTCCAGGTGCCAGGCGGAGGGCGAGACGTACGTCTGCCGCGCCGCATACGCATTCGACCGGCCTATGCCGGACAAGATCGAGGCCGAGTGCACGTTGTTTGAGGTGACGGTGCCCAATCACGTTCATTTGCTCTGGGCAGTGCAAGGGCCCAACAGCGATCAACTGGTGTTCGACCAGACGTTCCGGCAGGCTGAAGTGCGGTTTCATCCTCCATCGCGCGCGGCGTTGATCGCCAAAGATGCGGCGGCGGGAATCGCGCGGCTGGTCCAATCGGTTTCCGGGCTCTTGTTCCTGGTGGCGCTGGCTCTGGCGGCGCGCAGCACGGGCGAAATGGGAATCCTGACGATCGTGTTTCTTGCGGGGGAATGGCTGGCGCGGCCGCTGGCGCCTCGATTGCCTTTATCGTTCCGTCCGGAATTTCTAGAGGCAGTACTCGCGCTGACCGTGGCGTATCTGGCGGCGGAAATCGTTTTTCTGCCGGATAGCGATGCCCGATGGGCGGTGGTTCCGGTGTTAAGCGTGGCGCACGGGCTCGCGTTCGCGGCGTTTCCTCCGGCCTACTTGGTCTCCGCGGCGACGGTACAGGTGGTGGCTGTCGGGCTGCTTTGGCTCGCGGTTCGCAAGATGCCGAAAGCCTGGCGGCGTCCGGCGGCGGCGGCGCTGCTGGTGGGCGGCATCGGGTGGTTCGTACGCATGCTGGTCTGATCAGGACCGGCGATCTTGCCGCCTGTCATCAGGAGTTGTGAGTGATGCTGTGCTTCCGGCTGTAGGTGAAATACACGATCAGGCCGATGGCCATCCAACCGAACAAACGCGCCCAGTTGGTCCAGCCAAGCCCGTAAATCATAAAAAGGTTGAACGCGATCCCCAGAATCGGAACCGCGGGAACGAACGGCGTCCGGAACGGGCGCGGCAGATCCGGATGGGTCCGCCGCATGATGATGATCCCGCCGCAGACCAGCACGAACGCGAACAGCGTTCCGATGCTGGTGGCTTCCCCCAGAATGCGGATAGGGGCAAATCCCGCGAGCAAACCGGTTCCAACCATAAACAGCAGATTCGAGCGCCACGGCGTGCGGAACTTCGGATGGATATCGCAGAACAGTTTCGAGAGCAGCCCATCGCGCGCCATGGAGAAGAACACGCGGCTCTGGCCCAGCAGCATCACCAGGATCACCGACGTGTAGCCGGCGACGATCGCGAGTTTGATTGCCGGACGCAGCCAGCGGTAGTCGGTTTTGTCGATCGCCACGGCAACGGGAGCCGCGCTGTTCAAGTCCGTATAGTGGACGATGCCCGTCAGCACATGCGCGAAGAGCACGTATAGAAGGGTGCAGACCGCCAGCGAACCGATGATCCCGACTGGCATGTCCTTTTGGGGCCGCCTGGCTTCCTGCGCTGCGGTCGAGACCGCATCAAATCCGATGAAGGCGAAAAACACCAACCCTGCACCGCGCAAGACTCCGCTCCAGCCGAAGGCTCCCGTTTCGCCAGTGTTCGGAGGAACGAACGGCGTGAAGTTGTGGGGATCGATATAGCCCCATCCCAGAACGATGAACACCACGACGACGGCCACTTTCAGCAGGACGATGATTGCGTTCACGCGCGCCGATTCCTGGATGCCGATGATCAGCAGCAGCGAAATCGCGGCCACAATAAACATCGCCGGCAGGTTGATCACGCCCTGGATCAGGACGTTGCTCTCCGGCAGCGTTACGGGCTCGAAAGGCGACGCCGCCAGTTGCGCGGGGAAATGGATCCCGAAGTCCTGGAAGAAACTCATGACATAGCGCGACCAGCTCACCGCGACGGTGGAGGCGCCGACGGCGTATTCCAGCACCAAGTCCCATCCGATCAGCCAGGCCATGAGCTCGCCCATGGTGGCGTACGCGTAGGTGTAGGCGCTCCCCGCGATCGGGATCATGGTGGCGAACTCGCTGTAGCACAAGCCCGCGAAGGCGCAGCCGATGGCCGCCAGCACGAAGCTCAAAACCACCGCCGGTCCGGCGTTGTTGGCAGCCGCGATGCCGGTCAACGAAAAGAGCCCCGCGCCGATGATCGCGCCGATTCCGAGCGCCACCAGTTGCGCGGGACCCAGCGTGCGGCGAAGGCTCTCGTGCCCGGCGTCCTTGAGGAGCGCCTCCAGCGGCTTGGTGGCGAAGAGGCTCATAAGTGTATGAGGATACCAGACGGCTTTCGGTTTCGATGGAGCGCTGGTTTTGATCAATGATGGGACCGCGTATAATTCCTGGAGAGGTTTCCTCGTGAGAAAACACACTCTGGCGCCGATTCTGACAGGGGTTGCGTTCCTCCTGACAACGCTTCCGTTCCTGCACGGCCAATTTCCGGCAGAGAGCACGATCCCGAAATCCAAGCGCAAGGCGAACGCGCGAGTCAAGAAGGGGCCTCCCGGCCCGACACCGCGCATGCCGGACGGGAAACCCGATCTTTCCGGCGTGTGGGGCTACGCCGGGTACACGTCCGACATCGCCAAGGATTACGACGTCGGCGAGCTTCCGATGACGCCATTCGGCGAGAAGCTGTTCAAAGAGCGCCAGGCCAACCAGGGCACCGAAGATCCCGAGGCGCGCTGCCTGCCCACGGGCGTGCCGCGGCGCGACCCGTATCCTTCGAAAATTATCCAGTTGCCCAAGCTGGTGGTGATTCTCTTCGAGGGCAATTTGCACAGCTTCCGGCAGATTTTCCTGGATCGCGATCATCCCAAGGACTTGAATCCCACCTGGTGGGGTGATTCGATCGGGCACTGGGAAGGCGACGAACTGGTGGTCGACACAATCGGATTCAACGGGCTCACCTGGCTGGATCTGGCCGGCCACGGAAGTTCGGAACAGCTTCACGTGATCGAGCGCTATTCCCGCCCCGACTATGGAAACCTCAAGAACGAGATCACGATCGAGGATCCGGTGTATTACACGCGTCCGTGGAAGGTGACGCAGTGGACGCCGTTGATCACCGACAGCGATCTGATGGAGTACATCTGCACGGAAAATGAGAAGGATTCCAAGCACCTGGACAATCTCATCCGCGCCGAGCAAGAATCGAAAGCGAACGCGGCGAAGAAGAAGAAGTAAGGTCCCTTCGCACCTGCCGTTCGATTCTCTGTAAACTGGAAGCTCCATGGCTCTGGACATCACGGAAGGCGTGCGTGAAGACATCCCGATCCTGACGTTAAAGGGACGTTTGACGCTGGGCGAGTCCAACCTGGTCCGCGAGCGAATTTCGCAGCTCGCCGCGGGCGGGCACAACAGGATCGTTGTGGATCTTTCCGGAGTCGATTACATCGATTCCACCGGGCTGGGAATCCTGGTGATCTGTTTCACCTCGCTCAAGAAACAAGGCGGCGCGCTCAAACTGGTGAATCCCAACAAGCGCAACGTTGAGCTGCTGCTGCTGACCAAGCTGCACACGGTATTCGAGGTGTTTAACGAAGTGCAGGACGCGGTGAACAGTTTCTTCCCCGGCCGGCAGATCAAGCACTTCGATATTTTGAGGTTCGTGAAGGAGCACGAGGAAGTCTAGGTTTTGAGCGTCGAGACGAGTCTTGACGCGGCACGCAAAAGCGCGTGCGCCTCGCAGCGCCTACTCGCGCGCGCACAAGCGGTATACGGCGATGCCGCCGGCGCGGCCCATCAGGCAGTACTGGCTGAACCAGGCGGCCAGATCGGGATAATCCGCGATGTTCAGGCGCGGATTGTAGGCGCTCAGTCCGTCCACCAGGATCGAAGGGGAACTGCGAGCCAGTTCGGTCCGGTTGCGCCGGGCCCACTCGGGATCCACGCTGCGATCGTCGCCCAGGTGCCGGTCGGCGGGAACCCCCGTCAGGGGCTGCGATTCCCACATCCGCGAGGCGACCGGCAAGCGGGTATAAACGACCACGTTCGGACGGTATCCCCAGACAAAGATCGTGTCGCCGGGGCGCTCGATACGTTGCACCAGGGCGGCCGCTTGCCGGCTCTCCCGATCGAGCACGAGATCGCGCCAGTTGTGCGGCCGGCCGGCAAGATCGTCGGCGGCGAGCAGGAAGTAGCGCGGCCCGAAGCGGATGGTGGGGACGAGGGCGGCGATCGCAAGCACGGCCGCGCCAAACGTCCGCACGGACAGCCGCGTTTCCTGAGCGAGCAAACAAATGCCCCGCGCTGCGGCGATCGCCAGCGGGGGCAATAACTGATTCAGATAGTGCGGCGAGAAGCGCCAGCCGACGCCGGCGGCGGCGAGGGAAAACGCGGCCCAGACCAGCATTTTGGCCCTCTGCGCGAGTTCTTTTTCACGGAGCCAGTACCAGCCTGCCGCCAACAGGAGCGCGGCGTGAAACCCGAACCAGTTGCGCAAGCGCACCAGCGCGCTCTCCAAGGGCGAGTCACCCGGCGGAGCCCCCGCGTACAAGATTCCCCAGCGCCAGACACTCTCGACGTAGCCGGGAAGTGCGCCCGACCAGCCGAGCCAGGCGAGCAGAACCGCATTCGGGATGAGAAAACCGGCAAGCATCAGGGGCGCGCCGCCCGGAGCGCAGAGGATGCAGACGATCAGGACCATCAGTCCCTTGAGGTTCATCGCGAAGGCGAGTCCGGCGATCAGGCCCGCGGCCAGCGGCCTGCGCCGCCAGGCCAGAGAGACGGCAGCCAGGTGCGGCAGGATCATCAGCGTATCGGGTTCCAAGGGGATCGTTGCCGAGGGTAGATAAAAGATAAGGGAGAACGCCAGCGCAGCCGCCGCCCCGTAGCCTTCGCGCCGGGTCCACAGGGCGGAGGCGAAACGGAATGCGACCAGGCAGGATGCCGCCGCAATCAGCGCGGATACGGCGCGCAGAGGCCATCCGGGCCAGGCTCCAAACAGCAGGGCGACGATGGCGTTTAGCGGAGGCTTATCGTACCAAAGATCGCGATACAGCATTTTGCCGTGGAGCATCTGGATCGCGGCGGCCAGATGATAGTCTTCGTCGGCCCAGAGAATGTTCCGGTGGCACAAGCGGAAAAGCAGGAGAGCTCCGGCGAGCGCGATCCAGAACCAGAGGGATGCTTTCTGTAGTTGGTCCCGCATGCCGGAGTTTTTATTGGAGCACAGCTCCTCGGCACGAAGCCGCGGGGCCTGCGATACACTACGTATAAAGGAAATTCATGGCGAAAATCTCCGAAGTGCTGGGTGGCGCGGCCGCAATCGCGAAGGGGATGTCGGTGACGTTCCGGGAAATGCTGCACCCGACGATCACCGAAGACTATCCCGAAGCTCCGGCCAAGTTTCAGGAGCGCTACCGGGGCGTCCATCAGCTCCAGCGCGACGAAAACGGCCTGGAGAAGTGCGTGGCCTGCTTTCTGTGCGCGGCGGCCTGTCCGGCCCAGTGCATCTACATCGAAGCGGCCGAGAACACAGACCAGCTTCGGATCAGCGGCGGCGAGCGTTACGCGAAGGTCTACGACATCGATTACAACCGCTGCATTTTCTGCGGGTATTGCGTGGAAGCGTGCCCCACGGACGCGATTACGCACGGGCACGGTTTCGAGATCGCCAGCTATAACACCTCCACGCTGATTTATCGCAAGGAACAGATGCTGGTTCCGATTCCCCCGGGCGCGCACTTCCCGCTCAAGGCGGAATCCTCGCAGCCGGGCGGCGGGCACTAACCGGCATTCCGTTCCGGCCGCGCCATGATCCTGCCGACCACAGCTTCCGCGGTATGGATAGTAGCGATCGTGTCGCTGCTGTGCCTGGGGAGCTGGATCAACGCGCTTAAATTGGCGGGCAAATGGCGATTTGAGTATTTCTACTGCGATTTCGTACTCGGAGCGCTGCTCAGCGCGGGAATTGCGGCGCTGGCGCTCGGCTCCGCGCATCCGCAGGACCTCACGTTCCAGGACAACCTGCTGCTGACCGGTTACCGGAAGATGGCCTGGGCGTTCGGCAGCGGGATCGTAGTGGGATTGGGCACACTGCTCATGCTCGGTGCGATGACGATCTCGGGCATGGCAGTGGCGTTTCCCCTGAGCTTTGGCGTGGCGCTGGCGATCGGGACCGTGTGGGACCTGACGGCTTCCGAGCGGGCCAGCGCCGTATTGATGCTCGCGGGAGCGGCGCTGTTCCTGGCTGCGGTTGCAGTCATTGCCGTGGCGCATGTCTGGCGGCGGCAGGATTACCAGGCGGCTTCGGAGGCGGCGCTACGTCCCGATCCCCGGCTCAAACCGAAACGCGCCCGGGCTCGCGGTCCCGCGCTCGCCATCGTCCTGGCAATTGCCGGGGGAGTGGCGCTCGGACTCTTCCCGCCGGTGCTGGGCCAAGGCACGAGCGGAGAAAACGGTCTGGCGCCTTACTCCGCGGCTTTGCTGCTCGCCGCTGGAATTTTCTTCTCGGCGCCCTTGTTCGTGCTGTTCTTCGCGACCTTTCCGGTGGCTGGCGCGGCCGCGACGGTGCGCGGTTATCTGGACGGGAGCAAGATGCAACACCTGCTTGGGATCGCCGGAGGAGTCGTGTGGACTGGCGGCATGCTGGGCAGCCTGATGGTCGCCGCGGCACCCGCACCGCAATTTTCGGGAGCGGCACGATATCTCCTGGGCCACGCTTGGAACCAGGCCGCGCTGCTGGTGGCCGCGGCGTGGGGACTGCTGGTTTGGCGGGAATTCCGCGGAACCAGCACCAGGGTTCACATGCTGGTGGCCGCCACGGTGGTGCTGTTCGTCGCCGGCCTGGGCGTAATCGCTTTCGGCTTCGGAACATGATCCTGCACGGCGGGGCGGCCGGCTGCGTCAGGTGTTATTTGATGACGTGTCTCCGGATTCTGGCTCTCATTCTCGCCGCTTGGCCGGTGTTCGGCGGAGAATACGTCGTATTTTCGAGCGGCCTGAAACTGCACGCTGACCGGCACGAGCAGACGGGAACCGTGATTCGCCTGTTCCGCAGCGGCGGCGTGATCGAAGTCCCCACGAAACTGATTGCGGGATTCGAGGCGGAGGATTTCGTACCACCGACGGAGACGCTCGCAGCAGCGAGCCAGGCGGCTCCCGAACCCGCCCCCCTGCCCCAACTGCCGCAGGATCCGCGCGCCATGGTGCGCGAAGCCGCGCGCCGTTCCGGCCTGCCGCCCGAATTTGTGGAGAGCGTGGCTCAGGTGGAATCCGGATTCCGGCCCGGCGCGGTTTCACCCAAGGGAGCCATGGGAGTGATGCAGCTCATGCCCGGCACGGCCCGGATGCTGGGAGCCGATCCGGCCGATACGGCTCAGAACATCGATGCGGGCGCGCGCCTGCTTCGCGAACTGCTGCTCAAGTACGACGGCGATGTGGTGAAAGCGCTGGCCGCCTACAACGCCGGGGAGGGCGCCGTCGAGCGCTACCAGGGATTGCCGCCTTATAACGAAACGCGCTGGTACGTGAAGAAAGTGATCGACGCGTATCAAAGGGCGGGTGGGCGCTAATCCGCGATTTTCAGCAACAGCTTTCCCGTGGTTCTCCGGCCCTCGATATCGCGCTGCGCCTGCGCCGCCTCCGCCAGCGGATAGATCCTGTCGATATGGATTTTGAGCTTGCCTTCGCCGATCCAGCGGAACACTTCGGACGTGCGCCACTCCAGGTCCTCGCGGCTGGCGAGATACGTGAAGAGCGTCGGCCGCGTGACGTAGAGCGATCCTTTTTGGCTGAGCAGCAGGATATCGATGGGAGCGGCGGGACCGCTGGACTGTCCGAAGGCCACCATCATCCCACGGGGCTTCAGACAATCGAAGCCCTTGAGCAGCGTCGCCTGGCCGACGCCGTCATAGACCACCTCGACGCCCTTGCCTCCGGTCAGGCGCTTCACCTCGGCGACAAAATCCTGCTGGTTGTAAAGGATCGCATCGGAAGCGCCGTCGCCCAGCGTCAGTTTGGCTTTGGCCTCTGAGCCGACGGTGGCGATCACGCGCGCGCCGATGAGACGCGCCATCTGCACGATCAGCCTTCCGGTGCCGCCGGCGGCGGCGTGCACCAAAGCGGTTTGACCCTTCTGGAGCGGGAAAGTGGAGTGAGTGAGGTAATGTGCGGTGCAGCCTTGCAGCATCGATGCGGCGGCCGTGGCGTCGTCCACGTTGTTCGGGATCTTGACCAACTGGACCGCGGGAACCGACTGATACTCGGCGTAGGAGCCGCGAGCGAGCGTGTAGGCGACGCGGTCGCCCGGCTGGAATCCGGTGACGCCATCGCCTAGTTTTTCGACTCGGCCGGAGGCTTCCGATCCGATCACGGCGGGCAGGGGCAGCTTGTACAGGCCGCTGCGGTGATAGGTATCGATAAAGTTGACTCCCGAGTAGGAGATCTTCACCAGAACGTCGCCTGGCCCGGGCTGGGGCGTGGGAAAATCGCCGTACTTCAACGCGTCGATCCCGCCAGTTTGCTCCACAAAGACAGCTTTCATATTTGTCGTAGTTTCCTTCGCAGGTGTACCGTGCCAGCGTACAACAACAGCCAGGCGAGCGTCACCGGAAAGCAGATCAATCGGATGAGCGCCGGCACGGCCGCGGATCCCGTGAGTCCCAGCCGATAGGCGAGGAACTGCCGCAACTGGCGCAGGTGAACGTGGTCGAACCAGAAATAGTCGCCGTTTTCATTGACGATGAAAAACTTCGCGGGAAGCCTCGCGGCGAGCCACCATTTCCATTTCGTCATGATCGGCTCGGCCGCACAGATGATGCCGGCCACGGTGTATTGGCGCTCGGACAGATCGGCCCGTAACGTGTGGCGTCCCGAGGCGCCCCCGTAGTCATTCACATTGAACACGCGGCCGCCCGGGTTGAGGCCGCCCTCGCGGAATGCAGCGGGTTCGCCGGCGTAGCAGGTCACCAGATCCATTTCCACCTCCGGGCCGAAAAGACCGCGCAGATAGGGGATCAAACGTTCCAGGATGCGCCGCGAACCGCTTTCAATCAGCAGCAGGCGGGAACAGGGAGGGATGTGGGGATACAGAAAATAGCGCAAACCGCTATTTTACGCGGTACGTGCTGCTGTCGGCCGGCCAAGGCGTCGAGGAGAGTCTCGACGGGGCAGCTTCAAAAAGCGGCCACACGGCCTTGTTTGCTAGCGGATGTCGCGGCGCGAGTTCAGGTACGCGACCAGATTGGAAATGTCGGCGGGAGATAGCATGGCCTGATGCGCGTGGCGTGCCGGGCCCCAGCCCGCTGCGACGAAGGTAAACGCCGTAACCGGCTTGCCTGCTAGCCCCAAATCGCGGTGGCACTCGGCGCAACCTTTCTGCGAAAAGGCTTTTTCTCCCAGAACCGCGTTCCCAGGGGGCCCTTCGTACTGAAGCTGCCAGACGTATGCCAGGATCTTGCGCATGTCATCGGGCATGGTGCGGAGAGCCGGCATTTGTTGCGCATGGTTCCACATGTCCGCCCCGATATCCATCCAGGTCTTGTTGCGGAGCTTCATCGACAGTGAGTTCAAATCGCGGTGGCAAACGCCGCAGTAGTTCTCGAACAGGGGCTTGCCGGTTTCCGGTCCGGGCAGCGAAAGGCGCTGATCCGGCGCCAGGCTCTGAACGTTCTGGAGATAGGCGGTGAGATCCCTCAGGTCCCTGCCGGTCATCGTCTTCCATCCAATTTTGAATTTCGCGAACTCGTTCTTCATGGTCGCCGCGTGATTCCACAAGTGCGCGATCAGAACCACCGGGTCTCTTACGCGATCCCAGTCCGGCACCGAAGGGCCGCGCGCGGTCGGGATTTTTGACAGCGAGTGGCACTCCGTGCAGCCTTTGTTTTGGAGAACGCGCCTGCCCCGGGTGGGCTCGGCCGGGGGTTCGGAGAACTGCAAGGTGTAGAGGTAAGCGAACAGATCCTGCCAGTCCGATTCGGTCGCATCCAGAGGCGGAACGCCCCGCGCGGCGAACTCATTCCACATCGCCGGAGTATGGTTCCAGAGCGCGCTGGCGAGCGTATGAGGACCGTAGGTGGGAGCCAGGCGTTCGCCGAGGTCGCGGCCGGTCTGAGGAGGCTCATGCCCCAGGCCTTGGCCGCGGACGGCATGGCAGCGCTGGCACCCCTGCTGTTCCAGAACGAGCGCTCCATGTTGCGGATCGGCCGCCGACGCCGCCGCGGGCAGCAACGCCAGAACGATCCGTGTCAGAATGGCGAGCCGCAGAAGAAGAGCCATATCTGGCTCGTGGCATGTTGCGTGCCAATTCCTAATCTGCTCGCAGGAAAGCGTTTCGCCGGCGCTTGCGCGCCGGGGGGTGCGCGATTCGGCTCAATTCGAGTTACGGACCGACTGTGACCAGGACCGGCGCCGGAGGAGTGTTGTTGTGAGTGCAGTAAAAGAAATTATCGCCGGCCGCCGCGGTGTTGGGAATTGTGATGTTCAGAATGTACAAACCGGGGCCGACCAGCGCGGCGGTCACCTGCACCTGTGTTCCTCCGAGGAAGCAGACGGGCGAACTTGGCAGCGAGCCGCTCTGACTGGAGGATCCTTCCACCAAGGGAGTGGCCGGCAAGCCGAAGCCGACGGCCCACAGAGTCACGGTCTCTCCGCCTTTTCCGGGGGTCGACAGGCCTGGATACAGGCTGGTGGGACCCAGCAGGCTTCCGTTAAGGTGGGTGGCGACGGCGTGTCCCATCGTGTCGAACATGAGAACCGACGGAGCCTCCTCTTGTTTAAAAACCAGGAAAGGAGCGCTTGAATCCGATCCGTTCTTGACGACGATCATGACCTGCTGATCTTTGACGTCCTCCAAGGGAGTCAAGACGTTGATCTGGTCCTGGGTGCAGGCGGGCGTTGTGGCGGCGCTGCAAAACCACCAGACGTAGGCAGGCTTCCCATTGACGGTAACGCTGATCGTGCCCACCTGGGTCGGCATTTTCCCCTGAGCGAATTCCGGAGCATTGCTCCAGTACATGCCGCCCGCCGGGGTGTTCGCCGGAACCAGGTTTTTTCCCTTGATGTAAATCCAATCGTTCGTCGCAACGCGCAGGAACGGGGAGGAGGCCGTTTGGACTGACGTGATCACGGGAGTTGTGGGGCCTGCCAGGGTGATCGTACCGGTCATGGTGACCCCATCCTGGCCGACCAGGTTCAGGGTTCCCGATCCATAGGCGCCTTGATACACTCCGGTTCCACCAGTGATCGTAAAGGGAATGTTGGGCGGCGGCGTTTCTCCCACCAAGGTGAAGAACACCCGGGCAGAATCAGCCTGGTTGAAGGAAATCGTGGCGGAGATTTCGGCGAATTGAGCCTTATCGAAAGTCACGGCGCCGCCGGGGGTAATAGTGGCGCTGACCTGCGCCGGTCCGCCCGGAGTCACTGTCCCGCTTCCTGTCGAAGTTTGGAAGACGTTCACACGAGTATTGGCCAGCGCGACCACCATATTCGTGATCGCCAGGCTGATCGTCTGTCCTCCGAGCGTCGCGTTCCCGGTCATGCTCAGGTTGTAGCGCAGTGGCGAACCGGATATCCGTGTGAGCGTGACGTTCACGGTTGGCCCGGAAGGAGCAGGATTGCTGATGAGCACGTATGCCCCGCCGCCGCTGTTGATCCGTCCGGTCTGTGTAATAGTGGGCTGTGTCGGATCCGGGATGCCGGCCAGGCTGATGCCGATGGTATCCGTCCGATTAAAGAAGAGCGTCAGGCCGGCGCCTGCCTGGCCGACGCCAGATTGTTCATTGTCCGCCAGTTGTTGATTCATATTGAGCTGCACAAGTGCAGTGCCCAAGGTTCCGACCTGGCCGGTTCCGAGGAGGATGGTAATGAATCTTTCGGTATCCGGTTGGTCCGTGAGGGTAAAGTTCGCGGTGAAGTTGGTGGTTTGCGCAACCGCAACGAACGTTAGAAAAAAGATAGAGAAAAAAAGAAATATGCTCCGAAGCATGTGGCATATTCTAAGGTCGCCCTGGAAATTTCGCGTCCTCCAAATGGAGTAGTTTCAGCAATCGTCTGCGATCCGATGCAGGATTCGAGCCAACGCCTCTGGCGAGGAAAGGTGCGGCGCGTGGCCGGAATCGATAGAATACACGCGGTCTGCCGCAAACCCCGCGTGCATGGATCTTTGCAACGCGATCGGCACAATGCGGTCTTTAAGGCACTCGATGTAATAGTGTCGAGTCCCCGGTTCGGCGAAAAAGAGGGGGGTTTCGTAAGGCGCCGCCGGCTCCGGCCCTGGCAGAGAAAGGACGGATTCAACGACGGAAGGAGCGCAATCGGAAAGGAAAAACCGCCGGATTCCCTCGGGTGAGATTCGGCCCGTCCGGCCGTCGGGCGCCCACTCGATTTGAGCCAGATAGTCCGGATCGAACCCTTCGACGAAGCCCAACATAGAAGCTCCGCGAGGCGGCAGCAGCGCCGCCACGGAAACAAGCGCCCGGACGCGCTCGGGGGCGAACCCGGCGGCCTGGCGGATGATCGCTCCTCCCATGCTGTGCCCGACAAGGATCGAAAGATCTTCGGGCGCTCGCACCGCCGCCACTGTGCGGTCCACGTAATCCTGGAAGGTCACCGATTCGGGAGGAGTGCGGTCTTCGCCGTGGCCAGGCAGATCGATCGCGAGGGCCTCATGCCCGTGCGCTTCGAGCAGAGGCACAATTTCGCGCCAGCACCAGGCGCCCTGCCAGGAACCGTGAATCAGGATGAATTTAGCCATAGCGGCCCGTGGCAATGGGAAGGCGAGCGATCAGCAGGAGCAATTCCGCTTGCCGTGAAGTTCCCGTCTTGCTGAAAATGCGGCGCAGATGGGTGCGGGCCGTCTCGTAAGTGATGGCGAGATCCGCGGCAGCCCGCTCGAGAGATTTTCCTTCAAAGAGCTTGGCGGCCAGCATCGCTTCTTTTGGAGTCAGTTTGTAGGTCTGCGTCAGCAGGTCCGTGCTCGCCGGCGCCTGCTTCTCGGGATCGGTAATGAGAGCGACGGCCACTGGCTCCCGGGTTCCTGTGAACTGCCGGAATCGCCTCCGCAGGGGGGCGGCAACCACCTGGTAATCCCGGCGGAGGGAGCGCCGTGGGATAGAAACCGCGGCCTGCCCCAAGGACGCGCAGGGCGATGCGGCTTCCTTTACAGCCCTGCCAAGCCGGGCATCCGCGACTCGGTCCGCCGCACAGAGACGCCCATTTCGCAAGAGCAATCCGTCATTGGAGCGAAAGTTCTCCTCCGCGGCGCGATTGCAATAGACTGCCGTTCCGTCCGGCGCCAGGAATACGACTCCCAAAGGAAGCGTATCGAGAACCGATTCGCCGGCCGCCAGGAGGTGCAGGCGCCGCTGCACGGACCAGGCCCGGCTCAAATGTGGCACCAGAAATCGGGCGATTTCGCGCTCGGATTCTCCGAACGGCTGTTGGCCCGTGCGGCGGAGCGATGTGAGCGTGGGGGCGTAGTCTCCCTCGCGGGCAATGATTGCGCCCATCGAATAGTCGATCCCGAAGCGTTTGAGGCAGTCGTTGTAATACTCCGAACGCTCGAGCACTGAACGGGGACACTGCTCCTGGTCCAGATTCACGCGCCCCGCGCGATAAAGAGCCTTCCCATGCTCACGCCACAGATTGAGTTTCGAATAGTGTTCGTTGTAGGACTTCTTGAGCGGCGAGCTGATACCGAAGGCACCCAGAATTACCGATGTATGCCCCGCCAGGTCATGGATCTGCAAGAAGGACGAATCGCCGGAAACAGCTTCCGTATAACGCTTCAGAAAATCGGGCCATACTTCCGGCTCGGACGCTGCTTCATAAGCCAGCAGGGCCAAGCGCAACAGCTCGGTTTCCGATGCCAACGCGCTCCTCCGAATAATCGGCGTTTTTCGCACAGCATAACACGAAAATGCGGGGAAAGCGCGATTGCGGGTTGGGAAAAAGGCCCGCGATAATGCCGGCCCGGGCGCGTACGAGCCTACTCGAGGCTCATGTTGACGACTTCGAAGTGAAATCGTTCCGGAGGAAGGGAGCTGACAGGACGCTGGCTCATGCCCGCCCAGGTGTTATAGGCGGTATAGGCGACGGTCGAGTTGAGGTACAGCAGGAATTGGTCGGAGAAGCATTTGAGCGGCGGAGGCTGCCGGAATGTCAGTCTCATGCCGACCGCTTTTTCGAGAGCCACGCCGCCAGTCTCGATGGCTTTATCCTCGAGCAGGGTGACGAAGCTGCACCGGCCCGCGTGGGGCCACAGATCGGCACGCAGCAGATTGCGCAGGTCCGTGCGGTGTTCGAAGGTGGTTTCGCACTGGCGAATCCATTCGAGGACATCGTCGCCCCAGCGCCAGTGCTGCACGAATTCCTGATACTGCTCAATGAGGTTCAGGGCCAGGTCCATCTTGCGGCGCTCGATCTCGATTTGAGCGCGCACAGGATTGGCATCCGCGGGAGGCGGGGCGAGCATGTCTTCGCGCTCGATCAAGTCATTCGCCATTTCCATGACTTTATCGAGCCGTCTTACTCCGGCAGTCGTGCGCACAAGCAACGGCGGCAATTCATGGGTCTTGGACCCGGGAACTTCTACGAACTTTCGGTCACCTAAGGTCATGGCAACCCTGCTCCCTAACTATCGGTCCGCCGCGCCGGCACCTTCAGGCCATTTTCCGGGGCGGCATCTATCCCTACAATATCAGACGCAAACGTTTTGGTTTCCGTTCCTTAGTGAAATTAGCTTCATTCGGGACAGCTCTGACTTGCTATCATGCGGAGACGCATGCCCGCTTACTCCATAGGCATCGATCTGGGCGGCACGAATTTGCGCGCCGCAGCCATCGATGCAGACGGCAAGATGCTTGAAAAAGTTGCGGGCAGCACGCCGATGGCGCACGGCCCGGAACCAGTGGTGGCCGACATGGTGCGCGCGGTGGAAATTCTGCGGAAACGATTTGGGCGCGAGGGACTCGCCGGGATTGGCGCAGGCGTTCCAGGAAATATCGACATGGCCAAGGGCGTGATCGTCGGCTGGGGCAACATGCCGATTTTCAACGGCTACGCCATGCGCGACGAATTGAGCAAACGGCTCGGCGTCAGCGTGATTCTGGAAAACGACGCAAACGCCGCCGCGCTGGGCGAACAGTGGATGGGCGCCGGCCGCGGGGTACGCGACCTGGTGCTGCTGACGCTCGGCACGGGAATCGGAGGGGGGATCATCGTGGACGGCCGCATTCTGCATGGCCAGATCGGGATGGCGGGCGAGCTGGGTCATATCACGATTTCGCCGAATGGGAATCCGTGCGGATGCGGAAATCGCGGGTGCGTGGAAAAGCACGCCTCGGCGACCGCTGTTTCCGCCATGGCGCGGCTGATGGGGCTCGGAGTCGATCTCACTTCGGAACAAGTGTATGAGCTGGCGGTCCTGGGAAACGGGCGCGCGCGCGAAATTTTTCGCGTGATGGGCGAGGCTCTGGGGATCGCTCTCGCCGATCTGGTGAACATCTTCAATTTTCCGCTGTATCTTCTCGGCGGAGGAGTTGTAGCCGCCTGGGAACACTTTGCGCCCGCGATGCTGGCGGAAGTCGAGCGCCGGTCTTTCACGTATCGCAGCACACTCGCGATCGCCCCGACGCGCATCGAGCCCGCCCAGCTCGGCAGCGATGCGGGCCTGTACGGCGCGGCCTGTCTGCCGCTTCAGGACGTGAGACGATAGTCGTATGCGCTGGCCCATTTTCCTGCTGTTGGCAGTTACGGGAATCGTCGCTTGGTCCCAAGACACAGTGCGTACGATGTTTCCGGCCGTGCGCGGGCTGCATGAAATGGTGGCCGCGGCCAACAACATGGAAGTAGCCGCGGGAATGCGCATGCTCGCGGAGGGAGGCAACGCAGTGGACGCGGGCGTAGCCACGGTGCTGGCCGCTACCGTCACGGAACAGAGCCGCGTAGGCCTGGGCGGCGAGATCCCGATTCTGATCAAAATGAAAGGTAAGCCGGTGATGGCCATCAGCGGCGTCGGCGTGGCGGGTTCGAAAGCCACCGTCGAATTCTTCGAGCATCGGCAGCCGGAGCGATGGGAACCGCCGGGCAAAATTGCTCCGATTCCGGCGATCGGCCCGCGCGCCGCGATCACTCCGGGGCTGGTGGACGGGCTGCTGCTGGCGCTGGAGAAATACGGGACAATGTCCTTCGCGCAGGTTGCAGCGCCGGCCACCGAATACGCCGAGGAAGGCTTCCCGATCGGCGAGGAATTCGCGGACTTCCTGGGGGAATTGCAGCAATATCACGCATTCTGGCCGGCCTCGTTCCGCTTCTTCTACCCGAGCGGCGTGGCTCCGAAGCGCGGCGAGATCGTCAAGATGCCCACGCTGGCGAACACGCTGCGCCAAATGGCCGCCCTTGAAGCGAAGGCCAAGGGCGATCGCGCAGCCAAGCTCCAGGCGGTTCACGACCTGTTCTACAAGGGCGAGATCGCCGCGAAGCTGTCTGATTTCATGGAAACCAATGGCGGCCTGTTCACGCGCGACGATCTGGCTAAGTTCCACGCCGAGACCGACGAGCCTCGCACGAGCACCTATCGCGGCTACACGATTTCGAAGCCCGGCTTCTGGACCCAGGGGCCGGTGATGATCGAGGCTCTGAACCTCCTGGAAGGCTTCGATCTGAAAAAGATGGGCCACAACAGCCCCGAGTATCTTCACACCGTGATCGAAGCCGTGAAGCTGGCGTTTGCCGACCGGGACCGCTATTACGGTGATCCGAAGTTCAGCAAGATCCCCGAAGAGATTCTGCTTTCGAAAGAGTATGCCGCCGAGCGGCGCAAGCTGATCGACCCGAAGCATGCCTCGATGGAGAGCCGGCCGGGCGAGCTGCACGCCTCCGTGGCAATGGTCGGCGGGAACGGAAAATCGTCCGATAAAGACACCACCTGCGTGAACGTCGTGGATCGCGAAGGGAACGCGTTTTCGGCGACACCGAGCGGCGCGTGGATTCCTTCTGTGATTGCGGGCGATACGGGAATTCCTCTCTCCGTGCGGCAGGAATCGTTCGTGCTGACGCCGGGGCACGCCAACCAGATCGCTCCGGGCAAGCGGCCTCGCGTGACGCTGAGCCCGACGGTCGTGACGCGCGACGGCCAGCTTGTGATGATTATGTCCACTCCGGGCGGCGACAACCAGGATCAGGCTCTGCTTCAGGTGCTGCTGAACATCCTGGAATTCGGGATGTCGCCGCAGGAGGCCGTCGAGGCCCCGCGGTTCCAGAGCACGCACTTCTACAACTCCTTCGGATTCCACGAATTCACGCCGAACCGCGTGAACATCGAAGGCCGCATCCCGCGCGCCACCATGCAGAGGCTGCTGGACATGGGCCACATCGTTCTGCCTTCGGCGGATTGGAGCAACACCTCGGCGCCCACGGTCATCCAAGTGATCGGGGGCGTGCTGCATGGCGGCGCGGATCCCCGCCGCGCCCGGTTCGTCTTTGGACGCTAGGCGCTCCCAGGGCCTCTGATCGAGCGCCTGCCGGCAGAAAGCATGCCAAGCCTGGCGGGGCGTTAGAGGCTTAGATTCAGCACGCAGTTGCGCGGCAGCATTTGTGGTTCGGCCTGGCTCTTTGCGGCTCCGAATATCGTTGGAGGCGACCTGACTGAAGCCGCCGAGGCGATTTGAAGGTGGAAGCGCCTCGTCCATGGGGGACCCGAACGGTATAATGGAGCTGGAGCTCCTCGTGCAAATCTCCCGATTTTTACGCCTGTTCACGCACACCCAGATGCTGCCGGTCCTCGAAAGCGGCGAGGAGACGACGCTGGTAGGCGGGCAGGCCGTGCTCGAGGGCGTCATGATGCGCGCGCCGCATAGTTATTGCGTGGCGGTGCGCAAGCCAGATGGCGAGCTGGTGACCGAAGAACAGGCCATCCCGCGCATGTCGGAAAAGTATCCGATCTTCAAGTACCCGATTCTGCGCGGCTTGGGGACCCTGGGGCAGGCGATGACCCTGGGGTTCCGTGCGCTCAAGTTTTCGATGAATGCGGCGCTCGACGACGGCCAGGAGAAGCAGCCGGTCTCCTCAGGGCTGATGACCGCCAACGTGCTGCTGTCCCTCGGGTTTTTCATTGTGATGTACAAGTTCGTTCCGCTGTACCTGGCCTCGCGCATCGCCAGCACCCGTCTGGGCATCAACATGTGGGATGGAGTCATCCGAATCGGAATTTTTCTGGCCTTCCTGTTCCTGCTGTCGCGTACCAAAGACATCCGGAGGGTATTCGAGTATCACGGCGCAGAGCATAAAGTGGTCTTCAACTTCGAATCGGGCCAGCCGGTGAACGTGGAGAACGCCCAGAAGTTCGTGACGTTCCACCCGCGCTGCGGGACGAGTTTCCTGCTGGTACTGATGGTGATGGCGATGATCGTATATGCACTGCTGCCGATCGACAGTTTCTGGCTGAAGCTGGCCGCGCGCATCGCGCTGCTGCCGCTGATCGTCGGGCTGAGCTATGAGCTGATCCGCTTCGCGGCGAAGCGCCAGGGAACAATGATGGGCCTCCTGACAGCTCCGGGGTTGTGGCTCCAGCGGGTGACCACCCAGCCTCCCAGCGACGATCAGGCTGCCGTGGCGATCCATGCGCTGAACGGTGCGATGGCGCTCGAACAGGAACAGGGCGGCGAACTGGTCATCGCCTAACAGCCCTTCGCATCCATGGACTATCAAAAGAAACTCGACGATATCGAGCGCAAATTTGAGGATCTGACGGCACAGATGGCGGATCCCGCGGTGATCAGCGACGCGGCTCTGTATCGCAAAGTGTCCAAGCAGCAGAGCGATATGAGCGAGATCGTCGGCAAGTATCGCGAATGGAAAACCGCGAACAAGAATCTGCACGAAGCGCGGCAGATGCTGGCGGAGTCCGATCCGGATCTGCGCGCCATGGCCCAGGAGGAGATCGCGCGGCTGGAGCCGGAACTGGCGCGCTATGAAGACGAGCTGAAGGTGCTGATGCTCCCGAAGGATCCCAATGATGAAAAGAACGTCGTGTTGGAAATCCGGGCGGGCACAGGCGGCGACGAGGCGACGCTGTTCGCCGACGAGATTTTCCGCATGTATTCGCGTTTTGCGGAATCGCGCGGCTGGAAAGTGGAAGTGACTTCGTCGAGCGAATCGCCGGTGGGCGGCCTCAAGGAAGTGATCGCCCTCATCAATGGCCATCGGGTCTATAGCCAGCTCAAGTACGAGAGCGGCGTGCATCGCGTCCAGCGCGTGCCGCAGACCGAGCAACAGGGACGCGTGCATACGTCCGCTGTGACGGTCGCTGTGCTGCCGGAAGCCGATGACGTCGAGATCAAGATCGACCCGAAAGACATCCGCATCGATACGTTCTGCTCCTCGGGTCCCGGCGGGCAGAGCGTAAACACCACGTATTCGGCCGTGCGGATCACGCATCTGCCGACGGGCCTGGTGGTCTCCTGCCAGGACGAGAAGTCGCAGATCAAGAACCGGGCGAAGGCGGAACGCGTCCTGCGGTCGCGCTTGTATGAGATTGAACTCGAAAAGCAGCAGGAGAAAATCGGAGCCGAGCGCCGCAGCATGGTGGGCAGCGGCGACCGCAGCGAGAAGATCCGGACCTACAATTTTCCGCAGAACCGCGTCACCGATCACCGCATCGGGCTGACGTTGCACCAGCTCGATCAGGTGATGGAAGGGAAGCTCGATCCGATCGTCGATGCCCTGACGACGTACTATCAGACCGAGAAGCTCAAAGAACAGAGCGAAGCGGCCTGACGCTTCGCACCGCGCTGCTCCAGGGCCAGCAGCTTTTGGAAGACGCCTCGATTCCCGTGCCACGGCTGACGGCCGAAGTGCTTCTGGCGCATGCCGTGGGCCACGACCGCGCCTGGCTTTTTGCGCATTCGGAGGAAGAACTGCGCGAAGTGTGGTGGATTCACTACGGCCGTTACCTGCATCAGCGTTTGCAGGGCCAGCCTACCCAGCAGATCACCGGAGTGCAGGAGTTCTATGGGCGCGAATTTCGCGTTTCCCCGGAGGTGCTGATTCCGCGTCCGGAGACCGAGCACGTGATCGAAGCGGCGCTCGCGCTCGGCGCGCGCAAGATCGTCGATATCGGCACGGGATCGGGGGCGATCGCGATCACGCTGGCGCTTGAGACCGGCGCACGCGTCCTCGCGACGGATATTTCTCTTCCCGCACTGCGGATCGCGCAGGAGAATGCCCGCCGGCTTGGCGCGCAGGTCGAATGGCTGGCGGCCGATCTCGGCGGTCCGTTGAAATCGGGCAGCTTCGATCTGGTGGTGTCGAATCCTCCTTACGTTCCGGCGGGGGACAAGACGACATTGCAGCGCGAGGTGCGCGATTATGAACCCGAAATCGCGCTCTACGGCGGCCCGGATGGCCTCGACGTGTATCGAAGGCTGGTTCCGGAAGCAGAACGGCTGCTCGAGTCTGGAGGGTGGCTGGCGCTGGAGATCGGCTACAACCTGGGCGGTGCGGTGAGCGCTATGCTGGGCGCGTGGCGGAACGTGGACATCCGGAGCGATCTGGCGGGGCTGCCGAGGGTGATCGTGGCGCAACGAGCCGCGTGAACCGGCTGTATTTCCATCTCGACATGGACGCGTTCTTCGTCTCCGTTGAGGAGTTGTTCGATCCTTCGCTAAAAGGGAAGCCCGTCGTGGTTGGGGGGCGGCCGAATGAGCGCGGCGTGGTGTCGGCCGCATCCTATGCCGCGCGCAAGTTCGGCGTGCATTCGGCGATGCCGTTGCGAACAGCTTATAAGCTTTGCCCGCAGGCGGTTTTCGTGGAGGGCCACCGGGAGCGGTACATCGAGTATTCGCGGAAGTTGTACCAGGTTCTGCAAACGTTCTCCCCGAAAGTCGAAATGGCGTCGATTGACGAGGCCTATCTCGACCTGACCGGAACCGAGCGGCTGCATGGGACGCCGCTACAGGCCGCTCACAAGCTGCACCAGGCCGTGCAGGCAGCTACCAACCTGAACTGCTCGATCGGAATCGCGGCGTCACGGATGGTCGCCAAGGTAGCGTCGGATCAGGCCAAGCCACATGGCATCCTATGGGTTCTTCCCGGACAGGAGGCGCGCTTCCTGGCGCCGCTCGCTGTGCGGAAGATTCCTGGGGTCGGCAAAGTGACCGAGGCCAATCTCCATTCCGTGGGGATTCGCAAGGTGGGAGATCTGGCAGCGCTGGACGAGGCGCTGCTCGAGCAGCGTTTCGGCAAATGGGGGCTGGCGCTGGCGGGCAAATCCCACGGCATGGATGCAGGCGGCTGGTTCGATACAGAAGTGGGGGAAGGCGGCGGTCCGAAATCGGTCAGCCACGAACATACGTTTTTGGTCGATACCGCGGATATTGGAGCGCTGGACGCGATGCTGGTGCGGCTTTCCGAAATGGTCGCGCGGCGATTACGGGATCACCGCCTGTACGCGCGCACGGTGCAGATCAAGCTGCGCTACTCAAATTTTTCGACCTTTACGCGTTCCCACACGCTGGAACGCGCTTCGCAGATCGATGCGGAAATCGCGGCGGCGGCACGCGCCTTGTTCCACAAGGCCTGGACCGGCAAGCCGATCCGGCTGCTCGGGGTCTATGCGCAGTCGCTTGAATCGAACGAAGGGCAGACCAGCCTGCTCGATGAGCCGCGCGCCGAGGACTGGCGGCGGACTCTGGCGGCGGTCGACAAGATTCGCGAGAAATACCGGGACGACGGCATTGTTTCGCTCGCGTCCGGGATGCATGCGGGTTTCCGCGCGCGGGTTCACGAGAATCCGGAGAATCTGCCCGGGAAGGAACCGAAGAAGAAGTAGAATGCCGGGTATGAGCGCGCGTCCTTTCATCCCGGCCGGAATTCTGGGTCTGCTATTCGCAGCGACTCTGTGCGGGTTCGCGCGCAACCGCTGGTGGATGTACGAACGCGAAATGCAGGACCCGGTCAAGGATCCGCCTGACGCGGCAAGAGACGCGGAGTTCACCTTCGCCCGCCTGCGGTACCGCTCGCCGCGCGACGGATTCCGGCGGGCGCGGTGGGGAACCGATGCGAACAAGTCCGAGCGGCAGTTCCTCATCGCCCTGCGGCGTCTTTCGCGCGTGAATGGCAAGTCGATCGAGCAGATTGTGGATATCGATAGCGATGAGATGTTCGACTATCCGTTTCTTTACGCAGTCGCGGCCGGCGATTGGGGCGTGAGCCGGTCCCAGGGCGAGCGATTACGGGAATATTTCGAGCGCGGCGGATTTTTCGTGACCGACGATTTTCATAATGACCTGGAGTGGGCGGGGTTCCTGGAAGGCGTTCATCAGGCGCTGCCGGATCGCGATGCCGATGAGATTCCCAATGAGGATCCGATCTTCCACGTAGTTCACGATCTGGGGCAGCGCATACAGATTTCGGGCTACAACATCGTCTACGGGCAGCCTTACGAGCGCGGCGGAACGGACGGGCCGCACTGGCGCGCCGTACGAGATGATCGCGGCAGGATCGTGGTGGCTGCCTGGCACAACCAGGACTTGGGCGACGCCTGGGAATGGGCGGATGCGCCGGAATATCCCGAACGGTTGGCTTCCGAGGCTTTCCGGGTGGGCGTCAACTATGTGGTTTATTCTATGACGCACTGAAAATGCCGGGCGAGCTGCGGGATCGGGTATCCTAAAAGGAATCGTGCCTGTCTTATCCGTCGTCGTCCCGATTCACAACGAGGAACCGAGCATTCTGCCGCTATATGACCGGCTGACGGCGGTGCTCGAGAAGATTCGCAAGCCGTACGAAATTCTGTTCGTGGATGACGCCTCCACAGACCGCAGCTTTGATCTGCTGGCGAACCTGGTGGAGACCGACGCGCGGCTGAAGGTGATCCGGCTGCGGCGCAATTTCGGGCAAACCGCGGCGCTGGCCGCGGGGTTCGACGAGTCCCAGGGGAACATCGTCATTTCGCTCGATGGCGACTTGCAGCACGCTCCCGAGGATATTCCGCTGCTGCTCGAAAAAATCGAGGAGGGCTACGACATCGCGAGCGGATGGCGCAAGAACCGCCTGGATAATGCGGTCACGCGCAAGCTGCCGTCGCGCATCGCCAACTGGCTCATGGCTAAGGCTTCCGACGTTGAGCTCCGCGATTTCGGAACCACCTTCAAGGCGTACCGGGCCGAGATTCTCAAGGACGTAAATCTCTACGGCGAGCTGCACCGCTTCATTCCCGCGCTGGCTTCGTTTTATGGAGCGCGCATCGCCGAAGTGCCCATCCGCAACCTGCCCCGGTCAAATGGCGGTTCGCACTACGGCCTGGGCAGGACGTTCCGCGTGATGTTCGACATTTTCACCATCTGGTTCCTGCTCAAATATTTCACCCGCCCGATGCATTTCTTCGGAAAGTGGGGATTGTTGAGCGCGGGCGCGGGCGGGGCGATTCTGGCGGTGCTCGCGGGAGAAAAGATCTGGACACGCGTCGACATCATCCAGGAGCATGGGCCGCTGATGCTGGTGGGTGCGCTGGCGCTGGTGACGGGCGTGGTCCTGTTCTGCACGGGACTGCTGGGAGAAGTCCTGACACGGACGTATTTCGAGAGCCAGGGCCGCCGGATCTACGCGGTGCGCGAGATCCGCACACGGCGCGAGGAGAAGGCCGCCGGCGGCGCACGCTAGCTGCTGAGGATGCGGGTCCGCGCAGTCATTTTCGACTTCGGAGGAGTGCTCTGTTTCCACCCAGACGAGGCGAGGATCGCCCGCGCTGCCGCGGTATCCGGGCTGCCCGTGGACCGGTTTCTGAAGGGCCTGTGGCAGACGCGCCGCGAATATGACGCCGGCCGCATTGAGCCCGCCGAATACTGGCGCGGAGTAATCGGCCCGGGGTTTCGGGAGTCGAACCTGTCCGAACTGATCCGCCATGAAGTGGAGCTGTGGAATCGCTACGATCAACGGGTTTTTGACTGGATCGGGCGGTTGCGCGCCGCGGGCAACCGGACCGCGATTCTGTCGAACCTGCCCCGCGTGCTGGGTGAAGCGCTCCGCGTCACTCCAGGCTTTCTGGATCCGTTCGATCACGTGACCTTTTCCTACGAGCTGGGCGTGATCAAACCAGAAGCGCTCATTTACGAGGACGCGATCCGGGGAGTGGGCGTGAAGCCAGACGAAGCTTTGTTTCTGGACGACCGCCTGGAAAACGTGGAGGGAGGGCGGGCGGTGGGATTGCGCGCGGAACTCTACTCGGGCTGGGAAGGATTCGCTCAAAGCGGCCTTGCGGAGCGCTACGGTTTGCCGGCGGCGGGGCTGGCCGATGATGTCGCGCGCCGCCAGTAGTCCTCGAACAGGCTCTTCATGGCCTCGGCCATGCCCTCGTGGTCGAAAACGATCGCTGTCCAGGCTGGTTTTGTGATGACCGGATCGACCAGCGCCAGCAATCCGCAGCGGCCGTCCATGACGGCCATCTTCAGCGGGACTTTTTCGATCTGCCGGATCTCGACGCCGGAGGCTTCATACTCCGCCAGGAAGCGCTGATGTGCGGCGTCGAGCGTGCCGCTTTCCACGATAATGCGGCAGCGGACGCCACGTGCACGCGCCTGCAACACTTGCTCGGCATCCAAGGGATCGACCGCGTAAGGCGGCCGGGAAAATTCAAGATATTCGACGCGCGCGGCCGCCAGCATGGTTCGAAACTGAAGGGCGGTCTGGCCGGGATCGTTCACGATTCGGAGGAAGTCGAGCGTGCCCTTGCCTCCCTGCCCTTCGGCGAATGCAGCCATCAGGTCGCTCAGCAGTCCGGACGCCGCCTTGTTCTGCTCGGCGAGTTCGGCTTCGAGCGCGTGCGCCCTGCGCTCGAGATAGGCGGGCAAAGCCTGATCCGGCGGAACGGCGGAGAACAGCTTGGTGCGGTCCTGAATCACGCGCGCGAAGCCTTTTTCCACCAGGCTATCGAGAACTTCGTAGATCTTCTGGCGCGGCACGTGGGCGCGCGCGGCCAGTTCCAGGGCTTTGAAGCGCGGATGGCCGACCAGGACCAGATAGGAACGGGCCTCATACGCGTTCAGCCCGAGGGCCTGAAGGCGCTGCCAGAACTTGCGGAATTCCTGTTCGGTGGGTTGTTCGCGCGGCACGTGCCTGGTCCGTAAATGGTCCGGGAATGGTCGAGGATAGCAAATTGCTACAATCGCCGTAGTACCTCGCACAGCGGTGTGAGCGTCAGAAGGAGTACGGTCTTCATGAAATCTTCCGCTGGCCTTCCGGAGACCCTCGGAGCTCTTCGAAACTACAAAGACTTGGCAACCAAACTTCCGCACCGGACGGTGAAAGACGAGCTGCGGGAGAACCTGATCTGCCGGTTGCAGAAACGCGAGCCTTTGTTCCCGGGCATTGTGGGCTTCGACGATACGGTGGTTCCGCAGGTGGTCAACGCGGTGCTTTCGCGGCACAATTTCATACTGCTGGGGCTGCGCGGCCAGGCGAAAACACGGCTGATCCGCATGCTTGCGACTCTGCTCGACGAGCGCGTTCCGTATATCGCCGGCTGCGAGATCCGCGACAATCCGTTTGCGCCGATCTGCAAAGCCTGCCGCGACAAAGTTCGCGAAATGGGCGATGCGACGCCCATCGCCTGGCTGACGCGCGAAGAGCGTTATGTGGAAAAGCTGGCGACGCCGGATGTGACCATCGCCGACATGATCGGCGATATCGATCCGATCAAGGCGGCGCGGGCCGGGCAGAACATCGCCGACGAGCTGACGGTCCACTACGGCCTGCTGCCGCGCGCCAATCGCGGGATTTTCGCGATCAACGAATTGCCGGATCTGGCCGGGAAGATTCAAGTCGGCCTGTTCAACATCATGCAGGAAGGCGACGTGCAGATTAAGGGTTATCCCGTGCGCCTGCCGTTGGATGTGATGCTGGTGTTCACGGCGAATCCCGAGGATTACACGGCTCGCGGCAAGATTATCACGCCGCTCAAGGATCGCATCGGGAGCGAAATTCGCACGCATTATCCCGCGGCTCTGGATCACGGGATGGCGATCACCGAGCAGGAATCCTGGTCCAAGCGGCCGGCGCCGATCGAGATTCGGGTGCCGTCCTACATTCGCGAGGCCGTGGAGCAACTGGCGTTTTCCGCGCGCGAGGATAAGCGCGTGGACAAGCGGTCCGGCGTCAGCCAGCGGCTTCCCATCTCGGTTTTGGAGAACGTGATTTCGAACGCCGAGCGCCGCGCGCTGACGATCGGCGAGCCGGTTGCGGTGCCGCGGGTCATGGATATTTATGCCGCGCTGCCGTCGATCACCGGCAAGCTCGAACTGGAGTATGAAGGCGAGCTCAAGGGCGGCGATGCCATCGCGCGCGAGCTGATCCGGCTGGCGGTCGGGAAGGTATATACGCGCATTTTCGACGGCGAGAATCTGTCGAGCGTGGTGCAGTGGTTTGAATTGGGAGGCTCGCTCAAGCTGGACGAGACGGCGCCGTCTTCGGAAATGATCAAGCAGCTTTCTGGAATTCAGGGATTGCTCGAAAAAACCAAGCTACTTGGAGTGGGCACAAGCGAGCCGGATGCAGTGCGGGCCGCGGCCGCTGAGTTTATCCTGGAAGGGCTGTACGCGCACCGGCGGATCAGCCGGAACGAAGAGATCGGGTTCACGGCTGAGCCGCGGAGGCGGGAGCCGGCGGGCGACGATCCGAAAGCGAAGGCGTCGCGAAGGAATTATCAGTAAATGCCAACCGCGATTACGGAACCTCCCGCGATTTCTCCGCCGCCCGAGCCGCCCAGTCGGAGCGGCGTTCGCGTGATGGTAGTTTGAAAGGGGAACCTTCGGGGCCCACATGAAGTCAGTACGTTATTCCCGCTACACTGGCGAGGACTTCGGTCTGAGCGCCGAAGACCTGATGAAGGCCCTCGCGGATTTCTTCCTGCAAAGCGGGTTCAACAACCCCTACATGCAGTTCAGCGAGTTCAATGAGCACTCGCTCGAAGAGCTGAAGCGCGCCATCGAGGAAGCCCTCCAGCGCGGCGAGTTCTTCGATCCCGAGCGCGCCGAGCAGATCCGGCAAAGCCTGGAGAGCATGAGCGAGGAAGAATTGGACCAGATGCTCAGCCGGATGGTCCAGAAGCTGGTCGACGAAGGCTACATCAACACCGAGCAACAATCGGGCGGTGCAGGCAAGCAGGAAGGCCGCGTGGATGTGAAGGTCACCGACAAGAGCATCGACTTCCTGGGTTTCAAGACACTCAAGGACCTGCTAGGGTCTCTGGGGCACGCGAGCTTCGGCGCCCACGATACGCGCGATCTGGCCACCGGTGTCGAGACCACCGGCGCGGCGAAACAGTACGAATTCGGCGACACCATGAACCTGGACGTCTGCCAGACGCTGTTCAGCGCGATGCAGCGGGAAGGCGTGAAGCTGCCGCTCAACCTGGAATACGAGGATCTGCACGTCCATCAATCCGAATATCAGAGCTCCTGCGCGACGGTGCTGATGCTCGATTGCAGCCACAGCATGATCCTGTATGGAGAGGACCGCTTCACGCCGGCGAAGAAAGTTGCGCTGGCGCTGTCGCATCTGATCCGGACGCAATATCCGGGCGATTCCCTGCGCTGCGTCCTGTTCCATGATTCGGCGGAGGAGCTGCGCCTGGAGGAGTTGGCCCGCGTGCAGGTGGGTCCGTACTATACGAACACGCGCGAAGGCCTGATCCTGGCGCAGCGGCTGCTGAACCAGGAACGCAAGGACATGAAGCAGATCGTCATGATCACCGACGGCAAACCGAGCGCATTGACACTCGAAGATGGTCGCATCTACCGGAATGCTTTCGGCCTGGATCCGCTGGTGATCAGCCGCACGCTGGAAGAGGTGAACCGCTGCAAGCGCCAGGGGATCCTGATCAACACGTTCATGCTCGCCAGCGATTACGGTTTAGTGCAGTTCATCCAGAAGGTCACGCAGCTCTGCCGGGGGAAGGCGTATTTTACGACACCTTATACGCTCGGGCAGTATCTGCTGATGGATTACATGAACCGCAAGACGCGGACCATACACTGAGCCTCTCAGTAAACGCCCGCAAAACGGAGCGCGCGGGCAATTTCCTTCGCTCGCTTGCCGGCGCCCGCGCGCCCTTTACGGGCTTGCTAGGATTAGGCTAACCGCGTCGAGCTCCTGCCGTGGAGGTGTTTCCGGATGGGCCGCTTCCTTATTCCGCCTGCTTTCGCTATTTTTCTCTCCCCAGCGCTGGCTGCACAATCCAACACGATTACCGGGTCCGGATACAGCGCGCCCGTGCCGATCTACGCCGCTCCGGGGCAGGTGCTCACGTTGTTCGTTCAAGGAGCCGGCAAGCTTCTGAACCAACCTGAGCGCGCGCCGGATGGAACCTGGCCCACTTCATTGGCAGGAATTTCCGTCACCCTGCTGCAAGGGACCAGGATTCCGGCGCCGATGCTGGAAGTCCGGCCGGTAGGAACCTGCGGGCCGCCATTTCCGCTTCAGGTTCCCTGCGGAACAATCACGGCCATTACGGTACAGATCCCTTATGAGCTGATACCGCTTTGTCCGCTGTGCTTGCGTCCGGTGGGCCCCTCGCCGGAATTGCTTGTCTCGGAGAACGGTCAGGACGGCTTTGCGACGGCGATTACGCCGATGGCGGACCAGGTCCACGTGCTGACTGCGTGTGACATCCTGCTGCGGTCCGATCCTCTTCCGGTGAATTACACCGGGCTGCCGTGCGCGCCCATGGTGATTCACGGAGACGGCCAACTGGTTTCGGCGGCCAATCCCGCGAGAGAAGGTGAGGAACTGGCGGCGTACGCAACGGGGATCGGGGCTACGAACCCGGCCGCCCGGGACGGTCAGCCATCGCCTGCGCCACTCCACGCAGTGCGGGCGATGACACTCGACTACAATTTCCATCCGAATGCTCTTCCGGCCAAGCCCGCGGAAGGAAGCCCTGTGGCCTTGTTCACTGGCCTGGCCCCGGGATATCCCGGGCTCTATCAAATCAATTTCGTAGTACCTTCGATTCCAGAAGAAACGCATGCCTGTGGAAAGCCGGGCAGTTACGCTCCCGGAGCGAATGTCATCCAATCCAACCTGACTGTCAGCTTCGGTGGAGCGTACTCATTCGATGGCGCAGCTATTTGCGTGGCGCCAGCCCGTTAGCGGCAACTGAAGGTCTGGCACATGAGATGCAGTGATCTTTTACGGATGATGTATCGCAACCGAGAAGAGGCGGGACGCCTGCTGGCCCAGGAGCTCGCTAAATACGAAGGGCGGCCCAACGTGGTAGTTCTGGGTCTGCCGCGTGGGGGCGTGCCTGTGGCGCGCATTGTCGCGGATTTTCTAGGCGCTCCCATGGATGTATTCATCGTCCGCAAGCTGGGCGTGCCGTGGCAGCCTGAGCTCGGATTCGGCGCCATCGCGGAAACGCCCGGAACCGATCCGCCGGTGCGCGTTATCGACTCCGCACTTGTCAAGGAGTGCGAATTAAGCCCTGAGATGATCGAGGAGATCGCCAGGCGCGAGCAGCGCGAAATCGAGCGCCGCAGCCGCGCATACCGTGGAGATCATGGTCTCATCGACGTCAAAGGCCGAGAGGTGATCGTCGTGGATGACGGTTTGGCCACGGGGAGCACGATGCTGGCCGCGGTCCGCGCACTGCGGCAGCAGAAGGCGAAGCGGATTGTCGTCGCGGTACCGGTGGGTCCGCCGGGAACGTGCGAAGCGCTGCGGCGTGAAGCCGACGAGGTGGTTTGCCTCTCATCTCCCGAGCCGTTCTTTTCGGTCGGGACCTGGTACGAGGATTTCACGCAGGTCACGGATCGCGAAGTGCAGAAGGCGCTATCGGCGACGGTCCGCACTTGAGGTTTGGCGGCTCACCCGTGTCGTCCGGCCGGAGGCCGGACTTACTATCTTTTAGAAGTCCGCCAGGCGGCGGCGGTAAAAGGAAACACGCAGCGCGTTGACTAACGCCGCCAAGTCAATCAATTCCTGCGCAACCGCGCCCAGAATGGGCGATAGCCCGCCCGCGGCCGCCCAAATCATTCCTGCGATGCTCAAGATCATGCCCCCTACGGCGCTCTCCAGCGCGATTCTGCGCATGCGCCGGCTGATGTGGATCAGCTCGTCCACTTTTTCGAGACTTGAATCGAGCACTACGGCGTCGGCTGCCTGCGCCGTAATGTCATTCGATCCGAGGGCCACGCCCACCGAAGCCACGGCCATGGCAGGAGCGTCATTGATCCCGTCGCCCACGAACAGCGTTTCCTCGCGCTGGCGCGCAGCTTGGACAATCGCGACTTTCTCTTCCGGGCTCTTGCTGAAATGTATCTCGGCGATCCCCACGTGTCGGGCCAGGTGACGGACTTCCTCTTCGCGATCCCCGGAAAGAAGCATCACATGGCGGATCTGATGCCGCGGTATCAGGTGCGAGATGAAGGAAGGGCTTTCGCGGCGCGGCTCGTCGCGAAAGCGGCAGACTCCCGCAAGCCGTTGATCACTCAGCACCAGGCATTCCAGGCCGCCAGCGGCCGGAGGAAGATCGTCGATGCTGACCTTCGATCGTCCGGTAATCCAGACGGACCTGCCCGACACGATGCCCCGCAAACCGGCTCCAGGCTCTTCGGAGATGGAAGTTGCCGGTTCTATCGGGATGCCTTCCTGGCGCACTGCGGCGAGAATGGCGCTGGCCAGGGGATGCTTGGAGTACTGCTCGAGACTGGCCGCCATTCCGAGGACCTCCGCGCGGGAAAATCCATTTGCGCAGAGGACCTCCGTCAGAACAGGACGGCCATAGGTCAAGGTGCCGGTTTTATCGAAGATCAAAGTGCGGCAGGCGTCGATCCGCTCGAGCGATGCGGGGTTTCGGACAATAATGCCGCGCTTGGCTGCGAGCGAAATCGCTCCGAGAATCGCGACAGGAATCGCGATCAGTAAGGGACAAGGCGTCGCGATCACCAGTACGGCCAGGAAACGCTCGGGATTTCCGCTGGCCAGCCACGCGCCGAGCGCGATGGCGACGGCGAACGGCGTGTACCATGCGCCGACCCGATCGCCGAGGCGGCGCAAATGCGGGCGCTTCATCTCGGCCTCCCGGAGTGCGCCGAGGATTTTGGCGTGGCGCGATTCCGACGGCAGCCGCGTCGCCGATATGATCAAGGCCGCATCGCCATTCAGCGCCCCAGAAAGGACGGTCGAACCGGACGTTTTCAAGATCTCAAACGGTTCGCCGGTCAGAAAAGATTCGTCCATCCGGCCGTAGCCTTCGACAACCGTTCCATCGACCGGCGCGATCTCATGGGGCAGAATGACGAGGAGGTCGCCAATGGCGATCTGCTGCAGGGAAATGTCGGCCAGGCCTTCCGCCGTTTTGCGATGGGCGACGGATGGCGTGCGCTTCGCCAGAGCCGTCAGGACGGACTTGGCGCGCTCGGCGGCATAGGATTCGAGCGCGGCGCCGCCTGAGAGCATGAGCACAATGATTCCGGCCACCAGGTATTCGCGGGTCAGCATGGCGGCCAGAATCGCGATTCCGGCCAGCAGATCGGCCCCGAACTCCTTGCGCCACAATCTGCGCGATAAGCCCCACAGCAGCGGTGCGCCTCCTAGCGCAATGGCGGCGTACAGGGGAATATTGGAGATCGCGGGATCAGCGTGAAGCAGGTATCGAAGGACAAGATTCAGCGCAATCGCCGCGGCCGAGAGTACGACGATTCCCTTTTCTGCGTTCACACGCCCTGCCGTGCATGTGGAGGCCCAAAGACCCTGTTTCTAAGGTATTTATCGGGATTGGCCGCGAAACTGCAAGATACAAAGCGCTATGTTGCCCTTCAAAAAGATCCTGTTTCCGGTGGATTATTCGCCGTCCTGCAATGGGGTGGTTCCGTACGTAAAGGACATGGCGGAGCATTTTTCGGCCGAGCTCACGCTGGTACACGCCTATGCGCTGCGGCCTGCGTTTATCCATCGCGATCTGGAAGGAGTGCTGGTGTATAGCGAGGCGGGGTACGCCGATCCCAAGGTCGCCGGAGAGGCGCGGCGTACCGAAGAACTGCGGCTGAGCGAATTCGCGGCCAAGACTTTTCCAGGCCGGTATGTGGAGACTTTGGTCGAGGAAGGCGAGGCGGCCACGGTGATCCACAGGGTCCTGGTGCATCAAGGCGCGGATCTGGTGATGATGCCGACACGCGGGTGCGGCGTGCTGCGCCGGTTCCTACTCGGCTCCGTGACAGCGAAGGTGCTGCACGACACCAGCGTCGCGGTCTGGACCGGCGTTGGCGCGGCGATTGCCAGCCATACGCCCGCCGTGCCGTACAAATCGATTCTGTGCGCCTTGGATGAGACGGAGGAAGCCGAAGCCGTTCTGCGCGGAGCGGCGGCGATGGCGACGTCATACCACGCGGATCTGACGCTCTTGCACGTGCTCGAAATGCCGGTCGGGGCGCCGGAGTTGGATTTCAGCGCCTATCGCAAGGACCTGATCGAGGCTTCCCAGGCGCGCCTGCGCGACCTGAAGGCCCGGCTGAATCTGGAAGCCCCGGATGTCGTTGTGGCCGCCGCGATTCCGGATGGAATCACACAGGAGGTCATCGCCCGGAAGGCGGATCTGGTGGTGGTCGGCCGGGGACACGATCAGGGCGTCTTTAGCCGGATCTGGTCGCGGTTGTATGCGATTGTCCGCGATTCTCCCTGCCCCGTTCTGAGCATCTGAAGTTGCCTGAGCCGCGAACAGTTGCGTATTTTTCGATGGAAATCGCGCTACAGGCGGATCTGCCGACGTACTCCGGCGGCCTGGGGGTGCTCGCAGGCGACATGCTGCGTTCGGCCGCGGATCTGGGCGTTCCGGCGGTCGGCGTGACGCTGGTGCATCGCAAGGGATATTTCCGGCAAATACTCGATAGCCAGGGGAACCAGCGCGAGGAGCCGGCGAACTGGAAACCGGAAGAAGTTTTGCAGCCGCTGAGCCCCGTGGTTTCGCTGGAGATGGAGGGGCGCACCGTGCACATCCGGGCCTGGATGTACACGATCAAAGGCGTATCGGGTGAAACAGTTCCGGTGTATCTGCTTGACACAAATCTATCGGAGAACCATCCCTCCGACCGCGCACTTACGGATTATTTGTATGGCGGGGATCCGCAATACCGGCTTCAGCAAGAAGCCGTGCTGGGAATGGGCGGGTTTAAGATTCTGGACAGTTTGGGCCACACGGGGATTCGGAACTATCACATGAATGAAGGCCATTCGGCGCTCCTGGCGCTCGCGCTGCTGGAGCGAAGATTGGGAAGTTCCCATCTGGGAAACGCAACCGAAGCGGATATCGACGCAGTGCGGCGCCGCTGCGTATTCACGACGCACACGCCCGTACCGGCCGGGCACGATCAGTTTCCGCGCGAACTGGTGAATCAAGTGATTGGCGCCGACCGTGCAGCCGTACTGGACGTGACAGGGTGTTGTCCTGAAAACGCACTGAACATGACGTACCTGGCGCTGCGCTTTTCGCATTACATCAATGGCGTTGCGATGCATCACGGCGAAGTCGCGCGGGGCCTGTTTCCGAATTATCCCGTGCGCGCGATCACCAACGGCGTGCATGCGGTGACGTGGACGGCGCCGCAATTCCAGGCGCTTTATGACCGGCACGTTCCGGAGTGGCGCAGGGACAGTTTGTACCTGCGCTATGTGGTTGGCGTGCCGCTCGACGAGATTCGGCAGGCCCATGCGGGCGCGAAGCAGGCGCTGCTGGCCGCGGTGAAGCAGGCCACCGGCGCCGAACTCGATCCGGGCGCTCTGACCATCGGATTCGCGCGCAGAGCCACGGCCTACAAGCGGGCGGATCTTGTGTTCGAGAATCTGGACCGCTTGAAATCCATTGCCACACGCGTAGGGCCGTTTCAACTGATCTTCGGAGGCAAGGCGCATCCGCAAGACGAAGCGGGAAAGGCCATGATCCGGCATGTCTTCCAGGCCGCACGCTCGTTGGCCGGAAGCATCAAAGTCATCTACGTACCGGATTATGACGTGCGGTGGGCGCTGCTGATGACCAGCGGCGCGGATCTGTGGCTGAATACTCCGCATCGCCCTTTTGAGGCGTCCGGAACCAGCGGGATGAAAGCCGCGCTGAACGGAGTGCCGAGTTTGAGCATTCTCGATGGCTGGTGGATCGAAGGGTGCGTGGAAGGCGCCACGGGCTGGGCGATCGGCAAGGAAGAAGACCTGCCCGAAGATCACCGTACCGAAGCCTTGGCGCTGTACGACAAGCTGGAGCGAATCATTGTGCCGATGTTCTATGGGCGTCCGGCGGCTTTCTCCGAGGTCATGCGCTTGGCTATCGCTCTGAACGGTTCGTTTTTCAACACCGAGCGGATGATGGACCAGTATCTTGCGAACGCATACTCGAGCGACCTCAACCACAAGGGCGAGGGCAATCCCCGGGCGTAAAACATCTGGAGCGAAATCCGCTAGCCTGAAAAGAGGTGAGCCGTGCTGTCCGCCGATGAACTCCGGCGCCCCGATGCATTCCAGCCTCTGGATGCTTACTGGCGCGCCGCGAACTATCTCTCGGTCGGACAAATTTATCTGTACGACAACCCGCTGCTGACTGAGCCGCTGAAGTTGGAGCACATTAAACCGCGGCTGCTCGGCCACTGGGGGACCACACCGGGCCTCAACTTCATCTACGTTCACTGCAACCGAGCGATCGTGAAATTCGATCTGGATATGATTTACGTCTGCGGACCGGGGCACGGCGGTCCAGGCATGGTTGCGAACTCGTGGCTGGAAGGAAGTTATACGGAACGGTTCCCCAACATCACGCAGGACGCGCACGGCATGCGGGCGCTGTTCCAGCAGTTCTCGTTTCCCGGCGGAATCCCCAGCCACGCCGCTCCCGAGACTCCCGGCTCGATCAACGAAGGCGGAGAATTGGGTTACTCGCTCCTACATGCCTACGGCGCGGTTTTCGACAATCCGGATCTGGTGGCCTGCTGTGTGATCGGCGACGGGGAAGCCGAAACCGGCGCGCTCGCGACGAGCTGGCACGCGAACAAATTCCTGAACCCGGCGCGGGACGGCGCCGTGATTCCGATTCTGCACCTGAACGGATACAAGATCGCAGGCCCGACGGTGCTGGCGCGCATCGAACGCAAGGAGCTCGTCTGCCTCTTGCAAGGCTACGGCTACGAGCCGCGGTTCGTGGAAGGTTCCGAACCGGCGCGGATGCATCAAGAAATGGCGGCGACTTTCGATGCGGTGATCGTAGAGATCCGGGCGATTCAGAAGCGGGCGCGGAAGGACGGTTCCGCGGCTCGCCCGGCATGGCCCATGATTGTGCTCGTCACGCCCAAGGGCTGGACCGGGCCCAAGGAGGTTGACGGGAAGCAGATCGAAGGAACGTTCCGCGCGCACCAGGTACCCTTGGCGGAACTGGCCAGCAAGCCGGAGCATCTGAAGCTGCTCGAACAGTGGATGCGGAGCTACCGGCCGGATGAACTGTTCGACGACAATGGCCGGCCGGTTCCGGAAATCACTTCGCTTGCGCCGCGCGGATCGCGGCGCATGGGGTGCAATCCGCACGCCAATGGCGGGCTGCTTCTGCGCGATCTCGAGCTTCCCGATTTCCGGAAATACGCGGCGCCGGTCCCTTCGCCCGGGGTGGAAAGGTCGGAAGCCACGCGCGCGCTCGGGAAAATGCTCCGCGACACGGTGAAGCTGAACCCGGACAACTTTCGCGTATTTGGGCCGGATGAAACTGCATCCAACCGTCTGGATGCGCTGTTCGAGGTCACGGCGCGCACGTCCGAGGCGGAAATTCTTCCCTCCGATGATCATGTATCGCGCGATGGCCGCGTGATGGAGGTTTTGAGCGAGCACATGTGCCAGGGGTGGCTCGAAGGCTATCTGCTCACGGGCCGGCATGGATTCTTCTCCTGTTACGAGGCGTTCATCCACATCGTGGACTCGATGTTCAACCAGCACGCCAAGTGGCTGAAGGCCTCGCGCCAGATCCCCTGGCGGAGGCCGATCGCGTCTTTGAATTACCTGCTGACGTCGCATGTTTGGCGTCAGGACCACAACGGGTTCAGCCATCAGGATCCCGGCTTCATCGATCACGTGGTGAACAAGAAAGCGGAAGTCGTGCGGGTGTATCTTCCTCCGGACACGAACACGCTGCTCTCCGTGGCCGATCACTGCCTGCGCAGCCGGCAGTACGTGAATGTGATCGTGGCGGGAAAGAATGCGGAATTACAGTGGCTGGACATGGACGCGGCCATCGCGCACTGCACGGCGGGCGCCGGAATCTGGCGCTGGGCGGGCACGGCGGGGGACTCCGAACCGGACGTCGTCATGGCGTGCGCGGGCGACGTTCCCACGCTGGAGGCGCTGGCCGCCGTCGATTGGCTGCGGAAGCATATTCCGGAACTCAAAATCCGGGTAGTGAATGTGGTGGACTTGATGGCGCTTCAGCCGGAGAGCGAGCATCCGCACGGCCTGAGCGACGAGAAGTTCGATGCACTTTTCACCAAGGACAAGCCGATTGTTTTCGCCTTTCACGGATATCCCTGGCTGATTCATCGTCTGACGTACCGCCGCACGAATCACGAGAATCTGCACGTGCGCGGCTACAAAGAGGAAGGCACGACGACGACTCCGTTCGACATGACGGTCCGCAACGATCTGGATCGATTTCATCTGGCGGGAGACGTCATCGATCGTGTGCCGGGGCTGGCGGAACGCGCCGCAAAGGAGAAGCATCTCTTGCGTGACACGCTCATCGAACACAAGCTGTATATCTCGCGCTACGGCGAAGACATGCCGGAAGTGCGCAACTGGACATGGTCGTAGGAGGCGTCGAGACGCATCGCGACGCGGCACGCCCGCGTGCGTGCGCTACGTAACGTCAGAAGCGCACGCCCAGAGTGACCGGAACGAAGCTGGATGCCTGACCCTCCGTCAACATGTGGTGATACCGCGCTTCCACGAATATTTTCAGACGCGAGCGCGGATCGATATTGAAGGCAAAACCCACCCCGCCATCAACACCCGGCCGGACATGCGTTTCCGAACTGCGCAAATCGAACCGCGGCTGTTGCGCAAAGGTTGCGCGCAACGTCGTGATCTGGCCGTAAATTCCACCGCCGCCGGTCAAGTAGAAATCCACGGGACCGCGCTCGTTGACGTGCACGATCGGGTCGATCGTAGCCGCCCAATACTTTTGGTCGCCATGGCGCGCGCCCTGGCTCACCAGCGTATCGTGGTTGATTCCAAATCCGGCGAACGTGAAATTCGCCATCAGCCCCACGGAATCGTTCGTCAGGCCGGCACCTCCGGAAACCGTCCAACCCGCATCGAGGCCGCGTGCGAGCGGATTCACGGCAGTTGCACCGCCGACGCCAAGCGCGGCGGTGGCACGCACCGGGCTTTTGCCAAAATGGCGCCACTGGGCTGAGCCCGGCAGGGCGGCCAATAGAAGTATGAACGCAGTCGAAAATGGTCGCATTCCTCCCCCTGGTTCCCGAAGAAATTTCCTGGCTTGCCCAGACGACCCTGGCGGCCAGTAGGACGCGTCGCGGAAATCGGAGCACACCGGGTTCCATTCGATTTCGCATGGAACAGGAGGCGGTTATCGAAGGGGAGCAGACGAAACGATGGCTTAAAAGCACCATCGATTGCCGAAATCGGCCAGCAAGGGTTTACTGGCGGGTTGGGGCGAGCACGCGCGTGATCGCGTCAATCACAGCGTCCGGCCGGTCGAAGGGAATCCAATGGCCGCTGCCGGAAACGATTTCCAATTGCGCGTGAGCGGCCCGCGCGAGTTCGGCGTGTTCGGCGCGCTCTTGCGCTGTGGCGGTATCGGCCGAAAGAACGGCCACGGGGACGCCAGATAGCGACGCGGCCGGGGCCTCCCTCGCGACGCGTGCGGCGCTGTCCGGCAAGGCCTCGAGATAACGAGCCATGCCTTCGAAACACTTCGGGTTGCTCCAGTGCGCCTGGATCGCCGGCCACGATTCCGGGGGCAGTTTCCGGATCTGGCTCAGGATGCGGTTGGTGAACCAACTATCCCGGCCGGCGCCTGCGCGCGCGATCCACAAGGGAAGCCTGCGTCCGCCCAGCAATAGAAGAGTCAGAGCAAAGCGCACGACGCCGAGCCGGGCCAGCAATGCGCCGCGCCGAGAGAGCCGGACGCCGCGATCGAGCGTCTGGCGCAGCATCGCCGAAGGCGGGTTCCAGTCGCCGAGGGCCATTGGATCGATGAGAACCATGCCGGCGACATTCCCCGGATGGCTAGCCTGGTACAACCGCGCCACGAGCGCTCCATAGGAGTGGGCGGCCAGTATGATGGGCCCTTTCACTTCCGCACGATCGAGCAGTCGTTCCAGATCCTGCACCACTTGGCGAAGATCCCGGGGGCCGTGCGCCGGATCGCTCCAGCCCAGCCACGCGCGATCGTAGGTCACCGTGGTTGTGAGCCTTGCAATTTGCGGCTGCACCAGACTCCAGCTCAGCGAGGTCGCCGCGATGCCTGCTTCGAAAACCACCGCAGGCGCTCCGGTTCCCCTCGTATCCACATGGAGCCGGCAACCGCCGATGTCGATCCGGCGGCCGGGAGGCGGAAATCGCCTCGCATCTGTCGCCAGGCCGATGCGCTGGTACACGACGCCCGCCGCGACCAGAACGACCAGCGAGAGCAGCGCGAGCGCCAGCGCCAGAATCAATCCGAGATCGCCCACTGGCCGGCCAAAATGGCTCGCGTCCGCGGAAGCTTCCCGAGCCGCGCCAGCCAGCCCATGCCTGCCAGGATTCCAACGAACGCCGTCAGCTTCACGATATCCCCCGGATAGGTGCGCGGAAGCGTCTTCCAAAGCAATCCCAGCACGATTTCTCCGGCGGTGACGGCCCACACGGCTCCGTAGAAGTATCGCCGCTCGCTTCCTTCGCCCTTGGTCGACGATTTTACGCGCGGAAGCCAGCCCCGCGCGCCGCAAATCCAGATGGCGATGGCGAGCGGGAAATAGGCGTACTCGTAAATTTGCCGCAAGCGCCACAGGCCGGTAATCACTGCGTAGCTAAGTCCGCCGAGATTGAGAACCGCAAACGCGATCAGATCGCCCCATGCAGCGGTGTAGCAAACGCGACGATAGAGCGGATTGGGCTTGTCTTCGGTAAAGCGCAGAATGTAAGGTCTGGGCTCGACGCCCGGCAAACGGCCTCGCAGCCCTGCGATTCCAGTCATGAGCATAACGAGGCCGAGCCACAGAAGCATCGGCCTTTCCAGGCCGCGCTCAAACAAGTTGAACGTAAGCGGGCCCGGCGCGATGCCGAACACAAAAATCCAGATCGGCCAGTGCGCCAGCCGGTACCGCCACGTGTTTCGTTCCCGAAACCGCGGGACTTCCCGCCGCAGTCCGGTTGCCGTGCCGCTCACGAGAGGATCAACCGCGCTTTTTCGTCAGTTCCTGGTACACGACCTCGGTGAAGCTGGGGAACGCCGGGCCCTTTCCTTTAGCCTGCGCCGGAGCTGGGTCGCCCACGGCTGCCCGGATTTCCTCCAGGGACTTTCCTTGCGCCACCAGGTCCTTGATCTTGGCTCGCTTGGCGGCGACGTCCGCCGCCTTCTTCTGGACGCCGGCCTTCGTCATCACGTTGCCGTGTCCCGGGACGAACTGGTCCGCGTTGAGACCCGCGATTCCTTTGGCCGTTGTGACCCAGCCTTCCGAGGAGCCGTTCTTCTCCAGATGGATCAGCGCGTCGGGTTGGGTGGTGATGATATCGCCAGTGAACACGATTTTTTCGGACGGCAGAAACACGACCAAGTCGCCGCTGGTGTGCGCGGGCGCCCAATGGAGCACTTCTATTTTTTCGCCGTCGATTTTGAGGTCGTCTTTATTCTTGGAAATGGTCTGGGTCGGAAGATGACCCGCGGGCGGCGCGCCACGGCCGCCTGCGGCGAGCGCGGTTTCCTGTTCCTTTTTGTTATTTTCCTGGGCGATGATGGTGATGCCGGCCGGGAAGGATGCCAGACCGTTCACATGGTCGCCGTCGCTGTGCGTGAGAATCACCGTCGTGACGGGTTTCGGCGTGATTTTGGCGACGTCGTCCAGGAGTTCCTTGCCGCTGGCCGGAGTTGTCTTGGCGTCGACAACGATCACGCCTTTGTCTCCGACGATGACGCCGGTGTTTCCGCCTCCGCCTTCGATCCAGTACACATTCGGTTTCAACTGGTGCACCATGAGCGGGGCCGGCGCGGGGCCCTGAGCCATGGCCATTGCGGCGAACGCGACGAAAATGAGGACGGTCGTAAATGTAAAGGTAAGACCTTTTCGAACCATAAATGGCAAACTCCTTTCAGCAAAACTGTACCACGCGGCGGGATTCCCCGCCCCGACTGGCGTGAGGCTGGCGCTGGCCGGGTGCGGTGCAGTCCCGGCCGTGAGGCCGGAGGTTTGCGTTACGATGGCTGACTGAGGTAGATCCTTTGGCCAACCATGCACTCGGACGCCGGAAGTTCCTGAAGCGCGCCGGAGCCGGAGCGGCAGCCGGACTGGCGATGGCTCCGCAGTCCCCGGCTCAAAGTACCGGTTCCGCGGAAGGCGGGACGGGGCCCGTAAAGCCGGGATCGGATTTCATGCTGGACGTGATCCGGTCGCTGGGAATCGAGTATTGCGCCGCAAACCCAGGCTCGAGCTTTCGCGGGCTTCATGAATCGATTTTGAATTATGGCGGGAACCAGAACCCGGAATTGCTGACGTGCCTGCATGAGGAATCGTCGGCTGCGATGGCGCACGGCTACGCCAAGATCGAAGGCAAGCCGATGATGATCATGGTGCACGGCACCGTGGGGCTCCAGCACGCTTCCATGGCGATTTACAACGCCTACTGTGACCGCGTGCCGCTCTTGATCGTGGCCGGAAATATTCTGGATGCGAACTATCGCCGCGGCAATGCGGAGTGGGTTCACAGCGTGCAGGACGTCGCGGCCATGGTGCGCGACTACACGAAATGGGACGACAGTCCGGTTTCGTTGACCCACTTCGCCGAATCGGCTGTGCGGGCTTACAAAGTTTCCATGACGCCGCCCTACGAACCCGTGTTGCTGGTGGCGGACGGTCCGTTACAGGAAGAACCGATTCCCGAGCAAAACCTGCGCATTCCTAAGCTCGTCCTGGCGGCGCCGCCGCAAGGCGAGGACGGCGCGGTCAAGGAAGCCGCGCGGATGCTGGCGGCGGCCGAGAATCCGGTGATCGTGGCGGGGCGCATGGCTCGATCGCAGCAAGGCATCGCGCTGCTGGTGGAGCTCGCGGAGCTGCTGCAAGCACGCGTGCAAGACCAGCGGCTGCGGATGAATTTTCCCACCGCGCATCCGCTGTACGGAAATCCCGGCGTGTTGCCGATGAACCCGAACGTCAGCGATGCCGATGTCATCCTCGGGCTGGAAGCGCAGGACCTGTGGGGCGTCACGCATAAGATGACGCCGGTGAACCGGTTCGGCATGGAGACGCAGTCCACCGTAAAGCCGGGCGCGAAAATTATCACGATTTCCGCCGTGGACCTGAATCACAAGTCGAACTACCAGGACTTCGGCCGCTACGTGGAGGCCGATCTCGCGATCACGGGCGATGCCGAAGCCACGCTGCCCGCCTTGATAGAAGAAGTGAAACGCGCGCTTACGTCCGACCGGAAGAACATCATCGAGGAGCGCGGCAAACGTGTGGCTGAGTCTAACGAGCGCGCGCGGAAGCAGCATCGCGAGCTCGCGGCAATCGCCTGGGACGCGCGTCCCATCAGCACCGCACGGTTGGCCGCCGAAATCTGGGCGCAGGTCAAAAACGACGACTGGTCGCTGGTTTCCTGGGATCGCATGATGAGCGCCTGGCCCACGCGGCTGTGGGATTTTTCGAAGCACTATCAGTTCATCGGCACGCACGGAGGTTCGGGCATCGGCTACGGCTTGCCGGCTGCGGTCGGCGCGGCGCTCGCCAACAAGAAACGCGGACGGCTGACCGTCAACATTCAGACCGACGGGGATCTGTGTTACGCGCCCGGCGTGCTTTGGACGGCCGCGCATCACCAGATCCCATTGCTCAACATCATGCACAACAACCGGGCGTATCACGAGGAACGGATGTATCTCGCCCTCCTGGGGGCCAAGTACGATCGCAGTCCGGAAAAAAGCGATATCGGGACCGCGCTCAAGGGTCCGAACATCGACTATGCTTCGGTCGCCAAGGGATTCGGGATGTACGCGGAGGGGCCGATCGAGAATCCGAACGACCTGGGTCCCGCCATCAAGCGGGCCGTAGAGCGGGTGAAGAAGGGCGAACCGGTTTTGCTGGACGTGGTGACGCAGCCGAGATGACGATGCGGATTCTGTTCGTCTGTTTGGTCGTGGCCGGCGCGGTCCGGGCGCAAAATCCGAATGCGGCGAATGGCAAGCGATTGTTCGAGGTGAAGGCCTGCTACGAGTGCCACGGCTGGCGCGGCCAGGGCGGCCTGGCTGGAGCGCGGCTGGCCCAGACCAAGCTCAGCTTGCAGGCGTTCCGCAATGTCCTGCGAAATCCGCCGCCGAGCAATATGCCGCCATATCGAACCGCTATACTGACGGACCAGGAAGTTGCGGACCTGTTCGCGTATATCCAGTCCTTCCCCGCCCCAGAGCCTCCCAATCGCATTCCGTTGCTGAAATAACCGGAGGCCGCGCCGCTGAAGCTCACGTTTCTGGGAACCCGCGGGGAAATCGATCTCAGGACGCGGCTGCACCGGATGCACACCTCCCTGGAAGTTTCCTACTGCGGCCACGCGCTGATGCTCGATTGCGGCGCGGACTGGCTGCACAGGATCCGCCGCATGCGGCCTGAGGCGATCGTCCTGACGCACGCGCATCCGGATCACGCCTGGGGGCTCAAGAAAGGGTCGCCATGTCCGGTCTATGCGACCTCGGACACGTGGCGCTCTCTGGGCAACTTTCCGATCTCCGGCCGCGTGTTGATCCAAGCGCGTTCTTCATTTCAGATTCACGGCATCAAGCTCGAAGCGTTTCCGGTGGCGCATTCGATTCGCGCGCCTGCTGTGGGCTATCGAATCACGGCGGGCCGGAGCAGTATTTTTTACGTGCCCGATCTGGTGTACATCTACGACCGTCACGAGGCGCTCAGCGGAATTCGCCTGTATATCGGCGACGGCGCTGCGCTGCGGCGGCCCATCGTGCGCAAGCGGAACGGATCGCTGGTGGGGCACGCCGCCGTGCGAACGCAACTGAGCTGGTGCGCCGGAGAGGGCGTCAAGAACGTCGTGATCACGCACTGCGGTTCGCAGATCGTGGGCATGGACTCGAGAATCGCGAACAGACTCGTCAGCGACCTGGGACACAAATGGGGCGTCTTGGCTCAGATCGCTTTCGATGGGTTGGAAATCGCGCTGCCTTAGCGACTGTGGCTCAGGCTTTCAGCCTGCGGCGGGTTTAGAAGTAAGCTGCCCCCCTAACTCCTGCGGCGGCCGAGCGCGGCCTTCGCCTCGGCCTTCATCTCTTTCGCGCGCTCGCTCTCGCGCTTATCGTGGAACTTCTTCCCTTTTCCGACCGCCAGTTCCACCTTGATCCGGCCGTTCTTCAAATAGAGCTTGGTGGGAATTACCGTCAGCCCGCGTTCGCGAGTCGCTTCCTGAAGCTTCAAGATCTCCGAGCGGTGCAGCAGGAGCTTCCGCCGCCGAAGCGGCTCGTGGTTCATCAGGTTGCCATGCGAGTATTGGGCGATGTGCGCGTTCACCAGCCAGGCCTCATTGGCCGCGACCTCGCCATAGGCGTCCTTGAGCTGGATCTTGCCTCCGCGCGCGGCTTTGACCTCGGTGCCCGTCAGTACCAGGCCCGCTTCCATGCGGTCGGACAGGAAGTAGTCGTGTCCGGCCGACCGGTTCTCGCTGAGAAGCTTGATTTTCGTCTCCACGCCGCGAGCGTGCACCTCGTCAGAGGCTTATGAAGCCTCGGGTGCAAGTGTAACACGTGAGGTTTGCGCGGATTTTGTAAGCTGATGAGGAAACAGTACTTACGATTGATTGCGGCAGTTTGCCTGGCGCTCCTGACGGGGCTGCCGGCAACCGGCCGCACCCGCAAAGGCGACAGGTATCTGAAGCAGGCGCAAGCGGCCGAGAACAAGAAAGATTGGGATCTGGCGCTGCAACTGTACATGCAGGCGCTGGACGAGGACCCTCGGGATTCCGGATATCTGATCGGTCTCCAGCGGGTCCGTTTTCAAGCCGCCGCGATGCACGTGCAGCGGGGCCAGCGCAGCCGCGAGCAGGGGAATCTTCAGGACGCGATCAACGAATTTCAGAAAGCGCTCGCCGCCGATCCGTCTTCCCCGGTCGCACTGCAAGAGCTGAAGCGCACGCAGGAGATGCTTCGCCAACCGGCTACCAGTTCTGGCGGCCGCACGCTGACCCCGGTCGAACAGGTTCGCAAACAAGAAGCCGAGCAGGTGGAATCCATGTTGGGTCCGCCGGAGCTGAAGCCCGCTCTAAGCCGGATCCCGCCGATCAAGCTCAATAACCAGCCGCCGCGCGTGCTGTATGAAAGCATCGGGAAGATTGCGGGGATCACCACCGTAATCGATCCGGACGGTCTCGGGTCGGTCCAAACGCGGAACTTCAACGTGGAGCTGGGGGAGAGCACGGTGGAGCAGGCGTTCGACTACGTTGCGCTGCTCACGCACACGTACTGGAAACCGATTTCCTCCACCAGCATCTTCGTGACGCAGGACACCGCCAACAAGCGCCGCGATTACGAAGATTTCGTGGTCAAAACGTTCTACATCACCAACGCGAGCACCGTCCAGGAGTTTCAGGAAATCTCGACTGCGGTGCGCACCATCACCAACATCACGCGCGTGTTCACCGTGAACCCGCAAAAGGCGCTGGTGGTTCGCGGCTCGGCGGACGCCGTCGCGCTGGCGGAAAAGCTGGTTCACGATCTGGACAAGCCCAAATCCGAAGTCGTGGTGGATGTGCTGATCATGGAAGCAAACACCACGCGCACGCGCGATCTGGCGGCCACGCTCGCCTCGGCCACCAGCACCGGGCTGAGCCCCGGCATCACCAACTCGATCAATTTCACGCCGCGGGGAGCTGTAACTACGGGGGGGACGAACGGCACGCCTGCGACTACGGACAACTCCATCAACCTCTCCCGGATCGGACGTCTTTCCAGCGCTGATTTTTCGACGACGCTTCCGGGTGTGCTCTTGCAGGCTGTGCTCAGCGATAACCAGACAAAAATTCTCAATTCGCCCCAGGTGCGCGCGTCCGACGGCATGAAGGTGACTCTGAAGATCGGCGACCGCTACCCGATCGCGACCGGCAGCTTCCAATCGGGTGTGGGCACAGTGGGCGGCGCGCCTTATGCGCAGACCCAGTTTCAGTTCACGGACGTCGGCGTGAAGGTGGAAATCACGCCTCAAGTGCACTCGACGGAGGAATTGACCCTGCACGTCAGCTTTGAAGTCTCGAGCGTGCGCAGTCAGGTCAATATCGGGGGCGTCCAGCAGCCTGTGATTGGACAGCGCACCAGCGAGGCCGATATCCGGCTCCGCGAGGGCGAGATCAGCATTCTGGCGGGCTTGGATGGAATTCAGGACTCTACTGTAGTGAGCGGAATTCCGGGGCTGGTGAACATTCCGGTGCTGGGGAAAGTTTTCTTCGGCAGCGATCACACGGAAAAGGATCGCCAGCAGCTTATGATCGCGCTCCAGCCGCACATCGTCCGCACGCCGGATTACACTCCGGAAAATCTGCGCGGCATTTATTCGGGACCGGATCAGGCGCTGCGGCTCATGTATGCGCCGCGGGAACAAGAGGGATCGGCGCCTGCCGCCGAGCCCGCCAAACCCGCGCCTGGCGCACCTGCGGGCGCGCCGCCCGCCACCGCGCCGCAGCAGCCGCCGGTCACCCAGCCGGCTGTCCCGGCCGCTCCGGGGACGCCGCCGCCCACACCTCCGGGCGCGGGAGCGCGCGTGGTCTTTCTGCCGGGCAACGTTTCCGTGGCGCCGAACACCCCTTTCACAGTGAATGTGGAATTGAACGGAGCATCCGATGCATCCTCGATTTCTCCTCTGCGGGTGAAGTGGGATCCGGCCGTGATGCGCCTCACCGACATCGCGCCGGGCGATCTGCTTTCCCGCGGCGGCGGGGCGGTGAATTCGGTCAAGGACATCCGCAACGACGCAGGCGAAGCGACGATCACAATCTCGCGCGCCGGCGGCTCGGGAGTTTCGGGATCGGGGCCCGTGGCCGTGCTGAATTTCGTGTCCGTGGCGCGCGGAAACGGCTCCGTGGCGGTGACGGAGATGGGCTTGAAAAATTCCCAATCGCAGGCGGCGCCGGTGACCTTGGGCTCGGTCCCCGTGGCGGTACAGTAGGGGTAGATGATACGCAGACGCGGCCCACGTGGCATGACACGCCGCGGAGAACGCGGCATGACATTGGTCGAACTGATCGTGGCGTTCACGATTCTGGCGCTGCTCTCGACCATGGCCGTACCCCTGGCGCGCTACAAAGTCAAGCGCGACAAGGAGCGCGAGCTGCGCTACGCCTTGCGCGAGATCCGCGACGCGATCGACCGCTATAAGGACGCCTCCGATCAGGGGAAAATCCAGGTGAAAGTCGGGACCGATGGATATCCGGAAGACTTGGACGTTCTCGTCGAGGGTGTGACGCTGGTAGGCAACGCATCGGGCGCCAAGATCAAGTTTCTCCGGCGCATCCCGATCGATCCCATGACCGGAACCGCCGACTGGGGCAAGCGCAGTTCGCAGGACGATCCCAAGTCGAACAGTTGGGGCGGCCAGAACGTGTTCGACGTGTATACGAAGAGCATGGAGCGCGCTCGCGACGGCACTCCTTACTCGGAGTGGCAGTGACATGTTGGACCGGTCCAAGCGCGGCTACACTCTGATCGAGCTGATCATCGTGATGGCGATTATTTCCATCCTGGTTTCGATCGCCGTCCCGATTTACCAGAAGTCCCTGCTGCGCACCAAGGAGAGCCTGCTCCACAGCAATCTCCAGACGCTTCGCACGGTGATCGACGAATACACGTTCGATAAGAAAAAAGCGCCGCAAACGCTGGAGGATCTGGTCGCCGAAGGCTATCTCCGCGCGGTTCCCATTGACCCGATCACGGGCAGCGACCAGACGTGGCGCAAGATTGTCGAAGACTCGCTGACCGCGGTGGATCAGACGCAACCGGGCATTTTCGACGTCCGCAGCGGATCGGATCTGGTGAGCCTGGAAGGCACTCCTTACTCAGAGTGGTGAAACCTGGGCCGCTCGGCTTGCGTCCGCAGTTTTATGACGCCAACTGTCGAGTTCAGAACGGGCGCCCGGGCCCACACCAGCTTCCTGGCTGACGCCGAGAAACGAGCCCTGATCTGGATCGCAGAACGGCTGCCCGCGTGGGTGAACTCGGATCATCTTACCGGGCTGGGCTTCGTTTCGCTGATCCTGGCTGGCGCAAGCTACTGGTACGCGGGCTTCGACGCCCTGGGGCTGGCGTTGGTGATTCCGCTCCTGGCGTTGAACTGGTTCGGGGATTCGCTGGACGGGACATTGGCGCGCGTCCGGAACCGGCAACGGCCGCGCTATGGATTCTATGTCGATCACATTCTGGATGCGCTTGGCATGGCGTTCCTAATGGCAGGTCTTGCGCTATCGGGCTATCTGTCCGCGGTCATTGCCGGCGTGTTTCTGATCGCTTATCTTCTTCTCTCGATCGAAATCTATCTGGCGACGTACACCATCGGCACATTTCACCTCTCCTACTGGCGCTTCGGACCCACCGAACTGCGGATTTTGCTGGTGATCGGGAACCTGTTTGCTCTGCGGAGTCCCTACGCGATCGTCGCCGGGAAGGAATTCCTGCTATTCGATATGGGCTTCGCGGCAGGCGCAGCGGCTCTGCTGGCGATCCTGGCGCAAGCGACCGTGAGGCACATCAAAATGCTGTACCGCGAGGAAACGCGTTAGGCTGTCCCTTCAGCGTAGCGCGCGGACCGTTGCTTCCATAGTTCCCTGTAGTGATTCGCGCGGAACGCTGGTTACGAACGGTTTGATGACCGGACCCAGCAGAAAGGGAATGTCGCGGGACAGCGAGACAGACCGGCACTCCAGATAGACGCCTTCCGGTCTCGGTTCGATCAGCCAGTAGGCGTTCAGGCGCCACAGGAAACCGTGGCCGGTTCCGGGCGGCAGTTCACGGCCGCCGTCCACCTCCGCGATGCGCGTGGATCGGGAGAGCACGCGCCACCGGTCGTTTCCCAGGGCCTGATATTGAACATCAAATTCGCCATTCAGGATGACGGTAATGACGTTCTTCTTCACCATTCTTAAATAGGCGTGCCAAAGATCGCCTTCGTGGCCGAGCAGTTTCGAGTCGGAGATTTCAGGGCGATAGACATTCTTGTACGCTGCGTAATTTTGAAGAACGGTGAGCGCCTGATCGACGCGCACCGCGGGGACGACGGTGGCGGCGGTCCAGTCATAGATCAAGCCATCCTGCACATTGATGGATCCGTCGCCGTCTGCGGCGCTGATTTTGATCTGTCCCGGCTGAAGCCGGAAGGGGAATTGCGGCTTGCCGTCCCATCGGGTTTCGACGGATTTGCGATAGGCCTCAAAGGCGCGATCGGTTTCGGGGCTCAAGCGGGTTTGCAATTGCGCCGCGAGCGGCAACGCGGCCGCGATTGCCCGAGCGAAGATGGACGAAAGTTTTAGCACCCACATATTGGACGAACCGGGGGAGTTGCCTGATACACTGAAAGAGTTCTCGCGCAGAATATTCCCCGGTCGTCTAATGGTAGGACAGCGGCCTTTGGAGCCGTGAATCGTGGTTCGAATCCATGCCGGGGAGCCAAACTTAATAGAATGAACAGCTTACGGACATAGAAAAGTCCGTTGTACAAGAGGTGGTACAAAAACCGGGGTTATAATCCGGTTGTGCCCCTCACCATCTACCGCCGACACTCCGTCGATTGCAGGGTCCATAAGCTCAAACTCTCCGTCTCCGAGAAGAAGTATTTCACCGACTGCGACTGCCCGATCTGGCTCACCGGGACGACCGATAACGAGCGGTACCCGCGCCAGGCGCTGGGCGTGCGGGATTGGTCGGCTGCGGAAGCGAAGCTCCGCTCGCTCAACGCCGATGCCAAGGATCAGACCGTCCACGGGGCGAAGCTGGACGACTGCATCACGCGCTACCTCGATGCGCGGGATGACGTGAAGCCCAAGACGCTCGCGCAATACAAGCTCCTGCTTGGGCGCCTGAAGGACTTCGCGCATGGGAAGAACAAGTTCTTCATCCGTGAACTGACCATCGATGTGCTGGAGGACTTCAAGACCTACGGGCTTGCCGGACTGGCCGGAACCTCGAAGGCCACAAGCATAGCGAAGCTTGCGCACTTCCTCCGGGAGTCTTACCGGCGCGGATGGATCACAGAATCGCTCGTGGACAAGATGCGCCGGCACAAGGCGGTCTACGAGCAGAAACAGCCCTACTCCGATAAAGAGGTCACGGCCATTCTGGAGGCGGCGGGGAAAATCAACGGCGGCACGACGGGATACGCCAAGACGCCCGCCACCTTCCGGCTGCTGGTGGAGCTGATGCTGGAAACCGGCATGCGCGTGAGCGATGCCGTGAAGTTCGATCCGAAGCGCTGCGTGAAATCGAAATTCCTCTGGGTCTATTCCTTCCATCCGCGCAAGGCGAAAAAGAACGACGCGCCCAAGCTCATCGATGTGTACCTGACGGCGAAGCTGAAAAAGAAAATCGATCAATGCGAATGGCTGTCCGAGACGCTGCCTTTTGCATATCGCGCGGTCTCGGACGATGGGGAAACGGATTACCTCGGACAGGCCGTCTATGAGCGGCTTCAGGCCGTGGGAAAGGCCTGCGGGGTGGATGATTGCCGCCCGCACCGCCTGCGGGATACCTTTGCGGTCAGGCTGCTGACGAAGGGGGTTCCGCTGGAGGACGTCTCGAAGCTGCTAGGCCACGCGTCGGTTGCGGTTACGGAGAAATACTACGCGCCGTGGGTTGCGTCGCGGAAATTGCGTTTGGAGAGGCTCTTGAGTGAGACGCTCGTGAATGCGAAAGGCCACTGATTCTGGAATTGAGAAGGTCGTGTAGCTTCTCTTTCCTTGAGCGGACCCCAATCCCTGCAACTTCAATACTCCGGGCTCGTTCCTGATGATGTTGCGGATAGTGGCGGGAGAAAAGTGCCACATCGCGGCTAATTCGCTGGGCGTGTAGTGCTTTTCTTCGGAGAGACGGTGCGCGGTTGGAGGTGCTGCCGGTTCCGCCTGGGGGCGGCGCTCGGAAGCCTTCGGAACTGTAATGGCTGTTCGACGCACAGTCGCGTCGTGGTTTTCATGGCCATGTCAGCTCCGCGGTTCATGATGGCCCTATACCATGCACGGCAAGGGCCGCTCGCAAGATGCCTGTTTTCAACGAATGCTTACGGCGAGCACCTGGTTGTGGTGGTGGTTTTCAGCCAGTGAGCGCGTCTATCGGTGCTTGCGGGTCGCGCGGTGACTGTTAACGAGCCTTGCGAAGGTACCAGGGCCTCGGGGATTGGGAAGGCTTTCCCAAGGCGTCGAACACGCGGCCGTCTCTCAGGCGATACCAACAGCCGCCACCGGCGCCGCGCTTACGGAAATGAAGGCTAGCTACCTCAAGCGGTCCGAAGCCGAAGAAGGCTTCTGGCGATGGCGCCTTTGTCAACTCTCGGGTCTTCATGACCAGGTAATGCGCGCCCATGTTTCTCCGGACGAGATCAAGCAGGCTTTCGGGCTCGGCCTGGGCCGCCGCCTTTGTGAGTGTGCTCATTGCTGGGTTCCTTTCCGACATTGATACGGCAGGCCGGACGATCGTTCAAGGGCCGAAGCGCAGAAGCGTGGTCGGAAGTCCGCTATGCTGCGGCTTCGCTCGGAGTGGAGAGCGAGGAAAGGCGCTCCACTACCGCAGGTAATCCATTGATCCGGAAACAGAGTGAATACGGTTGTATTCCCTGATCGTTGACAGAAGCAAGGAAAACCAGCGATTGTACAGGCGGATTCTACACATTTTCCAGATTCTCAGCAATTGGCCGGACGGGCAATGATGCATGCAGCGGGAATCGGGCACGCTTTAAGGAAACATATTTTAGGTATCCATTTTCAACCGGGAGTTTTTTGCATGAGCCTGAACGGGCATCACAACCAGTCCAGACACATCCAACGCGACAAGCGCGGGCGGGAGATCAAGAGCGAAGCCTGCTTCCTGTCGAAGCGCCTGCGCCATGACGACGGAAGCTACCGCACCTATCGCGCCGGAAAGCTGATCGCGAAGGAAGACGTGCCGACGATGGAAAGCAAATTCTTCAAGCAGACGCCGGTTTCCACCATTGCGGAGAAGATCGGCAAGAAGGACACCGTCGGTGAAAAGGAGAGCGCCGCCCACGTCCGCAAACGGCTGGACGTGAACGCCAAAGCGTTGAAGCTTTGAGGAGGTGCCCCATGGAATTGCGAAGCATCTTTAACGAGCTCATGCGCAAGCATCACCGCCAGAGCATTCTGCTTGGCGGCACATCCGCATCCAGCCCCGAAGAATTCTTCGGGTTCGAGCACGGCCAGGTGAAAGCGGTTCATTTCCACAAACAAGGCCATGGAAGGGGCGTCTGGTTCCGCCTACAATGCGGGCGCGTCGTGGATGAGGCCGCTCGGACCTGTGCCCGCGATCCGGGTCTGTATGACCATGCGATGGCGTGAGACGGCGGTTTAACGATGAAAGAACGAGATCGTGCGGAAACGCTGCGCTGGATGCTCCAGCAATGTTTCGCCTGGCAAATGGAGAGAGAGTTTCTTCACTACAAAGCCGCTGGCATGACGTGCGCGGACACCAAGGAAGACTTCTTTGGGTTTAGTGCCGCTGACGTTGCCGAAGTGCACAGGCACAAGCAGGGCTACGGCAGGGAGAACTTCTTCCGGCTAAAAGATGATCGGGTGTTCGACAGCGCGGCCCAGCCGCATGAGCCTGACCGGGCGCTATACGACACGACGACGCATTAGCGGTATTAAGGCTGCTTCCAACCTCGCGTTTGATAAGCCGACGTATTGCCATGTTCGCAAAAGAACGGCCCGCGGATGCAGCACGCGGGCCGGATGGGTGTTTTCCGGTTAGGGTTCGGAAACCGCTGTCAACTGATGACGAGGTTTCCATTCGCGACAAGAGTATCGATGTTGAGACCGGTGACTCCTGTCAGTGTGGCGATCTGCGCCATGCTGTGTGCGCTTCCAGTGCCATCCAAATCGACACTCAATTGAGTATCTGACCCGTTTACGGTCAAATGCACACAGTCGTTTATATCGTCAGTACCAGCATGGTAGCCGGTCAAAAGGTCAGAAATATCAATTTTGTCGTTTTCTGACGTGGTGAAGTCACTGACCACATCGATGTTGTTAAAGGCGGTGGCCGCATGAAACACAAACGTATCCGCGCCTGCGCCCCCGATTAGCGTATCGAGGCCGTCGCCGCCATCCAACGTGTCATTCCCGTCGCCGCCATAGATCGTATCGCTGCCGCCATTGCCGTAGCCGATGTCATTGCCCGCGCCGAGGTAGATAAGATTGTCGGACGAATTGCCGGTAATTGTGTCGTTGCCGCCAAGGGAGTCCAGTTCGCCCAAGGAGTTGTCACGGATCGTATAGACATCGTCATTCCAGGTAAGCATCGTGGACGTAGATGGATCATAGCCATCGTTCGAGTGTACGCCAGTGGTGTCGATAAGCATGTCGCCGCCAGAAGCGAACCCGACATCGATCCCATTCAGGTCATCACTATAGAGATCCATGGTTCCGCGGCCGTCGATAGTGAATTGCACATGGGTGACCGTGATCACACCGCCCGAATCCAGGGTATCGAACCCGGTGACAGTCACATCTCCCATTTGAATTTCTTCATCGAATGTCACGTTTTGGTATTCATATGGCGTATAGGTGGTTAAGTTGTAAGTGTCATCCCCGCCGCGATAAGTGATGTCGACGCTTCCCTGCTCACCCAAACCCAACACGTTTACCGTGTCGTTTCCCATCCCAGTGTCAAGCCAAGCGAATCCTGTCATCGGGGGCGTATCTGGATATTGCGCCGCAAGATCCACGTTATAGGTATCGCCGTGATCTGTGCCGGTAATGTTAGGCAATATCGCGTACGTATGATGGAGCGAGTCGAAGCTGCCTTGGGAAGCATAAATTGTTTGTGTGACACTATCCGGCAAATGTGCAGTCGCTGTCATATCATACGTTCCCGACGACGGACCGCCCGAAAAGGACCCCGAGATATCAAATGTCGCCCCGCTTGTCGCATGGGAAAAGTCAACGGTGCCAATCGTTTTACCTATCTGCGGATCATCTACTTCAGTGTAAGTAGCACCATTCGCCGCGACATCAGCGAGTATTGTGTTAACTCCAATTAAGGAACTCCCGAGGTTGAGGAAGTGCGAACTGTCTTCGGTGGTTGCATAATCACCGTGCCAGTTGTAAATATAGTTGTCGGTGGCATCAAGCGTTGCGCCCCCAAGGGAAATCACATCCGTTCCGCCAACACAATCGATTGTGTGTACCGTAGCATCGGTGGTGAGATCGATTAAGACCACATCATTACCTGCCGTCAGGGTCACATTCTCAATTGACGAAAACGTATTGTAGTCGTCGGACCAGTTGCCCGTCGTTGAGTCGTACTGGTATAGCTCACCGTTCTGGCTGTCGTCCACCTCGACGACCACCCCCATACCGCTCGCAAGCGTCAGATGGCTGCAATCGAGGGTATCAATACCTGTGCCGCCGTCGTACGACGCCCCGTCGAATACAGGCGTTGGATCGCAGGATGCGGCAGCTTGAAAAGTGTCGTTTCCCGCGCCTCCATAGCAGGTGTCGGCACCGGCTCCGCCGATCAATGTGTCATTTCCATCGCCTCCCGAGAGGATGTTTGCCCCGGCAGTGCCTACGATGAGGTCGTCGAAGGCAGTGCCAACCGCGTTTTGGAAATTATTAATCTCATCGGCGCCAGTATCCGGAGGGCCGGCAGAAACACTATTGGCATTCAGCCAAGCGAGCCCCTGATTCAGGTCGATGGTCATTCCACCGGTGTCGGTGACACCTGCGTATGAAATGGTGTTTGCGTTGGTGCCATCGCCGCCGCCAGTAAAGATTCGACCGATCTGCAGGTTGAGATCGAATTCGTCCCCGCCGACAGAGGAGCCTTGAAAGGTACCAAAGTTCCAGTATTCGAATGTCGTGTCTCCCACCGTTTCCGTCATTCCGCTGGTCACAGTGAACTCAGAGGAGTCGCTAACGGTAAACTGCGCAGTCCGACTCGCGAGATCATCCGGCGTTAAATCGTGCAAATGAATGCTGTCCGTTGCGTCACTGAGGTCGATTTTATTTATTGTCTTAAAGGTGTTAACGCCCCATTGCTCAATCGAGCGCAGCGTATCGACCTCATGCGTTGTGTTGTTTGTGAGCGTCACATATGAGAGAACTCCGTCGGTATAATGCTTTTGTAAATCGAACGTCGTGTCATCAGACGCACCGGAATCTCGGGCAAGAAAGACGTCTGTGCCATCAGACGCTAGACCGTATTGTGAATTATCTATCGCCCCGCCATAGATAAGATCGTCACCAGCACCGCCGATGAAGGTGTCATTGCCGTTGAGGCCGACAAGAGTATTAGCTACGTCATTGCCATATATTTTGTCATTACCGGAACCGCCGGTTGCGTTCTCAATCGTCGCGGCGGATCCGAGCGCATTCATCACAACGTTGTCACCAATCACGGTGGAATAGACTTGACCCTCGACGTAAGGGTTGAAGATGCTCTCTGCGCTTGTGCTTGTACCCGCGCGAAGATCAATTCTAACGTCAGTCGAGACACCTGTTCCGACGGTGTACGTATCGGACCCTGCCGAATCCCATATAGTAACCAGTTGACCCGTGATCGTTGTGCCGCCGGAAACGGCGATCGTCCCATCGCCCGCTATTGTGTAGGTGGTATCCCCAGTGTTGTGCGCCGCCGCACCATATAAGAACTGTAACGTCGCAATGTCGTCAGGCATGGGCGTGGAGGGATCAGACAACGACCGGAGGTCCCCGTTAGGCAATGTCACAGTCGCATCGCGATCCGATACTGCCGTCAACGACACATCATAATTCGGATCAGCTGCGCTCCCGATGCCAAATTCGTAATTGGCGTCGTTTGGGTGAGAGATTCCAAGCGAGTGTAATATCTCGTGGATTAAGGTCGCCGCGTTGGTGCTGCCGAGAGAATAGTCGCCGACCGGGGAATAGATATCTGCTTCAGTAATCTGTGACCCGGTCACCGACGGGACCATTATGCCGGCCTCACCGGATGTGTACGTGCCACCCGCAAACACTAGCGCGGGCGATGTTTCATCATGAACAAAGGTTACATTTGCCACACTTGAGAAAAGGGCAAGAATAGCCTGTAACTGGGCAAGCGATCCAGGAAAGTCGGTCGCTGTGGCAGGAGCGCCCCCAAGGCCGGTGCCATCGAAAAAGGCATTGGCGCCTTCGATGCTGTAGTCAATCGTAGCCGCCGTCCCCGCACTACCGGTCCACGAGAAAGGACCTGATATGCCATACGATGAATACGTGTTCCAGTCTGTGAGTGATTTGATCCATGCGGGTTGGCTGCTTACGTCGATGGTCATGTGTCCTATTCCTTTTGTGAAAAGTCAGCGTGGAGGGCGTCTAGGATGCGCGTTTCATCCATGTCTATAACGTGATCGGGCGGAGTACAGCTAAGACGATACCCGTATATGCGTTTTGACTCCGTGCCGATAGTACTCCAGCCGGGGTTAGCGAGCACAATATAGTCATGGCCGGGCCTAAACAGTTCACCGCACTGGAGGGCAAACAGGGTCGTGCGGGATGTTTCGCGAGATGGGGGCCCTATGAAGTGATCGGCTTTAAATGTATCTTCGATATCGAAAACGATGGCTGATGAAACCTGAAAGTGTTTCTCCGGGCCAATGGCAGTATGACGAACCTCAACCACTCGCCCCTTAGCTGCGAGATGGTACGGCAGTGCAGCCTTAACAGACGGCGATGCGACCTCCAAAGCTTTCATCTCACTGAGCGCCGCGCTTGGTGACATGCCAGTTGCACCTAGACATGGCAAGTCTGTGAGGCGAATCGTTTCTGAATTAGCCGGTTCTACGGCAGCAAAGACAATATATTCTTTACCGGTTTGAAAGCGGTTGATTGGCGAGAAGAGCGTCACTTCAGATTTGTGTAGCTGGTACGAGTGGGAAAGCTTGTACCAGCGAGTGACCGTGAAGCGGGGCTCGTCGGGGTTATGCCCCGTATGTGCGATCCCGGAGAAAACGACATCCGCTAGCAAATAAGCGTCCTCGATCGGAACGAATGCACGCTTGTGTATACAAGAGTTTGCAATCGCAGTCCCTGAGGAACACACGGTCTGAATCAACAGAAATAGGAGTAGGTATAGGTAAGAGCCCGCACGCATGAGTTTTGCCCCGCTTTAGCGTGAGACGGAATGTGTCTTCGCAATCCAAGCACCTTCTACTAAAAGGGTCAATGGAAAACTGAATGTGTCGAGTGTATACGAATCCGGTTAAGGACAACTTAACGGCGAACGCTCGGAGGGGATTACTGTCGGCCTGAAAAGCAGCATTGGAACGCATACCATGGTATGTCACCAACTTGCTAGAGGATTGAAATGTCAGGAAAGGCTGCTTTCGGTAACTGTCGGATCCGATACCGATTTCTGATAATGGCTTTTCGCCATTACATCTTCGGCATCGGCCAGCGACGTTTTTGTGCGCGACTGTTGTAAATCGGCGCAACGTGCCCTACGGTTGCAACTGAAGGGAGTTCATAGAATCGCGGCACCCAAGGCACGTGCGCGATGAAGCGCGAGAGCTTCGGATGACGCACAAGAAACGGATCGACGGCCGAGTGAATAAATCGGCTGAAAGGTCCGGATGGCGGTTGAGGCGCTGCAACTTTGAGGAACTTGCTCGGGGCTTGTGTTGCGACAAACCGCGAGCCAATCACTTTCCCAACTTTGGCGGGGGCGGCCCGTCCCTCAATGACTCGTTGCGCTCAAGCTCTTCCTTGAGCTGATCCGCGATGATCTGCTCGCGAAGGCGTTTTGCAGCCTCATGGTCACGGATATAGCGTTCGCGCTCTTCATTGTGTTTGCGCTGCTCGTCCTGAAGGCGGAGGGCCTGGCGCTCTTTCAGGTTTTCGATTTCAAGCTGGCGGTTCTGTTCCAGAAGCGCCAGATAGTCCTTCCGCTCCTGGTCCTGGCGGCGCTTAAGTTGGGCAACCTCGCGGCGGCGTTCCTTTGCCTTCTCGGCGGCAAGCGCCGGGTTCCAGCGGTTCTCGATGGCCTCCATAATGCCCTTGATGCCTTTGCGCTTCTCGGCGTGGCGGGCTTTCAGGGCATCGCGCTCCTGCTGCTGGATGGCGTCGAAATCCGCGCTCTTCTGCGCGAACAGCTTGTCCAGCTCAAACTCCAACTGGCGCACCTGCTGGGCGTGGTACTCGGCCCATTTGTGCATCTCGTCGGCCTGCCGCTTGGCAAGATCCTTCTTCAGCTTTTCCAGTTCCGCATCGACCTGCGGCTGTGGCGCTTCTGGCTGTTTGGGGGCTTCCTGGGGCGGTAGGAATTTGGACGCCTCGACGCCCTTTTCCTTCGGCTGCTCGGGCGCGGCCTCGGCGGCTTGGCGGCGCTCGGCCTGGAGTTGCTGGGCCTGCTCGACGGTCGGCAAGGTATCCAGCGAGACCGGGGCCATATACGCCTCGATGTCGGCTTTTCTCATCTTTAATTGCCGGGCAAGACTGTGGATGGTGCCGTCATTGTCCACAAGCGTATAGCCGCGCTCGCCCTTCGCCAGAATGAAACCCGTTTCTTCCAGTGCGGACTTGAATGCTTGCGCGCTGTCGGCGCTCGCCTTTATCGCCGTCAGATCATCCTTCAGCTTCTTTAGCTCTTCGCGCTCAGACTTCTCAGGGGCAGCTTCTTCCACCTTTGCTAAAGCTTCGGCGGACAGGTCCGCCTTTGGCTTCTCAGACGGGGCTTCCTTCTTTGCCGCGCGGCGCCGCTCCGCCTGCAGCGCTTTCGCCTCTTGAACGGTCGGAAGTTTGGCGAGTTCAACGCCCGCCATGAAAGCTTCCAGTTCCTTCTTCTTGAGCCCCACGTTGCGTGTCAGGACGGATTGCCCACCCTTGCTATCCACGACAACGTAGCCGCGGTCGCCTTTTGCGAGCACATAACCGGCATCTTCCAGGGCGGCCTTGAACGCGGGACCGTTCTCGGCGGCGGCGCGCAGGGCCATGATCTCGGTTACGCGGCCTTCCTTCTGGAGCCCGGTGCGCTTTTGATACTGGTCCTCGTCCTGGCTCAGCTTTTCGCGGGGGAATTCCGGCTGCTTCTTGCGGTCGCGCTTGGCATGCTTGCCGGGAACGAAGTCATGCCCGAATTCCAGCTCCATCCGGTGGCTGGCGCGCTCATGGCCTACATAGTTGTAGGCGTCGGAAATCACCTTCATCTTCTCGACATCGGTGCGCTGCCAGACGACGTGGAGGTGAAGGCGGCCGTCTTTGCCGCCGTGCAGCACGACGGCGCGGTTCTGTCCGTCCAGGCCCAATTCCTCGCCCGCCAGATCGGCGGAGCGGAGCCATTCCTCACGCGTCATTTTGCCGGCATATTCGGGGGCGGGGCTGATCTCAAGATGATAGAGGCCGTCGCGCCCCTGCTTGGTCAATTCGACCGCCGATTGCCAGTCGCGGAAGGCTTCGACGAGTTGGGCAGCCGTGCGCTCGCGGTCATCGGCCTCCACGCCAATGGACCAGATGGAGTCCAACTGAAGCAGTTCGGCGGGCTCGCCCGTGTCGTAGCGCTCGACGCGCATAAGATACACGGCGAGCTGCTGCGGTCCGCTTCTGGATGCGCCCTTAACGATCACTCAGGCATGGTCCTCGGGCGAGAGGAATTTGCTTCCTCCCGGTGTCGGCTTAATGGGCTTATCGTCTCCTAAGCCGGTGTCGGGGCGCTCGGACGGGTGCAACGCGGCGCGGGCGTGGGTGCTTTCGATGATGCGCCGCAGGAGGTCCGCCGGGATGGAGACGGATTTGGCGGCGGGATTGGCGGCAAGTCCCTGGCTGGCGGTATCCACGAACTGATCCCAGTCCTGCATTTCGGGGCTCGGTTGCTTGCCCAGGGCGACAAGGGTCAGGTCCGTAATCCGGAGAATTTGCCTGAGCACAAGCCGAAGCTCGGGGAAGTCGTAGAAATCGCCCATATTGATCCCGCGGGCGATCTGATTGACGTTATTGCCGACGCTGCCGAGCATGTTCTTGACCTGAAGAAGGAGCTGCGCGTTGACGGAGGGAATGCGCATCGAACGCGCCCCCGGCCCTTCTTCGAGGGCCACGGACCGGATAAAGGCCCCGAAGCTCAGTCCGGTCTTTTTGGCATAGCCCGCCGCCTCGTTGAATTGGGCGCTGGTCCAGCGAATCGGGGTGATTTTTTCGCGTTGACGCTTCTCGCTACCGTGACGCTTTTTCTTGGCGGGCTGCTCGTCCGTCATGAGGCTCCTTTCGTTGCAGGGTTAAGTCCTTCCGGGGTGGCGGCGTCAATCACCGGGGGCCGTAAAGGGCGTCCCAGTCCTGGAGCAGTTGGGCAAATGCGGCCTCCAGGACCTTAGATTGGCCGTCCACGCCGGGATGGCGGTCGGCGATGGCGCGCATATGCGCCCGGTAGTCGGCGGCGAAGTTCTGAAGCCGGTTTACGAGGGCGAGAAAGGTGCAGGGCTCCGGCAGGTCACCCGAGGTCAGCGCGCGTACGCGGAAGAAGGTTTCCACATCGAAGCCCAGCATCTTGGCCTTTGCCTCGACAATCCGGAGTTCGTCCTCGGTCAGCTCGGTTTGCAATTCGATATACTCAGGCGCGCTCGTCATGGAAAGCTCCTTTCGTTAACGTTTAAGAGTGGGTATCCGGCAGTGACGGGGCGCTCCGCTCGCGCCCTTTCTCCTTACGCCGGGGCTCCGGAAAGCGCCCCTGCATGGGTCAAGGGGACGAGCCCCTTGGCGTCGCCGGGGACGAGTACCCCGGTCTGGGTCGCAGGGGCAGGAACGCCCCCGTCATGGTGTCGGAGCTCGAAGGCTCTGACGAGTGGGTGCCGGGACACGATAGTCCTGGCGAGTGGCCGTAGGGGCGCGATAGCCCCTCGTAGGGTCCAGGGGCAAAGCCCCGGTAGCTGGTTCTCAGGGGCGCGAATAGCCCTTGAGCGGTGTCGCAGAGGCAGAGCCTCCGGGCGGGTCCACGGGTGCCAAACCCTGGTCTGGAGGGAATGCAAACG
>Ga0070741_10000227_pt1 | contig 213784 bp, 173 predicted proteins | sample Coa_R1_4_FD_66440 | JGI IMG/M metagenome (GOLD analysis project Ga0070741, IMG submission 66440) | Surface soil microbial communities from Centralia Pennsylvania, which are recovering from an underground coalmine fire - Coalmine... | ecosystem: Environmental > Terrestrial > Soil >...
GGGATGGGACGATGGGACCTATGGGACCTATGGGACCTATAGGCAGAACGCAGTCGTTCCGCCCATAGGTCTTATTGGCCAGAGGTAGAACGCGGTCGTTCCACCCATATGCGAGGGTAGTGGGATGGGACGATGGGACCTATGGTCAGAACGCAGTCGTTCCACCCATCGGTCCCATAGGTCCCATCGGTCCCATAGTCCCATCGCCCCATCATGTGGCTATTTCGCCACAGTCGCGATTCTCCAGCGCCACACTTTTCGCGAGAGACAAAGCGGCCTTTGTGAGCTAAGCCATTGATTTTCAAAGCGATTGGCAACTTCTCGCTGAATGGCACCCCCCTCGCTCTAGTAGCTGGCCAGTCATGTTCGCTCAGCGCAAAACCATCAACACAACCGTCAGCATCACGGGTATCGGACTTCACTCCGGCATCTACACGAAAGTCGCGCTGCACCCCGCTCCCGCTGGAAGCGGAATCACTTTCGTCCGTGCGGATCTCGACGGCCTTCGCATTCCCGCTCTCCAGGCTTCGACCACTGCTCTCGATTACGCGACCACGGTCGGTAAGGACGACGTAGCGGTTGGCACCGTCGAACATCTTCTCTCCGCGATCATGGCGTGCGGGATCACCGATGTCGACATCAGGATCGATGGTCCCGAAGTTCCGATCGTCGACGGCAGCTCGCTTCCGTTCATGCATCTCATCGACGCCGCCGGTGTCCGTACGCTCGGCGCCGAGGTTCCGGTGCTGCGGATCAAGAAGCCGATCGAGATCGTCGATGGCGATAAAAGTATTCGAATTGCCCCGGCAAACCGGCTGATTCTCAAGTACAAGATCGATTTCAACCATCCTGTCATCGGCCGCCAGTCGATGCAGTTCGACTTCAATCACGACAACTTCCTGAAGAAGATCGCACCGGCGCGCACCTTCGGTTTCATGCGCGATGTCGAGAAGCTTCGCGCTGCCGGTCTGGCGCGCGGCGGGTCGGTCGAAAACTGCATCGTGCTCGATGATCAGGGTGTCGTGAACGGCGAGCTCCGCTTCCGCGATGAGTTCGTTCGCCACAAGATCCTCGACCTGCTCGGTGATCTCGCGCTCGTCGGGCGGCCGATCGTCGGCGAGATCACGGCCTCGAAGGCCGGCCACGCGATGCATTCGCGTTTCGTGGAGCAGATCCTGAAGGCCGCCGCCGAACAGGATGAAGACCTCGAGCCGGCCCGCGTCGCCGGATACGCCGAGGCGTAAATCTCTGGAGTGTGGTAAAAACGCCACACCGTGAGGCGACTCGCCCTCTGCATTCTTCTTTTTCTCGGAATCTCTGCGTTCGCTGCGCCGAATGAGGAACCGAAGATCGAGAACCTCACCGCGATCGCGAACGGCGGCAGCGTCTCGGTCCATTTCGATCTGGCCACGGCCTTCGACAAGCGGCGCGTCGACCAGATCGGGAGCGGCGCCTCGACGTCGATCACCTACGTCGTCGAGATCTTCCGCTCGCGTCCCTACTGGCTCGATGAGGGAATCGGGCGCACCCGCATCGAAGTCGCCGCGCAGTTCAACTCCGTCACGCGCGAATACCTGCTGACGTATCGCCGCGACCGCAAGCTGGTGAAGTCGCAGACCTTCACCGATCTCGCGTCGCTCGAGAAGGCGATGACGGTGATCGATGAGCCGAATCTCTTCGACATCGGAGGGCGGCGTCCGTACAAAGTCAAAGTGCGGGTGAAGGCCGATCTCACGCGCGGCTGGCTTCTCTACTTCATCCCGTGGGAAGTCTCCACGCGCTGGAAGGAGATCCGCGTCACTTCGGCGGAGGCGAAGCCGTGACGAGCTTTCGCGAACTGCTGCTGCGGTATCGCAAGGATCCGCGCTTCATCATCACGGCGCCGCTCGTCGTGCTCACCGGCACGAGCCTCATCTATTACGCGATCGAGCGCGCCAAAGAGTTGTCGCCCGAGGCGCTGTCGAGCCAGGTGCTGCTGTTCGTTCTCTGGAACATCAACGTCCTCCTCTTCCTCGGCATCCTCTTCGTGATTCTGCGCGGCATCGTGAAACTCGTGCTCGAGCGGCAGCGCGGAATCATCGGCTCGCGCTTTCGCACGAAGCTCGTGCTGACGTACGTCCTCAGCTCGCTCGTTCCGGTCATCCTGCTGTTTCTCGTGGCGACGGACTTTCTGCGCGTCTCGATCGACCGCTGGTTCAACACGCCGGTGCGGACGATCCTGCAGAACGCCGAGGCGATCGCGCAGATGTCACAGGATCAGGCGGCGAAAGTTGCGGCGGGCGCTGCGCGCGAAGTCGCGGCGACCCCCGCGGTCATCGACGCCGCACAGATGGACTCCGTCCTGCGCCGCGTGCAGCAGTTTCACGATGTCGACTTCGCCGCGCTCTATCGAGGGGCTGCGCTGGTGAAGATGCTCGCCGATCCGCGCGCGCCGCTGTTCGAAGTGCCGGAGCCCTCCACGCGCTTCTTCGATGAAGTGCAGGCGAAGGGGACGGTGACGAAGATCGATGTCGGCGCGAGCGGGAAGTGGATCCGCGTGGCGCAGCGCGTGGGCAGCGGACCGTACATCGCAGTGTCGGGCGTCTTCATCCCGCAGGCGATGAACCGGATGATCGACGAGGCGATCGTCGCGCACAAGAACTTCCAGCAACTCGATGCGGAGCGGCCGACGCTGAAGGCCTCGCAGACGATGCTCTTCCTCGCCGTCACGCTGGCGATTCTCTTCGGCACGCTCTGGACGTCGATGTATGCATCGCGGCGCATCACCGTGCCGATCAAGGCGCTCGCGGAAGCGACGGACAAGCTCGCGGAAGGCGGCTACGGGCACCGCGTCGATCTTGTCGCGACCGATGAAGTCGGCAAGCTGATCGACTCGTTCAACGACATGTCGGGGCAGCTCGCGCAGCAGCGGCTCGCGCTGACGGATACGAATCGGCGTCTCGACACGGAGCGCGCGTATCTCTTCACCGTTCTCGACTCCGTGTCGACCGGAATCATCGCGTTCAGCGATGATCTCGAAATCCTCAGCGTCAATCGCGCGGCGCTGCAGATGCTGCAGCTCGAGGCTCCGCCTCCGCGCGCCAGGATCCCTGACGTTTTTCACGGCGATCTTGCGCCGATGGCCGATGCGGTGCGTGAGCTGACGAGGCGCAAGTCGCGCGCGCGCGAGGTCACGCTGATCTGCGGCGGTGAGCTGCGCTACCTCGAGCTTTCCGCGGCGCGGCTCGGCGGCACGGAGAAGGGCTGGGTGCTCGCGATCGAGGATTCGACGCAGCTCGTGCAGGCGCAGAAGCTCGCGGCGTGGAACGAGGCCGCACGGCGTATCGCGCATGAGATCAAGAATCCGCTGACGCCGATTCAGTTGTCCGCGGAGCGCATGGCGAGGAAGTTCGGCACGAATGAGCCGGCGATCGAAGAGGGTTGCCGCACGATCGTGACCGAGGTCAGCCAGCTCAAGCGGATGGTGGATGAGTTCTCGCGGTTCGCGCGGATGCCGGCCGTGCATCTGCGCCATGCGCAGCTCGCCGACATTCTGCAGCAGGCGGCGAGTCTCTATCGCGATGTGAAGCCGGGAGTGACGGTGAGTGTGAATGTCGAGGAGGATCTCGAGCTGCTCATCGATCCGGAGCAGATCCGCCGCGCCGTCGGCAATCTGCTGAAGAACGCGGTGGAGGCGACGGAGTCGGGCGAGATTCGTGTCTCGGCGCGGCGGGCACCGCATCGCGTCGTGATCGAGGTCGCCGATCCGGGGCGCGGCGTGCCCGATGAAGACAAGGAGAAGTTGTTCCTCCCGTACTTTTCGACGAAGCGCCGCGGCACGGGCCTCGGCCTGGCGATCGTGCACCGCATCGTTCGCGATCACGACGGGCAGATTCACGTGCACGACAATCATCCGCACGGGACGAGATTCGAGATCGAGCTACCAGCGTAATGGCCAAGATCCTCATCACAGACGACGAGCCGTCCATCCGCACGACGCTCTCCCAGATCCTCGAAGACGAGGGGCACAAGACGACCGTTTGCGAATCGGGCGAAGAGGCGATCGCGCAGATTGCGCGCGATGAGTTCGATCTCGCCATTCTCGATCTCTGGCTGCCCGGAATCGACGGCCTGAGCGTGCTCGAGCGGCTCAAGGGATCGAATGCGGCGCCGCCTGTGATCGTGATCTCGGGTCACGGCAACATCGACGCCGCGGTGAAGGCCACGCGGCTCGGCGCTTACGATTTCCTCGAGAAGCCGCTCTCGCTCGAGCGCGTCCTGCTCACCGTGACGCACGCGCTGAATGATCAGAAGCTGCGCGAGCAGGTGCGCGATCTGCGGCGCGAGCAGGTCTCGCTCGAAGAGCTGCTGATCGGCGAGAGCGAACCGATCAGGAAGCTCGATCAGCAGATTCGCAGCGCGGCTCCGTCGAACAGCCGCGTCCTCATCACAGGCGAGAACGGCAGCGGCAAGGAGATCGTCGCGCGCACACTGCACCGGCTCTCGCATCGCGCGGAGCAGGCGTTCATCGATGTGAACTGCGCGGCGATTCCGGAGGAGCTGATCGAGTCGGAGCTCTTCGGTCATCGCAAGGGCGCGTTCACCGGCGCGATCGATGAGCGGAAGGGAAAATTCGAGCTCGCGGACGGCGGCACGCTGTTCCTCGACGAGATCGGCGACATGAGCCTCAAGACGCAGGCGAAGGTGCTGCGGGTGCTGCAGGAGCAGACGTTCCAGCGCGTCGGCGGACAGCAGACGATTCGCGTCGACGTGCGCGTGATCGCCGCGACGAACAAGGATCTCGAGGCGGAAATCGAAGCGGGGAACTTCCGCAGCGATCTCTACTACCGCTTGAACGTCATTCCGATCGAAGTGCCGCCGCTGCGCGCTCGCGGCAACGATGTGATCGTGCTCGCCGAGTACTTTCTCCGCCGCTTCGCCGCGGAGACGGGATCACCGCGCAAGAAACTTTCGGCCGCTGCCGGGGGAAAGTTGAAGACGTATCCGTGGCCGGGGAACGTGCGCGAGCTGCGCAACGTGATCGAGCGGCTCGCGATCCTCGTTCCCGGCGATACCATCGATGCCGAGGACATCCACCTCGGTACCCGCAGCGCGGTTCCGGCGGAGATCGCGCGCGACCTGACGCTCAAGCAGGCGAGGGACGAATTCGAGAAGCAGTACATCCTCGACCGCCTCCGCGAGTTCGGCGGCAACGTCAGCCGAACCGCCAAAGCCCTGGGCGTCGAGCGCAGCAACCTCCACAAAAAACTCCAGGCCTACGGCATCCGCCGTTAAGTTGGTTTTCGGGGGTCACACCTGGAAAATCAACTTAACCGGGCTTCCCTCGGCGGCGTTAAGTTGATTTTCCAGGTGTGACCCCCGAAAACCAACTTAACGTAAACAAAAACGCGGCCGGGAGGCCGCGTTTGACTTGCTGTCGTTTGGAGCGGGAAACGGGACTCGAACCCGCGACATCAACCTTGGCAAGGTTGCACTCTACCAACTGAGTTATTCCCGCGTAAGGAAGGCGAAGCTTAGTCAGCGAACTGGTCACTGTCAAGCTCCGCGCAACCGCCTCTAACGGAGCAGGAGCCGATCCTATTTCCTTCGCTCCCCGTCTGCTGCAGTCCGCATTGGAAAGCGGTGTCGCAAGGTTGCGACGAACGCGGCATCTGCGCGTTCCGACACGTACCCGAGCGGCGAGTATCCGCGCGACCATGCGACATAGAACGTGATGACGAGCGCGATCGCGGTGATCACGAAGTTCTGCCAGCCGTTGAGCGGCCATTGCCCATCCCACGTCAACTCCGGCGTGCGCGAGAAGGGCAGCAGGTAAGGGATCGGCCACTGATATCCGTCCGGTCCCCGTGCGCCCACGACATCGCCGAGGATGTGCGAGTGAAACGCGACGGCGGAGAGGATCGCCGTGAGCGTGCGCCGCCGCGCCATCGCGAATGCAAGCGCAGTGAAGACGATTGCGAATCCGATGTTGTGCGCGAGGATGTGGTGATAATCGGTCCACCAGAGCAGCGGGTGGTTCGTATTGCGCGTCGGTATTTCGACGAGCATCCCGAGTCCGTCGATGTCAGGGATCACCGCCGCGGTGGTGACGATGAGGCGCTCGCGCCTGTCGAGCGCGGGCGAAACGCTGGCGATGCACCATCCGATGAAGAAGTGCTCGATGACGTTCATGCAGCCATTGTGGCCGAATCAAAGATCCCGCCGCCGTCCAGCGTAGAATGACCGTAGCTCGATGCTCCCGCTCTGCATGGTGTTCAGCATGGCGGTGCTGCCGGCGATCCAAGCGGCGCCGCCCGCTCCCCGCCTGCCGATTGCCGCGGTCACCGCGCGGAACGCAGATGGCAGGAGCATTCACGAAGGTGAAACGGTCACGCTGGCCGGCACCGCCATCGCCGACTCTTCCACGTTCTACGTCAATCTGACGAAGTTCTTCATCGAAGACGACCAGAGCGGCATCGCCGTGTTTTCGCAGAAGGTGCTGGCGCCTCACGTCGCGCTCGGCGACGTCGTTCAGGTGAAGGGCCGCATCGTCACCTACCAGAGCTCGATCGAGATCATCCCCGAAAGCCTGGAGGTCATTGCGCACGGCCGCGTACCTCAGCCGCAGTTCGTCAGCGGCTCACAGTTGCTGCAGGACCGCTGGTACGGCCGGCTGGTACAGACGCGCGGCCAGGTCGTCGATGTCATGCAGCGTGCGCGCGGCAATGACATCCGCGTGCAGGCGGGACGCGAGCTGATCACGGTGCACCTCACCGATCTGCAGCGCACGCGGATGCCCCAGTTGGAAGTCGGCTCGACGATCGTCGTCACCGGTATCAGCACGACCTTCGTCGTCGCGCGCCGCCTCACCGCGCAGATCCTGCCGCGCTATCCCGCAGACATCGACGTGGTGGAGGCTCCTCCACTTTTCACACGCCAGGATGCGGAGAGAGCGGCGATCGCCGCCGGCTTTCTCATCCTGCTGGTCGTCACATGGAATCTGACGCTGCGGCGCCGCGTGCGGAAGGAGATGGCGCGGCATCGCGAAAGTGAGGGGCGTTTCGAAGCCGTCGCGCAGACTGCACCCGTCGCGATCTTCATCTATCAGGGGACAACCTTCCAATACGTGAATGCCGCAGCGGAGCAGATCACCGGCTATTCGCGCGATGAGCTGATCGGGCGTGAGTTCTGGGACATTCTCGATCCCTGCTATCGCGATCTCGTCCGCGACCGCGGCCTCGCGCGGCAGCGGGGAGAGGAGGTGCCTCCGCGCTACGAGTTTCCGATCATCCGAAAAGATGGTCGCCGCGCGTGGCTCGATTTCAGCGCCACCACCGTTCAGTACGGAGGAGCGCCGGCGGCGCTGGGAACGGCCTTCGACATCACGGAACGAAAGAACGCCGTGAGTGTGCTCGAGCAAAGCGAGAAGCGTTTCCGCGCGCTCGTCGAGAACAGCACCGACGCGATCGCGATGATCGACGCGACCGGCAGGCTGCTTTGGGTCGGCCCATCCACCGAGCGCGTCCTCGGATACACGGAAGCGGAGTCGATCGGCTCGCAATCGCTCGACATCATTCATCGCGACGACCGCCCGCGAGTCGAGGCCGGCTTTCAGGAACTGCTGCGCGATCCGCGCGGCCGTCTCATCGAGTCGTATCGCGTGCGCGCGAAGGACGGACGCTGGCTCTGGCTCGAGATCATCGCCACGAATCTGATGGACGACCCGGCAGTAGGAGCGGTCGTCGTGAACTATCGCGATGTGAGTGAGCGCAAGCGCGTCGAAGAGGAGATGCGGCATCAGGCGCTGCATGACACGCTCACCGGCCTCCCGAATCGCAATCTCTATCAGGACCGGCTGGGGCTTGCCCTGGCCAAGGCGCGGCGCAGCGGCAAGCCGCTGGCAGTCATGTTCGTCGATCTCGATCTCTTCAAGCTGATCAACGACAACCTCGGCCACATCGTCGGCGACGGGGTTCTGAACCAGGTCGGCCAACGAATCGTCGAGTGTGTCCGTGTGACCGATACGGTGGCTCGCGTGGGCGGCGACGAATTCGTCGTGATCGTGGAGGACCTCGAGTCGACCGCGAATGCGATGGAGATCGCATTCAAGATCCTCGAGCGGGTTGTTCAGCCGTACAGCGTCGATGGCCATCAGCTGCACATCTCCGCGAGCATCGGCGTCAGCGTGTTTCCGGATGATGGCGACGACGCCGACACACTGACGCGCAACGCCGACAAGGCGATGTACCGCGCCAAGGAACTGGGCCGCAACAACGTGCAGCTCTTCACGGTCGAGATGAACGAGCGGTATCGCAGCCGGCTGATGTTCGAGGCCGGCTTCCGGCGTGCGCTCGAGCAGCGCGATTTCGTGGTGCACTACCAGCCGATCTACTCCGCGACGCAGCAGCGCGTCGCGGGGGCCGAGGCTCTCGTGCGCTGGAACGACCCGCAGCGCGGGCTCGTCTATCCGGACGAGTTCATTCCGGCAGCGGAGGAATCGCGCATGATCATTCCGCTCGGCGCCTGGGTGTTGAAGAGCGCGTGCGAACAGCTCCGTTCGTGGCACGCCGAAGGATTCGGGCACATGCACGTGTCGGTGAATCTCTCCGTGCGGCAGTTCCATCAGCGCGATCTGCTGGCGATGATCGACAACGTGATCGCGGAAGCGAGGATCGATCCGGCGGCGCTCGAGCTGGAGATCACGGAATCGGTGGCGATGCAGAATGTCGAGCTGACGCGCACGCTGCTGCAGGAGCTTCGCGCGCGCGGCGTGGGGATCGCCATCGACGATTTCGGCGCCGGCCAGTCATCGCTGCTCTACCTCCGCCAGTTTCCGATCACGACGATCAAGATCGACCGAGTCTTCGTCCGGGAGATCACGACGAAGAAGCACGATGCGGCGATCGTCGGTGCCGTCATCCGGCTTGCGCACGACCTCGGCATGACCGTCACGGCGGAGGGCGTGGAGACGGAGGAGCAGCGCGACTTCCTCATCGCGCGCGAGTGCGACTTTCTGCAGGGATTTCTCTTCAGCAGGCCGGTGCCGGCGGACCAGCTGTTCCTTCCCTCATCGACGGCGTAGCTACCGAATCACCTTCATCGCTTCGGTCGCCATTCTTTGCGCGGCCGGGCCGGGATTGAGGCTAACTGCGCGCTGCACCACCTGGCGCGCTTCCGCGCCCCGCCCCTGCACCGCGAGAATGACGGCGAGGTTGCCCCAGGCATCGATGTCGTCGGGGAACAGCTCCACTTCCTTCCGGTACGCCTGTTCGGCCTCGGGGCCTCGCTGCAGGTGCAGCAGGGCTTCGCCGCGATCCGCCTGGAGGCCGCGAACCGAAGGCGTTTTCTCTGCTGCGCGATCGAGCGACGCGAGCATGCCCTGCCAGTCGCCGCTTTGTTTCTGCACGCGCGCCAGCAGCAGGAGCGACGCGGTACGCTGCGGCGCTCCCGCCAGGGCAGCTTCCGCTTCCTTTCGCGCCGCGGAGGAATCGCCGCGCGCGAGCGCGATGCGCGCCAGCAATTCGTGCGCGAGCACCGGCTCCATCGCGGCGGCAGTGGTTGCGATCGCCTGCGCCTCATCGAGATGCCTGCTTCGCATCAGCGCGTCCGCGAGCGCCAGCGCGACCGCCGGATTCGCTGCGAATTGCCGCTGCGCGTTCCGCAGCACGGCAATTCCTTCTTCAGGGTGCCCGCTCGTTTCCTTCGCTCGCGCGAGCAGAATCCAGGCGTCGAGAATCTCCGGCGCGCCGCGAGTCACGAGTTCCAGCATCGGGATCGCCTCCCGAGTCCCACCGGCGCGCGCCGTCCGCTCCGCATTGCGATACGCAGTCAGATATCGAATGCGCTCCTTCGGATCGGGATACGTCCCTTCGCCGGCAGGCGAACCGTTGCTCATGTATCCGAGCGACGCGAGCTTGCGCTGGTCTTCCTCGTCGATGTGCGAGGGAGCATTCAAAGGTGTGGCTCGCGCCGCGAGCGCCTTCGCCAGCGTCAGCCCTTCGCGGCGATCGCGCTGCAGGACATTCGTCGTTTCCTGCGGATCCGCCGGGAGGTCGTACAACTCGGCGTGCGGCGCCTCGATGTACTGATACCTGGCCGTGATGACCGAGGTGAGTTGCCGCCAGTGAAAGTGCAGCCGCTCGTAGTAACTCTCCGCATCGAGCTGCCGGCCGGGATCGGGTTTCGTGTGGAGCAGGTCGACGCCATCGAGATGCTGCGGCGCGGCGATGCCGGCCGCGCCGAGGATGGTCGGCAGTACGTCGGTCAGAGCGGCGAGGGACGCGACGTGCTTTCCGCGCTCGCCGTTCGGAAGCTTGATGATGAGCGGCACCTGCAGCGCTTCGCGGTAGACGAAGACGCCGTGATCGAGCTCGCCGTGATCGCCGAGCCCCTCGCCATGATCGGAGAGCAGCACGATGATTGCGCGGTTGTAGAGCCCGCGCCGTTTGAGCTCCGCGATGAATTTTCCGGCGGTATCGTCGGCGTAGGCGACCGCGGCGTCGTAACTCGCGCGTCCCGTCTGCTGAAATCGCGATGGCGCGCGGTAAGGCCCGTGCGGGTCATAGAGATGAAGGAAGCAGAACATCTTCTGCTGCGAGACGCCGTTCATCCACGCCGTCAGTGCGGCGAGCGTCTTCTCGCCGGGACGCGATGCGGTGATGTCGAGCGCGTCCCCCGTGTCGTCATCGTAATAGCCGAAGCCGCGCGCGATGCCTGTGTTCTTCCGCAGGACATAGGAGGAAACGGCGCCGCCGGTGGCGTAGCCATTCGCCGCGAGAATCGAGGCGAGCACCGGCAGCTTCTCGTTCAGCGCATAGCCGGCGTTGTCGCGCACGCCGTTCGACGCAGGCAGCAGCCCGGTGAAGATCGTCGTATGTGATGGCAGTGTGAGCGGCACGTGGCTCCACGTGTTGTCGAACGTGATGCCGTCCTTCGTCAGCGCGACGATGTTCGGCGTCAGATCGGCGCGCACGCGATCCGCGCGCAGCGTGTCGATGGAGATCAGGATGATGGGAGGGGACGGCGCGGGATGTCTGGTGCAGGCAAACGTTAGAGCGAGCAGCAGGCAAGCTGCAGAATTCAGAACGCGGCCGGCATGCATTTCGCGGTTAGCTCTCAGGATGGAAAAAGCCCCGGCCGCGGCGATCGCGGCCGGGACGAGACACTACTAGAACCGTGCACCGAGGGAGAAGTAGTACGTGCGCGGGAGCTGGAAGTCGCCGTTCGGAGCGATCAGGTTGGCGCCTGCGCTCGTCGTGGGATTTCTCGGCTGCCCGAACTTCGAGCCCTTCGCCCAGTTCACCCCTTCCACCGGCGTGTCGGTGAACGGATTGAACGCTTTCAGGATGCGGACGGTCGTGTTGCCGTTGGTCTGAGCCTGATTGTTGAATGCGTTGATGACCTTGCCCTGCACGAACAGCTTCACGGCGTGCAGCGGGATGTCGAGCGTTGCCGCGAGATCGGTCGACGACACATCGTCCCAGCGATAGATGCCGCGGCCGCCGAAGAAATAGCTGACCGTGGCCGGCGCGCCGTTGTACGAGAAGCCGGCCGGCAGGCCCGGATCGAAGGACGACGTCGAGAGCTGTCCGATCGCCGAATAGGGAGTGCCCGAGGCGTAGCGCTGCAGGAGGCTCAGATTCAGCGTGCTGCCGAATGCGACCGGCTGGTCGTAGCTGATCCAGGCATTCAGCTTGTGGCGCTGATCGCCGGGGAGATAACCGGTCGGCGCGTTGTTCGCGAATCCGCGATACTCCGGATACTGCAACTGCGTCTCGGCGATCGGGCCGCTGCCCGTCGTTTCCCCAAGTACGTTGCCCTTGAGCGTCGAGTACGTGTAGTTGAGGCCGAAGTTCGTCCGTGCCCACGGCTGATAGGCCGCCTGCAGCGTCGCGGCGTTGTAGGTCCGCTTGAAGTGATCGCTGTTGGTGATGTACGTGAGATCGAAGTTCTGATGCAGATCGATCGTCGTGCCCCCCTGCGTCACGATGCCCGGCACGCTGCCCGTGGTCTGATTCGCCACGAGCGCGTAGAAGTTCTTCCAGTTCTTGTGTTGCAGGTCGAGACGGACGTAGGCGTTCTTCGACACCTGCCAGCCGCCGCCGAACGAATACTCATCGACGCTCGGTGACTTGAGCGAGCCGTTGATCTTCGTCGCGATGCCGGCGATGTTGCCGAAGAGAGGCGCGTTGTTCGTGCCGCCGTGCGCAAAGAAATAGTCGAACATCTGCTGCAGCGCCTGGGTGGTGGTCAGCGAGTGGTTCTGGTTGATGTTCGGACCGGTGTACTCGTAGTAGAGGTACGACGGATTGCCGCCGCCCGACGCGCCGCTGCCGACCGACTCCGCGACGCGCGAGACGTAACGGCTGTAGCTGGCGTTGAGGCGGAACTTGCCGTTGCCTTGCGGGTCGAGGATCACGCCGAGGCGCGGGCTGAATGCGGAGTCGTTGGCGACGACTGCTCCCGACGAATCAGTGCCGTGGTTCTTGTCGTAGCGCAGTCCGATGTTGAAGCTCCACCGCGTATTGAGATCCCACTTGTCGTTGACGAAGACGGAGCGCGTGATGAAGTCGGAGCCGCGCGTCAGTTGGAAGATCGGGTTCCACTTGATCAGATCGCCGGTGTTGAAGTTCGGATGGCAGACGATGTTCGATGCGTCGTTGCCGGTGCAGGTCGGCGCGATCAGATCATTGTCCGAAGTTCCGAGTGTGTAGACGATGTAGTTCGACGCGGACTGGTAGTTGTTGGCGATGCGCTGCTCGGCCCAGTTCTCGTAACCGCCGACGATGTTGTGCGAGCCGAAGCCCTTCGACGCGAGGTAGTACGTCGCTTTCGCGCCCCAGAGCGTGTTGTTGCGCTCTTCGGGATCGCAGATCGCGCAGAAGATCGCGTCGCCCGCATACCCTTCGCCGGTGCCGAGTGCGGTGACGATCGGCGTGCCGGTGGCGGGTGTCGTGCCGATTCCGCCGCCGCCGACGAAGGCGAAGTACTTCTTCGACCAGTTCGCCTGCACGAGCAGTGACGAGCTGAGGATGCCGTTGTACTCGGCGGTCTTGATGTTGTTTGGATTCGTCCGGCTGGCCTCGATCGACGCCGTGTCGAGACAGGGTGCGAATGCACAGAAGTTGGTCAGCTTGCTCGTGTCGCGGAGATAAGAACCGACGAGGCTGTGCTTGTCGGTGAGTTGCGAGGTGAGCTTGCCTTCGAAGCGCTCGTCCTTGTTGCCGAACGTGAAGGGGGTATTGGCGTCGTTGCCCATCGTGTTCGTCTGGCTGCGGTTGGAGTAGCGTCCCGCGGTGAAGAACCAGAGGCGGTCGCGCACGATGCGCCCGCCGAGCGTGGCCTCGTAGACGGGATTCGTCTTGTCGGTCGCTTTCGAATTCGAGAGCCTGCCCTGAGCGGTCCAGCGATCGTTGGTGACCGTGTCGCGGAGCGAACCGCTGAAGTTGTTGCCGCCCGACTTCGTGATCGCGCTGACCACGCCGCCGGTGAAGCGGCCGTACTCCGCGGAGATCGCGCCGGTCTGCACCGTGGTCTCCTGAATCGCATCCTCGATGAAGAGGTTGTGCGGCTGGCCGCGCAGGTTCTCGTTCACCGACGCGCCGTTGATGAGGAACGCGCTGTCGTAAGCGGGAGCGCCGGCAATCTGAATGGCGCCTGCCGCGGCGCCGCCGCCGGCGGAGCCGTTGCTCGCGGCGTTGGAGACGACGACGCCCGGAGCGAGAGAAGTCGTCGACTGCAGCGTACGCGCAACGGGGAGATTGTTGACGACATCCTGCTTGAGGTTCGCCTTGATCTCGTTCGTCTCGAGCACGGCGGTCTGATTCGCCGTCACCGTGATGATCTCTTCCTTCGAGAGCTGCATGTCGGCGTCGGCGCGTGAAGTCTCGTTGAGCGCAACGTGGATGTTTCTCGTCTGCGCCTTCATGCTCTCGAGCTCGAACTTCACCGTGTAGTCGCCCGGCGGAAGTGCGCCGAAGTTGTAGTTGCCGTTCACGTCGGACGTGGTCGTGCGGACACCCTGCAGCGAGGGCGATGAGATGGTGATGGTCACGCCGGGAAGGGGAGAGCCGCTGGCGGTTACCGTGCCTGTGAGCGCAGCTCTCGTCTGGGCATGTGTGGCCACTCCGACCAACATCAGAAGTGCGGCCAGTGTGATGGATAGCTTTCTTGAGACTGACAAGCATGTCCTCCTGAATCTTTGAAGGTGAGTTTGTGAATGAAAGGCCGGTCGTGATGTTGTTGGTTCGCGGTCACCTCTTTCGTGGAGATCTCGATTGCAGACCCGGCTGCGTCACGCGACCGGCCGTAACCGTCGCGTCACAAGTCCGCGATTCCATGCCGGTTGTAAGTGCATTGCGGCGGCCATCGCGCCAGAGCGGGCGTATTGCGTAGAAAGCCGCGCCGTTGCAGCGGTTTGTGGTGCAGCGAGTGGTTAGTGGAGGTTTGCGAAATTCAAGATCCCGGGGGACCGATTCAATTCGCCGGAGCGCACGTTACGATCGCGTCACAGTTTCGACCGGGTGCAGCCGCTTGTTAGGCGCCGGTTACGCGCGCCACAGCCAGGGACGCTGCGCGTCGGCGACGGGGCGAAATGCGTCGGGGAAATGCCGCACCTCGAATCGCCATCCGTTCCAGTAGAGCGAGAGGATGTCGTAGCGCAGCATCGCCTCGGGATGGCGAGCCGCGTATTGCTCGCCCAGCCGCACGAGGCGCTCGCGCTTCGCGCGGTTCACTGCCTCGTAGCCCTCGCCGGCAGCGAGCGTCTGCCGCGTCTTCACTTCGACGATCGCCGCGATCTTCCCCCGCCGCGCGACGAGATCGATCTCGCCGTCGCTCAGCCGGAGGTTGCGCTCGACGATCGCGTAGCCCCGCAGACGGTAAAACCATGCAGCGCGGCGCTCTCCAAGCCTTCCGAGCTTCTTTGGCTCCATCAACTGAAGATACCTCGGCACTCGGCGCATGGTGCCCAGCGTCCCCGAGCCCCAGAGAGCCGGAGCTCGAAAACTCTACTTCCTGTGGAAGTGCCGCTCGATGTCGAGATGACGAATGTCGACGATGATCGGCCGTCCATGCGGGCAGGCGAAGGGATTCGACGACTGCAGCAGCTCCGCGACCAGCCGCGCCATCTCTTCGCCGCCGAGCGGGCGGTGGACTTTGATCGCCGCCTGGCATGCGAGCGACGCGCAGACCTTCTCGCGCACCGCAATCAGATGCGAGCGATGCTCATCGATCGAGGCATCGATCAGCTTGCGAAGAAACGAGTCGACGTCGTTCTTCACCAGTTCCGCGGGGAGGGCCGAGATCGCAAACGTGTTCCCGGAGAAGCGCTCGATCTCGAACCCGATCGCGCGCAGCTCGCCCGCGTGCGAATCGAGCACGGCGCTCTCCGACGCTCCCGCCTCGTACAGAAGGGGCGTGAGCAGCTTCTGCGATGCGGGTGCGTGCTGCGCAAGCCGCGCATGAAACCGGTCGTAGAGCACGCGCTCGTGCGCTACGTGCTGATCGACGATCCGCAGTCCACCGGGTGTATCGAGGAGGATGTAGCTGAGACGGTACTGGCCGATGACGCGTCCCTGCAGGTCTCCGAGTTGCGGAGGAAGCTCGATCTCCGGCTCCGGGAGTGTCGCCGTCTGCGCGGGACGCGGCGGCTGGACGACGGGCCGCTGCTGAAAGAGAGGCGTGTATTCGATGCGCGGCACCACCGGCGCGACCGTCGGAGGAATCAACATCGGTTCGTGCGAGAGCAGCCCCGAGCCTTCCTCCGCGCCGCCGAGGGCTTTTTTGATTCCCTGCTCGACCACGACGTGCACGATGCCCGAATCGCGGAAGCGAACCTCGGTCTTCGCCGGATGAACGTTGACGTCGACGAATTCGGGAGGCACTTCGAGGTAGAGCACGATGGCCGGATGACCGTCGAAGTCGAACTGATCCGCCGCGCGATTCGCGGCGTGCGTCAGGACGCGGTCCTTCACGAGCCGGTTGTTCACGAAGAAGAACTGATTGCGCCGGCTGCCGAAGCGGAGGCCGCGGGTGACCCATCCGGTCGCGCGCGCCTCACCGATCGTCGTGTCGATTTCCTCGAGGCTCTCCGCTGCGTCGTCGCCGAGGATCTGCAGGACGCGCTCGCGCTGAGTGAGGGTGGCGGGGACGTCGAGCACGACGCGGCCGTTGTGTTCGACGCGAAAGGCGCGCGAGTGGAGGAGCAGCGCGTAAGACGTCACGACGCTCACGATCGAGCGGAACTCGGCTTCGGCACTCCGGAGGAACTTGCGGCGCGCGGGAACGTTCTCGAACAGCTCGCGCACGCTGATCGTCGTGCCGCGGTCGCGCGCCGCGGGGCGCTGCGTGCGCTGGCCGGTGAGCGGATCGCATTCGATCTCGATCGCATGCTCGCTCTCGCCGTCAAACGTCGTGAGCGTGAAGCGCGAGACGCTGGCGATCGACGGCAGTGCTTCGCCGCGAAAGCCGAGCGTGCGGACGCGCGTCAGATCGTCGAAGAAACGGATCTTCGACGTCGCATGGCGTTCGAGCGCGAGCCGTGCATCATCGGCCTGCATGCCGCAGCCGTCGTCGCGAATCTCGATGAGCTTGCGCCCGCCGCTCTCGAGGAGAACGTCGATCGTGTTGGCGCCGGCATCGATGGAGTTCTCGATCAGTTCCTTGACGACGGAAGCGGGACGCTCGACCACCTCACCCGCCGCGATCTGATTGACGAGATCCGAGGGGAGGACGTGGATGCGGGGCATTGGGGAACTGTAGCAGACAGCAGGGGGAGGGGCAGGCTGCTGCCTTCGGCCTGTTAAGATGTTCCCGTGGCCCGGCGCATCGGTGCACTTCTCGCGATCATCGTCCTGCTCTGTCTGGCACTGCTGCTCGTCTGGCGTGTCTACATCCACAAGACTCAGGGAATCACCCCCGAAGAGCCCTCGGTTGTATCGATCGATCCGAACATGGCACGTCCCCTGCTCTAAATAAGTTCCGTTAGAGAAGTGAGGAACCCCCAAATGAAACAGTCCCTTTTGAGTCTCGCAGCGCTGGTCGTACTCCTGATGCCTGTCACGCTTCATGCGGATCAGCCCGAGGCAGTGGATCTGACGAATTCGTTCCGTGCGGCGGGATTGAGCGATATCGACCGGCTGCAGGTTTACGAGGTCGGCGGAATCGTGATTCTGCGCGGCCGTACCGACTCGAACCTCAAGGCCGAGGATGCAGGCCGCATCGCGACGAGTCTCGGTTACACGCGAGTGGCGAACCTGATTCAGCTCACGAGCGCTCCCGATGACGGAGTGATTCTCCGTGCTGCAGAGCGCGCGCTCGCACGCCACCGTTCACTGGATGGCTGCAAGCTGCGCGTCGACAGCCAGCACGGCGTCGTCCGCATCGCGGGCACCGTGCACTCCGAGCTGCAGAAGCAGGTCGCGATCGAGCTGGTGAAGAATGTCGATGGCGTGAGATCGGTGCAGTCGGATCTGACGCACTAGAAATAGTTTTGCGGGCTCGCGGATTCGCGGGCCCGCGGTGAATCTAACCATTCATTGCATCGAATCAGCGGACGAAAGTCCGCTTTTCTTTTTTGCAGGCGTTGAACGGCCGCGAGCCCACGCGCCCGCGGGCCCGCGCGGCCATCAACGCACCGTCCGAATCGAGAACCGCACCTTGCTCCCTTTCAGATTGTCGGGAGCGTGCAACGTGTGCGCATAAACGACGCTGAGCAGCACCTCGAAATCGCGTACGGCGATGCTGGCCTCCCCACCGAGGCCGGCGTCGACGACGAGATTCTCCGACTTCGTCAGTGCGCGGTAGTCATAGCCGACGGAGCCCGCGCCTACGTAGCCGATGCCGTACAGCGTGTTCCAGTGCAGCGCCATCGTCCGGTAGTCGCGATTGCGGAACACCGGCACGAAGTACTCGTTCGTCACATGCGCCTCATGGGTCCCCTCGGAATCGGCGCGGTCGCCGACTCCCTTGAGCGCGTCTCGCCCTCCCATCTTGAACATCTCGTACTGCGGAATCGTGTAGAGCGAGATCGCCGGCGTGGTCGGCGTCGTGTTCTCCGCCAGGCCGCGAGTGAGGAACACGCCGCCGTGCAGCCGCGAGACGAGGAACGACGTGCCGGTGATGTCGAAGCGGCGGAGCGCTTCTGATTCGAGTTTGGTGTAGTGGTAATCGCCGGTGGCAACCTTTGCCGATTCGGTAATCGCAGCGGCAAGTCCGAACTTCTGCGGACCGAGCTCGCGAAACGCCGTAAGTACGGGAACGATCCGGCCGCGCGTTTCACCGACGATCGCATTCATCCGCTCATCGAACTGCGTGCCGAACTGGTAGCCGAACTTCGTATAGATGTTGTTCTTGCGATTGTCGGGATGGGTGAGATCGCCGAACGTGAGGCGGTCATCCTGCAGAAGCCAGAAATAGCGGTTGTTGTAGTCGCGGGGAACTTCGACGAGGAGGAGACCTCCGCGCACGCGCTCGAACTCCTGCTTGCTGGAGGAGCCGACGTCGGGAAAGCCGATCGTGTCGAAGACGCCCAGGCGGTACGTGAAATTGCGCGCGTAGTACTTGTAGCGGAGGAACGTGGAGATGTCGCCGTTCACGAAGCGGTAATCGATCTGGCTCTCGAACAGCACATTGCGGATCAGTTTTCTGAGCCGGATGCTCGCCTGGCCTTCCGGAAGATAGATGTTGACGTAGGGAAGTGCATCACGCCTGTCATAGGCGCCCGCTGCAGTTCCGGACAGCGTGGGAGGAGGCGGCGTGGCCGGCGTTTCCTGCGGTGCGGTCTGCCCAAAGAGGCAGGTCGTGAGGGGGAGCAACGCGAGAACGGCGGTGGGGATGGTTCGCAGTCGCATAAGGCCACCTATGGTAAAGTCAACGAGTTGAAATGGTTAGGGAATCCACAGCCGAGCTGTTTGGCACACGTTTTGTAGTGCGGCGAATAGCTGCGACAGAGTGCGTGCGTACTTGCTTTGAGGAGGTGTGATTTTGTTCCGTCTACGTCGGCTGCTTCTGCCCCTATTGTGTCTTCTGGTCGCCGGGTCTGCATTCGCGCAGACTGGTGGTGCGACCATCACTCGTGATGATCAGCTGAATCTCGTTGCTCCGACATGGAGTGGTGAGACCGGTCTGTTCACCACGATCACCGGCGATACGCTGCACCGCGGTGATCTTTCGTTTGGTGTGTACTTCCAGGATTTCGATCTTCTCGCTGCACCGGCGCGCCAGTTTGCGCCGCTGTCGGCGCGCAAGTATCGCGATATGGGTTACGACCTCTATCGCGTGAGCGCTTCGGTCGGTTATGGCTTTACCGATCGTTGGGAAGGCTCGGTCATGGTTCCGTGGGACCGCCTGCAGAATCACGGAAATGACCGCGCGGGCTTCATCAACGGCTGGCTGTATCAGGGCCGTTTCACCGACAGCGGGTCGGGCGACGTTCGTCTGGCGACGAAGATCGCGCTGCTGGACAACACGAACCCCAGCAAGCTCGCGCTGTCGGGTTTCATTGCTCTGCCGACGGGCAGCGACAACAGCGGCATCGCGACCAACAACGCGAACTACGGCCTCGGTCTCCATTTCACGCATGGAATGGGAACGCTGTCGGGCACGTACGTGATCGTTGGCAAGCGCGACGCCGACAAGAGCAACCTCGGCGTCGACACCGATCTGCCGAACGAGATTCATCTCGACGGCGGCTTGAATGTCCCCGTCGGCTGGTGGCACACGACGAACTGGGTGAACGAGATCAACACCGTCTTCTACAACGGCGGTGACGTGAAGCCCAAGTCGCCGGTGTTCCTCGTGACCGGCATTCGCCACTGGTTCGGCACGAGCGGATGGGCGCTCAATGCGGGCGTCCGCTTCAACGCGAACAAGTTCTCGTATGACCACAAAGAGTGCCGCGTGACGGAGCTCGATGACTGCGCGCTCGGCGGACTCGTCGGCCTGACGTACTCGCCGGTGCACCTGGCCAGCGTCGCGCCGCCTCCTCCGGCACCGACTCCGGTTCCGCCGCCGCCTCCGCCTCCTCCGGCACCGGCTCCGGTTCCGCCGCCCGAGGCGCCTCCGGTGACGCCGCCGCATCAGCCGCAGGAACTGCGGACGGATGAGATTCACTTCGAGCCGGGTTCGGCGCGTCTGACGAACATCGCGAAGGCGATTCTCGACGACGTTGCACTACGCATGAAGCAGGAGCCCAGCTCAACGGCAATCGTCATCGGCTACACGGATGATCGTGAAGCGACGGGAGCGAATGCGGATCTCGATCGCCGCAGGGCCGAGGCCGTGCGCGATTACCTGGTGACGCGCCATGGCATCGACGCCTCGCGCATCACGGTCGAAGGCCACGACGGCCGCGAGCCGGTTGCTGACAACAGCACGGCGGAAGGCCGCCTGCGCAATCGCCGTGTCGTGATCCGGTTGATCATTCCGTAGTCGGAGTTTTTCGATGCATCACTGCCCCCGCGGCTCTACAGTCGCGGGGGTTTTCTTTTTGCAGGGAAGACGGCGCAATGAAGAATGCAGTGGAAGCGTAACCCGCGTTGAAACTGCCTACTCGACCCGTTTACCCCCGACGAAGGAGCCATCAATTTTGAAGCGCATCACCATCGCAGCAATCTTCCTCGCCGCCTGCACCGCCGCCCCGCCGCCACAGGTGCAGCCGCCGGTTAGCCCGCAGCCACCTGTTGCGCAGCTTCCGGCAGCGCCGAATCGCCTGACGCCGATCGGCACGCTGCCCAAAGCGATTCCTGATCCGAAGATCCGCGTCGGACTTCTCAGCGATCAGACCAGCGTGACGTTTCCGCGGATCGACGGCGGTTACTACCTCGTCAGCGATTCCGGGCCGTCTACGCTCAAGCGCGGCTTTTCGGTCACGGCTCCTCTCACCGATACGAATCTTCATTACGGAGTGCAGGTCGCCGCCATTTCGGACAAGTACAGCGCCGACGCGTTTGCGGCGAAACTACGCACCGATACCGGTCAGCGTGTTGACGAGCTGTTCGATCCCTCGGCATCCAACGGCGGGATGTACCGCATCGTGGCCGGTGATTTCTCCGACACGCGCTCCGCGCAGCCGCTGCGCGACGACCTGACCCGGCGCGGCTACGGACAGGAGATGATGATCGTCCGCCGCCCGACCGATACGCCGTTCGAGAAGAAGCTGCAGATCGTGGACGATGAGGGCGATCAATACACGATCGAAAGCCAGTCGCTCCTGGTCATGCCGGTCACGGAAGAGACGGTGGAGATCAACGACAAGCCGTATCGCACCGCGGCGCGGCTCTTCATCAACAGCCGCGGTCTTCTCAACATCATCAATGAGCTCGGCCTCGAGGAGTATCTCGCCGGTGTCGTGCCGGCGGAGATGGGGCCGAAGATCTATGACGAGCTCGAGGCGCTGAAGGCGCAGGCCGTCGCCGCGCGCACGTACGCGGTGCGCAACATGGGGCAGTTCGCGACGGAGGGGTACGACATCTGTCCGGGACCTGCCTGCCAGGCCTATCTCGGATTCTCCGGTGAGGATCCGATGTCGACGCGCGCCGTGAACGACACGCGCGGGCTGGTGATCACCTACGAGGGGAAGCTGATCGACGCGCTCTACACCGCGGCGTGCGGCGGCGAGACGAGCGACGTCGTCACGATGTTTCCGTACCGGAATGAGCCGTATCTGAAGCGGGTGCGTTGCGTGGAGCTGGAGATGATGTCCGTCGCCGGCCGCGCGGACAGCGGGATTCTCAACGAGATGCAGGTGAACGCGCGCGTCTTTGCGGCGATGGCCGGACTCGGCGAGAGCGGGAGCTGGAGCGCGCACGACGTGCAGAAGGCCGGCGAAGCCGCGATTCGCCTGATCGGCGAGCAGGCCGCCGCAGGCGCCGTGCCCGCCTCTTCGCGGAGAGGTGACGTGCTGCGCTACCTCGCGGCGATCTTCAGCCTCGACACCTATGGCCGCACGCTCACGCTGCCCGAGGACCGGAAGTACTTCTTTGCGCAGACGGCGGATCCGCAGCAGGCCGCATATGCCGCCGCAGCGTTCCTCATCAAGTATGGAGTGATGCCGGCGCAGCACATCGACCGCATCGACCTGAATGCGGCCATGCCGCGCGAAGAGCTCTATGCGCTGCTCGGCTCGTGGCTGCGCAAGCATGAGGCGCTGGAAGAGGCGACGGGAAAGATTCAATCGATCAACGGCCGCACGCTCGTCATGAAGGTCGACGGCAAGCCGGCTAACTTCTCATTGCCGCAGGGCATCCCCATCTTCCGCCGCCTCGGCGACCGCTATCAGGAATATGCGAATGTGCCGGTGATGGCCGGCGACCGCGCATTCGTGCAGCGCGGCGCCCATGGCGTCGTCGCCGTGATCGTGCAGGCGAATTACGACGGAGCCTCGTTCGACCGCACTTCGTCCTTTGCGAACTGGACGCGCAGCTACACGGCGCAGGAGCTCGTCGTCTCGATCAACAAGCGCCAGCCGATTCAGCAGCTCATCGATCTCAGGCCCGTCGTGGTCGACGCTTCACAGAGAATCGCCGAACTGCAGGTGATCGCCGAAGGGAACCGGGTGATCGATCTGAAGGGCCTGCCGGTGCGCTGGTCGCTCAATGTGCCGGACAACATCTTCGTGATCGAGAAGACGAAGGATCCCGATGGCAGCGACCGCTACACGTTCTTCGGCAAAGGATGGGGACACGGCATCGGCATGTGCCAGACCGGCGCGTACGGAATGGCCTTCCGCGGCTGGAGCTTCGAGCGGATCCTGAAGCACTACTACACAGGAGTGGAGATCGTTTCCATGGCTTCGGGGGTGCCGGGCCGCTAGGGTGAGTGCAGCGGAGTGTTAGGGGTGGCGACCTGACCATCACGGCTCGATGCCGAGAATCAGAGTCGACAGGGCAACCGCGATGCGGCGGTCGAGGGGCGATGCCGCCGGGAGATCGAGCACGTCGACTTCCGCCGCACGGTCTTCTCTGCGCACGATCCGGCCCGCTTCGATCGGACCCATCTGCAGGAGCACATCGGCGTCGTAGCGCCGGTTGAACTTCGCGGCGAATTTCCGGATCAGCGCGCGGCCTGCCGATTCTTCGACTGCTTCGCCGATGAATCTGCCGCGCGCGTCGTAGATCCGCCAGCGATTGCGGCCCAGCCGCGAAAGGAAGGAACGGCGGACGCGCGCGATGCGCACGCCATCCGTCGTCAGAATCGCGAAGGAGATCAGTGGAAAGGCGGCGCGCGAATCCTGCGCGATCGAGAGCGCGGCGTTCGGCCCGTCGTACAGCGTGACGCTCGTCGGCGGCACGAGCATCGCGATCAGCAACGCGAACGAGATCGACAGGAGCATCGCGATGAGCGCCGCGCCCGGCCGGTGCTCGGCGAAGAGGAACATCGTCGCGGCGGCGCCGGCGAGGAGGACGATCGCCGCCGTGAGGGCTGCGACGATTCCGACCACGCTCGCAAAGCTGCGATACGTCAGCACGACATTCCCTTCGTCATCGCGCACGCGGACCGTCTCGCCGGCCGGCAGGCCGGTCATGAATCGGAAGCGCGTGGCCGCGAACGGATCGCGGCGCGCTTCCGACTCAGGCTGTACTTTTGGGCGGGGAGGAGAGGACCCTCCTTCCGGCAGCGGATCGGGAAGCGGTTCGGTGAGCGGTTCCGTGGAGGGCTCGTCAGGCGGTGCCGGTGCCGGCGCGTCCAGGGTTATTCCGCTTTTTTTTTTAACTCTTCAGGACTGAGCGCTTCGTGCGGAAGAGTCTCCATGCTGAAGCGCTGGTTCTCATCGGTTCCGGCTTCGATGTCGCCGGCATCCACGGTCACCGTAGGCTGCTGCGGAATCGGCGTGTCGAGCCGCTCCGGCTGCGGCGGCGCATCGGCCTCCGTCGGCAACTCTTCCGAGAATCGTCCGTAACTGTTGCCGAGGCGGAGCTTGGCGCCGTGAGTGAGGGGGGCAACGCGGATGCGCTTGCCGTTCACATACGTGCCGTTTGCACTGGCGAGATCGTGCAGCACGAAGAATCCGCGCTCGAAAACGATCTCGGCATGATGTCGCGAGACCTTCGGGTCGCGGAGGATGATGTCATTCCCCGGATCACGCCCGACCGTGAACGGACGGTGCGTCTGAAGCCGGTAACTTTTCTCCGCGCCGTCCAGCCCGACGAAGAAGATCCTCGCCATTCTGCGAAGATTCTAGCAGGCTTGACCGCATAAACCGCTAATTCGACTCGGCTTGACGTGAGATGTGGGTCAGCAGATCGTCGATGGAGACCGGTTTCGTGAGCCACACGCGGATGCGCGGATCGAGCTCGGAAGGCTCCGGCTGACCGCTGATGACGATGACCGGAATCGACGCCGAACCCTGCAGGCGATCGAGCAGCTCGCTGCCGTCCATGAGAGGCATGAGCCAGTCCAGCAGCACGACATCGGGCTTCTCGTCGACGATCCGTTCCAATGCTTCCGCGCCGTTTGCGGCGAGCTTCACCTCGTAGCCGTGGCGATTGAGGCCGATGGCATACAACCTCCGGATGTCGGAGTTGTCTTCGACGATCAGCACGCGTGGCCGGGCTCGCATTCAGGGCGCGAGTGTGCAAGCGGTGGGCCGGGGAGTGCCCAGGCGCCCCAGCGCCCTCCCCCGTGATATCCTCCGCGCCCGAATCGGACATGAATGTAAAAAAACGTTTGCTTGACGGCGCACGGATGAACCGCGCGATTCGCCGCATGGCCATCGAGGTCGTGGAGAAGAATCGCGGTCTGGATGACCTCATCATCGTCGGAATCCGCAGTCGCGGCGTTCCGATCGGTGAGCGGATGGCGAAAGAGATCACCGAGATGGAGGGAACTCCGGTTCCGTTCGGCATTCTCGACATCACGCTGTATCGCGACGATCTCACGACGATCGCACCGAATCCCGTCGTGAAACCGACCAAGCTGCCCGAGCCGATCGACGACAAAGTGGTCGTGCTCGTCGATGACGTGCTCTACACGGGCCGCACTGTGCGCGCCGCGCTCGATGCCCTCATCGACTTCGGCCGTCCGAGAAAGGTGATGCTCGCGGTGCTCGTCGATCGTGGCCATCGCGAACTGCCCATCCACGCCGACGTCATCGGCAAGACGGTGCCGACGGATGCTCACGAAGTCATCAAGGTCAAACTGACGGAGACCGATGACGAGGACGAAGTCCTGATCATGGAGAAATGACGATCAGGCTGCTGCCTCGCAAGTAACGAATGCGTACTCAGACTTCAGCACTGCGATCGCGCCATCTTCTGGGCATCGAGCCCCTTTCTCCCGAAGAAATCACACTCATCCTCGACACCGCCGAAGGCTTCAAGGAAGTCAGCGAGCGGCCGGTGAAGAAAGTGCCTGCGCTGCGCGGGCAGCTCGTCATCAATCTCTTCATGGAGGCCTCGACGCGCACGCGCGTCTCGTTCGAGATCGCGGAAAAGCGCCTCTCGGCCGACACGCTCAACTTTGCGGCGTCGGGATCATCGGTCGAGAAAGGTGAGACGCTGATCGACACGGCCGAAAATCTGATGGCGATGCATCCCGACATGATCGTCATCCGCCACAAGCATCCCGGCGCGCCGAAGATGCTCGCCGACCGGTTGCCGGCGTCGATCATCAACGCAGGCGACGGTGCGCACGAGCATCCGACGCAGGCCCTGCTCGATGCATTCACGATCCGCGAGCGCTTCGGCCGTCTCGCGGGCCTCAACATCTCGATCATCGGCGACATCGCGCATTCGCGCGTCGTCCGCTCCAACATTCATCTCCTGACGAAGATGAAGGCGAACGTCACGATCGCCGCGCCGCCGACACTCATTCCCGCGGAGATCGAGAAGATGGGTGTGCGCGTGGTGCACTCGCTCGATGAAGCGATCGAAGGGGCGGACGTCGTGATGATGCTGCGCATCCAGCTCGAGCGGCAGGGAAAGCTCAGCTTCCCCTCGCTGCGCGAGTACTACAACACCTTCGGCCTCACGCCGGAGCGGCTGCGCCGCGCGAACAGGAACGCGATCGTCATGCATCCCGGCCCGATGAACCGCGGCGTGGAGATCGCGTCCGACGTTGCCGACAACGCGGAGCGCTCGGTCATCCTGCAGCAGGTCACCAACGGCGTTGCCGTCCGCATGGCGGTTCTCTATCTCCTCGGAGGAGCACACGTTGTCGAGTAGCGTTCTCATCACCAACGGCCGCGTCGTCGATCCGTCGCAGGATCTCGACGGGAAGCTCGACGTACTGATCGAAGATGGTCTCGTCACGAAAGTCGATCGGAAGATCAAGGCGAACGTGACGGTGATCGATGCGGCGGGACTCATCGTCACGCCCGGTTTCATCGACCTGCACACGCATCTGCGCGAGCCGGGACAGGAACACAAGGAGACGATCGCCACCGGAACGCGCGCCGCCGTGGCCGGCGGCTACACCGCCGTCTGCGCGATGGCCAATACCGTTCCGCCGAATGACGAGCGCGCGGTGACGGAGATGATCATCGCCGAAGCGGCGCGCAACGGCGCCTGCCGCGTGTATCCCGTCGGCGCCGTGAGCCGCGGGCTGGAAGGGAAAGAGCTCGCCGAGCTCGCCGATCTGCGCAGCGCAGGCTGCGTCGCTGTCAGCGACGACGGCAAGCCCATCGCGAATGCGCAGTTGATGCGCCGCGCTCTCGAGTACTGCTCGATGCTCGGCATTCCGGTCGTCGCCCATGAAGAAGACGCGAACCTGAACGAAGGCGGCGTCATGCACGAGGGCTACTACTCGACGCTCCTCGGGATGAGCGCGATTCCGGCGGCGTCGGAAGAGACGCTCGTCGCGCGCGACGTCATCCTCGCCGCACTGACGAAGTCGCGGCTGCACATCGCGCATCTGTCGACTGCCGGCGCGATCGACGCGGTTCGTGCGGCGCGCAAGCGCGGCGTGCAGGTGACGTGCGAAGTGACACCGCACCACATCGCGCTCGGCGACGACTCGGTGCAGTCGTTCTCGACGAACCTGAAGATGAATCCGCCGCTGCGCTCGGCCGAGCATCGCGAAGCGCTGCTGGAGGCGATCGCCGACGGCACGATCGACGCGATTGCGACCGATCATGCGCCGCATCATTTCGACGAGAAGAACGTCGAGTTCGATCTCGCGCCGTTCGGCGTGATCGGACTGGAGACCGCCTTCGGAGTCTGCTACGACCGGCTCGTGCGCGAGAAAGTGATCGCCCTCGGGCGTCTCGTTGATCTGCTCTCCTGCGGCCCGGCGCGCACCTTCCGCCTTCCCGGCGGCACGCTGCGCGAAGGCAGTCTCGGCGATGTGACGATTCTCGATCTCGACACGCGTTACGCAGTGACGAATACGTTCGCGTCGAAAGCGTCGAACTCGCCGTTCATCGGCGAGACGTTCCACGGCCGTGCGGTGATGACGATCGTCGGCGGCAGCGTGAAATTCGACATCCGCCCCGGCGTCGCACCGGCGAAGCCTTCGAAGAAGACGGCGAAGAGATGAGCGACGGCGGGAAGAAGCGGATCGTCATCGTCGACGATTCGCCGGCGTATTGCGACCTCTGGTCCAACTTCATCACCGAGCGCTACGAAGAGAAGGCGCAGGTCGAGACCTACAGCCATCCCTACGAGGCACTGCCGAAGATCGACGCGTCGATCGATCTGCTGATCGTCGATCTCGAGATGCCCGGCATGGATGGGAAGAAGTTCGTCGACTACGCGCATCTCAAAGGTCTGCCGCCGCGCAGAATCATCGTGACTTCCTCGCACTCCGCCGACGAACTGCACCAGCGCTTCCGCCTCGGCGAAGCGATCGCCGTGATCAACAAGACCGAGGCGAAGCAGCAGGAGGCGTTTCTGATGATTCTGGACAGCGTGATGCGGAGATAGGACTTATGGGACGGATGGGACCGATGGGACGGATGGGCCCATCAGTCCCATCCGTCCCATCCGTCTCATCCGTCTCATATAATCTCCCCGTGACGTCTCCCACTCCTGCCACCGCACCTCCCGAACAGCAGCCGCAGTTCGCGCTGAACGATCTGCTGGTGTACATGGCCAAGCAGCAGGCTTCGGATCTTCATCTCAAGCCGATGCGCCCGCCGCTCATTCGTGTGAAGGGGCAGCTCGTGCCGGTGGGGAGCACGCCGCTGAAGCCGGCCGATCTCGAGCGGATGCTGCTGCCGCTGCTCAATCGTGTGCAGCGCGAGAAGTTCGATCATCTCAACTCGGTCGACTTCGGCTATGGCGTTCCGGGCGTCGCGCGGTTCCGCGCGAACTGCTACATGCAGCGCGGCACGGTGGGGGCGGTCTTCCGCCGCATTCCGATCCAGATCATGCAGATCGATGCTCTGGAACTGCCGCAGGCGATCCGCGACATGACGCAGATTCCCGACGGACTCGTGCTCGTCACCGGTCCGACCGGCTCCGGCAAGTCGACGACGCTCGCGGCGATGATCTCCGAAATCTCGGAGAAGGAGCCGCTGCACATCGTCACGATCGAGGATCCGATCGAGTTTCTCTTCACCGACAAAGTCGCGGCGATCTCGCAGCGCGAGGTGGGCAGCGACACGCCGAGCTTCAAGGAAGCGCTGCGCAACGCCATGCGCCAGGATCCCGACGTGATCATGGTCGGCGAGATGCGCGACGTCGAAACGATGCAGACCGTGCTGACCGCGGCGGAGACAGGACACCTCGTCTTCTCGACGCTGCACACCAACAACGCATCGCAGACGATCGACCGTGTGATCGATGCATTTCCCGTCGATCAGCACAAGCAGATCCGCTCGCAGCTCTCCCTCGTGCTGCGCGGCATCATCTCGCTCAAGCTCGTCAAGACGAAGGATGGGAAGCAGACTGCGGCGGTGGAGATTCTCAAGAACTCGCCCCGCATCGCCAAGCTCATCGAAGAGGGAGCATCGAAGGACATTCACGACGAGATCGAAAGCTCCGTCGGCCTGTACCGGATGCAGTCGATGAATCAATCGCTGATCGCACTGCTCGTGCATCAGAAGATCACCTATGAAGATGCGATGGCGCTCTCGAGCGATCCCGACGATCTCTCGCTGAAACTGCGCAAGCTGTTCCCGCAGATCGAAGAGCGCGTGAGGCAGGGAGGAGACATGGCCCCGAGTTACTCCGATTTCTCGCAGATCACGGAGCTGATGGACATCAAGCGGCTCTATGAAGAACAGGAAGTGAACTGGCGGCAGCGGCTCGCCGAGAAGGACGAGGAGCTCGAGAATCTCCGCCACGACATGGAGTGGCGCGTGCAGCAGGCGGCGCAGCAGGCGTCGGCCTCGTCGGGCGCCGAACAGGAAGTCGCGCGGCTGAAGGCGGACAACGAGCGGCTGCGCGCCGAAGCACAGGCGAAGATCACGCAGCTTCAGGAGCGCATCAAGGAGCTCAACCAGAAGCTGATGGCCTCGCAGCCGCAGGTGAAGAGATAGCGTGGCGACGAAGCCTTCCAGAGAGCTCGAGACGTTTCCGAATCCGAATCCCGAGCGCGATTACGAGATCTCGTTCGAGGCGCCGGAATTCACCTGTCTCTGTCCGATGACCGGACAGCCCGACTTCGCGACGATCCGCATCCGCTACACGCCGGATGCGAAGTGCGTCGAGCTGAAATCGCTGAAGCTCTACCTCTGGTCCTTCCGCGATGAAGGCACGTTCCACGAAGCGGTCACGAACCGCATCGCGAACGACATCATCGCCGCGATCGATCCGCGCTTCCTCGAAGTCGAGGGCGATTTCTACATCCGCGGCGGGATCAAGACAAAGGTAAAGGTCACGCATACGAAGTAGGTGTAGGACAGGCGCCCTCGCCTGTCGGGGCCTCGCCAGGGGACAGGCGAGGGCGCCTGTCCTACACTCCATGATCTCTTCGCAGGCGCCACATCTCGTCGATCTTCCGCACGAACGCTGCGCTGCCTGATTCCAGCCATTCGGTGAGGATGTCGACGGAGACTTCGTCGAGCGCCTCGACGATCGAGAGGCTCGCTGCCTCGGCGATGCGCTCGAGCGGCTTGTCGAGCTCCGCGACGATGCGCGCGGAGCGCGCGAGCGTGCCGGCGAGCTCGGGCTCGTAATCCATCGCAATCATGCGCGAGGCCGCGAGCGTCAGGACGATCGCGCCGTTCCAGTTCGAACGCTGCTCCCAATGCGGCGGGATGATGAAGTCCGCCATGCCGTGTTTCGCGGCGAGCGCCGCGATGTGGCGTTCTGTCGCCGTGTGGATCGGCTCGAGGTCCGCATGAAACAGCATCTCGTACGTTTCGTCGTCGGTGCCGAGTGCATGTTTGGCCGTGGCGTCGAGCTCGATGCTCACGGCGGCGAGAAACCGGGCGCCATGTTTCCGGGCTGACGCTGCGAGTTCGTTCAGGACGTCCAGCTTCGTAGTGACCGGATACATCACCGGAATGACGGCGCCCCATCGGTATCCCGATGCGGCTTCGAACGCTGCGGAGTTCGTGAGAGCGAGAATTGCCTCGGCCGGCAGTCTTTCCGGTACGACATCGGTCAGGAGAATCGGATCGCCGGCGAGGTTCGCGATTTCTTCGCCGCGGCGGAACACCGTCTCGGCGGTTCCCGTCGCCTCGATGAGCACCGGCCCGTCGATGCGCGGCGGCAGCTCGATGCGCTCGCAGACCGTGACGTCGAGCCGCTCTCCGGCGGTCGCGCGCAGCGTCAGGTAATCGATCGCGATCGGTGTCGTGCGGCGGCTCGAGTAGGGAGAGACCGTCGTCGCCGCCCAGAACGGCGGCTCGGGAGCCGCGAGGCGGCGCACACGGAGTTGCGGCGTCTTTCGATAAAGGATCACTTGCGGATGTAGGGTGCCACAAGTGCCTGCAGATGCTTCGCGATCATGTCGAACTCGAGGTTCACGCCGTCTCCGATCTTCGAGGTGCCGATGGTCGTCCGGCGCAGCGTCTCGGGGATCAAAGCGGCGCCGAAGGAGCCGGGATCAGGATCGACGATCGTCAGCGAGACGCCGTCGACGGCGATCGATCCCTTGGGAACGACGAGCTCCGCATACTCGCGCGGAAAGCCCCAGCGATACACCGCGAACTCGCCTTCATCCCGGGTGGAGAGCAGTGTTCCGACCGTGTCGACATGACCCTGCACGATGTGTCCGCCGAGGCGGTCGCCGACCGCGAGGGCGCGCTCCAGGTTGACGGTGCAGCCGGTGGTTAGAGTCCCGAGGGTCGTCCGCGCCAGCGTCTCATCGGAGACGTCGGCAATCACGATGTCGCCGCCTTCCGGCAGCATCGTGAGGCAGACGCCGTTGACCGCAACGCTCTCTCCGCGATGGAGGTCGAATTCCGAAGGCACGCGCAGCCGCAGACGCGCCCCTTTCTCGTGGCGTTCGAACGAAGCGATCGTGCCGCTGTGAAGGATGATGCCTGTGAACATAGTGATGAGTGACGAGTGATGAGTGACGAGTGACCAGTGACCAGTGCTGAGTACTGAGTGCTGAGTGCTGAGTTATGACTGATTCAACTCATCACTCGTCACTCATCACTCATCCCTCATCCCTCATCCCTCGCTGCTGGGATACGCTGTGATCATGATGTCGGATCCGACGATCTCGGCCCGATCAAACCGAAAGCGGTATGCATCTGTCAACCTGCTTACCGGTTCGCCGGAGAAGATCGATGGAGCTTCTGCTCCGCCTACGATCACCGGCGCGGCGAAGACGATCATCTTCTGCCATAACCCGCGGCGGATGAAATCGGAGTGGACGAGCGAGCCCCCTTCGACGAGGAGAGAGCGAATGCCGCGCGCAAACAGTTCGCGCAGCACGGCGATCAGATCGAGGCGCCCGGAGGGTGCGTTCATTTCAACGACCTCGACGGAGGACGCGAGATCCTGCGGCGCGCGCGGCGTGAAGAGAATCGTCCGGCCGCCGTCGGCGAACATCTGGGCATGCGCCGGTGCATCGCCTGCCGCATCGAGCACCACGCGCGTGAACGGAGTCACCGACGTCGAGACGCCGAGGCGGCGGGTGAGGCGGGGGTTGTCGGCGATGAGCGTGCCGCTGCCGATCGCAATCGCGTCGTACTCCTCGCGCAGCAGCAGACTCCGCTCGCGTGCTTCACTCGAGGTGATCCACTGGCTCTCGCGGGTCACCGTGGCGAGTTTCCCGTCGAGTGTCATGCCGGCTTTCAGCAGCACGAACGGGAGCTGCTGCGACATCGCCCATGCGAACTTCTCGTTGAGTCTCCGCGCCTGGGCTTCCAGGACTCCGACGACGACTTCGATTCCGGCGTCGCGCAGTTCCTGAATGCCCCGCCCGTCGACGATCGAGTTCGGATCGCGCATCGCGATGACGAGCCGCGCGATGCCTGCGGCGCGCACCGCCTCGGTGCATGGCGGCGTGCGGCCGTGATGGCAGCAGGGCTCGAGCGTCACGTACATCGTCGCGCCGCGCGTTTCATCGCCGCATCGACGGAGAGCGGCGACTTCCGCATGGGCCTCGCCGGCGCGCTCGTGAAAGCCTTCGGCGATGATCGCGCCGTCGCTCACGATGACGCAGCCGACCATCGGATTGGGGCTGACGCCGTAGCGGCCTCGCTCGGCGAGATCGAGGGCGCGGCGCATGAAGATCTCGTCGTTCACGCGCCGCGCATTGTAAGGCGTGTAGGACAACCTGAGAGGTTGTCCTACAGCCGTTCACGTCAGGGAATGCGCAGGAAGCGGTAGCCGGACAGCGACTGGCTTCCGCGGCCGCCGCCGCTGCTCGTCACGTAGATGCGGATCGTCGTGCCGCCCTTGAGCCCATCGACTGCCGCGCGGAAGTCGGCTGCGTTGTTGATCTTCTGCCCCTGCACTTCGCTGATCACGTCGCCTTCGGCGATGCCGGCTTCGCCGGCGGGCGAGACTTCCTTCACGCCGGTGACGACGACACCCTTGACGCTGTCGCCGAGGCCGTAGAGCTGGCGGGTCTGCGGAGTGATCTCCTGCACCGAAACGCCGAGGCGGTTCTTCGTCGGGCCGTTGTTCTCGGTCGCCGACTCTTCGCTCTGATCGCCCTCATTCGGGCGCTCTGCGGTCGTTGCGGTGACGGTCTTGCGCTGGCCGTTGCGGATCAGCGTGATGTTCACCTTCGTGCCGACGGGCAGATAGGAGATGTAGTCGATCAGCTCGCGGTTCGTGTTGATCTTGCGGCCGTCGATCTCGATGATGACGTCGCCCTTCTCGATGCCGGCTTTGTCAGCGGGCTTGCCCGGCTCGACCTGCTGCACGAGTGCGCCGCGCGCTTCCGGCAGATTGAAGGCCTGCTTCACGTCCTCGGTCACCTCATAGATACCCATGCCGAGGTAGCCGCGGACGATCTTGCCCTGCTTGAGCTGCGGCAGGAGCCGCTTCGCCGTGTTGATCGGAGTCGCGAAGCCGATGCCCTGCGCGCCGCCGCCGCGGATCGCGGTGTTGATGCCGACGACTTCACCGTTGATGTTGATGAGCGGGCCGCCGGAATTGCCGAAGTTGATGGCGGCGTCGGTCTGGATGAAGTTCTCGAACGAGCGCGTCTGCGTCGAAAGGCCGAGTGAACGCCCCTTCGCGGAGATGACGCCGACCGTGAGCGTGTTCTCGAACTCGAACGGATTGCCGACGGCGATCGCCCAGTCGCCCTTGCGAATGCGGTCGCTGTCGCCGAGAGGAATGTTCGGCAGATTGCCGTTCGACTCGATCTTCAGCAGGGCGATGTCGGTCGCGGCGTCGTGCCCGACGATCTTCGCTTCGACGGTGTGCCCGCCGTTGCCGTTCTCGTCGGCGCCGTAGTGCACTTCGACTTTCGTCGCCCCTTCGATGACGTGATTGTTCGTCAGGATGTAGCCATCCGGCGAGATGATGAAGCCCGAGCCGCCGCTGCGCTGCGCGTGCTCGTCGTCATCATCGTTCGGCGTCTGCTGCATGCCGCGCCGGCGCGGTGTCTGTCCCGGATTCGGGAAGAAGAACTCGAACGGGTCGAACCCGCCGTGCTGCTGGCGCATCTCGCTGCTCTTGACGATTTCTGTCGAGCGGATGGAGACGACCGCGGGCATCACGCGGGCGGCGACATCGGCGAACGACGGGATCGTCACGCTCGTGACCGGCCCGGACGACGTCTGGATTTGTGGAGCGGGTTGCGCGTGTGAATTGCGCATCAGACCGAGATCGGCGCTGATGATCACCCCGAACGCGACCGAGGCGATGACGATGGCGATGGTCGACAAAATTCGTTTCGTCGATGCTGTCATGACTATTCGAACTCCTCCTGGGAACTCTGAACGTGTGTAGGAAACAGAGCGCGCCCGCGCGGAATTGCGAACGGTGGAGCGCGCACCTTCTACCGTATCAGACGTAACGATGCATTAGGTGGTTCGCTGATGGGAGTTACGAATCCGGTGACAAATCGTTGAACAGTGTGTACGACAGGCGCCCTCGCCTGTCGGCTCTTGATGGGACAGGCGAGGGCGCCTGTCCTACACGGCGAGGGCGCCTGTCCTACACACGACGAAGGCCTCGCCGGGACTGCGCGAGGCCTTGTTCTTTCACGAAGGGGCCGGGGTCAGACCGTTCGTCTGCCGGCGATCAGCCTGTAGATGAAGAGGAGGACCATCGCTCCGATGATGGAGCCGATCCACCCCGCCGTCTGTTCATTGTGACCGATCGCAGAAGCGAGAAAACCACCGACGAACGATCCGGCGATGCCCAGCAGAATCGTCACGATCCAGCCGCCCGGATCATTGCCCGGCATGAGGAACTTGGCGATCGCGCCGACGATCAATCCGAATAAGAGCCATCCAAGAATGTTCATGTCTCCTCCACAGTTTGGGCCGGCGCATTGATGGCGCCGGCTCCTTATGGTTGAGCAATGGGAGTGCCATGCCTGTTATTGTTCGCCCATGGCCCGCAAGCGCATCGGCATTCTCACCGGCGGCGGCGATTGTCCCGGCCTCAACGCAGTCATTCGCGCGGCCGTCCGCACCGCGATCCGCGATTACGACTTCGAAGTTCTCGGGATTCAATTCGGATTCGAGGGACTTCTGACCAGCTCAGCAATTCCTTTGTCGGTCGAAGCGATCCGCGGCATTCTTCCGAAAGGCGGCACGCTGCTTCGCACCACGAATCGCGGGAATCCGTTCGAGTATCCGGCGATGAAGGATGGCGAGCGGATCTGTGTCGATCGTTCGGCGGAATGCGTCGAGAACATTCATAAGCTCGGCATCGACGGCATCATCGCGATCGGCGGCGACGGCACGCTCAAGATCGCGCAGAGGCTCTGCGACATGGGCATCCCGATGGTCGCCGTGCCGAAGACGATCGACAACGATCTCGCCGCCACCGACTACACCTTCGGCTTTTTCACGGCCGTGTCCGTCGCGACGGAAGCGGTGGACCGGCTGCACACCACGGCCGAGAGTCACGACCGCGTGATGATCCTCGAGGTCATGGGCCGCGATGCGGGATGGATCGCGCTCTACTCGGGACTGGCGGGCGGCGCCGACATCATTCTCATCCCCGAGATTCCGTACACGCCGGAGAACATCATCTCCTCGATCCGCACACGCGATCGGGAGGGCGCGACCTTCGATCTGATCGTCGTTGCGGAAGGATCGAAAGCGGTAGGCGGCGAAGAGGCGTACCTCGACCGCCGCTCGAAGCGGCTGGGCGGCATCGCCTATCGCGTCGCCGATCAGATCGCGCAGCACATCAAGCACGAGATCCGCGTCACGGTCCTCGGCCATATCCAGCGCGGGGGATCGCCGATCGCATACGACCGCATCCTCGCCACGCGATTCGGCAAAGCTGCAGCCGATCTCCTCGGCCGGCGCGAGTTCGGAAAGATGGTCGCGTTGCGCGGCGACGAAATCGTCTCCGTCGCAATCAAGGACGCGGTGTCGAAGATGAAGTACGTCGATCCCCAGGGGCAGATGGTGCAGACCGCGAGGAGTCTCGGCGTCTCCTTCGGGGATGGCTTGTAGGACAAGCTCTCAGCTTGTCCCTCACACACCACGGGACAACCTGAGAGGTCGTCCTATACGGTTGTCAGACGCCGGGCATGAATCGCCGTGATCGGTGGTTCAGCAGCGAAGACAGTCGTCGCGAGCGCGAAGAGAAATCCGCAGAAAAGCCTCATGGCGTACAATCCCCCACTTCATCAAGAAAACGGAGATTCGAATGGCTGGAAATCTGGTCGACTACAGGGTTGAAAAGGGCGTCGCAATTCTCGAATTGAATGATCCCCCTGCCAACACCTACACCTACGAAATGAACAAGGAGTTGGACTCCTGCATCCTCGAGGCTCGCATGGACGATTCGGTTCATGTCATCGTGCTCCGCGGATCGGGCGACAAGTTCTTCTCCGCCGGCGCGAACATCAAGATGCTTTCCGAGGTGACGCCGGGATTCAAGTACTACTTCTGTCTGCATGCGAACGAGACGCTGAACCGTCTCGAGCAGACGCCGAAGCTCGTGATCGCAGCGCTGAACGGCCACACGGTCGGCGGCGGACTCGAGATCGCGATGGCTGCGGACATCCGGATCGCGAAGCAGGGCGCCGGCAAAGTCGGTCTGCCCGAAATCAACCTCGGCGTTCTGCCGGGCACCGGCGGCACGCAGCGGCTCTCGCGCATCGTCGGCAAGTCGAAGTCGATCGAGATGATGGTCGAGGGCGGCCTCATCGAGTTCGAGCAGGCCGAAGAGCTCGGGATCGTCAACAAGGTGTGGCCGGCCGAGGGATGGTGGGATCGCGTGATGGAATACGCGTGGAGCTTCTGCCCGCCGAACAAGGCGTCGAAAGCCGTTGGCCGCATCAAGCGTTCGGTGCAGAGCGGCTGGGAAGTGCCGTTCGAGTCCGCGCTGGCGATCGAGCGCGAGCTGCAGCAGCAGCTCTTCCAGAGCGAAGATGCGAAGGAAGGCCTCGGCGCATACAACCAGAAGCGCAAGCCTGCATTCGCCGGCAAGTAAGCCGAATTCACAGGAACGATGAACGGCGCAGCATCCCGCTGCGCCGTTTTCGTTTGGATCGCCGTCACCGGTTCATTGCGGCGGCGAGTAGCCGACTGTGAAATCGACGGGCGGAAAGCCGGGCGCGGTGTACTCGAGCTCGAGATTTCCGGCCGGAGTCGCGGGATCGATCGTGATGCTCACGAGCGTGCGGCTGGCATCGCTCTCGATGGCGCCGACCGTGACGTAGGGAGAGCGGCTCGTGACCGTCGCGTTCTTCGGCATGTTGCTGCCCGTGAGCGTGATCACTCCTTCGATCCGATCGGCGATCGCCGCCCATTGCCCCTCGACGGTGTTGATGTGCGGCGCTCCTTCGCGAGCAGGTTCGGGGGGAGAGGATTTCGCCTCGTAATTCCGCGCGATCGCATTCATCCCGGGATCCTGCTGCATCGCGTTCCAGCGGTCGCTCTCGGTCGTCCTCGCCTTCTCCTTCTGCCCGCAGTGGGCCGTGAGAAAGATCGTGAGCGCGAGCAGAGCCAGTGATGTTCGGACCATCGTGCACCTCGCTTGCTGGACGACTCATGATACGCCCCGCGAGGGCGCGTGATATCCTTCGGCAGTTTCATCGAACGAACGGACGGCGCAGCCTCGGCTGCGCCTTTTCTCTTTAAGGCGTCATGATGAAAAACGCAGTCGTGGCTCTGTTGTTGTCGTTCATCGCTGTGCAACTCGGTGCGCAGAGCATCGCGGCGCCGGTCGCGGTCGTCGTTCCCGAACACCCGCGAGATGCGAATGTGGTGACGCTCATCTGGTCGCAGAAGGTCGCGCCGTCGATGAAGTTCGACGCGCCGATCGTGCCGCAGAGTGGCCCGTGGAATTTCGTCTATCCGGGCTTCATGACGTATGGGATGCCTCACAACATCACCATCCGGCAGACCGCGACACCAAATCCGAATGGCGAGGCGGAGCACCGCGAATCGGCATTGTTGTACGTGGAAGCGGGAACGTACTCGATCGATCTCGAAGTGACCGTGATGAACGAATCGGGTCCGGCGGCGTTCAAGTACAGGCTTGCGGACTTCGTGGTTCCGTCGGCTTGCTATCCGGCTGCCAATGCATTCGTCACGTATTCGGCGGAGAAGCGCGGATACGAGTTGCACTACGACGCGCTGCTTGCGTCGAATGAGTTTTACAGCGGCCGAGGAACGGCGACGGTTGAAGGCAACCACATCGCGGTGCGGCAGCCAGTGTCGTCCGGCGATGCTGCCCCGATCTTCTCGCGGTGCGTGGATGCGGCGATCGATGTGGGTCCGCTCTCGCCAGGGCTCTATCGGCTGACATGGGTCAACGCCATCACCTACGGTCTGGGTCCGCCCGGCGTCGTTGAGCAGGTCCACGAACTGACGGTCAAGGTGGAAATACCGCGGCGGCGCAGGGCAGGGCGATAGCGATCGCGCGAAGAAGCCGGGACTAGTAACTGGCGATCGAGCTGATGCTGAGGCGGTGATAATCTACGGCCACGGAGGCCCACCCCCATGCGCTATCGCAAGCTGCACAACACCGATCTGCAACTCTCCGAGCTCGGCTTCGGCACCTGGACCGTGTCGACCGGCTGGTGGGGAGATTACAGCGATGCAGAAGCGCAGCGGATCATCCGCCGCGCGATCGACTACGGCATCAACTACATCGACACCGCCGACGCCTATGGCAACGGCCGTGGCGAGACGATCCTCGCTCCGATCCTGAAGGATCATCCCGACCTGATCATCGGGACGAAGTTCGGCTACGACTTCTACAACAATCCGGAGCGTCCGCGCGGCCAGCGCGAACTGCCGCAGGACATGTCGCCGAAGTTCATCCGCTTTGCCTGTGAGCAGTCGATGAAGCGGCTCGGTGTCGATCACATCGCGATCTATCAGCCGCACAATCCGCGTGTCACGGTGCTGATGCAGGACGAGCATTGGGAAACGCTGGAAGCGCTGAAACAGGAAGGAAAGATCTCGTCGTACGGTCCGTCGCTCGGACCGGCGATCGGCTGGCGTGACGAGGGCATCTACTCGACGGCGGTGCGCCGCGCACCGCTGACGCAGATGATCTACAACATCCTCGAGCAGGATCCGGGACGCGAGTTCATTCTCGCCGCCGAGCGTGGTGCAACGTATGGTGGGGTCGCCGAAGCGGAGCGGGGAGAGACGAACAAGCGCGTCTGCGCGCCGACGTCCGCCTTCGATCATTCGTTCCGCGCGTGGAAGGCGAATCCCGATCCGCAGTTTCTCATCCGCGTCACGCACTCCTCGGGGATGCTGGAAGGCAAGTACACGCTCGATACGAAGTTCGATGAGAACGATCACCGCTCGCATCGCCCGCGCGCGTGGCTGGTCGAAGGACTGCAGAAGGTCGATCGTCTCAAGGCGTTGTGCGAAGCGCGCGGCGTGACGATCGGCCAGCTCGCGCTCTTGTGGCTCTACGCGCATCCGTCGATCGTGTCGGCGCTGCCGAACATCTACAACGAAGAGCAACTCGAGGAATTCGCCGGCGCGTCGAAGCACGAGCCGCTCAACGATGCGGAGATGGAGCAGATTCACGAGCTCTACGTGCGCAGCTTCGACGTCGTGCCGTATGTCGAAGAGGCGGCAGCCGCGCGGTAGTCGCGCGATTACTCGGCGTTCGCGCGCGTTTCGCCCGGACGCCAGTCGATCCAGCTCTGGCCGCTGCTCCGGCACACCCATGCGATTGCACGCGTGTGTGGCCGGAGCACGCCGCGCTTCGATTCGATGCGCGCCCAGCCGGCTTTCGTGAACTTCTCTCCGAACAGGTAGTACCGCTCCTGCGTCACCGTCACTTCTTCCGTCGTCTTCTCATCGGTCGCGATGCGAAGAACGGTCTTCGAGCGTCCCCGTTTGTACGAGATGACTTCGCCCGCATGCGAGGTCACATCGTTGCAGGTCACGAAGGATGGTACGGAGAGCCGCTGCTCTTCGTCGACGTGGCGAACGATCGGAAATCCGCCGTCGACCCATGCGTCGTAGCCGCCCTTCAGCGCCGCCGCGTTCGTGTAGCCGTGGCTCGCGAGCTGGCGCACCGCGTTGTCGCTGAGCTCTTCGCGGCGGCACGAGCAGTAGGCGACGATCAGCTTGTCCTGCGGAAGCTCGCTCGCACGCTGCGCGATGAGACCGAGCGGCATCGAGATCGCTCCTTCGATGTGTCCGAGGTCGAAGGGAACGCTGCCGCGGACATCGATGACGACGGCCTCGTGATTCAGCATCGCATCGCGGAGCTCGGCCGGAGTGATGGTGCGGACCGGAACAGGGGCCGTTGCGAAGAGGAGCGCGAGGAGGATGAGCATGATGAAAAAAAGGGACGCCTCGAAGGCGTCCCCTGCATTCTACGATTGGAGTGAGGACTACAGGCCGCGATACGTCTGGCACTGCGAGTCCGCGCGCGAGGCCTGGCCGGCCGAGAACGCGTACATGCAGGAGTCGTAGGTGTAGTCCATGAAGTTCTGCACCGGATCGAGGCCCGGCTTGCGCGGGCAGGAATCCTGACCGGTCGGGCACTGATACGTCGCGGACCGCTCGGCCGGCGTATCGTCGACGTAGTCGCCGTTGCCGTTACAGCCGCCCTGGAACGTGTGGTAGAGACCGAGCCAGTGGCCGACTTCATGCGTCGCCGTGTCGCCGAGGTTGTAGTTCGCCGCGGAGCCGCCGGGGAGCGAAGCGCTTAGGATGACGACACCGTCCATCTGCGGAGAGCGAGAGTAGTCGGAGGGGAATGTCGCCCAGCCGAGAAGACCGCCGCCCATGTTGTTGAAGTACATGTTGAGATCGCGCGCGGTGCCTTTGCGCAGCGTGGTCTTCATGTCCTTTTCCGCGGTGCTGCCGGGCTGGCACGTGTACCACGCATCGTTGTCCGACGTATCGGTCGACACGAGCGAGAACTTGAACGGCGTTGGTGCGCCGCCCGTGATTCCGGCGTACGAGTCGTTGAGGACCTTGATCTGATTGCTGATCTGCGTCGAGGTCACGCCACCCTGACCCGCCGAGTTGCGAATCACGTGAACGTAGACGCTGACGGTCACCGAACCGGCCGCGCGATCGCTGCCGAACAGTGCATCGGTCTTGATGCGGCTGGAGCGGATCGAGTTCGTGTACTCCTCGATCATCAACGCTTCCTGCTCGCTCACCGGGCGCGTGCCGCAGTAGTGATCGAACTGATCGCGATAGTCTCCCTTGATCTCGCGGGCTTCCTGGGCTGAAGCGATCCCTGTCATGAGCGACAGAGCCGCAGTGAGTACGACGATTGAGCGACGATTCATGAAACGTTTCTCCTATTTCCTTCCACCGATTTCATTCGCGCGTAGCGCAATCGGGATGCCATCGCTAAGTCGTTGAAAACACGTGCAGGCATGGGTCAGGCCGATACCCTGTGCTCAGAAAGTGTACCGGCGAGCGGGCGGGTTTTAACCCCATGAGCCGCGGGTCTTCGATCGCGAGCGAACTGAAGGCAGCCGATGTTCGCCGCGTGCCGGCTGCTGTCTGCTGTCCGCTGCCTGTTCTGCGCTACTATCCGCCGCCATGCAGAATCAGCTCTTCATCAACGGCGAGTTCGTCGCCGCACAATCGGGCGAAACCTTCGCCACCATCAACCCGGCAACCGAAGAGACCATCACGAATGTTGCGTCCGCGGGCGTCGAGGATGTCGATCTCGCGGTGCGCGCCGCGCGCGCGCAGATGGAGCCGGGCAGCGAGTGGCAGAAGATGAAGCCGCGCGATCGCGCGAAAGTCCTCTGGCGCATCGCCGACATGTTGTCGTCGAAAGCCGAAGAGATCGGACGAATCGAGACGCTCGACAACGGCAAGCCGATCTTCGAGTCGCAGTTCGTCGACACGCCGGCCGCCGCGGAATGTCTCTACTACTTCGCAGGCTGGAGCGGCAAGGTCACGGGCGACACGATCCCTGTTGCCGACAACGCATTCACCTACACGCTGCGCGAGCCGGTCGGCGTCGTCGGCGCCATCACGCCGTGGAACTTTCCGCTGATGCTCGCGGTGTGGAAGATCGCGCCGGCGCTCGCCTGCGGCAACACGGTCGTGATCAAGCCGGCATCGAACACGTCGCTCTCGCTGCTGAAGTTTGCGGAGTATGCGAAGGAATGCGGGCTTCCTGCGGGAGTCCTGAACGTGATCCCCGGAAAGGGAAGCGTCGTCGGCAACGCGATGGTCGATCACCCCGGTATCGACGCGATCGCATTCACCGGCTCCACCGATGTCGGCAAACAGTTGATGGCACGCGCGGCGAAGACGCTGAAGAAGGTCTCGCTCGAGCTGGGCGGCAAATCGCCGAACATCGTCTTCGCGGATGCCGATCTCGAAGCCGCAGCGCGCGGCGCACTCAACGCGATTTTCTACGGCAAAGGGGAAGTCTGCGCCGCCGGATCGCGCCTGCTCGTCGAAGAACCGATCCACGATGAGCTGATGTCGAAGATCGCAGATCGCGCGACGAAGATGGTCGCGGCCGATCCTCTTCATCCGAAGACGCGCCTCGGCGCCGTCGTCTCGAAAGAACAGATGGAGAACGTGCTCTCCTACATCGAGGCCGGCAAGAGCGAAGGTGCCAGGCTGCTCACCGGCGGTGAGCGCGCCGACATCGGCACGGGCAAGGGCTACTTCATCAAGCCGACGATCTTCGACGATGTCGATCCCAACATGCGCATCGCACGCGAGGAGATCTTCGGGCCTGTGCTGGCCACGATCCGCTTCAAGGATGCGGAGGATGCGGTCGCAAAAGGCAACGCGACGGTCTACGGTCTCGCCGCCGCGGTGTGGACGAAGGACGTCTCGAAGGCGCATCGCATCGCCCGCTCGATCAAGGCCGGCACGGTGTGGGTGAATACCTACAACCTCTACGACCCGGCACTGCCGTTCGGCGGATTCAAGGAGTCGGGATTCGGCCGCGATCAGGGAAAAGACGCGCTCGAGAAATACACGCAGACGAAGAGCGTCTGGGTGAATTTGTAGGACCGTGCATTAATATGACTTTTTTCACAACTAGCGGAGTGAGAGCGAATCTATGAACAAGAAATCTGGAATCGTGTTTCTCGCCGTCGTCTCGCTGATGCTCTTCGGCTGCCCGCCGAAGGAAGCCCAGCAGGGCGGAGGCGCAACCACATCCGCCGCCGGTGGCGGCGGTGAGATTCTGGTGGGCGAGTATGGCTCGCTGACCGGACCACAGGCCACCTTCGGCCAGTCGACGCACAACGGCATCATGCTCGCCGTCGATGAGATCAACGCCGCGGGCGGCATCAACGGCAAGAAGATCAAGGTCATCACCGAAGACGATCAGTCGAAGCCGGAAGAAGCATCGAACGCCGTCTCGAAGCTGATCTCGCAGAATGGCGTCATCGCCGTTCTCGGCGAAGTCGCTTCCTCGGCATCGAAGGCCGCGGCGCCGGAGTGCCAGGCGAACAAGGTCCCGATGATCACACCCTCCTCGACCAACGAGGCGGTCACGAAGATCGGCGACTACATCTTCCGGATGTGCTTCATCGACAACTATCAGGGCCCGGTCATGGCGAATTTCGCCATCCAGGATCTGCACTCGACGAGAGCCGCGATTCTCACCGACATGAAGAACGACTACTCGACCGGCCTCACGTCCGTGATCGAGGAGACGTATCAGAAGGCCGGCAAGCAGATCGTCGCGAAAGCGAACTACGCGAATGGCGATGCGGACTTCCATTCGCAGCTCACCGCGATCCGCGCCGCGAATCCCGATGTCATCTTCGTTCCCGGTTACTACACCGACGTCGGCCAGATCGCGAGCCAGGCGCGCGAGCTCGGCATCAAGGTGCCGTTCGTCGGCGGCGATGGGTGGGAATCGCCGAAGCTTCTCGAGATCGGCGGGAAGGCCCTCGAAGGCTGCTTCTACGCGAATCACTACTTCTCGGACGATCCTTCGCCGATCGTTCATGACTTCGTGCAGAAGTACGAGCAGCGGAACAAGGTCAAGCCGGACGCTCTGGCAGCCCTCGGTTACGACGCGGCGCGCGTGCTTGGCGATGCGCTCAAGCGCTCCGGCGGCAAGGGCGGCGCGGATCTGAAGAACGCAATCGCCGCGACGAAGAACTTCGCCGGCGTCACCGGCACGATCACGCTTGGTCCGGACCGCAATCCGATCAACAAGAAGATCGTCATCGAAGAAGTGAAAAACGGCCAGCTCACGCTGCGGAAGAGCATCGAGCCGAAGTAATTTTCTGACGCGGCCCCTCACCCTCGTCCCTCTCGCCCCGCGACAGCGGGGAGAGGGATAAGGGGTGAGGGGCTGTGGCATCTTTCTCTTTACAACGACGGCTACCGCAGGTAGTTTTCGCTCGCCTTATCCGTTTTCCATGGAGACGATTCTTCAAAACCTGCTGAACGGGATTGCCCTCGGCTCGATTTACGCGCTGATCGCCCTCGGCTACACGATGGTGTACGGCATCCTCAAGCTCATCAACTTCGCGCATGGCGACGTGTTCATGGTCGGCTCGTACGCCGGCTTCTACGCCGGCAACGCCCTGATGAAGCAGTCGAACCATCCATCGGTCGTGCATCTCGCCCTCGTCATGCTGACGTCGATGCTCGCCTGCGCGATGCTCGGATTCACGATCGAGCGCGTCGCCTATCGTCCCCTTCGCAACGCGCCGCGCATCGCGTCGTTGATCACCGCGATCGGCGTGTCTTTTTTCCTGGAGTACGGCGGACAGCTCGTCTTCGGTCCGGATCCGAAGTTCTTCCCGACGCTGCTCGACAAGCAGGTGCTGCATTTCGGCAGCGTGACGACGACCAACTATCAGCTCATCGTGCTCGGTGTCGCGATCGTCGTGATGGGCGTGCTGCAGTGGATCGTGTTCGGCACGAAGTTCGGCCGCGCGATGCGCGCCGTGTCGTTCAACTTCGAGACCGCAGCTCTGATGGGCATCCCCGTCGATCGCGTCATCTCACTGACATTCATTCTCGGTTCGACGCTCGCGGCAGTGGGCGGGATTCTCTTCTCGCTCTCTTATCCGAAGATCGATCCGCTGATGGGCGTTCTGCCGGGTCTCAAGGCATTCGTCTCGGCAGTGCTCGGCGGCATCGGCAACGTGCCGGGCGCCGTGGTGGGCGGCATCGTGATCGGCATCATCGAGGCGTTCGTCGGCGGCAGCCCGCTGTCGAGCTGGCGCGATGCGATCACCTTCGTCATCCTGATTCTCATTCTGCTCTTCCGTCCGTCGGGACTGTTCGGGAAGTACCAGGCGGAGAAAGTATGAGGAGAGGCGAAATTGAAAATGGGAAATTGAAAATTGAAAATGGCGCGCTGAACGTGCCGGCGTCAATTTTCAATTTTCAATTTTCAATTTCGAATTCGAGATCGCGCGGGGAGAGCTCATGAAGAAGCTTCCCTGGTGGTTGCGCGATCTGATGTACCTCGCAGTCTTCGTTGCGATTCTGCTCGGCATCACCTACGGTCTCGACGCCGTCGCTTCGGTGTATCCGGTGATGCGTTACTACAACCGCATCCTGGCGATGATCGGCATCAACATCACGCTTGCCGTCTCGTTGAACATCATCAACGGACATGCGGGGCAGTTCTCGCTGGGACATGCCGGATTCATGGGCGTCGGCGCGTACATGTCGGCGGCGCTGACGTTCTACACGTTCGCGCCGATCGTGGCGAAGTATCCCGAGGGGAGCATGCAGGCGTGGATTGCGCAGAACGGGCTGTTTCTCGTCGCGATTCTCGCCGGCGGCCTCGTTGCGGCCATCGCCGGCTACCTCGTCGGGCTTCCGTCGCTGCGGCTGCGCGGTGACTATCTCGCGATCGTGACGCTCGGCTTCGGCGAGATCATTCGCGTGATCATTCTCAACGTCGACAAGGTCGGCGCCGCGCGCGGCTTCTCGGGCATTCCGACGTGGGCGAATTTCTTCTGGGTCTACTTCTTCTGCGTGATGACGATTCTGATCTCGATCAGGCTCGTCGCATCGTCCGTCGGGCGCGCCTTCCTCGCGATTCGCGAAGACGAGATCGCGGCCAATGCGATGGGCGTCGACACCACCCGCTTCAAGGTGAAGGCGTTCGTCATCGGATCGTTTCTGGCCGGCGTCGCCGGTGCGCTCTTCGCGCACTATCCGCCGGCATATCTGAATCCGACCGCATTCACCTTCCTTCGCTCGTTCGATCTGGTGGTGATGGTGGTTCTGGGCGGACTCGGCTCGATCTCCGGCTCGATCGTCGCCGCCGTCGTGCTGACCTATCTGCAGGAAGGTCTGCGCGCGTTCAGCGAGTACCGCATGGTCGTCTACTCGCTCGTGCTGATCATCCTAATGCGCACGCGTCCGCAGGGTCTGCTCGGCCGCCGCGAGCTGTGGGACTTTCTTCCGAAGCGCAAGGATACGACTGCGCCGGAGCGTGACTCCGGACCGGCGGTGGACTGATGGTGGCGCCGAATCCCGATTCCGCGGTTCTCGATGCGAAGAACGTGACGATCCGCTTCGGCGGACTCACTGCCGTCTCCGATTTCAATCTCTCGATTCAGCCGCACGAGCTGATCGGATTGATCGGTCCGAACGGCGCGGGAAAGACGACCGTCTTCAATCTCCTGACCGGCGTGTATCGCCCGACCGAGGGGACGATCGCCGTGAGCGGCGTGCCGACCACGCAGTTCAAGCCCTACCAGATCACCGCGCTCGGCCTCGCACGCACGTTCCAGAACATCCGTCTCTTCAAGGAGCTCACCGTTCTCGAGAACACGAAGATCGGCGGGCACATCCACTACACGTACTCCGCGACCTCGGCGATTCTGCACACGAATCGATTCCACGCCGCCGAGGATGCTGCGGAAGAAGAGGCGATGAAGCTGCTGCAGATCTTCAAGCTCGAAAAGCGCGCCCGCGATTACGCGAAGAATCTTCCGTACGGCGATCAACGCAGACTCGAGATCGCGCGCGCTCTTGCGGCGAAGCCCAAGCTGCTGCTCCTTGACGAGCCGGCGGCCGGACTCAATGACAGCGAGACCCGCGACCTGATGCGGACGATTCACGATATCCGCGACCGCTTCGGCATCGCGATTCTGCTCATCGAGCATCACATGGAGCTCGTCATGGGGATCTGCGAGCGGATCCTCGTGCTGAACTTCGGCAAGACGATCGCGCATGGGACTCCCGATGAGGTGCAGAACAATCCGGCGGTGATCGAAGCGTATCTCGGCGAGCCGGTGGAGCTGGCGGACCTATGAGCCCGATTCTCTCCGTGCGCGGACTCGAGGTGTCGTACGGCGCGATCACCGCGCTGCACGGCATCGATCTCGACGTCGAGAAGGGACAGATCGTCACTCTCATCGGCGCCAACGGTGCGGGGAAGACGACGACTCTGCGCTCGATCTCCGGATTGCTCAAGCCGCGCAAAGGTTCCGTCTCGTTCAACGGCGACGACATCACCGGCGTGAAGCCGCACATCATCACGGCGCGCGGCATGTCGCATGTGCCGGAAGGGCGCGGCATTTTCGCGAACCTCACGGTCGCCGACAACCTCGAGCTGGGCGCCTATCTCCGCAAGGACAAAGTGCAGCAGTCGGAGTACGAGCGGATCTTCTCGCTCTTCCCCGTTCTCAAGGAGCGGATGAAACAGAACGCCGGAACGCTGTCGGGCGGCGAGCAGCAGATGCTCGCGATCTCGCGCGCGCTGATGTCGAAGCCGCAGGTCCTTCTTCTCGACGAGCCCTCCCTCGGCCTGGCGCCGCAGATGGTGCAGACGATCTTCCGCGTGATCCGTGAGATCAATCAGGAAGGAACGACGATTCTCCTGATCGAGCAGAATGCCCACATGGCGCTCGTCACTGCGCATCGCGGCTACGTGATGGAGACGGGACGCATCGTCCTCGCCGACGACACAAAAGCACTGCTCGCCTCGGATCGAATCAAGAAGGCCTACCTCGGGGGATAGGACTCACTCTTGCAGCGTTCGCCTCCTGCAAGGAGGTTTTCATGCTGCAACGAATCAAACTCGCGATTGCCGTCGCGATGCTCGTGGCCGTGCCTGTCATGGCCCAGAGCGACGCCGACGTCATTCAACAGGCTCAGGCCGTTCTCCACGCGGCCGAGCAGGCAGGAGCGCGAACGTACGCGACCTCCATTTACGATGAGGCTGCTGCACACCTGCGCTTCGCGCAGGACAACTCATCGAAGAGCGGCATGCGTGAGAAAGCGCGCATGCAGGCGATCGAAGGGCTGTGGGCCGCGCGTGCGGCGCTGGCGAAGGCGAACTGGATCGGGACGAACGACGCGATCCGCAATCTTCAGGGCGATATCCGCAGGCTGGGCGGCACGTCCGATCTCGCGCTGGCCGAAGAGTCGCCGTCGCTCGCACTGCAGCGCGGAGCATCGTCGAAAGACCGCATTGCATTCGCGCAGGCGGCTCTCGATCAGGCGCGCGCGGTGGGCGCGGCGCAGGTTGCCGCCGACGATCTCGACACCGCCCAGAAGAATCTCGACGGCGCGCGCAAGGTGACGAAGGCCGGCGGGAACAATGATGCCGCCGACTATCTCGCGTATACGTCGGAGATGATGGCGCGCCGCGCGTACTATCTGGCGCGCGCCGCGGAGGCATCGAAGCAGATTACGCCGCTGCAACTGACCCGAACGCAGCTTGCGCAGGCGCAGACCGAGCGCCAGGCCGCGATCGAGCGCCAGCAGCGCGAAGAGGCGGAGCGCCGTGCTGCCGATCTGCAGCGGCAACTCACGGCGGAGCAGGCGAACCGCGAGGCGCAGCAGGCGCAGTTGCAGGCGCTGCAGTCGCAGATCGATGAGCAGCGGAAAGCGCAGCAGGCGAGGATCGATGCCGATCGCGCGGCGCGCGAAGCAGCCGAGCGCCAGCTCACCGAGACCTACGGCCGGTATGAATCGGCGATCACTTCAGGGACCGCCGCGGATGTCGAGTCGCTGCGCCGTCAGGTCGAGGATCAGCAGCTCGCGCTGCGAAGCATTCAGGAACGCGAGCGTCTGAACGAACAGATGATGGATGCGCAGCTTCAGGGATTGCGCAACGATCTCGCGGCGTCGCAGCAGCAGGGTGCCGATGCGGCGCTCCTCGCGCAGCGCCAGGCCGAACTGCAGCAGCGTCAGGCGGAGCTCGAACAACTGCGGAAGCAGCGTGAGACCGATGCCGCGCGGCTCACCCAGATCCAGCAGCAGCATGCGGCGGCGATCGCCGATGCGACCGCGAAGCGGCAGCAGGCTGAGGCGCAGGCTCAGGAGATGAAGGCGCAGGCGGAGGCGGCGCAGAAGGCTGCCGAGCAGGCGCGCGCGCAGGCCGAGGAGTCTCGGAAACAGGCGGAATCCGCGCGCGCGGAGTTGGATCGGACGAAGCAGCAGCTCGCGCAGCGCGACGCGGAAGCGCAACGGATGCGGATGGAGAGCGAGCTCGCGAAGCTCGCGCAGACGCGGAGCGACAAGCGCGGATTCATCGTCGCACTCTCCGGAGGCCTCCTCTTCGATACCGGCAAGACCACGTTGAAGGCGGGCGCGAAATCCACACTGACGAAGATCGCTGACCAGCTCAAGACGAATCCTGCGGCGCGCATCCTCGTCGAAGGACACACCGACAGCGTGGGAACGGAACAGAAGAATCAGGCGCTCTCGGAGAAGCGCGCGAATGCGGTGCGCGATTTTCTCGTCAGCGCCGGCGTTCCCGCGGATCATGTGACCGCCGCGGGCAAAGGCGAAGCAGAGCCGATCGCCACGAACAAGACCGCGGCCGGCCGGCAGCAGAATCGGAGAGTCGAGCTGGTAATCACGCAATAGAAGATCGCCGCAGGTGGAGCGCGGACGCCTCGTCCGCGAACTCCGCCCGCGTAGAAAAAGTGGCGAGTGCGATCGCCGCAGGTGGAGCGCGGACGCCTCGTCCGCGAGCCGCTGCCGTCGAGGCAGCGGTGCTCCGCCTGCGTAGAAAAGTGCGGACGAGCACAGCGAGTGCGATCGCGGCAGGTGGAGCGCGGACGCCTCGTCCGCGAGCCGCTGCCGTCGAGGCAGCGGTGCTCCGCCTGCGTAGAAAAGTGCGGACGAGGCGTCCGCACTCCGCTGCCAATCGAATTGTCCCGATCCGCGTCTAACCTTTTCTCGCGATTCTCGTCTATCCATCCAATTGGAACGGAGGACGAACGATGCGAAAGCTTTTGCTATGGGTGTTGCCTGCGCTGCTCCCTCTCGCGGGATACAGCCACCAGCATGGGATGAATCTCTCGATCGACGCAGATGACGAAGTCGTGACCGACTGCAGCCAGGTCAAAGTCAGCTTCGAGGATGCGAAGGCTGTGCGCGCAGAGGAAGAGATTCCCGCCGCGGGACTGCGGAGTCTTCGCGTGCGCGCGTCGGAGCACACCGGAGTCCGCGTTGTTGGCTGGGACAAGAGCGACTGGTCGATCAAGGCGTGCAAGGCCGGAGCGGATGCGGCTGCGCTGAACGATATCCGCGTGAGTCTGAGCGGCAACGAACTGACGTCGAAGAGCGCCGGCGAAAAGGCGTTCGTCTATTTCCTGATTCGCGCCCCGAAGAACGCGGTGCTCGACGTCGATGCGACGAGCGGACCGGTCGGTCTTTACGATGCGAACGGCACGATGAAGCTGCGCGCGCAGAACGGACCGCTGTCGGTGAAACGCTCGAGCGGCACGATCGACGCGACGACCGTGAATGGTCCGATCAGCTTCGCTGGCGGGCGCGGAACCGTAAGCCTGAATGCCGAGAACGGCCCGCTCTCTCTCAAGCTCGAAGGAACGGAGTGGGACGGATCGCTCCAGGCGTCGACGAACAACGGCCCTCTGTCGCTGAAGATCCCGCATGACTATCGCTCAGGTGTGGTCGCCGAGGCGAATGGACATGGACCGGTGTCGTGCAAGGCGGAGGCATGCCGCGGTGCGAAGCGAACGGTCACGGATGATGATGGGGAAAGCCGGCGCATCGAGCTCGGCTCGGGCCCGGCGGTGATTCACATCGCGACGCACAACGGGCCGCTGTCGATCAAAGAGCGGAACTGATGCTATGAAGCCCCTGCCCCTCTCCCCGCTCGCGGGGAGAGGGGAACGGTGAGGTAGAGCAGCGGGAGCGCGCTACACTTAGCGCGCCGCATGCCGGACACAGCGATGCCCACCGCGAAATCCCCGCGGCGCCTTCTGGCGATCCTGGGACTCGGGTTTGGTCTCGCAGTAACGATCGGCAACATCATCGGCGCCGGCATTCTCCGCACGCCGGGAGAGATCGCGCAGCATCTTCCGAGCGTTGGACCGTATCTCGCGGTCTGGATCATCGGCGGTCTCTACGCGCTGCTCGGCGCCAACGCGCTGGCGGAACTGGCGACGATGGTTCCCCGGTCCGGCGGGCAGTATGTGTTCGTCCGCCATGCGCTCGGCGATTACGCGGGCTTCATCGTCGGCTGGAGCGACTGGCTGTCGACGTGCGGCACGACTGCGCTCGTCGCGATCACCGTCGGCGAATATGCGCTCATCTATCTCTATGCGCTTCGCGCGTACGAAGTGGTCGCGCTGCTCACCATCGGACTCCTGACGCTCGTTCAATGGCTCGGCATCCGCTGGGGCGGAGCGATGCAGAACGTCACCAGCGTGATGAAAGCCGTCGTCCTGATCGCTCTGGTCTTCGCCTGCTTCCATCTCGGCGGGCGCAATCCGTTCCTCGATTCATTCGTGACCGACAGCGAAGGATCGTTCTTCACCGCGTTCATGCTGGCGCTCGCCGCGGTCATCTACACCTACGATGGATGGACGAGCATCATCTATTTCTCGGAAGAAGTGCGCGATCCGGGACGCGACATTCCTCGCTCGATGTTCGGCGGCGTCGTGCTGGTGATCGTTCTCTACCTGATGATGAACCTCGCGTTCCTGCGCGTGGTTCCTCTCGGATCGATTGCGGGGCAGAAGCTCGCGGCGGGTGTCGTCGCGCAGCATGTGTTCGGAATGTATGCCGATCCGATTCTGCGCTGTATTTTCATCATCTCGCTGCTCAGTGCGGTGAACTCGAATGTGCTGATGGCGCCGCGCGTGCTCTATGCGATGGCGAGCGATGGACTCTTCTGGCGCGGCGCGCGTGAAGTGAACCATGGCGGGACGCCGGATGTCGCGCTGCTCTTCAGCAGCATCGTCGCCGCGGTGTTCGTGCTCACGGGCACATTCGAGACGGTGCTGGCGAAGCTGGCGTTCTTCTTCGTCGCGAACTACACGCTCTCCTTCGTCTCGCTCTTCGTCATGCGCCGCCGCCAGCCCGATGCCGAGCGGCCTTACCGCGCGTGGGGACATCCGTTCACGACAGGCATCGCACTCGCCGCCTCGATCGCGTTTCTCGTCAGCCAGATGGCTGCCGATACGCGGAACAGCATCTACACGCTCGTGCTTCTGGCGCTGAGCTACCCGGTCTTCTGGGTGACACGACTGGCGAAATACAAATGAGTTGGACTTTCGATTCACGACTCGAATTCGCGGCGACGATTCCGTCGCGCTACTACTTCGATGCTGCGGTGCTCGAACAGGAACAGCGCGATGTGTTCGGCGCCGTCTGGCAGCTTGCCGGCCGCGCGGAACAGGTGCGTGAGCCTGGGCAGTTTTTCACGACGACCATCGGCGCGGAGCCGGTGCTCGTCGTCCGCGGCAATGATGGCGTGCTGCGCGCGATGTCGAACGTCTGCCGCCATCGCGCCGGGCCCGTGGCGAAAGGGGAGGGGAAGCGCCCCGTGCTGCAATGCGGCTATCACGGCTGGACGTACAACCTCGACGGAACGCTGCTGCGCACTCCTGAGTTCGAAGGTGTTCAGGAGTTCGATCGCCCATGCCTGCCGCAGTTCAGAATCGAAGAGTGGAGTGATTTGATCTTCGTCTCCATCTCCCATGCAGTGCCGGCGCTCGCCGATTTCCTCGGCGACATCACCCGCCATGACTTCCGCGGCTATCGTCTCGCCGCGCGGAAAGATTGGGAGATGAACTGCAACTGGAAGGTCTACGTCGACAACTACCTCGAGGGCTATCACATCCCCATCGTCCATCCGTCCCTCTTTCGCGAGATCGACTATCCGAACTACCGGACGGAGACGAAGCGCTGGTACTCGATTCAGCACGCGCCGTTGAAGCGCGCGGAGCGCATTCGCGTGAGTGAATCGGGTAGCGAGGTCAGTTACTACTGGGTCTATCCCAACCTGATGCTGAACGTCTATCCGGACAACTTCTCGACGAATCTGATTCTGCCGCTGGGACAGGGGAGGACGCTGACCGTCTTCGAGTGGTACTTCCGCGATCCGGAGAAGGTGCGCCAGGAGATCGACGAGACGATCTCCTTCAGCGACGAGATTCAGATCGAGGACATCGAGATCTGCGAAGCGGTGCAGCGCGGCCTCGCGTCGGCGACGTATGACACCGGCCGCTATTCACCGCAGCGCGAGAATGGTGTGCACCACTTCCATGGGCTCTACGCGGAAGCGATGGGCTTGTGCGGAGAGAGCGCATCTCGCCCGCAGTGATCGACGCGTCAGCGTTTCCTTCGCGCGGTGCGGCGCCCGTCGAATGCTGCCGAGACGGCGGCGCTCGATTTCGCGAAGACCGGGCACGTCTCATCATGCGCGCCGGGCAGATAGCCGATGCTGATCAGAAACGACGACGTGATCTCTCCGCCGGTGAACGCGAACGTCTTCCTGAAGAGCTTCACCCACTCTTCGCGGCTGAGCGGATGATGTTCCTCGAGCCACTGCGCGAATGATCCCTGCGGCAGGGCGAGGATCCGCTTCGCGTTCTCGATCGCGGCGTCGATCTTCAGGCGGTTGCGGATGATGCCCGCATCGCTGAGGAGCCGCTGCCGGTCGCGATTGTTGAAGCGCGCAACCCGCGCGATCTCGAATCCGCGATAGGCCTTGCGAAATGCCTCGCGCTTTTTGAGGATCGTGAGCCAGGAGAGTCCGGCCTGATTGATCTCGAGGACGAGGCGCTCGAACAGCGCGTCGTCCTCGAGAATCGGGAAGCCGTATTCGTGATCGTGATAGGGGCCGTGAAAAGGATGGCCGATGGCCACGTCGCAGTAAGACATTCTCCTATTTCATCATTTCGCGCCGAGTTGCGCCGCGAGGTATGTCGGATCGTTCGTCCCGTTGTCGATGATCGTGGCGTAGGCGCCGATCATTCCGCTGACCGGCGAGATCCGGATGAGCACCGCTCCCGCGTTGTCCCCGAGGTTGCGGGCGTGGAAGATGTCGTTGATCTGCATGCCGCCGGCGACGGCGACCGCCGTCGTGAACGTGTCGATCGTATGTCCCGCGGCATCGACGATGTCGACCTTCACCATGGCGCTGGTGTTGTTCGGGAAGGCCGTCATCTCGACGAGGCCGAGGTTGGTGCGGAAGTTCTTGTCGCCGACGGCTCCGAGAATCTCGAGCGTGTCGCCCACTCCTGCGGACTGGAAATTGTTCAGCGGCGGCATCAGAAAGCCGTACGTGCCGCCATCCTTGTCGATCGTGTAGGTCCTTGATGTGACGCGAATGCTCGCCGCGTCCGACGTCGACTGATAGCGGAGACGCGCCAGGCCGGTGCGGCCGAAGACAGTGAAGAGGACATCGCGAATCACGCGCGCCTCGTTGGGAAGCATCGTGAGCGAGATCGCATTCGGGCTCTCCGGCGTGTCCCACGGCTTCACCTGGAGCGTGACCGTGCGTGTCTGGCCCGCGGGGTTGTAGAGATAGAGATCGCTGCGGAACTGCGAATTGTTCGCACCGTCGACATGTCCGATCACGGGAATCGTACGGACGACAGGCGCCGGCAGGTCGGGCGGGAAGTACGTCGAGTCGTTCGTGCGATTGTCGACGAGATAGAGCGATGCGATGGCCTCGCCGGTCTCGGGCTGCACGAGCAGCGCGCCAGTATCGCTGGGAAGGAGCGAGAGGAAACTGCTCAAACCGCCGAGCTGCTGCTGACCGTTAGCCGCCGTCCCGAACGTCGCGTGAGAAGCGCCCATGAGTCCATTCATGCCGGTCGCCTTCAGATTCGCATTCGTTCCGCGGCCCGAGACGTCGGTCAGAATCAGACTGGTGCGGAAATCCTTTCCGTTGAATGCGCCGGAGAAGGTCACCGGGAATCGCGGCCGCGTCGCGGAGAAGATGTCGATCGCATTCATGCCGAAGCCGAACGAGCCGGCGGTGGACCGCGTGTACGTGCGGCTCGTGGCGTTGATGCCCGATTCCGGATCGATGAACACCGCGCCGTTTCCTGAGTCGTAGCCGAAGATCGACTTCAAGGCGTCGGTGATCTGCCGGATCTCGCCCGGCGCGAGCGTGAGGGTCTTCTGATCGTTTTCCGCCACCGTCGTCACGGCGCCGTTTGCGACATAGCGCAGCGTGACGTTCTGCGCGACCGGCAGCGGGTTGTAGAGGATGATGTCGCTCTTCCAGAAACTTCCGTACGCACCTTCGATCCGTCCGATGCCGGGAAGCACGAGATGCTGTTTGAGCGATGCGCGGACGACGCCCCATTCCTGAACGACGTCGCTGCCGCCGCCGGGTGCGGGCGAGATGATGACTCCACCGCCGCCGCCGGTCGATTGCGGTCCGGAGTCGAAGACGAACGGGTCGCCCGCCGCGATCTTCTCCACATCGACATGCACGAACCCCTTCGCCAGCGTCTCGTTGAGGTAGAGCTCGTCGTAGCTCGCAGGCGCCGGCTCGCCGATGTGCCACACGGCGAGCGCAGGATCCTTGAAGAGGCGCTGGTCCGCCTGCGGGCGCGAGCGATGAACCTGAATGAGGAGCGAATTCCCGGAAGTCCCGGCATGCAGCGCCTCGACTTCCGGACCGGTCGGATCTTCCCACTGCGTCTTCACGCCATCGGCCGGTGTGTAACGGAGCAGGCGCGTCGGTTTTCCGGTGCCGCGCTGAATCATCCATGCGCCGTCGTAATCGATCGTGGGCACGGCGAAGAATGACATCACGTCCGACGTAGCCGGATCGGCTCCGGCGATATCGACGACGGCATCTCCGATCACTCTCTTCAGCGTCCGGCGCATGCCGACCAGCGACTGGAGATAGAACGAGAGATCGTTCACGACCCAGCCCTCATAGACTCCGGAAGAGTCGACGGTGATCGTGGGCCGCTGCACCGGCAGCGACTGGCCTGCGGGAGTGACGGGGACGACGGTGATCGTCGTCAGGGTGAGCCGGACCAGAGCCAGCGAGCCGTCGCGGCTCATCCCAACCAGCGGCTGCACCACGTTGGCAGTCGAAGCGATCGTGCGCGCGATGCCGTCCGGCGAGATCGCCATCACCGCGCTCGACGTGCCGACGACGAACGGGTAGTCGCTCGTGCCGATGCGCACCTGCGACCAGTTGCCGCGCGCGTAGGGACCTCCGAGGTCGGGAGTGTAGTAGCCGAGTTGATTGACGACGGAGTTGGGGAAGAGGACGTGGGTCCACGTTGATCCGCCGTCGGTGCTGATCAGCATCAGCCACTGCTGCTGCGGGTTCTGCCCGTTGAGCGTGGAGTTGGTCTGGATGAGGATGACCGGAGTTCCCTGCGCGTTCTCGCGCATCGCCAGCAATGTGAATGCGGCGAGAGAGCCGTCCTGCGGAAAGACGACGCGCGGCTCTTCCTTGCTCTCGTTGTCGTAGACGACGACCTGGCCGAACGGATAGCCGTTGTAGTACGGCAGTGGCGAGAGGATCGGCCCGCCATACGCAGGCGTCGGTCCTTCGACCAGGACGAAGTGGCGGCTCAGCCGGTGTTGAACGCCGGGGAAGGAGACCCGATCACTGTACGGTGCGTACGAGATCACGCGTGCGGACAGCAGAGGTGCAAGACAAAAAAGCAGAACTGCAAAAAGGCCGTGCCGCCGCTGCTGCATCATGATGATCTCCTCGGCTGATTGGTACGGAGTCGCGCCGAACTGCGTTTAGCTCATTGTGAAAAGGACGATACCGCCGCTGGCGATCGCGCCGGCAACGGTGTCCTTTGATGAGTGATGAGTGACGAGTGATGAGTGACGAGTGACGAGTGACGAGTGATGAGTGATGAGTACCGAGGACGAAGCTAAGCAGCGATCGTTCCATCCACTACTGATCACTCGTCACTCATCACTCGTCACTCATCACTCATCAGAACGGGCAATCGTCGCAGCCGGAGCCGCAGCAGGTGGGCTCGCTGGCGGGGCGGATTTCGGGGCGATGAAGATTCTCTTCGGGCTCGGTGGCCGAGCCTTGAGGAAGCTCTGCGGACGGCTGCTCGTCGGACATCGCGCGAGGTCAAACGCGCGAAGATCCGGAGCGATTCCGGCTTAGTCGCCGGCGCCGACGATCTCTGACCAGGGGAGTCGGCGGACGGCGATGACTTTCTCGTCGATCTCCGTCTGGGTCGCCTTGTCGCCAAGCACCCGACGAAGGTAAACGAGCTCCGGAGAGACGAGCTTGTTGTGCTTCGGGAGGAGGCGGATGGCGGCGCTTTGCAGGTTCCGGTCAGAGACTGAGACGAGCTTCGGGGTCTTTCTGACTTGGATGTCCATAACAGTTCGCAACTGAGGTTACGCTCCGGTTAATCCTACGGATCAGCTCACCGTTTTCGTGTGTTCGTCATCACCCGGAGCGGTATCAGAGAACGGAAAGGGAGATTTTCCTGGATCTCCTCCTCGCGCTGCGGACTGCATCCGCAGAGCGCGCAACGGATTCCGTCGATGTGTGCAGCACGCGAGTGCCCGCACTTGCGGCATGGCTGCGCCTGTTTCGTCACGAAAGGAATCATCTGCATCTCCTCTACCAGGAATGGTCCCTCGGAGGCGCAGGAAGGGTTTATTTATCCAGCGCGCGTAGAATTTCGAGCATCGAACAGGGCTGTTTTGCCGCTTCACTCTCCGGGAGGTAGAACGATGGAAGAGTTGCTCGAAGCCATTCGCAAGGGCGATCGCGCCCGCGTCGCCTCATTGCTCGATGGCGATCCCTCGCTCGTCGACGGCGCCGCGCTGCTGCAGGCGATCTACAACGGACGTGCGGACCTCGTCCCGCTATTTCTCGAGCGCGGCCATCGTCTCTCGTTTCACGAGGCGGCGGCGTACGGCGATGCGGTGCGCGTGAGCGAGCTGCTCGATCGGGATCACGCGCTGCTCGATTCCTTCGGTGACGACGGCTTCAATGCCCTCGGTCTCGCGATCTTCTTCCGGCATCCGGAGATCGCGCGGATGCTGATCGAGCGCGGTGCCGACTGCTGCGCTCCGGCGCGCAACCCGATGAAGGTCGCGCCGGTGCATGCAGCGGCGGCGCAGGGCGATCGCGAGATCATGCAACTGCTGCTCGATCATGGCGCCGATCCGAACGCCACGCAGCAACTGGACTACGTGCCACTGCACAGCTCCGCGGGGAGAGGTGACATCGAAACTGCCCGGCTGCTGCTCGGTCGAGGTGCCGATCCGAAGCGAAAGTCGGGCGACGGAAAATCGCCGGCGGATGTCGCGCGCGAGCGAGGGTTCGAAGAGCTGGCCTCGCTGCTGGAGAGTTAGCGGAGAGACGCTCTCACTCAGCTCGTCCTCACGAATGTGCGGACGAGACGTCCGCGATCCACGGGACCAAGGACCGATCCTCGGGCGAAGAACACATGAGCCGCGATGCCCGGCATCATGCGCAGACACGCGCAGGCGAGCTCCATCAGCATCGGCGACTCGATCGTGCGAATGATCCGCCGCATCCAGGAGCGCGACACGAACCTCGCGCGAAAGAGATCGCCGCTGTATTGCCGGAGCGCGTCGCGGTCGCCTGTGTCCAGCCACGCCGCGACGACATCGGCGGCGAACGACGAGAGCCTGATCGCGGGATCGAGTCCGCCGGCAGTCAGCGGTGAGACGGAGCCGCAGGCGTCGCCGATGAGCAGCGCGCGCTCATTCGCGATGCGCCGCAGCATGCCGCCGACCGGAATCAGGCCTCCGCGCCGTTCGATGCGATGTGCCGATGCTTCACCGATCGAGTTGCGGAAGCGCGCGAGCGCGGAGAGCGGATCGAAGCGCTCGCGATATCCAGCGACACCGATGTGCGCTTCGTCTCCGTCATCGGCAATCCACGCGATGTAGCCGGGAGCGAGACGCGGATCGAGGTAGCAACGGAGCTCGGGCTTCGCCGCGCGTCCCGGCACGACGTCTTCGATTCCGGTGAGCAGTTCGCGATTCACATCGAGGCCATACGCGCGCGCCACTCGTGAGCGTGCGCCGTCGGCGCCGACGACATAGCGCACGCCGATCTCCTCGCAGCGCGTCCCGCGGTGGACGAGGATCGACCGCTCGCGCGCTTCGACGAACCGCGTGTTGGGCATGAAGTGCACGCCGGTGCGTGCGCACTGCTCGAGAAGGTAGAGGTAGATCCACGACATCCGTCCAATGCGGAACTCGTCACGGGCGGCGGTGAGATGCATCGGGCGCCGCGCCGGCGAGTAGAGCGTCACGTCCCGGATCGGGCGGCCGAGCTGTTCCTCCGGCAGCGGGAAGTCCTCCCATGTCTTGCGGACGAAGATGCCGGTGGTGTGAATGCCGTCCGCGAGGGAGCGTTTGCGATCGATGAGAACCACCCGCAGGCCGCGCAGCGAGAGAAGGCGCGCGGTGTGGAGGCCGGCGAGGCCGGCGCCGATGACGGCGGTGTCGTATTGCACAAAGAACTTTATAACATAAAGTGAAGACGCCAAAAAAGTGCGGACGGAACGTCCGCACTTCAACTAGTGCTTCGAAAAGATCAGCGTTGCGTTCGTGCCGCCGAACCCGAAGGAATTCGACATCGCGTGCGAGAGCCCGGCCTGGCGCGCCTTGTTCGGAACGTAGTCGAGATCGCACTCGGGGTCCGGTTTCTCGTAGTTGATCGTCGGCGGCAGCACGCCCTCTTTCACCGCAATCGCCGTGATGGCGGCCTCGAGTCCGCCCGCCGCGCCGAGGAGATGGCCGGTCATCGACTTCGTGGAGCTCACGGCGAGCTTGTAGGCGTGATCGCCGAACACGCGCTTGATCGCCACCGTCTCCGTCTTGTCGCCCACCGGCGTCGATGTGCCATGCGCGTTGATGTACTGGATGTCCTGCGGATGCAGGCCGGCGTCTTTCAGCGCGCGCTGCATCACTCGCATCATGCCGCTGCCGTCTTCGGCCGGCGACGTGATGTGGTACGCGTCGCTCGACATGCCGTAGCCGGTGAGCTCGCAATAGATCTTCGCGCCGCGCGCGAGTGCGCGCTCGCGCTCTTCGAGCAGAAGGATGCCCGCTCCTTCGCCCATGACGAAGCCGTCGCGATCGGCATCCCACGGCCGCGACGCGTGCTGCGGGTCGTCGTTGCGCGTCGACAGCGCGCGCATCGCGGCGAAGCCGCCGACGGCCAGCGGCGTGATCACCGCTTCCGATCCGCCGCCGAACATCACGTCGGCCTCGTCGCGCTGGATGATCTTGAATGCATCGCCCAGTGCGTGCGCGCCTGTCGCGCAGGCGGTCGCCGGAGCGGAGCTCGGTCCCTTCGCGCCGAAGCGGATCGAGATGTGTCCCGCCGCCAGATTCACGATGAGTCCGGGGATGAAGAACGGCGAGATGCGGCTCGGGCCGCGCTCCATCAGCTTCTGGTGCATTTCCTCGATGAGAGGAAGACCGCCGATGCCGGAGCCGATGATCACTCCGACGCGGTCGCCGTCCTCTTTCGTCATGTCGAGGCCGGCGTCATCGACCGCCATCTGCGCTGCGGCGATGGCGTAGTGGATGAACGTGTCGGACTTCTTCACTTCCTTTTTCTCGATCCACTTCTCGGGATCGAAGCCCCGCACTTCGCCTGCGATCTGGCAGGCGAACGCGCTGGCATCGAACTTCGTGATGCGATCGATGCCGGAGCGACCTTCGATCAGCCCCTGCCACGTCGGCTCGTTGCCGATGCCGAGGGGGGAGATCATGCCGATGCCGGTGACGACGACGCGCCGTTTGTTCAAGAGAGCACTCCCGAAAAAAAGGTTTTCAAAAAAATGGAATGGTCAGTTCAGACGGCCGCGGCGACGATCTGAACTGACCAGAGAGAACTGCAAGCGGATTGTGAAGTCGGAAGGTCCTACTGCGCGCTCTGACGCTTGTCGATGTACTCGACCGCGTCCTTGACCTTGCGGATCTTCTCCGCCTCATCGTCCGAGATCTCGACGCCGAATTCCTCTTCGAACGCCATGATCAGCTCGACCGTGTCGAGCGAATCCGCGCCGAGGTCTTCGACAAACGACGCTTCCGGCTGGACTTCATCCGCGTCCACTCCGAGTTGCTCGACGATGATCGACTTGACCCTATCCTCAACCGACATGGGCATCTCCTCCATCAGATTCCAGGGGAACGCAACAAGTGCAGGCCGCGTTTTAGCACGCGTCTACGCGCGTCAGCAAGCAGGCAGCCTGCCGCCTGATTTCGTTACACTTCGCCCGATGCGAAAACTTGGTGCATTGTTCTTTCTGATCGTTCTGGCGGCCAGTCTCTGGATCGGCGCGCGCTGGATCGCCGGCCGTGGCCCGGTGAAAGCCACGATCCTGTTCCACAGTGCGGCAGGACTGCGCGGCGGCGATCTCGTGATCGAGAACAATCTTGCCGCCGGCAGAGTTGTACGCATCGATCGCGTGGATGATCGCGACGCCGTGACGGTGCGTCTCGACCCCGCGCATCGGCGCGCCATCGTCACCGATTCTCTCTTTACGATCGATGGTCACAGGCTGCTCGTCACCAATGCCTTTGCAGTTGGCGCACCCGTTGAAGACGGAGCACTTTTGCAGGCGAAGGACGACAAAGTGAGCCGCTGGCTTGCGAAGAACGGCTCGAAGGTCGAGCCGCTGGTGGAATCTTTGAAACAAAAGGCGGACAACGGTGTCGAAACCGTGCGTGGCGCGTCCAACGATGAGGCGCAGAAACTGAAAGAGAAAGTCGGCGGCTGGGTCGACCAGACCAAATCCAAGATCAGGTAAATGGACAAGAAGATTTTTTCCTACGAAGACGCCTGTGCGCTGCTGCCCGAAGTGCAGCGGCTGACGGGCCTTGCGTTCGCCGAAGTCGAGGCTCTCGGCGAGGACGTCGATGAGACCAACGACGACTTCCGCCGTATCGTCTCCCACTGGGCCGAAGCCGTTCTCTCCCTCGGCATCGAAGTGAAGGGCCTCTGGCTCGTCGACTTCGACAGCGGCAGCGGCTACTACTGCTGGCGCCATCCCGAGCCCTCACTGCAGTTCTTTCATGGATACGAAGAAGGATTCCGGGGCCGGGTGCAGTTGAACTGAGCAGGAGTGAGTGATGAGGAAGAGTGAAGAGTGACGAGTGAAGAGTGAAGAGTGAAGAGTAGGGACCGTCACTCATCACTCATCACTCATCACTCGTCACTCGTCACTCCACTCGTCACTCGTCACTCGTCACTCATCACGTCATGATCAAAGCCATCGCTTTCGACCTCTGGGAAACATTGATCACTGAAGATGCGCAGACTGCGCGGCGGCAGGAGCGGCTGCGTCTCGATCGCATCGAGCAGGTGCTCGTTGCTCGTGGACAATCGCATTCTGCCGATCGCATCGAGAACGCGTACCGCAAGCTCTGGCATCGCTGCCACGAGCTCTACTGGTCGGAAGACCGCGACGTTCCCTGCCGGCGGCAGGTGGAGCATTTCCTCGAAGGGCTCGGCCTCGATCCGGCGTCGTTCGACGAAGCCTCGCTCGATGAGATCGAGCATGCCTACGCGCACGCGGCACTCGACATCCTGCCGCAGGCCGTCGCCGGTGCGAACGAAACTCTGGCGCACATCAGGAAGCAGGAGCTCCCGATCGGGCTGATCAGCAACACGGGCCGCACGCCGGGCTACGTGCTCCGCAAGATTCTCGACCGTCTCGGCCTCGCGCAGTCGATCGACGTCATGGTCTTTTCGAATGAGCATGGCGAGTGCAAGCCACGTGTCTCGATCTTCGAGCAGCTTCGCGCGGGCCTGGGGGTCGAATATCAGGAGATGATGTTCGTCGGCGACAATCTCTATGTGGACGTCTATGGTGCGCAGCGCTGCGGCATGCGCGGCATCCATTTCATTCCGGAGCAGCGGGGAACGGCGGTGGCACCGCCGGTCGAGCTCGATTTCACGATCACGCCGGATGCGACCATTCACACACTGTCGGAGTTGCCGGAAGTCATCGAGAGGATGCGAAATGCGTGATGGGTGGTGCTGTGATGCGGGCTCGCGGGCTCGCCGGTTCCTTCCTCTTCTGCTCGTGGTTCTGCTCGCGTTCGACGCCACGGCGGCGACCGCGAAGAAGCGGCGCAAGTCGCCGCGCCGCGCACGCGCGGCTCGCGCTGCGAAGGCGCCGATCGAGACTGCAACGGGCGGCACGCTCAGCGAACGCCTCCAGTCGCTTATGAACGGCCGCGTGGGGCAGGCCTCGGAAGCGAGCCTGCAGGTCGTCGATGTCGAGACTGGAACCGTCGTCGCCGAACGCGATCCGCACACGCCTCTCGCGCCGGCCTCGAACATGAAGCTCTTCACCACCGCTGCCGCCATCGATCTGCTGAAGCCGACCTTCGAAGTGCAGACGACGGTGTATGCGCGCGGTGCGGTGCAGCCGAACGGCACGCTGGAAGGCGACGTGAAAGTGGTAGGGCACGGCGACCCGACGATCGGCGGCCGCTTTCACGATGGCCATGCGACGTCCGTGATCGAAGACTGGGCCACCGATCTCAAGCGCTCCGGCATCAAGACGATCCACGGAAATCTGATCTTCGAATACGGCTACATGGATACGGAGTACATCCATCCGACCTGGCCGGTGAATCAGCTCGTGAACTGGTACGAGGCTCCGGTGTCCGCATTCACGATGCAGGAAGGCTGCGTCGAGGTGCGCGTGATGCCCGGGCGTCCGGGCAAGCCGTGCGTCGTGCAGCTCGAGCCGCCGACTTCGTTCCTGAACATCGACAACAACTGCCGCACCGGCCGCGGCGCGCTCTACGTCACGCGCGCGCTCAACACGAACACGCTCGTGGTGCGCGGCGGCGTTCCCGCGCGCTCGGGCACGAGCCCGATCTTCGTCACGGTCGAGAACCCGATTCAGTATTTCGCAACGGTCACGCACGAGACGTTCGAGCGGAACGGGATTCATCTGGATGGGCAGTTGATCGTGGCGCCGCGCGATGCGCGCCCCGACTGGCGCGCCGTCACCCAGCATTCGACGCCGCTCAACATCCTCGTCTACGTCGTGAACAAGAAGAGCCAGAACCACTACGCGGAAGAGATGGTGAAGATGATCGGCGCCGAGCTGAAGAAGAACGGCACGTGGGCCGATGGCACCAGCGCGGTGACCGAGTGGCTGACGACGAAGATCGGCGTCCCTGCGAACGAGTATCACCAGGCCGATGGTTCCGGCATGTCGCGCGACAACCGCGCGTCGGCCAACGCGTTCATCCAACTGCTGCGCTACATGTGGAAGAGTCCCTGGCGCGAGGACTTCGTCTCGTCGCTTCCCTACTCCGGCGATCCCGACTCGAAGTTCGGCCACCGCCTCGGCCAGGCGCCGTACGCGCGGCAGGTCTACGCGAAGACCGGCTACATCGTCGGCGTGGTGGGGCTGTCCGGCTACGTGCACGCGCAGAGCGGCAGGATCTACGCCTTCTCCTTCATCTTCAACCGCTACCACACCGGCGTCTACGCCGTGCACGCGCTGCAGGATGAAATGCTGAGGGAGATCATCAGGAACGGATGAGGCGCCTTCGGCGCGGCGCTGGGCGCGAGGCGCGGGGCGCGGGGTGCAGAGTCGCTAGCCTGCAGACTTCCGAGGCGTCCCCCGCACCTAGCGCCTAGCGCCCAGCGCCTCGCGCCGAAGGCGCCCAGCGCCCAGCGCCTCGCGCCGCGCCGAAGGCGCCTAGCGCCCGCGGCGCGAAATTGTGAGAGCATTCCTGGCCCACCCATGAGCAAAGACAACATCGTATTCACCGCATTTGGATTTCTCCTCGGTCTCGTCCTCGGCAGCATGGTGCTTGGTCCGAAGCTCGCGCAGTCGAAGCTCGCCGGAGCCCAACCAGCGGCTGCACCCGCGGAAGCTCCGGCGTCTGCCGCGCCTGTGGCGCAGGCAAGCGGCGGCAACCCGATGGGCGCGGTCTTCCAGAAGATCAACGAGCTCAAGCAGGCGATCGAGAAGAATCCGAACGATGCCGACGCTCTGACGCAGCTCGGCTCGATGTACATGGACGCCGGAAAGTTTCCGCAGGCCGCGGAGTATCTCGAGCGTTCCCTGAAAGTGCGCGACGATCCTCAGGTGCGCACCGACCTCGGCATTTGCTACCGCAACAACGGCGACACGGCGAAATCGCTCGCGGAGTTTCAGCAGGTCGTGCGAACGAATCCCGATCAGTGGCAGGCGCTCTTCAACGAGGTCATCGTGCTGGCCGAAACGAAGCACATGGCCGAGGCGAAGACGGAGCTCGCAAAGCTGCAGCAACTGCGGCCGGGCGATCCCGATGTGCAAAAGCTGGCCGACTCGATCGCGAACGTTCGTTAGCGCAGGTTGTCGGCGTCTACGGTCGCCGGTGCCGACGCGCCGATCGCAATGCGCACCGCGGCGGTTCCTGCCGGCGTCGTGTAGCGCAGCGGAAACGTGTCGAAGCCGTCCGTCGCCGGCTGTGACGTGAAGCGCGTCAGCGACTCGCCGATCACCCGGCCGTCTGCGTCGAGCTCGCGGACGGCGACGTAAACATTCGCGCCGGAATCGAATCGCAGATTCAGCGTCGTCGTGTAGGTGACTCCCGCGGTCGCGGCGATCGGCGTGCTGACAGCCTCTGCCGCCGGATTCGCCGTCAGCCGCAGCGCATACCTGCCACGCGACGGCACCTCGGCCTGGCCGAGGTCGAGCCGCGAGAGTGTGCCGCTTCCGGACAGGGTCCACTTGTCCGGTGTGGTGCCGCCATCCTCGAACGACGCATTCTCGATGGCGTTGAGGTGAAAGCCGCTCATGTCGATCAGCTCATTCGCGACCGGGTTGTAGGTGAAGGCAACGCCGCGCCGCTTGACCGCATCCTCGATCGTCGCATCGCGATCTTCGGAATCGCTGAAGTGAATCCACACCCAGTAGGTGCCGCCGTCAACGCCCCACTTCTCGAACAATGCTGCCAGGCTCTCGAGTGCCCATTCCGATTTCCAGCTGGAGGATGCCGGCCGGTTCAGGCCGATCTCCGGCGCGACCACGCGCGCGCCATTGCCTCGTCCCACGATGTCAAAGACGTTCCGCAGAGTTTCGTCGGCCCACGTGTGTGGGTCGGCGTCGACGCACGCCGGCGTCACGAACGAGGGAACGTTGAGGCACTTGCGATGTTCGTACATCGAGATGGCGTAGGTGCGCTTCGATGGGGGGATTGCCAGCTCGTCGAAGATCTGGCGCATCACTTCGAGCGTCGGCCAGAGGTGCCGGTCCTGTGCATCGGGGCCTGCACCGCTGCGCACGTCGAACATGTACGCGCCGACGACCGCTTCGGCTGAGAGGCGGCGCGCGTCGATGCCGAGCGACATCGCATACGCGATCGCAGCCTTCACGTACGTGCCCGGTTTCGCCTTCGCGCCGAGCCAGAGCGGCGGCTCAGCGGGGATGCCGCACGAATCGGCAACGCCGTCGCCGCTGCTGTCCACCACGTGCGTGTCGCCCTCGAACAGAATCAGGTCGAGCGCGGGATGATTGCCGATCGCATTCAGAATCGGCCCCAGCCAGGCTTTCGAATTCTCGAACGGTTCATCCATGTGGGTGGAGGCGAGCCGGAGATAGACCTTCATTCTGTGCGCCTGCACGATGTCGAAGAGCGCGCGAAGATTCGTCGTCTCGATCGCCGACGGTGAAGGCCATCGGAAGCCGAGCGGCGGACTGATTTCGCATTTCGGGAACGAGAAATCGTCGCCGGCATCGGTCGTGCGGAGCTCGAGTGTGATCGTGTTGACGCCGAGGCCGGACATGGCCGTGAGTTGTCTCTCGACTTCGGCGCGAACCGTGGAGCCGACGACCGAATCGAAGTCGTCGAGTTGCCGCACGAGATCGCCCGTCCAGTATTGAGAGGGCCAGCCGCGCCGCTCGAACTGTGTGTAGAGACCGTGAACGGCGACGCGATAGTGACCGAGGGGTTGAACGGAGGGGACTGCGCGCGTCCGTCCCTGCATCGCGCCCGGCGCGAGGACGAGAAGGCAGACGGCAAGCGCGGTTCTCACAGCGTTCGCATTTGCTGGCTCGACGGTGCGATCGTCAGCGTGTAGACGCCGCTCGACTTGCGCACGGTCGCCATTCCCTGAAATCCGGGGAACGTCTGCACTTTGCCGATGATCTCGCCGCCGCTGGTCTCGATATGTGCGGAGACGGCTTCCTCGACCGATCTCGCGTCGAGGCTGAGAAACCGGACGGAATCCGGAACTGTGTGGCCCTTGAGATCGGTGAGATGCCTCTCCTCGATCGTGAATCGCATCAACACTGTTCCATTCTCCCGCGAGACGCTCTGCAATTTCGATGCATTTTGCCGTGTTTTATACTCCTTCAAAGCGAGGCGTGAATGAGCGAAGAGCGGATTCTGCAGAATGTCCCGGTGATTGGCCGTATCGAAATCAACGAGTCGGAGGCGAAAGAGCTCCCTTCGTCGCGTTTTGCCGAGCCGATTCCGGTTGCGCTCACGTTCGATGACGTTCTGCTGAAGCCGGCGAAGTCGGAGATGCATCCGAACTTCGTCGATGTCTCCACGCGTCTCACGCGCGACATCCGCGTCAATATTCCGATCATCTCCGCGGCGATGGACACGGTCACGGAAGCGCGTCTCGCGATCGCCATGGCTCAGCACGGCGGCATCGGCATCATCCACAAGAACATGGCCATCGATCGTCAGGCCGAGGAAGTCGACAAGGTGAAGCGATCGGAAGCCGGCATGATCGTCGACCCCGTCACCATGCGTCCCTGGCAGACGATCGCCGAGGCCATGCAGGTGATGGAGAAGTACAAGATCTCGGGATTGCCGGTCACGGATGCGAACGGCAAGCTCGTCGGCATTCTGACGAACCGCGATCTCCGCTTCGAAACGCGGTTCGATCTGCCGATCGCCGAGCGGATGACGAAAGAGCATCTGATCACCGTTCCGGTCGGCACGACTCTCGAGCAGGCGCGCGACGTCCTTCACCAGCATCGCATCGAGAAACTGCTCGTCGTCGACGTCAACGGCGATCTCAAGGGGCTCATCACCGTCAAGGACATCCAGAAGGCGCGGCGTTATCCGCAGGCGGCGAAGGACCGGCTCGGCCGGCTGCGTTGCGGCGCGGCGATCGGCATCGGCCGCGATGGTCTCGACCGCGCCCGCGCGCTCATCGACGCGAAAGTCGACGTCGTCGTCATCGATTCGTCGCATGCGCACTCCGCCGCCGTGATGGACACGATCAAGCAGTTCAAGAAGGTGTTTCCGGATACGCCGCTGATCGCCGGCAATGTTGCGACGTTCGAAGCGGCGCGCGATCTCTGCGAGCTCGGCATCGATGCGCTGAAGGTCGGCATCGGGCCGGGGTCGATCTGCACGACGCGCATCGTCGCCGGTGCCGGTGTTCCGCAGATCACCGCGATCATGGAGTGCGCGCGCGCGACGGAGCGGTTCGACATTCCCATCATCAGCGACGGCGGCATCAAGTTCTCCGGTGATGTGACGAAGGCGCTGGCCGCGGGCGCGAGCTCGGTGATGATCGGCTCGCTGTTCGCCGGCACCGATGAAGCGCCGGGCGAGACGATTCTGTATCAGGGCCGCACGTACAAGGCCTATCGCGGCATGGGCTCGATCGGTGCGATGCAGCAGGGCTCGAAGGATCGCTACTTCCAGGAAGATGCGGACGAGGTCTCGAAGCTCGTGCCGGAAGGCATCGAGGGGAAGGTGCCCTACAAGGGCTCGCTCAGCGCGATGATCCCACAGATCGTCGGCGGCCTTCGTTCGGGCATGGGTCTCACCGGCTCGCGAAGCATCGAAGATCTCCGGACGCGCGCGCAATTCATCCGCATCACGAATGCGGGTCTCCGCGAGTCGCACGCGCATGACGTGACGATCACGAAGGAAGCGCCGAACTACCGCATCGAGACGACTGACTAAGTGACGGCAGTGCTGCACCTGCGCTAGGCTACGGGCTCGTCCAGATGAGCTCGGAGTCTCCAAAGCCGTTTCGCGACGGCTCTCTGTACGCGCAGGTCACCATGGCCCTGCTCGCTACGGGCGCGTTGCTCGACGTCTGTCTGTTGACCATTCTCTTCTTCGGCCATCCGGTCGCGTTTCTCCTGTCGCGCCTTCGTCAGGTCGTCGCGCTGCTGGAAGGGTGGGCGTTCTTGACCTGGTTCGACCGCTCGTACGCGAATCTCGAAGCGATCGACGGTCGCTGTCAGCACGATCGCTGGGCTGCCGTCGGCGGCTTTCTCCCGCCGTTCGTACTCTTCCGCCCGTGCGAAATCATGATCGAGATGTGGAGGCGGATCGCGCGCCGCGGTGACTCTCCTCTGATTCTCTTTGCCTGGTGGATCATTTTTCTTTCGGCGCCGGTCTTCTATTACGTCGATCTGATCAAGACGGCATACCTCGCGCTCGTGATCTCGGCTTCACTCGCGTTCATCCTCGTCCGAAGAATTACGGATGGACTCGCGAAAGCGGCTGCGAGCATGCCTCCTCCCGCTCCCGCGCCGAAGGTGGAACCGCCGCGCACGCCGGCAACGCCGGCCGTGCTCGCACCCCAGCTCGCTGCGATCGAGGCTGCAGCGAAAGAGCGCCGCCAGGCGGCGCTTGCGGCTCAGCCGGCGCGAAGTGAGGTGATCGAAGCGCCGCCCGCTCCGCCGGTGCAGCATTCGATCGGACCACCACGGCAGGTCATCGTCCCGAAGCCGGTGTCACCGCCGTGGGAGAGTGAAAGGATTGCCGCGCCGGCGTCGGGTGTGCGCCCCGCACCCCGTCCACAGCCTCGGACCCTCGATCGAGAGCCGCGGCCCTCGACGCAACACAACCTGCTCCAGGTCCGCCTGATGGCGCTCGTGTTGGCGATCGCCGGCATCGCGATGCTCACGATCGCCGCGCACGTCGCCTTCGAGGGCGACGATGTCTCGCGCATCCTTTGCGCGATTTACGGTGCGGCAGGCGTGCTGCTTCTTCTCTTCGCGGCAGTCTTCGCACGTCATCGGCCGGCGAGTGCCGCCTCAGAGAGCTGGGGTCTGATCGCGATCACCGCCTCGGTTGTCGTCGCCGCGAACGTCATCGTTCTGATTGGAACATTCGTTCGATGAGACGCTCACTCCTCGCTGCACTCATTCTGGCCATTCCTCTGGCTGCGGTGCCGAAACCCGATCCCGCACCGCGCGTCTTTTCTCCCGCAGAGGAAGCTGCTGCGGCGGACATGGTTCATTACCTTGCGGCCGGTTCCGAATCGATCTGGGGGGCGCTTGCCTCCGATTCGCCACTTCGCGCACTCGGACACGATGCCGCCTTGAGTGAGATCGAAGTGCGTCTCGGGCCGGCGAACGGTGCGAAGTGGAGGCTGGACACGGTCATGCCATCGCTCTCCGAGCGCGCCGCGGTCTTCAGCGTCGCGTATCCATCAGGTGTCGATGACACGATCGAATTCGAGATGCAGCAGGAGAACGGCGAATGGCGCGTCAGGAATATCCGCAGTTCTGTCGAGCCGGTGGAAACGATCGCCTATTTCAAGGCGGATCATCATCCTGCGGTGGTGCGTCCCAGCAGTAGTCCCGCCGTCCATGCGAAGCCCTACACCGATCGCCGAGTGGCATTCGCGCTCGTCCTCCCGTCGCTCATGCTGGCGATCGCCGGAGTCGCGATGACACGCCGATCGCACTGGAAAGGGCGAATCATCATCGCTCTCGCTTCGGTGCCGATCGCGGCAGCGACGGTGATCGTCTTTCTCCCTTTGCTGCAGACGCACGCAGCCGCACTTCCGGTGATCGCTTCGCATCCTCCGGCGAAGAAAGCAGCCGCCCCGGATGCAGTTCGTCTTGGGTCACTCGTGGCGATGCGAAAAGCGCTGGCAAGCGGCGATCTCTCCGCGTTGCACCCGGATCCGAATCTTCCGGAAGGTCCCGTTCGCGACGCTGCTGCGCTGTGGTCCGCGCAGATGATGCTGCAGCAGAACAACGTCGATGAAGCGAAGAGGGTGCTGAATCGCATTCGCACCGCGAACAATGAGCCGCTGAACGACCTGCTTCGTGCGCGCATCGCATGGTCGGAGAAGAATGCGATCGACGCCGTCATCGCGTACGAGCATGCGATGGATCTCGGCCCCGGGCGTGATGCGCTGTCGATCGAAGCAGCGGAGGCGTTGTCGATTCTCGGATTCGACGATCGAGGTGAGCGCTACCTTCGCCGTACGGTCGAGATCGGGTCGCGCGATCCGAACATCTATTACGAGATGGCGCTCTTCGCCGCGATGGATGACGACGAGCTCCGCGCGGGGCGTTTGCTCAGGACTGCCTGGAAGATGGAGCCCATCGAGCGCGCGAGTCTCTATCACATCGGGCCGTTCTGGCAGCTCCTCAGAACGCCTGAGGTCCGCACGATGATGCAGCCCTACGTCGCGGAAGAACCTGCGTTCGCTGCGGCGCGCGGGGTGCATCCGATGACGGTCGACGCTGCGACGACGGCGTTGCTGAGTGGAACTTTCCTGCGCGTGCGGGCTGGCGGGGGAGAGATCGACATCCCGGGCGGTGCGGCGATTGCGCCTGCCAGCAGCCGCGTCGTCGATGCCGTAACGTGGCGCCGCGAAAGGGAACAGCTCGCGGTGAGCGACTTCGATGTCTTGCGGCGTGACGTCCGTTCCAGTGCGGTGCTGCTGCAGCCCGCGATTCGCGCGCGGGTTCTGCGCTGCGCTGCCTCTCTCGCCGCGCGGAACCGATGGTCCGATGTCTCGCTGTTGACGGAGCCGCTCATTGCCGGCGATGAGCGGGTGCCGCTCGAACTGTCGATTCTGCGCGGCGAATCATTCGCCAAGCTGCACCAACTGGACCGGCTCAAGGATCTGCTCGCGAGTCTTCTGCGCAATCCGGCGCTGAAGCGTAAGAAAGACCCGAACGCGATGGTCGATATCGCCGAACTGCTCGTTGCCACCGACGATTTCGACTCGGCGATCAAGCTGCTGGAGCGCGCTCGCGCCGATGTCGATCTTCCCGGCATTTCGCAGCGCATCGAGCAACTGCAGCTCGAACGGCAACTCGCGACCGCATTCACTGCCGTCCATACGGAGCATCTCGACATTCATCATCCGCCGGACATGTCTCCGGAGCGCGTAAAGAAGATCGCGAATATCCTCGAGGCCGAGTTCAAGCGGCTGCGCTCGTCGTGGTTCCCGGGCGCGGGCGCCAAGCGCGTCACCGTCGGCATTCTTTCCTGGCAGGATTTTCAAAGCTACGTAAGCAACGAGTACATCGCCGGTCTTTACACGAATAAGGTCTTTCTGCCGATTGCGAACGTCGACGAATTCCCGCCGGAGATCGTCGCCATCATGACGCACGAGCTCGCGCATGCGCTGATTGCAGAATCGACGAACAACCTCGCACCGCGCTGGTTTCATGAAGCGCTCGCATCGAGGGTCGAGATGAACGAGACGACGCGCAACGCATTCAAGCTCTATCGCGACGAGAACTTCCTGACGGTCTCGCTGCTCGATGCGGTTGCCGACGGCTCGCCGGATCCCGACCTCGTCATGGAGTCGTATCAGATCGGACAGACGACGCTCCGCTATATGGAAGCGAAGTACGGCAAGGCGTCGATCGGCCGGATGCTCGCGGCGTTTCGCGCGGGGGCGACGACCGAGGCTGCGGTGCGCGACGTGACTCATGGCAGCGTATCGGAGCTCGATCGTGACGCGCGCGAGTGGGGCTTCATGCAACCGACGCTATTTACCGACGCGGCGGTCATCCGCTACGACGGACTCAAAGAGCGCGCAGGCACTCTGAGTGACCCGGGGAGCCGCTGGTGACGCACCAGATCCTCGCTGCTGCCGCGCTTCTTCTCTGGCTGCCGTTCTGGTGGCGCGTCGTCTTTCGCCGCAACGATTCGAAGGGCGAAGTGGGATTCCTCATGGCCACTGTGCTCCTCGCGCTGGTGTGGACAGGAATCGCCACGGCTCGATCCGAAAAGCATGAAGTGTCCATTGCGACGGCACGCGGATGTGCCGTTCTGCGTGAAGGGATGACCAAAGCCGAGATGACGCTGAAGATGGGTGACCCCTCGCGCAAGGTGACGGAAGCCGATACGCGCGGACCTGGTGCGGAAGCGTGGGTGTACGACGATGCGCGCTGCGTTGCGCACGTGCTCGAAGAGCGTGTCCGCAGCGTCGAATATGAGTGAGTTCCGCGGGAGTAGAATCGCGCCTGATGCCCGATCCTTCCGCTCCGATCATCGACGACTTCTCCATCGAGCTTCGCGATCGCAAGATCGAGCTCGTCGATGGCGATGGCAATCGTCTCGCGTGGTTTCCCGCGTGGGAGTGCGCCGATCGCGATCTCAAGCACTTCATCGCCGCCGACGTGCCGCTCGGGTCAATCGACGCGCCGTATGAAGACTTCGACGACGGCTGGCAGATCGCGATCTACGAGCACGAGGGCTTCGTCTATGTCACCGAGAATGAGAAGACCTTTCGCGTGACGCGCGATGCCTATCTCGAAGCGTGGGCGCGCGTGCTCCACGAATTCAATCCGGTGTTGTCTCTCGAAGAACTGCTCGCACGCGCCGGACGCGAACCAGAAGCGTAATCGATGAACATCGTGCTCGTGCATGGAGTGCTCGGCGCGCATGCGTTCGGCGCTCTTCCTTACTTCAACGGCGTGGAAGCCCATCTGCGGACGCGCTTCGGCGCGAAGGTGCTGGCGACGAACGCCGCGGCGATCGGCACGGTCGCGGTGCGAGCTGCGCAGGCGCGTAAGCAGATCCTCGATCACTTCGGCGCCACGCCGTCCGAGCCGCTGATCCTCATCGCTTACAGCATGGGCGGCCTCGATGCGCGCCAGATGCTCACCGACGATCCCGCGCTCGCGAAGCATGTGCGCAGCCTGACGTGCATTGCGACGCCGCACCATGGCTCGCCCGTCGCGAGCATGATGAGCCGCATCCTCGCGGTCGACGCCGTTCACGATCTGTCGGAGGAAGGCGCGCGAAGAATCGATGCGCGGTGCGCAGACTATCCCCACATTCATTACCGCGAGATCGCAGGGGTCGGCCGCGCTCATCCTTCGAAGACCTCGAAGGCGCTCGCGCTCGCAGCGCGGGCCGGCATGAGCGGCGAGCACGACGGTGTCGTCTCCTTCGCATCCGCCGTTCCTCCGGGACGCACGCTGCTGGAGCGCGCCGAGGGGGATCATGTCGATCTCATCGGTCACGATCTCGACGACTTCCCGCTGTTCCGCCCGCGCGCCTTCGATCATCTGCCGTTGTACGAGCGCATCGTCGCCGACGCGATGGCACACTGACTTACAATCCGGCCCGGCCATGCACTTCGATCGCACCATGCGCGAGCACGCGCACGCCCTCGTCGATCGCCTCTTCGATCATGTGGAGAACATCGAGTCACGTCCTGTCGTCGACTGGAAGAGCGCGCCGGAGCTGCGTGATCTGATCCGCGATACGTCCGATCCCGTGAAGGCGCTGCTCGATCACTCGATCCAGCTCCATCACCCCTCGTACATGGGACATCAGGTCTGTCCTCCTTTTCCCTCGGCGATTCTCGGCGACCTCATCATCTCGACGCTGAATCAGTCGACCGCAGTGTGGGAGATGAGTCCGGTCGGGACGGTGATCGAGCAGGAGATGGTGCGCTGGCTCGCGACTCTCGCTGGCTATCCGGCCGAGTCGCTCGGCACGGCGGTGTCGGGAGGCTCCGCCGCGAATCTCACCGGACTGCTCGCTGCGCGCGCGCGATGGCGCGCTCGCGGCGGTGACGGCGGTGCCGTGATCCTCGCCTCCGCCGATACGCACTACTCGGTCGCGCGCGCGGCATCGATCATGGGTGTCGAGCATGTCGTCAAGATCGAGACCGATCATCGCCATCAGATGAACCTCGAGGCGCTGGAGCGGGCGCTGCGCGATCACGGTGCGAGCGTGCTGGCCGTCGTCGCGACGTCAGGCTCTACGGCCACCGGCGCGTTCGATGATCTGCTCCGTGCGCGCGAGCTCGCGAAGGATACGTGGCTTCACGTCGACGCCGCGCACGGCGCTTCGGTGTTGCTCAGCGAGCGGCTGAAGCATCTCGTCCGCGGACTCGATCAGGCGGACTCGTTCTCCTGGGATCCGCACAAGATGCTCTGGATGCCGCTCTCCCTCGGCGCCATTCTCGTGCGTGACGGGCAGTGGCTGCGGCGTGCGTTCGAAGCGGATGCGCCGTATCTCTTCCACGCCGAGCGTGAGCCGGACAACATCGGCGCGGTCACGATCCAGTGCTCGAAGCGCGCTGATGCGATCAAGCTCTGGCTGACGCTGAAGCTGTTCGGAACGGAGCCGTTCCGCGACGCGCTGGAGAAGGTCTCGGACATCACGCGCTACCTCCACGACCGAGTGGTCGAATCGAGCGACTTCGAGGCGATGCACGAGCCGCAGTTCAACATCTACTGCTTCCGCTACCGCGGCAGCGACGATGAAAACCTCGCGTTGCGCGAGAAGCTGATCCGCAGCGGCGATGCGTGGATCACGTCGACGGTGCTCAAGGGTAGGCGCGTGCTGCGTGTGACGATGATCAATCCGCGCACGGAGAAGCGCCACGTCGACGAGATGCTCGCGTCGCTGCGGCGGCTGGCGCGATGATTCGCGTCGTTCTCGTCGAGCCGCGCGAGGCGGGCAACGTCGGCGCGGTCGCGCGCGTGATGAAGAATTTCGGCCATCGCGATCTCTGGATCGTCGGCGAGCATCCGAATCTGCATCCGCTGGCCGGATGGTGGGCCAGCGGCGCGGAGGATCTCGTCGAGGCAGCGCGTTTTGCACCGTCTCTTGGAGACGCGATCGCCGATGCGCACATGACGGTCGCCACGACGTCGTCGCGCGGCCGCACGACGCCGGTCGATCTCACTCCGCGCGAGGTCGCACAACTCGCCGGCACGCTCGGCGCCGGTCAGACGCTGGCTCTCGTGTTCGGACGGGAGGACAGCGGCCTGACGCGCGAGGAGCTCGTGAGCTGCCAGCACACCGCCGTCGTGCCGACGAACCGCGAGTTCCCCACCATGAACCTCGCGCAGAGCGCCGGCATTTTCTGCTACGAGCTCTCGACGATCACACCGGCGCAGCAGCCGCGCGAGCTCGCGCCGGCATCACTCGTCGAGCGCATGCATCAGCGCGCCGAGGAACTGCTGCTCGAAGTCGGTTTTCTGCACGCGAACAATCCCGATCGCATCTATGACGGTCTGCGCGCGATGGCTGGCCGCGCGGATCTCGATGCGCGCGAGGTGACGATCCTCCTCGGAATCATCCGGCAGATCGAATGGAAGCTCTCACAGTGAACCGCGAGCCCGCGCGTCGGCGAAACGGCGCGGCGTCACTTGTGCGGCATCTCTTTACCGAGGCAGTCGTCGATCAGCTCGATGAACTTCTCGAGGTCGAACGGTTTCAGGATCGACGCGCAGATCGCATCCGGCGGAATCTTGTCGACGCCTCGCTTGCCCGCGGCGGTGAAGACGATGATGTGCGGGCGTTCGATGGGCGCCGCGCCGATCCGCTCGATGAATTCGTATCCATTGAGGCGAGGCATCATCAGGTCGAGCAGCACCAGATCGAATTTGCCGTTGGCCTGAAGCTTCTCCAGGCCGGCTGCTCCATCTTCCGCGAGCTCGACGTCGAAGTTCATGCGCCGAAGAACCGCCTGCAGCAGAACGCGGATCGCAAGGTCATCATCGATGACGAGAATGTGACGGCCGGTACCATCCAGCTTTGTAACGTTCATGGTTTTCAGCTTGCGGAAACTGGAAGCTCTTGGGAGAGAGTAAGGGAACGAAAGGCGTCAGGCAATGCCTGAAACGGCCTGCTTACCGTTCCGGCCCTGGGTCAGGCGAGCGGGGCTGTCGATCATCGTCGTCGCGGCGCTCGTGACTGCCATCATTCTTTTCACCCTCGCGGCCGTTCCCTCGGCGCGCTATGGGTGGATGGGGGAGCGCTTCGTCTGGGTGTACGTGGGCACGCTGTGGATCGGCGGCCTGAAGGTATGGCTCGGCACGCTGCGGCCGATCGCCGTGGCCGGGGATGAATTCCTGACGCTGCGTCCGCTGCATCAGCTCCGCGCCCGGACCTTTGCCTGGCGTGACATCAGCGGCACGGAGCAGATGATCGGCGGCGATCGCCTGATCGTCTACTACGACACTCCGCGCGGGATGCGCTTCGTCGCGCTGAATCTGAATCTGGTCAAAGGCCGCCGGGAATTTCTGAAGCTGATGGACGAGCGGCTGCTCGCCCGCGGCTTCGTGGAGAAGATCGTCGAGCGTTCGAGATATCTTTCTGCAGGCAGCAAGCCTGTTGCCCAGGAACATGACTCCCAAACAGGAAATTGAACATCTCCGCAAAGAGCTCGAGCGGCACAACCGGCTCTATTACACCGAGGCGAAGCCGGAGATCAGCGACTACGACTTCGATCAGATGATGCGCCGGCTGCAGGAGCTCGAGGCGCAGCATCCCGAGCTGGATGATCCGAACTCGCCTTCGAAGCGCGTGGGCGGCGAGCCGGTCAGCGAGTTCAAGACCGTCGTGCACGATCCACCGATGCTCTCGATCGAGAACGCCTATTCGATCGACGAGCTGCGGCAGTGGGACGAGCGGGTCCGGCGCGGTCTCGGCCGTGACAGCGTCGAGTATGAAGCGGAGCTGAAGATCGACGGAGTCTCGATCGACCTCCTGTATGAACGAGGACAGCTCGTGCGCGGCGCGACGCGCGGCGATGGCGTGCGCGGCGACGATGTCACGCCGAACGTGCGCACGGTGCGCGCGCTGCCGTTGAAGATCGATCCGAAGTTCGACCGGCTCGAGGTCCGCGGCGAGATCTACATCTCGAAATCCGATTTCGCGAAGTACAACGAGCAGTTGGAAGAGGCCGGCGAAGAAACGCTCGCCAATCCCCGCAACGCCGCGGCGGGTGCGCTGCGGCAGAAGGATTCGAAGCAGGCCTCGCAGAAGCGCCTCAGCGCCTACGTCTACCATCTCGTCCGCGCCGGCGACCTCGAGATCGAATCGCAGTCGCGCGCCTACGAGCTGCTGCAGGATCTCGGGCTTCCGCTGAATCCCCAACGCTGCGTTGCACCTTCCATCGACGGCGTCATCGACTTCATCGAGGAATGGCGGGCGAGGCGCCACGATCTCCATTTCGAAATCGACGGAATCGTCGTGAAAGTGAATCGCCGCGAGGACCAGCTCGAGCTCGGCGCCACCTCGAAGTTCCCGCGCTGGGCGGTCGCGTTCAAGTATCCGCCGGAAGCGGCGAAGACGGTCGTGAGAGCGATCCGCTATTACGTCGGACGGACCGGCGCGGTCACGCCCGTCGCCCAGTTCGACGAGGTGCCGCTCGCCGGAACGAAAGTCACGAACGCCTCGCTGCACAATTTCGACGAGCTCGCGCGCAAGGACCTGCGCGTCGGCGACACGATCATGGTCGAGAAGGGCGGCGACATCATTCCCAAGGTCGTCGAAGTGCTGGAGCACGCGCCCGGCTCGGAGCCTGTCGTTCCTCCCACGCACTGCCCGACGTGCGGCGAGCCGCTGCACCGCTTCGAAGGCGAAGTCGCGATCCGCTGCATCAATCTCTCCTGCCCCGACATCGTGCTGCAGTCGATCACGCACTTCGGCAGCCGCAAGGCGATGGACATCGAAGGCCTCGGCGAGGAAACGGTGATCGCGATGATCGGCGCCGGCCTCGTCCACGACTACGCCTCGATCTACGAGCTCACCGAAGAGCAGGTCGCCGCGCTCGAGCGGAAGGGACAGAAATCAGCGAAGAAGCTGATCGAGAACATCAACAAGTCGAAGACGAACGAGCTGTCGCGGCTGATCTTCGCCCTCGGCATCCGCTTCGTCGGCGAGCGCGCGGCGAAGGTGCTGGCCGATCGTTTCCAGACCCTCGATGCACTGATGAATGCGACGGCGGAAGAACTGCTGCAGGTGAACGAGATCGGTCCGAAGCTCGCCGAGTCGATCACGTTCTATTTCTCCGTTCCTGCGAATCGCGAGCGCATCGAGAAGATGAAGAGGCTCGGCGTCGCGCCGTCGCACACGGTGACGGCCACCGGCAACCGCCTCGCGGGCAAGACGATCGTGGTCACGGGAACGCTGCAGCGTTTCTCGCGCGACGAAATCCACAGGATCATCGAACGCGAGGGAGGGAAGGCCTCCGGCTCGGTCTCGTCGAAGACGTCGTATGTCGTCGCCGGCGAGTCCGCCGGCTCGAAACTCGACAAGGCGAAGTCGCTCGGTGTGCCGGTACTCACGGAAGATGAATTCCTCTCGATGGTGGAGTAGGGGCGCGCTGCTGCTCATCTGCGCCGTGACCGTGGCTCGGGTCGCGCTCACGCATGATGTGTTCAGCCCGACGTACGACGAGCCGCTGCACGTCGCGTCGGGATTCGAGTACGTGGCCGAGCATCATTACCGCGTCGGGATGGAGAACCCGCCGCTGGCGCGGGCGTTCTTTGCGTGGCCGTTGCGGCATGCGCATCCGACTTCGACTGATGGGATCGAGCGCATCGGCGAGGTCTACGAGTCTGCAGGCGATTTCATGCGCGGCGTTGTGCTCTCGCGCCGAGGCAACCTCGTCTTCGTCGTCATCGGCATCGTCAGCACGGCGCTGCTCGCGGGCGAGCTCGGCGTCAATGGCGTTCTCGCGGCGCTGATCTTCGCGATGCTTCCCGTGATCCTCGCGCATGGCGGTCTGGCTACGCCTGACGTCGCGGGCACGAGTGCGGTTGCTCTGGCGCTGTACGTTTTCGTGCGCTGGCTCGATCGCCAGTCGTGGGGACGCACTCTCGCTCTCGGCGCGGGCATCGCGTTCGTCTTCCTGACGAAATTCACGTTCGCGTTCTGGTTCGTCATCGGCGCGCTGGCGTTGATGGCCGTCCGCCGGCGCATGCCGGTGCGCTCCGCGATGGCCGCCAGCGTGTTCGCACTCGCGATCATCTATTCGTTTTATCTCTACGCGCATGACGCGCCGAAATTTCTCCTCGGCATCGTCCGCGTGCTGCAACTCAGCGGCGGCGGACAGGATGCGTATCTCCTTGGCGACGTGCGGCACATGGGCTTCTGGTACTACTTCCCGCTGGTCCTCGCGGTGAAGACGCCGATTCCGGTGCTGCTGCTCGCGCTGTTCGGGATGCGCAAGCGCGAATTTCTGCCGCTGACGATCATGGCGGCCGGGATTCTCGCGGTCTCGATGCTGAGCAAGGCGGATCTTGGCGTGCGGCACATCATGCCCATCTTCGTGCCGCTCTCGATTCTCGCGGCCGGCGCCGTGCGGAATCGATGGGCGATTCCCTTCTATGCCTGGTTGATCGCCGGTTCCTTCCTTGCGCATCCCGACTATCTGCCATGGATGAACGCGTTCGCCGGGAAGCATCCCGAGCGCGTCGTGGTCGACAGCAATTTCGACTGGGGCCAGGATGTCGTTCGCCTGCGCGATGCATGCCGCGCGAAGGGGATCCGTGACATCGGGATCGCGATCTTCGGCACGGTGGACATGAAGCGAATCGGCATGCCGCCCGTTCACGACATCGATCCGGCGAGCGGCGCTCCGGGGTGGTACGCGGTGAGCGAGTCGTTCATCATCCCGGCGCAGGCCCGCGATCCGCGCGCGTACACCTGGCTGACGCGTGAGCCGTTCGAGCGGATCGGGAAGACGATCCGGCTGTATCACATTCGAGGCTAACCCGGCGCTGCACCAGGACGCATGTACTATTTCCAGGCGTAGACGTCGACGTTCGCGCGCGCGCGCAGTTGCGCCGTCCACTTGTCGATCTCGCTCTGGAGCCGCTCCGATTTCAGCAGCGTGCGAATCTCGTCGCGCACGTCGTTGAGCGGAGGAATCGCCAGTCCTCGCTGCCGGCGCTGCTCCGACCAGGGCCCGCGGTAGTACGTCTCGATCTCTTCATTGGAGATGAAGACGAGCGGCGAGAAGCGCTCCTGGATGTAGGCCTCGACCTGAAGCTGCCGCTTGACGAGCGCGCGCACCTCGTCGGGTGTCAGCTCGACCGACGACATCGTCGCGGCAAATGCAGCGGGCGACGGGAATCGTGCCGCCATCTCGTTGAAACGCGCTTCGATGGAGTCCTTCGGAATGTCCTGCGCGCCGAATCGCTCGACGTCGCGGTAACGAAGCGCCTGCGCGATGAGCGCTTCGAGCACGTCGTGGCGGTACTCGCTTTCGTCGCGATTCGCAGCACGCGCGAAGAAGCGGAGGGCGACCATCTGATTGACTTCGCTCAGCGTGATCACCTGGCGGTCGATGACCGCTGCGATCCGGTCGATCGTGCCGCCCTGCGCGCTCAGAGCGAGCAGGACGATGGCCAGGGCGCGCGCTAACTGTCGTGAAATCATCGTCATCCGCCGTCCGTTCATCTTGACACTCTCGTCGTGAGAGTGCTAACTGCGTGTAGGACAATCTCCTCTGGCGTCAAGGCTACTTCGATGGTATCGAAACTCGAGATGACTGGTGACGAGCTCGACAGCCGCGCGCGCGACGTGCTGCGGGCGATCATTCTCCAGCACGTGGCGACGGGCGAGCCGATCAGCTCCCGCTCGCTGTCGAAGTGCGGGCAGTTCCAGCTTTCTCCGGCCAGCCTGCGCAACGTCATGGCCGACCTCGAGGATCTCGGATATCTCGCACAGCCGCATACCTCCGCAGGTCGCGTGCCTACCGACCGCGGCTATCGCTTCTTCATCGATCATCTGATGAAGTCGCACGCCCTCTCGCGCCGCGACCGCGAGACGATCGACGGCGAAGTCGCGAATGCCGGCGAGATCGAGCAGATCCTGCACCTCGCATCGAGTGTCATTTCGAAACTGAGCGATCAGATCGGCGTCGTCTTCATGCCGACGCTTCTGCAGTTCACGATCCGCAGCATGGACTTCGTCCTCATCTCCGAAACGCGCATCATGTGCGTCATCGTCGGTACGAACGGCGTCGTCGTAAATCGGATCGTCGATACCCGGCAGACGTTCCAGCGCGAGGAACTGGAGAAGATCGGCCGCTACATCACGGCCGAATTCAGCGGGATGACTCTCGACGGCATCCGCCGCCGGCTCATTCGTATGACCGAAGATGAGCGTGCGCTGCACGACCAGATGCTGCAGAAGACGATCACCCTCGGCATCGAAGCGGTGAACGATGTCGCGCCGGTCGAGCACGAGCTCTTCGTCGAAGGGGCGGCATCCATTCTCACGAAGCCGGAGTTCGCCGATGCGAATGCATTGCGCCGGACGTTCCTCGCGCTTCAGGAGAAAGAGAAGCTGATCGAGATTCTCAACACGTTTCTGAGCGAGGATGGCCTGCAGATCCTCATCGGCTCGGAAAGCGACTTCACGCAGGTACACAATTTCAGCATTGTTGCGCGGCGGTATGGATCGAGCAGCGCCCCGCTCGGCATGGTCGGCATCATCGGACCCATGCGGATGGAGTACGCGCGGATGGCGCCGCTCGTCGATTATCTGGGACTCGCACTGACGCGCAAGATTGAAGAACAGGAGCAGGATCGCTGATGGAAGACAACACTCCGAAAGCCGGCGAAGACGACGACAGCTACGTCATCGAAGATACCGGCGGCTCGATCGAGGAGATCGAGCGCGAGATGCAGGAAGCGGCGAAAGAAGCGGCGGCCGAGGCCGCTGCGCCCGACGCCGCGGCGGGGGCTGCCGACGGTTCGGCACCCGCGTCCGACGAGCTGCGCGCTCAGAACCGGGCGCTGCAGGATCGTGTGCTGCGCACGATGGCGGATTTTGATAACTTCCGTAAACGCGCCGAGCGCGAAAAGCAGGACTTCTTTAAATATGCGCTGGCGGGAGCCATCAAGGACCTCCTCCCGGTGCTCGACAACTTCGATCGCGCCCTGGAACATGCGGAGGAGGGCGACGATTTTCACAAAGGCGTACTTCTCATCTACAAACAGCTTTTCGACGTACTGCAGAAAAACGGTCTCAAGACGATTGAAGAGAGCGGGGTGCACTTCGACCCCAACATCCATGAGGCGGTCGTGCGCGAGGAAGACTCGACCGTTCCCAATCACACAGTCGTCGCAATTCTGCAGAAGGGCTACTTCCTTCATGACCGCCTGCTCCGGCCGGCGCTCGTGAGAGTGGCCGTAGGCGGTCCGGAACGGGACGCGCCGCCTCAGGCGTAATCTTGGAAGCGTAAGGTAGAGTCCTTTGTTGAACGGTCACTAGCCCATGCCGAAAATCATTGGAATCGATCTCGGGACCACGAATTCCTGTGTCGCTGTCGTCGACGTGACGACGCCGCAGGTCATCCCGAACCGTGAGGGAAGCAGGACCACGCCGTCCGTCGTCGGATTCACCGAGGATGGAGAGCGGCTCGTTGGCCAGATCGCGAAGCGGCAGGCGATCACCAATCCGTTCAACACGATCTTCGCCATCAAGCGGCTCATCGGCCGCAAGTACGACTCCGAAGAAGCATCGAAGGCGAAACAGGTGCTTCCCTATCAGATCGTCTCCGCGAACAACGGAGACCTGAAGGTGAAGATCCGCGATCACGACTATTCGCCGGAAGAGGTCTCCGCCTTCGTCCTGATGGAGATCAAGGCCTTCGCCGAGGACTTCCTCGGCGAGCCGGTGACCGAGGCGATCATCACCGTTCCGGCCTACTTCAACGACTCCCAGCGCCAGGCGACGCGCGATGCGGGCAAGATCGCCGGACTCGAAGTCTCGCGCATCATCAACGAGCCGACCGCTGCAGCGCTCGCGTATGGTCTCGACAACAAGGCCAACCAGTTGATCGCGGTCTACGACCTCGGCGGCGGCACGTTCGATATCTCGATCCTCAAGCTCGAGGATGGTCTCTTCGAAGTCCTCTCCACCTCAGGCGACACCTACCTCGGCGGCGAAGACTTCGACAAGCGGATCATGGACTGGATGATCGAGACGTTCCAGAAGGACACGAACATCGATCTCCGCGACGATCGCATGGCGCTGCAGCGGCTGAAAGAGGCCGCGGAGCGCGCGAAGTGCGAACTGTCGACGGCGGACGAGAGCCGCATCACGCTGCCCTTTATCTCCGCTGATGCCTCCGGCCCCAAGCACTTCAACGCCGTCCTCACGCGCCGCGAGTTCGAGAAGATGGTCGACGATCTCATCGAGCGGACCATCGGTCCCGTCAACGACGCACTGAAAGCGGCCGGCGTGACGCCGGAGAAGATCGACGAAGTCGTGCTCGTCGGCGGCCAGACGCGGATGCCGAAGGTCATCGAAGCGGTGAAGCGCGTGTTCGGGAAAGAGCCGAATCGCAACATCAATCCCGATGAAGTCGTTGCCGTCGGTGCCGCGATTCAGGGCGCGATCATGCGCGGCGACATCAAGGACATGGTGCTGCTCGACGTCACGCCGCTGTCGCTGGGCATCGAGACGCACGGCGGGCTCTTCACGAAGCTCATCGAGCGCAACTCGACGATTCCGACGAAGAACTCGCTCATCTTCACGACCGTGTCCGACAACCAGAGCAAGGTGCAGGTGCACGTGCTGCAGGGCGAGCGCGAGTTCGCGCGCGAGAACAACTCGCTGGGCAAGTTCGATCTCTTCGGCATTCCTCCCGCGCCGCGCGGTGTGCCGCAGATCGAAGTGACGTTTGCGATCGACTCCAACGGCATCGTGAACGTCACGGCGCGCGATCAGGCGACCGGCGCATCGCAGGGCGTGCAGATCAATCCGGCCGGCGGCCTGACCAAGGACGAAATCGACCGGATCATCAGCGAGGCGACGGAGATGCAGCGCGTCGACGCATCGCGCCGCGAGCTGCGCATGCTGCAGAACAAGCTCGAGGGAATGATCTACACGAATGACAAGGTCTTCAAGGAGTTCGGAAAGCTGCTGAGCGAGACCGAACGCGACAAGGTCGGTGCCACGCTCGCGCGGGCCAAAGAGCTCTCCACGGCGGAAGACAAGCAGCGCATCAACGATGCGATCTTCGAGATGCAATCGGCCGCACGCATCCTGACCAGCGTCATGCTGTACAACCCCATCAAGCCCGGCGCGCCAAGCACCGAATCCACTGCGCAGGCGCCTCCCAACAAGAGCTAGCGCTCAACCGGGCGCGGCGCTTTTCCGAATCAACGAATGGCAACGACAGAAAAACGCGACTATTACGAAGTCCTCGGCATTCAGAAGAATGCCTCCGTCGACGAGATCAAGAAGGCGTATCGCCGCCTTGCGATGCAGTACCACCCGGACAAGAATCCCGGCGATCCCACCGCTGAAGAAAAATTCAAGGAAGCAGCGGAAGCCTACGGAGTCCTCAGCGACGAGGAGAAGCGTGCGCACTACGACCGTTACGGCCATCAGGGCCTGAACGGAATGGGCGGCTTCGACCCGAGCCAGTTCGCTGACTTCGGCGACATCCTCGGCGATCTCTTCGGATTCGGGGACCTCTTTGGTACCGGACGCCGCCGCGCAACCCGCGCCGCTCGTGGCGCCGATCTTCGTTACGACCTCACGCTCTCATTCGAAGAAGCAGTGTTCGGCAAGGAAGTGACGCTCGATATCCCGCGCGCGGCGACTTGCCCCACGTGCAGCGGCACGGGAGCGAAGCCCGGCACGCAGCCGCAAACCTGCGGCGGTTGCGGCGGGCGAGGGCAGATCCGGTTCACGCAGGGCTTCTTCGCCGTGGCCCGAACGTGTCCGCAATGCGGCGGCGCGGGCAAGGTGATCAAAGATCCATGCGCGACCTGCGAAGGTGCTGGCCGCGTTCGCGAAGAGAAGAAGATCTCGGTGAAGGTCCCCGCCGGGGTCGACGACGGTTCCCGTCTGCGCGTCGCCGGTGAAGGAGAGGGAGGGCACAACGGCGGGCCGCCGGGCGATCTCTATGTGTTTCTCTCCGTGCGCGAGCATCCGAAGTTCCAGCGCCGCGACTCCGACATTCACTCCGAGCAGACGATTAGCTTCACCCAGGCAGCACTCGGCGCGGAGGTCCGCACCGCGACGATCGATGGCGACGAGATGCTGAGAGTCCCCGCCGGCACGCAGCCGAATCAGGTGTTCCGCCTCAAGGGGAAGGGCGTGCCGTATCTCGATGGCTCGGGACGCGGAGATCATTTCGTGCATGCGGTGGTGAAGATCCCGACGTCGATGAGCGACGAGCAGCGCGCGCTGCTCGAGCAGTTCGCGCAACTGGCGGGCGAGGAGAGGTCGGGCGAGAAGGGCGTGTTCGAGAAAGTGAAGGATTTCTTCACTGGCTGATCAGGTTTTCGCTAACATCGTCAAGGTCCTCCCATGATCCGTCCCTCGCTGCGCATTGCTTCTGCGTTTGCCGGCCTTCTCATCATCGCCGCGGCCGCGACGTCGAAGTCTGAGCTGCGCTATCTGACCGTGGCAGTCAGTTGCATGGGCGGGTTGTTCCTCCTCCCGCTCTTCGCGTCATGGCGCGCTCCCCGTATTGAAGAATTCGAATTTCTCAGCGAGTGGGTGGGGCGGCTGCGGACGGTGATGGTGGTTTGCTGGGGTGCCGCGTTCTATCTCTACATGTCCGTGCTGACCGCGCAGAGCGCGAGAACCGAAGCTCTGGAGCAGCTCGCATCCCTCGGCGCCGCGTTCTGGACGGTGGGCCTCATCTCGCTGTTCTTCACGGCGTATTTCAACTCGAGAAGAACGGCGCTGATCCGCGAGCACATGGACAATCTCGGCTAGTGCTCTGTCCTCTCGCCCCGCACGCGGGAGGCTGTGCGTAGTGCGAGAATGCAACTCGTGAAGGACTACCTCCTCATCATCCCCTTCGAAAGCAGCGAGCAGGAAGAGCAGATCCAGTCGCAGCTCTACCTGACCGCCTCGACCGGCTCGACCTCCACCGAGGATGCGATCACGGCCTACTTCGATTCGCCGGAGGCTCGGGATGAGGCGAAGCCGCTGCTGAAGGACTTCGACGTCACGGAGGCGGAGAGAGAGCGGGTCGACTGGCTGCAGCTCTATCAGCAATCGCTCGAACCGATGGAGATCGGCAGGACGTTCATCGTTGCGCCTGATCCCGCGCTGATGCGCGACAGTCCGCGAACGAAGATCATCGTGCCGCAGGAGCAGGCTTTCGGTACCGGCTCGCACGAGACGACGTCGCTCTGCGTCGAGATTCTCGAAACGCTGCAGGTGGAGGGGAAACGCTGCCTCGACATCGGTACGGGCAGCGGCATTCTGGCGATCGCGATGCAGAAGCTCGGCGCCGCGAAGGTGATCGCGTTCGACAACGATCCCGATGCGTATGCCGCGATGCGCGACAACCGGATCCGCAATGCGGTGCCCGAGGAGTCGATGCCGTTGTTCATCGGCGGAGTGGAAGCCCTGCGCGCCGGCCGGTTCGATATCGTGACGATGAACATCATCCCCGAGGTGATCATCCCGCTGCTGCCGCTGGTGGTTAGACGGATGAAGGATGCATTGATGCTGAGCGGGATTCTGATCGTGAAGCGGGGCGAGATCGTGGAAGCCGCGGAAAAAGAAGGTCTCTCGCTGGCCGATGAGCGGATGAAGGGAGAGTGGTGGGCGGGAGTGTTCCGGAGAGCGAGCAACTCGCCACCTAACATGTCATTGCACTCGCGCGACTCTTGACATCGCTCCACAATCACGGCATCGTTCTGCCAGCCCGGTGGAGGTTGTCATGTGGCATGTTGCTGCATCGGGCAGAGCGCCGGCCGGCCGTGTTTGGATGTTGTTCGCGTTGCTGGCCGCGTTCCACGCGAGCCGCGAGAGCGCGGCGCAGGATCTCCGCGGTATCTACGTCTACAGCAGCGACGTCTCTTCGATCTCGAAGGGTTACGCGAATAACGTGACCTCGTCGCTGAAAGTTGCCGGCGTCGACGGAATCGTGCTCGTCATCAGTTGGAGCTCGATCGAGCCTGCGATGGGGCAGTATCAGTGGGCGACGCTCGATCAGTGGCTGCAGCAGTCGATTGCGCAGGCGAAAAAGATCGATCTGACGATCACGGCGGGGCAGGACACTCCTGCCTGGCTCTTTCAATCGCCGCCCGCGGGAGCCGGCGCGAAGCCGATCGCCTTCACGATCTCGCCGCACGGCGGGTCGACGGGTGTGTGTGATGCGGAGACGATTGCCGCGCCGTGGGATCCGGCGTTTCTCAACCGCTGGGATGCTCTGCTCGCGGCGGTTGCCGCGCATCTGGAAGCGACGGGAGCGTATCCCTCCATCCGCCTTCTTCGATTGACCGGGATCAATCGAACGACCGATGAGCTCCGTCTGCCGGCCGAAACGGCGAAGAGCACGGGGCTGAGCTGCGTCAGCGACGCGGTGACGATCTGGCAGCAGGCGGGTTACAAGCCATCGCTGCTGCTCACTGCGTGGGATCGCGTGACGGCCGCGTTCCAGCGGAGCTTTCCCGGCAAATCGTTTTCGGTCGCGATCATCCCTGAAAACGCGTTCCCTCCGATCGCGGAGGACGGTTCGATCGTCAAGGCGCCCGTTCCCGATGCGAATGCGCCGCTGCTGCTGCTGGCGAGCCAGAGGTTTCCCGGTCATCTCGTCGTGCAGTTCAACTTCCTGATGCCGGGCGAGGCAGCGTCTGCCGCAGTGATTCAGCCGGCGCAGACGCTGGGTACACTCGCTGCCTTCCAGACGAACAACTATTTCGGCTCGACGGGCCAGGGTGCCGCGTGCTCCGAGCCGGTCACCAACCCCACGCCCTGCACCGGCGCGACCTATCTCGCCCTGCTCGAGACGGGCATCTATCCCCTTGGCGCTTCGAATCCGCTCCGTGCGCAGTACATCGAAGTGTTTCCCGCGAATGTGAACGCGTTTCAGGGAAGCATCCTCGCGGCGCATGACGAGCTCGTTCCTCCAGCGCGAAGACATGCCGTGCGTCATTGATGCGCACGGTCAGTGACCACAAAGAGGAATCAACCGGGCATCGAGTACCCACGAAGGCGCTGGGTGAGGTGAACGCACGAACGGAGTACTGCTCCCTGTTCGGCGGGCGAAGATGGAAAGGGGTCACACCCGGTTAAGTTGATTTTCCAGGTGTGACCCCCAAAAACCAACTTAACGTTGGGAGATGGGTTTGTAGTCGCGGCGGGGGGAGCCGGTGAAGATCTGGCGCGGGCGCGAGATCTTCTGATCGGCGTCGAGCAGCATTTCCTGCCACTGCGCGAGCCAGCCGGATGTCCGCCCGATCGCGAAGAGCACGGGGAACATGTCCATCGGGAACTTCATCGCCTGATAGATGAGTCCCGAGTAGAAGTCGACGTTCGGGTAGAGCTTCCGCTTCACGAAGTACTCGTCTTCCAGCGCGATCCGCTCGAGCTCGAGCGCGATGTCGAGCAGCGGGTTCTTCCCCGTCACTTCGAACACTTCGTACGCGACCTGCTTGATGATCTTGGCGCGCGGATCGTAGTTCTTGTAGACGCGATGGCCGAAGCCCATCAGCTTCACGCCTTCACCCGCCTTCACCTTCTTGATGAATGCCGGCACGTTGTCCTTCGAGCCGATCTCGGTGAGCATGCGGATGACTTCTTCGTTGGCGCCGCCGTGCAGCGGGCCGTAGAGCGCAGCCGCCGCGGCCGCGAGAGCGGAGTACGGATCGACGTGCGAGCTGCCGACGACGCGCATCGTGCTCGTCGAGCAGTTCTGCTCGTGATCGGCGTGCAGGATCAGCAGCACATCCAGCGCCTTCGCCAGCGCCGGGTGCGGCTTGTACTTCGTCTCGGTCGTCTTGAAGATCATGTTCAAGAAGTTCTCCGAGTACGACAGGTCGTTGTCCGGATACGCATACGGCATTCCGACCATGTGGCGATAGCCGAACGCCGCGATCGTGATGACCTTGGCCACGATGCGCTGAATCTGCTTCTGCCTGTTGTCGTAGTCGAAGATGTTCTTCGCCTCGGGGTACATCGTGCCGAGGGCGGAGATCATCGAGATGAACTTGCCCATCGGATGGGCGTTGTAGCGGAACGCATCGAGCACGAGCTTCAACTTCTCGTTGAGGATCGTGTGGTGCGTGACGTTGAACGTCCACTCGTCGAGCTGTGACTGCGTCGGCAGCTCGCCGTTGAGCAGCAGATACGCCGTCTCGAGATATGTGCTCTTCTCCGCGAGCTGTTCGATGGGGATTCCGCGGTACTCGAGAATGCCGCGATCACCATCGATGAAGGTGATCGAGCTGCGACACGCCGCCGTATTCATGAACGCGGGGTCATACGTCATGAGACCGAAGTCGAGTTCGTCGAATTTGATCTGGCGGAGATCGGTCGCCCTGATCGTGCCGTCTTTGATCGGCACCTCATAGGTTTTCCCCGTGCGATTGTCGGTAATAGTCAGAGTTTCGGGCAAGACAGGAACCTCCGCAGACTTCTCGCGCGGAAATTTATCAGTGGACTCGAGCACAGGCAACGAAAATGAATGATCGTTCATCTCAGATCTCCCCATCGTGCCTCGACGATCGCGCACGCGGCGATCGCGGCTGTTTCCGCGCGCAGTCTGCGCGGACCCAGCTGTTCGATCGCGCAACCACGTACGCGGGCGAGGTCGATCTCCTTTTCGCTCCATCCGCCTTCCGGACCTATGAAGAGCGTCACGGATTGGGGTGACGGCGGACACGCGACCGGCTCGGCCTCCGCATCGAACAGGATCCTGTTGTCACGGCTCATTGCGGCTTCGAAGGTTTCCGGCGCCTCGACGCGCGGGATCACACCGCGCCCCGACTGCTTCACCGCTTCGAACACGATCTTGTCCCAGCGCTCGGCTTTGCCGCGATAGCGCTCCGGCCGCAGTTCGACGCGATCCGTCACGAGAGGGATGATCGAGCGCACTCCGAGCTCGACCGACTTCTGCAGCACGAGCTCGAATTTCTCGAGGTTGATGATCGCCATCGCGAGATCGATCGCAACTGGCGGCTCGCGCGATGCGATCCGCTCCGTCACGCGAAACGCGCCCCCTTCATGGCTCGCGATCGCGATTCCGCCCTTGCCATCGAAGAGCTCGACCTCTTCGCCCTCGCGCAGGCGAAGCACACGCGCGTGATGGAGCTCGTCGCCGGTGAGCGTGACGAGGTCGGTGAGCGTGGGAGCGAAGAAGCGGTTCTTCATGGATGGATGGATGGGACTTATGGGACTGATGGGACGGATGGGACTGATGGGACTGTGAGTAGCTCTTTGACTTTTGGTAACAGCAATAGGGCCGGCAAGCCGAGTGCGACGCTGAGCCAGAAGTATGGGCCGTAGCCCATCATTGCTGCGAGCTTTCCGCTCGCGGCTCCCATGATCCAGCGGCTTACGCCGAAGAGTGCGGTCAGCAGTGCGTACTCGGTCGCTGCACGTTCCTTGTCGCAGATGAACATCAGAAAGGCGAGGAAGGAGGCGGTGCCGAGACCGAAGCCGAGGTTCTCGAGCACGGATGCGGTGTAGATCGACCAGCGTGCGCCGTGCGTCGCGGCCGCCACTCCATAGCCGATGTTGGAGACGCACTGCGCGATGCCCATCCAGATCATCCCCGCGTAGAGGCCGTAGCGTGCGATGAATCCGCCGCCGAGTCCGACGCCGGCGATCGTCACGAGCACGCCGATGGTCGTCGTCACGGTGCCCACTTCACCGATGGAGTATCCGCAGTCGACCCAATACGGCTTGATCACCGGCACGATCGCGAATTCGCCGAGGCGGTAAAGCAGCACGATCGCCAGAAGTGTGAAGGCGCGCGAGCGCTTCAGCCACTGCGCGATGCCGTCGAGCAGATTGGTCGAGGTGTTCACGCTCGCGCGGTCGTTCGGCATCCAGAGCGACAGCAGCATGAGCAGTGCGGTGACTGCCGCGGCGGATGCGAACGCCGCGCGCCATCCGAAGGCCTGCGCCACGACGGCGAGCCCTCCGCCTGCCACGAGAATCGCCCCGCGGTAACCGATCACGCGGATCGCATTCACGGGACCGAGGAGCTCTTTCGGTGTGATGCGGATCGTGAATGCATCGATCGCGATGTCCTGCGTCGCGGACGCGATTGCGATCAGCGCGAGGAGGAACCAGAACAGCGTCCCCACCTGCTGCGGCGCCGTCGCGATCGAAGCCAGCAGCAGCGTCATCGTCGCCAGCGCGCCCGCGATCCAGCGCTTGTACGCACCGAGCTCGATCAGCGGCGACCAGAAGAACTTCAGCGTCCAGGCAAACGCGATCGTCGAGAGCCACGCCGTGATGTCCGGAAGCGGAACGTGATGGACGCGGAGGTAGATCGGCGCCAGCTCATTGATCAGCCCGTACGGGAAGCCTTCGGCGAGATAGAGGAGAAGGGCGAGGCCGATGATGGGATACGCGGTTGCGCGGGCGCGAGGGCTCGTGGTCGCTGGCTGCACGCGCGCATCCTACAACTCGCGAGCCCGCGAGGCTGCGCATCCGAGTGACGCTATCGCGTCGAATAGACCGTCACCGGAAACCGCATCGTCCCGATCGGCGTGTTGTAGTACGCATCGCCGCGGAGCTCGTACTTTGCGCGGTTGCCCTGCACGGCATCGGCGATCTCGCGGAACAAAGTCCGCGCGTTTGCGTATCCAAGCCGTGTGCGGAGGTGTACGTCACCTGCGCCGCGTGCGGGAATCTCGATCCGCGGGTCATTGCTGACGCTGTTGAGAACAGGATTGTTGTTGATGAGCAGGTCGAAATTCACACGGTCGAGGCGGAGTCCGACGGAGTTCGGATTGTCCACTCCAAGTGTGAAATCGAAGTCGATCGAGGACGCTGAGAGTGGCAGCGCGATGTCGACGCGCGGCCGGATGTCGCGGATCGTATACGTCGGACTCACGATGTTCAGCGCGCGGGCGGCGGTGGCGCAGCCCGAGAGGACAAAGGTCAGAGCCGCCAGCGCGAAGCAGGCAGCCGTGAGGAGCACGGCATGGATGAGTGTGCGTCTCATGCCTGCGGAAGTCTGCAAGAGGGCTACCACGGGAGGGCTGGCTCCCGCGATCCTGTACAATCCCCCGGCGCTGGTCTGCCGGTTGCAGTCCCGTGCCTCGAGGTGAACGTTTGGGCGTAACAGCCATCATCGCGGCTTACAACGAAGAAAACACGATCGCAGACGTGATCACGGCGCTCATCCGGAACCCGTTGATCTCGGAAGTGATCGTCGTCAGCGACGGGTCGACCGATCGCACCGTCGAGATCAGCCGCACGTTCGACGGCGTTCGCACGATTGCTCTTCGCGAGAACCGCGGCAAAGGCTATGCGATGCGTGTCGGCGTCGAGAACGCGTCGCACGACATCCTTTTCTTCGTCGACGGCGACATGTACAACGTCACCGACGCGCACCTCGACGCGCTCATCACGCCCGTGTTGCGCGACGAGTGCGACATGAACATCGGCGTCCGCAATCGCGGCCGCGTGCTGAACTTTCTCCATCTGCAGATGCAGTGCGGTCCGGTGCTCTCCGGGATTCGTGTGATGCGGCGCGAAGTGTGGGAGACCGTCCCCGCGCAGTACATGGAGCGGTTCAAGATCGAAGCAGCGCTCAACTGCTTCTGCTCGCGCGCGGGATTTCGCCAGCAGCACACGGTCATCCACAATCTCGATCACGTGCTGAAGGAATCGAAGCGCGGTTTGATGGACGGCCTCGTCGCACGCTGGGACATGACGAGCGAGGTTTTCCTACTCCTGTTCGAGCTCCACGTGTTCGAAACGTGGCGCTGGGCCGCCCCTCCCGATGAACTGCCCGAGGCGGAGTACGATCTGTTCGAGTGAGCGTTGCAGGCAGCAGACGGCAGACAGCAGGCAGCACGAAGTTGATTCGTCTCGCTCGGGTTCTCTTTCTGCTGCCGGCCGCATGCTTCCTGCTGTCCCTCACCTGTTCCCGTCAGACGTCCTTCCTCGAGCGGTCCGTCGTCGTCAATGGCCGCATCTATAAGTACCGAGTCTGGCTTCCGCCGCACTATTCGAAAGTGCATCGCTGGCCCGTCGTCCTGTATCTGCATGGCAGCGCGGAGCGCGGCGATGACAACGTGCGGCAGCTCTCCAACGGATTGCCGGTCGCGCTGCCGAAATACTCCGACCGCTACAAGACGGTCGTCGTCATTCCGCAATGCGCATATGGGCAGGAGTGGTATGGCGATCAGGAGACGCAGGCACTGGCCGCGCTCGACAAGTCGATCGTCGAGTTTCGCGGCGACCGCCGCCGGCTCTACCTCACCGGCATCTCCCTCGGCGGCGCAGGCACGTGGTACATGGCGCGCCATCGGAGATGGGCCGCGGTGATTCCGGTGTGCGGAGAGGTCTCGCGCCAGCCGAACGATCCATTCCCTTCCGATCCTCCGCCCGATCTGGCGCGGATCGTCGGCTCGCCCGATCCATTCGGCACGCTCGCCGATGCGATCGGCAACACGCCTGTGTGGATGTTTCACGGCAGCGAAGATCGCGAGATCCCGGTCACGCAGTCACGCGCGATGTTCGCCGCCTTCCGCGCGCGCGGCTGGAACGCGCGCTACACGGAGTACAAAGGGATAGGGCATCAGATCTGGGACGAGACGTATGCAGACGAGGAACTGGTGCACTGGATGCTGAAGCAGCGAAGGTGAGGATGGGATGGGACTATGGGACGGATGGGACCTATGGGACCTATAGGCAGAATGAGAATCGGTTTCCACCCATAGGTCCTATAGGTCCTATAGGTCCCATCCGTCCCATCCCCCCACCCCACCCTCAGCGCGGCCCTTCGCTTCCCGGGAACTGATCGATGTACCGGCTGACGATCTGATGAAAGCTGCCGGCGGGCGATTCGAAGTAGAGAATGCCGCGCACCGTCACCGGCTCTGCGGATGGCCGGCGATCGCGTCCTGTCGGGTACGCGTAGGCGTGCACCCAGAACGTCACGGTTCCGAACTGCCCCGGCTCGATCTTCTCGTTGAACGAGAACTGCTCGCGCCGCAGTTGATAGGAGCCGGTGCCGACCGATTGCATCTCGATCCGCCGCAGCGTGATCGGCTCGCTCGAGCGATTCGCGATGCGCGCGCCGAACTGCACCTGCGTTGGTCCGGTCGCGTAGCCGGAATCGACCGGCGCGTTGAGCTGCACCAGCGAGATCTCCGGCTTGAGAATCTCGACGTCGTTTTTCGAGTGCGCACAGGCGGCGAGCAGAAGGAAGGCAGCGCAGAACATCCGTCTCATGCGTCGTGAGAACGCGGTGTGATTGAATCGCATTGCATGACTCGATGGATCCGTATCGCCGCGGGGTTGCTGCTCGCGGCTCTGGCCCTGCTTCTTCACAACGATCTCTACCACGCTGCCGGCCCGCTGTGGCGCGATGAGCTGGCGGCGCTGCGAATTGCCACAGGTCCGTTGAGCGCGATGGTGCCGCGGATGGAGTTCGAGTCGTTCCCGATCGCCTCGTTTCTCGCGATCCGCGGCTGGGTCGCCGCCGCGGGAGCCACCGTCGCTTCGCTGCGCATGTTCGGCTTCACGGTCGGCATCCTCCTGCTGCTTGCGCTCTGGCTCGCAGCACGCGCCCTCGACGCGGATACGCCGCTCCTGTCGCTCGCGCTCGCCGGCGCATCCGCTGCCGTCGTCCGCTTCGGCGATGCGGTGCGCGGCCATGGACTCGGATGCATTCTCGCGGTGCTGACAATCGCCGCGCTCTATCGCACGGTGAAGAAGCCCTCCATCGTGAACTGGATCGCCGCGATGCTGGCCTGCGTCGCGGCCGTGCAGACGACGTACTACAACGCGCTCGTCGTTCTTGCTTCCTGCGTCGCCGCCGCCGTTGCGCATCGGGAGCTGCGCAACCGGATCCTCTCTCTCTCTTCCGGCGCGATTGCCGCGGCGTCGCTCGTCTTCTATCTGCCGATCTTCCGCGCCTCCTCGCAGTGGAACGACCTCATTCGTTACGAAGGCGGGCTGCCGTGGATCTGGAAGCAGTTCACTTCCACGATCTCGATGAGTGGATCGCTCGCGGCGACCGCCTGGATCGCGCTGCTGGCGGGAGCGCTCGCCGCGTCGATCGCCTTCGCACGCCGCTCGCGCGAGATGCTGTTCCTCGCCGTCGCTCTCGGCGTGCTCGCCGCCGGCTTCATCGTCTTCTTCGCGTGGCTGCACTACCTGATGCAGCCGTGGTACTTCATCGTCTTCCTCTGCGCAGCCGCGGTCCTCATCGATGCCATCGCCGCGCACTCCCTCGGCGAAGGAGCACTCTCGCTGGCCCGCGCCGCAGTCGCGATCGCGATCGTCTTCTTCACGCTTGCCGAGACGCGCGAAGCGATGGCGAAGCGCTGGACGGCGATGGACCTCGCGGTCGCCGAGCTGGCGAAGATGATCAAGCCCAACGATCTCGTCGTCGTCTACCCCTGGACCCTCGGCGTCAGTTTCTCGGAGTACTACAAGGGACCTGCGAAATGGACGACTCTGCCGCCGGTCGACGATCACTCCGTCCATCGTTTCGATCTGCTGAAGTACGACATCACCCATCCGGAGCGCGAGCAGGAAGTCGTGGCGATGACGAAGCAGACGCTCGCGAGCGGAGGCGCCGTCTGGTATGCCGGCCATCCCCCGTATGAGGAGGGAAAGGCCTATGAGGGGCGTCACGATGCACTCATCGATGCCGACAAGCGCTGGTGCGACGCGTTCGACGCCGCGGTGAAGAGCGGCGCCCATCACTCCCTCGACCTCTTCGCGCCGGATGCGAATACTTCGGAGTACGAGAACCTGTTGATTCAGGGATATGCACCCTGACGGCATCGTCATTGCTGAAGGAGTGAAGAGTGAAGAGTGAAGAGACGAGTGACGAGTGAAGAGTGAAGAGTGAAGAGTGAAGAGTGAAGAGTGAAGAGTGAAGAGTGAAGAGTCATCACTCATCACTCGTCACTCATCACTCGTCACTGAAGACACCATGATCGACCGCATTACACCGACTCTCGAGCCCGACCAGCCGGTTCTCATGCATCAGAACTGGCATCACCTGCTGTTTCTGCATTGGGAAGTGCCGGCTGCGGAGCTGCAGGCGCTGCTGCCGCATGGGCTCGAGCTCGACACCTTCGAGGGAAAGGCCTACGTGGGACTCGTGCCGTTCACAATCACCGGCGTGAGGCCGTCGTTCATTCCGCCGCTGCCGCTGATCTCCAGTTTTCATGAGGTCAATGTGCGGACGTACGTGCACTGTCGCGGCGCGGATCCCGGGGTCTGGTTCTTCAGCCTCGACGCTTCGAGCTCGCTGGCCGTTGCGGCGGCGCGATCGATGTACAAGCTGCCGTACTTCGATGCGACGATCACGTTCGGCGTCACCGGGAACGCTCTGCCGCGCATCGAATATCAGGCGCAGAGGACGGACTCGCGCGGAACGCTGCCGGCGAACGCGCGCATCGACTACGGTCCGGGCGACGGAGTCATCACGCATGCGGCGCCCGGTACGCTCGAGTTCTTTCTCCTCGAGCGCTACATCCTCTACGCCGCGGATGATCATCACGATCTCTATCGCGCGCGGGTGCACCACGAGCCGTATCCGATCCAGAAGGCCGAGGTGCAGCGGATGGAGGAGACGCTGGTGTGGGCGGCGGGTGTGAAGCGTGGCGAGGAAGCGCCGCTGCGGCACTATGCCCGCGAGGTCAGCGTCAAGGTGTATCCGCTGGAGCGGGTCTAACCCGCAGCAGCACCATCAAGCCGCCGGCGAGCCACAGCAGCAGCGGGATCAGCGACCAGAGAGATCCCTGCGGCGCGAGCGTCTCGCCGAGGTTGAAGCTGGCCCACTCCGATGCGGGCGAGCCGGGGGCGTGTTTCATGAACGGCAGCGCCTCGTCGGCGGCGACGCGATTCACGGCGACGTGGCCTGTGTAGAGCTGGCGCAGCCAGCCGGGGATCGGATGCCGCTCCGGCACCTCGCCGTGAATCAGCAGCGGGACGGCGTAATCGAACAGCGGATTACGCACGCTGTCCGGCGGCTGCGGATCCACCGCCGTTGCCGAGAGGTTGAGTGCGAACGAGAGCGCCGCGGCGACCGCCAGCACCTTGTCCAAACGCCGCGGCACCTCGTACAACGCAAGGCCGAGCAGCGGGACGGCTGGCAGCAGGTAACGCGGACCGATCGCGTATCCGCCGTGCCAGCCGTTGAAGCAGATGTTGAAGCCGATGAACAGCGCGACGATCGCCCAGAGATCGAAACGCCTCATGCGCGCGAGGCCGATGAGTGCAATCAGGAGTACGGGCGCGATGAAGAACAGTCCGCGATAGGGTGAGAAGGTGATGCCCCACAGCGCCTCGAGGCTCGGCCGCGCGAGGATGCCGAGGGCGAGGTCCGGCCGGCGGAATGCGGGATTTTCCGTCGCTACCGGCGTCGTCATCAGCGCGCCGAACGCTGCGCGGTGATACAGCGCGAGGAGAATGGCGAATGGCGCGCCGCCGGCGATGATCTTCGGGGAGGAGCGGATCGATGCGAGCACGCAGATGACTGCCGCGGGGATGCAGAGATAGTTCGTGAGGCCGGCGAGGCCGAGGAGAACCCCTGCAGCCAGGGGCCGCGGATGCTGGCGAAACAGCAGAATCCATCCTCCCAGAAGGAAGGCAGCGCTCGGGAGGTGCAGGAACAGCATCGTCGAATATGCCCACAGCGGCGTCGCGAGACAGACGATCAGCGCGACGATCACCGCGCGCCGCGCCGATGCGCCGTGCGACGTGCCCCAGTGAAAGAGCATCACGGCGATGGCGGCGAGCGATGTGCCGCAGATGAGGATCGTCACCAGCCAGAGATTCGCGGTGAGCAGAGGCAGGTGATCGGGATCGCCTCCCCCCGCGCGCTCGACCGGCGCGAGGATCGCGTACGGAATCGCGGCGAGCAGCGACACTCCCGGCGGTTTGTTCGGGTAGAAGTGACCGCCGGGTCCCGTCGAGATGTCGAACGTGTTGCCGAGATACCGGTCGATGGCGAGCGTGTGATGGTCGGCGATGGCGCGGCTCTGATCGAATGAGGCGTTCTGATTGAAGCCGCTGCCGCCGAAGAAAAATGCAGACGCGCCGAGCACGACGACGAAGAGGATGAGCGGAATGCGGGCGGCCGTCACTCTCCGTATTATCGCGTGCGGCTGATGCGGCGGCCGCATCAAAACGCGGCGGCCAGGCCCGGCAGGCGCGGCCGCCGCCGGCCTGGCACCCTGACTGGCTAACGCTCCGTTGCAGTTTCTGCTATTCTCATCACCGGGAGGGTGATCATGGCTGCCAAGCGAAGCAAATTGCCCAAGGCCAAGGGTGTAGTGCGCATCGATGATCCGGGCGGTCACGGCGTAGGCTGGTACGCCCGTGTGACCTACGAGGGGAAGACGACCTCGAAGTATTTCGCCGACGGATCTCACGGCGGGACGAAGAAGGCGTTCGAGCTCGCTCTCGCGTGGCGCGACGCCACCGAAAAGAAACTCGGGAAGCCGCGCACCGACCGCACACTGACGCGCAAGTCGACGCGCAATCCCACCGGCATCAAGGGCGTCTATCGCTCGCGTTCCAGTTATGTCGTCGCGTGGAGTCCCGAGCCGGGGCAACTGATCCGCGAGTTCGTCTCCGTCGCGAAGCTCGGCGAGCAGGAGGCTCTGCGCCAGGCGATCGAGCTGCGCAGAAAGCGCGAGCGCCTGGTCTACGGCAAGCCCGTGAGCAGCGAGGCTGACCTCACCGGGAAAGCGAAGACCGCTGCTGCGAAGCGCGCGAAGAAAAAGAAGTAGCTCATGCCGGGCACGGAGGAGCTCCCTCCGTGTCCTCCGAGGCTCCGCCTTTTTTCCGCCACAAAGTTGATCCCACCTTTGCGGACGTGGATCACATTTGAGGGCCTCGTCCGGACATACACTTCGCGCGTATGAAACGTGCGCTCGTGCTCCTCGCGCTTCTGTCTGTCTGCGTTGCCGCTCACGCTGACCAGCCGCTTACGATCGTGAAGGCAGGTCCCGTCGGTGAGATTGCGAATCTCGCCGAGGCCAACGAGATTCGTATCGTGTTCTCCGAGCCGATGGTCGCCGTCGGCAGGATTCCGAAGGATCTCACCGTTCCCTGGTTCCATGTCTCTCCAGACATCAAAGGTGGATTCCGCTGGTCGGGGACGACGACGCTGATCTTCACGCCCGACGCGAAGACGCCGCTGCCGTACGCGACGAAGTACGACGTGACGATTGATGCCGGCGCGAAGTCGATCGCCGGCAAGACGCTCGGCAAGCCGTATCAGTTCTCGTTCATCACACCGACGATCAAGCTGCTGCGGTCGATGTGGTATCGCAAAGGAAATGATCCTGCCGGTGCCGCGGTGATCGGACTCTGGTTCAATCAGCCGGTCGACGCAGCGACCATCACGCAGCATCTGCAGCTCCGCACCGAAAAACACGACATCACGCTTCCCGCCATGCAACCGGAGGCGATCGCACGTCTGCAGAAGACGGATCCTCAGTCGGTCGCCGCCTTCAACGCGAAAATCGAACGGTCGAAGAAAGCCGCGGCTGCGGGCGGCACTCCAGTCCTCTCGTTCGTTACCGATACGTGGGACACGGGCAGACCCGGCTGGCAGAAAGTGCCGGAGCTCGTCGTCCTCGAAACGAAGCCCGGTCTGCCGCAGGACATGAATCTGCAGATCTACCTCGACTCCGAGCTCGCGCGGGCGCCGGAGAATGTGCGCACGGGGCAATCGCAGACCTTCACGGTCGAGCTCGAGCCGGCGTTCTTCGTGACGAAGGCCGAGTGCGTGGCGCAGTGCAATCCGGAAGAGATGGAGCAACTCGAGTTCCGCGCGCAGAATGGACTCAAGCTCGAGGATCTCGCCGCGGCAGCCAGCGTCACGGACATCACCGATCCGAATCACGAAGTCGTACTCGAACCGGGCGACGTCCGGCAGGACACCTACGATCGCGCGTCGTATTACTCGCTCGATGATCTCGGCTACACGATCGAGCCGGCGCATACGTACGCGATCCGGATCGATCCTGCGCTCGAGGCCAACGACGGACAGAAGCTCGGCTATGCATGGATGGGCATCGTGGAGTTCTGGCACAAGGCGGCATTCACGAGCTTTGGAGGCGGGCACGGCGTATGGGAGTCGAGCGGCGGCCCGGTGCTGCCGTTCTATTCGCGCAACTACAACAACGTGCAGCAGTGGGCCAGGCCGATCACGCAGGACCAGCTCATGCCGACGATCATGCGTCTGCAGGAGCATGACTTCAGCGAGGCGCCCGACAGCCCGGCGATCACGCGCCAGCTCAAGCCGACGCCCGACAAGATCCAGTCGTTCGGCGCGAACATCGGCTCGACGCTGACCAATGGCAAAGGACTCGTGTGGGCCGCGGTCGAAGCGGGCGAACCGATTCCGAAGGCGAAGCCGTGGGACAACGAGAAGCGCCGCGCCACCATCGTCCAGGTCACGAACCTCGGCATCAGCGTCAAGGACTCGCCGCAGAACACACTCGCATTCGTGACGAGGCTTGATGACGGCCAGCCGGTCGCCGGCGCGAACGTCACGATTCGCCGGGCCGACAACAGCATCGTCTGGACAGGCAAGACCGACGCGCATGGCATCGCCATCGCGCCGGACACTCCGTTGCGCCTTCCTGCAAAACCGGAGAAGGCGAACAACGCGGACGAAGAAGGCAACGACGAATATCCCGACACGTGGCACACGAAGTTCATCGTCACCGCCGAGAAGGACGGCGACGTCGCGTATGTCGCGAGCAACTGGAACGAAGGCATTCTCCCCTGGGAGTTCGACGTTCCCTTCAACCTCGGCGAGCGCACCGGACTGCTGCGCGGAACGGTGTTCACCGACCGCGGCGTCTACAAGCTGGGAGAGGAAGTGCACTTCAAAGCGGTCGTGCGTTCCGACACGCCGAAGGGCATGCAGCTCCTTCCGGCGGGCTCGAAGGTCGCGATCAGCGTGCACGACAGCCAGGACAAAGAGGTCGATTCGCGCACGCTCGCGCTCAACGAATGGAGCAGCGCGGAGTGGACGTGGAAGCTTCCCGGCGATGGCCCGCTCGGCACGTACACGATCACAGCGACCGCGGAAGGCCAGCGCCTCTCGGCCGGCGGCGACTTCCTCGTCGCGGCATACCGCCGTCCCGATTTTCGCGTCGATGCGAGTCTAACCGGCGGCAGCACCATCGCCGGAGCCAGTCTCGACGGCAGGATCACCGGCCGTTACCTCTTCGGCGCGACGATGTCGAAGCGCCCCGTCAGGACGCGCTATACGAAGATCCGCAGCTACGACATTCCCGCGAAGGTCCGCGACCGCTGGCCCGAGGCGTATTACACGTTCATCGACTCCTGCTATCCGGATTGCTGGTACGAGAAGTCCCGCGCCGAGAAGGTGGAGATCGAGACGAAAGAGCAGAAGCTCGATGCCAGGGGGGAGTACAAGCAATCTCTGCCTACGGACATGACGGCAGGCGCTCCCTACGTCTACACGTTCGAGGGCGAGGTCACCGATGTCTCGCGGCAGAAGATCGCGAACCGCGCGTCGATTCGCATCGAGCCGGCTCCCTGGTACATCGCGATGAAGCGGCCGCCGTATTTCGCTGACGGCCCGAGAGGATTCGACAGCGAATTCGCCGCCGTCGACATGAACGGCAATCCCGTCGCCGGCGTGAAGATCGAAGTCGAGGTGAACCGGACGCACTGGATCAGCGTCCGCCACGCCGAGGGGCATGGCTTCTACACCTGGGAAAGCGAGAAGAAGGAAGAATCCGCCGGCAAGCTCAGTGTGACGACGCAGACGACTCCGGTTCCGCTGCACATTCCGCTTGGTGACGGCGGTCTCTACGTGATCACCGCCAGTGCAAAGGATGCCGAGGGACGCTCCACATTCACCGAAACGAAGTTCTACGCCACCGGCTCCGGCTACACGGCGTGGGAACGCTATGACCACAATCGCATCGATCTCGTGCCGGAGAAGACGACGTTCAAGCCGGGCGACACGGCGCGCCTCATGATCAAGTCGCCATGGGAGCACGCGACCGCGTTGCTCACCACCGAGCGCGAAGGCGTGCGGACGTCGAAGCAGTTCGAGTTGACGTCGACGCAGCAGACGATCTCGGTTCCGATCACGGAAGCCGACATCCCGAACGTGTTCGTCTCTGTGCTGCTCGTGAAAGGGCGGACGAAAGACGAGACGCCCGACGACGCCAGCGATCCCGGTAAACCTGCGTTCCGCCTCGGCTACACGCAGCTGATGGTCGAGGATGGGACCAGGCGCCTCAACGTCGAAGTGAAGGCGAATCGCGACGAGTTCCGTCCTGCGGCGAAAGCGAAGATCGACGTCACGGTCAAAGACGTGAAGGGTGCCGGCGCGAAGTCGGAAGTCACGCTGTGGGCCGTCGACTACGGCGTGCTCTCGCTGACGGCGTATCAGACGCCCGACGTTCTCAAGTCGATCTATCTCAACAAGTCGCTGCAGGTGCTCAATGAAGATTCGCGGCAGATGATCATCGCGCGCCGCGCGATCACGCCGAAGGGTGCAGCGGATGGTGGGGGAGGCGGCGCGGACTCCGGCCCGGGCATGATGCGCCGCGATTTCCGCGTGCTCGCCTTCTGGGTCGGCTCGATCACCACCGACGCGAAGGGACATGCGCACACCGAAGTGACGCTGCCCGAGTCGCTGACGACGTATCGGATCATGGCGGTCGCCGCGGACAAGGCGTCGCGCTTCGGCTGGGGACAGAACGAGATCCGCATCAGCAAGCCGGTGCTGCTGACGCAGGCCTTCCCGCGCTTCCTCGCGGTTGGCGACAAGGCCTATTTCGGCGCCGTCGTGCATTCGCAGCTCAAGCAGGCAGGGAAGGCGACGGTCACGATCAGGAGCCTCGATGAGGCAGTCGTCGAATTCGAGAGGAACGCGGACGCTTCGTCCGCGCAACCGGGCGGACGCTCTCCGCTCACGTCACAGACGATCGACGTGCCTGCGGAAGGCACGGTGGAAGTGCGCTTCGACGCGGCCGCAAAATCCGCCGGCGAGGCGCGGGTGCAACTGACGGTTAGCCTGAACGGCGAGAAGGATGCGTTCGAAGATGTGATCCCGGTCCGCTATCTCGCGACTCCGGAGACCGTCGCCGCTTACGGCGAAGCGAATCCGCAGTCGAAGGAAGTGCTCGAGATTCCGGGCGCCGTCATGCCGGGCTTCGGCGGATTGCACGTCGAGCTGTCATCGACGGCAATGGTCGGACTCGCGGAAGGTGCGGAGTATCTGATCACCTATCCGTACGGCTGTGCCGAGCAGCGCGGTTCCGCCGCGTTCGGCCTCATGGTCGCCGCCGACCTCGGCGATGCGTTCAAGGTGCCGGGCATCGACGTCACGAAGGCGCGCGCGAGTGCGCAGACGGTGATGTACGAGCTCGAGAAGTATCAGTGCGGCGACGGCGGCTTCTCGTATTGGGCGGGCGAGTGCTGGAGCGAATCGCCGTTCCTCACGAGCTATCTCGTGCATGTCTTCCAGCGCGCGCAGAAGCTCAACTACGCGGTCAACCAGGCGATGGTCGATCGCGCGTATTCGTATCTCGAGCGGCAGCTCGGTGAGAAGCGGCCGGCGAACGAGAGCTTCTACCCCTCCTACACGGCGTGGCAGGCGTTCACGGTCAAGGTCCTGGTGGAAGGCGGCCGCAACGAGGACAGCCACATCACGCGGCTGCTTTCGTACGCCGATCGGATGCCGGTGTTCGCGCTGTCGTATCTCGCCGATGCGATGGTTGCGAAGAAGGAAACGGGGCCGCGGCTCGAGGAGGTCCATCGCCGGATGATGAATGCCGTGCTGCCGGAAGGCGGCAGCGCGCACGTCGAAGAGCTCAACGATCCCTATCTGCTCTACTTCTGGAACTCGAACGTGCGCTCCACCGCGATCGCACTCGACTCGCTCGTGCGGATCGGCAAGGACGAGATGATCGTCAAGCAGATGGTCCGCTGGCTGCTGAAGTCGCGCGAGAAAGGGCGCTGGGGCAACACGCAGGAAAACGCCTGGGCGATGGAAGCACTCGTCGACTACTACCGGAAGTACGAGGCGCAGGTGCCCGACTTCACCAGCACGGTCACCGTCGGAACCGAGACGCTGGCGAAGGACGTGTTCAAGGGCCGCTCGGCGGAGGCGAAGCCGCACGACTGGGCGATGGCGCAACTGCTGACGAAGGGATCGCCGGGCACGCAACTGCCGGTCATCTTCGACAAGCAGGGCACCGGCACGCTCTTCTACCTGATGCGTCTGCGTTACGCGCCGGTCGACATCATGCATGACCCGCTCGACAAGGGGTTCCTCGTCGAGCGCAAGTACACGACGCCGAATGGGACGAAGGCGATCACGACGTTCAAGGCCGGCGACATGATCAAGGTGACGCTGAAGATCCGGAACACGAAGGAGCGCCGCTTCGTCGCCGTTACGGATCCGATTCCGGCGGGCACGGAGCCGATCGAGTCGTGGTTCGCGACGACGGCGTCGGATCTCTCCGAGCAGCAGCAGAAGAATGAAGCGCAGGGCGATTGGATGAGCTGGTGGAAGCGCGGCGGATTCGATCACATCGAGCGCCGTGACGACCGGGTGAATCTGTTCGCGACGCGCCTGTCGGAAGGGAATCACGAGTTCTCGTACATGCTCCGCGCGACGACGGCCGGAACCTTCGTGACCGCGCCGGCGCATGCCGAGGAGATGTATGAGCCGGAGGTGTTCGGGCGGACGGCGACGGCGATCGTGGAGGTTGGAAAGTGAGGGTGCGCGGGTTTGCGGGCTCGCGGGCTCGCGGTGTCGCATTGATCTGCGGCACCGCGGTGCTTGCTCTCGCAGTTTGGGTTTACTTCGGGCCGGTGCCTGCGATCTCCATGGTCGAGACGCCGGCGATTCTCGATCGCAATGGGGTGGTGCTGGCGGAGCCGCTGTCGGCTCGCGGCGATCGGTCGCAGTGGCTGCGTGCGGATGCATTGCCGCCGGCGGTGGTGAACGCGACCATCGCCGCGGAGGACAAGCGGTTCTACTCGCATCACGGCGTCGATCCGATCGCGGTTGTTCGCGCGGCGTGGCATGACGTGAAGCGGTTGCGGCTGGTGGAAGGCGGCTCGACGATCACGCAGCAGGTCGCGAAGCTGCTGCTGCAGAAGCGCGATCGCGGCGTGATGGCGAAGGTTCAGGAAGCGATCGTCGCGGTGCGGCTCGAGCGCCGTTACAGCAAGAAGGAGATTCTTGCGCTCTATCTGAACCTCGCGCCGTATGGCAATCAGACGAGCGGCGTCTCGCGCGCCAGCCGTCTCTATTTCGGCGTTGCGCCGGAAGATCTGACGGCGGCGCAGGCGGCGTATCTCGCCTCGCTGCCGCAGCGGCCCGGTGCATTCAACCCGCTGCGTGACGGACGCCGCGCGGTCAGGCGGCAGCAGCAGGTGCTGGCGAAGATGCGCGCCATGAAGTTCATCACCCAGCGCGAGCTCGAAGTCGCGCGAGGGGAACGCCTCCGCTTCGAGCGCGGCGAGCGCGACGTCATCGCGCAGCACTTCATCGAGCACATCGATGTAGGACAGGCGCCCTCGCCTGTCCGCCGTCAGATCGTGACGACAATCGACGCCGGCCTGCAACGCCAGGTGCAGGGAATCGTTAGAGCCGAGCGGCAGGACCTCCTGAACCATGGCGCGCACAGCGTCGCCGTCGCGGTGCTCGACAACAAAACGGGCGAGTGGCTCGCGTGGGAAGGGAGCGGCGATTACTTCGGCGAGGATTTCGGCGGCGCGATCGATGGTGTGACCGCGCTGCGGCAGCCGGGATCGGCGCTGAAGCCGTTCACGTACGCGCTCGCATTCGAGCGCGGCGAGAGCCCGGCGACCGTGCTCGCCGATGTGCCTTCGCATTTTCCGACGGCGGAGCAGGGCGTGGTCTACACGCCGAGGAATTACGACGGTCAATTTCGCGGCCCGCTGCGCGTGCGCTCCGCGCTCGCGGGATCAGAAAACGTTCCCGCGGTCGCGATGGCGTCCAGCCTCGGTCCCGCATCCCTCCTCCGCTTCCTGCGGCGCACGGGATTCACGGACTTCGACAAGAACGCCGGCTACTACGGCGTCGGCCTCACGCTCGGCGACGCGGAGGTGAGGCTCGAGCAGCTCGTGGCGGCGTATGCGATGTTTGCGCGCGGCGGCGTGTACATCGAGCCGTCGATGCTGAAGGGCCAGCCGGGCCGGGTGCAGCGCAGAGTTGTGAGCGAGCGCACTGCGTTCTGGATCACCGACATCCTCAGCGATGCTGAGGCGCGCGAGTTCGTCTTCGGCCGCGGCGGCAATCTCGAGTTCCCGTTTCCCGTCGCGGTGAAGACGGGGACGTCGCAGGCCTATCGCGACAACTGGACCGTCGGTTATACGCGCGACGTGACCGTTGGCGTGTGGGTCGGCAATTTCGATCGCAAGTCGCTGCGCAATTCGACGGGCGTGACCGGCGCCGGTCCGATTTTTCATTCGGTGATGCTGGCGGCGCAGAAGCGTGCGCGCGGACCGCTGCCTGCCGATGGGCCGATCATCGATCCGCCGAAGGATGTGGAGCGCGTGCCGGTGTGCGCGCTGTCGGGATTGCGACCGTCGATCGATTGTCCGAACGTGACGATGGAGTGGGTCGCATCCGAGGCGCCGGTGAAGTTCTGCTCATGGCATCGCGCGAATGGCCGCGTCGACTGGCCTCCCGAATATCGCGCCTGGGCGCAGGGGAGGGAGGCGCATCGGCCCGAGGCCGCACCGAAGATCGCGTCGAAGCGGGCGCCGCTGCAGATCCTCTCTCCGCCGGACGGCGCGACGTATCTCATCGATCCGACACTGCGGATGAGCTACCAGTCGTTGAAGCTCCGCGCGTCGGCGGAGAACGTGACGTGGGATGTCGATTCGAAAAAGGTGACATCGACCGAGTGGCCGCTGCGCCCCGGATGGCACACCATCACCGCGAGCGACGGCGATGGACATCGGGACAGTGTGCGCATCGAAGTGAAGTAGGGCGCTCGGAGTGGAAGGACAAGCTGAGACCTTGTCGCAAACGCCCATTACAATCCCCCACGCAATGCTCAGACCTGTGATTGGCATCGCCTCCGACGTCCTCACGCAGCCCGGCGAGCGCGACCGCGCGTTCGTTTACACGACCTACGTTGACGCAGTTCGCCGCGCGGGGGCGGTTCCTGTGCTCGTGCCGCCCCAACCAGAGAATGCATCCGCGATCGTCGAAGAGCTGCACGGTCTGATCCTCGCCGGCGGCGAGGATTGCGATCCTGCGGTCTATGGCGATGAGAAGCACCCGACGACGGAGACGATGGATCCTCGCCGGCAGTCGAACGATCTCACGCTGGCGCGCGCCGCGCGCGACCGCGGCATCCCCACGCTCGGCATCTGCCTCGGCGTGCAGGTGATGAACGTCGCAGCGGGAGGGACTCTGATTCAGGACATCAACTCCGCGATCGAGACCACGATCGAGCACGCGAGCGAGCCGACGGACCGCGGCCGGCATGGAGTGACGATCGAGCCCGGAACGAAGCTCGCCTCGATTCTCGGAGCGCGCGAGCTCGACGTGAACTCGTCGCATCATCAGGCCATCCGCGATGTTGGCCAGGGGCTGCAGGTGACGGCCCATGCGCCCGACGGCATCATCGAGGGACTCGAGGATCCCGGGCATCCGTTTTATGTCGGCGTGCAATGGCATCCGGAAGACATGGGCGGAGAAGAGAGCGCCGAGCGGCTGTTCGGCGCGTTCGTGGAGGCCGCGAGGCGCTATGCCACACGACGGCACGAATCCGCTGGCGATTTGTGACGTCTGGCGAAACCGGATCGGAATAGCGTTTTGGAGGCGGTCGTTTGTGACCGACGGCGGGAGGAAATCCTTGAAACGTATCGCTATGGCCGTTGCGTTTGTCGTTTGCCTGGTGCCACAGGCGTATGCCGGACCCTGGCTCAAATCACTCGCGACTGCGCAGAAGCAGGCGAAGGCGAGCAACTCTCTCATCTTCGTCGACATGTTCGCCGACTGGTGCGGATGGTGCCACCGGATGGAGCAGGAGGTCTTCCCCTCGCAGGCCTTTCAGAACGCGACGGACGATCTCGTCCTCCTTCGCCTGAACACCGAGGATGGGGCGGACGGCAGCAAGCTCGCGCAGAGATTTCAGGTGACGTCGCTCCCGACGTTTCTGCTGATCACTCCCGACATGACGGTCGCGGGCATCATCCGCGGCTACGCGCCGCCGAACGACTTCGTGAAATCGGTGAAGGATTCGGAGTCGCGCTACAAGGACTTCGCGCAGCGTGTGAAGCAGGAGCCGTCGATCGCGAAGGATTATCAGAAGCGGCTCGACCTCGCGCGCGAGTTCACGCAGCGCTTTGCCGTGGCCGAAAGCGAGCCGCGGCTGAAGGCGCTGACGGTCGAGAAGGGTGTGCCGCCGGCGATTCGCGATCAGGCGTTCTACGAGCTCGCCGTCTCGCAGATCATGCAGAAGAAATACGACGCCGCGATCAAGACCGTGAATGCCTTTTCGAAAGTCCAGTCGAAGGGTGAGGCGTACGAGCGCTCGCGCCTTCTGCTGGGACAGGCGTACATGGAGCAGGGCAACATCCAGAGCGCGGCCAACGAGCTGCGGAAGTTCAAGCAGACGTTTCCCAACTCGTCGCTCGTCTCCAACGTCGACATGATCCTTCCCGATCTGGAACGCCGTCTCTCCGGGAAAGCGCAGTGAAGCGAGCGGTCACACTCTTCCTCTCACTCTTGATGTCTCTTCCGCTGCTGGCGCAGTTGACGCCGCTCGGCGGAGATGCAGGCACGGCGGCGCCGCAGGTCACACTCGAAGGGAGTGTGCAGTCGCAAAGCGGCGAGACGGTGCAGGGGACGATCGTCGCGAAGATTGCGCCTTCGTGGCACATCAATTCCGCGACGCCGCTCGATCAGTTCTCGATCCCGACGACGCTGAAGCTCGAGAACGCCGAGCTGATCGACGCGAAGTTTCCGCCGCATGAAGTGAAGACGTTCACGTTCAGCGCCGGCTCACAGCTCGCGGTCTACGAGGGAATGATTCAGATCCCCTTCACCGCAAAGCTGAAGGCGGGCGCGAAGACGATCGTCGCGACGCTGCACTACCAGTCGTGCAACGACAAGGTCTGCCTCCCGCCGAAGAACGCGACCGTGGAATTCGGTGTAGGACAGGCGCCCCCGCCTGTCCAGGCAGTTCCCTCTCAGGGGACGAACTTCACGAGATTCACCGACGCGCCGAAGAATGCGAATCTCTTCTCGAGCAACATCGGCGGCACGTTCGCACAGCGCGGCCTTCCGCTCACGCTGCTCGCCGTCTTCGTCCTCGGCCTCGCGCTCAATCTGACGCCGTGCGTCTATCCGCTGATCCCGATCACGATCGGCTACTTCGGATCGCAGAGCGGCGGCAGCCGCGGTCATCGCGTCGCGCTCTCCACGCTCTACGTTCTCGGCATCGCGATCACGTACTCGACACTCGGCGTCTTCTCGGCGTTGTCCGGGCGGCTGTTCGGCGCCTGGCTGCAACTCCCGGTTGTGCTGATCTTCTTCGCGCTGCTGATGCTCGTTCTTTCGTCGTCGATGTTCGGCCTGTTCGAGATCACGGTGCCGCACTTCATCAGCGACCGCTCCGGCGGCCAGGCCGGCCTCGCCGGCGCTCTGGTGATGGGCTTGCTCATCGGCATCGTCGCCGCGCCGTGCGTCGGACCGTTCGTCATCTCTCTCATCGCGCTCGTCGCGCAACTCGGTTCTCCGCTCCTCGGTTTCCTCATGTTCTTCGTCCTGGCCCTCGGGCTTGGCGTGCCGTATCTGCTGCTCGGCATCTTCTCGTCGGCCGCGAGCTCGCTGCCGCGCTCGGGCATGTGGATGGTGCAGGTGAAGAAAGCGATGGGGTTCATTCTCATCGCGATGGCGTTCTACTTCCTCCGCCCATTGATCGGCGACACCTGGTTCCGCTATGGCGTTGCGGCGAGTCTGCTGATCGGTGCGATCTTCCTCTTCGCGTCACGCGCACAAGGGGCGCGAGCGCTGCGCATCGCGATCGCGATTCTGCTGCTCATCGCCGGCGCCGCGTTTGCGATCCCGAGAAAGCATGAAGGCGGGCTGCGCTGGGATGCATACGACGCCCGGTCTCTCGCTGCCGCGTCCTCTGCGCACAAGCCGGTGATCATCGACTTCTACGCCGACTGGTGCATGCCGTGTAAGGAGCTCGACGAGAAGACGTTCAGCGACAGGAGTGTCGCGGGCGAGCTCGATCGATTCGCGCGCATCAAGGCGAATCTGACCGCGGCGGAAGATCCGAAGACGATCGCGCTGACGAAGCAGTACGGAATCGCCGGCGTGCCGACGGTGATCTTCCTCGACGCGAACGGCAGGGAGATCGCACCGCTGCGGCTGACCGGATTCGAAGAGCCGGCGAAGTTCCTGGCTCGCGCAAAACAGGTGAAGTAGTCCCGCCGGCGGCGGGACTACGGTCGCGTCGAATAGACGAAGTTGAGAAACGCGCGATTCGTGTTCAGCCGGAACCCGACGTCCTTCGCCTCGATGTGCTCGTACTCCGCGCCGGGGACGATGAGCCAGTTCGACTGCCCAAGCCGGATCGGAATGCCTGCCTCGGCACGATATCCGGTGGTGTCGGCGTCTTCGCGGAAGCCGTCGCGGAACTTCGCCGAACCAACCATGCCGCGGCCGAGCAGGTAGAAGCTCGCAGGGCCGCTGGTGGGCGTGTGGAACTTCGCACCCGCGACGATCGCCTGATGCTGGATGCTGAGGTCGTTCGCGATCGAGTTGCCGAAGAACGAGACGCCGCCGATGCGGATGTCGTCGAACCGCACGCCGCCCTGCAGATCGAGGCCGGGCACGATTCGGAATCCGGCGGTGACCTCGCCCCGGTCGCGCGCGTAGTCGCCGACATCGATCACGAGATCCGTCAGGCTGATGCCGTTCTGCGGGTCGTGGTCGTACATCCAGTCCAGCACGAAGCCGCCGTTCCGATAGCTGCCGACGAGCCCGTATGACGACACGCGTCCGGTGCGCAGCGTCAGGAAATCGGTATCCAGATGGGTCGAGTAGTTGCTGACGCGCGGGCCGATCTCGAATGTTTGCGCGCCGGCCGCCGTGGCGATGAGAAGAAGAGAGAGAACTGTCCAGGCACTTCGCATGACGCGTTCGCTTTGCACAGCGATTGCCAGTACGATCCGCGCATGGCTGTCCTCACACCGAAACAGAAGCAATATCTGAAAGGCCTGGCTCATCCGTTGTCGCCTGTTGTCCGTCTCGGACGCGGCGGTTTGCGCGAGACGGTGGTCGCCGAGGCGAAGAAGTCGCTCGATGCACATGAGCTGATCAAAGTGCGCATCGAGTCCGATGATTCTGCGCAGCGCAAGGCGCTGGCGGAGCGGCTGGCGGAAGCGACGGGCGCGCAGATCGCCGGCTCGATCGGGAAGATCGTGATCCTGTATCGCGAGCGCGACGAGGATCCCGAGATCCGGCTGCCGTGACGCAGCTCAGCGAGAGGGAAGGCTAACGCTTCGGTGCACCAGCGTGCGTGATCACCGCGGCGCCTGCCGGTACGGCGATCTCCGACGGCAGCGGCACCGCCGCGGGATCGTCCAGAGGCTTCTGCAGCGGCGGCGGGCAGACCGCCGGGTCGAGCGGATTCGCGACGCCTCTGCCGTCATCGGCGCTCGGCATCTTGAACGTCCACGAGGCCTCGACGCGCCGGCCCTTCGTGTCGTTGGCCCAGACGAGCGCGCGCTGATACTTCCCCTTCAGATTCGCAACCACGCTCTGTAATGCGAGCGTGATCGAACCGTCCTTCGGATCGTACGTGTACGGAACGGTCCCGATGCTCATCAGCGCCGTGCCGACCGACTTTGGATCGATCGACTTGTAGTTCGGGATCTTCGCCTGCACCACCGGCTTCGCTGGATCGAAGGCCTGGCCGGGCAGCGGTGCGACGCGCTCGATCGGCATCTGGCCGGCGCCGAGGAAGCGGCGGAACGTGGCGAAATCCATCTGCTTGTCGACGACCATCCGCTTCATGCGCAGCGGATCCGAGCCCTGCTTCACGCGGCCGTACGCGCAGGTGAGCGCGGCCGAGTAGCCGGCATCGGACACTGCGGCAGCGAGGTGGCGATCGAAGTCGCCGTAGGGATAGGCGAGAAACGAGACTGTGTGGCCCGTCTCCTTCTCGAGCACGCGCTTGCTCTCCACCAGTTCGCGATGGAGCCATTCGGCGTACTGCCGGTCATCGAGCGATGCATGGCGTTTCCGCGTGAGAAACGGATGCGAGTACGAGTGGCTCTGGATGTCCACGCCGGCATCCGCCATCTCCTTCACCTGCTTCCACGTGAGGGCATAGGCGGTCTGGCCGATGATTCGCGGATAGATGAAGACGGTGAACGGGAAGTGCCGCTTCTTCATCTCCGGAAATACCTGCGTATAGGTGGAGCGCCAGCCGTCGTCGATGGTGACGACGACGGAACGGCGGGGGAGCGAGTCCTTGCGGCCGGCGACGTAGTCGTAGAGATCGCGCAGCGGGATGACCGTGTAGCCCGTCATCTCGAGATAGTCCATCTGCTGCACGAAGGTCTCGGCGCTGATCTCCATGCGGGGATCATGAGGAGACTCGACGATGTGGTAGCAGAGGACAGTCGCTCCCGATTCTTCGATGCGGCTCTGATGTGCTCCGCCGGCGAGGATCGGAAGTGAGAGAAAAAGGACGAATGCCGTTGCCAGCGTGGCCCGCGCGGTCATGTTGCTCCTGAGGATGAAACGATCGGAAATCCCGGCGACGACGGTGCAAACGAGGTGCCCTGTCGGGCGACGGGATTCTCGAAGGGATTATAGGACGGATGGGACGTATGGGACGGATGGGACAGATGGGACGGATGGGAGTCATGGGATTTTGTCCCATCGGTCCCATCCGTCCTATCCGTCCTATTCGTCCCATCCCCTCGGGAATTCTCGATTTCCCGAGCGAAATTACCAACTTTCTGGTACCCTCACGCACTTTCACTGGAGGCTGTTTCACACCTATGGATCGTCAGCATCGCAGAGAGCTCAAGCACGACAAGTTCGTCGACGAAGTCGGCGCACTCTCGACCCGCGCTCGTGAAAACCAGCGCCTGCTCGTCAGCATCGTCGGCGGCCTCGTGGCCGTGGCTGTTCTCGTCTACGGCGTTTTCTTCTATCGCACGACGCGCGAGCAGAAGGCGCAGGACGCACTCGCGGAGGCCATCAAGACGATGGACTCGCCGCTCATCCCCACGCAGCCGGGCCAGCCGTCGATGCCCGACGCGAAGTTCCACACCGACGCGGAGCGCAGCGCCGCCGCCGAGAAGCAATTCAAGGATGTGCAGACGAAATACAGCGGATCGAATGCCGCGGACGTCGCCAACCTCTACCTTGCGCGCATCAGCGCCGGCAAGGGCGACATGGCAGGCGCACGCAAGCTGCTCGAATCATTCGTCAGCGAGCACAAGAACAACATCCTCGCGCAGACGGCGCTCTATGACCTCTATCAGATCCGCATCGACAGCGGCGAAGGACAGAAGGTCGTGGACGAGATCGAAGCCGAGCTGAAGAAGACGGACAAGCAGGTTCTGCCGCCCGACGCACTGCTCGCACTGCAGGCGCATGCCTTCGATGCGATGGGGAGCGCCGAGAAATCGCGCGACGCGTACAAGCGCATCGTGACCGAATATCCCGACTCGTCGTTCGTGCTCGAGGCACAGCGCCGCGTCGGTAACGCGTAGACTTTTCCTACGAACGCGATCTCCATCGTCGTCCTCGCCTTATGGGTCATGGCCCTGGCGAGGACGATTTTTAATTTGCGGCTCCTGCCGAAGCTGCGCGGAGGAGAGGCTCTCTCTTCGATCCCCCTCGTCTCGGTCATCGTTCCCGCGCGGAACGAGGAGCGCATCATCGAGCGCACCGTGCGCGCGCTGCTCGCGCAGGATTACGCTGCGCTGGAAGTCATCATCGTCGACGACCGTTCGACCGACGCGACCGCGCAGATCCTCGCGTCGATCGGCGATCCGCGCCTCGTCGTCATTCATGGCGACGAGAAGCCGGATGGATGGCTCGGCAAGCCGTGGGCGCTGCATCAGGGCTCGCTGCACGCGAACGGCGAGCTGCTGCTCTTCGTCGACGCCGATGTCATCTACGAGCAAGGCGCGATCACGGCAGCCGTCGCGCATCTTCAGCATCGCAAGGCTTCGATGATCTCGCTCCTGCCGCGCTTCGAGATGCGCGGATTCTGGGAGAACGCGGCGATGCCGCAGCTCGCGATGACGCTCTTCTCCTACATTCCGACCTGGATCGGCGAGCGGAGACAGATCGCGTTTCTCGCGGTTGGCGGAGGCCCCGGCAATCTCGTCTACCGCCGCGATTACGACGAGGCGGGCGGCCATGTGGCGTTGCGCGATGCCGTCGTCGATGACGTCGGTCTCGCGCGCCGTCTGCGCCGGAACGGAAAGAGAACCGAGGCCGCGCGCGCGGATGCTTTCGTGTGGCTGCGCATGTATCACGGGCCGCGCGAGATCATCGAAGGCTTCACGAAGAATGCGTTCTCCGTCTTCGGGCGGAGCTACCTCGTCGCGATCGCCACGCTCGTCCTGACGTTCGTCGTGCACTTTCTGCCGTTTCCGCTCGCGCTGTGCGGGAACGTCTACGCGATTGCCACGGTGATCGTGATCAGCATTTCGCGCGTGATCCTTTTTCGCTCCCTTCGCTATCCTTTGTGGAACGCGCTTCTTCTGCACCCGTTCATGACGGCGATCTGGTTCTGGATCTTCTTCCGCTCGACGTGGCTCACCGGGTTTCGCCGTCAACTGGAGTGGCGCGGCCGGACGTATGACGCCGCCGAAACGAAGTTCGGGCACGAACGCTGAAAGGTGCAGGGCAAGCTCTCAGCTTGTCCGCCGAAGGACAACAGGGGAGGGACAACCTGAGAGGTTGTCGTACATGGAGGTATGAATGACGGACAAACCATTCCTGACGGACGTAACCGAATTGCGCCGCCGCGCGCGGCAGCACATCGAAGAAGGGGCGGTAACCGAGGGGTATCGCGGTGACCGCGAGACGGTGATCAAACTGCTCAACGAAGCGCTGGCGACGGAGATCGTCTGTGTGCTTCGTTACAAGCGGCACTACTTCATGGCGCAGGGCATTCACTCGGATCCGATCGCTCAGGAATTTCTGCAGCACGCGAACGAAGAGCAGGGGCACGCCGACGCGATCGCCGGCCGCATCGTGCAGCTCGGCGGCTCGCCGAACTTCAGCCCGGATGGACTCCTGTCCCGTTCGCACTCCGAGTATGTCGAGGGGCAGACGCTCGTCGACATGATCAAGGAAGACCTCATCGCCGAGCGTGTGGCAATCGACTCCTACACCGAAATGATCCGCTTCATCGGCGACAACGACATCACGACGCGGCGCATGCTCGAAACGATCCTCGCCGTAGAGGAAGAGCACGCTGACGATCTGGCGTCGTTTCTCGAGGATATCGACAGGGACTGGAAGACTAGGGAGCGGGCGTAGAAGCCCTGCGCCATCGCCCGCGTGACCGAAGGTTCCGGCCGCTCCGCGCGGCCGGACAACCCGCCGGAATATGATAGATTCGGTCTCGTTGTAGGCGGCACTCATGTCTCGACCCGCGGAACGTCACGCACAGATTCTCGACCAGATCATCAGGCCCTTTGACCTGAGCCATGACTTCGGTCGTAAGCGCGCGTACGAGGCGGCAATCGACTACGCGCGCGAGCATCTGATCAACGATCCTCATTGCGACGAGTTCCTCAAAGCGGCAGCCGACCGCCTCGGCTTTCAGCCGATCAGCTTCGATGCGCTGGAGAACCGCGTCAAGGTTCCGAAGGACGCCTGGCTCGACGTCTGGATCTCGGATGATGACGATGAGATCGCGCTCACCGGAACGAAGGAAGGGATCCAGTATCTGATCGACCTTCTGTCGCAGCTTCGCGATGCGTCCGATCCCGAGCAGCACGTGCATCTCGATCGCGGCCTCGTGCCGATGACGGAGAACTCTGCGAACCTCGTCCTCTTCAAGGAAGACGAGACGTGGTTCACCGGCGCGGCGGCGGAAGGGGCGGCGGATCACTATCCGCAGCGCGAGATCGATCCGAAGCAGATCTACGCGATCCAGTTCATCCACTATCCGCCCGAGGATCTGCCGATCAGCCCGCACAAGCTGTATCGCGTGCTGTCGGTGGCCGAAGACGACGGCTTCTCACCGAACGTGAAGGAGTTCGCCGATGGACGCGAAGACCGCTACTTCAAGTTCACGTTCATCGCGGACAACGAGGACAAGTTCACCTACAGCTTCCACCTGGATGATCCGGCGGTGAACTACTTCACGCACCGGGAGATTCTGAAGCTGGCGATGCGCGCGGTGTAGGACAAGCTCTCAGCTTGTCCCCGGCTATTTTCCAGGAGCACGCCTGCCGGCGTGCGAACGGGCTGATACACTCCCGCGCCATGATTCGCCAGATTGCAGTCATTGGCAGCGGCACCATGGGGCGCGGCATCGCGTACCTCGGGGCGCTGGCCGGTTACGACACCGTTCTCTACGACGTGGATCCCGCCGCACTCGACGCTGCGAAGTCGTCGATCGAGTCGATCTTCCGCAAGGGTGTCGAGAAGGGGAAAGTCACGGAGACGGATGCGACGCTCGCGCTTGCGCGACTGCATCTCGCCAGCGATCTCGAGCCGGCCGCGCGCGGCGCGGAGCTCATCATCGAGGCGGTCCCTGAGAATTTCGAATTGAAGAACGATCTCTTTGCGCAGGTGGATCTCTACTGCGACGAAGAGACGATCCTCGCGTCCAACACGTCGTCGATCTCCATCAGCAAGCTCGCGGCGACGGTCGAGCGCCGCGATCGTTTCATCGGCATGCACTTCTTCAATCCGCCGCACGTGATGAAGCTGATCGAGATCGTCACGGGAGAGCGGACGAGCGACGCTACCGTGAATGCAGTGCGCGAAGTCGCGGAGAAGATGGGGAAGACGCCCATCATCGTGCGCGACTCGCCCGGCTTCGCCACCTCGCGCCTCGGGGTGGCGATCGGCCTCGAGGCGATTCGCATGTACGGGGAAGGGGTCGCGAGCGCGGAAGACATCGATCGCGCGATGGAGCTCGGATACAACCATCCGATGGGTCCGTTGCGCCTCACCGATCTCGTCGGCCTCGATGTGCGGCTCGGAATCGCTGAATATCTCGCGTCGGCGCTGGGCCCGCGATTCGAGCCGCCCCAGGTGCTTCGCGAGATGGTGGCAGCGGGGAAGCTCGGCAGGAAAACGGGCGAAGGCTTCTACCGCTGGCCTGCCGAGTGAGCACGCGCCGCGAGGCGTACGCCGCGTTCGCGTACGCATACGATGAGGCGCTCGGCAAGCGATTCTTCGCCGCGGCGCGCAAGCTGCTCGACAAGGAGCTCGCCCGGCGTCCCACGATCGAGAAGACGCATCTCGACATCGCATGCGGCACCGGCCTCGCGCTCGAGTACTTCGCGAAGCGCGGCTGGCGCTCGACCGGAGTCGATGCGTCGATCGAGATGCTCTCGATCGCGCGCCCCCGTGCGAAGCGGCTCGTGACCGGCGACCTGCGCGCACTCCCGCTGCGCGGAACGTTCGCCCGCATCACATGCCTCTACGACAGCCTCAATCACATCCGTGAGCGCAATGACCTAACGGCGGCCTTCAAGGCGATGCGCCGGCTGATGTCGCGCGATTCCTTTCTCCTCTTCGACGTGAACCATCCCGACATCTATCCCGAGATCTGGGGGATGGCCGAGCCGTTCGTTGCGAGCGGGCCCGACTATCACCTCGAGATCGCCACGACGTATCGCAAGCGCGATCTGACCGGACGGGCGCGGGTCACCGGCTGGGCAGTGCTGCCGGGTGGAACGCGCGCGGAGATCGATGAGCTGCACCAGCAGCGCGCGTGGAAAGAGCGGGAGATCACGGCCGCGCTCGCCGAGGCAGGGCTCGCGCCGGATGACGTGATTCCGTTCGATCCTTATGGCGAGGCGGAAGCGCTGGATGTCGAGGCGGTGAAGTTGTTCTACGTCTGCCGGCCGGCCGGTTGAGCCTCGCGAGGCAGGACGGAAGACTCCGCGCCCTCTTCGCGTTATCGCTCCATCGCGATGAATTACCTCGAGAAAGCCTTCAGCATCGGCGGCGTGAAGATCGATCCGCCGCTCGCGCTCGCGCCGATGGCGGAAGTGACGGATACGTATTACCGGTCGCTGATCAAAGAGCTCGGCGGCGTCGGACTCGTCGTCTCGGAGTTCATCTCGGCCGAAGGGCTCACGCGCAAGAACGACCGCAGCCATCAGATGCTGACGTTCGCCGAGAACGAACGGCCGGTGGCCATCCAGATTTACGGCGGCAATCCCGATCGCATGGATGACGCCGCTGCAATCGTCGAGCGCCAGGGCGTCGACATCGTCGACATCAACATGGGTTGTCCGGTGAAGAAGATCGTGAACAGCGGCGCGGGCTCCGCGATGCTCAAGGACTTCGACAAGGCGGCGCGCGTCGTCGAGAAGATCCGCAAGCGGGTGAAGATCCCGGTGACCGTGAAGGTGCGCAAAGGGTGGGAGAGCAACGACGTTCTTCCGCTGCTCAAGCGATTCGAAGAGATCGGCGTGTCGTCGATCGCCATTCACGGCCGCACGCGCAACGAGGCCTACACCGGCGCGAGCGACTGGCAGTACATCGCGCACGTGAAGGCGAATCTCGGTATCCCGGTGTTCGGCAATGGCGACGTCAAGGTTGCGGCCGATGCGATCCGTATGTTCGAAACGACGGGCGTGGATGGCGTCATGATCGGCCGCGCGGCGCTGCACAATCCGTTCATCTTCCGCGACATCGCCGCCTATGTCGCCGGCACGCCGCTCGTCGGCAATGAAGTGGAGCACCGCATCGATGCGATGCAGCGCTACCTGGCGAAGATCGATGGCGCGCCGCAGCTCGACAAGTGGAAGCTGCACAAGGCGCGCACGGTGATCGGCTGGTTCTCGAAAGGGATCCCGCACGGCAAGGACATACGGCTGGGTCTGCAGGACATCACCGCCGTGTCGGACGTCCAGCGCCTGCTCGACGCGACGCGGGAGCGGATGCTGTTCGGCCCGGCCGATTCCGCCGCCTGATCGCATGACTGGCACGAATCGCGATACACTTCCCCGTTGCGAGAGGCCGGAAGCCAGGAGTGGCGGAAGGACCGCGGAAGGAGAACACGCCACGACATGGCTGCGAAAGTCTTTGTAGGGAATCTGAATTTCAACACCACGCGCGAGGAAGTCGAGGCGCTGTTTGCGCAGGTCGGCAAACCGCGCGACGTCTTCATGCCGAACGATCGCGAGACAGGCCGTCCGCGCGGCTTCGCGTTCGTCGAGTACGAGACGGAAGAAGAGGCAACGAAGGCCATCGAGCAGTTCAATGGCCATCAGCTCGGCGGACGCCCGCTGCGCGTGAATCGCGCGGAAGAGCGCCCGCGCGGCGCCGGTGGCGGCGGCCAGCGCAACTTTGGCGGCGGCGGTGGCCGCGGCGGCTATGGCGGCGGTGGCGGCGGCGGTTTCGGCGGCGGCGACTACTCCGATGACTTCCACGGTGGTGGCGGTGGCGGCGGATTCGGCGGAGGCAAGAGCAAAGGCAGCCGCCGCAACATCCGCGCGAAGAAGCGCGGCCTGTAATCCAAGCCCCTCACCCCTGACCCCTCTCCCCGCATTTGCGGGGCGAGGGGACCTGCATGTCCTTTCCAGCACACATCGCGCGCGTTCTCGATGCCTACCGCATCCGCGCCGATACGAAGGCAGCGCTCTTCGATCTCTACGTGTCGATGGGTGATGAAGTGCTCGAGGTGTTCGCGGATCTTGCCGACCGGTCGGCGACGCTCGATGCGCTGCAGCCGGAAGACACCGCGCAGATTCGCGCGCTCGTCGTCGAGCGCTATCTGACGCGCAATCATCCGCAGTGGGTCGCCGGAACGCCGACCGCGAGTCTGTGGCATCCCCGCATTGCGGAAGGACGGGCTTCCGGCCTTGCCATGCCCCTCGGTCCGTTCACGACTCCGCTGGCGGACGTGCAGCCGCTGCCGGAAGGTATCCTCATGCTCGGCCGCAATGCGCATTACGGCGGACGGCAGGAGACGATCTCCTTCGACATCGTCGCCTCGTCGCTCGCGGATGCGATCGAGATCGGCCGCGCCGTCGGGCAGCAGCACACGATGCCGGGCTCCGTCGGCGAGACGAGCGCCACATTCGATGCGATCGCCGGCATCTCCCTCATCTGGGAGATTCAACCCAACGTCTACAAGCCTTCGGGCGATCGCAACCGTGCGATCGCGAAGATCTATCGCCGGCATCGCAACTGGCATCTCCTGACGCTCGCCGCCGCGCTCGAGTGGCTGCGCTCGCAACGGTGCGCGATCTACATCCTGCGCGGCGAGGCGCTCGCGGCGACGCATGAAGTGAATCCGGAGAAGCCTGTGTCGCCGACGATCGTCGCACTGCACAACCGAACCGTGGAGCAGGTGACGCAGGCTCTCGGCATCACGCTCGCCGATACGAATGATGACGATGGGCTGCTGCTTCTCGACTCCGTCGTGATGAACCACGCACTGCGGCAGCATGTGCTTCGTAACGGGCCGGCAGGGTCCGTCTGGAAAGCCGAAAATCGCTGAAGGTAGTGGGTTACGGGGGCGCTGGGGCGCTGGGGCGCTGAGGTGCTGGGTTGCATTGAACGTGCGGCCGCTACCCAGTGACCCAGTGCCTCAGCGCCCCAGCACCCCCAGAATACCCCGCCTCCCCCCGCTGTTTCCCACGTTTCCATGTCCGAAAAAGCCATTCGCCGCGTTGGGATGATTTCCCTCGGCTGCCCGAAGAATCTCGTCGATGCCGAGATCATGCTCGGACAACTCGCGGCCGACACGGAAGTCCGCATCACGAACGACCTCGGCGAGGCCGATGTGGTGATCGTGAATACGTGCGGATTCATCGACGCCGCAAAGCAGGAATCGATCGACACGATTCTCGAAGTCGCGGAGCGGAAAGGCAAAGGGCTCGAGCGGCTCATCGTATCCGGCTGCATGGTCCAGAAGTACAAGAGCGATCTCGCGGAATCGATCCCGGAGATCGATGCGTTCGTCGGCCTCGATCATCTCGAGAAGATCACCGAGGCGGTGACGGGCGAAGTCGATGACGCGGCGCCGGCGCGGCGCAAGATGTCGGTGCGCCTCTACGAAGATCTGCCGCGCGTTCTCGCGCAGGGCAATGCGCATGCGTATCTGAAAGTCAGCGAAGGCTGCTCGAATCCCTGCACCTTCTGCGCGATTCCGCAAATGCGCGGCAAGTTCCGCTCGCGCACGATTGCCTCGCTCGTTCGCGAAGCGCAGCAGTTGCAGACGCAGGGTGTGCGCGAGCTCTGCCTCGTCGCGCAGGACACCACGCGTTACGGCGAGGATCTCGGCATGGCGAGCGGTCTGACGAAGCTCGTCGAGACGCTGCTCGCCGAGACGGACTTCCGCTGGATTCGTTTTCTCTATGCGTATCCCGGCTCGCTCGACTGGTCGCTCTTCGAGCTGATGGGCAAGGAGCCGCGGTTCGTTTCGTACTGCGATATCCCTCTGCAGCACGTGTCGCAGAGCGTGCTGGAGCGGATGCGGCGCCCCGGTTCACCGCGTGAATATCGCGAGATGGTCACGCGGATGCGCGAGCTCGTTCCCGATCTTTCTCTGCGCACGACGTTCATCACGGGACATCCCGGCGAAGGGCCGAAGGAATTCGGCGAGCTGTACGACTTCGTGGAGTGGGCGCAGTTCGATCAGATGGGAGCGTTCGTCTTCTCACCCGAGGACCACACGCTCGCGGAGCGGATGAAGGACCTGCCGACGCGCAAGACCGCGGAGCGCCGCCGCGCGAAGCTGATGGAACTGCAGCAGAAGATCTCGGCGTCGCGCAACCAGGCGCGCGTGGGGAAGGTCTACGACGCGATCGTGACCGGCGTCTGCGAAGAGACCGAGCATCTGCTCGAGGGCCGCATCATCGGGCAGGCGCCGGAGATCGACGGCCGGCTGCTGATCAACGACGGCATCGACCTCCTGCCCAAGGACCTGCCTGCATTCGCGCGCGTGGAGATTACCGACGCGCACCCCTACGACATCGTCGGCAGCGTGACCGGGGCGCCATAGGCGCGGCGCGCGGCGCTAGGCGCGAGGCGCTGTACATCACGGCTGAAGACGTGTTGCGCGTCCCATGCGCCCCCCGCCCCGCGCCCAGCGCCCAGCGCCCGGCGCCCAAAAAAAAGGGCCGCTCTTGCGAGCGGCCCTTTCGTGTTGATGCAGTCGCTGGTTAGAACGACACGCGCAGACCGAGGCGCATCTGCCAGCGCGAAACGAGGTTCGCGATGGAGAACTGGCGTCCCGGCGAGAGCGAGCCGAACGAGCGCTGGCCGTTGACGACGGTCGTCGAGGCCTCGCGGTAGATCGGCTTGCCGGTCGCGGGGTCCTGGCCGACGTAGTTCACCGGCGTCACGTTCTGGTTCGAGACGAAGTAGACATTGCCGTAGTCGCTGCTCAGGAAGTGCAGGAGGTTCAGCATGTCGAACGTGATCTCCGAACGAACCGTCTTCACCGGGAGACCGAGCGCGTAGTGGAAGTCGAGGTGACGGCTCCACGGCTCTGTCGACTGGTACTTGTTGAGGATGCGAGCCTTCGCAGGATCGAGACCGGCGGCCTTCACGTACGAGTCGAAGATCGACGGATCGAGGGCAGTCGCCGTGCCGCAGGGATTCGTTGCGGTCGGATTGCCGCCCTGCTGCGGGCAGAGGATGAAGTTGCCCGTGCCCGGGACGTAGAGAAGGTCGTTGCTGGCGTTCGTGTCCTTGTTCGGGTCGCCGCCGAGGAGGATCGAGTACGGACGGCCGCTCTGCGCGTTGTAGAAGAGACCGAACGAGTGCGACAGCGGGCCCGTGGTCAGGTTGTACGTCGCATTCAGCGTGAAGCGATCCTTGATCTGGAACGCCGAGGTGCCGATGGTCGGATGGAAGATGTCGCCCTGGTTGTGCTGGAAGCGCCAGTTGGAAATCGCGCGGCTCGAGGTCGCATCGAATGCCGACAGCGCGTTCTGATGCGTCCAGCTTCCTGACAGATTGATGCCGTTCGCGAACGGACGCGAGAGCTGCAGCGTCTCGGTGAGATCGCGGCCCTTGTTCGTGTTCGTCAGGTAGGTCACGTCGGCGAGCTGGCTCGTGTAACGGCCAAACGTCGGACGGCCGTCGAGCGGGCTGGCGCCGGTCGGCTTCTCGTTCAGGTTGAAGTAGTAAACGTCAGACAGCGTCTTCGAATAGAGGACTTCCGCGGTGCCGCGAATGCCCCACCAGAGATCGCGGTCATAACCGAGCGTCATGCGCGCGACCTTCGGGAACTTGAAGTGCGGATCGACGAGATCGATGCTCGGAGCGGCGCCCGACGCGCCGACTTTCGGCTGCGTGAGCGGATCAGGATTGAAGCCCGGAACTGCGCACTTGTCGACCGTGCGGCAGGCGAGTGCGATCTGCTCTACGCCCGTGCCGGCGTACGCATTGGAGATCCAGACGTACGGCGTGCGGCCCGCGAAGATGCCCACACCACCGCGCACCTGCTGGCGGCCGGTTCCGTTCGGGTTCCAGTTGAAGCCGAGACGCGGCGACCAGATGATGTCTTCACCAGGATGGCGATCGGTGCGGACCCAGCCGATCACATTCGTGACCAGCGGGTTGAAGGACGGCGTGTCGTCGAAGTGCGGCTTGTCGAGACGAAGGCCCATCGTCATGGTCACGTCGTTAGTGACGTGCCACTGATCGCTCGCGTAGAGGCCGTACTGGCGCGCGCCGAACTGAGTCGGCCGGCGCGGATCACTGCCCGTTGCATACGTGATGCGGTATTCGCAGCCCGTCGAGCAATCCTGCTTCTCGAACGCCGTCAGCGACGGGTAGAAGTAGTAGCCGTACGCCTCGGACATGAAGAGGTTCGAGAACTTGAACATCTCATTGTGGGTGCCGAGCACCAGCGTGTGGTTGCCCTTCACCAGCGTGAAGTCGTCGGTGAGCTCCGTGATCTTCTGATCGAGAGCGTTCGCACCGGAGAAGCGCTCCGTGCCGGCATTGAGCGTGGCGTTCTGGTTCGCGCCGCCGATCTCGATGCTGGGGAAGATGACTGCCGTAGTGCGCTGATCCTTGATCGTCTGATGCGTGATGCGCGCTTCGTTGAACATCGAGCTCGAGAGCACGCTGTTGAGCTGCGCGACCGTCGAGTTGGTCTTGTTCGCCTGAAGGTACGTCGAGGTCGGGTAGCGGAACTGCGACGAAGTGCGGTTGGCGACGACAGGCGTCTCGCCCTTCACGTAGTTGTGGCGAAGGGTGAGCGCGTTGCTGGAAGTCGCGTTGAAGTCGAGGCGGAAGAACGCCAGGTTGCTCGGCGTGCGCTTGGAGATGTCGCCGAGACCGCCCGGATCGTATCCGTACTTGTCGATGAGATCCTGACGGAGCTTGGCCGCCGAGCAGCCCGCGACTCCGCCGCACGCTGCGTCCTGCGTCGAGTTGACGTAGGTCGTCGGCGTCGTGCCGTCCGCCGATGTGCCGTCCGGCTCCGTGCGGCGATTGCGCTCGCCGCTGACGAAGAAGAACAGCTTGTCCTGCATGATCGGTCCGCCGATGCGGCCGCCGTACTGGCTGTAATTGAATTCGGTGATCGGACGCTCGCCAATCTGCGTGTACGTACCGTTGCCGTTGAAGTCGGCGGGAACGAAGAAGGGGATTTCCTTGCCGACGCTGCTCTTGTTGCGCTTCGTTCCGTAGACCGAGCCGGAGAACTTGTTCGTTCCCGAGCGCGTGACGGCGTTCACGCCGCCGCCGGTGAATCCGCCCTGGCGGACGTCATACGGCGAGACGACGAGCTGAATCTGCTCGATCGCGTCGAGGGAGATCGGCTGCGCGCTCGCCTGGCCGCCCGGCGTGCCGGTCGCGGCAAGACCGAAGAGGTCGTTGTTCACGGCGCCGTCGATCTGGATGTTGTTGTAGCGGTTGTTGCGGCCGGCAACCTGCATCGCCGTCTGCGAGTCATCGCGCGCGTCGACCACGAAGTACGGGTTCGTGCGCGCCATGTCCTGCAGGCTGCGGTTGACCGTCGGCAGCGTCTGAATCTGCTGTTCCTGCACCGTCGACGTCGCGCCCGTCTTGTTCGGGTTGATCACATCATCGGTGCGCGCCGTGACCGTGATCGATTCGGTCACCGTTGCGAGCTGTAACTTCACAGGCACTTCGACCGTCCCACCAAGGTTGACGGTGACGTTGTCTGTCACGCTCGGCTTGAAGCCTTCGAGGTTGGCGGAAATCTTGTACGGACCGCCGACCTTGACGTTCGGAATGACATAGCGGCCGCTAGCTTCCGAAACGGTTTGATAGTGCGTACCCGTCGGGGTGTGGACCGCCTCGACGGTGACGCCGGGAAGCGCCGCACCCGACGCGTCGGTCACGGTGCCGGCGATGTTGCCGGTCGTTACCTGCGCGAAGAGAGGCAGCGTGAATACGAATGCGAGAGCCACGAAGAGCAGGCTTCGCATCGACGTACTACGGCGATTGGACATATAGCCTCCTGATTGATTTGAACTAGACCCTGTCGCGCCTCGAAAAGCGAGGCGCAAGATCAGCGACGGTTTGTAGTGGCGTATCGTAGCGCGGAATCGCGCGATAAGGGATGGAAACGTCAAGGGGCGCGGTTGCGCGGATACGCGGGCTCGCGGTGTTCAATGTGCGTTTCGTGGCGTTGCTGCCACCGCGAGCCCGCGCAGCCGCGAGCCCGCGTAACCTGAATTCGTCAAAAGCTCTTCAAAAACGCGTCGTTCGTCGGGAACTTCTGCAGCCGTTCGAGCAGCATCTTCATCGCGGTCATCGGATCGGTTCCTGCGAGTGCCCGCCGGAGCGTGTGAACCTTCGGCAGGATCGCAGGGGTGAGGAGCTTTTCCTCTTTGCGCGTTCCGGTCTGTGCGATGTTGATCGCGGGGAAGATGCGGCGCTCGAAGAGGCCGCGATCGAGCACGATCTCGGTGTTGCCCGTTCCCTTGAATTCCTGAAAGATCACTTCGTCCATGCGCGACCCGGTGTCGATCAGCGCCGTGGCGATGATCGTCAGCGAGCCCCAGTCCTCGGCGTTACGCGCGGCGCCGAAGAAGCGGCGAGGCTTCTCCATCGTGCGCGCGTCGATACCGCCGGAGAGAATCTTGCCCGAGCCGCGCTGCTCGTTGTTGTACGCGCGCGACATGCGTGTGATCGAGTCGCAGAGGATGACCACATCTTTCTTCATCTCGACCAGACGCCTTGCGCGCTCGAGGACGACTTCCGCGATGAGGATGTGATTCTCCGCGGTCTCGTCGGAGCTGGAGGCGATGACTTCGCCGTTCTCGACGGAGCGGCGGAAGTCGGTGACTTCTTCAGGCCGTTCGTCGACGAGCAGCACGAAGAGCAGCACGTCGGGATGATTGAGGTTGATGCCGTGCGCGATGTCTTTCAGCAGCGTCGTCTTGCCTGCCTTCGGCGGAGCGACGACGAGGCAGCGCTGGCCCATGCCGATCGGCGAGAGGAGATCGAGCACGCGAGTCGTGAGCCGCTCGGGCTCCGTCTCGAGCTTGAACTGCTGGTTCGGATCGATGGAGATCAGCTCGGAGAAAGGCCGGCGCGACTCGCGATACTCCTCGAGTGGAACGCCTTCCACGGTCTCCAGCGCGATCATCTCGAGATTGCCGTTCGGCGCGCGCCGCGCGTTGCCGCCGAGGAGAAGGCCGGCCTGCAGATGAAGCTTCTCGATGACCGCACGCGGCACGACGGCGTCGCCCGGTGCGGGTGCGTAGTTGTTCGCCGAACTGACAAGGATGCCGCCGCCGTTCGCTTTGATGTAGAGCACGCCGGAAACCGGTGAGAGCTCGCTCGCAGGAATGTCCGTCGGAATCGGCGCCGATGACTCGAGCGTGACCGGCCCGCCTCCGCCGCGGTTGCGGCGATGGCGCTGGCGGCGACGGCGGCGTCCGCCACCGCCTCCATCCCGGAAGTTCTGAGACGAAGGTTGTGATTCGTTGCCTGGCTGCGGTCCGCCGTTGGTCGCCACGCCCGGCTGTCCTTCGCCGGACGGACGGCGTCTCCGCCGGCGCCGCTTACGCGGGGTGCGATCTTCTGGTGTCATGCAAACTCGAAAAGCACGATTTAGTTTTCACCTTGCGAATACTCGGGAGCCGACGATTTCGGGGCGGAGAGTCACTCTCAAAAACGCCCGGCAAAGGATGCCCTTATCAAGATCGCCGCACGAGGTGCGGTGGGAAGTATGGGGAAGGGCGGGAGGAAATGCAAGGGGTGGGGCGACGAAAGCGAAACGCAGAATTCAGAATCACAGAATTCAGAATGAAGAATGAAGGTTGGCCCTCCGCGCCATTCCTGCCGTCATTTTTCATTCTGAATTCTGAATTCTGAATTCTGAATTTCGCTTTTGACTCCCATCGCGCCTGTGAGAACCCCGCACTTCTCATTTATGGTCTCCTGTGCCAAAATCGTCACCTCAATCCCCTTCAATGAGCCCATACGTACATGCCTGAAAACATTCTCGTTGTCGAGTATGAGCCGCGGTACACCGATCGAGTGCGGCAAGCGCTCGCCGGGCAGCCGTTTCTCCCTGCGTTTGCCCGCGACGGCGAAGAGGCGATGCGTGCGCTCGACGGGAACTCGCCGAAGCTCATCGTCCTCTCCTCCGTCGTTCCCAAGATCTCGACGGCGGAGTTGATTCGCGCGATTCGAGGCCGCAAGCCGCTGCAGGACACGCCGATTCTTCTCACCGTGTCCGGCTACACGGGCAAGAGCCCGAAGCTCGATGCGCAGCGCCTCGGAGCATCCGACATCCTTCCCAAGCCCTACTCGGAGAGCGAGTTTCTGGGGAAGGTGCAGCAGATGCTCGGCGTCCGCGCCGATGCCACAGGCAAGACGTGGGCTCCGGAGCTCGATCCGGAGTTCGCCGTTCGCAGCACACCTCCCCCCGGCGTTTCGGAAGGCCAGCTCACCTCGAATGAAATCTTCGGCGACTTGCTCGACGACGAACGCCCTGCATCGACCGGAGCGAAAAAAACGATGAAGCCCAAAGACGATCTCGACAAGATGCTGGCGGACACTCTGGCCGGCGTGATGCCACCGAGCCGCAAGAAGGACGCAGCACCAGCTCCTGCTGCGGCCGCCGAGCCGCAGCCTGCTCCAAAGCCCGCACCGGCGCCTCCACCTCCTCCCGCTGCACCGAAGCCGCAGCCGGCCGAGGCGAAGCCGTCGAAGCAGTCGGATTTCGACAAGCTTCTCAACGACACGCTCTCCGGTCTCAATCCCCGCCCACGCACGCAGCCCGGCAACGTTCCCGTTCCCCAACCAGCCGCTGCACCCAAGCCGCAACCTGCACCTCAGCCGCCTCCGGCCGCTGCAAAGCCGGCGACTGGCGCGCGTCCCGCCTTCACGACCGAGAAGCTGAATTCGGTCGTCCCCGACAAGATGCCGATCGCGCAGCCGGTCCTGGCGAAAGGGGCTTCGAAAGAGGAAGAGGAAGAGCCGAAGGACGGGACGAAGTTCGGCCAGTACGTTCTCCTCGAGAAGATCGCCACCGGCGGGATGGCCGAGGTCTGGAAGGCGCGCATGCGCGGCGTGGAAGGCTTCCAGAAGATCGTCGCGATCAAGAAGATCCTTCCGCATCTCTCCGACAATCAGGACTTCATCGAGATGTTCATCGATGAAGCGAAGCTCGCCGCGCAGCTCAATCACAACAACATCATTCACATCTACGACCTCGGCAAGATTCAGAGCTCGTACTACATCGCGATGGAGTACATCGACGGGCACGATCTGAAGACGATCCTGCGCCGCGGCGAAGAGCGCGGTCAGCCGATGCAGGTCGAGCTCGCCCTCTTCATCGCTTCGAAGATCGCTTCGGCCCTCGACTACGCGCATCGCAAGCACGACTTCGAAGGAAAGGAGATGAGCCTCGTTCATCGCGACGTCTCGCCGCAGAACGTGCTCGTCTCCCAGGATGGCGACATCAAGCTGTGCGACTTCGGTATCGCGAAGGCGGCGTCGAAGGCTTCGCACACGCAGGCCGGAGCCCTCAAGGGCAAGCTGCAGTACATGTCGCCCGAGCAGGCGTGGGGCAAGTCGATCGACAAGCGCTCCGACATCTTCGCGCTCGCGACCGTGCTCTTCGAGATGCTCACCGGCCGCAAGCTCTTCACCGGCGACAACGAGCTCTCGATCCTCGAGCAGGTGCGTGAAGCGCGCGTCGCGCAGCCATCCGAATTGAATGACGAGGTGACGCCGGAGATCGATCAGATCGTCGCCCGCGCACTCGAGAAGGATCCGGCGAAGCGCTATCAGACTGCCGGTGAGATGGCGCGCGATCTCGACGCCGTTCTCTACAGCTTCAAGCCGACGCCGACCAGCGCGGATCTCGCGATCTACATGCATCGCATCTGGAGTCCCGAGCCGGTGATGCCGAGCCTCGAGCCCGAGCCCGCGCCGGCTCCCGCACCAGCGCCGGTCAAAGCGCCGGCACCGGCACCCGTGGCTGTTGCTCCCGCGCCGGCACCGGCGCCTGCGCCGGTCGCGCAGGAGGCGCTCGCCACGCCGTCGTTCCTCGAGCCCGAGCCGGAGAAGAAGGCGCCGATCGTTCCCATCGCGATCGCTGCCGCGGTCGTGCTCCTCATCGGCCTCGGCTGGTTCCTGATGAAGGGCAAGTCCGCGCCGGCTGCTGCGACGCCCGCTGCCTCGACGGCTGCGCCGGCCGCGGTCTCGACGGCTGCGCCGGCAACCACTGCATCGACCACTGCGGCGACAGCGTCGTCGTCGACGCAGGCTCCTGCACTCGATCCGACGAAGGTGCAGCAGGAAGTTGAGCGGCGTCTCGCCGCCGATCGTCTCAAGCTCGAACAGCAGGCGAAGGCCGGCCAACCGGGCGCTGCACCCGCGACTGCGACGCAGGCTCCGGCTCAGCGTCCCGCTCCGGCGCAGGTCGCACAGGCCACACCGCCTCCCGTCACGCAGACGCAGGCTCCTGCGCCCGCTCCTGCTCCCGTCCAGCCGGCGCCCGCACCCGTGCAGCCGCCGGTCACTCAGACGCAAGCTCCGGCGCCCGCACCTGCACCAGCGGCGGCCGCAGTGCATGAGGGCGATCTCGTGCCGGCCGGAACCGACGGTCTCGTTGCCGCGAAAATGATTCGTCGCGGTGCGGTGCCCTATCCTCCGCTGGCGAAGCTGCAGAAGGTCGAGGGTATCGTCATTCTCAGCGCGCTCATTTCGGAGAGCGGCAAAGTCCTCGAGGTGAAAGTGCTTCGTCCGATCAATCGTCCCGTCGGTTTGAACGAGGCAGCAGAGGAGATCGTGAAGCGCTCCACCTTCTCTGCGCCGACGAAGGATGGAGTGAAGGTGAAGTCCTGGACGACGGTGCCGGTCGAGTTCAAGCTATAATCCACGAGCTTCGGCTCGCATAGTACGAATCAAAATTGATTTTGGAGGGTGTTGGACAATGGCTGTCCTGACCGATCAACAGAAGAAGTTCTACGAGACGACCCTCAGTGTCACCAAGCAGGAGATCAGTGATCTCAAGGACCAGATCGAGGAAGAGCTTGCGAAGGTGAAGGACCGGATCGCAGAGCTGCAGAACGCCATCAACGCGTCCAAGCAGATGTACTCCGCCGCCTGCACCCGCCTCGGCGTCGCCAACGACATGGAAGACGACGAAGGCGGAGAGTCGTAGCAGAGCTCCTTTCGATGGGACTGTTCGAGACGCGGCCCATGGGCCGCGTTTTCATTTGCGGGCTTCTCCTGTTCGTCATCGCCTGCAGCGGCGGCAAGCGTCCTGGCGCGGCGCGCGAAATCAAGCGCATCGTCTCGCTCGCACCGAACATCACGGAGATGATGTTCTTCGCCGGCGCGCAGCAGCGGCTCGTAGGCACCGATGATTTTTCCGATTATCCGCCGGCGGCGAAGACGCTGCCGAAGGTCGGCGGTACGCAGCCGAACATCGAGAAGATCATCGCGCTGAAGCCGGATCTCGTCCTAGCCTCGACATCGTCGAGGCCGCCGGGACTCGAATCGTCATTGGGCGCGGCGGACATTCCACTCGTCTGGATCAGGACGGACCGCTTGCCGGACGTGCCGCGCGCGCTCGGCGAGGTGAGCCAGTTAGCTGGCGTGCGCAGTGTGGCGACTCTCGTGAAGGTCGGCATCAGCGAGCAGCGGCGCGTGCGTGCACATCCGCCCCGGGTGCTGTTCGTCGTCTGGACCGATCCGATTTATGTCGCGGGTCACGACACCTTCGTCGGTGATCTTCTGGAGTTGTGCGGCGCGGTGAATGCCGCGGATGTGAAAGGGTGGCCGCAGTATTCGCTCGAGTCTCTCGTCGCGCATCCTCCCGATGTGATGCTCTATCCGAACGTTTCGGTGAAGCCGGAGGCGGTGCAGCAGTTGCTCGCGCGCGCGCCGGGAGTGCGTGAGCGCACGCGCATCGTGCCGGTCGAGGAGAACGTGTTCGTCCGTCCCGGACCGAGAGTCGTTGAGGCGGCGCGGCAACTGAATGCGATACTCGACGCGCAGAAGTGAAAAAGGCCACGCTGTTTCTCCTCATTCTTCTCGCCGCGTCGATTGCGCTGGGCATCGCGTTCGGGTCGACGTCCATCACCTGGAGTGATGAGACCGCGCGGACGATCCTCTTTCGCATCCGTCTACCGCGCGTGATCCTCGCCGCCGTCGTCGGTGCAACGCTCGCCGTGGCCGGCATCACGTTCCAGACGCTCCTTCGCAATCCGCTCGCCGATCCCTTCATCCTCGGCGTTTCCGGTGGTGCAGCGGCTGGTGCGGCGACGGCTACGGCGATGGGGCTGGCGGCACATCGCGGTGTGGTTCCGGCCGTCGCGTTCATCGGCGCCTGCGCGGCAACGGCGGCGGTGTTTGCGCTCGCGCAGCGAAGAGAACATCTCGATCCGACGCGGCTGCTGCTCTCCGGACTCGTGCTCAACGCATTCTTCTCTGCGATCATCCTCATCGCCTTCGCATTGTCGAGCGCGAACGATGTGACGGCCGCGCTGCGCTGGATGATGGGGACGTTCTTCGGCGCGAGCTGGAGCGATGTCGTGCTCGTCGCCGTGCTGCTCATCCTTGCGCTCGTCGTGCTGGCATTCGTTGCGAATGATCTCCGCATGCTGGCATTCGGAGAGGATGACGCACGCTCGCGCGGCGTCGATGTGGAGCGCGTGAAGTGGATCGGCTTCGGTGTGTCGTCGATCATCACCGGTGCCGCGGTCGCGGTGAGCGGCATCATCGGTTTCGTGGGATTGCTCGTTCCGCATCTGATCCGCCTCGTGTGGCGGCGCGACTATCGATTTCTGCTGCCGCTTTGCGCTCTCGGAGGCGCTTCGCTACTCGTCCTTTCGGATCTCCTGTCGCGCACCGTGATTCCGTCGACGGAATTGCCGATCGGCGCGTTCACCGCACTGCTCGGAGTGCCGTTCTTTCTGTCGCTGCTGCGGAGGAGCCGGTGAGTCTCGCGCTGGCCGATGTCTCGTTCTCTTACGGCGAGAAGGACGCATTGAGGCGCGTCACCGTGTCGTTCGAATCGAATCAGTTGATCGCGCTCGCCGGCGCGAACGGCTCCGGCAAGTCGACGCTGCTCAAAGTCGCCGCGCGCGTGCATCAGCCGTCGTCGGGCGACGTGAGTTACGAAGGGCGTGCACTTCGCGAATGGCCTGCGAAGGAGTACGCGCGTTGCGTCGGCTATCTGCCGCAGGAGGCGGAGCCGGCGTTTCCGATGCGCGCGATCGAAGTCGTTCTGTCGGGGCGTGCGCCCTTTCTCAGCCGCTTCGCGTGGGAAGGGGAATCCGACTTCGCGGCGGCGCGGCACGCGCTGGAGATCTGCGACGCCGCGCACCTCGCGGACCGCTATCTCGATGAGATGAGCGGCGGCGAGCGCAAGCGCGTCTTCCTCGCGCGCGTGCTGGCGGGAACGCCGCGCGTGATCCTGCTCGACGAGCCGCTCGCGGCGCTCGACATCGCGCACGTACAGCAGTTCTCGCGGCTGCTGCGCGAGATCGTCGACCGGACGCAGTGCACGGTCGTGTTCGCCTCGCACGATCTGAACTGGGCCGCTGCCTACAGCGATCGCATGATCGTGATGCGCGAAGGAACGCTCGCACTCGACGCAACTCCCCCCGAGGTGATGAAGCCCGAGGTAGTGGCCGAGCTCTTCGGCTTCGAAGCAAGAGTGCAGGGCGGCTGGCTGGTGCCGGGATAGATGGGACTATGGGACCTATGGGACCCATGGGACCTATAGGCGGTTTCCACCCATAGGTCCCATAGGTCCTATCCGTCCCATAGTCCCATCCCATCCGTAAACGCCTTTGCCCGACTTTCCGTCCAACCTCCATGAAGCGCCTCGTGATCCTTCCTCTGGCACTCCTTCTTTTTGCATCGAGCGACAAACTCACCGATCGGCAGCGTGCGCAGCATGCGCTCGATCGTCTCGCGTTCGGCGCGAAGCCGGGCGATGTCGATCGCGTCATGCGGATGGGAGTCGACCAGTGGGTTGACCAGCAGCTGCACCCGGAGCGCATTGCCGATCGCGCCATCGATGCGCGTCTGGCGCAGTACGCGACGCTGACGATGTCGAGCCATCAGATCTTCGAGCAGTTCGAGAAGCCGATGATCGAGCGGCGCCAGGCGAAGAAGAACAACGAAGAGCAGATCGAGATCCCGCGCGAGCAGCGGCCGCAGCGTCTGGTGCTCGAGTTGAGCGCACAGCGGCTCATCCGCGCGACCGATTCCGAACGCCAGCTCAACGAAGTGATGGCCGACTTCTGGATGAATCACTTCAATGTCTTCGCGCCGAAGGGGATCGACCGCGTGCTCATCACCGAATACGAGCGCGATGTCATCCGCCCGCACATGTGGGGAAAGTTCGAGGACCTGCTGATGGCGACGGCGAAGTCGCCGGCGATGCTCTTCTATCTCGACAACGCGCGTTCGCGCGGCGGCGCGATCAACGAGAACTACGCGCGCGAGATCATGGAACTGCACACGCTCGGCGTCGACGGCGGCTACACGCAGAAGGATGTGACCGAGCTCGCGCGCGTGTTCACCGGATGGTCGATCGCGCGGCCGAATGAAGGGGAGGGATTCAAGTTCCGCCCCTTCGTCCACGATCGCGGCGCGAAGAGCGTTCTCGGCGTGCGCTTCGCCGCGGGCGGCGGCATCGAGGAAGGGGAGCGGATGATCCACGTTCTCGCGACGCACCCCAGCACCGCGCATCACATCGCGTACAAGCTCTGCCAGCGACTGATCGCCGATGAGCCTCCCGCATCCGCGGTCGATCGTGTGGCGAAGACCTTTCTTGCGACGAATGGCGATCTGCGCCGGACGGTGAAGGCGGTGATCGACAGCCCTGAGTTCTGGGATGCGAAGTATTACCGCGCGAAAGTGAAATCACCGTTTGAATATGCGGTGTCGGCGATTCGCGCGGTGGGCGGCCAGCTCGAGGATCCGGTTCCGCTCGCGCGGCAACTGCAGCAGATGGGCGAGGGCCTCTACCTCTCGCAGCCGCCGACCGGCTACGCCGATACGGCTCAGGCGTGGAACAACAGCGGCGGCCTGATGGCGCGCCTCAACTTCGCGGTCGCGCTGGTCGAGAACAAGATGCCGGGTGTGCACACGAACGTCGCGCGGCTCGTGCCGCCCGATGGCGACGCGCTCGACACGCTCGCGCTGCAGTTGACCGGCAGCGAGCTCTCGAAGGAGACGCGCAAGGCGATCGATCCGCACGCGAGTGTCGAAACCATGGCCGGGCTGATTCTCGGATCGCCCGAGTTTCAGAGACAGTGATGGGCACACCGTCATTTCCACCCAGCACCCAAGGAGCTTTTCCATGTTCGACCGCAGAGTTTTTCTAAAGGCTTCCGGCCTCGCTCTCGTCGGCGGCGCGCTCGTGCCGAATGTGTTCGTGAAGATGGCGAACGCTTCGACGACGAAGGGACGCAAGGTTCTCGTCGCGATCTTCCAGCGCGGCGCCGTCGACGGATTGAACGTCGTGGTGCCTTACGGCGAGCAGGCGTACTACGCGGCGCGGCCGTCGATCGCGATTCCGCGCGATCGCGTCATCGATCTCGATGGCTTCTTCGGATTCCATCCGTCGCTTCAGCCGCTCGCGCCCTATTTCAAGGAGAAGTCGCTCGCGGTCGTCCATGCCGCCGGCTCGCCCGATGCCACGCGCTCGCACTTCGATGCGCAGGACTTCATGGAGTGCGGCACGCCGGGCGTGAAATCGACGGACGATGGCTTCCTGGCGCGCGCGGTGATGGCGGAGAAGAGCGCGGCGGCGCCGCTGCGCGCGGTGTCGCTCACGCCCGCGCTGCCGCGCATCCTCAGCGGAGCGGCGAATGCGGTGAACATGACGGACATCTCGCGGTTCGGCGTGCGCGGCGCGGAGTCGCCGGCGTTCGCTGCGATGTACGGCGGTGCATTCGAGGCCGTGAAGATTCTGAAGTCGGCGGATCCGGCGAAGCTGCAGCCGGACAACGGTGCGGCCTACGCGAACAATCCGCTCGCCGGCTCGCTGAAGCAGATCGCGCAGCTGATCAAAGCGAATGTCGGACTCGAGGTCGCCTTCACCGACGTCAGCGGATGGGACACACACGCGGGCGAAGGCGGCGCCGAGGGACAGCTCGCGAACAATCTCCGCAACTTCAGCGAGGCCATCGCCGCATTCATCCGCGACCTCGGTTCCCGCATGAGCGATGTCGTGCTCGTGACGATGTCGGAATTCGGACGCACCGTGCACGAGAACGGAAACCGCGGAACAGATCACGGGCATGCGAACGTGATGCTGATCGCCGGCGGAGGCGTCAAAGGCGGCAAGGTGTACGGCACCTGGCCGGGCCTCTCCGAGAATCGCCTCTACGAGAATCGCGACCTCGCCGTGACGACGGACTTCCGCGACATCTTCGCGGAACTGATCGCGAAGCAGCTCGGCGTGACGTCGATGAAGAGCGTCTTCCCGAATTACGTTCCGAACTTGCGCGGCGTGATGGCGTGAAGCAAGCAGGCAGCAGGAGCTGGAAGCCTGCTGCCTGTATATACTCCCGCCGCCATGAAAACGCTTACCGAGCTGATGAACAGGAACCGCGCGTGGGCTGCGCGGATCAAGTCGCTGGACCCCAAATTCTTTGACCGGCTGTCCGAGATTCAGAAGCCCGACTTCCTCTGGATCGGCTGCGCCGACAGCCGTGTTCCGGCGAATGAGATCGTCGGCATGGCGCCCGGCGAGCTCTTCGTCCATCGCAACGTCGCGAACGTTGTCGTCTCCGGTGATCCCAACTGCATGGCCGTCGTGCAGTACGCGATCGAGACTCTCGGCGTGAAGCACATCATCGTCTGCGGCCACTACGGATGCGGCGGTGTGCGCGCCGTGCTGGAGAACAACTTCGGCGGACAGGCGCATGTCGAGCGCTGGCTGCGGCCGCTTTGCGACATCGCGAGTAAACACGCGGGTGAACTTGCGAGCGACTCTTCGCTCGAAGCGCGATGGGACAAGCTGTGCGAGATCAACGTGCGCGAGCAGGTCGAGCGGCTGATGGAGTCGGACGTCATCGTCCGCGCGCGCATGCGGGGCGACATCTTCGTCTATGGACTGATCTACTCGCTGCGTGATGGATTGCTGCGAGAACTGGTCGCGCACCGGCCCGCGCCGGCGATGGCATAGAACGAAACGCCTGCCCTCCCGCCGGTGCGCGAGTCCTACGGTGACGCGAGATGGCCGGCGATCGCCGTTGCGGATTGAAGGAATGCGTCCAGACCGGCGAGGGCCGTTTTGCCAGCGTGTTCGATCAAGATGTAAGAGTCGTCGCCCACGATGGTGAACCCTTCCAGTTTCTCCAGGACAGCAAGCAGCGCCGGCGTGAACAATCGTCTCAATGATTCCGGGTCAGTTGCCTGGAGGAGGCACCCCGGATTCAGTTGAATCGTGTGCGGTTCGACGTGCCCGGTGAATGCTTTTCCAAATATGACGCAACGGAAATGGGGCAGCTCGAGAGTCGGGATATGCAGGACCGCTATGGTGCTATGGTCCGTTGTGGTCACTGCGTGATCGATGTCGTCTTCGCCGCCGTGAGTTGACCGTTGGTACAGGTCAAACACTGTAATCCGGACAGGACCGCGGTGTCCTGTAGCGATGTTCGTCGCGTACTGTGCGTTGATCCCTCTGTCATGGGGTTGCAATGCCTGAAACGGAAGCAGTGTATTCGGATCAACTGGGCCCTCACTGTACGTGAATCCGGCGTGGACGGCCCATTCACGGAAGCCTGCCTGCCGTTCGGCCGAAACGCGAGCTTGAGCGACGATGAGATAGATGATGAGCGTGAGGAGCGCGCCGACGGAGACCAGCGACCAAAGCTGCAGCCCACTCACAAGCACATGTTAATGCACGGTCGCGAGTGAGGGGCTCCAGCCCCGGCGCATTCTTCCCACTTGCCCTACGCTGAATCGTTTCGCGGGGCTGGGCGGATGATGGCGAGCGTCGCCGACAGGACCGCGATGACTGCGCAACTGCTCCACAACAGCGGCGGGCTGTATTGATACGTGAGCGTCCCCAGCGACGGGCCGATCACGAGTCCGAGGGCCCAGGAGAGGACCCAGAGTCCGTTGTAGCGGCCGCGATAACGCTCCGGCGCGAGATGCGTGACATACGCGCCGGTGACCGGCGACGCGATCATCTCGCCTAACGTCCAGATGCACACCGTCGCCGCGAGCGCGGGCACGCTGTGCGCGAGACCTGTCGCGGCGATCCCGAGTCCCGACAGCAGGTAGCCGAGTGCAATCATCCGTTGGGGAGGATGTCTCGACGTCCACGACGTCATCGCCAGCTCGAGCAGGATGATCAGCACGCCGTTGATGGACAGCAATAGTCCATAGGTTGACGAACTGTGGCCGCAGCGCTCGACCCAAAGCGGAAACGTCGATCCCGTCTGAAAGTCGGCCGTGGTCACGAGGACGCTCGCTGCGAGAAAGAGCATGAAGCGCTTGTCGCGCGCGGCAACGCGGAACGCTTCGCTGAAACGCTCGCCGTGGCCGGCGTGGCGCAGGCCATGCGGCAGAAACGCGAGCGCGATGAATCCATAGCCGATCGACGTCACTGCATCGCCGACGAACAGCAGGAGAAACGAGCGGTCGGCGAGGAAGCCGGCAGTCGCGGGACCGGCAGCCCAGCCGAGGTTGACGGCGAACCGGTACATGGCAAAAGCGGTGATTCGCTGTTCCGGCTTCACGAGATCGCCGATCAACGCGCTCGCCGCCGGGCGATAGAGCTCCGCGGCGAAGCCGGCAATCGTCGCCAGCGTCATGATCGCGTAATACGAATGCGCCTGCGAGAGAGCCATCATCGCCGTCGCCGAGAAGAACATCGAGATGGCGATCGTGTTGCGCCGGCCGGCGCGGTCGGCGAGATGTCCTCCGGCCAGCGATGCGATCAGATGGCCGCTGCCATACGCCGCGAGCGTGAGCCCCGCGCGCGACGCGCTGTAACCGAGACGCGTCACATACAGGACGAGAAACGGCACGACGAACGTGCCGAAGCGATTGACGAACGTGCCGCCGAAGAGAATCCAGGCGGGCGCGGGCAGAGCGCGCAGGTTTTCCCGGATCACCTACGCGCCGAGCTCGCCCAGCGACTTGAGGAAGCGCTGCACGAGTTGTTCGTCGAACTGCGTTCCTGCCGCATCGCGCAAACGTGTCGCGGCCACTTCGCGCGAGACCGTCGGCTGATAGGACGTGTCGCCGGTCATCGCGACCCATGCGTCGCAGATCTGGATGATGCGTGACGAGAGCGGAATCTGCGTGCCGGTCAGACGGCTGGGATAACCGCGTCCATCGACTCGCTCATGATGCCGCAGCACCGCCTGCGCGATCTCCGGCCCGAGCAGCGGCTCGACCAGTGCGGCGCCGACGATCGGATGCTCGCCCAGCCCCTTCAGTTCTTCCGCCGTCAGATTGGGCCGCTTGTACAGCCGGTCGTAGTCGAGCAGCCGCATGCCGACATCGTGCACGAGCGCCGCGAGGCGGATCGTCTCCACCTGCGTCGGCGGCAGATCGAGCTGGATTGCGAATCGCTGCGCGATGACCGACACCGCGCGGCAATGCTCGGCCAGCTCGGGATAACGCTGGAAGTCGGGCTCGACCAGTTTCTCCGCGATGATCTGGCGGTCGTTGCGGCCCGAGCTCGCGGCGATCGCCGTGTCGACGGACTGCTCGACCTGGCGGAGAAAGATGTGCAGCCCGCGCTGGGCCTGCGCCTCGACCGTCCGTTCGAATGCGACCGTGAGGACGAGACCTTCGACCGACGTCGCATTCACCGGCGCACTCAAAATCGTCGAGATGCCAGAGGCGCTCACAGGCACGACCTGCTGGCCGAAGGGATAGATCACCGTCGGCTTACCCGTCATGTGCGGCTGATTCGCGCGGCGCAGCCAGGCCTGCAGATGTGTCTGCAGCATCTCCATCGCGTCGTCCATCACGGTCGCGATCGAAACGAGCGACTGTGGGTTGTTGAGATGTCCGATCGCGCTGAAGCAGGCGAGCACCGCGCCCGGAATCGCCAGGGTGGCCGGAAGCAGCAGGCGCACGACTTCGAGATCGCGCTCCGTCAGGACGCGCTTACCCGACACCTGCATGAGCTGCCGCTTCGCCATGAAGTCGCGCGCGGCGTTGATCGCGCGCGTCGCGCTCGGCGAGATCTCCATCGGACTGCTGACTGCCGCAGCTGGAGCCGGAGCCGCGGTCATGACCTGTGGCAGATGTTCGATCGACGGCGCCGGTTTCTGCGGTTGTTCCGCAAGCGCGATCGGCCCGATGCCGAACAGCCCTCTCGAGCCGAGGAGTGCGAGAACTTCGTCGGCGATCTTCTGCGCGGCCTGAACATCGGGCGCATCGAACGGCTTCTTCCCGGCCTTGTCGCGCATGTCGATGAAGCCGACGAGCCGCCCGCGCGAGAACAGCGGCGTGGCGAGCAGCCGGTCCGTTCCCTGCCGGAACAGCATCTCGGAGAAGCGTTGATCCGCGCCGAGTCCGTTGACGTAGAACGGTGCGCGCTTGACCGCAAGCCGGTCGACGAGATCGTCGCTCGCCTTTACGAGCTTTCGCTGCTCGTCCACGAAGCGGTATTGCGTAACGAGCTCATAGCTCTTGTCGTTCAGATTCTCCGACGCGGAGAGATAGAGCGCGGCCTTCGTCGCCTGAACATGCTCGACGCAGCCATAGAGAATCTGCTTGAGCTGTGGCTCGAGAGACTTGATTTCCGAGAGCATGGGTTGGACAAGTATACGGGCGGACTGCAGGCAACAGGCATCAGCCCGTTCACAGAAATGTCATCGCGCTTTTGGTGATCCCGGTCACGACTGCGGGTAAGCGCTCGTTCCGCGCACTCAGTCTCATTGCGTGAAAGGAGCAGTCACCATGAAACGCATTGCCATCGCACTCATCGCAACCGCCATCACCTCGGCGCCGCTCTTTGCCGCGACGCCGTTCCACAATCGCGAGGTCCGGCAGCAGCAGCGCATCGCGCAGGGAGTGAAGAGCGGCGAGCTCACGGTTCGCGAGACCGTGCGCCTCGAGAATGAAGAGCGCGCTCTCGTGAAGGAACGCCAGTTGATGAAAGTCACCGGCGGCGGTCTTTCGAACGCCGAGAAGCTCGCGCTGAAGCAGCAGCAGGATCGGCTCTCGAAGCAGATCTATGTGGAGAAGCACGATTGAGGGTTTAGGTCACGCGAGCTCGCGGCAGCGCGGGCTCGCGGCTTTCCTCTACTCGAACTCGAACCGCACCCGCTGCCGCAGATGTCCGGCGATCGCGCCGATCATCGCTCCGGTGGTATTCCAGATGACGTCGTTCACATCGGCGACACGCGTCGGAAGAAAGTACTGCCACGCTTCGATGGCCAGCGTCAGCGACAGGCCGGCGAGAATCGTCAGCACGTAAGTCTGCAGCGTGGAGCGCTCAACGGTGTAGAGCGCAATGAACATCAGAAATCCCCACGGGACGAAGAGGAGGATGTTCGCGACGATCGGCATGACGATCAATGCCGCGAGCTGCGTGGAAACCGGTTTGTGCGAGATCCTGTGCAGCAGGTGCCGCACGTCCTCGAACGGAATCGGATCGACTTTCGAATAGCTCTTGCCGGAAATCGTCGTCGTAACGATGACGATTCCCGCGGTGACCGCGAGCAACAGGAGGATCGTGACCGGACGCTTGACCGTGATCAGCACCTGCTGAGTGTAGGACAAGCTACCGCGAGGGCGGCTCGAGGTTGTAATAGAACATCGCCGTCACACGCTCGCTCGCCATCGGAAAATCCTGCGGCAGCGGATTGAGGGGCGATGAGTTCTCGATCGCCTTCTTCGCAGCGAAGTCGTAAGGCGGCACGCCCGAGCTCTGCAGAATCGTCACGTCGCTGATGCGGCCGTCGCGATGAATCGTGAAGCGGATCGTGACGACGCCCTGCATGCCGGTGCGCAGCAGATCGGGCATCAGGTTGTACCAGTTGACGCGGATGCGCGCGACCATCGACTGCGCGTAGTCGCCCCAGTCGTACCAAGTGGTCTCGAATGAGATCGGGCCGTCTTTGGCGAAGCCCTTCTCGCCGCCGCCGGCGTTGCCGAGGTCGGGACCCTGGTCCCCGGTTCCGAGCGATGCGACTTTGCCGACTTCCTTGATCGCAGTGCGCCAGTTGATGCCGCTCGCCGCCGCTGCCATCTGCCGCTGCTGCTGCCGTTCCTGCTGCTGCGTTTGCTCCTGTTGCGGCTGCTGCAGTGCCTGTTGTGCTGCGGGCGCGGACTCCGTCGTGCGGGGACGTCCGTTTCCTCCCTCCGCCTGCGGCGTGTACATCCGGCCGTTCCCCGGATTCGGAGTTGGAGTATTGCCCGTCGGATGCGGCGCGCTCGCTTCCCGATTCGCATCGGAGAGCTGATGTGCGGTGGGCGGTGCCTGCCGGAGCTTCTGCCCCGGCGCTTCGACGAACTGCCGGTCCTGTTGCGGGTTCTGCCGGATCAGCTCGACGTAGCGTGCGATGGGCGGCGCAGAGTCCGCCGCCGAGACGGGATGGTAGTTCTTCACCAGCCACACGATGAGAACCGCGTGAAGGACGACCGACGCGAGCACGGCAATGCTCACGCCGCGGCGAGGCCGCTCATCCTCTTCCAGTGCCGCGAGATCGATCCGCTCTTCCACCGCTCGGATAGAAGAAGCGCGCTTGTAGTTTTCTTCCATTGGGGATGCCTGACGCAACCGTGCCGCCATTCTCACGTACACTTCTTACAGCGATGACCGAAATCGTCACACCGCCGCCGCCACCTCCGCCTCCGCCTCCGTCCCCATCGGATGCGAAGGCGAGCTTCGACTTCGTGAAGCCGTTCGCCTTCGTGTTTGAAGACGCGCGATGGCTGAACAAGGTTCTGATCGGCGGGCTCTTCCAACTGCTCGCGATGATGCTCATCGGCATTCCGTTTCTTCTCGGGTATCTCGCGAAGATGATCCGTAATGTAATCGCAGGCGATCCTCTTCCGCTCCCCGAATGGGACGACCTCGGCGAGAAGTTCACCGAGGGGTTACGGCTGGTGGGGGTGGGGTTCGTCTATATCCTTCCGCTCTTCGTTCTGATCGGCATCTTCGTGATCCCTGCCGCCATCCTCGGCACCATCAGCCAGCACACGAACAGCGACTTCGACCCGGCGGGCTGCGTCGTCGCCGGCATGTGGTGTCTGATTTTCCCGATCAGTCTTGCGTACATGTTCTGGATGCCTGCGGCGATGCTGCATGCGGTGGTTGAGCAGCGGTTCGGCGCGGCCTTCGAGTTCGGACGGATCAAGAACTTCATCGTCGACAACATCGGCAACTACCTCCTGTCGATCGTCATCCTCTTCGTCGCGCGCGTTGCGGCCAGCCTCGGGCTCATCCTGTTCTGCATCGGCATCGTGTTCACCGCGTTCTGGGGAATGCTCGTGACGTTCTACGCATTCGCGCAGACGTGGCGGCTGGCGCAGCAGAAGTGAATCGCGACACGCGGATCGTCGCGTGCTGTGTCGCAGCGATCGCGCTGCTGATGCTCGGGTCGTCCCTCGCGGCGACGATCGCAATCGCGCATGGGGCGCCTCCCATGCTGCGCCTCGTGTTCCGCATCTTCTGCCACGGCATTCCCCACCGCTGTCTGACGATCAGCGGAGTGGCGATGCCGATCTGCGCGCGGTGCGTGGGGGTGTATGGCGGGTTCCTCGTGGGGATTGTGCTGTTTGCGATTTGGCTCGGGCTGACGAATGGGACGGATAGGACTGATGGGACGGATAGGACTGATGGGGACACCATCCGTCCCATCCGTCGCATCGGTCCCATCAGTCCCATCAGTCCCATGACAATGCTCCTGATCGCGGTGTCCCCCCTCGCCATCGACGGAATCACGCAATTGCTCGGCCTCCGCGAGAGCACGAATCCGCTGCGGCTCGCCACCGGTCTCCTCGCCGGAGCGGCATTTGGATTTTGGGTGCTGGTCACGGTCGAAACGCGGGCGCGGCAACGATTTGCACCGTCTTGACGACCCATGAGCGGTGGGTTACGCTTCGATCCATACCCACGTCCAGCCGGGTTCTTCCTCGCGACGGCGGTCGTCGGTTGTCATCGGACAAATTCGGGTCGAGTAATCGGAGACAAATGGCCTTCCAGGGATCGCTCAAAGAACTGCCCTTGCCTGACATCATCCAATTGGTGAGCGTCTCCGGCAAAACCGGCAAGTTCACGCTCTCCCGCGAGGCCGATCGCGGTTTCATCTACCTGAAGAACGGGCAGATGGTGCACGCGATGGTCAGCGATCTGATCGGTGAAGAAGCGATCTACGCGCTGGCGATCTGGAATCAGGGAGAGTTTCAATTCGCTCCCGGCGAAGAGCCCGATCGCCAGACCATCACGAAATCGAACACGAACCTTCTGATGGAAGCGGCGCGCCGGCTCGACGAATGGCGCGTGCTCTCCAAGAAGATTCCGTCCGTCGACTACGTGCCGGAGCTGATGATTCGCGAGAACCGCCACGAGCAGATCACGCTGAATCCTCAGGAGTGGATGCTGATCACGCGCATCGACGGCCATCGCTCGATCGCGGAGATCGGCCGCGCGCTGAACATGTCGTCGTTCGACGTCGCAAAAATCCTCTACGGAATGATCACCGGCGAGCTCGTTCAGTTAAAAAAAAAATTTGAACGAGACTCCGATCAGGAAAATGGCGAGCTAGTCGACCTCGCCGCGCGGATTCGGGCCGTGGCCGAGGAGTTCATCGGCGATTCGGCGCACAAGACGATCGAAAAGCATTTCCTCCACGCTCTCGACAGCATCATGAACGGCGACGGCGAGCGCGCCGTCGATGCGATGGTGCAGGAGTTCGAGAAGACTGCCTCGCTCCTGCGCGGCCTCGCCGTCACCGAGCAGCTCCGCTCGCGCATCACCGAGATTCGCGCTCTCGCATCGTAGATCGATGCTCTGGTTCATCATCGTTCTCCTCGCGTTCATCACCGCTGCGGCGATCATCCGCCGTCAGGCGCGCGCAGTTCATGCCGTGGGTCCTGTGCGCAACTGGTCGATTCCGAAATCATGGGCGATCGCCGAAGGCCGCCACGAAGGGAAGGCCGTCGCGACGCGCTTCAACATTGCGCTTCGTCCCATCGCCGGCCGCGAGGAGTTCCCCGATCGCCTCGGTATCATCGCGCCGATCCGGACGCCGAACGACCGCGGTTTTCCCAATCGCGCGGAGGTCAAACAGCTCGACGTCATCGAAGAGTTGATCGAGAAGCGGATGAGCGGCGCGAACGAGTCGCTGATTGCCGGCGTCGTCACGAGCAACGGCATGCGCGAGTTCGTCCTCTATACGTCGAACGTCGAAGCCGCAACCGCCAAGGCTGACGCGATTGCGAAGGAAGTCACGACGCACGAGTTGCAGGTGATCGTCCGGAAGGACCCCGAGTGGCGCGTCTATCGCACGTTCGCATCGTGATGGATGGGACGAATGGGACGGATGCGACCTATGGGACCGATAGGTGGTCCCATTCGTGACTGGTGGAGAATGGAGAATCTCTTGCACCAGGGGCGACTTTCTCAAAGCGTGAAGCCCCATGATTGAGAGCACAGCGATCGGCCGCATCGTGATCCCGCGCGAGATCCCGCCCGGCTTCGCGCTCTTCTACACGACGCGGGACTTCCCCGGATTTCTCAGTGAAGAGGCGGCGCGCGGGCTCACCTCGCTCATCGCGAACAGGTTCGGCATCGACGCCTCGCTTTCCACGTGCCGTCAGGTGCACGGTGCGGCTGTGCGTGGAGTGCGGACGCCTCGTCCGCACACATGGAACGAATGCGATTCCTGTGACGCGTTGTACTCCGGCGAACGCAACGCCGCACTCGGTATCAAGGTTGCAGATTGCCTCCCCGTCACCATGATCGACCCCGTGCACTCGGTCATCGCGAACGTACACTCCGGCTGGCGCGGCGCTGTTCAGCGCATCACCGCGGAGACGATTGCGACCGTCCAACGCGAAACCCGCTTCGATGCCGCCGCTTCGCGCGCGTGGCTCGGCCCTTCCATCCGCGTCTGCTGCTTCGAGGTCGGCGAAGAAGTCGCGTCGCAATTCGACGAACGCTACGTCGATCGCTCGTATCCGAAGCCGCATGCCGACCTCCCGCGTTTCACCCGCGATCTGCTTCTGCAGCACGGGTTCGCCGAAGACGCGATCGTCGACAGCGAGCTCTGTACGCGTTGCGACGGCTCGATCTTCCACTCGTTCCGCCGCGATGGGAGTGCCGGCGGGCGTAATCTTGCGATCGTGGTGCAGTGACCGATATGCCCTCGCATTTCAAACTGCGTATTCCGAAACGGCGTACCGTCTTCCAGACGATCTCCGTCGTCGTCGTCCTCTTTCTGATCGCCTTCGGTGTCCTCGGCTTCTGGGTGTATCGCCAGTCGGTCCGCCGCTTCGAAGTGCGGCGGCTCTCGCTGCCGACGCGCATCTACGCCGACTACATGCCACTGCGCCCTGACACAGCGCTGCAGCAGGACGATCTCCTCGAGAAGCTCAGCCGCCTCGGCTACCGCGAAGCGCAGGGCGCGGTCGCGCAGCCGGGCGAATACGCGCAGGCGAAGGGCGGCGTCGAGATCTACACGCGCGAGTTCACCCATCCCAGCGGCCACTACGCGCCCGAGGCGGTGAAGGTGACGTTCAAGGGGAACGCGATCGCGTCGGTGACGTCGCTCAAGGACAACGCGCCGCGCGAGACGATCGCGCTCGAGCCCGAGCTGCTGACGTCGATTCTTTCGGAGCAGCTCGAGAACCGCATGCCGGTCACTCTCAATCAGGTGCCGCAGTCGCTGCAGGATGCGGTCGTCGTCACGGAAGACATCCGCTTCTGGCATCACCCCGGCGTCGATCCGCTCGGTATCGCGCGCGCGCTTTTCACGAACGTGCGCGGCAAGGGCGCGATGCAGGGCGGCTCCACGCTCACGCAGCAGCTCGTCAAGAATTACTACCTGACGAGCGAAAGAACTCTGCGGCGCAAAGTCGTCGAGGCCTTCATGGCCGTGATCCTCGACGCGAAGTACTCGAAGAAGGAAATCCTCGAGGCCTATCTCAACGACATCTACCTCGGCCGCAATCGCTCGATCTCGATCATGGGGATGGGCGAGGCGTCGCGGTTCTACTTCGGCAAGCCGCTGTCCGAGATCAATGTGGCCGAGGCGGCGCTGCTCGCGGGGATGATCCGGAGCCCGAACAACTACTCGCCGTTCAACAACCCCGACAGGGCGATGAGCCGCCGCGCGACCGTGCTCGGACTCATGCTCGCAAACAAGAAGATCGATCGCGCGGCGTACGACCAGGCGATGGCCACGCCGTTGCCGCGGCGTCCGTTCCGCGAGCGCAGCGGTCTGTCGTCGATTCCGTTCTACGTCGACCGCGTGCTGCAGGAGATGGCGCGCGACTACGGCATCAAGGATGTGAAAGGCCGCGGGCTTCAGATCTACACGGCGATCGACCTCGTCGCGCAGGACACCGCGACGCGCTCGCTCGTCTCGGGCATCGAAGGACTGGAGAAGGGAAGCCGCCGTCTCCGCCGCGCGAACGGGCCGCTGCAGGGCGTGCTGATTCACGTCGATGTGCCGACCGGCGAGATCCGCGCGCTCGTCGGCGGGCGCAACTACGAAGTCTCGCAATTCAATCGCGCATTGAATGCAAAGCGGCAGGTCGGCTCGCTGTTCAAGCCGTTCGTCTATCTCACCGCGTTCGAGCCGAGCCTCACGAATCTGTCGAGCGCGGTGACGCCGGCAACGCTCGTCAGCGACTCACGCTTCGTGTTGAAGCGCCGCTTCGCCGCCGACTGGTCGCCGCGCAACTATGAGGATGCGTACCACGGCACGGTGACGGTGCAGCGCGCGCTCGAGCAGTCGATGAACTCCGCGTCGGTGCGCATCGGCCTCGCGTGCGGCATCGATCCGATCATCAAGACGGCTCACACGCTCGGCGTCGAGTCCGAGCTCGACAACTCCAATCCCTCGATCATCCTCGGCGCCGTCGGCATCTCGCCGATCGAGATGGCCGATGCGTACTCGACACTCGCACGGGAAGGATCCCGTCTGCCTCTGCGCACGGTGCGGTTCGTCACCGACGATCGCGGACGCGTCGTCTCCGCCGGCGGCGCGATTCAGCCCGTGCAGGTGTTTCCCGCGCGCGATGTCTTCGTACTGTTGAACGTGATGAAGGGCGTCATGATCAAAGGTACGGCGGGTGGCTCGCGCTCCATGGGGTTTCGTCTGACGGCGGCGGGCAAGACCGGCACGACGAACGACGAGCGCGATGCGTGGTTCATCGGCTTCACGCCGCAAACGCTCGCGCTGACCTGGATCGGCTTCGACGACAACTCGATGGTCGGACTCTCCGGCGGCACTGGCGCCGTACCGATCTGGACGCGCTACATGATGCAGGTGACCGCGGGGCAGAAGAATGTCGACTGGCCCGCGCCGGCAGGGATCGAGATCGTTGCCTTCGATGAGACGAGCGGCGGCCTCGCGACGCCGGAATGTCCGTCGAACGTGATCGTGACCGACGCGTTCAAGAGCGGTACATCGCCCACGCAGCCTTGTCCGCTGCACACGCCGCAGGCGCCGCCGCCGCCCGCCGTCGATCAGTTCGGAAATCCGATCGCGCTCGATACGACCGGGATGATGCCGGCGCCTCCGCCGATGGAAACGGCACCGCCGGCTGAGACTGCGCCGCCGATGGAGCCGCCGCCGCAGCAACCGCCGCCGCCTGCTCCGGCAACCGACACATCGAGCACGGCGCAGACCTCGACGAATCCGTGAAACGCTTTTTTCGCAGCGCGGTCCCGCTCGTGATCTTCATCGCGCTGATCGTCCACTTTCTTCTGCCGCGTCTGCCAAGCCTCCGGGGATCGGCCGGCCTGATCGCGCGCATGTCGCCACTCTGGGTGCTGGCGGCGATCGTGGCTCAGGCGCTCAGCTACGTTGCCAATGGATCGCTGCTGCAGTGCGTGGTTAGCCTCGCCGGCGGCCGGCTTCGCCTGCTGACGTCGATGGCGATCGAGCTGGGAGCGGCGACCGTCTGCCTCGTCGCCGGCGGCCCGCTCGGCTTCGGCGCGGCGATCTACAAGTGGACGCGCGCGCGGACGACGGCCGAATCGGCCGCCCTCGCCGCGTGGCTGCCGGGTATCTTCGACACAGGAGCGCTCGTCGTCGTCGCGCTGCTGAGTGCGATCGAGCTGCTGCACGCGAACCGGCTCTCGCGCACGACGGAGATCGCGCTGATCGGCGTGATCGCCGCGCTGGTCCTGATGATGGCCGGCGCGCTCACGCTGCTGGCGCGGCGCGACTGGCTGCTGGCGATCGCGCGGAAGCTGCGCAGGGAGATCGACGCGGAAACGATCGAAGAAGCATGGACCAGGATTCGCGGCGGCGGCTGGCGCCGGGCGTCATTGCGCTCGCTGCTCACGCTGACGTTCGACATGACGACGCTCTATTTCGCGTTCATCGCGGCGCAGCATTCCGTAACCCCCGGCACGCTCATCGCCGGCTACGGCGTCCCGATCCTCCTCGGCCGCGCGAGCTTTCTGCCGGGCGGCATCGCCGTGATCGAGGTCGCGATGGCCGCCGTCTACACAGGCCTCGGCATCGAGCCGCACATCGCCATCGTCGCCGTCCTGACGTACAGACTCATCTCGTTCTGGATCCCGACGATCGTGGGCATTCCCGTAGCCGTGGGGCTGACGTCGCGAGCGTAGTCCTTCGTGGAGCGACAGGCGCCTCGCCTGTCGGCTCGGTGGACAGGCGAGGCGCCTGTCCCTCCACGGTTATTCCCGGTACGTCACGCGGATGTCCCGCACCACGACTTCGTCGTCCGAGGCCGTCTCGATGATCAGGTAGTCGCCCGCCACGTGATGCCCGTCGATCGTGAACGTGCGGCCGTCGCGCGGGATGTCGATGTAGTCGCGCAGGATCTCGTTGTCGACGCGCACGCGCAGCTCGCCGCCGGCCTTCGCTCCGACGTTGTCGTGCGCGAAGAAGCGGACCGAGGTGACGCTTCCGCCGTGCAGCGGGATGCGGATCTTCGCGCGCGAGCCGCCGCACTCCGAGCCGCCGATGCAGCCGCCCGAGTCGCGCTTCTCCCGCTCGATCCCGTAACGATCGCCCGAGCCATAGCGGTCGTTGCGGCGATCATCGTCGCGTCCGTACAGCACGGCGATGTCGCTGATCGCGACCTCGTCATCCGTCGCGCAACTGATGATCAGCTTCGACCCGACGATGTGATCGACATCGAACTCGTGCCTCTTGCCGTCGCGCGATACATCGACATACGACGCGATGTTGTGATCGTCGATGCGCACGTTGAGCTTGCCGTCAGCGCGCTCGCCGATGTTGTCGCGTGCGTTGAAGCGGATGCCGAGGACGGGAAGATCGTCGAGGGCGATGGAGATGCGGTTGCCGTTCTGCCGGCACTGTTCGCCGCCGATGCACGATTCCTCGCGCTCATAGGTGCGCCAGCCGCTGCGATCGCGGCCGTAGCCGCCGCCTCCGCGGTTGGAGCCGCCGCGATCGACGGCACTGCCGTACATCACCGAGATGTCGGCGACTTCGACTTCGTCGTCCGCCGCGGCCTCGATCGTCAGGTACTCGCCGCGCAGGCCATCGACGTCGATCACGAACGTCTCGCCGCGTCGCGGGATGTCCATCGAGCTGCGAATCACATCCGCACCGATCTTCACGCGCAGCTTGCCGCCCGCGGTATCGCCGATGTTGTCATTCGCATTGAAACGCACACCGTAGACGGGGCGATCCTCCAGCTTCACGCGGATCCGCCTCTCGGGACATTTGCTGCCTCCGATGCAGCCATGCTCGTTGTACGTGACCCACTCACCACGGCGGCCTTGTGCGAACAGCGTGATCGGAGCGAGGAGCAGAAGCGAAGCAATCAAACGGCGCATTCGCATATTTTAGAGCGCATGTACGCGTTCGTCGTGGGCGACTTCTTCCGGCGCCGCCGCCGCGGCCCGCGTTACGAGCGCGACGAGATGCCCGAATGGCCGCTCGTCCAGGTCATCCTGATGTGGCTGCTCCTCGGCATCGGCGGTCTCTCCGCCGCCTTCGCCATCGCCACGCTGATCCTCGACCTGGGCGTCGCGATCGCGATCGCCTGCGCCGCCGTGGCAGTCGCATGCTTCTGGGCCGCGATGAAGATGTGGTGGGTGATGACGAGATAGGCCCTTACCGCTCCCGCCCGACCGGATAAAGCATCCAGCGCTCGTCGAAGTACGGCGTCCGTTCGTAGAAGAAGTGCAGCCGCTTGTCAGGGTTGTTCCTGAAGTCCGCGTCCGTCTCGAGTTTCTTTTCGAACTCCGCCTTCAGCTTCGCATCGGTGGCGAGCATCTTCTGCGCGAGTGGTTCCATGATGTAGCGCTCGAAGTACTCGGTGCGCTGCAGCACCTCGTCGAAGAAGCCCCATTGGAAAAACGAGTCGCCCGATGCGGGCTCGAGCAGCTCCACGGCGAGCTCGCCGAGGGGTTGGTCGACGGGGATGCGGACGGAGCCGGGCGGATAGTGTTCCTTTCTGCGCTCCACGGTCGTCTTCGCCGTGACGGGCACGTGGCCTTCGAACGCTTCGCCCGCGAGCTTCGCGTCGTGGAGGCGGTACATCTCGACCTCGACGTCGCGCGCTTCGAGGATGCGGTCCATCTGAATGCCATGCATGCGCAGCCGTTCGATGACCTCGCGCCACTGGCCGGGGATCCAATACGCGGCGGGGCGCGAGACGGAAGCCGCGACTTCGGTCTGCCGGTAGAACGGCATGCGGAGCGTGACCGGCCTGCCCAGCCATTCGGTCTTCATCGTTCCGCTCACCGCGGATTCCGCGGTGCGCGATTCGATCCCCTTGAAATCGATCATCTCCGGCGGCGTGCCCTGGGGCACTTTCCAGTCGAGCGGAATCGGATCGAGGCGCAGATGCGTGTCGTCGCCCTCAGCATGAATGAGATCGCGGCCGGCCATCGACAGGACGTCGAGCGTCCGCTCCAGCAGCACGAGCGTGCCGAGCACGCGCTGGTCGTACGGCTTGAGCGAGTGATTCTCCACGAGCATCGTGGGGACGTGGCGCAGATCGCCGTAGCCGGTCGAGAATCGCGGCGATCCGTTGCCGTCGACGATTCCCTTCGTCAGATCGTTGTCGTCGGCGGGAAAGATCAGCGGACCGGGAATGTGGCCCATTTCGTTGAGCGCGCCGTTGAGCGCGGGACGCAGCGTCCCGTCCATCCAGCGCGTGATGTTCGGCGAGAGACCCGAATGATTCCAGCCGAAGGTGATGTCGTACTGATAGTCGGCGCCGTCGGTCACGTGCAGGTCGTAGTAGAGATCGGGCTGCCACTTGTCGAGCACGTTGACGACGGCGCGAACTTCTTCGCTGTCGAGCTTCATGTAATCGCGATTGAGATTCAGATTGCGCGCATTGGTGCGCCAGCCGATCACTTCCGGCCCGCGCTGATTGATGCGGCCGAACTTCGATGCGCGCTCATGGCCATCGACGTTGAGAATCGGGATGAAGAGCAGGTTGACGCGATCGAGGACGCCGCTGAGCCGTCCGCCGGGACGCAGCTCGCGGAGCAGCATGAGGCCCGCGTCCTTGCCGTCGATCTCACCGGCATGGATGCCTCCCTGCGCGAGCAGCGTCGGTTTGCCCGTGCGGTGCAGTGCGTCGGGCATGAAGAGTTGTTCCTTCGACGCGACGACCATCCAGATGTCGCGCCCTTCGCCGCTCTTGCCGATCGAGATCATCCGCAGTTGCGGAGCGGCGGCGGTGAGTCTGCGCAGATAGGCGACCGTCTCGTCGTAGTTCGGCGTCGTCCTGAAGCCGCTCTTCTCCGCCGGTGTGATCCACGGATCATCCGCTTTCGCGACGAGCTCACGTGATTTGCCGTTCCAGGGAATTGCAGGAGGAAGCGGCGCTTCGAGTTGAGCGGCGAACAGCAATGCACAAAGCATGGTGCGGATTGTATAGGGGAGCGCGGCCGTCCTCGGCCGCAGTCGCCGGGCGTCTCGCCCGGCGACTGGAAAAGGGATCGGGCGAGACGCCCGCGCTCCTACGCCGCCTCGAAGTCTCCCACCATCACTGCCTCTTCATCCTTCTTCTCCGGACGAACGACACTGATGATGAACCACGCGAGTGCGAGGGCGCCGGAGGCGAAGCACGTGTCGCCGATGGCGCGCAGCCAGCGCGTGTTCTGCAGCCATGGTGTCTGCAGGAATTCCGACGAGCGTGCGTACCACGTGCCGTGATCGATCGCGGCCACGGTCTGCGCGATGCCGATCGGCAGCATCGACAGCATCACCATCAGCAGGAGGCCGATGTTGATCGCCCAGAATGCGAAGCGGATCGGCTTCTCATTCCACTTGCGGCCGAGCGTCAGCGCGCGCAGCGTGAAGAGCATCAGGCCGATGCCGAGCATGCCGTACACGCCGAACAGCGCCGTGTGTCCATGCACCGGCGTGAGATTCAGCCCCTGCATGTAATAGAGCGCAACCGGCGGATTGATGAGGAACCCGAAGAGGCCTGCGCCGACCAGATTCCAGAATGCCACCGCGACGAAGAAGTAGATCGGCCATTTGTACGTCGTGAGCCACTTCGCTTCCGGGAGGCCGCGCGCGATGCGGATGTTCTCCCACGCTTCGAATCCGACGAGACAGAGCGGGACGATCTCCAGCGCGCTGAAGACTGCTCCGAGCGCGAGCACCGGAACCGGCATGCCGGTGAAGTAGAGATGATGGAACGTCCCGATCACTCCGCCGAAGAGGAAGATGATGCTCGAGAAGAGCGTCGCCTTCGTCGCGGTGCGGATCGTCAGCACGCCGAGGCGCGTGAAGAGATACGCGATCGCAACGGTGGCGAACACCTCGAAGAAGCCCTCAACCCAGAGATGCACCACCCACCAGCGCCAGTACTCCGCGGTGACGATGTGCGAGCGCTGCCCGTACATCAATCCCGCTGCATAGAACATCGGGATCGCGATCGCCGACGTGAGGAAGAGGAGGAGCAGCGAGCGGTCGGGGCGGTCTTTTGCAAACAGCGCCGGCTTGATCGCGCGATACATCAGCCATAACCAGAAGACGAGACCGGTGAAGAGGAGGATCTGCCAGAGGCGCCCGAGATCCACATACTCGTAGCCCTGCGCGCCGAGCCAGAACCAGAGACGTCCCAGCTTCTGCTGGATGCCGAGCCATTCGCCGGTGAGCGAGCCGCCGACGACGAGCACGAGCGCGCCGAACAGCAGGTTGACGCCGAGGCGCTGGCCCTTCGGCTCTTCTCCGCCGATGAGCGGAGCGAGGAACAGGCCCGTGGCCAGCCATGACGTTGCGATCCAGAAGATGCCGATCTGCAGATGCCACGTCCGGACGATGGAGTAGGGGAGATAGCGATCGAGAGGGAAGCCGAAGAAGCCGTTCCCTTCGACGCCGTAGTGTGCTGCGATTCCCCCAACCATCAACTGCACCACGAAGAGTGCGGCGACGACGAGGAAGTATTTGATCGTCGCTTTCTGGGACGGCGTCGCGCGCAGTCCGAGGAGCGGATCGGCCGAAGGTGGAGTGGACTTCTCGTCATGGCCCTTCGCGCCGAAGTACCAGATCATGCCGCCCACGCCGGCGATGAGGAGGATGACGCTGGCCATCGACCACATGATCGAGGCTGAGGTCGGGCGGTTGTCGATGAGATCCTCGTGGGGCCAGTTCTGTGTGTAGGTCACATCGCTGCCGGGCCGCGTCGTCGAGGCGACCCACGAGGTCCAGAAGAAGAAGGAGGCCATCTGGCGCTGCCGGAGGACATCGACGAGCGCGCCGCGCGGAATCGCGTATTCCTTGCGGCCCTGTCCGAAGACATCCGCGTAGTAGGACGCGAGCTGTTCGAAGGCGGCCGCGCGCTCCGGCGAGATCGTCAGAGTCTTCGTCGAAGGATCGAAGGTGTTGACGCGCAGTGTCTTCGGATCGATGCCGCGCGACTTCAGGATGATGCACTCACGATGGAGGTAATCGGCGGTCCAGTCCGGCGCGACGTATGCGCCATGGCCGAAGATCGAGCCGATCTCCTGGCCGCCGAGCGACTGCCACACGTTCTGCCCATCGCGGATCGTGTCGCCGTCGAAGAGAAGCGTTCCATCCGTGGTAACGACGCGCTGCGGGATGGGAGGGGCGTTTTGAATACCGCGATAGCCGACGCCGCCGAGGACGAGAAATGAGACCGCGAGGACGGTACCCAACGCGATCCAGAGCTTCCGATACTCCATGATTTTGTTTGACTCCTTTCGTGGGAGTCAGTGTGGCTGCGTGCGACTTTCTGTCGTATGACGGATCGCATATGGTGTTTGGGTTTTCGGGGTTTCTGGGGTGCTGGGGCGCTGGGGCGCTGGGTTACTGGGGCGCTGGGTTACGCGGGCTCGCGGGCTCGCGGTGGAGTGCGGACGCCTCGTCCGCACACCGGCGGCAGCCTAACCAGACACGACACCTTCAGAGCACCGCGAGCCCGGTGGAGCGCCTGGGTCACGCGGTTACGCGGTTCGTTTGGTCACGCGGTTACGCGGTGCGTTTGGTCACGCGGTTACGCGGGCTCGCGGGCACGCGGTGGAGTGCGGACGCCTCGTCCGCACACTGGCAGCCTAACCAGACACGACACCTTCAGAGCACCGCGAGCCCGATGGAGCGCCCGGGTCACGCGGGCACGCGGGCTCGCGGTGCGTTTGGTCACGCGGTTACGCGGGCTCGCGGGCTCGCGGTGGAGTGCGGACGCCTCGTCCGCACACTTTCAGCCTAACCAGACACGACACCTTCAGAGCACCGCGAGCCCGCGTACCCGCGAGCCCGCGTAACCCATCGACCGCGAGCCCGCGAACCCGCGAGCCCGCGTAACCCAGCGCCCCAGCGCCCCAGTACCCCCAGTACCCCCAGTACCCCTAGTTCTTCCAGCTCTCCTGCTCCACCTTCCACGCGCCCGACTCTTTCACCATCGTGATCGTGCCGTTCATCGTCTCTTCGCCGTCCTTCGATGTCGCGAGCAGCGTTGCCTTGTCGCCGTCGACTGCGCCGCCGGTGATCTTCAGGTTCTTCGGCGCCATCGCCTGCAGCATCGGGATGAGCTCCTTCAGATCTTTGTCGCTGATCGACTTCGAGCGCTCGCTGCTCACCGCCTTGCGGATCTGCGCCGCATTGCCCCCCTGAATCGTCTTCAGGTACGCGAGGTAGGCCTTCGCCGGATCACCGCCGCCGGCCGGCAGCGGCTTGCCTTTCGGCGGTGCCGGCTTCTTTTCCTTCACCTCGCTGATCGGGACGGAGAACTTCGCGCTGTAGATGTAGGTGCTCCCGAAGAAGTCGTCCTGCTTGTCCATGTACAGCTTGCCGTCGACATTGCTCGCGGTGACTTTGCCGTCGAATCTGTGCATGCCCGTTGCGGAGAACTGCCCGTTCTGTTCCTTGAACTGCGGGCTGTAGAAGCTGCCGCTGATGATCTCGCCGTCCTTGTCGAAGACGACCTGCACGCCGCTGAAATCCTTGTCGGGGCCGGCGAGATCGAAATCGACGGAGTGATCGAGGATCTGCTTCGGCGTCACGCTCGTGTTGCTGAGGAGAACGTGCACCTTCCCTTCCTTGTCACGCGTCGCGACGACGTGATCGAGAGGGGTCTTCTTTCCGTTGGCGGTCAGCGTGCCGCTCGAAGTCTGCGCGGCCATCGATACCGAGACGAACAACACCAGGGGCACGAAGGAGAGAGTCTTCATTGCCATTCCTTTCGCGAGGCAATGTAAGGCCGCGCGCCTCGCAATTTCGTGATGTGCATCTCATAATGAACAACAGGTCCACTCGTGAAGCGGCTCCTTCTCGGCGCAGCGCTGCTGGCTCTGCCCGCGTTTGCGCGGGAGCGCGCGGTGGTGATCTATCCGCGCGAGCATGCGATCTTCCGGCCGCTCTTCCACACGGCGCATCAGCGCTTGCTCGTCGAGATGCTGCGCGCGCGCTATGACGTCGAGGTACACGAGCAGGTCGCGACTGCGCGCGACTTGTTCGGCGTCGATGTGAAAGGGGCGTCGCTCGTGATCATCAGCGGTCACGGCAGCCCGTTCGCGATGTCATTCGCCGGACGCGACGGGCGAAGCATCGACGCAGGCGAGCGCGAGCGTCTCGCCGCATTCCTCGGCTCGCTGGCTCCCGACGCCACGATCGTTCTGCAGAGCTGCGAGACGGGCCGGGGATTCGCCTGGCTGATCAAGGAGCTCGCGGGTCAACGACACGTGATCGCCGCGCGCGGCACGATCCCTCGCGATGGCCTGCACATCGATTCGCTGGCGCCTTTTGCGATCTCCATCACGTGCGAGGATGAAGGCCGCCGCTACGATTGCACTCTGCGGCTGGACTAGGACAGAGCACTAGGGCTTCTTCTCCGGCCTCGGTGCGTTACCATCCCTGAACCGGAAAAAACCATGCGCCGTGTTCTCATCATCGCCCTCTCTCTCTACGCGTGTGTCGCGTCTGCGCAGTCGATCTTCACCGTCGCCGGTGGCGGCACGGATGATGGCCAGCTCGCCGCCGACATTCCGGCGCATGGTCCGCGCGGGCTCGCATTCGACAAAGCAGGCAATCTCTATTTCGTCGAGAATGGCGCAGGGCGCGTGCGCTTCGTCGACGCCGCGACGATGCGCGTTTACGGCGTCGCCGGGAACGGCAGCTCGGGATTCAGCGGCGACGGCGGCCGTGCCACGGATGCCGCGCTGAATTCGCCGAACACCATCGCGTTCGACAGCGCGGGCAATCTCTACATCGCCGACTCCGACAACAATCGGATTCGCCGCGTCGACGCGAAGGGCGTCATGTCCACCTTCGCCGGCGGCGGCGACCCGAACCAGACCTCTATCGGCGACGGCGGCCCCGCGACCGCGGCGCTGCTCTTTTCGCCGGCCGGCATCGTCGTGAGCGGCGGCTATCTCTGGTTCAGCGAGAACGCGTACAACGGCAATCGCGTCCGCCGCGTGAAACTCGATACGAACACGATCGAGACTGTCGCCGGCGCTGCCGATGGAAGCGACGGGTTCGCCGACGGTCCCGGCAAGGACGCACGCTTCAAGCGTCCCCTCGGACTCGCCGCGGACAAGGACGGCAACATCTACGTGGCGGACCTCGGCAACTCGCGCGTCCGCAGGATCGATGCGAATCTGAACGTCACGACGTATGCCGGCAACGGCGATGACGGAACCGGCGGCGACAACGGTCTCGCGACGGCAGCGCAACTCAGTCTGCCGATCGCGCTCGCGTTCGATCCCGCCGGCAATCTCGTGATCGGCGTTGCGAGCGCGCTGCGCAGGATCGATCGCACGAGCGGAATCATCACGACGCTGAAAGGCCCGGACGGCCTCACACTCGGCCTCGCGTTCGACTCCGCCGGGAATGCCTATTTCGCCGACGGCGCCTACGGAACGATTCGAAAGAGGAGCGCGGCGAGCGAAGAGATCACGACGTACGCCGGCGGCGGCTCCTTCATTGGCGACGGGCGCGTCGCGACCGCGGCCGTCCTCTCGATTCCTGCCGGACTCGCGCTCGACAAAGCCGGGAACCTCTACATCGCCGATCAGTACAACACCGTGCTGAGAAGAGTCGACGCGGCGACGGGGACGATCCGCGTCGTGGCCGGAAAGCCAGGCCTCGTCTACAGCAGCGGCCAGGAGGATGGAATCGACGCTGCGGACGCGATCATCGGCGGTGTCACCGATGTCGCCCTCGACTCGAAGGGCAACATCTACACGGCCGATCCGCACGGCGACAACATCTGGAAGATCGATGCGAACGGAAAGATCTTCCGCTACGCCGCGCTCGACACAGGTCTCGATCCGAGCGATCGAATCTATCCGGCAGCGATCGCATTCGACAGCGCGGACAATCTCTTCATCGCCGATCCGCAGAATCATGTCGTGCATCGCATCGACGCCGCGACAAAGCAGAGAACGATCGCGGCCGGCACGTTCAAGAAGGATGGCTTTGCCGGCGACGGCGGTCCCGCGGCCTCTGCACTGCTGAACTACCCCGTCGGTGTCGCGCTCGATGCGGACGACAATCTCTTCATCAGCGATCAGCTCAACCTCGCGATCCGCCGCGTCGACGCGAAGTCGAAGGTGATCACGAGCTTCGCCGGCGGCGGAACCTCGAATGAGCCGGGAGACAACGGCCCTGCGAAAGGGGCGACGCTGTTCCCCACGCACATCGCGGTCAACAGGGCGAACGGCGATCTCTACATCGCCGACCGCGCCTTCCACAGCCTGCGCAAGGTCGACGCGAAGACGCAGACGATCACGACGGTCGCCGGCTCTTCTCCGAATGGATACAGCGGTGATTTCAGCGGCGACAACGGCGCGGCCAAAGCGGCGAAGCTGAATCTCGGATATCAGCTCTCCGGCGTCGCGATCACAGCCGGCGGCGACGCCTACATCAGCGATGCGACGAACAATCGCGTTCGCGCCGTCTACGCATGCCGCGCGTCTCTCGATGCGGCGGCGCTGACGTCTCCCGCCAGCAACAGCTCGCGCTCGCCCGTGCTTTCGTGGCGTGCCGTTCCGGGCGCATTTCGTTACGACGTCTATCTCGACACCGTGAATCCGCCGGTGAAGATCATCGCCAACGATGTCGCGGAGACTTCGTTCACGGCGGCGAACCTGCTGCCATCCACGCGCTACTACTGGAAGATCGTGGCGAAGGGCGATGCGTTCTGCACGCCGCGCGCGACGTCGGCCTCGGCGACCGAGAGCTTCACGACGAGCGGCGGATGCGCCCTCGGCGCGTTCGATACGACGGCGCCCGCGGAAGGCGCGAGCGTGCCGTCGCCAGTGACGCTCTCCTGGCAGACGCTCGCCGGCGCAGCCAGCTACGACGTCTACCTCGGGCCCTCGAATCCGCCGTCGCTTTTTGCATCCGCGCTCACGTCGCCTTCGCTGCAGATCTCGCAGCAGGGGACGCTCTACTGGTTTGTCACCGCGCATGCCGCATGCGATGCGCAGATCACGTCGGCGACGCCGGTGCACACCTTCACGGCAGGGCAGGGATGTCAGCCGTCGAGCGTGACGGTCTCGCCGCGATCGCCTGCGGACGGCGCGACGGATGTCGCGGTGCCGGTGACGCTGCAGTGGACGGCTGCGAATGCGAGCGGCTTCAACGTCGACTTCGGAACGTCGAATCCGCCTCCGGCGTTCGCCACCGGACTTCCGGCGACGCAGCTCGCGATCGCCGATCTGCGTCCGGGCACGACGTACTACTGGCGCGTGACCGCGATCGGCTGCGGCTCGACGACGCAGTCGGTGGTCGCGAGCTTCACCACGCGCACGTGCACCGTTCCCGCTGCGCCGTCATTCACCTTCACTCCGCCCGCGGTGACCAGCGGCTCGACGTACACGGTGGTCTGGTCCTCTGCAGCAGGTCTCGACGAAGGCGGCGGCTATCTCGTGGAGCGATCCACGAGCGCTGCGTTCGTCACGATCCTCGACGCGCAGGTCACGCAGTCGCGCGCTGCAGCATTCGTCGCCGGCGCGCCTGGGACGATCTATCACCGCGTACGCGCGGTGCCCGCGTGCGATCCGTCGAAGCCGGGGCCGGTCTCGGAATTCCGTTCGGTCACGGTGACCGATGCGCCTCCCAACGTCGTCTTCAGCGTCTCGCCCGCGGCCGCGATCAGCGGGCTCGGCGAGCGCATCGACTCGCAGCGCGGGTCGTTCACGCTGGAGAACGTGACGAACTCTCCGTTGCAGGTGATCGTCGGACGCCAGGAGCTCGGCGGCGCGCCGCCCTTCTTCTCGATCGTCGATCCATCAGGAACCGATGCGGCATTCGTCACGCTGCAGCCGCACGTCCCGCGCACATTCGAGATCCGCTACGCCGGTCCTCGCAACGATGTTGCCGGCTCGTACGAAGGTGTGATCTTCGCGGCGGCGACGGGCAAGTCACTCGCCGTGACGCCGTATGGATTCGTGAACCTCAAGATCGGCGGAAGCGGGACGACGGCGCCGGAGCTGCGCGTGAACGGATTGCAGACGGACTACGCGGCGTTCGCCCCCTTCGCATCGGCGAGCGATGACGCGGCGCGCGCGCCGCTCGCCATCACGATCGCCAACAACGGTACGACTCCGATGGAGCTCGCCGCGGAGATTGGCCCCGAGGTGTGGCTGGTGCCGGAGAGCGGATGGAATGCGTCGCCGCTCGCACCCAACAGCACGCGCACCGTGAATCTAACCACGCGTCGCAGCAGAGCGCCCGGCGGCTCATCGCTCCCGCGCTACACGTACTTCACCGTGCGCACGCGCGACGGCGGTTCGGCGAGGATGCTGATTCAGGACAACGACGTGACGGCATCGGCCGCCGGTCGCGCGAGCCGTCTCGATCCGGGCGACTCCACGCTGATCGTGCCGGAAGCCGTCAGCCGTATCTCGCCGGCGAACAGGCAGGTCGTGTCGCGGCTCTGGATCACGAACATCGGCGGCGAGGCCGTGCAGGTCGAGCTGACGTACACGCCCGAAGGTGCCGATGGCTTCGATGCGACGCGCGTTCGGCGCGCGGTGATCGTCGCCCCGCCGAACGACGTGGTCACGCTCACCGACCCGCTGGTGCAGATCTTCGGAGCGTCGCGCCCTGCGCGCGGCACCATCGAGGTCCGTCTGCCGCGCGAGCGCCTCGGCTTCGTCAGCGTTTCTTCCTCGATCGTCGCCCTCGGCGCGGGGACGTCCTACACGATGCCCATCGCTGGCCGCGGCGACGGCGCGCGCGCCTCGGCGCCCCAGAGCGTGATCGGCGTCATGAAGAAGACGGGAGCGGCAACCTCGCTGACACTCGTCGAGACGAGCGGTGTCGGTCAGGCGAACGTCACGCTCGATGTCTACAACGCCGATGGCTCGAAGATCACGACGGCGAACGTCACGGTGCCGCGCTATGGCTGCACACACATCGATGACATCACGCCGGCAGCGAATGCCGTCGACGGCGGGCGCGTCGATGTGAGCGTCGGCAGCGGCAGCGGTGCAAGCGTCATTGCGCTGGCGACGATCTCGGATTCGAGCGCAGAGCGCGGTGCTGTGCTGCTGTCGTCCGCATTTGGTCAGCCCGCGAGCGCTACTTCGCTCGCGCGGCGCATGGTCGGATCCGACGACACACCGTCGGTCACGACCGTTGTTCCGATTCTGCCCGGCAGTGGTGCGTCGTCCTCGACGCCGCAGAAAACGGAAGTAGTGTTCTCTTCTCCATCGGGATTGAGCGCGTCGTTCAACGCGCTCTTCCGCCTCGCCAGCGGCGCGCAGAGCGGCACCACGAAATCGTTCAGCGTGCCGGCCGGGGCGAGCATCGTCATTCCCGATGTGCTGACGAATCTCTTCCAGTTGTCGTCGCAGACGCCGGGCAGTATTTCGGTGACATCGACGAACGGCGGACGCGTCACTGCAGTCGTCGAGAAAACGAATCCGTCATCGCCATCTCCGGTGCCATTGACTGCGCTGCCGTTGCCGACGACCGCATCGGATCTGCTGACCGGTGCGAGTCTGCTCTCGCAGCGCCCGCTGCTCTACGACGGGCTCGAGCAGTCGATCGATGGCACGCGTGGATCGCGCTGGATGCTGGTTCTCAACGAGATGGCCGGCGGATCGGGGACGGTGAACGTCCGGCTGTACGAGGCGGCGAACCGCACGACACCGATCGCGCAGAAGGATTTCACGATCGCAGCGAACCAGCAGTTGACGCTCGATACCGTGTTCGCGTCGCTGGGACTCGATGCCGCGGACCGGCGCAAGGATCGGACGAACGTGCAGGTCGTCGTGGTCGCGTTGAGCGGAGCCGCGCGCGTTGCGGCGACGGCCGTTTCCGTCGACAACCGCACCGGCGATACGCAGGCGCACGCGCTGACGCCGGGATCAGCGTTGCCGTCAGGCAGCGTGGTGACGCCGATCCTGCCGGCCGCGCAGCAGCCGGTGAGAAGACGAACCGTGGGCCGGTAGAAACGTGGAATTCATGCGAGCCCCTTGTGTCTCCGCACCGCGCGGTAGACGTCGTCGTACAACTGCGCGGAGTGCCGCCACGAGTAGTCCTGCGCCATGCCATCGCGCGCGATCTGCGTCCAGAGCATCGGATCCTGATAGCAGCGTTGTGCCCACAGGACGGTGTCGCGCAACGCCGGCGGCGTCGCCGCTTCGAACGTGAATCCCGTTGCCTCGTCGCGGTTGCGGCCGTCGTAGCCGATGACCGTGTCCGCGAGACCGCCGACGCGCCGCACGATCGGCGGTGTGCCGTATGCGAGCGAGTAGAGCTGATTCAGTCCGCACGGCTCGAAGCGCGACGGCATCAGAAACGCGTCGGCTCCTGCCTCGATGCGATGCGCCAGATCGTCCTGGAATCCGACGTAGCCCCAGAACTTCCCCTGCGCGTGATGCGAGTAGTAGTGCATCCGGTTTTCGAGCTCGCGCTCGCCGGAGCCGAGCATCACGAAGCGGACGCCTGATCCGATCAGATCGCCGAGGACGGGGAAGAGGAGATCGAAGCCCTTCTGATGGGTGAGACGTCCGACGATGCCGACGACGAAACTGGGATCGTCGGGATCCATCCCGGTCGACCGGAGCAGTGCGCGGCGATTCTCGAGTTTGGCGCCGAGCGTCTGCGCGTCGTAGTTCCTCGCAATCTGCCGGTCGTGCGCCGGATTCCAGATCAGCGGGTCGATGCCGTTGACGATGCCCATCAGATCGCTGCTGCGCATCCGCAGCAGGGGATCGAGGCCGAAGCCGCCATCCGGTGTCGTGATCTCGTGCGCGAACGTCGGTGAGACCGCGGTGATCACATCGGCCGCGACGATTCCGCCCTTCATCAGATTGATCGCGCCGTCCCAGTCGACCTGCGGCTGCACCGAGGGCGGGAGCCCGAGTGCGGGAAACATGCGATGCGGATAGATGCCCTGATACGCGAGATTGTGAATCGTGAGCACCGAGACCGTGTCGTTGAACACCCAGTCGCGGGGAGTGTCCCAGCGCAGCGCCATCGGCGCGAGCGCCATGTGCCAGTCGTGCGCGTGCATGATCTGCGGCGCGTTCCAGAGGCGGTGCATCGCGCCGAACACCGCGCGGACGAAGAGGCTGTAGCGGATGATGCCGTCGTCTTCGCCGTAAGGAGCATTGCTGTAAATGTTCGGCCGGTTGAAGAATTCATCCGCTCCGACGAAGAAGAGCGGCACGTTCGAGTCGGGAAGAACCGTGCGCAGAATGCCGACTTGCTGCTGTCCGACACGAAACGGTTCACATGCAACCTCCGGCTCGATGCCGCGTTGCCGCATCGCCTTCCACGCCTGACGATAGAGCGGCATCCATACCGTGACATCGTGGCCGAGCTCCGCCTGCGCCTTGGGCAAAGCGCCGACGACATCGCCGAGTCCACCGGTCTTGGCAAATGGTGTGACTTCGGCTGATAAATGTGCAATTCGCATTGGAATAAGTCGCCCCGGACGGATGATAATGTCCGCGTGCGACTCCTATCACTTCTATTTACCACGATGACCGTGCTTGGCGGCACGGGCGCCATCTGGGTTCACACCGAGCCGGGCGTCATCGTCTATCTCGACGGTGTGCAGGTGGGGATCGCGAACCAGGAGCAGAACGGTCTGATCATTCCGACGGTGCAGATGGGGCAGCATCAGTTGCGCTTCGAACTGCCGGGACAGGGATCATCGGCCGCAGAAGTTCTCGTCGAGAAAAATCAGACGGCGCAGGTCGACATCTCATCGATGGTGCTTCGCAATTCGGGTGCGCGCAAGGGCGGGCTCGAAGTGCGGCTCAAGTCGAATGACACCGGCTGTCAGGTGAAAGTCGCAGACGGTCAGAAGCCGATCGTGGAAGGCACTGCAGGGTTCTATGACTTGATGCCGAACACGTATCCGGTGGCGGTGACTTGCGCCGGCAATCGAACGGTGGGCGGCAACGTGACGGTGGCGCCGGGGCGTATCGCGCTGATCGATGTGAATCCGCTGATGCGGCAGTTCAATCTGATGGGAGACCGTCCGCGCACGACGCATCAGGTCACGGTTTACTCGTCGCGCGACAAACTCGACAGCGCGCCGATTCCGGCCGAGGCGAAGCGGGTGATCATTGGCGCACTGCCGGATGGGGCATCGGTCGTCGACATCAAGATGTACACAGGCGGCATCATCCATCTCACGGTGGTGTCGAAAGACTCGTACAGCATGTCGAAGTTCGTGTACAAGCTGAGAGACGCCGAGGTGTTCGACCAGATCGCGATCGGCAAGACGGCCAAGGACGGTCCCGATCGCTGGCGCTTCGACGTGGCCATGCTGTACACGGGCGACTAACGCGGAGGCGCGCAAGCGCGATCTACCTGCCGTGATCAAGGCGCTCAGCCGTGGTAGCGGGCTAACTCAACGGTGCAGCACCGTCCTCTCGTGGTGCGTTCCACTCGGCGGTGAGTGTGAATGCTAGGCGGAGCGGCCGGGCAGCTCCGAGGCTAACGCGGCGCTGCATCCGAGTCCTGTATACTTCTCTCGGTGCATCGGCTAGCGCATGGTTGAACATTCGTCTCAGCGAATTCCGATCCGGTTCGACCGTCTGTATGCCGTGCTCTCCAGCGCGCTGGGGCTTCTTCCATCCAGTTCCTACGTGGATGTTGATCACGACCAGGTCCACGTTCGAATGGGATGGGCATTCCGCGCGACGTTTCCTCGCGCTGCGGTCGTCTCGGCCGCGATCTCCTCGCAGAACTCGTTGAGCCGCGGTGTGCACGGCTTCGCGGGCCGCTGGCTCGTGAACGGGTCCGGCCGCGGAATCGTGGCGATCACTCTCAGTCCTGTGCAGCGAGGCTACGTCCTCGGATTGCCCGTTCGTCTGCAGCAGCTCCTCGTCAGCGTCCCCGATCCTGCGCGTCTCGCGTCGCTCCTCGAAACGCGCGCGTCCGCCTGACTCCCCGCGCGCTACGCCGCTGCGCTGCGGATGCAATTCCTGCCGCTGTTCTTGGCCGCGTAAAGCGCGCGGTCCGCGTTCTCGATCAGCGTGTCTGGTGTCGCGCGCGCGCTCGGAATCATCGCGGCCACGCCGCAACTCACGGTGAGCGACGCCGGCTCCCCGTCGTCGTACACGATCTTCAGTTGCGCGATTCCGCTGCGCAGGCGCTCCGCGATCATTATTGCGTCGCTCTCCGATGCGCCGACCAGCAGCACCGCGAACTCCTCGCCGCCGTAGCGCGCCGCCACATCTCCGCTGCGCCGTACGGTCGCCCCGAGGAACGCACCGACCGCGCGCAGGCAATCGTCGCCGGCCATGTGTCCCCGCCGGTCGTTGAGCTCCTTGAAGTGATCGAGATCCATCATGATCAGAGCCAGCGAGCTTCGCTCGCGAATTGCGTTCTGCCAGTCTTCGCCGAGGAGGCGTTGGAAATAGCGGCGATTGGCGATGCCGGTCAGCTCGTCGACCAGTGAGAGTCGTTCCAGACGCGCGTTGGCCTGCTCCAGCAGTTCGTTCTTCTCGTTGAGCGCCTGCGTCCTGTCGGCGATCCGCTGGCGCAGGATCTCCGCCTGCCGGTGCAGCGCGCGCGTGCGGATCCGCACGATCAGCATGATCGCCGCCGTCAGCGCGATCACCCAGACGGCGAGCGCCGTCCGCGTCGCGTACCACGGCGGCAGAACGGAGAAGCTCCACGCGGTCGGTGCGCTGAACGTCCCTTCAGGCGCGCGCGCATGAACGCGGAACGTGTAGTCGCCTCCCGCGAGATTCGTGAAGTCGACGAACGTCTCGGTCGTCCATGCGCTCCAATCGGAGTCGACGGGATCGAGCCGGTACTGAAACATCACTCCCGGCCTGTAGGACACCGGCGCGAACTCGATGCGCAGCCGCCGGAAGTCGTGCCGCAGCGTTCGATCGTTGGCCGCCGTGCCGACCGCGTCGATGCGATGAATCAGCGGCGCCGGCGGATGTGCCGGCTCCGAGCGCGTGCTCGCATCGATTCGAAACATGCCGCGGTTCGATCCGAGCCAGAGCGTCCCGTCGCGGTCGCACGTGATCGACTGCACGTTGGGTACGCTGATGCTGACGACCGGCTCGCCGATCCGCGACCAGCCATTTCGGACTCTGCGAAACACCGTCGGCGGACTCGTGTTCAGCCACAGATTTCCTTCCGCATCTTCGGCGATGTGGAACCAGTTTCCCGCCGGCACCTTCAGTTGCTTCGTCACAGGATCTTCGACGAGCCTGTTGCCCTGCGGCCGCAGAAAGCGCCGTCCATTCACGAACCCGATGCGCCCGCGGATGATGTGAAGAAACGTCTCTCCCGAGCCGAGTCTCGTGAGCCGCGGATTCGTCGCCGCGTCGTCGATTCGCAGCGCGCCGTCGAAGGTCGTTCCCGCCCACAGCACACCATCTTCCTCCACAAGCTCGCGCACATACGGAGGCGCGTCGATCATGCGATCGAGCTCCCATCCGTCGCGCGTCTGCTTCAGCGTCCCCAACCCGGTGCGGCAGCCGAACCAGACGTGCGAAGGATCGAACGAAGGCCGGATCATGCCGTAACCGCCGGTGCGATCCGTGCCGCGAACGAGCGTCGCGTGATCGCTGCGGTCGAGCAGCATGATGCCGTTCGACATCGACACGAGGAGCCCCTGCGGCACTTCGAGCATCGACCAGGCGGAACTGCCGCCGAGAATCTGCCTCGCCGGCGCCCGCTCGCGATCGATGGCGAAAAGGCCGTGAGCGTTCGCGATGAACAGCCGCTGATTCCAATGGAAGATCGAGCGCGCGGAACCGCGGATGCCGAGGCGTTTGTCCCACACCGTGATCGGCGAGGAGAGATCGATCTGCTCGATCGAGCCGTCCGCCGCGGCGAGCCACAGCGATCCTTCGCGGTCGGCGAATGCGGCCTTGATGACATCGTCCGGAACGCCCGCCGCATGATCGACGATCTGCTCGAGCGTGCCGTCGGCATTGACGATGGCCACGCCGTCTTCCTGCGTGGCGATCGCCGCGCGTCCGCCGCCGAGCGAGACCGCATCGGCAGCGCTTCTGCTCGAGAGCCACGCGCTCGCGTCCGTGCGCACCGGCGTCACACGTCCATCTGCGATTTGTGCCAGACCACGGCCGCGAATGACGGCGATCAGCGTTCCGTTGCCGGCGTACACCGCGTCGGCCGCGAGGTTCGGTGCGACGACGGTGAGATGGTCGCCATCGACGCGATACAACGAGTCCGTCGTGACGTAGACGCTCTGGCCTGCGCGGAAGCAGCGTTGATGCGGCCGCGGTGTCGCGTCGATGACACGGATGCCGGAAGCATCGCCGGCGAGAATCATCCGATCCGTCACGGCGACGAAGCCGCTGTCGCTGCGGCAGATCGAGTTGACGTCGCCGATCGCCCGGCCGGCGGTCAGCGATCGAAAGCGCGTGTCGTCCACGATGCCGAGCTCGCCGACGCCGCCGGCGATGATGCGCCCTTTGGCGTCGCTCTCGATTGCGAAGACGGCCGAATGATTCGGCAGCTCGACGACGCGCCACCACGCGCCATCGAAGGAGAGCGCGCCTGAAAGGTTGGCGAAGTAGAGGACTCCGCGTGCATCCTGCGCGATGTCGAAGTTCTGCGCTCCGGCCTGATACTCCTCGGGCGTGTACGAGCGAACGAGCGGCAGGCCGCGATCACTCGCGCGCAGAGAAAAGGTGAAAAGGACGGCGAGTACTGCCAATACTCGCGACCGCATGCTGGGAGAATACGACATTCGCCCGGCAGCACATGTGAAAGTTCCGCCGCCGCGGGAGTGTTGTCGCCTCGCACGATGAATCATCTTTACGGCTTTCTGCCCGAGGATCTCGCGGCGCATCTGCGTGAGAAGGGCGTTGCGATCCGCGATGCGGAAGCGCGGCGTGTTCTCGCGCACGCGATCGCGAACGGCCGCGAGGGCTTTCCTGTTGCGCGGCCGGTTCCGCGCACGGTGGCGGAGGCCATCGAGCGATTCATCGATCGCCGCCCGCTCGAGATCGTGGAGCGCGCGGAGGATCCAGGCGACGGCTTCGTGAAGTATCTCTTCCGGCTTCGTGACGGCGCGCAGGTCGAGGCGGTGCGCATTCCGCTGGAAGCGGAGGGACGGTTCACAGTGTGTGTGTCGAGCCAGGCCGGCTGCGCGATGGGCTGCGATTTCTGCGCGACCGGCCGCCTTGGACTCACGCGAAATCTCGAGCCGTGGGAAATCGTCGCGCAGTTTCTCGCCGTGCGCAGCGAAGCGCCCGGCGCCGTCACCGGCGTCGTCTTCCAGGGCCAGGGCGAGCCGCTGCACAACTATGACGCCGTGATCCGCGCGGCGAAGATCCTCTCGCATCCGTGCGGAGGCCGCATCACCTCGAAGGCGATCACGATTTCGACGGTGGGACTCGTGCCCGCGATCGAACGCTACGCGCGCGAAGGGCATCCCTACCGGCTGATCGTTTCGCTGACCTCGGCGATCGATGCGCGGCGCCGGTCGCTGCTGCCGGTCGCCGGCGCGTGGAGCGTTGCGGATGTGACGAATGCGGTTCGCACGTATCAGCGATCGTCCGGCGGCCGCGTCACGATCGCGTGGGTCCTTCTCGGCGGCATCAACGATGGCGGCGATGAAGCCGCGGCGCTGCGCGAGCATTTCGACGGCGTGCCGCTCCGCATCAATCTCATCGATGTGAATGACGCGCGGCCGGGCGGATACCGCCGCTCCTCGGAGCGCGAGCTCGCCGCGTTTCGCGATGCGCTGCGAACCCTTGGCGTTCCGGTCGTGCGCCGCTATTCCGGCGGAGCCGCCAGGCACGCTGCCTGCGGAATGCTCGCCGCGATGCAGGCCCGCCCACCGTTGTAAGCTGCGCTCCGCAAAATGCCGCCGCCCGTTCTCCTCACCGCTGAATCCCTCTCAAAAGCCTTCGGATCGCGCCCGCTCTTCGAGAACCTCACCTTCACGTTGTTCGAAGGCGATCATGCGGGGCTCGTCGGTCCGAACGGCTCCGGCAAGTCGACGCTGCTGAAGATCCTCGCCGGCGTCGATGAGCCTGACAGCGGATCGCGCGCGCTGCGCAAAGGTGTGCGCGTCGGTTATGTGCCTCAGGATCCGGTGTTCGCCCCCGGCAGGACGATCGAGGAGGTGCTGCTCGATGCCCTGCGCGGCGATCCGGCTCTCGACGATTACGAACGCACGGCACGCGTGGCGCAGGCACTCGGCAAAGCGAAGTTCACGGATCGTACGCAAAAGACCGACATTTTCTCCGGCGGCTGGCGCAAGCGGCTTGCGATCGCGCGCGAGCTCGTGCGCGAGCCCGATGTGCTGCTGCTCGACGAGCCGACGAACCATCTCGATGTCGAGGCGATCCTCTGGCTCGAGGCGCTCCTGCGAAGCGAGCCCGAGGCGTTCATCGTCGTCAGTCACGACCGCTACTTCCTCGACAACATCTGCAAGCGGATGCTCGAGCTGAATCATGCGTATCCCGACGGACTCTTTCAGAGCGAGGGCAGCTACAGCGATTTTCTGGAGAAGCGCGATGAGTTGCTGCGCAACGAGGCGGCGTATCAGGAAACGCTCGCGAATCTCGTGCGGCGCGAGGTGGAGTGGCTGCGCCGCGGGCCGAAGGCGCGCACGACGAAGGCGAAGGCGCGCATCCAGTCGGCGGGCAGGCTGATGGAGGAGCTCGACGAGAGCCGCGAGCGGACCGCCGCGCAGTCCGCTGCGAAGATCGACTTCACCGCGTCCGAGCGGAAGACGAAGCGGCTCTGGTCGGCGAAGGGACTGCGGCGCGGGGAGCTCTTCCGCGATCTCGACATCCTGCTCACACCCGGCACGCGCCTCGGAATTCTCGGACCAAACGGCTCGGGGAAAACCACGCTGCTGCGCACGATCGTCGGCGAGCTCGCGCCCGACGCGGGGACGATCGAGAAGGCCGAGCAACTGCGCGTCGTCTACTTCGAGCAGAACCGGCAATCGCTCGATCCTTCGCTCACACTCAAGCGCGCGCTCGCGCCGGAAGGCGATTCCGTCGTCTATCGCGACCGGAGCATTCACGTCGCGGGATGGGCGAAGCGCTTTCTGTTTCGCAGCGAGCAGCTCGAGACGTCCGTGTCGCGGTTGTCGGGAGGGGAGAAGGCGCGCATCGTTCTCGCGCGGTTGATGCTGCAGCCGGCGGATCTGCTCGTCCTCGACGAGCCGACGAACGATCTCGACATTCCGACGCTCGACGTGCTCGAGGAGTCGCTGCTGGAGTTCCCCGGCGCGCTCGTCCTCGTGACGCATGACCGCTATCTTCTCGATCGCGTATCGACGCGCATCCTCGCGCTCGACGGCAGAGGCAATGCCGGATACTTCGCCGACTACTCGCAATGGGAGAGCGCGCGTCTCGCCCGCAGTGACCGGGCGTCTCGCCCGGTCACTGAACCCATCGGTACTGCGCCACGAGATCGCAAGCGTCTCTCCTATCTCGAGCAGCGCGAGTGGGACGCGATGGAGGAGACGCTCATGGCCGCGGAGGAAGCGCTGGAGAACGCGAAGAAGCGCGCCGAAGATCCAGCGGTGGCAAGCGATGCCGCAGCTCTGCAGCAGCGCTTTGCCGAGCTCGCTCAGGCGCAGGCCGAGGTGGACCGTCTCTACGCGCGGTGGGCCGAGCTGGAATCGAAGCTTCTCTAGTGCTCGGCAGTTCTAGGCACACGGCGTGAAGTTGTCTCCATGGAAAGGAGACAACGATCATGAACAGAAGACGTGCACTTCTGCCCCTGGCCGCGCTGGCTTTGATCATTCTTGCCAGTTGCGGATCCTCGGGAATTCTTGGCGGCAACGACAACACCGACTCCCGTACGATTCATGGCACGGTCGACTCCGTCGACCTCAACAGCAACTCGATCATTCTCATGAATACGAGCGGCTACAACAGCAGTCTAACCACCGGCGGCACCAACGGCAGCACCGTGCGGGTGTACTTCGATCCAAACGTGCCGGTGACGTATCAGGGACAGAACTATCGTCCTCAGGATCTGGAGCGGGGCGATGAAGTCGATGTGCGTGTGACGCAGTCGGGCAGCCGCCTGGTCGCCGATTCGATGATCGTCACGTACAACGCGAATCCGAACAACAACGGCGGCGTCTACGCGTCGTCGAGCATCACCGGCACGGTGCGGTACGTCGACACGCGCAATCGCACGATCGAAGTCGATCGCGGTTACGGATCGAATGTGATCGTCGACTACGACAGCAGCACGAGCGTCATGTTCAACGGGCGTTCGTATCTGCCGGGCGATCTCGAGCCGGGCGATCAGGTCACGATCTCCACGCGCAACGCGACGAGCGGCCGCCAGATCGCGCAGAACATCGACGTCACGCGCAGCATGAACAGCAGCAGCGGCTCGCAGTACGCGACGATCCGCGGCACGGTGCGTAGCATCGACACGTACAACCACACGATCCAGCTCGAGTCGGCGAGTTACATCTCCGGATTCCTGCCTGGCAATCGCTCCTCGGTGATCGTGTTGCAATACGACCCGTCGGCGCAGATCAACGTGAATGGGTCGCTGCAGCCGGTTTCGGGACTCGAGCGCGGTGACGTGATCGAAGTCCAGGCTCGCGATCTCGGCAACTCCAAGTGGCTCGCGAGCTCGTTCACGCTCGTTCAAAACGTGCGGCGGTAGTTCTCGGCGGGGACATGCCGTATTGTTTGCGGCATGTTCCTTCTCGAAACCGAGCGCCTCTCCATCCGCCCCTGGCAACCCTCCGATCGCGCCGATCTGAAGAAGATGACGGACGATCCCGAAGTGATGCGGTACGTGCATGGCGGCGTGCCGTACAGCGAGGAAGAGCTCGACGAGTTCCTCGGCCGTCAGGCGCGGCAGCTTGCGGAGTTCAACCTCTGCATGGGAGCGATGATCGAGAAGTCGACGGGCCGCATCTGCGGCGTCGCGGGGACGCAGCCTCTCGGGACGACGGGAGATCTCGAGATCGGCTGGTGGCTGATGCGCGAGGTCTGGGGCCGCGGATATGCAACCGAAGCCGGTCGCGCAGCGATGCGGCACGTGCTCGACACGCTCGGCCGCAACCGCGTGGTGGCGATCATCGACGTCGGCAACGAGCCCTCGAAACGCGTCGTCGCCCGCCTCGGCATGCACTACGAGGCCCGCGTCACCGGCGCCCAACTAGGCCACCGCAAACCCGAAATCGTAGTCGACCTCTTCTCCCACACCCGTTAAGTTGGTTTTCGGGGGTCACACCTGGAAAATCAACTTAACTCGCGCAGGTTGGCACGCCGTTAAGTTGATTTTCCAGGTGTGACCCCCGAAAACCAACTTAACGGTTATTCGTCGGCGGTTTTGATCGTGGGGTGCCAGTCGCCGAATTCGTCGCGCGTGAGCTCGACCTGCCACGGCTGGCAACAGACGGGGCAGTCCTCGACGTACGACTGCCGGCTCCAGCCGTCGTCGTCGACATTGAGCTCGGCATCTTCGCCGCAGTAGGGGCAGGAGATCGGGACATACATGCGCGAATGTTAGACCGTTTGCGCTGTACACTCGTCCGATGTCCGGCAGCGATGCGACGACGAAAGGCGCGATTCTTCGCAGCCTGCTCAAGTTCATCGAGAAGGATCTGACGGACGAGCAGCGCAAGGCTGCGATTGCTGCGCTGCCTGATGAAGACCGCCAGCTCATCGAGCGCGGACGCATTCTCGCGAGCGACAAGGTCTCCGAGTTCGTTCTCAACCGGCTGACGGTGACTGCGGCAAAGGCGCGCGGCGAGAGTCTCGATTCCTTCGGCCGCCGCGCCGGCCGCGCGGAGCTCGCCGATGCCGTCGGCGTCTATCGCTTCCTCACCGTGCTGCTCACGCCGAAGGCGCTGCTGCACAAAGCCTCCGCGCTCTGGAGCACCGTGCACAGTCACGGGCAGATGCTCGTGGAGAAGGAAACGTCCAACTCCGCGCTCGTGCGTCTCGTCGGCTTCCCGTCGGAAGAAGCGCACTGCGCCCGTCTCAACGGATGGTTCGAAGGTGCGGGCGATATGACCGGCGCGAAGACGATCTCGGTCGTTCACGCCGTCTGCATGACGCGCGGCGCCGCCGAATGCCAGTGGCAGTTGTCGTGGGACAAGTGAGTGCTGTCGCTTCGCTCGCGATGACGAGGCACAATTAGCGCATCGTGTCCATCGCTCTCGCCACCGGCCAGGTGGTCGCGGAACGCTATCGGATCGTCCGTCTTCTCGGCGCAGGCGGCATGGGAGCTGTGTATGAGGCTCTCGATCTGGAGCTCGACGAGCTGATTGCGCTGAAGACGTTTCTTCCCACCGTCACGCAGGATTCGAATGCGCTCGATCGCTTCAGGCGCGAAGTCCAGATCGCGCGTAAGGTGACGCATCCGAACGTCTGCCGGATCTTCGATGTCGGTCATCACGGCCAGTTCCCTGAGCGGACCGCGTTCGTCACCATGGAATTGTTGCGCGGTGAGACCCTCTCTGCCGTGATCCGGCGCGAGGGTCCGATGACGCCCGCCCGCGCGCTGCCGATCGTGAGGCAGCTCGCCGATGCGCTCGGTGCTGCGCATCGAGTTGGAGTCGTCCATCGCGATTTCAAGAGCGCGAACGTCATGCTTGCCGCCGATCGCGCTGTCGTCACCGACTTCGGCCTGGCGCGCATGATTTCGGGTGAAACGCTCGCCTCGCTCACGGCATCGGGTGTGATGGTTGGCACTCCTGCCTATATGGCGCCCGAACAGATCGAAGGCTCGGACGTCGGACCCGCCGCGGACATCTATGCCCTCGGCTGTGTGATGTACGAGATGGTGACGGGCCACCTCCCATTCACAGGCGACACACCGCTCGCGATTGCGTTCAAGCGGCTCACCGAGCCCGCTCCCACACCACGGGCTCTCGTTCCTCACCTCGATCCGCGGTGGGAAGCAGTCACGCTGCGCTGCCTCGAGCGCAGACCGGAGCAGCGGTTTCAGCGCGCGGACGCCGTGTTGCTCGCGCTTGACTCCTCCAGTGGAAGCGATCCGACGGTCGCATTCGACGCACCGACGCTGATACAAGCAGCGAAGCCGCCAGCTCGCGCACGGCGATTGCGATCAGCCGCACTCGCGCTGGCTTTCGTGGCGGTTGCGATCGCTGCGTTCTCGACGCTCTGGTTGCGGCGCGAACGGACGATGACACCGTCCGGGGTTTCGCCGATGACGGCGGCCACGGTGCCTGTTCGAAAGTCAGTGGCGGTGATGCTCCCGTACAACGGCTCCGGCGATCGGGACAGCGATTGGATCGCAGTTGCGATGCAGGAGTTTCTCTCGCTGGCGCTCAGCGACGAGAAGTCGCTGCGCGTTTCCCGTCCCGAAGAGATTGCGATGGCCGCCGGCGATCTCGGACTCGCAGCCGTCGATCGCATCAGTACGGAGACTCTGCGGCGCCTCGGGACTCATTTGCCGGCCGATCGAGTCGTCCTCTCATCGTACGCAGTCTCGCCATCGGGAACGGTGACGTTGAAACTGCGCGTGCAGGAAACCGCGACCGGGGCCCTCGTCTCGGACATTTCCGCAGAGGGCGCGAGCACGGAGCTCGACAACATCTGTCTGAAGGCTGCCGCCACACTTCGCGCGCAATGGCATCTCCCGCCTGTCGACAAGACGATCGTGCATGCGGATGCCGTGTTCCCGAAGCAGTCTGCCGTGCGAAGCTACTTCGAGGCGTTGAGCCGGCTGCGCGCGTTCGATCCCGCTGCAGCGCGGTCGCTTCTCAGCCGGTCACTCGATGCGGATCCGAATTTTCCGCTCTCTCATTACGCGATGGCGGAAGCGTCCTCGAAGCTGGGCTATGACGAGCAGGCGCGCCGTGAAATGCGTATCGCACTCGATCGCTCGACGTGGCTTCCGCCCTTCGAGCGGCAGATGATTCAAGCTCGATACTTCGAACTGAGTAACGAGTGGGCGAAGGCCGTCGAGCAATGGAGTGACCTCGCGAAGAAGTATCCCGATGAGATCGTGTACGCGATCGGGGTGGCGGAAGCGGCGGCGACGATGCGCGATGGCAGGCGCGCCCTGCAGGCAACGGCCGCCTTTCGAAAGCTCGCGGGGCCGCTGGCGTCCGATCCGCGTCTCGATCTCGCCGATGCGCGAGCCGCCGAGCCTTTGGGCGACTATGCGTTGAAGCGGACTGCCGCCGGGCGTGCCGTGCAGAACGCAATGGTCCGTGGTGCTCGTTATGATCTCGCCAGGGCGCGGTTCTTCGAGGCAATGGTCGCCCATGGGACCGGACGCGCCGATGCCTTCGATGCGTATTCGGCAGCCCGCGAATACTTTCATGCGCTCGGTGCAAGCGATGACATGGGGCGGACCATCAAGGCGATGGCTGCACTCGAGGCCGATCGCGGCGATGACGCTGCAGCGCGCAGACTGCTCGATGAAGCGCGAGCCATCTTCGAGAAGACGGGAAATCGTCGCGATCTGGCCGGCACGCTCACCGACATTGCGACGTCGATGGCTCGTCGCGGTGATTACGGTGAGGCCGCGCGGTTCTACCGGCAGGTGCTGACGATTCAGCGTGAGGCCGGCGATCGGGCCGGAGAGACGATCACACTGAACAATCTTGGCGACGTATTGCAGTCGAAGGGCGATCTGGCCGAGGCGCGTGAGACGCTGGAGCAGGCGGTGGCGATCGGACGTGAGATCGGCGATCGCTGGTCCCAGGGCTCCTCCCTCGGCAACCTCGCTCTGCTGTTGTTCAGGACCGGTGACGTCGCGCGCGCGAAAAAGACGCTCGACGACGCGATTGTGCTGCAACGGGAGGTTAGCGATCTCGAGGACATGCCGATCGCTCTCGCCGAATCGGGAAACATGCAGATCGAACAGGGTCACCTGCGTGAAGCGGTCGCCGCGCTTCGCGATGCGGAGGATCGCGCCCGAAAGAACCAGCAGAAGGCGGTTGCCGCGCGCGCGCTCGTTCTTCTCGCAGTCGCCCAGCTCGAAGGAGGAGATCTCGTTTCTGCAGAAAAGTCCCTCGGCGAAGCGCAGGCGTTCGCCGTGGAAGCGGGCGACCGAGCGCAGCAGGCCGACGCTCACTCGGTCGAAGGCGAGCTACTCCTGCTTCGCGGAGATCGCGACGGCGCACTGAAAGCGTTTACGAAAGCACTCGAGCAACGCCGCGATGACGTGCTCGGGGCGGCGAGGACGAACATCGCGCTGGCGCGCCTGGCGCTCGAGACATCGGATTTCTCCAAGGCCGGGCGGCTCGCATCTGCAGCCCGTGATGTGCAGCATGCACGTGGTGCGCGACTGGACGAAGTGCGGGCCGAGATCGTGCTGGCACAGGCGCTGGCCCGTGCCGGACGTATTCACGACGCGAAGTCCGCGGTCAGCCGTGCGAATGCTCTCACGGGAGGCGCGCGCGAGCTGCCGGTCGCCAATCGCGTCGCGCTCGTTTCGGCGCTCATCGATGCATTGGACAAAGATCCTGCCGCCGCCGAGGAACAGGTGACGAAGCAGGTGAAGGATGCGCAGACGAGTGGTCTGCTTCGCCTCTCGCATGAATCGATCGAAACGCTCGCTGCGATCCGTTCCCGTGGTTCCCGGACACGAGCTCTCGACGCGGCGGTGACCGGGATCGCGCACGATCTTCAGACGAGAGGGTTCGCTTTCGCCGTTCCTCTGCGCTAAAGTTTTTGCCGGATACTGGCAATGCGAACCCGCGGTTCTTCTGGGTTGATCTCTCTTTTCGCGTGCGTCCTTGCAGTCGATGTGTCGGCGGGATTCCTCACCAGCAGCAGCCGCCCGGCAGCAATCAACGAACAACCTCTCTGCCTTTCCAGCCGTCGCACCGACTTCGACGAAAACGGCGCGAAGACGATCGTCTTTACATCGGTTGGCCCGTTGACAACAGACCAGTCGTATGCGCTCGATGCCGCACTCAAGGCGTGGAGCAGCATTTCCGGATCGAGCATCCGGCTCACGTACACGGGCGTCGGTCCCGACAACGCGGACAAGCTGCACACCGCTTATGCAGACACCGGCATTGGTTGTCCGTACACCGGTTGCCCGCGGCTCGATCAGAATGAGATCAACAGCATCAAGTTCGACGCGGCCGAGACGTTCTGTGATTCGAACGCCAGCGCCGAGACGTTCATCGCGGAACCTGGATTTCCATTTACATGGAACACGCACTCGTTCTGCGGGGAGACGATGTGGACCTTCACCGGTTCGAGGATCAAGGTCAAGCCGAACGTGACGGGCCGTGCCCTTGCGCAACTGCTCGCACACCACATCGGGCGCGCCCTCGGATTTGCCACCACGACGCAGGCGGCGATTCTCAATCCGGTCTTTGATGTCAACAATCCGCCGTACGTCAGCGGAAGCGGCCCGTATGTCGTGACGCTGCAGCCGTACGACATCGATGCAGCGACCACGATCTATCCTGCCTGGCAGGTGAATGCGCCGCAGAGTGCGTGCGGCGATTCGCTGCAGACCGTCTCGATTGGCAACGCCGAGCCCGGCGCCGTGTATACGTGGAACGTATCAGGCGGAGCGACGATCACATCGGATCCGACGAAATCGACGATCACGATTCGCATGCCGCACTACCAGCCTCTCTTCTGCATCATCGGACCTTGTCCTCAGCCGAGCATCTCGGTGAGCGTGACTGCGTCGAAGAGTTGCGGCGGTACGACCTATACGGCTGCGGGAAGCGCCACGACTTACGTGACGATGAACCAAGCCACGCTGATACCTGTCCACGCCAACTTCTCTTCGGCGGCGGCGACCGGATCGATTCAGGTGAATGGTGTTCCGTCATGCGGGCAATGGACGGCACAACCGAGTCAGGGCAGTTTCGTGACGATCACGTCCGGCGCGACCGGCTCAGGTCAGGGAACGATCCAGTATTCGGTCGCTGCGAACCCCACCTTCAACGCGCGATCCGAAACGCTGAGCATCGCGGACCATCCTTTCGTCATCACCCAGAGCGCGAATGGAAGCGCGGTGATGGTCCTCTCTGCAACCGCGGGATTGGGGCAGGTATCGTTGTCCTGGACTCCTGTCTCGGGTGCTACCTCCTATGAGGTGCAGCGAAGCAGCTATGGTCTCTATTTCCAGCCGGTCTCGACGCAGAGCGGCTTGACGACAATCGATACGAGCGTGACCAACGATGTCGGGTATCTCTATCGAGTAGCGGCCCTTTCCAATGGCAACACGCTCTCGTACAGCAACGTCGATCTCGCGGTTCCATTCGACTATACCGATCCAACGGTGGCGGCTCACAGCACGATCATTCGCGCGGTTCACATCAACGATCTGGAGCTGGCCATCAACGAAGCACGCAATGCTCTCGGCTGGTATGGGGCATCGTTCACGCCGGTTTCACCGGGCGACGTCATCCGGAGCGCACACATCCTGGCTCTGCGCTCGGAGTTGAATCTGGTTCGCGCGGGTGCCGGCTTGCCCGGTATCTCCTTCACGGATCCGGCTCTCTCCGCCGGTGTAACGCAGGTTCGCGCCATACACATCACGCAATTGCGCGCCGGCCTTCAGTGATCTCCGCCAGCATGAGTGTCGTCCTCCTCTGATCGGGAAGCTATAGCTGCACTTCCCGAAACTCTCGCGGCAACTCCGCCGTGAACGACACCTTCACTCCCGTCCTCGGATGAACGAAACCGAGGAGTTTGGCGTGGAGGAAGAGGCGTCCGAGCTCGCGGCCCTTGCCATACATCGTGTCGCCAACGATCGGGTGTCCGGCTTCCGACAGATGCACGCGGATCTGATTGCGGCGTCCGGTCTCGAGCGTCACCTCGAGCATCGAATGGCTGCGCCCCGACGCGATCGTCCTGTAATGCGTGATCGCCTCTTTCCCGCCGGCAGCGCTGCGCACGCGAAGATCATCGCCTTCGCTGAGCAGCGATCGGAACGTGCCCGACGGCGGCTTCAGCTTGCCGTGCACGATCGCGATGTAGATGCGGTCGATGTCATGCGCCGCGAACAATTCCCGCAGCCGCTCTGCGATCCAGGCATTCTTCGCGAAGACGAGCACGCCCGACGTATCCCTGTCTAGGCGCTGCACCACATGCAGCTCGCGGTTGAGGTATTTCTCGAGGAAGGTCTGCGCAGTCTCGTACCGCACCTGTTCGCTGGGGACGGTGAGGATTCCTTCACTCTTGTCGGCGACGATGAGGTCGTCGTCCTCGAACAGGATGCGAACGCGCGGATCGATCTTCTCGCTCTTCGCGACGACCTCGATGCGATCGCTCTCGCTCACCTCGCGTCTGGCATTCCGTTCCGGAGCTCCGTTCACACGCACGCGGTCGCTCTGCATCCATTGCCGCAGGGTGGTGCTCGACGAGTCGGGATAGCGCCGGCGAAGTGCCTCGAGCAGCGTCATGACGGGACACTGATACCATGAGCCGATGAAACTGCGCATGTTCGTGATGCTCGCCCTCGCCGTTGCCGCGACGCTCTTTGCCGCCGATGTCCCCTCCGCCGGGAGCGCGGCGCCGGCGTTCACGCTGCCGAGTCAGGATGGCAGCGCCGTCGCGTTGTCGCAGTTCAAGGGAAAATGGGTCGTCCTCTACTTCTATCCGAAGGACTTCACCTCCGGATGCACTCTCGAGGCGCACAACTTCCAGCGCGATCTGAAAAAGTACGAGGAGAAGAATGCGGCGATCGTCGGCGTGAGCGTCGACGCCGTCGACTCCCACAAGAGCTTCTGCACCAAGGAAGGCCTCAACTTCAAGTTGCTCGCGGACACGCAGCACGAGGTGTCGGCGAAGTACGGCTCGGTGATGGAGCACGAAGGGGTGACGTACGCCGCGCGCAACACCTTTCTCATCGATCCCGCGGGCGTGATCCGCAAGGTGTACGTGAAGGTGAAGCCGGCGGGCCACAGTGAGGAAGTGCTCGCCGATCTCGCTGCGCTGCAGAAGTAGCGTCGAATCCTCGGACTCTGGTCTCGCCGTTAAGTTGATTTTCCAGGTGTGACCCCCGAAAACCAACTTAACGGCCGGCGCGGTAGAGGAGGGCGCTCACTCCGGCTACGATTGCGATTCCGCCGAGTACTGCCGCGCTGCCTGTGATCCAGGTGAAGTTCTTCGCGGCGAAGTGCATCGAGGTCATTGCGCTCGTGAACGCGCTCTCTTTCCATCTCGTCATCACGGTGACGATCAACGCGATCAACACGCCGGCCAGCCCTTCGCCGGCGATCATTCCCGACGCCGCGAGCACCCCGCGATCGGTCTCCCGCGCTTTCTCCTTGCGCCTCGCATCGACCATGTGGCGAATGATGCCGCCGAGGAAGATGGGAGTGAGACTGCTGAGCGGGAGGTAGATGCCGATCGCGAACGACAGGCCGGGCAGCCCGGCGATGAGCGCGCAGACGGTCAGCATCGCGCCGGCGCCGACGAGTCCCCACGGCAGCGATCCTGCCAGCACGCCTTCGATCACCGTCTTCATCAGGGTTGCCTGCGGCGCAGGGAGATCGCTCGATCCGAACTTGTAGGCATCGCCGAGCAGCAGCACGGTCGCGGCGACAGCCCAGCAGGCGAAGGCGGCACCGATGAACTGTCCGAACTGCTGGCGCGCCGGCGTTGCGCCGACGAGATAGCCGGTCTTCAGATCCTGCGAGATGTCGCCCGCTTTTGATGCCGCGATGCAGACGACGGTGCCGACGGTGAGAATCGCCGCGCGCGCCGACGGATCGCGCCAGCCGAGCAGCACGAAGACGACCGAGACACCGAGCAGCGTCACGAGCGTCATCGCCGAGGTCGGATTCGATGACACGCCGATGAGGCCGACGATGCGCGACGACACGACGACGAAGGCGACGCCGAAGATCGCCACGCCGATCGCCGCGACGAGGCGCGGCGCGAACGACATCTCACCCGCAAAGAGTCCCGGCACCGCGACGAGTGTGACGATGATCAGCAGCGGCACGACGACGACGACCCACGACGGCAGATCGCGATCGCGCGGATCGGCCGTTTCTTCCGCGACTCCCTGCTGCGTTCTCAGTCCGCGAACGACTGCCGCAAAGGAGCTCCACATCGTCGGCAGCGCGCGCGCCACCGCGACGATGCCCGCGGCGGCAACCGCTCCCGCACCGATGTAGCGCACGTAGCGGGACCAGATCTGGCCCGCGGTCATGTCGTGAATCGCCAGCTTCATCTCCGGGAACAGCGGCGCGGTGAGGTTCGCGCCGACGAGCCCGATGACCGGCGTCAGCACCAGCGCGGAGATCAGACTGCCGGAGACCATGATCGCCGATTGCCGGTAGGCGAGAATGTAGCCGACGGCGATGAGCGCCGGCGCGATCTCGAGCGAGAGCTCGGCCTTCGGAATCAGCGGCAGCTCATGCGCGAGTGTCGAGGGGAGGAGCATCCCCGCGCCGAGCGCGAGCTTGATGGCCGCGCCGGCAGCGAGTCCGATGAAGATCCATTTGCCGCCGGCGGCACTCGTCGTCGTTGCGCGCAGAACTTCCGCGCACGCGGTGCCTTCCGGATACGGCAGTTCGTCGGCGGAGCGGACGATGAGGAGACGCCGCAGCGGAATCATCGCCGCGATGCCGAGGTAGCCGCCGAGAAGAGCGAGGAGTGCGACCTGGTAGAAGGGAGGCACCATGCCCCAGAGGAAGAGCGCAGGGATCGTGAAGATCGTGCCCGTCGCGAGTGAGGACGACGCCGATCCGATCGTCTGCGCGAGGTTCGCTTCGAGAATGACTTCTCCGCGCTTCGGCAGCAGCCGCAACAGCGCGACAGTCAGCACGGCGATCGGAATCGATGTCGAAACGGTCAGGCCGACGCGAAGACCGAGGTAGGCGTTGGCCGCGCCGAAGAGGATGCCGAAGGCGATGCCTGCGACGACGGCGCGCAGAGTGAGCTCGCGAAGTTCGGTCTGCATGCCGCGGATGATATGGCAGAGTCAGCAGGAGATCAGTGCAGAGTCTTCGAACGGGGAACGGCGGACACAAAGTCGAGCGCGCTGTAGAAAAGCGAGCGGTAATCCTCCCGATCGCACCCATGTGCGGTCGTCCTTGTCCGCGAGCCGTCGCTCAAGCACCTTGGACGTATACTCCGGCCCGTTCGTGACACGTCCAACTGACTCCACGCTGCATCTGTCGCTCCTCGGCCTCAGTGCCGTCGTCTTCGTCTGGAGCGGGATCCATCCGTTCGACCGCTTCACGTGGGTGATGGAAGTGTTTCCCGCGGTCATCGCCGCTGCGGTGCTGATCGCGACGTACAGGCGTTTTCGCTTGTCGAACCTCCTCTACCTGCTCATCGCGATTCACGCGATGATCCTCGAGCTGGGCGGGAAGTACACGTACGCGCGCGTACCGCTCGGCACATGGATGGAGCACTGGTTCGGCTTCACGCGGAATCACTACGATCGCATCGGCCACTTCGCGCAGGGCTTCGTCCCCGCGATCGCGGCGCGCGAGGTCCTCATCCGCATTCCGAAGATCCGGCGCGGCGGCTGGCTCAACGCGATCGTCTTCTCGATCTGCCTGGCGATCAGCGCGCTCTACGAACTGCTGGAGTGGGCGACCGCGGAGCTGACCGGCACCGCCGCGAACGATTTTCTCGGTACGCAGGGCGACGTGTGGGACACGCAGAAGGACATGCTGATGGCGTGTGTCGGCGCGGTCGTCGCGCTCACCATCATGCAGAAGCTGCACGACCGCTCGATGGCGCGGTCAGTTACGTCATGATGGCGCGCAGCGCGGCCTCGCGCGTCGTTTTGCCGTCGAGATAAGCCTGCCAGTACGTCTCGAGGGCGTGGCGAAAACTCTGGAAGCCGTGCGTGTACATCCCGATCATCGACGGCGTGAACGCCGTCGTGACGCCGCGCTTCGCCAGCGCGCGCCGCGTCAGCTCGCTCGATGTGTAGAAGAGGATCGCGTGCCAGAGATTGGGCGGCGTCTTCACGTGCATCTCCTTCGCGATCCGCGTGAGATCGCCGCCGATCGCCCCGCTGTCCGCGCCGGCGATGACATGCGACGGCTCGTGCAGCAGCATCTCCAGCGAGCCGAATCCCTGATAGCCGGGATCGATGCTCGACATGACCGTCTGCGCATGATCGCCGTCATCGCCGGTGGTATACGCGCCGAATTGCCAGGCATACGCGGTGACGTCGACGTGAATGTGCGATGGAAACGGCACGCCGTAGACCTTCGCATGCTCCAGCGCGAGCTCCTCTCCCGCATTCGCCAGCAGCGTTTCGGCCATCGCGATGAAGAAGCGGTTCGCGCGATCGTCTTCCTGCCATTGCGCGATGCGATACAGCGGCATCGCGGCGTTCAATACGTCCGCCGCCTCTTTCGGAATCGAGGGAGGGAGCGAAGCGCCGCTGGTCTGCGAGAGCGCGGCATTGAGCGCGATCAGCCCGCCGTCGAAGATCGGATGCCGTTTCCCGATCCAGGCGCGATACGCCTCGACGTTCTTTCTCCACTGCGCGAGTCCGGCGGCATCGAGGCCGGCCGGGTCCGCCGCATCGTTGAATCTCGTCTGATACATCAGCCGCTGGTGCAGGTTGACCCATGGATTGCTCTGCAGAATCCAGCGTCCGGCTGCGTGAGACGTCATCGAGGAGAGGATCAGCAGAAGAAGCATCGCGCGGCGCATGCCGCTATTCTCGCGAATGTGCGGCAATGACGCGCTGAAAACTCGAAGGCTTCACGGAGATGCTGCCGCTGTAGGGATGCTCGAGACTGAAGATCATGAACAGGACGAAACTGAGCAGCGCGGAGAGCATCGTCACGATCAGCGTGTGCACCGTATGGTTAGCCGTTCCGAACAGATAGGTGAAGGCGATCGAGATGATGCTGCCGCCGATCAGCAGCACCCAGAGGATGCCGGGCAACTCCGACTCGCTGCAGAGGATTCGTTCCTTTCGATTCGAAGACAGCTCGTTGAGGCGAGCGATGGAGTCGGTGTAGAACGCCACTTCCTCGTTGCCTTCCGGTCGCTCGCGGGGCTGCGCTACTCCGGCGGCGCTGGCCGCAGGATCAGCTCAAGGAGAGCAACGATGTGTCGGACCCGATCTACTCGATGGTCGGCGTTCTCTATTCCGTACTGCTCGGCGCGCTGATCGTCGCCATGGTCGTCACGATGAGCGGTGCAGGAATCACGAGCAGCCTGATCATTTCCCGAGGTTACCATTGCATCGCACGCCAACTGAACGATGCACTTTCTCTTCGAAGCCCTCGGTTACTTCGCAGGCATTTCGCTCTACGCCTGGCAGCGTGCGCGGCACGGCGATGCGCTGTCGCACGAATCGCGCGCCACTGTTCTCGCCGGCGCGGCACTCGGCGCGCTGATCGGCTCGCGCCTCCTGCACTGGCTCTGCGATCCGCATCTCGATCTCTTCTCCCTCTTCGAAGGGAAGACGATTCTCGGCGGCCTCCTCGGCGGTCTGATTGGCGTGGAGCTCGCGAAGAAGAGGAGCGGCATCGAACGGTCGACAGGCGATCTCCTCGCCGAGCCGCTGATCGTCGCGATCGCGGTCGGCCGCGTCGGCTGTTTTCTGCTGGGCCCTGCGGATCACACCGCGGGCCTGCCGACGTCGCTGCCCTGGGGCATCGCGATCGGCGACGGCGTGCGCCGCCATCCTGTCGCGTTGTACGAGATCGCCTTTCTCCTGATGCTTCTGCCGCTCACGCGCTTCGTGCGCGCACGGTCACGGCACGAAGGCGACGCGTTTCGCGTCTTTCTCTCTTCGTATCTGCTCTTCCGCCTGTTCGTCGATTTTCTGAAGCCTGATCCGGCGCCGATCTTCGGCGGCCTCACGTCGCTCCAGTGGGCGTGCGTCGCGGGACTGCTCTACTATGGAGCTGTATTCACGAATGACCAGCGCAGCGCGGCCGTATCTGTATTACGACTCCGTCGTCTCCATCTGCACGACGTGTTACCGGAGGATTGACGGGAAGATCGTCTTCGAGGATGGCTGCGTCTGGATGTTGAAGCACTGCCCGCAGCATGGTTCGGAGCGCGTGCTGATGGCGGACGATGTCGCGTACTACCGGCAGTGCCGCGAGAACTATCTGAAGCCTCCGGAGATGCCGCTGCGCCGCAACACGCCGATCCGCTGGTCGTGTCCTTACGACTGCGGCCTCTGTCCCGATCATGAGCAGCACAGTTGCGTGTCGCTCGTCGAAGTGACGGACGCGTGCAATCTGCGCTGCCCGATCTGCTACGCGGAGAGCGGGCCGGAGCGGCAGCATCACCGCTCGATGTCGATGATCGAGTCGATGCTCGACGCGATCATCGCCAACGAAGGGGAAGCGGATGTCGTCCAGATCTCCGGCGGCGAGCCGACGATTCATCCGGAGTTCTTCGCGATTCTCGATGCCGCGAAGAAGCGGCCGATCCGGCATCTGATGGTGAATACGAACGGAATTCGGATCGCGCGCGATGAAGCGTTCGCGCAGCGGCTCGCATCGTACAAGCCGCTCTTCGAGATCTATCTGCAGTTCGATTCGCTGCAGGCCCAGCCGCTCGAGCTGCTGCGCGGCGGAGATCTGCGCGACATCCGAATGAAAGCGATCGAGCGCCTCAATGAGCTCGACATCTCCACGACGCTCGTCGTCACGCTGCAGCGGGGTGTGAATGACGGGGAGATCGGCGCGATCATCGACTTCGCATTGAAGCAGCGCTGCGTGCGCGGGATCACGCTGCAACCGGTGCAGTCGGCAGGACGGCTCGACGGCTACGACGACGGAGCGCATCGCCTCACGCTGTCGGAAGTTCGCCGCAGGATCCTCGAGCAGTCGCCGCTCTTTGCACCCGAGGATCTGGTGCCGGTCCCTTGTCATCCCGATTCGTTGTGCATGGGCTACGCGCTCAAGAGCGGCGATGGTGCGATTCCGCTGACGTCGATGATCGGGCGCAACGCGTTGCTGGACGGAAGCCGCAACACGATCGTGTTCGAGAACGAGCCCGGCGTGCGCAACGCCTTCGTGCAACTGTTCTCGACGGCCCTCGGCGCCGAGTCCCAGCCGGAAAAGCTCAAGGATCTGCTCTGTTGTCTCCCGCGGGTCTCCGGCGATCTTCGCTACGGCGACATCTTCCGGCTGCTGATCGTGGAGTTCATCGACGCGCAGTCGTTCGATCTGCGATCGGTGAAGAAGACCTGCGTGCACATCGTCCATCCCGACGGGCGGCTGATTCCATTCGACACGTACAATCTGTTTTATCGCGATGATCTCGAGGAGAAGCGTCTCGCGCCGCTGCGGGCGTGGGCGGAAAGGTAGTCATGAGTACGAATGAGCCTGTCCCTGCGGCGCCGGCCGCGTTCAATCCTGCGGCGCTGATCGGCGGCCTGTTTCTCTCCCTCGGCTGCGGTGCGGTGGCGAATGTCGTCGCGGGCTTGATGGGGGCGAGCACCAACTCGAAGGTCCTCGCGTTCTTCATCGGACTCGTTCCTGGTCTGCTCTTCGTAGGCCTCTCACGATTGCCGAAGAGCCGTGGGCTGGCGGCCGGCTTCCTGATCGGCGGGTGCATCATTGCGTTAGTCGGCGGCGTTTGCGGCGCGGCGATCACGCCGCTGAATTTCAGGTAGGCGGGCAGGCTCAGAGCCAGCGCCTGACGCGCCGCCTGTACGCGTCGTACTCCTCGCCAAAGGCGTCGAGCACTAGGCGTTCTTCGCCGCGGACGATGACGACATCCAGCGTGAGCCAGAGCATCACCGCTGCGATTGCGAGCCAGAGTGCATCGGCCGCCACCGCGAGGCCGAAGACGATCAGGATGAGCGACACGTAGATCGGATTGCGCGAGATCGCGAAGGCACCGCTGGTGACCAGCGCCGACGGCCGGTGCCACGGCTCGATCGCCGTTTGCCGCCGGTGCAGCGCCAGCAGTGCCGATGCGGCCAGGGCCGCCGCGAGAGCGAGGATGACGATCCCTGCGATCCGCGGCAGGTGGAGCGGCAGAGGCCAGCGCGCCTGCAGGATGCAGCCGATGGTTAGCCAGAGCACGAACAGGATCGGCGGAAGACGGAGGAACTTCATTCCAGTGCCACCGCGATCGCCGTTTCGATCGCACACTCGGCGATTCCGATCTGATCGATGTCCGCATCGAGCCGGGCCCGCTCCACCGGCGGGACGGGTGTTCCCAGCTCGTGCCGGAGTGCCGCCGCCGCGCCGAGGAAGCGCGGATCGCGGCAGACGCCGCCGAGAGCTTCGAGCAGACTCGCGCTGCGCCAGCGGTCGCCGAGCTCCCACTGCATCCGCAGGCTGTCGCGCAGCAGTTGCGCCGCGTTCGCATCGCCGCGCGCGCGCATGACGAGCCCGAGCAGATTCAGCGACCAGGCGACACCTTCCTTGAAACTTCCGGTGCGCGACCAGGCGAGACACTCCTCCAGCCGCTCCTCCGCCTGCGGCAGCGCGCCGCCGTAGAACGAGGCCGCCGCGATATTCAGCAGCGACCAGGCGACCCCCTCCACATCCTTGCGCTGGCGGAACAGCGCCAGCGTCTCGTGCGAGAGGTCGAGCGCCGGCTGGAGATCGCCCCGCAGCCACGACGCGAACGCGATGTAGTTCAGCGCGCGGCCCGCGTTCGCCGTGTCCTCGAGATCGATCCAGAGATTGCGCGCGAGATGCAGGAGATCGACGGCGAGATCGTACTCACCGCGCTCGCGCGCGATGCCGCCGCGAAACTGCAGCGACTGTGCGAGGCTGGTCATGTCGCCGAGCGCCCGCGCCAGATCGATCGCCTTGTCGAGAAACGAGGTCGCCGCGTCGTAATCGCATTGCAGGAACGCCAGCGCGCCGGCGCCGGTCATCGCCTTCGCACGCACAGCGACGTCTTCACCGCCCGGCAGCGCGAGGATCTGATTCAGCCACGCACGCCCTTCGCTGTAGAGGCCGCGCAGATACCAGAACCACCACAGCGACGCGCCGAGCGTCAGCGCGAGCTCGGCATCGCGCTCCGCGATCGCCGACTCGAGTGCCGTGCGGAAGTTGTCCTCATCCTGTGCGAGGAGCTCGGTTTCGAGCTCGTTCTCTTCGGCGATGCGCGCCATGAGCCCGGCGTGCGCGAGCTGCACGAGCGAGCGGCGGCCGTTGCCGGTGAGGCAATCGAGCCCGTACTCGCGGATCGTCTCCAGCATCGAGAAGCGCGGCATGCCGCTGCGCGCCGCCGGGTCGCGCCGCAGGAATGCCTTGTCGAGCAGTGACGAAACGCCATCCATGACATCGTTGCCGGCGAGGCGCTCTGCCGCGGCGAGGGAGAAGCCTCCGCGGAAGATCGACAGCGTGGCGAAGAGATCCTTCTCTTCCTCGCTGAGGAGGTTGTAGCCCCAGGAGATGGCGGCGCGCATCGTCTGGTGACGCTCGGGAAGATCGCGCGCACCGCTGGAGAGCAGCTTGAAGCGCTCGCCCATGCGCGCGAGCATCGCATCGGGCGCGAGCATCTTCACGCGCGCTGCGGCGAGCTCGATCGCCAGCGGCAGGCCGTCGAGCCGTACGCAGATTCCGGCGATCGCGCGCAGGTTCTCCGGCGTCATCGCCAGATCCGGCTTCACGGCCGTCGCCCGTTCCACGAACAGCGCGACGGACGAGTACTGCGTCAGCGCTTCCGGTGCGAGAGGGAGATCGAGCGGCGGCAGCGTGAGCGACGGCACCGCGTATTCGTGCTCGCCGCGGATGTGCAGCGGAGAGCGGCTCGTGGCGAGCGCCTTCACATTCGGTGCTGCAGTCAATAGTTGGGCGATCACCGGCGCGGCATCGAGGAGCTGTTCGAAATTGTCGAGCACGAGCAGCATCGAGCGGTCGCGCAGCGCGCTCTTCACCGCATCCAGCAGCGCGCCCCCTTCCGGAACGCCGAGGACCGATGCGATCTCGGAGAGCACGAGACGGGGATCGAGGATCGGGCCGAGTGACACCCACCAGACGCCGTCTTCGTATTCGTGCAGGAGCTCGTGCGCGACGGCGAGGCTCAGACGCGTCTTGCCGGTGCCGCCCGGGCCGGTGAGCGTCAGCATGCGGACGTGATCGCGCCGCAGAAGGCTGAGCACATCATCGCGTTCGGCGTCGCGGCCGAGGAGGGGCGTGAGCGGCGCCGGCAGATTCGTCGGCGCGGCGATCTGGATCTGGTCCGTCGACGCCGTCTGCGTCATGTCCGGCGTGATCACTCCCGTGATCGCAGTCTCGTGATCGATGCGGAGCTGGCGCAGCTCGTCGAAGACCTCGCGTGCAGTGCGCGGGCGCCGCTCGCGGTCCTTCAGGATGGCGCGGAAGACGATCGTCGAGAGCTCGACGGGAACGATCGAGCCGCCTGGGCGCGTCAATGGCTGCGGCTCGCTCTTCAGAATCGAGTTCATGATCTCCGGCACGCTGCCGCCCTCGAACGGCAGACGGCCGCTGATCAGCTCGTAGAGAACGACGCCGAGACTCCAGATGTCGCTGCGCGAGTCGATCTGCCCCGCGCGGCGGAATTGTTCCGGCGACATGTAGGCGATCGTTCCGCGGATCGTGCCGGCCTGCGACGTCCGCTTGCGGTTTGCCATGCGCGCCAGGCCGAAGTCGAGCAGCTTCACGAAGCCGTCGGTGCGGACCATGATGTTGTCCGGCTTGATGTCGCGATGCACGAGGCCCACGGCCTCCGCCGCCGCGAGTGCGGAGGCGATCTGAACGCCGATACTGACGACATCGCGCAGCGGGATCTCGCCGCGCTGCAGGCGCTGGCGGAGCGAGATGCCGTCGACGTATTCGGTCGCGATGTAGTGGTCGCTGCCGAGCAGGCCGGTGTCGTAGACGGTTAGGATGTTCGGGTGATTCAGCGCGGATGCGGCGCGCGCTTCCTGCTCGAGCCGGTCGCGCAGCTCCGGGTCGTCGCGCAGCTCCGCGGGGAGAACCTTCAGAGCGACCGGGCGCTGGAGCTGCGTGTCGTGCGCGAGGTACACCTCACCCATGCCGCCCTGGCCGAGGAGAGAGCGGATCTCGTAACGCCCGTGGGTTGTGCCGGGTTGGAGCATGGGGGCCGCGAACGATTGTAATGGGCGATCAGTGCGCTGTTGAGCGAGCTTTCAGGAAGTAAAGCCCGGCGGCGATCACGATCGCGATTGCCACCGGGACGAGGAGCGGCATCAGGATGGAGATCGCGGAGAGCGAGAACGAGATCGCATCTTCGATGATGGAGAGAATTGGATTCGCGCAGCCGAGGGTGGTGACGGTCGAGCCGGCGCGCGTCGCCGCTTTGATGCTGTGCATGCCGAGGGCGGCGGGAGCGCCGATCATCAGTCCGATGATGGCGGCGAGGACGGGATCGAGTTTCGTGAACGCGGCGGCGACCGCGATCGCGGCGGCGAGCGGCCGCACGAAGGTCGCGATGCCGTGCAGAAAGTGATCGACGGCCGGCACTTTGTCGGCGATCACTTCGATGAATGTCGCGATGAGGAGCACCGCGAGCGCGACGTTCGACTGCAGCCAGACGAACGAGCCGTTGAGCTGCACACCGCCGAGATGCAGCCGCGCAGCAGCCGACAGCAGGAGCAGCGGCAGCCACGTATTCAGACCCGTCGATGCAGCAAGGCCGAGCCCGAGCAGCGCCGCAAGAACGACGGTCCCCCAATCCATCCCCCCAGTGTAGTTAAGTTGGTTCGCGGGGGTCACACCTGGAAAATCAACTTAACGCGTGAGGTTTGGCGCCCCGTTAAGTTGATTTTCCAGGTGTGACCCCCGAAAACCAACTTAACGCGGGAGGTTTGGCGCCCGTTAAGTTGATTTTCCAGGTGTGACCCCCGAAAACCAACTTAACTATTTGAGGCCGGTTACTACGAAGAGGTCGGAGAGGTAGCGGCGGTAGCCGTAGGCGTAGGTCTGGCCGTCGGGGGTCATGCAGGCGGGGGAGAGGTCCATCACGCCGCCTGGATCGGCGGGACGGATCGTGTGATGCAACGTCCGTTCGCCGCTCGCGATCTCGATCCGTACGACTTCGAGCATCGTCCGTCCCTGACCGGTGACGTAGATGCCGTTCCCGTCATCGCTCCATGCGAGCACGCGCTCGCCGGGAAGCCCGCCCTTCACCACCTGCGGTGCCGCACCGTCCGTCGAATAGATCGTCAGCCGGTGATCGGGACCGTTGAGCACGACGCGCGTTCCGTCGGGTGACACGCACATCGGAGCGCTCGCTCCTTCATCGGAGATCGGACGCGGCGTGCCGTCGCCGTTGATCTCGAGCAGGAACACGCGAATGCCATGTCCCGGCTCGTTGCCGAGGATGAAGAGAGTCTCCATGTCCTTGGCGAACTCCCACTTGTAGAACGACTCGAGCCCGCGCAACGGGATCGTGCGCGGATCTCCGGCGCCGGTGGGCAGCAGTTGAAGACGCGCGGGATTGCCCGAGCTCGCGGCGACCCACTTGCCATCCGCCGAGATCGCCCGTCCATATCCCTCACCGATGCTGACGCTGGGCGAGCCATCGAGCGCGCGAACGTAGATCTGATACTCGCCATCCGCGCGCGAGAACGCTCCCTGCTCCTCGAACACGATCTTCGATCCGTCGCGCGTGATCGACGTCAGGAATGACCAGTCGAACCACGAGAGGTTCTGATCGTGCTGATTGCCGATCCGGCCGGCCATGATCTCCCGCCGGCAGTAATCGAACGAGAGCAGGACCGTGCCGTCTTTGGAAATGTCGAAGAGTGAATAGCGTCCGGGCGCGGCGAGCAGCGTCCGCTCTTTTCCGTTCAGCGTGAAGGCAACGATGTCGCGTCCAGTCTCGGCGCGTTCGCGCGCGATCCAGATCTCGTCGCCTTTCGCGCTCCACGCGATCCCGCCCGTGCTGGGGAATGCATCGGAGCGAAAGACTTCATTTCCTTCGAGGTTGATCACGACGAGCGATCCGCGGTCATCGCCGTAGAACGGATGCTCGAAGAACGCGATCATGTTGCCTTTGGGCGAGAAGCGCGGGTGGCTGATCCACATCATCGACTTGTGAATGACGTTGCCGATCGGGTACTCGATGCGGAAGCTCTCACCGAGCTGGCGGAGGACGAGAAAGGTCTTGCCGTCGGGTCCCCACTCCGCTTCCTGCACGTTCTCGCAGATTTCGCGCGGCGCACCGCCGAAGAGGGGGATGCGCGCAAGCGTGCCGGAGGAGACCCAGCCGTGCGTGTAGCGGCGGCCGAGGGAGACAGCCATCTCGCCGGTGCTGGAGATGGAGAGGATGTCTGCGCCGGGCAGCCCGACACTGCGCGAGTGCCGCGTGCCGGCGACGGTCGAGTAGATCTCGATCGGCTGATCGTCCCAGGCCGCGCCGTAGACGATCGAGCCATCCGGCGCGAAGCGTGCGTTCATCAGAAAGCCGCGCCGGAACGTGAGGCGATGGAAGACCGCATTCGTTTTCTCGAGCGGCTTCTTCGCGCTCGTCTTCTTCTTCGAGTCGATGACCGACGACTCGCCGCTGCCGGAGAGCGTCTCGAGTGCGAATGCGAAATCGCGCATCGATGCGAAGCGATGCGCCGCGTTTTTCTCCAGCGCGTGATGAACGATGCGGTCGAGAGCGGGAGGGATGGCGCCGATCGTCTTCGGCTCATCCTTCAGGATCGCGTTCATCGTCTCGACGCCGCTGTCCCTCCGGAACGGATGCGTCCCGGCCAGCATCTCGTACAGCACGGAGCCGAGCGTGAAGATGTCGGAGCGGTGATCGACGCCGTCGCCGCGCACCTGTTCGGGCGACATGTAAGCGACCGTGCCGAGGATCACGCCGGGGTGCGTGCCACGGTTGATCGTGTTGTCTTCGCCGAGCGGCATCTCGTCGAGCAGTTTGGCGAGCCCGAAGTCGAGGAGCTTGATCCGCGAGTCCGTCATCACGAGCACGTTCTCAGGCTTTAGGTCGCGATGGACGATCTGCTTGTCATGCGCGGCGGCGAGGCCGTGCGCGAGCTGGACGGCGAAGTCGATGGCCCGCTTCGGCGTGACGGCACCTTTTGGAGTCACATCGGACGAGGAGTGCGAGATCGAGGAGTTGCCGTTCATCACATCGCGCAGCGTCCATCCCTCGAGGAGCTCGGAGACGATGAAGGGAGAGCCTTCGTGCGTGCCGAGTTCGAAGACGGTGAGGAGATTCGGATGATTCAGCACGCCGGCGGCGCGAGCTTCCTGCTGGAAGCGGCGAAGACGATCGCTGTTGTCCGCGAAGGATGAAGGAAGGATCTTGATCGCGACTTCGCGGCCGAGGCGCGGATCACGGGCGCGGTAAACCTCACCCATGCCCCCGGCCCCGAGCGGACCGAGAATCTCATAGGAGCCAACGAGTGCCCCAGCTCTGAGTTGCATTGGATGTGTCGGAGATTATGGCGCAAATCCGGAAGGATCGCGCTCAATTCCAGTGGTGCGAGTGCCACCAGATCTTTCGCAGATCGAACGTCGCGCCCCGGCAGAGATAAATCGGCATGTTCTCCTCGGCCATCCCATACGGATGTTCGTGCGGGAACGCCTGGTACGACGTGCAGTTGTCCTTCACGTCGTCCTCGCCCCATTGCAGCACGATGAGATTCGTGTATTCGACGTCAGGCGGACCCCAGTACCAATGGTTCTGATGCCGTGAATAGGCGCGCGGCAATCCCCAGGCGGGGCCAAAGAGATTCACGGCGCCGGCCTCTCCGTAGTTGCCCGTGAAGATGCCGGTCTTCGCCCGCTCGGCCGGCGGCAGGGAGTTGTAGACGCGGGCGACGTCGCGGACGAGCTCCGGCCATCCGAACTGGTCGCCCATCGGTTGCGGCAGCAGTCCGGCGTGATGCACTTCCGCCTTTTGCGGTACGAAACCGAGCGCTCGCGCATAGCGGAGGTACGACTGCGGCGGGAGCATCCAGGTGGCGAGCGGCGTCGTCGGAATCGCTCCGGCGATCAGCACTGCAACGATCGCCACCCGCAGCCACTTCTTCGAAGCCCAACTCTCGATTGCAGCAGCGCCGCCGGCGAACATCATCGGATAGATCGGGAAGACGTAGTAATCCTTCGCATGCGCCGCGACCATCAGCGCGAAGAAGGCGGCGAAAATGTAGCCGAGGATGCGCCAGGAGCGGTCGCGGAGAAACCAGACGAGTCCCGACAGCCAGACGGGGAAGAGCAGCGGGTGCAGATCGAGAATCTGCTGTTTGAGGAACGCGAGCGGCGGCAGCACGACGTTCTTGCCCTCGCGTTTCACGTTCTGCAGATCTTCGATCGTGGGGAAGTGGTGCTGAATCTGCCAGACGAGATTGGGGAGGAACAGCAGCACGACGACGAGCCCACCCAGCCACACCCAGGGCTTCAGCAGTTCGCGCCGTTGCGGTGAGAGGAGCAACGCGACGAAGACGGCGAAGCCGAACGACAGCGTGGAGTGCTTGTTCTCGAGCCCGAGTCCTGTGAACAGTCCGAAGAGGAGCCAGAGCCGCGAGTCCCCGCTGCGCACGATGCGAATCAGAACGAGTACTGCGCTCATCCAATAGAGCGGCTCGAACGCGTTCATCGTGAGAAGGCTGTCGATCAGCAGAAACGCAGGCGCGATGAGAACCGCGAAGCCGGCGAGGAACTGCGCGTACCGGCCGCCGCCAAGCTCGCGCGCGATCAGCATCGTGAGTGCGATCAGCGCGGCGCCGGCGAAGGCGGGAAGGATTCGCACCGCCGCGAGCGATCCGCCCAGCAGCATCGCGAATCGCGTGTAGACGGCGATCAGCGGTGCTGCATCGACGTAGCCGAAGTCGAGATGCCGCGCCATGTCCATGTAATAAAGCTCGTCGCGGAAGTAGCCGTAGTTGCGCACGCTCGTGACCAGATGCAGCAGGAGCTTCGCGGAGCAGAGGAGCAGGAGGCCGGCGCGGTTCACGCGCGGCAGCGAGACGGCGTTCTCATCCATCGGGAGGTTCATACGATCGCCGGGGCTCGAAGTTCACTCTCGCGAAACGATCACGACGCGGCCTGCGAAGGGATGCGTCTCCGCTTCGGAGCGGATCGCCGCAAGCGAGATGGCGGGCTCGACGCCACCGGTACCGGCGCCGATCAACGGAAAGGCGATGCTGTGGAATCCGTGTCGCGCCGCCTCATTCAATGCGCTCACCGTGCAGCGCCGGATGATCGCTTCCGATGAGATCCAGAGCGCATTCAACGCGGCGACGTGGACGATGGCGCGGAAGGGCAGCCGTCCGGCGGCCGTGGTCACGGCGTCACCGGGCGCAAGCACGCCGAAACGCCGCAGCTCGCGAAACGGCGCATAGCCGCCGCGTTTCTTGATCGCACCCGATACGCCGCTCGGAAGGAGCAGCCACCAGGGGATGAAGTTGCGATTCCACGCATTGACGATCGCATCCGCATCGCGCTGTTCGAGGAGATCGCCGCTGCGGAGCTCGACGCTGCTCATCGCATCGGGTTCAGAGAGCGCCGATCATTTCTGACCATCGGCAGCTTGACCATTCACTTCGACTTCCACAGACGGCGTCGCAACTGCGACGGTGCCGTAGAGCGGTCAACGCTTCCTGAAGCGGTCGACGAGATCGGCCGCCTGCTCCTGCGTGACTCCGTCGATCTCGAACTGCAGCCGCACGCTGTTGAACAGCGTGACGTCGGGGCGCACGGGATGATCGCGGTCGACGACGCCCTGCATCCTGAGATGGACTTTAGGAACGGGGAGGGAGAGCTCGCGCGCAATGACTTCCACCAGCTCGATTCCGCACGCTGCCACGCCTGAGAGGAACGCCTCGGGCGGCGTGAGCGCCTCGCCGGGACAGCCGTTCTGCACGGGGCCGTCGACGATGACGTGGTGATTGCGGGCGCTGCAGAGCACGCGGCCGAACGTCTCCGTCGATCGCGCTTCGACCTCGTAGTGGCGAACGTTGGGTTGCGTCATGCGCGCATGATAGAGCAACGGCACCGCGCGGCATCCGGCGGCGACCTTCTCTCAATAGAAACGGCAGTGTCCCCCAAGACGAATTGGCGCTACAATTCGCCTAATCGCAAAACCCGGCAATCACTGAGGACTCGCCCCTCGCAGCACGAGTTCTCGTCTCTCGTTTCCCCTGAGGGAGGTTGTCATGACGAACGGTCGGGTTGCCACTGGTGTCGGCTGCATCCTTTCACTCGTTGCGTGGTGTGTTTTCGCTGGATCCAATCCGGCGCGTGTCGGCAGCGATCGAAGCGACGGCGCAAACATTCCTTCCGGCGGCGGGGGCAACATCCCCGGGCGAACGATACGCGACAATTCACAGGGCTGCGGTGCCTGTCACGGCTCCGCCAGTTACGGCGGCAATCCTGCTCCCACCGTCACCATCTCCGGTCCGAATACACTCGCCGCCGGAAACACCGGTGCCTATACGATCAAGACCGTATCCCCGTCCACCGATCCTCAGTCGAAATTCACAGGCATTGATGTCGCGTCATCGAACTTCGCGGGTCTGACGACGTCGGATGTCAATGCGCAACTCGTTGGGAACGAGATCACGCACAAGGCGCCGGCCAAAGCGCTGTCGGACGCCACGGCAACCGGCTACTCGTTTTCGTATCAGATGCCTGCCGGTCTCGCTCCGGGCAGCGCCCGCACGCTCTACGGTGCCTCGGCAGTGGGCTTCGGATTCGGCTGGAACTTCTCGCCGAATTTCAATGTCGTCGTACCGCTCGGTGCGAGCGGTCCCTCGAGCGTCATCGTCACTGCAAACTCATCGAGCAGTATTACGCTGAGCTGGAGCGGTGGAACTGCCGCGGCGTATCAGATCAACTACCAGACCGGCTCTTATCCGCTATTGACGAGTGACGGCTATAAGAAAACCGTCCTGGGTGCCAATGTAAAGGAGATCACCGGGCTCAGTCCTCTGACCACGTATTACTTCAAGGTCTGGGGGATGTCCGAGCTTCCAGCGGGGAGCGATCCGGGCACCACCCTCTTTTCGTCGAACAATGCGCAGGTCAGCGGCACCACACAGGACGTACCGGTCAATACGTTCCCATTCATTCGGACCGGCGAGATGGCTACCGCCCGTTTCGGCCACACGTCAACGCTCCTGCCGACCGGCAAAGTGCTGATCGCCGGCGGACAGAACGCGACGACTCCTTATCAATCTGCGGAGCTCTATGATCCCGCGACCGGCACGTTCACAAGCACAGGGAGTATGTCCCTTGCGCGCTCCGGCCATACAGCAACGGTCTTACTCAATGGGAAAGTACTCATTACAGGAGGTCATGCCTCCAGTACGCAAGCCGAGTTGTACGATCCCTACACAGGAACCTTCAGCAATACGGGGACGATGTCGGCGGCGAGAACCGGGCATACCGCGACTCTGCTGACGAATGGGAAAGTCCTGGTGGCGGGCGGCACAGCGAGCGTGCTGACCGCGGACTTGTACGACCCGTCGAATGGGACCTTCACCCCGACGCTGAACATGAGCACGGCGCGCTTCAATCACACGGCGACCCTGCTCACGAACGGCAAAGTGCTGCTTGCGGGAGGTTCGGCGACTGCGGGCGGCACTGCGCTCGCGACAGCGGAAGTCTTCAATCCATCCGGAAGTACATTTACGGCGACGACGAACAACCTCACGAACGCCCGCAAGTACCACACCGCGACCGCGCTCACGTCCGGAAACTCCGGGCTCGTGAGCCTCATCGGAGGGACGGACACCGCGGGCAATTCGCTGAACTCGACTGAGACGTACGACACGAGCAGCAACTCGTTCACTGCCAGCACGGCCGGGCCCTATGCGGCGGCCCGGCATCAGTCGACGCTCCTGCCGATCGGTATCGTGCTGACCACGGGCGGCCGCGCGACGAATGGCAATGCTCTCGATAATGTTGCCGCCGACTACAACAACCTCCATCTCTCCGAGCCGCGATTCGGCCATACGGCGACCGTGCTCGCCAGCGGACGCATTCTCATCGCAGGCGGCAGTGATACGTCCGGCAACCCGCTCGCATCGGCCGAGGTGTATGACACCAATTTGAACGTTCTCAACTATCCGATCTCGGTTCCCGGGAACTTCTTCAACATCGCAGACATGTCGGTTCCGCGCTATTCGCATACAGCGACGCTGTTGCCGAATGGCAAAGTGCTGGTGGCTGGCGGCTACTCCGATACGAACGTCAATGGCGACGGCTGCTCTTATGAGTACGACACGGCCGAGGTTTATGACGGGTCGTTCACGGCGACGACCAACAGCATGAGCAAGCATCGCGCGGAGCACACGGCGACGCTATTGCCCAATGGAAAGGTTCTGATTGCCGGCGGTTTCTGGGATTGCAACTCGGAGCACCTCAAGTCCGCCGATCTCTACGATCCTGCGACCAATGCGTTTACGCCGACCGGTGATATGGGAACGGGACGGATGCGTCACACAGCGACGCTGCTTGCCAATGGCAAAGTGCTCATTGCGGGCGGAAACATCATCTCGGGCTCGACGAAAACCGCGGAGCTATACGATCCCAGCACAGGCGTATTTACGGCGACGGGAAGCATGGTGACCGCCCGTTATGGCCACACCGCGACGCTTCTTCCCAATGGCAAGGTGCTGATTGCGGGAGGAATCGACGACACGAGCACGATTGCAAGCACCTATACGGCGGAACTGTATGACCCGAACAGCGGAACGTTTACGGCGAGCAATGCCACGACGTATTACAAGACAGCGCGCGATTCGCATATCGCGACGCTGTTGCCGAACGGGAAAGTCCTGGTCGCGGAGGGCGAGAACTACGCCAACAATACCTACAGCTCGATCTTCAGCGCTCTGCTGTATGACCCTCCAACGGACGATTATCAGCTCGTGGGGTGCTGCAATCCTCAAAACAACGGGGGACGCATCGGTGCCACGTCCACACTGCTGCCTGACGGCCGTGTGCTGATCATCGGCGGATTGAATGAAAACGGCCGGCTGACCACGGCTGAGGTCTATGACCCTGCGATGGACATGTCACTGCCCGTCGCCGATCACGACACAGCGAACAGCAGCACGCTGCTGGCGGCGCGCCAGTCGCACACCGCGACGCTGCTCCCTGATGGCACTGTGCTCATTACGGGAGGGATCAGCACCGGCGGCACCAAGCTGAAATCGGCGGAGTTCTTCCGTCTGGCGAGGAGCGCCACAGTGTTCGGCACGCCCCAGCCTTCCGTCACCTCCGCTCCCGCGGCGAGCTATCTGCCGGCTGCACTCACGTTTTCAGGAACGGGTTTCCGCGGAGACTCGGAAGCGTCATCGGGCGGCGGAAACAACTCGGCGGCCGATGTGCCTCTGTTGCGGCTGCAGCGCGCCGACAACGATCAGATGATTTTCGTGAGGCCATCGAGCCGGACTGCAACGGCCTTTACCTCGACGATCCTGAGCGGTCTTGCCGATGGTTACTACCGCGCATCGATCGTGTCGAAGGGCGTCCCGAGCACGGAGACACTCCTCTCGATCCGCAGCGAGAGTCTCGTCGCACCGGGCTCATTCAGTGCCACCGGTACTTCGAACACCTCGATCTCCGTCACATGGGCCGCCGTGAACGGAGCTTCGACGTATGAAGTCTTCCGCTCGAGCGATCATCTGAACTACACGAGCAGGGGCGTCACCGCTTCCCTGGCCTTGTCCGACGGGGCGACATCCGGAACGGCCTATCTCTACAAAGTCCATGCGATCGACGCGCTGGGCGGCATCGGTCCCGACACGGCACCGGATATCGCGACGGCGATGACGTTCACCGACGATCCGATCGTGGCGGGTACGACGCCGGTGAAGGCGGCGCACATCACTGAGCTGCGCACTGCGATCAACGCCGTGCGCGTCCTGGCGGGAATCGGGACGACGACGTTTACCGACACGCTGACGCCGCTGAGCACGAAGGTGCGCGCGACTCATGTCAGCGAGCTGCGCACCGCGCTGAGTGCCGCGTTCACGGCCATGAGTCTGACTCCGATTTCTTATACTGATCCCACGTTGTCGACAGCGATCAAGGTCAAAGGAGCTCATCTCACGGAATTGCGGAATGCGGTGAAGTGAAGGCGATTCTCGCGCTCGATCAGGGAACGACGAGCTCGCGCGCGATCGTCTTCGATGCGGCCGGCGACATCCTCGCTGTGGCGCAGCGCGAGCTGCGGCAGATCTATCCGCAGCCGGGATGGGTCGAGCACGATCCGCGCGAGATCGCGGCGACGCAGCTCGCCGTCGCCGCCGAAGCGTCCCGAGGCTTCGACATCGCGGCGATCGGGATCACGAATCAGCGCGAAACGACGATCGTCTGGGATCGCGGCACCGGTGAGCCGGTCGCGAATGCGATCGTCTGGCAGGACCGCCGCACCGCGGAGATGTGCGATGCGCTTCGCGAACATGAGCCGCTCTTTCGCGCGCGGACCGGACTGGTGCTCGATCCGTATTTCTCGGCGACGAAGATCCGCTGGCTGCTCGATCGCACACGCATCGATCCGGAACGGCTCGCATTCGGCACGGTCGACACGTGGCTGATCTGGCAGCTCACGCAAGGCCGCGTGCATGTCACCGATGTCACGAACGCGTCGCGCACGCTGCTGTTCGACATCCACCGCGGCGAGTGGGATGACGAGCTGCTGCAGATCATGAACATCCCCCGCTCGATGCTGCCGCGCGTGATCGCCTCGGGCGAAGTCGCGGGAGTGACCAGCGACGGAATTCCGATCGCGGGAATCGCCGGCGATCAGCAGGCCGCGCTCTTCGGCCAACGCTGCGTTGCACCCGGCATGGCGAAGAACACGTACGGCACCGGCTGCTTTCTCGTGATGCACACGGGCGGCTCCGCGGTGCAGTCGCGCCATGGACTGCTGACGACGCGCGCGGCGGGCGCGTCTGAGTTCGCGCTGGAGGGGAGCGTGTTCGTCGCCGGCGCCGCCATTCAATGGCTGCGCGACAATCTCGGCATCATCCGGCATGCGGCGGATGTCGAAGCGCTCGCGGCCTCGGTGCCCGACAACGGCGGTGTGACGTTCGTACCTGCGTTCACCGGACTCGGCGCGCCTCACTGGGATCCGCATGCGCGCGGCGCGATTCTCGGGATCACGCGCGGCACGACGGCGGCGCACATCGCGCGCGCGGCGCTGGAAGCGATCGCGCTGCAGAATGCCGAAGTGATCGAGGCGATGCGGGCGGATTCAGGAATCGCGATGCGGGAGTTGCGGGTCGACGGCGGTGCTTGCCGCAATGATCTCCTGATGCAGCTTCAGGCGGATGTGACCGGACTCCGCGTGATCCGCTCGCGCGTCGCGGAGACGACGGCGCTGGGCGCCGCATACCTCGCCGGACTCGCGACCGGATTCTGGAAATCCGATGACCTGCAGTGGAAAGCGGACCGCGTGTTCGAGCCGGGGAGCCTGCGCACCGATCTCGTTGAGCAGTGGCGCGATGCGATCTCGCGTGTGAAGTGAGGAGCGCGGACGCCGCGTCCGCGCCCCTCCTACATCGGCAGCCAGTACGACAGCTTCACCAGAAACACGTCATGCGACGGCGCATTCGCGACGCCGTGCAGATCGCGGCGGAGCCGGAAGTCGCCGGCGCCCAGCGTGTCTGCGCGGTTCTCGTTCCAGACGATGTACAGCGCCGAGCCCGGCCGGAACTCCCAACGCGTCACTGCACTCGCGCGCACGCTGCGGAAGTCGAAATCGGGATTCGGCACGGTGCCCGTGTAGGGGATGAAGTCGGCCGTGCGCGCCGCGGCGAGCGCATGATCATCGTGGTAATCGCCTGATGCAATGAATGGTTGGACATAGAGCTGAAGCGAGAGCTTCGGCGTGACGGTCCAGTCCAGGCGGGTGCCGAGTTCGAACGTCCGCTGCTCGAGATCGGCGAAGACGTAGCGCTTGCCGAATGTCGCGATCGCCTGCGGATCGCCGATGGTTGCGACGTACTGCGTGTGATCGTGCGACCGCGAGACCGTCGGCGCGATGCTCAGCAGCAGGTTCGATGACGGCTGTGCCGTCAGCGTGACGCCGAGAGAGCGCGAGTACGAGCCGTCGTCCACATGGTCGGCATGCCCGTTGAGCGTGAAGTAGAAGTGCTTGCGGGTGTCGCTGCCGAAGCTTTGATCGGAGCTCCACGAAGCGCGCGTGCGCATGACCGGACCGCCGCGCGTTCCGCGGTCGTTGATCGCGCCGGGCGACAGAAAGAGCGACGCGCGATAGTTCCAGTAGTTGGCGAGCGTCGCGAAATGATCGGCGAAGATCCCGCGCTCCAGCGTGTCTCCGTCGAAATTCCGGTTCATCCACGTGCCGAGCCACAGCGTCTTCGAGCGGAATCGCTCCGTCGGCTCTTCGTTCACGTACTGCATGACGAAGTGGGAAGAGACCATGTCGGTGCGCTGCATGAAGCCGGTGTCGTTGGTCTCGAATCCCGGCGAGTAGGCGTGGATCTCGGCGAGCGGGCGCCAGAGTCCCGTGGTCTTCGAGATCATCGCCTTGCCTGCCCAGCCATCGAGCGAGGTGCGCGTGGGATCCTCGTGAAACGAGGTCGCGTCGGGGCGGCTGAAATACCGCGACGGCGATCGCTGCGCGTTCAGGATCGCCTCGGGGCTGCCGGAAATCCGCGAGCCGGCGCCGAACCATTCGAATACCCAGCTCTTCCTGTCGAACGAGGTGTAGCCATCCACGCCGATCGTCTCCGCGCGATCGCGCATGCCGGACAACTCCTTCGGCAGACTCCGGTCCACGGAAGTGACCATGATGCCGACGCGCGAGCTCTCGCCGATCTCGCGCGTGTCGCGCGTGACGAAGTAGTTGGTCATCGGCTCGACCGCCTGCCGCGACTGCAGCGGGCCGAGCTCGAAGCGCGCATGCTCCGTATCGGTCAGCGCGTCGAGCACACCGATCGTCCACTTGCCTGCCTTCCCCGTCAGCTTCGCGGCGCCGAGGATCGTGGTGTCGGTCGGCGAGTCGACGAAGTCGGCATCGACACTTCCCTGCGGTGCGCGGCCGATGCGCCGCGAGTAGAAGAGACTCGGCGCGAAGAAGAAACTGAAATGACTCGGCGCCGGTGAATCGCCGAAGCGGAAGATGTTCACTCCCTCGGTGAAGAAGGGCCGCTTCTCCGGATAGAACGTTTCGAACTGGCTGAGGTTCACGACCGCGGGATCGACTTCGACCTGACCGAAATCGGGATTCACCGTGCCGGTCAGCGTGAGCGTCGACGTCAGCGCGTACTTCACGTCGACGCCGCCGTCGATCTTCTGCTTCGACTGCTGGAGGAACGGATTCGTGCGGTCGAAGCGCGAGCGGACGTCGGTGCGTGCGACCGTGTACGGCGAAATCTCGAGCGAGCGTCCGCGATGAATGCCTTCGATGCCGGTGAGATCGGCGAAGTGCGAGACGAAGCCGGTGCCGCCCTTCGGCGTGTTCACGATGCGGACCGTCTCGTTGAGGCGCGTGATCTTGCGCGTGATGTTGATGCCCCACACATGGCTCGGCAGATCGGGGAAGCGAAGCTGCGAAAAGGGGATTCGCACTTCGGCGATCCAGCCATCGGGAACGATCTTCATCTCTGCTTCCCACACACCGTCCCAGCTCGCGTCTTCACCGATGTCGTTGTAGAGAACGGTGTCGAGCTGCTGGCCGGCGGGGGTGACAGTGAATGCGTTGCCGGAGAGGCGGTCGTGCTGCGAGTCGATGTTGATCGAGAGGAAGTCGGCGTTGACGAAGTTGTCGCGGCGCGCCAGAAGCGCCGTCGGGCGATGATCGTCCGTCATCTTGGCGCCGAAGTAGATCGCGTTGTCGTCGTAGACGATGCGGACGCTGGTCGGCAGCGTCGAAGGCTTGCCATCGTCGGGATCATGCTGCGTGAAGTCGGTGAACTCCGGCGCGGCTTGCCACGCCGCCTCGGAGAGATCGCCGTCGATGGTGATGGGTGAGGTCGCGCGCACCGCGCGCAGCACCGGCCGCTCCGGCCAGTTCGCCGCAAGTGCGGCAGGCACACAAAGAATCGTCAGCAGAACAAGGGAAACGTATTTCATGGATCTCCGTAGCTTGATGGAGTACGAGAACATTCTGGTCGAGTTTGCGGAATGATGTGGTGAACGAGTCGTGGCTCTTTTTGTTTTCGGGGTTTCTGGGGTGCTGGGTTTCTTGGGCGCTAGGTCGCTGGGTGTTTGAGTTTCTGGTTCTCTGAGTTTCTGGTTCTCCGTGAGTGCCCCAGTGCCCCAGTGCCCCAGTGCCCCAGTGCCCCAGCGCCCCAGCGCCCCGCCCCCCGCCCCCCGCGCCCCATTCAGGTGTATGTTCATCCCCTCCCATGGCGATCCAACTGCACGGCCAGCTCGCCGGTTTTCATGTGCCCGAGCTTCTCGGGTTCCTGAATCTCAACCGGAAGAGCGGCGTGCTCGAAGTCAGCAATGGAACGCATACGGCCGGCATTTTCTTCGATACGGGAGAAGTCGTATGGGCGCGCACCAACGATGCGCGATTGCGGCTCGGTGCGCTCCTTCTGCGCACGCGGCAGATCAGCCGCGAGCAATACGCGCGCGTCGAGTCGGTGATGCTGCTGCGCGATGGGATGAAGTTCGGCGCGGCGGCGGTGGAAGAGGGCGTGCTGACCGACGACGCATTGCAGGACGCGCTCAAGCTTCAGGTCGCGGAGATCGTCTTCGACTGCTATCCATGGAGCGAAGGATCGTTCGCCTTCAACGACTCGCTGCGGTTGCCGGAGCATGCGGTGACGATCGCGTGCGAGATCTGCAATCTGATCATGGAAGGCGCGCGGCGGATCGACGAGTGGCAGGAGTGCATCCAGCTCTTTCCCGACGACGCGGTCGTGCTGCGGCGCGCCCCGCATCCCGAGATGCCGAGCGACTTCACGCTGTCGCGCGAAGAGTGGGAGCTGTTGTCGCGTGTCGATGGGCACACGCCGCTGCGCGAGCTCGCGCCGGCCGGCTCCGATCCGCTCGACACGTACCGGCTGTTGTACGGCCTGCTCGCGAATCGTCTGATCGAAGCCGGTGCCGCGCCGGAGGGCGAAGATGAAGCGGTCATCGATGTGCCGCCGCGACGCGACGATACCAACCTCCTCATCTCGCGCGAGGCAACGCTCTCGTTCCGCAGACGATCGGATGAGACGGTCGGATTCCTCGTCCCTTTCGCCGACGGGCGGCCGCACACTCTGACGGAACAGGAGTACCGGATCGGGCGACGTCCCGACAACGAGGTGCACATCATCGATCTGAGCGTCTCCGCGCATCACGCGCGCATCTTCCGCTCGGCTGATGGATGGATGGTCGAGGATCTGAACAGCCGCAACGGCACCTGCGTGAATGACGAGCCGATCGAGCAGGCGACGGTCCTTCATCACAGCGACCGGGTTCGATTCGGCGACGCGCAGTACACGTTCAATCTGGTGTCGTATGCGTCGATGGCGAAGAGCGCGAGTTGATTGTCGTTGCGCGGGCGCGCGGTGCTGTTACGCCGCGAGTCGCTGCAGCAGCGTGAACCGTGAGCGCTTCACGAGACGCGCTGCGGGAATCGTCGAGGCTGCGCCGAGCAGCGTGAGCGCGACGCCGGTGCCGAGGCGGGCTTTCGAGCTGAGGTGACGGCCTGCGAGGAGCGCGACTCCTGCGCCAAACACCGCACGCGTGCCGACGACGAACACTAATTGAGGAAGGGAGAGCAGGCGTTTTTGCATGGCGAAACCTCCGTTTCGAAATTCATGCAATTTGTCTGACCTCGACGGTGGGCCCATTCCACCGCGAGCCCGCGAACCCGCGTACCCGCGCACCCGTTCCTCCGGGCTCAGCCTTTGCAACAGGCGCGGCCATGACGACCGGAATCGGGATCGACAAAGCGACCGAGCTCTCTCCCAAAGATTTTGAACGCCTGCTTTTGCGAACGCTCACCGCGATGAAAAAGGGCGACTTCGGTGTGCGGATGCCGGTGGAGTTCACCGGCACGCAAGGAAAAATTGCCGACGCGCTCAACGACATCCTCGACCTCAGCGAGCGCACCTCGAAAGAGGTCGAGCGGATCTCGAATGTCGTCGGCAAAGAAGGAAAGCTGAATCAGCGCGCGCAGGTACCGAGCGCGGGCGGCGACTGGCTCGTCATCACCGAGTCCGTCAACACGCTCATCGGCGATCTCGTCCAGCCAACGAATGAGATCTCCCGCGTCATCGGCGCCGTCGCTCGCGGCGATCTCTCGCTGACGATGGCCACCGAATTCGACGGCCGCGCCCTGAAAGGGGAGTTCATTCGGACGGCGAAGACGGTGAACACGATGGTGAGCCAGCTCGGCTCATTCGCATCGGAAGTGCTTCGCGTCGCGCGCGAAGTCGGAACCGAAGGCAAGCTCGGCGGACAGGCGGATGTCAAAGGGGTGAGCGGCACATGGCGCGATCTCACCGACTCCGTCAACACGATGGCCGGCAATCTCACGGGCCAGGTCCGCAACATCGCCGAAGTCACGACCGCCGTCGCCAACGGCGACCTCTCGAAGAAGATCACCGTCGAAGTGCGCGGCGAGATTCAGGAGCTGAAGAACACGATCAACGTCATGGTCGATCAGCTCCGCTCATTCGCCTCGGAAGTCACGCGCGTGGCGCGCGAAGTCGGCAGCGAAGGAAAACTCGGCGGCCAGGCCGATGTGCAGGGTGTCAGCGGCACGTGGCGCGATCTGACGGACTCCGTGAATTACATGGCGGCGAACCTGACGAATCAGGTGCGCAACATCGCCGGCGTCACCACCGCCGTTGCAAGGGGCGACCTCTCCAAACAGATCACCGTCGATGCACGCGGCGAGATCCTCGAGCTGAAGAACACGATCAACACGATGGTCGACCAGTTGCGGTCGTTCGCTTCGGAAGTCACGCGCGTGGCGCGTGAAGTCGGCAGCGAAGGAAAGCTCGGCGGCCAGGCCGACGTGCAGGGTGTCAGCGGCACGTGGCGCGATCTGACGGACTCCGTGAACTACATGGCGGCGAACCTGACGAGCCAGGTGCGCAACATCGCCGACGTCACGACCGCGGTCGCGAACGGCGACCTCTCCAAGAAGATCACTGCCGAGGCGCAGGGAGAGATCCTCGAGTTGAAGAGCACGATCAACACGATGGTCGATCAGTTGCGCGCGTTCGCCTCGGAAGTCACGCGCGTGGCGCGCGAAGTCGGTACGGAAGGACAGCTCGGCGGCCAGGCGGAAGTGCCGGGCGTCGCCGGTACGTGGAAGGACCTCACAGACTCCGTCAACGCGATGGCGTCGAACCTCACCGCGCAGGTGCGCAACATCGCGGACGTCACGACTGCGGTCGCGATGGGCGACCTCTCGAAGAAGATCACCGTCTCGGTGCGCGGCGAGATTCTCGAGCTGAAGAACACGATCAACACGATGGTCGATCAGCTCAACTCGTTCGCGGCGGAAGTCACGCGCGTGGCGCGTGAAGTCGGTACGGAAGGGAAACTCGGCGGCCAGGCGGAAGTGCGCGGCGTCGCCGGCACGTGGAAGGACCTGACCGATTCGGTCAACTCGATGGCCGGCAATCTCACCGGCCAGGTGCGCAACATCGCCGACGTTACGACCGCGGTCGCCATGGGCGATCTCTCCAAGAAGATCACCGTCGATGTGAAGGGCGAGATCCTCGAGCTGAAGAACACGATCAACACGATGGTCGATCAGCTCCGCGCGTTCGCTTCGGAAGTCACGCGTGTCGCGCGGGAAGTCGGCAGCGAAGGAAAACTGGGCGGCCAGGCGGACGTGCCGGGAGTCGCGGGCACGTGGAAGGACCTCACCGACTCGGTCAACGCCATGGCCGGCAACCTCACTTCGCAGGTGCGCAACATCGCGGACGTCACGACCGCGGTCGCGATGGGCGACCTCTCGAAGAAGATCACGGTCGATGTGAAAGGCGAGATCCTCGAGCTGAAGAACACGATCAACACGATGGTCGATCAGCTCCGCTCGTTCGCGTCGGAGGTCACGCGCGTCGCGCGTGAAGTCGGCAAGGAAGGGAAGCTGGGCGGTCAGGCGGACGTGCAGGGGGTGGCTGGCACGTGGAAAGACCTTACCGATTCGGTGAACTCGATGGCCGGCAACCTCACCGCGCAGGTGCGCAACATCGCGCAGGTGACGACGGCCGTCGCCAACGGCGATCTCTCCAAGAAGATCACCGTCGATGTGAAAGGGGAGATCCTCGAGTTGAAGAACACGATCAACTCGATGGTCGACCAGCTCAACTCGTTCGCCTCGGAAGTCACGCGCGTGGCGCGCGAAGTCGGCAGCGAAGGAAAGCTCGGCGGCCAGGCCGAAGTGAAGGGCGTGGCCGGCACGTGGAAGGACCTCACCGACAACGTCAACATGATGGCGTCGAATCTGACGGCGCAGGTGCGCAACATCGCGCAGGTGACGACCGCGGTCGCGAACGGCGATCTGTCGAAGAAGATCACGGTCGATGTGCGCGGCGAGATCCTCGAATTGAAGAACACCATCAACACGATGGTCGATCAGCTCAACTCCTTCGCAGCGGAAGTCACGCGTGTCGCCCGGGAGGTCGGCACGGAGGGGAAGCTCGGCGGCCAGGCGCAGGTGAAGGGCGTGGCCGGCACATGGAAGGATTTGACCGACTCGGTCAACTCGATGGCCGCGAATCTCACCGGGCAGGTGCGCAACATCGCGGATGTCACCACCGCCGTCGCCATGGGCGATCTGTCGAAGAAGATCACGGTCGATGTACGCGGCGAGATTCTCGAGTTGAAGAACACGATCAACACGATGGTCGATCAGCTCAACTCGTTCGCGTCGGAAGTCACGCGCGTTGCCCGCGAAGTCGGCACGGAAGGGCGCCTCGGCGGCCAGGCGCAGGTGAAGGGCGTGGCCGGCACGTGGAAGGATCTGACCGACAACGTCAACATGATGGCGTCGAACCTGACGAATCAGGTGCGCGGCATCGCCAAGGTCGTGACGGCGATCGCCCGAGGAAATCTGAAGCAGAAGCTGATGGTCGAAGCGCGGGGAGAGATCGCGGAGCTCGGCGATACGATCAACGAGATGATCGACACGCTGGCGACCTTCGCCGATCAGGTTACCGGCGTGGCGCGCGAAGTCGGTGTGGAAGGGAAGCTCGGCGGCCAGGCGAACGTGCCGGGCGCTGCCGGCACGTGGCGCGATCTGACGGACAACGTCAACCAGCTCGCTGCGAATCTGACGACGCAGGTGCGCGCGATCGCCGACGTTGCGACCGCCGTGACCAAGGGCGACCTCACGCGCAGCATCACCGTGCAGGCGGAGGGAGAGCTCGCCGCACTCAAGGGCAACATCAACGAGATGATCCGCAACCTGCGCGAGACGACGCTGCGGAACTCGGAGCAGGACTGGCTGAAGACGAACCTCGCGAAGTTCACACGCATGATGCAGGGTCAGAAGAACCTCAGCACCGTGTCGCAGATGATCCTGAGCGAGCTCGCGCCGCTGGTGGGTGCGAAGCATGGTGTCTTCTACATCTCCGACAATCCGACCGGAGAAGCGCCGCTCCTGCGCCTCGCTGCGACCTACGCGTATCGCGAGCGGAAGCATCTCAACAAGGAGTTCCGCATCGGCGAGGGGCTGATCGGTCAGGCCGCGTTCGAGAAGCAGCGCATCCTGCTGACGAACGCGCCCGACGACTACGTCCAGATCAACTCCGGCCTCGGTGAAGCGAAGCCGCTGCAGATCATCATTCTGCCGATCGTGTTCGAAGGGCAGGTGCTGGCGGTGATGGAGCTGGCGTCGTTCACGCCGTTCTCCGAGATCAACCAGTCGCTGCTCGATCAGCTTACCGAGTCGATCGGCGTCGTCCTCAACACGATCCAGGCGAACATGAGAACGGAGGAGCTGCTCTCGCAGTCGCAGTCGCTCGCCGAAGAGCTGCAGGCGCAGCAGGAGGAGCTCACCGAAACGAACAAGCGCCTCGAACAGCAGGCGAAGTCGCTGCAGGCCTCGGAAGAACTGCTCAAGCAGCAGCAGGAAGAGCTGCAGCAGTCGAACGAGGAGCTCGAAGAAAAGGCGAGGCTGCTGCAGGCGCAGAACGCCGAGGTCGAGCGGAAGAATCAGGAAGTCGAAGAGGCGAAGGGACAGCTCGAAGAAAAGGCGCGGCAGCTCGCGCTGACGTCGAAGTACAAGAGCGAGTTCCTGGCGAACATGTCGCACGAGTTGCGCACTCCGCTCAACTCGCTGCTGATTCTGGCCAAGCTGCTGGCCGACAATCCGGATGGCAATCTCAACGACCGTCAGGTCGATTTCGCCAAGACGATTCATGCGTCGGGCGTCGATCTGCTGACGCTCATCAACGACATCCTCGACCTGTCGAAGATCGAGTCGGGAATGATGACGCTGAACCTGAGCGAGATGGCGTTCGGCGAAGTGCGCGATCTGATGGAGCGCAACTTCCGGCAGGTCGCGCAGGACAAGGGGCTCGGCTTCGATATCGACCTCGCACAGAGTCTGCCGCCCACGCTGCGCACCGATCCGATGCGGCTGCAGCAGATCCTCAAGAATCTTCTCGGCAACGCGTTCAAGTTCACGGAGCACGGCGGCGTGACGCTGAAGATCGAGCCGGTCAAGTCCGGCTGGTCGCAGGGCCACGACACACTCGATCGCGCCGACACCGTGATCGCGTTTCGCGTGACGGATACCGGAGTCGGGATCGCGGAGGACAAGCAGAAGATCATCTTCGAGGCGTTCCAGCAGGCAGACGCATCGACGACGCGCAAATACGGCGGCACCGGCCTCGGGCTCTCGATCTCGCGCGAGATCGCGCGCCTGCTCGGAGGCGAGATCCGCGTGGAGAGCGTGCCGGACGAGGGATCGACGTTCACACTCTATGTGCCGCAGAGCTACATCGCGCCGCAGCGTAAGGAGAGCATGGGACCGGCCCTCAGCCTGTCCGCCGCCGAGCCCGCGGCGATGAGAGCGAAGACAGAGGGGCCGGCGGAGAGCTCGCCCTTCACACAGATCGAGGAGCACGTGCCCGATGATCGCGAGTCGATCGTGCGCGGCGACCGCATCGTGCTGATCATCGAGGACGACGTGAAGTTCGCGAAGATCCTCATCGACATGGCGCACGACAAAGGCTTCAAGGCGGTCGTGGCCACGCGCGGCGAGAGCGGCCTCGATCTCGCGCGGCGCTACGCACCCGATGCGATCACGCTCGACATCGAGCTCCCCGACATGGAAGGGTGGACCGTCCTCGATCGCCTCAAGCATGAGAAGGCGACGCGGCACATCCCGGTACACATCATTTCTGCGGATGAGGAATCGAGCCGCGGCATGAAGCTCGGTGCGTTCGCCCATCTCGAGAAGCCGGTGACGAAGGAGAAGCTCGACGAGGCATTCGCGCGGATCAAGGGATTCGTCGAGCGGCCTAACAAGACGCTGCTCGTCGTCGAGGACAATGAGCAGCAGCGCGGCGCGATCGTTGATCTCATCGGCGATCCGGATGTCGAGATCACGGCAGTGGGCTCGGGCCAGGAAGCGCTCGATGCTCTGCGCAACCGGCGCTTCGACTGTATGGTCCTCGACCTCGGCCTCCCCGACATGAGCGGCTTCGAGTTCATCGACCGGCTCAAGAACGACCTGGAGATCCACGACATCCCGATCGTCGTCTACACCGGCCGCGAGCTGACGAGGAAGGAAGAGTCCGATCTCAATCAGATCGCCGACGCGATCATCGTGAAAGACGTGCGCTCGCCGGAGCGGCTCCTCGACGAGACCGCGCTCTTCCTGCACCGCGTCGAGGCGAATCTGCCGCCCAACAAGCGGCAGATCCTCGAGCAGTTGCACGAGTCGGATCCCGTGCTCGCAGGCCGCACGGCGCTCGTGGTCGACGACGACATGCGCAACATCTACGCGCTGACGTCGCTGCTGGAGCGCCACAAGATGAAGGTGCGTTACGCGGAGTCAGGCGCCGAAGGCATCGACGTGCTCAAGCGGACGCCGGGCATCGACGTCGTGCTGATGGACGTGATGATGCCGGAGATGGATGGCTATGAGGCGATGCGCAGGATTCGGGAGATGGAGGAGTACAAGAGCCTGCCGATCATCGCGCTGACCGCGAAGGCGATGAAGGGCGATCGCGAGAAGTGCATGGAGGCCGGCGCCTCGGACTACATCACCAAACCGATCGACGCCCAGCAGTTGGTATCGCTGCTCCGCGTCTGGCTATACCGCTAGTGCTCTGTCCTCGAATTCGGCGCAATACCGTTGCGGTTCTGACGGGCCGAACGCGCGAAGCCCCGACGCAGGCGATGCGGGACATCGTCGAGGAGGGGCGACAAAGCGAGCGGCC